>JAABUU010000078.1_pt1 | contig 224884 bp, 223 predicted proteins | sample 5559301 | NCBI WGS metagenome assembly JAABUU01 (sample SAMN10711884, study PRJNA513360) | rock metagenome | isolation source: Antarctica rocks | place: Antarctica: Victoria Land, Richard Nunatak white | reverse complement strand
AACGTCTCTATATATATTTGACGTTATTGCTCGTATATGTTAATATTTGCATCTTTTGTTGATGTTCATGTATAGTGCAATTGCGGTACGGTGGCCATTTCCAATACTTTAAAGCATCACCTCGTAAATACTTCGAGTACTCAAACACCTCTGATTGAATTCTTCCCGATGTATTAAAGCCGTTTCATGATGCCCTTGCACTACTGATGTGAAAGACAAAACCTCAGTACCCGTTACACTATTTGCTAAAGCTGTTTAGGACACCTGTGAGATCTTCGAATTAGGCTGAATAGTTTCGGTCCCGCATATCCTCACCCAGCTGCTTCTCATACTGTTTTTTTGCTTTCAAGTATCTGTAAAGCGCGAAACGTCGAATCGCTTTCTTTAACTCAACGTGGAATCTCTCTGCCTCAATGGATATCGTACGATCATACTGCGGGTCAATAGACAGGAATTCGCTAAGCTTAATTCTGAATTGAGCACGAGGAGTAAGCAGATTCTATGACAATTGAATTAGCAAACAGCGAATGCCTCGATTAACAGTAACAACAACTAACAATATCATTTCGGTCTTTTATTGCTAATCCAGACCTTGAATCTCGTTTCCATACCTCCAAAGTCGCAGATGAGATATTCCCTACCCACTGAAGTCCCTTGCAAGTAGCCGGGCCGAATTCTCCATCAACATTGAAATCTTGAATCTTCAGCTTTGGTGTTTGAGAGTACAATTCTGTCTTTTCCTGATCATCAAGATTGCGTGCAGGATTTCTGTATATGGGGGCTTCCTCGATCTTGACCAGTATCACTATAGCTGCGCCAGCTCCTTCTAGCCACATCCTGATATACTGAAACAAGTCTTGATAATTCTCAGAAAATCCAACCTCCATAGCAATCTTGACATGAGTACTTCCGTTGATGTCATCCAAAAATACAGCAGCATCAGGAATTTTTTCAGAGCCTTCATATTGTTCGAAGAATTCATTGAAATCCTCATTTGACGTGGTAGTAATTGTTGAGTCAATAGAGAGCGGTAAATCAGCTGTTGTACGATGAACTGCTACGAGGAATGCTTCAGAAAAACATTGATGAAGCGGACTCGGCATGCACTGAACAATCATCTTTGAAGTCAACGCGTTATAAGAGTATCTTGGCCATCTAGAGATGATCAATACATTAGCAGAGCAACCACACGTTTTCATAGAGGGATACTCTACTTTTGATCTGATTCAGAATATTTCAAGTCATCCATTAGCTTTTGGAAGTCTCTGCTCGATAGCGTAATCGATATTGGTCTCTCCGGACAATCTTTCTCCAACTGCTTTACCATAGCGAGAGTTTGTTCATACAAGGGTTGAGCTTTTGCCGTACCCACACCCTTTTCTTGCACTGGTTTATTCTCTGAAGGAGTAATGTTGCGTGGCTTGGGGATGGACGGCAGAGAATATTCGAGAGAGCGCAGAGGTGGACTAGATGACATTCGCGGGGTGGGAGGGCCAAAGCTGATTTCCGGATAAGAAGAGCCATAGTCATTACAGCCGGGCAGGTTAAAGGGGAAGTGAGGATTCATAGTGACCTTTCACATATTCAGCAGTAAGAATTAGCGATGTTTGTATTCCTAAAGAACGTCTGAGATAGTACAACACTCAAGCGATGCGCTTTTCCCAAACCGAAAAGGTGTCAATTCTAGATGCGGGAACACCAACAAGTAAATTACAGAAAGAATTTTCGATCTTCAAGAAATACACATTTATTCAATGATCAATTCTTTAGTAATTTAAAGTTGTATCACTGAATTAGTATCAAGATGTATAATCTTACTAATTTCTGACTTTCAGAGAGAAGCAAGCAGTAAGTCGCTAAATTTTTCATTAATACGAGAAAAAAGCGTTGACATATTCAGTTGCTGAGCATTATGTACTGCTCTACTTGAGATTCAAACAGCAGTAATGCAAGAAGATTAAATGAACATGTTAACAAATCTTGCTATGACATATTTACCTGTCACAACTGTTGCAGTAAGCTTTCAGTTTTTGTATTTCATCAACTGATATTTTCCTGATGAAGATTGAAGAAAAGTACAGCTGATGATATCATTGAATATCTGCAGTCAATATACAGCGTTCTACTCAAATCAGCTACGCTGATACCCTTTGCAGTACTTCTGTTTGTCATTCTGATCGTCATCACATTTCTAGCGCTCAATTCTCGAAGCATTTTCTTAATGCTCGTACGCGATCAAGAAGTGGCGTCTAATCTCATTTACTTCTCCCTGCGACGCTCAAAGAATGGAAACTGGAAAAGTTTTGCACGCAATTCATCCGGCCTGAACAGAGAGATCCTTCATGAAGACACTCGAACAGCAAGTAACGCATTTTTGATACTCGCCTTCATCTGCGGTTCCTTGATAGCGCTGCCCGCCAACGAGGTAGCCTACGGATTCAACCTATTCAGACCAGTTAGAGCGGCGAAATTGCCTTGGTATGTGGAAGCACATTTCAGCTACAGTAAGCTTGTTGGGGACCTTGTACGGCTTCTTCTTCTTCTTTCAATGTGGATGGTTCTTACTCTTCCGTATTGGGTTGTGCTAGGTGTGATAACACTATTCAGAGCAATCCGGGAACGGGTTTGGCTCCTTCGGGATGTTGAACGAGCCTGTGCTGGGTAATCGATTACTATGATTTGGCTTTCGTTCTAGGATGGCCTAACGCCAAGATCGGACCTGAGTCTGATGGATCAGCTTGGTATTAAGCTTATAGTATAATGCTACCAGTAGTTTTGCGCGTTGGGGCTGGAGTACATCATTTTCGAAAACTGTCGAGCATATCTGCTTTACCACGAATACGGAGTGGAGTACGATATAGGAGTTGAAACGTTCTACAGCTTCAACTCGGAAAAGCGGACTAAGCATGGCAGCATGCTAAAGACAACGAGCTTCAATTACAACGCCAAGACATTGTCGGATCCCCTCACAAGCCGCTCCATCAACCAAATATTCTCAACCTCCTCCATAGTTCTTCCTTTCCATAGCCTCCTCACCCGGCATCCCAAATCTCTATCCCAGCACCGCACCACTTCCCTTACCACTCCTATAAAATCCTCCTCTCAGAACCTCCCAAACCCTTCCCTCCGTCCCGCTATTCGTCTCGAGGTCACAAACCACACCTCCGTATATATCTTATCGTTACCACTCCCCCAAAAACAGCAAAGCCCTACATCATCCCTCAACCATCTCGATCATTAGTACCATCTACATTATTCCAGCTCAACTCTTCATCACTAATATGTTTTAGACCTGTTTACGGTTTTACCTCTGTATCTATCAAAAATTGGCCAACCCCTTTGAATGTCTATCTTTGAATAGCCGACTCATAGCATGGGCATTCTTCCCTCGCCGCTCCTCAAACTTCACTGCACAGAACCTGCCCTAACCCTCCCAACATTCCCACTTCCCCCATTTTCCCATTTCCAAAAATCAAAACTACCCCTTCCTCACCATCTTCATCCTCTCCACCTTCCCGCCAGAAAACATCAACGCCCACCCCTCAGCTGCATAAAGAACAACAACCACCACATCCTGCATCTCAACCCTTCTCTCCCACCATCCCATCCCCCCTCGCTTAGTCCAAGTTTTCACATACATGACTATTCTCAACGAGACTTTAAACCACATCACCGGTTTCGAACCCCCATCCCTCCTGCTGTGCTTCCTCGAATTTCATACAGAGGCTCTCCCTTTTCTTATCTAAAAGAGTTGAGAGGTTGTTTGCATATCGTATTCATCATCTACTCTACTCCTCTCCGCGAAAATAAATACCGGTATACACTTATAATTAAAACCACACGGCACATATGGCACCTGAATCAGTATTTGTCGTAGGTCCCTCCAAAACTTCACAAAACTTTTCCTGTTTCACTTAAGATTTGAGATATACGATTTTGATAGGATTGGAGGGAGTGATACACGGCAGCTGCCGTTTGAAAGGGCATACAAGGAGTTTCCTTCAAAAATCACGTATCTGATCAGTCTTCTCATCTTCGAGGCAGCGTCTGTTGTGCAGGCTGCAGCGCCATCTCCGGAAGCATTCGTTGTTGGGCGCGTTGTTGAGGCAATAGGAGCTTTAGTAGGAGCAGTGTAGTAGGAGCAATAGTAGGAGCAGAAGGAGTAGTCGTCCAATTAGGAACATAGTAGTTGCAGTGTCATTATATACTAGAACGCGCGTGACCGCGCTGGCCCTTCAACGAATACGCAGGCTTTGGGTAAGGTAGGTAGGTAAGCCGGCCGCAAGATTAGGGTTAGGGTGACCGAATCACGTGACGGGCGGTCTCAGAGCGGGATAAATTTGAATGTATCCAAACCCTTCGTGGATGGAAAACTAGGCCCCTTTCGGAATGCCAAGACCTTTTTTCTACGTAGTAGTAGAAAAGAACAAAACCACAACACCATTGTACCAGCGCCATTAGGAATCGAACCTACTATAATTAAGTACTCCCGGCAAACACGACCCACAACCAACAGGCGTCCGCCCCGGACGGTAAGCCAACCAACGAACATTTTTGCCACAACTGACACGGGATTCGAACCAACAGCTGTTCCCGGTTCAAGAACTTTGACAAACCTGCGGCTAATGGCGCTGCCAGAAAAGAACAAAACCACAACACCATTGTACCAGCGCCATTAGGAATCGAACCTACTATAATTAAGTACTCCCGGCAAACAGTAGTGTGCTGCCTCTTCCTTCCTGCACCTAATTGGATTAGATAAGATAAGATAAGGAATTGTCCTGCGGAGCAACATATCTGTCGTTGGAGAGTTATATTATATTAGGTTCGATTCCTAACAGCGCTGGTACAATGGTGTTGTGGTTTTCTTTCTTCTTTGATATCAGCAACGGAACCAGCAACATAACTCGCTTGGGTGTTGGCACCAAACCCAATGGGTTCGCTAGGGTGGTTTGGCTCCTGACTTTTGGCTGGACCCCAACCCTTTGGGTTCTATGTACTTGGGTGGGTTGGGTTTGAAAATCGGCTTCCAACCCAACCCAACGGTCACAGTACCAAGAGATTTTGATGCCGACGCTCGGGGAATGGAACTTGTAAGCAGGGAGTGCGAAGATGCTCCTATAATTTACTATATTTCTGTGACTGGCTTGTTGCTTCCTAGCTAGTAACGTCTTCTTGCTCCCGAATTGAACATGAAGGCAATAGAGACTGGCAAGGGCGCTGAAACCAGATATAGGAATGGTTGTCGAAACACAAGCGGAATCCATTATCTGTTTTTGACCCAACAAAACTGCTACACATAATGCAGGTAGACATAATAACCCTTAGATAGCCTTCTTGACATATTCCACCGGTCCGACATACACATACCTTCCCTTGAAATAGAAATAGATGAGTGATATGCTCATAACGCCCACGTAAATAACCACGCTCCAGTTCATGCCGCTGACGATCGGATTGGGCGTCGGTGGGAAGAAAATCATGATGTAAGCGAGGAGTAGGAAGAGGATTGAGACAATGTTGATGGCGAGACCGTATCTTCCAAGTGTGAAATACGCGTTCAATAATGGTTCCTTTCGCATTCTTTTGAGAGCGATGCAGGAGATGGACACCAGATACGATGATAACAGAGCGCACAATCCCAGAGAGGTGATCTGGTTGAATGCGATTGTTGAGCCGATGTTGATCAAAGAGAAGGCTGAGGCGATGAAAGTCGTTGTAATGACGGCGTTCAAAGGGATATCCCAGCCTAATGGGACCTGGGTACAAGTCAGCATAAATGTTTTGAAGGACGGAAAGAGCTTACTCTTGAAAAAAATCCGCTGAACGGAACACCTTCATCACGCGCAAAAGCGAATAGCTGGCGGGATGCAGTCGCCATGTTCGTCATACCGCCGAATGTTGCTAAGACTATCATGATTGAGGTCATGGCGGTAGCGCCCCTTATTGAGAGAGTGGCGTTGTAGAAGATTTGAATGAATGGATATCCAGTTGGGGTCGAGAGAACGCTCTCTAGGTCGCCAAGGGCAAATAAAAAGGTAACGAGCATGACAAAACCTAGAGCCCCGTTAAACGCGATGGTTGAAACCATCGTCCAGGGGAGAGTTTTCGAAGCATTCTTGAGTTCTTCGGACATATGTGTTGCGGCGTCTGAGCCGAGGAGAGAGACGACAGGAGCAAGAATTCCGACCAGACAAGATAACCCAGTGTTGCCCCAGCCACCTCCATCATTGAATTGCGTGAATACTGCACTTGCATGGGAGCGCGGGGCGAAGACCCAGAGTGGGATCATGATGGCGAAGAAGCCAAGGACGTGAAGGATCAATACGAGTCCCTCGACCAAGGGAAGCCGCTTGGCGAGAAAGGTGTTGAACAACCCGCAGAATACGATAACGGCAATGGTAAGCAAGGTTCCGTGCCAGCGCTGATAGATGTAATCGGGATGGTTGAGGACGATGAGGCCTTGGATCTCAGTCCCCGCGAGAAAACAGGCGGATCCTGTACCAGCCTGCCATCCAAGAACGCAGAGCCAGCCTAAGAGACTATCAGCCTTGAGCGGCCTCGAAGCATATCGGTCAGATCTTTACCGATCAAATAGCTGAGGAACTTCTGGCTTCTTGGAGGTGCAAACTGAGTAGAATTAGTCACTTATTGAAGCTGCAGGACCATGGAGAGCGAACCTCGGACACCCAGTGATATTGACCTCCTGCAGTAGGAGCCCTGTGCCAGCGATCTTAGCATCGTCTTTTGAAGAAAAAGCGTCAGGTCGCGGACATCGAAGCCATTTCGGCCATCGATATAGTGATGGCCGCGAAGCCGATCCAAGTACCAAGGTACACATATATCATACCCGCCGTGCCACCATTCAACAGACCGAAGACGCCTACACTATTTTCCGTAAGTCTGATTAGCCGGTGAGGATATGCGGATCCGAATTTTCCTATGCTGACCCTAGCTGGATCTCCCATGTGCTCATGAGAATAATAGAGAACCCGAAGATGGAGAAGAAAGTAAAGTTGCGCTGAGTGTCCGTCAGCGCGGCCAAAAGGCTCTCGAAAGAAGCCGTACTCGCAATTCTTGCGATTTCCCCATACGTTCCATGTCCAACGCATCAATGGCGGATTTATCTCTTCCGGACCCCATATTCTCTGCGTAGTACTCTGCATCGCTTATCACCACTGATTTGTCCATGGCATCGGCCTTAGTCGTGGAGGACTTTCTCTGTCAAGGAGAACGAAAAAGAACGAGGATAACAGGAGAAGCACTGCAGACGACACCAAAAGACCCGAGAAAAACCAGACGGTCCAGCGTCTACTTGTCCCCCAGCAGCCGATCACGCCGATGCATATTACCTCTGAGGCTAATGCGAGGTTTTCCCACAACCTGTACGAGTATCTGAGCGCATTGGCTGGATGATATCCGGCAGCGAGGAGTCGGCGCGCCGGCAAGGGTTTATCCAGACCAGACATGGAGGCTGGAGCAAGATACTGTAAGCTGCATAGATAGTGGAGGCGACGGGGAACTGGTATCAGCCTATCAGGTATACCTTAGGCTCGTGGCTTGTGGCTTGTGGCTTGTGGCTTTTTGGCTATTCTTTTCTTTTCTTCCGAGGTTCGATTTACCAGTACTCAGCGCCAGTAAGGAGGACGTAATACACAGCATTGCCATGCTCCCCGAATTTGTAGAGCAGCATACGAGTACATGTACTTTTTCTAATGGCGTTAAGACTGCGCTTCCCACTCCGCTGTATTCCGTAGTAGTACTCCGTACCTAGGTAGTTGTAGTAGTAGTAGTAGTAGTATCCGTACTGTAGTAGTTGTACATAGTGTGCGCACTCGGATGAGGGTCCACTTCTCCGCTTCGGCACGCTACGAGGATTCCCCGCGGAGCCCTGGCTGGCGCTACAGTAGGGGAGCCGGAATCTCTTTCCCCGTCGAAGTACTAAGCTAGTCTGTTGGTGGGAACTAGGAACGTTCCTCCTCCCTCCCCGCCTGCGTAGCTTACAAGTACGACCCCTCGGACTGTAGTTTCAATCAAGCATACGAATTGCATACCAATCAATTGAGCCAGGCTGGTTTCAACATTCCCCGATCCCTACGACACTCGTGCATAGCTCTTCGTGCTTCCGCCCCTCAGTCGATGAGCTCCCCAGATGTCAATTTCCTATCCTAGCGTCCGAGTCCGAGGTCTGCCGGCCAAATTAGAGGAATAATGCCATTGTACTTCGTATATACATATGTGATTTTATATACCAGGAACAGATTCAAGCCACCAACTCTCCGCTGTGAATGTGATTGATCCTCTGATTAGTACTGCGTGCGGAGAGCCAGGGATAGTAATCCTTCATTATCGACATAGAGAAAGATTAAAGAAATGGCACACTTTCCTATTCCGCTTCCGCCAGCGTACCGATTGATTTATATCAAAATCGCCGTCACTGATACCATGCTTCCATCCTGCATCTGTCATCTTATCCAATATCAAGCAGGTAAGGGGGTAATGTAGAGGCCAACCTACTCTGCCGGAAGTGTGCGACCTGTCAATCCAATGTCGTCTTATACACCAGACATGCCAGTCATTATTCCTTTGTAAGGCAATTTGAGAAACATTCATGTCTTCATCCCTGGGGCCTGTGTCCTCTGGTAACCGCTTCTCTACATTGACACCTGACGACCATGGGGGTATCATCTGGACTATTTCCCTCATTGGTGCGGTCTACTCCTTTCTCATGCTGGGCACGCGTTGCTACATCAAGCGCAACAACATTGGTATTGATGATGTGTTCTGCGTAACGGCCACGGTAAGCGGATAGATCGCTGTCGAATCCACTACTTTGTTAACTAAGCTCATTCCAGGTGCTTGGACTGGGGCAATCCATTGCCATCTTCGTAGCCCTATCCAACGGCCTTGGAAAAGCCTTCTCTGGGCTCAGTCTGGCAGCAGTTGATCGTGTTGGAAAGGTACTTTCCACCCACGTCTTCCAACCTTGAATGGGCCCATAATGCTAATTTCTCTTTCTCCACATAGGCTACACTCGCAAGCGTTATCGTTTTCCTTCTCGCCCTGTGCTTCGCGAAACTATCCGTCGTCCTGCTCATCCGCCAGCTATCCCCTAAGAAGAGCCACCAGGTACGATGCGATGTCTTGCTGGGTACGATCATTCTTTGGGGGACTGCTGCATTATTGGCGATTGGAATAGGCTGCACACCATCGCAGATCATCGGTTATGCAAGGAATCGTTGCTCGAATCAAGTCTGTCTCAGCTTCATCACGACGAATTGATTCCATTAACGACTTTGATAGGTCCTTCGGTGGCAGCTCATAGGTGCAGTCGACGCTCTTACTGAGCTCGCAATCCTGCTGTTACCCGTTCCCGTTGTTTGGGATCTTCAAATTAAAAGCGGACGGAAAGTGCTCGTCGTGCTCATATTTAGTTCCAGACTACCGTACGTCAGATTCACTTCCTCTCTCTTCAACTCTTTGAACATGCTTATCATCCCTAGCGTCGCTATTCTGGCCATCCTGTATCTCCACTACATCACTACGTTCCACGATAACCCCAATGTGGGTGTAGCGATCACTGTCGCAATGGTTTTCCAGCAATGCGAACTCGGATACTCCCTAGTCTCCAGCACGATCCCCATCCTAAAAACTTTCCTACGGGACTTTGATACCGGCATGGGTCTTAACCTGTCATCTGTCATGGCTACTACTGGCTACGGCTCATCAAACAACAGAGGTGGAAACTACAAGTTGAAAGAGCTATCGAAAGATGGAACTCAGCCGTCGCAGACATCCCGGACGGAACGATCAAGACGCAAAGGGCTTCAAAAGTTGAGGCCAGATCTGCATGAGTACACGACATCGATTTACCATTCCACGCGTCCCGAGTCAACTTCTGAAGATATATCGCATGCGACTGCAGGTTCACAAGAGATGATCATACATAAAGGTGTCGAATTCGAGGTTCGTCGCGACTGACACAGCGTTTCTGCAATCTACCTTCGTTATGTTTTCAGATATAGACTGTCTTGATACGTTGAGCGCTGTCATCTTAACATTTGGGCAGTGACAGTTCGACTGCCCTATCACGTTTATATTTACTCCAGCTCTTGCTATCTAGCTGAATAGATCAAACGACGACATGACGATAGATAAGTTTCTGCTACAGAATAAAGCTGCATTAATTATAGACTTGTAGAAAGCAGAACCATGTAGTTTACACAATTATCGTATTTCGATTCTGATGATCAATATTCTATCACAATTCAATGAGCAAACAAACACTCAGATAAAACTTAAACATGTATAATACATGAATGTTAATTGATTGAATCAAAAAGTGTATAATACGTATATATCTAGGTTACATGTCACTAAACACACCTCTTTTCACTACATGTACACCCTCATTTCACTACCTTACACGGTTACACCCCTTCCAGCTGGGTTTAGCGGCCACCAAAAAAATCAATTGACTAATATATAACATTATCCTTCATTGAGTCTAAGTTTCTTCTGATTTCTATTCGTTGTCTATCATCTATACTACGTGATTGGTGTTCCAAACACTTTTCGGTGACACGAGTAAATTCATCGAAACTTGTGCCCTTGAACTTTATCGTTATCTAGAAACAAACCCTTGTTATCTTATCGCGCGGGTGGCTGTGATTGTCATTATTTAGCTCAGACATAACAAGATCCGAAGTCTATCTCTCACACTATCTTACCTGTCTTTTTCGGTTTTCTCTCCCTTGCTATCTGGCGCTGCACTTCCCGGACTATTTCCCCTCCGCATAACAGAGGAAATGACGATCCGCCCGGCCATCTTCACCGACCTTCCACTCATCTCCTCCATCTACGCCGCCAGCTTCTCGGATGAGGAAGTCGTCGGCGGCATCATGCACCCTCAACGCCACTTGTACCCGCAAGACTACGTCGAGTTCTGGAGGCGAAGGGTTTGGGAGAATTACTGGGACTATAGCCATAAGTTTGTGGTGTTTTATCTCGATGGGAAGGGTGAGCATGATGAGGAGAAGAAGGGAACCGATGATGTTTTAGTGGGGGTTGCGGACTGGCAGAGGATGGGAAGAGGGTGGGAGGGGGTTTGGGGGTGGTGGGATATAAGTGAGTGGGTCTTCTTCAGTCTCGCTTTCTCTTGTCTTGTATTACTATTGTGCGGACCTTCATGCGGCAGGCTCTTAGAGGCGTAAAAGGTGTGCGAAACAGGCAGCACTCATTTTCTTCTCTCAGGAATCATGTAAAACTCGTAGAGGTGTTCTTATTTCTAGTTTGCTAGCTTGTATCACCTTTCTCACTCTTCCTACAGGAAACCTAATCAAACCACTCATCACCTTCCGTAATCGCGTTATATCTGCTATATGGCCGAACCGAGCCGCTGACATCACCCAACTCGGTCTCGAGACCCATATGTACCCCTTTATCAAACACTTGTGGACGGGCTCACGTGCCAACTGCTGGGATTTGCACAGCCTTGCCGTCGCGCCTGCTTATCAGAACCGCGGATATGGACGTCAGCTGGTGAAATGGGGGCTCGAGCAAGCAGAGAGAGAGGGTGTCGCCGCCAGTGTGCTTAGCGCTGAGGGGAAAGAACGATTTTACAAGAGATGTGGGTTTGTGGATGTGGTGGGGAGGGCGACAGATGGGGTGGGGAATCCGTTGGCCGGGAGGGTAAGGGGTGGGGCAATCCTGTTCAGAGATCCCGAGGATGAAGACAGAGAGAGAGTTATTGAAGTCAGCGGTGGCGACGGCGACTAGTAAGGGAGAACTTACCGGTCCTTTCTTTTTCTCTCTTTACAGAGCACCTGCTTACCTGCAATTGCGCCTTCGAGGTCTTCACTGTATTACTGACAACGAATCTTTCCACAGACCACATCCTTAACCTTCCCCAATCAATACTCATTACCTTTACTATCGCCGTCCTATCCGTACCCCGCACTTTCACTCATCCTTCGCTTATTAAACCGTCGTTATGGCTGCCACCCCAGGACTACGGCCACCTTACCTGTTAGGGTACTAGGGAGCCACGGGAGATGACTAACCAGGCCAATGGGGACCTGGAGATTAATATTTAGATTTCCTAGTGCGGAGTAGAGGAAAATAGAGGTTTCTCCGCAATAATCCCCAATTGCTTCAAAAATCAATTAAACTCCCCTCCCCTCCCTGTGTATGCCCCCTTCGCTTCCCCCCTTCCTATGCATGGAGAGCTCTCCCAGCAGGCCTCAATTTTGCAGGCTGCTAGCCCCGTACACTGTTCAGAAGTGCACCTAAACCAGGTTTGAACAGTACGTTCTCGTTGTTTCTTTGGCTGACCATTACCAGTCAACCTCGCTTAATGCCTTGCGTTTAACCCCTTTACCAGCTCCTGAAGTGAATATTTTTGACTGCTTTCCACGGGGTGCAATAGGCCTTTTTAGGAAGGTGTCTCCAACGATGTTCCTGAGCTGAAAGGTGAAATCGATGGATTCGAATTGCTGAAGTCGTAGAATCGTTTACGAATCGGTTCAGCTGGATTTCGCATCAGCGAAGTAGCCACCTCCTTCTGAAATCGAGCACGTGTCGTTTTGCTTGTAGGATAACTGAGCTTGTAGAGGATGTTGGCATTCAGAACAGCTGCGTCTAAATGAAATAGAAACAGAGATCATCAATAACGTTGACATCGATGTTTGACGGGGGAATAATGTTCTCTTTGCTGAGCATTTCCGTTGACTCTCCCCATGTGTAAATTGTAGTCCGTCACTGCTCGTGAAAAGGGTAAAATTTGGTTGTTTTCTGAATCGAGCTGAACGAAGTCTTCGGGAATATGATGCCTGAATTGAAGATCTCTGGGAACGATTTTTTGAGCTTCCCCAGGCCAACGAGCCGTTGTCATGAATAAAACAGACAGTGTTGTTGTTCTGCCAGGCCATCAGATAAACCATGTTAGGGGCCAGCATAGAGCGAGTCATATGGGTGTAAGGTAACGAGTATATAAATGCTAAGGAAGGAAAGTATCTAGAAGGGAAGGTTCGACTATCTATCCCTTTGCCCGATGGTTATGGAGCCACCCTAAATATAGCATCCGATATACAGCTAAACCTATGATGGTAGGAGCTTAACCTTATTAGGTACGGCAACTAATGGCAGAGCCAATTCGAATGCTCACTGCTTACTAACTACCCGAACTCCCTTACTAGAGTGGTGATCTGATGCTATATTTAGGGTGGCTCCATAACCATCGGGCAAAGGGATATGACTCAGGAGAACATAAGCTAACCCTGAATAGGGTTGGCTTCGGAACAAGCCTATGCCCTAGCGGCGAGCGATCGGCGATAGCCCTCAGGATAGCCATCAACATAGTCACCAACATAGCTATCAACGAAGATGCGTAGCTAGGATCGTAACAAACCACATATTCATAGAATCGAGGTAGCGATTTAACGATTTGAACAACCATCGAAGCCGAAGGGGTAAAATCCTGTAAATCAACGATTTTAGTGGTTTTCGATGCATACACGAAGGCATATAGATAATTCTCACTGCATAGGCAGTAGATTTTAAACCCTCGATCTGCTTCCTTACTGAGTATGTTCATGGTATGTTTGAATCGACCCTTAAAAGAATTAATTGCTCGTCAACTGACACGTTTCGATCTCAATGTAGATATTGCTTGCAGGCCTGCTGAAACAGGGTCGAAAACGGTTTCAATTTCGCTGTTCATAGCTTTTCATAGCCAGGGCTTTTGGGTTCAGGGTTCGTATTTGGATCGGATAGCTTCAGAAATCGTTTAATTTGATCAAATCGAGATATTTCGGGATTTCCATGCCTATCTGAGTGTGTATCCCAATAGCTCTCCGTGCGATTTATGGAAATCAAATCCATGAATAGTAAAATCCCCACGAAAACGCCAATTTCAGCACCCGAAGTGGGGATCCAGGGCCGTTGTTTAGCTGTTCTCTCTGTCTTCTGTGCCTTCGTATTCGTGAACTCGGAAATTTGTTCAAGCATGGATGAGGTAATGAACAGACTGAAAAAATTCAATGAAGTCACAAGCCCTGGGGGTAATTTAGGCTGAAAAGGCCGATCCTTCACCTGTATAGGTCGATATGTAGAAGAAGGAGGTTCAATCGAATCTAGTATTTCTTGAACCGACGGCTTGTTTTTAGCCTTTCGGAGCTTTTGAACAGCCTTCGGTGCAGTGTCTGGTACGGAAGGAATTTCTTCCTCATTAGCTCGCATATTGAGCTGAGTAGGTAGATGAGTATGTAGATGGTGGTGGGTGGGTGAGCTGGGTAGGTGGGGGGTGGATGTAGGAAGCTGAGATGGATGTAAACAGTGCAGTAAACAAATATTTTGGTGCCAGCTGACTATGATTCCCACTGGCCTTAAAACAGCCCTTTCAATCAATTACTGCTCGTAGGTAGTAGATCTGTCGCCTCGTCAAACAAGCATGGCAGTATATAAAAGGAGTCACCTCCCCTAGAAAACACTTATCTACTCCAGCTCTGGGACATAGCAATTCACAAACATGCCAAACAAGATCATCAACAGGGCGCCTATTAAGAACATCACCACGAACGGCAAAAGCATCAGCATTAAATATGCGACTAAGACAGAGAGCTGAAGCCGTCCTGTGATGGCGCAAAGTGTGAAAGAGAATTTTAGCAAAGCTATTGAGAAGACAGACGTGCCGGAAAATGCTGCAGCAGCTATCCTAGCGTTAGTATCTTTCCCAAAGACGCAACGAGACCTATACTTACACAACCCCTAGCGAGAAAGAACATCCGAGCGAGAGCGATAGTAAAGATCATTTCACTACCGTTTTCGAAGACGAAAACGGCAATCATATCTCGACTAAGCATGTCTATCCATAAGCATGTATCGCAACCTATACATTGGGCGCCTAGCATTGCCAAATATCTCGCACACATCGCTCCCTGCTTCCGTGCAGACGTCTTTCAAGGTTGGGCCAAGTCGGCTATCACTGCTTGTCAATGGCGATGCAGGGTTGAATTCTGCTTTATTTCCACCAAGGATCATTCAGGATCTCGTCTATAGTTGCTCGCTTGAGTGGGTTGAGATTAGTCATTTTCAAAATCAAGTCTTTTGTTCTATGATCGATATTGGGAAGTTGGCCTTGTTGCCACTGTGCAAAGCGTGTGCCAGGATCTTCTTCGATGACCACTTCAGACAACGCGGTCACTAGTTCAGTCCAGTATTCATCATCGATGAGCGCGAGAAGCTCTGGCGGAGCGGGACCAAACAATGAGAGCAATTTATACAGTATCACGTGCTCAGGCTCGGTTCCGTCTGCTTTGAGCTGCTCGAAGTCCGGATGGAGCAACTCTGCACCTGTCAACGTGTACAAACACTAGAGAGAAAGCATTGAGTAGGAGTCGGTGGTTCTCAGAGGATGGCTCGCACTTACTATCAGTCCGAAAGAGAAGATTTCGGACGGTTTCCCGACCCCTTTCCCTGCTTGCCCTTCTGGACTTCGCCACATAACGTTGCCCATTCTGTGATTTAAGAGCTTCTCGCCATCCAGATGAATTGCACAGTCCAAATCGGCCAAAGCTGCCCGCTCTATTTCGATATTATTGTTCTCGTTCACGGTCCAATCAAGTAGAATATTATTGGGTTTTAGGTCTGCAAATAGCGGTCATTCCGACGGTGTGTAACATGTGTACCCACTTTCGCCCAAACTTACCTAGATGTATCCATTGCCTGGAATGCAGCTTACCCAACGCCATTGCGACCTCTCGAAGGATGTTTTTTCTGGTTTTGATACTCAGATCCGGGTTTTTGTGGACTAGTGAAAGTAAATTATCCTTGAAGTACTCGTACACAAGAATAGATTCGTCCTGGTTATCATCGATGTGGGTGCGAAGGCAAGGGTCGGTTCCAAACTCGTGCTTGAGCACTTGTGAGAGCTCGAAAATGGAAGAAGATACCCTTTTCATGACATATTGTTGGTTGCCGCAACTGAGGAAGTCAGAAAGCGTGTATCTATCAGTTGTAAAGGATGACTCACTGGGCACGGTAGACCTTGTACTCAGCTTTGGTAGGGTGAACTTGGAGAACCTCATCGCAAACATATGTCCGGCCTGTACGACAAGCTATTGTAGACATCATCTTCACAGATCTTGACGCCGGTACGCGGAAGCAGCTCATAGCAACAATGCACCGAGATCTTGCAGATTCACCAAAGCTGTGCCTGAAATAGAGCGGTGCTGAGCAATAATACAATTTGCTTAGCACTCGCAAGAGATACTGAGCAAGCTTTGCGAAAATTGAATAAAAACTTTTAAGAAACAGCTTCATGATATCCTTTCCGGTGGCCATTGACTCGGAGTGCTTGTACAGTAGTAGTAGTGGTAGTGGTAGTACATAGTACATATTCGCGTCTACTAGCGACATCTCACATGTCAAAACCTTCTTGGGCAACATTCAAGGCTTCTAGACAATATCTGCAGCTTAAAAGATATCAAGACGCGGCAAGCTTGCGCTCGTTGATCTCCATGGCAGCATGGCAGCTCACTCGAAGCTCGTTTTGCCTTTGCAGTTACCCCCCTCGAACAAATCCATCAAGCGGCTTTTCTCCGCGTTCACGGACCTTTACCTCCAGCACCGGACCAAGATCTCGAGAACTGTCTACCTTACGCTCCTTCTTGCCTTGACCAACCGAGTACGCAATGCCATCTCCGAGCAGAAGGCAGCTACTTTACTTCAAGCACAAGTGCGACAGCGTCCGGGGACCGCTTCGACGCAGGGAGAAGCTACGGCGAGGAAGAGGGTAGAGTTGAACAGCGAGTTCTTCAGGAACCTGTGGAGGCTGTTGAAGATTGTTATACCCGGTTGGAGAAGCAAAGAGCTGAGGCTGGTCATTAGCCATAGCATCTTCCTCGTCATACGGACCTTGATTAGTCTTCACGTTGCCGAGCTGGATGGCAAGCTGGTCAGCAGTCTTGTTAGGGGCAAGGGCAAAGAGTTCTTCAAGGGCATCGTATGGTGGATGATTGTCGCTGTGCCAGCAACATTCACCAATTCAATGGTTTGCCAATCAATTACAAAAAAGGATCGCAAGCTAATGACCTTGTACAGCTGTCCTACCATCAATGCAAGCTAGCTCTTCAATACCGCAGCCGTCTTACAGACTACCTGCATAAAAGATACCTCTCCAATATGACCTTCTACAGCCTCTCAGCCCTCGACGACCGGATAAAAAACGCAGACCAACTGATAACCGTGGATGTTTCAAGGTTTGCCAACAGTCTTGCCGAGCTGTACTCAAACCTAGCCAAGCCAACTCTGGATATAATGGTCTATAACTACTCCCTCTCCAGGTCTGTAGGTGGGGAAGCTTTGTTCATGATGAGTTTATTAGTGCAGGTATCCGCAGGCGTCATGCGTGCCCTGACACCCCCTTTCGGCAAATACGTTGCAGAGGAGGCACGATTGGAAGGGGAATTTCGCTTTCAGCACTCAAGGTTGATTGACAATAGTGAAGAAGTGGCACTGTACCATGGCCATGAGGCGGAGAAAGATACATTAGACAAGGGCTATTTTACGTTGATCAAGCATGTCAACCGCATCCTTCGAAGGCGTCTCTACCACGGCGTCATGGAAGACTTTGTCATCAAGTATTTCTGGGGTGCCTTGGGCCTCATGCTCTGCAGTGTGCCCGTCTTCTTCAAAGTGCCCGGCCAAACCTTGCGCGGCATGGGCGATCGTACCGAAAGTGTGTCATCTGCCCCAACCCCTTTCTCTCTTCGCCTAGCCAACCAAGTCCTTCTCGCTAACCAATTTCCCAGGCTTTGTGACCAACCGCCGTATGCTCCTCTCCTCTTCCGATGCCGTCGGCCGCGTCATGTTCTCCTACAAAGAAATCTCCGAACTTGCCGGCTACACCTCCCGCGTCTCAATCCTCCTCGACGTTATGGACGACATCTCCGCCGGCCACTATGAAAAACGCCTTGTTAGCTCCGCCTCAACCTCTTCCAACGCCTCCATCCTCGGTGGCCGCGGTACCGTCATAGAATCGCCCGACATTCAGTTCATCAACGTACCCATCGTGTCCCCAAACGGCGACATCCTCGTCCGCGCCCTCAACTTCAGCGTCGCCCCCAGCCAGCACCTCCTCATCGTTGGCCCCAACGGCTGCGGTAAATCTTCGCTCTTCCGCATCCTCGGTGGCCTCTGGCCTGTTTACGGCGGCACCGTCCACAAACCCCCTTACTCCGACATCTTCTACATCCCTCAACGCCCCTATCTCTCTCGCGGCACCCTCCGCCAGCAGATCATCTATCCAGACTCCCTGCGCGACATGCACCGCCGCAAAATCACCGATGTGGACCTCCTCGCCATCCTCGCAACCGTCTCCATCGCGCACATCGTCGACCGCCCCGGCGGCTGGGACGCCGAGGAAGAGTGGCGCGACGTCCTCTCCGCGGGCCTACAGCAGCGCGTCGCCATGGCGCGCCTCTTCTACCACGCGCCCAAGTATGCCATCCTAGACGAGTGCACCAGCAGCGTCACGCTCGAGGTCGAACGTGCGATGTACGAGGAAGCGAAGAGGTTAGGTATCACGCTAATGACGGTGTCGCATCGACGGAGTCTGTGGAAGTATCATGGGTGGATCTTGCAGTTTGATGGGCAAGGAGGGTATGTGTTTACGAAATTGGATGCGGAGAGGAGGTTGGTGCTGGAGGATGAGAAGGAGGAGCTGGAGAGGAAGCTGAGGGGGGTGGAAGGGATTGAGAAGAGGATTGCTGAGTTGACTTCTTGAGGGATTGGAGAGAGGGGGTGGAGCGTTTGGAGGGGTTGTTGGTGGGGGTCTTGAGGGCAGGGGCGTTGGGCGTTGGTCAATGGGCGATGCATGTACATTAGTGGGTAAGTTGTGGGAAGGGTTATTTTGGTTATGAGAGCACCTGGAGGCCTGACATGTTGAGGAAGAGTCAGTGAGTGGGTTGTGCGGAGCAGCTTGAGATCGATTCTATGTTCATAGCTAGATTTCCGTATATGTACAAACTTCCGCTTGACCGATTGGAGCGTCCAACAGCGCTTGCCCGTAGTGGCTGAATCATAATCTGCTTCCTACTTTCCGTGTTTCCCGAAGCCGTTCCTTGGGGGGCCGTCGATGACTGATCTACGACCGCGTATGAGGAGTCGAAAGGTGCGGGTAGATCTGGAAATTTAGCAGGATCTGAACGTCTTGCATGCCATGAATCTGCATCACGCAATCCATTCCGATCTTCTTGTATCCGTAAAACAAGGTTACCGCATCGACTTCGCTCTAGCCTCTATTAAGACCTAGGCCGCCGATGTTCTGTATAACAGTAAGAGCTCCGTCCCTGGTTACAACTGACAGCTGTATATTTTGTTCAGCCAACCTTCCAAGTCAACTACCGAAGTGAGGTGTGCAAGGGTGGGGAATTGAAGGTCTCAGACAGCAGTTGGTACGAAGTGTATCCACATTGAAGTTCAGAACAGGTCTGTGTGTGATGTTTGTGTCATCATAGAATTATGAAATGTGAGGGAGGTGGAGCGATAGGGAAGGAATAGAGTCATACCCGACTTGAGGTCTTCGGGAGTAAGATACTATGGGGTTGAAAGGGGTTGCAGCTTGGGCTTGCGAATGCCAGCAATTGCTAAGTAGTCCTGCTTTATGTGCTTTATGAATATTTGGAGTCGCCCTCCATATTCTCATAGATGTTGGTCGTTAGTCTTGTAAAGCCTGTGACATCTCTGGTCATGGTTGATAGCTTGCAACAGATGGAATGCTGTTAACCAGAGGGTATGTAGTTAGCGAATGGTAGAATCCTACGGGCCACCACCGTAATGCACCTGTCTGAGCATGCGGGTGTGCATTTGTCTGTGGCTGCAGGTCTTTATGACCAACCGTGGATGAAAGTTAGAAGTCCTGAAGTGGGAACAGCTGTGTATGTCTAGCCTACTTTCACTTTCTTGAAGAATGTTTCGATCTTCTTCTGCCCTTCATCGTACTGGGAGCTTCCAACTCCTCTTGTACGCTTGAGACCTTTCAGATGCTCTTTACCATTCACAGCTTTGACGATCATCTTCAGCGCCGGAATACCTGATTCCTTAGACCCCGCCGTCCCGGACTCGGTCTCGGAGGCGGCTGTAGAGGATTGATCAATTGGTATGATCTCTACTGGCGGTGTATTTATAATATCCAGCTCCAAGTATCCAGTATTCGACCATCCGCCGAGATGTTCCAAAGGCTTCATACCTCCGCTCCCCACAGAAATTCCAGCGGCCAGCGTCACAGTATCTTTCCCAAAAAGCTTCAATATACACCTCCAAAGGTGCGATAGTATTATCCCATGAGAAACCACAGCAATGACTTTCTCTCTTGCAGGCCTCTCATCTTGTAGTAGCGGCAACAGTTGGTCTTTCACAAAATTTTCCATTCTTGCATTCATGGACTCCTTGGCCTCAACATCCCTGAAGTCCGGGTCATCGACATGCTGAGATCGATGGTTCTCTTTGCCTGACTTGCTAGAGCCTCGCGATCGGACGTAGAAGGGTTTGCCTTCATAGAAACCAAAGTCTTGCTCCCTTAGTATTTGAAGTTGTGTTACTTGTACCTTCTCTGCTACTTCCTCTCCACCTTTGTTGGCTTGTGCCAAACGTATCGCCTCCGCCGTTTTATACGCTCGCTGTACGTCGGAAGAAAAGACCTTGGTAAAGCATAGACCATTCTGTGCAAAGAATTGTCCCAGACGGTCGGCTTGGAGGCGGCCGTGAATTGTAAGTGCAGAATCTTTGACCCCGGCACTGGATAGGATGTTAGCAGCCAGAAAGCGAATGAAAAGATTTTTGGGATTCACACTAGACCTGTGCCACATTATCGACGGTCTCGCCATGGCGAACGAGAAACAGTTTCATAGTTGGATGGCCCACCCTTTCAAAGGTGCAGGGCCCATGTGTTTGACAGGCCGAGAGTCGTTTTCGAAAAATTGCCCCAAAACATGGCTTAGAATAATCTTATCTGATCTTAACCCTAACCCTACCCCTACCACGGTGCGCGCCTCTGACAGCTTGCAACATGATCTCATGGTACGGAGTACTGCTTGCTACTTTTATGGTACAGCACTCTATCTAAATCCTGATAAGAGGATTACACTCACTCGCAGTCATCTTTTGGGCAACAAAGAAAGAGCTGGCCCGTGACTGTTGCCATTACCAAGGTCTTAGAGTCTTTCGGTACCGACAACGCCTCCAAACGATTACAACCTTACTACCTTCACCAATAAGCCGGGAAGCTTAACCACGGATTGCAGCTACATCACCGTTGAAGTTTATGCTAGAACGTGGGCACCGACCCTATGAGTGCGATATTGTTAACCGGCAGTATCAAGCACTTCCTTGAGGGGCAGAAAGGAGTCGATCGTGTGCCGGGCCCCGGCTACGAGGAGGATGGTTGGCGACTCACGTCGAGGTTTAAGTTAGAAGAATCTTCAGCAATGGTGGGTAGGCCAAATTTTCCCCTTCTTAATCCTCCAGCTGTGAATTGCAAAAATACCTAAGAATAGTACACTGTTGAACCCATGTGAGTGAGCCCACTGTCATTCAGAGCCTTGAACCAAGTAAGAAACAAAGACGGCATGTATTGTAGCACCTGAAGACCCCTCACTTAAGTGATTTGTTATCAGACATACTAAAAATATCAATGCCTAGTAACCTTTGCTCTCAAAGGATGTCGAGAAGACAACTATCAAACCGTCGTCAAAACCTGGTAACAATGGGACTTTTCGTTTGCTTGTCACAATTGTACGTGGCAGCAGTTCAATACACCAAAGAGGAACGTGCGTTAATCTAGATACCAAGATCTGCAGTATAACTTAAACCCCATTTTGGAACTCTTTGTGTGATTAGTTAAATAAGTTCAGCGGTCAAGTCTGAGACCGCCTCTGAGACCGAAATTCATTCCAGAGTACGTCACATAGGTTTAATTCAAGACTCTTGAACTCCACAATAATCGATTAGCAAGCTGAGACCTTTTTTGACAATGGATCGCAACTTTACCACTTGAAATAGCTAAGAAGCGTGATTTCTCTACATTATAATCATGTTTTACTAATAGAGTCTGCGTCGAAACCGTCTTAGCAAATCGCTTTGAACGAGAGAAACAGAGTCATCCAGAACCCAAAACAGAGCAGTGTATAGAGGCACTACTAGAACAGGTCAAATAACAACAAAGACCGACACAACCTGTCTTGCCTCTGCCGACTGTAAATATGATATATAGGTCCTAAGAAAGATAGAGGTCGAGTAATCAAAAAAATCTACAGACCTTATTTTCGTGAATCACTAACAGACAAGCTGAAAATTGTAACACAAAAGCATTTGCGGAATCAACATATTCCCAAGAACACCAACATCATCAAGCAATGACTGACTCTGCTCAATCGAACGGGCATCTTACTGAGCAACTGCCGAGTCTCAAGAACGCCAAGATCATCTTTTTCATTGGTAAATGCCTATTCAGAACTGTGATAAGGTTAACGACATTGTATGTGCCATACTCTAACGGTATCTCTAGGTGCGCCGGGAACAGGTAAAGGAACACAGTGTACTCGCTTGGCCGAAGAGCTTGGTTTCGTTCATATCTCTGTCGGCGATCTCCTTCGAGATAGGGAAAAACATCCATCCTCATCGCCCCTCCTCAAAGCCTTGATCAGAAGCCGCGCTAAGTACCGCACTCCATTGCCCAACGATTTCTACGTCAGACTTCTGCGCGACGAATTGGTCAAGAACATGGAGCATGGAAAATCCCAATTCCTGGTTGACGGTTTCCCGAGGAACATCAAACAGCTGTGGCTTCTTGAACAAGCCGTGAGACAGATTTAGCCTAGCCATATAATGAATAGTGCTAATTATGATACGCAGTCACCGCAGCTTAAGGCTACTCTCCATTTATTTTGTCCCTTGGAAATCTCACGCTTACGCGTTGCGAAACGAGCTTTAACTTCTGGCAGATACAACGACAATACCGAAGAGTTCGAGAAACGGCACCAAAAGTTCCTCAAAGAAGGTGTACATGATTTCTTTCGCAGGATGAGCGAGCTCGAATGCCATGAGGTTTGAAAGCGTAACATAATATTCTGGAAGTCTAGCGGTTAACTTGATATAGATTGATACAAACAGAAGATCAGACGAAGTGTATCAGAGCGTCCGCACAATTGTGAAGGTGAGAACATTATTCCAGAGCGTGTGATTTTCTAATGGTCTAAAGGATGCTTTCTCCACAACGGCGTAGTCTTGGAGTAGATTACTTACAAGCCTCACTGCAAAAGATGGTGAGACGTGATTAATTAGGCATGGAAGGTATTGTGAGTCTGCGGTTATTGCGCTAGCAACCTTTCGTGCGCTGAGTAAGATTTTCGCTCTTCATCTGTTTCGTTATTCTCAAATCTTGCTATTCGATCTTTTCGGCCATCCACAAGCTTGTCTAAACCTTTTACAATGGAAGTCGATGGGCCGGTAAAGAGTTTAAAGGCACTGGTGGTAGATATTGCTGCTTTATATTGGTTTAAAACGAAATGAAAGGATAAGTCTGTATTAGCGAAAGATCTTCGGAGCGCACAAGCTCAGCACATATTAACTCAAATAAGTTCAAGTTTTAATGCGGTTGACTAAAAAATTTGAACACATATGGGGTTATATACATACAAGGTAGGCCGGCGAATATTTTTCAAAATCGCCGACGACGTTATCGAGTATCGAACTCGTGACCTGCACCACAACTCTGTATGGGGGAGGCAATGGGAAAGTTAATGGGAAAATCAATGAGAATGCAAATGAGGGTGTAAAAGACCTATTATGAATTCAAAACCCGTCTCCATTTGAAATAATTAATTAGATCCTTTCCTCTATGCAAAACAGGTAAGACAAAGGACTCGATGGGAGTTTGAAAAGAAGAAGCAAACGGAGGTGTAAAACGGGGATGTAAAAGACCGTGTTATGGATCCAAAGCTCTTCTCTATTTTAAACAAGTAATGTGTTCTCTCTATGCAAAACACGTAAGGTAAAAGGACTCGATGGGGGTTCGCGATGGAGAAGCAAATGAGGGTGCAAGTGGGGAAGTAGAATGGAAGTGTAGAAAGTCTGTTATCGTTAGTTAAAGCTCTTCGAGTCTCATTGATCCAGACAACAAGCAGCTCGAGAAGCATCTTCAAGGAATTTCCGCCTTCCTGAAGGAACAGCTAAAGTGCTGAAGTCGTGATTTGCTACAACTATCGAGTTTGAGTGCAGCATTGCATCTACAGTATGCATGAATGAAAAGCCCTGAATTTCCAGTTCCGCAAGCCAAAAAACCTCACAACAGTTCGACGAAGCGAAGGAGATACTATTGGCACCCTATCGCGACCAAGACAAGCCAGTGCTCACGCCTCATACTGGTGATGTCAAGCGCCAGAAAGTGGGTCGGCATCAGTTGCTAATGGAACCGTAGATCAAACTAGAGAAGGCGGCCCCCCCAGACGCACCAGATACCACTTGACAGATGAGGAGTCGGCCAAGTACCTGGATTGCAGGAAGTCCACTCGTGATGGGCGTAATGTCAAAGTACTATTATGAATAAACCTAAGCTTCCAAATCCCTCAAATTGGGTGATCTTAAATCTGCTTTCGTGGTACTCGTTTGCACTAGGACTCATTGGCTGTCTTTCTTTCTTCGACTGCTTCTTGCAATGCCGATGGAGGTTTCCTTGCGGGGAGAGTATCTTCCCAAGCGCTCATCGCATTCAATAGCAGCGCTTCTTTATGAGCAGGGGCAGCTATAGTCAGTTCAGAAGGTCTTTCATTGTAATCGAGGTATGACATGAGTAATGTTGCAATTGGAAAGCCTATGTAGATTAGTCGCCTAGATGAATCTGCTATTGTGGGGTTCTTACTGTACCACGGGCGGCAGAAAATCGGCAGAGCCCGGAGTCGCTCGGTGCAACTACAATATGTATCAATGTCATATCTAGTAAAGATATCTTCGAATTGTTGTCCAATTTTCTGAATGTGCTCCAGGATTCGACGACGCTTCTCGTTGGAATCGCCAAAAGCCAGGCCAGACACGAGCAAGTTTTGGTTAGAACATTCTGTTTTTTGATAAGCAGCCGAATCACCAGGTTCATTTGAAGATGTATCTGTTGTAAGTGCTTCTTCCCAATGCGAGAAATTTCAGTCGACAAGCTCTTTGAGGCTACGCACTCTCGTTCTTTTTAGGCTATCAAGATAGCTACCCCTATCCGCCTTCAGATCAGCGGCTATTGACCATTGGAATCTGTACAATATCCAAGGGAAGTGGTGCTGACTCATCATCGATTCCAAAGTATCCCTTCCCTCAAAGCCAAACTCCTGGTAAGCCTGTACGGAGACATTTTCGTGATAGCTTTTGGCAAGGCTCTTAATTTTGGAGTACGAAGACAACGCCCGTCTCCTCCAATTGTAAAAGTCAATATAATGAATGTTTGGATGAAGCTGGAAAAGAACGAACTTTTTGCTTGGTAGCCTCCGGCACCGGCTTAATTATTCCGCTATCCAGCGTCCAGATTTGAGGATCTAAGGTTTCTACCCTAATTCGCCCACTTGCCGTTCAATGCTGATGCATAACCACCAGGCGGTACCTTTGATTTTGTTGGATTCACAAGCACAGTGAGCAAATCGGCTACATCCTCAGGGCTTTTGGCCATAGGTCCAGAGGTATTATAGCGCTTGCTGATCGGAATAATGCCCTCTCCAGATACGATTCCGAGTGTTGGCTTTATCGTATACAACGAGGCTCTGGTCGCAGGATGTACAAGGGATCCGAAGGTTTCCGTTCCAATGGCAAGGGGCGTGAGGCCAGCGCTGATAGCAATCGCAGACCCTGAAGAAGAGCCAGATGGAATATATGATGCTTAGGCTAATACTTCAAAGTTTAGAAAGTTCAGAGTACACGGTGGCCAACAACGCTATCTTCCATATCTAGAACTCCTCGCACATAGGCAGACTGGGCTTGCGCTGATGGTGCGCTGATACTGTTCCACAATCTGTGTGCTTCGAAGCTTACCGGCAATAAGTTAATGCTGCAGGCTGTCTGCTGTTGCTGTTAGAGCATCGAAAAAGGAAGTATGACGATCGGTATCGGTAAATGTTGGTACCAGGCCTTTCAGATTAGAATTCGCGACAGACCGTAATACCGGTTGCGACACCAAAGCCATATTTGGCTTTGGACAAAAAAATGAGTAGCTTGCTGAAAAATGGAGATGCGGCCGAGAATAGCGGCCGAGAATAACTATGTAGAGCAACAATAATAATGTGAGGCACGTTCTTACTCGAATGATAAGGTCGGGGATTCTGTCTTGGTTCCGGCAAGTCTGGCAGACGTGCATTACTTTCCAGAATCTCAATCAGAAATAAAGAATATTAATTTCGTTTAATAGTGATGTTGAGCTTTCATAAATCTTCATTTATTTTTAGAATAAACAGAATGAATGAGAAATACAAGACTTTGCTAGAAGTAATAAATTTCTTAGAAAGATTCTTGTTTAAATGTTTCATTATCTTCTAAAGCTTGTTATCTTGTAGAAGAGCATTCAATATGCTCAACATCAAGATGAAACAACATCGCTCGTAAGATTTATCTTATGATCATAAAAGCAATGAAAGAATGTGTGCGCGTAGTAAGCTGAGAACCTGAGGCAAATGATGTAGAGCCGTAAAATTGTTGTAATTCTTCATATAGTGCTTCGTTATCTTTGACTATTGTGCGTGTCATTCTTTGGGACTGGATCAGCATATTTGAAAAGGTGCAGCTATGATATAGCTCGTCCTACAATCAATCGCCCAAAAAGACCATTACAGCTTTCATTTCTAGCATTTTCTTGGACATAAGAAGTGTCCATCTTTCCATGTGTGAGGCCATTTGAGGTCTTTAAACCTCGATTGCAATTAATGTGGCTCCGGACGAGAGGTCGGTCTTTTGTGCGATCTGTGGATCATCGCTAGAGCTACTTGATAGTAGTGTCCTGCGCAATTACAATCTGGGAATACTGGCCAAGGATCAAACAGAGGTTTGTAGAAATGCCTTTGAATTATAGTCCATTTCTCTCGAAGCATCAAATACTCGAAAAGCTGATATGTGTTCGAAACTGTAGTGGCTCGGAAAGGTACGTCTTGTGGGCAAACCGTAAGCACTCACTTGGCATTTGGCGCTCCCCCTTGTTGGTCTTTAGAGTGACAGTCTTGGCCTAGAACTGGAGGTCTTACCTCAGATTCGTCTGTATCTATCTTTTCACCTACAACATACAACGGAGGCGCTGAGTTTAGATTCGATGCTCGATTCTCTATGCCTACAGAGTGGAGCCGTCTCGATACGTGGGCGGTGTCTACCTGGCGGGTGTTTGAGCCGGACCAAGATTATGGCCTAATCTACCCATTACACGAGTCATGCTTGGATATTATACGCCAGATTGGACTGCGACGGTCTCTTCAAGTCGAGAATGGTTCAAGGATTCCCTCGGGCCTTGGCGACTATTTCGAAGCACTGCTACGTCTTCACGTGCGCAATACAACAACACCAAATGGAGGGATATCTATCCCGGATATACCGCCAACGGTTTGGAGTGGGAACATTACTGCTATGGCGCTCGAGAAATGTGGATGGGGCCATGGGGCGTAGAACGAGGATGGGAGGTCAGTGGTCGCTCCGCTTGGTCTTGCCTACATTGTTATGCTCTAAAAGGATAAGCTGCAAAGTACTGATACTATAATCTGCGTATGTGACAGTGGTTGGTCGCAGATCCCCTTGGGATTCCTAATCTCACCTCCTATATTTTGTCGCATTTGCAGCCTCTCTTTCAGGACTCTTTTCTTAAAAAGCATGCAGTTCGCCTTCTACGGTCGGTGTAGCTTCGCAGAGACCGTCCATAGCAACACTACCTTGGGAGATACTTCACAAAGTCATCTTCTATCTTCCTACCACATCAATCTTTTATTTGCACCGCTGCAGCCAAGCTCTCTCCGCTCGCATCCCCATAGATCAACGGTTTTGGCGCGACCAACTCATTTCCGGCAAGCTCGTTGGGTATCTTTGGGACTTGAATGCTTGGGAATGTCACCTGAGAAAGGTCGAAAGTCATGACAGGAAACTCCTGGCCAAAACATTGATAGGAGAAAGGTTTCTCGAACAGGCATTGCACCAAACACTACATAGTTTAGATAGCAAGTCGATTATTCCATATTACGGTGAATTGGAACACTGACCAGAAGATGGCGGATCCTCCGATTGGATTGGTAAACCGCTGCAGAATAGTGAGGATTGTGCAAGATATCGAAAGGATAGATAAGCTTGAAGCAGATGAGCCGACCATCCGTTATAGAACCGATTGGTGAACGATGCACAATAAATCAACGGAATGTATTTTTTTGTTGATAAATGTCGGGTCGCTACGGCGGCCGGATTCAGTGATAGCGCAGGCGACCGTTGATGACTTCATGCCTGCTTTGCTCAAATGAACGTCAGTTGAGCATGCTTGACAGAGACAGCCACCTAACCACGGCATGACTACTAGGCAAAGGAGTAGCGAAGGCCGCCAGCTCAAAGCCAGTGAGTCAATGGAAGAAGTAGAGACTCCAATAACTGGCAGAGGCCACACCGACACTACTGCGATAAGGCGCGCACGAAATAGGCTGGCGGCGCGCAAGTCTCGGCAAAAGCGGGCTGAAAAGAATGAAGAATTGGTGGAGCAAGTTACACATTTGGAGGAGCAAGTGCAATACTGGCGGAGCGTTGCTCTGCAGCATGGACAAGAAAACGAGCTAGGGGATGAGCGCACGCCTGTTGCGGCCAATGCTCGGACTGAGAGTCCGGAGGAGGATTTAGAGGAGGAAGAGGAACGTTTGCGCAGAGAGCTGGAGCACTTGCATCGCAAAAATCGGGTTATGGATCTACGCCGACAGGTTGCAGATGCACGCCTGCTTTCAGAGAGCGCTGGAGAAGAACGTGCCAGTGGTAATAATCGTACCATGACAGAAGGAGGCTACCGCCAGTCAACAAGTTTACGTAGTTCAGAGGATCATGACCGGAAACCAGAGGTGGCGGCGAAACGCCGAAGAACTGAAGATCCTGCCTTGGCATCTATCACTCCTCAACGCTATCACGGTCAAACCTCTACCGAGTACATAGCCTTTACACAGTCTTGCGAACAGTTCTTTGAGAGTAGATCGGTCGAATATAGGCATGACGAGGAAAAGATTTGCTACGCCCTGGAACGTCTTCCTAATCATCTACAGGCAGCCTGGCGCCGAGAAACTGCAAGACATAGGAGTACCTGGAATAGCTTCAAGAACTTCTTACTTGACGATCTGGAACCAAGTTTTTCTAAAGTGTCGCCGAACTACTTTCGTGCACGTCAAGGCAAGGATCAGACGGTTGGCGACTTTGTTCTTTATCTATGCGGATTGGAGGGACAACTAGGACCATTTACTGACACACAGCGACGTGATCAGGTATTACACAGTCTACGGCCAGAGATCAGCGATGCTATTCGCGAAGAACCTGAGCTGCCGCCAACACTTTCAGAGCTCGTTGACCTCGCCATTGCAATAGAGAATAAAAATAAGCGTCAGCAACAGTTAGCTCCCCAGAACCATGTCAACGGCCGATCTGGAAACACGGCAAATCGCAGTGCCAACAAAGTTGGGCTGACGACTTCACCAAGTCACGATTCACGAAATTCAAAACAACGACCACATTTAACTTGATGACTATAGTCCAGAAGATTACCAAGCGGTCTGAAATATACTTGAAGGTCACATCTGCTCATAAATACTTCGGTCTATGGTTCTCGGATTCGACGGGACGGATCCACCCACTAGTGTGGCGACACTATTGCGGGCAAAGATCCTTTCTGCTTAATTTGAGAGCCTATCATCTCTCTCAACGCCAACCAGCATAACTCTATCAATGACCGGTTCCACCACAGCCCCCTAGTGCCAAAGTTTCTGTATGATCACGGAAGAGATCCAAAGCTTAATGTGGAGCGCAACTTTTGAAGTCTGAACATACATGAAGTATATAAGCACCGTTAATGAACGCGACGAGAACATAAGTCTGCGCCATCAGGTCCCCGTTCAATAATATCAGAGTGCTTTTCTATCAACCTTGCCACTAGGCGACTCTCAGTTGTTGTGACTTTGAGTTCAAGAGTCTCGAAAATATTGGAGACAACACAACAGACGGCCTCAACCCTTTCCTATGCACTGAGTACAACTCAGGCATTATAGGTGCTGGAACTGATCATACCCCACAAAGAGGAGCAGTATGGAGGATAACTCGGAAAACAATAAACTGCTACGGCAGTTGCATTCGATAGAGAACAAAATACTCCTACTTTTCAAGAAAGGCTCAAAGCCGACTCTGAAGAAAACAAGGGTGGAGGTTCCAGGGCTCTCACCGATTTCTTGGCCTGATACGAAAGATCTGGCTCTGACTCTAGACGCGAGAGAAAAAGGGCCAGAAACGAGCGGCTAGAAACAAAGACGCGCGCAGATGTAGGTCTGATTGTAGCAGGTCGATCTGGGGCGGATTGATGCATCTAAGGCACGAATGTCGAAGGGAGGGCCGGGAAGTTATTCGCTTGTCTCCTTGTCCAGCATCACCAGTTTCACATGAAGCCTGAGTTTACCCGTAGAGTAAGTACGGCTATCATCCCTTCTCCGGGCTCGTTTGACTAATAACCCAGCAGGCGGGTCAAAATTCGAAACAAATTCAATTCACTCCAATGACGCTTCCCGCTCATCTCGCGTCGTTAGCAATTCCTTTCTCCTCTAAAATGGGCGTTCTCTGTCATTGGAAGTGGCGTATACGAGTACAGTCCTCGAAAGCGAATGAGGTAATAGCCCGGTCACAATGTTTGTTCAACATTCCAGCACTCCCAGAATCGACTAGATAATGAATCTCATTTACACCACCAGGAGCGCTCGACCCACCCACTCTTGATAGACATCTCTATCAAGAACGGTTCGAGGTGGTACATAGTGATTGTACCAACGCCTTGTCTCTTCCCTGCTCCTATTTTTTACATGTTTTCTCTCTTTTCTAGCGCTGCTGCAGCTTTAACCTCAGTGGGTTTGCTTGAGTCTAGTCAGTCTCTACTCTATTGTTCACTTCGGACTACTGTATCGCTGAGGTTTGCTAGGTTATCTGTCTTGGGCTTTGGTGTTAGCACTATTATCATCCTTGTTACGTATCCGCGATATTGCCCCCTTCCTCCCTTTCCTTCTCCACGCCCCCACCGGAGCCTCATGCAGAATATCTCGAGTACCCTCTTCCTGACGCACGCCTATCACTTTCAATCCACTCACCACCCTTATCTACCATTCCGCTTCATCTTCATTTCCCATTCAGTGTAGACAGGATTACCGTTGGTATCAGTGTTGATTGTGTAAGATTCTTACAAAGGTGGTTTGAGACTGAGAGATAATGGAACTGTTGGGGCGAGTTCCATTCTTATGATGGATAGTATCCGGTCCCGTCCAGTCAAATCTGAGAGCTTGCATCTCGGCATTTTCCGAATTTTCAAGGCTCACGCTCTCATCCTGTCTCTGCATTCGCTCAAGCGTTGTCCTGGCTTTGGCCACCCCATCATGCATGCCATTCTCATCTCGTGTCGTGATACCCTGATCCGCCGGTATCGGACAGCCAGGACGCCTGCACCCACGTTTCTATCTAGCTCTTTTTGTTAAACCCTGGTCTAGTCACGATGTAGTGACCTTCTACATAACAGAACTAAACCTAGCTCTATGCCTATCTTTCTAGGCAACCGTACGCACTAGAATTTTCAATCTATAGATAAGGAATAGAACGTTCACGTTAGCTACTATGAAGGACACGACTATTCCCCACGTAACGATTATAGAGGTTTCTTCTCGATCTCCATAAGACATCAAGCCGCGCAGAAATTCTAAAGCCCGTAGTTTAGGTTTACGATGGGATTTGTTGTTTGCGCAACTATATACATCTTGGGACAATAATACACCAGGGCTATTTTGAAAAGAATGCCGCAAACAATATGTATGGAACGCGGACCAAAAATGTTTAAGAGAAACCATGACTACGCACGTCCGTCCGGGATCCACCCTATTTATCCCCGGGACTGCTGCAAAAACAACCCTGTGCGATAATCCTGGGTTATCAATACACAGATTGGCAACAACGGTAAAAGGGCGTTGGGAATCCCCCATTTCCATTGATGTGTGTGTGTTTCTCTCAGACTCAACTCTCTCTCTTCAGTGCATAAATTTTGCAGCAAAAAGTAACTACCGAGTTTTATATATATATATATAATAAACAGCACCCTATTCAAAAATATCACACGTCCCAAAATCCCCCCTCCCCCCCGCCCTGAAATATTCCCTTCCCAAAAAAAAAACTCCAAAGTCTTTAGCGGCCAGAACAAAGTCCCATGGTGAAATGGGGAGATCACCTCTTTAGGGTGCAGAATGTGATGAAACGGCTTTAAAAAAGCGCCCCCGTCTTTTTTAAATGTAGTTATATATATATACATATGTATATAGTTTTCTTAAACCCAAGTGATCAGAGATATAAAAAACCCCCCATTCGCGAGGGAGGGGGGGGGGCTCCACGGATTTACAAAGGGGTAAACTAAGGTAATGGTGTTTTTTCTTTGTTTCTACAGTACTGTGCAGACCGGTAGATGTAGATTATAGGGAGGATTTTCGAAAAAAAAGGGCGAAATTGCAATGAACGACTACCAGTAAGGAGTTGAAGGCGAGACGAGCAAGAAGGGTGGCTGCGGCTGGGGTTTTTTTTGGGTCGGGTCGTTGGGGGAATTTTCGATGGTTTGGGGAGGTGGATCTGCGTATGTATGCGTTTGTGGTATGAGAAGATAGAATCCCCGGGGGCATTAACGATTTTTTTACGTTAGATAGAAGCGGCTATAAATTGTAGATACGGCAGTGCTAGACAGATACGTGTCGGAGATCTAAGTCCCTTCCGGCCGCCCCTTATAGATGTCCTCCCCCCTCGTCTCTTCAAAGATTGTAGCACCCGCGGGGGGCATTCCAACTACACACCCGAATAGCCGAGCGATTTCCCAAAGCGGACCATCCCACAGCGTGCGCACCTATGCACAGCACACCCTCCTCAAAAGCTCCCCCTCGGGCAATAGGAATTCCACATCAGCCCTAACCCCCCACCCCTCCTCCCCCTCCCGCACCCTCCTGACCAACCTCTCCAAACTGCCTTCGCACTCGTGAACCAGCACCACCGCGCAGCTCTCGCACAGCCGTAGCCCGCACCCAACGCCACGGAGCGCCTCCTCATCGCGGCCGTGCCCATCCTGCTGCCGCTTGCAGCACCCAAACCCCGCGGGACTGGGACAGACGCTGCACCACTCAAACGGCGCCTCCTCCGCTTTCCCGGGCATAAGGAACTCCATCCACCCCTCCGCATCCCCCGCATCCGCCCCCCCCTCTGACGGTTCGATTTCGTGCGCTCCGCACGCCGCAATCATGAGTCGTTCAAGCGTACAGGCAGAGCACATGCGGCTGGGCAGGTGGCCTTGGGCGGTGTGGCCGCCGGAGAGCTCGATATAGCCAGTGCCGTCTTTGGGGTCGAGGACCTCGACGCGGAGGTCGCCGAGGCCGAGGATGCCGTAGAGGGGGTCGGTACACCAGTGGCAGGGGATGTCTATGGAGCAGTCGGAGGGCGAGGAGGGGAGGTAGTTGAACGTTACGGGGTGGGCGAGGCGGGTGGTAATCACTTTGGTTGTGGGGGGGTTTGTGGTGGTGGGTTGGTTTGCCGCAATTGGGGTTGCAGGCACGTTCGACGCTTTCTCCTGGAGCGGCTGCTCCTTTGTGCAAAGGGTGCCGTTCTCACGGCAGTGCTTGCATGGTGGGTCGCGGTCCTTTCTTCCTCGAAAGGAGCACCACTTCTTCGCCTGTCTGCACTGCGTACAGCTGGCGATTGACTTCGGCGGCTTCACAACCAGCTTCGACCTCGAGAATGAATCTTGATCTAATGAAGGCCCCGTCCTCGTCCTTCCAGTGACCGGACCAGCGACGCACTTGAGGCTTGAGTCGGAGCATTGCACGCATGGTAGGATATGATTAGCGCACTCTGCGCGATAGGAGCAGACGATTCGGCGGCTTTTGCAGCTCTCGCAAGCGCCTTTTCTGGTAGGCGGGAGGATAAGCTCGCATTCGATGTCGTCTTCTTTGCAATTTATGCAGGGGTATGACGAGCCTTCTTGTAGTAGGGTACATGGGAGGCGGATGTCTAGACATGCTTTGCATCCTCTTGCTGCTGGGTGGCCGAGCGTCACATCCTCGAAGTTGAAGAGGCCGGTGGTGAAATTATTGACACGTTCCTCGTGTCGCTTGCGAAGTAGATGTTGTGCCAAAATCGAAGTGCGACCGGTATTGGAAGTGTCTCCGGAAGCTGACCAGAGAAAGTTGGAGTCACTACTATCCGTTTCCGATTGTTCCTGTGATCCGTGTGGCCAATTGTCTGAAGAGGTCCCAACAGCTTGTAGCACCGCTCGCGCATGTTCCGACCCTACTCGAAAGGTAACGAGACCGTTCTGCCCTGTATATCGACCCGACTGCCATGTATTTGTCTTTGGTTTCTTTAGTACTTGGCTGACGAAACTGTCCCCGGTTCGAAGTGGCCTGTCTCGTTTCCTTTTGTGGGGGAGAAGCGGTGGATTACGCTTGCTGTTGGGATCGAAGTCACCGCTCTCGTCTTGGTCTACCCAAGTACTAGGAACAAATCCATTGGTTTCGCGAGCATCAATGCGGAAATCGTACTTGGGTAATGGTAAACCCGTAAAACGAGGCACATCGGTACTAAGTTCGTCGTATCCCCACGCCGTGAAAGCTGAAGGGAGAGTTTCGAACTCGGAAAAAGTCGTATTCATCCTGCAAAGTAGAGAAGCGATTACCAAGGAAGCAAGGCTGAAGTGAAGGCCCAGCAACTATCAGTTCTCTACCGTGTTAGTGGGGTTTCTATGCCGAAGACGAAAGTGAAGCGACTATTCGGAGAAGACGCTGTAGTGGCGCGATGAGCTGGGAATGATAAGATCCGGCCAAATATCAACAAGGGCAAGGCACAATGAATGGGATGATGGGTGCGGCTATGTTTGCACATGCAAGGGAATGGGTCAGAGAAGAAGGGCCATAGGTGTAACTGTGAATATGAGTGAAGTAATATGGAAGTAGTGAGTTTGGAACGATTTTGCCTATGAAACCAATCGTAGTCGGGGATCCTGGTGTCATGCTGATGACTTGTGCTGGAGAACAAAAGTATGGAGTTTGGGGTTGCTGAGAAATTATCACGACAGCCAGGGTGTATGGGAAAGTTGGTGGGAGGCTCCCGAACGCTTTCCGTGAAGTTGTCCAACTTTTCGAGGGAAAGCTGAGCAAAGCATTATCAGCATGGATTTCTCTAGAATTTTCTGTCAACACCCACCATAGAATAGAAAATGGAGTTTGCCCAGTAATACATATGGAAGGGGAGGTATGCATGGAACTGATCACCGCTTTGTTATTGAGTGACCTGGACTCTCCGCATTCTGTCTATTTCCGTTATGTTGAAGTAACCAGCATTACAAGTAGTGTCACTGGTCAGTCTGTTAGCATTCCGTTGTTGAAAACCCTAGCACAAAGGATGACATATCAACGAGGTAGTCATTGTCGGATTATTTAGAACTGATAAATCATACCAGGGCTTCAGTTCTCCGGAGTCTGTATGCAAATTGCATTTCTTCATAAGCCATTACTAGGTTCCGTTCCTATTGAGGGAAATAGGACTGCTAGGTGAGAGGCGTGAAGCCAAGTGTCAATTGTAGAGGGATATCAACAGTAGCTATACAAAACAGCTGGTTGTTAGAGGAGAGGCGATAGACTGACGATTGAAGAGCACAAGCCAGGGCGCTCACATAGAAAAGGAGAATAATCGAGGTAGAGCTGAGATGAAGAAAGCATATCCATGACTCCCCTATGGCTCCACCGGGTTGCGTGAACTTGGCAAAGCTACGTGCTGCATAAAAACTGGAATTTTCGTATTATGGGAGGTTGTCCCACAAAACTCGAGGCCGCCTTTCAAAATCCATTACGCCAATAGCAATGCAGCAGCCAAGTTCCCTTACCCCTTCTATAGCCCATGCAGAACACCTACGTGACATGCGTCCAAATCGTTATTGTAAAAGTAGGGTTTACTGTCCCTACAACCAATTGTGTACAGAGCCCATCATTGGTGCTTTGCGATGGTTCCTCTTTCTCTGAATGTGCTCACAGCGGGGATATTCGCTTTGAATCGTTGCTCCTCGGTACCATAAGCCTTGGGTGTAAGCTTAATTAGAGTGTGTAAAGGAACCTCCATCCATGGCGATTTCTCCTGCGGTACATTCATGTAGTAGGCATAGATGCATCTAAGCACAGCTTGGTGGGTGACTATAATAATGTTCTCGCTCCTTTCGAGTTCCATGATAATAGGCTCCAGGCGAATCACAACGTCACGATAGCTCTCTCCGCCACGGTAACGGTAGTTGTACTTGTCATCATCCCGGGCTTTGAAGTCTTCTGGATATTGTTCTTGGATTTCTTGATAAGTAAGTCCATCGCATACACCAGAGTCAAGCTCATCGAGAGCTTTCCACTCGAGCTTGTCGTAGCCGTTAGGGGACGCCGCGAGGAAGCGGGCAGTTTGAATAGTACGTTTGAGCGTGGACGTCCATATAGTCAGTTGGCGATCATCGCCGACAGACTCCGCAACGAGTTCAGGGAGTTTCCGGGCATAGAGCTCACCGCGCTCAGAGATATTCGCATCACCTCCTATCTTCCCCTGAAGATTGAATTCTGACTCACCATGCTGCAGTATAAGTCAATACTTAGAACGGAAAGGCATCGTTTGCTGGCAGTACTTACTCGCGAAAGCCAGATCGAGCGCGGCTTGATGTGGAGGTTCATGAGGTAGTAGACCACGCGACTTTGCAAATAGTCCCTTATCTGGTTGACGATGACTTGTTTACCGACGTCGATGAGTTTTACGTACGTCATATCTTTTTCGTCTTCGTCGATTGTCTGGTATACCTTCTCGTAATTACGAATGCGGTTTCGAAAATCTTGAGCTGCAACTTCAGGGTCTTGTCCCGCATAATCAGGTGAAGATGTCTTGACCTCCAAGATGTTGCTCATGATCAAGTCCTCGTTGTCGCATTTTGACTCCACGTATAACGTCTGGATATTGTTCGCCTCACAGCGTTGGTGAACCCAGCGACGACGGGCCTTGGTCGAATTGGTGGCGTCCAGAATAGCTACCACTCCTTTCCCTTGTTCGAACCATTTGACCATGTCAATCACAGCAGCCTCGGCAGCAGCATGGCGAAGGCGTTCTCCTTCTGGATTGGAGGTATCGAAGAAGTCGGCCGTGGGTTGGGGGGTATCAGCGCGGCGATAGGAGCCCACATTGAAATTCTTAGCTGCTATCGAAAGCCAAGCAAGATAGCGGACAACTGCCTCACAGAAAAAGTGTTAAATCAAGTTCTTAAGGTTGGCTGCTCGAACAGGCATATATGTGACACACCTTTCTGAGCAATCAAGCTTTTGCCTCGAGCTGGCAGGCCGACCATAACGACGCAGATACGGGTGTCCTCGACCTGAACTCCTTCGCCATTAGTTTTCTTGTGGTAGGTAGACATCTTCGTAGGCAAATAGTTAACCCGCGCGTGGTAGGCATGTGGGATTGGCGCAGACGCTTGAATGGACAAAGAACGTGACTTTGAAAAGTAGACAAGCAAAGGACAGTATCCAACAGATTCCCGAGTTTCCAATGCCCAAGATATATAGTCCGGCAACTGTTTGACATCCGAGGCACAATGTATATGAACAACCTGGCTAACGGGGGTTTAGCAGGTCCGGTAACAGGTTGTCGTTCTCCCAGCGTCGGACCGTCGCAGTAACTGTTCCAAGTGCATTTGCTGTTTGGGTTACCTCGTCCCTGGATTGGTGAAGAAGAGAGAGTGAGTGAGTGGCAACAACGACGATCATGAACAGACAGCCGGACAATTAACATTAAAAGTAAATGAAGTTCATGACGATTTCCGCAACGGAATTTCTGACAGGGATTACAGCTCGCTTAAGGTACGACCCGCAATTCCCCGCTCACCCGGTTCTGGATATAATTCAATTTTCAACTTTCTTTTTCTGATGGGCAGAGCAGGAGGCCGTTCTCGCAAACCAATGTCAGACCCATCAAGCCCAATCAAAGGGTTAATGCTCCTCGACACTACAATCCTACCGTTCGCATATCAAACCCAGAGAGGCAAGCCAATTATCCATGGGCCGGGGGTGGAGGTCGCGTGCTCTCTTGATGTTTCATGCCGGTTTCCGCCGTGCGCCCGTAAAGACCCGGTTCATGTGATGATAGCCCAGGGTTGCCGCTCGACAGAAAACGGAACAGCAGTAAGGGTAAGAGCAGAAGAGGAAACAATCGGAAGATGTTGGATTGCTGGAAGTATAAGGTAGGTATAGGACTTGGGAAACAAAACTAATTCTACTCACGTTGCTCATTGAAAAAACATGCGACGAGCCAACCATGGCTGACTGTGTTCGCGTCTTAATTTTGATCGAAGAATCTCAGCGTTGAAGATGTGGATTTTTGAGAGAAATGAGGCAGATAACACTTGATGGTGCTTGCGATTGGCCATGACATGCAACACAGTGTGGTTATCAAGTACTTCCTTCACCTTCTGCCCTTATCAGTTCGGGGTACGGAGTCCAAAAGCAAAGCAAGTACTTCCGTAGAGAGTACCTAGCCGAAGTTGCACAAGCCCTGATGCGGGCTCCCTTCGCAAATTCAAGAACGCGTAAAAATCTTTCAACTCGAAAACTGCTTGTACTTGATTGAACCCTCTATTTTCCATAAAGCATAGGACCCTTTTCGTTTCGAAGGTGGTTTCTTGGGACAATCTTTGAATATTCCTTCTAAGCGCCGACGCTTGACGATGGGTATAATAATCCATCGTCTCTCTTTCGTAGTGCGCCGGCCTTTTCTCCAGCATTTGATTTTGAGACTGCGTAAGTCATTGCACAAACCGGATATTCCGTTCTTTCTTTATACAGAACTACGATCTAAGTTAAATGTCTCATTCAATTGCATCGTTGGATATTATTCCTTAATCCCCGATGTGTGACTGACTAATTCTCAATATCCGAAATGCTATAGACGTGGAAGCTGGCTTCAAACATTCCTGGCCCTGGCCCGTCTGTCTACTCAGCCCCTTTTTCTACAGTAACTTCGTTCGACCTTACTTGATCAATATCTTGAGTGTTCCGGACGAGTCGTAGCTCACTGACTGCCAGGGCATATTGTGGTGTACAAGCTATTAACAACATATCTTGAAAGGTGGTATAGACACTTGGGCGACGTGCCTAGCTACTAGGGCCGAAGAAAAGCGAAGGCGGGAGTAGAGAGTGGAGGAGCCACTAGGCAGAATATCCTCTAACACGGCTGGCAGAAAAATTTCAGGTTTGAAAGGACGCCGAGTTTCCCAAACCCGGGAGCGGCCGTAAAGAATAACAGAGCGACGTGGTTGCTGTCATGGGGTAAAACGTAGTCTTTGAGGGCTGAGAGTCAGTATCCCCTACATAAGGTAGGCAGCTTTCTGAAACCAGCTTTGTCCGTTCGGAATGAAAATATGCACCTATACGCAGAGCATATTTTATACTTACTCGGTGCAAATAGAACATTCTTTATCCAAGGCAGATTAAGAGGTTGCTAGCCGTCCAAGTACAGCATAGAGTCCAAGCTGTTCAGTACAACTCTATCACGGCCTCTACAAGCCCCTACTATATCTAATAATTCGCCCAAATATATTCCACACTATAATTAACAAACACATGTCCCGATACTGGGACGGTCTTGATAACGGACCCAAATACAGAGTCCTTTTACTATCATCTGCTGCTCGCCGATTTTTCACAACCGCTAATATTCTCCTCGTACTCTGGTCTATTGTCGTTGTATTCTCAATACCTCTCCGGGTCCTTCGGTACTATGGGTTCCTTGGTACTCCCTACAAGCAACGCATGGTCGAATTGGAAGAACAACGGAACATACAGCTCTCGCTACAAGTCATGGAAAAGAAAACCTCCAAGCGACGGGGACAGTCTGGCGTTGCCCAGCGGGAATCCTGGGTTAGACAGAAAGTGGGAAGTTTTGGAGAAGTGGCTTGAAGAAGCAGTCATAGAGGACACATGGGCAGCTTTTGGAAAAGTGAGGATGGAAGAGCAGTTATTCGAACGGACAATCTATGCCTAAGGTATGTCAGAATGCGTCCTGGTTCATTGGCGGATTGCTGCCAGATTGTAAATGGAGGCCATATGCAGTATTTCCAATGACGGAAGAGGTGGTTTTGGTTTCTTCCTCGACTGAGAGTAGGAGAGAAATGAATCGTTGCGCATCAAATTTCGCAGATAGAATCCTCATGTGAACAAAGTCATAATAAATACAGTGCACAGTTTAGGTTGAAGGTTGAAGGTTGAGATCGGACCTTAAAGGGGCTTGATGCGGATATGACACCGCAATTGTGGAGATGACTATGCCAGTTCAATGAAACGCCGTAACGCGTGACAGTTCTAACTCAATGTTTCAGTAAACATTTATACAAACACTGCAGTACCAACTCAAAACCAACGGGTGTACGTCACAGATACTTCACCGATGCCATGATTTCCCACGATGATGGGCGAGCTCTCGGATTTTCAGATTGGCCAAACGGTAGAGCTCCCAGATGGCCGTACTGCAACCATTCGATATGTTGGTAGCGCCCACTTTGCCGGGGGAGACTGGGTTGGGGTGGAGTTGGATGATGCTTCAGGCAAGAATGATGGTGCTGTACAGGGTGAGCGGTACTTTGACTGCGAACCTGGCCATGGCATGTTCGTACGCCCGGGGGTCACGAAGATCATTGATCAGTCGACACCCAAAGCCAGTACAGGACATACGGAAGGGAGGGCAAACGGTATGGCTATAAAGAGTAGACCACAAAGCATGGTGCCTGGGGGGTTGAGAAGGCAGAGTGTCTTGGATCCAGCAGTAAGTAAAAGGCAGAGTATCAATGCTGGTAGTCCTACGCCTGGAGCAAAGGCAGGGTTACCTTCGAGACTTATGGGGGTATGTTACAGACAGTTGGAACAAGAAGGATGTATGGCTCATCTTTGAAAGTCTCCTAGTAAATCTCCTACTAAACAGCTTGGTTCGACCACCTCTTCGAGAAGTTCTACACCACGCACTACGGCAGCTCTACCTACAAACATAACATCTACGACTGCTACAAGAGCCCATCATGCATCGATGGGTCCTCCCACCTTCTCTTCGAATCCTAGGACCTCACGTCAGTCCATCGCAGGCACAATGAATGGTTTAGCTAAGGCGCCCAGCGAGACATCTTCTAACTCGTCGAAACCGCCAACCCATCGCATGTCGATTAGGCCGAGTACAATGAAAGATATAAGGTCCGACAGCGGCAAGAGCCAGGCAACTGCAGGGAGTGGTCATGATTCGCCCTCGGGTATCCTGAGCCCGGAAATTTTGTCACCTCCAGTCATGGATGGACAGGATGATGGATCCAGAAATCCCCTCAGCTCATCTCTATCTCTCCAATCTTCAAGCAGTGACGCGCCCACATCAGCAAAACCTGCATCTTCACGTGGCAGATCTCCCCCTCCGAAGATTCAGCGTGCCACAGCCGTTGGCGCCACACATAGAGAAGTAGAAGATCTGAAGACGAAACTAAGGGTAATGGAGAAAAAGCGGGTTGAGGATAGGGAGAAGCTGAAAACACTTGAGAGATTGCAATCGGAGCGAGACAAGTTTGAAGGAATAATCCAGAAGCTCCAATCCAAATATCAACCGCAGCAGCAAGAGTTGACAGATCTGAAGAAACAATTGGCAGAAGAGGAAACCAAGGTACAAGCCATAGAGGCACAGCAGGCAGAGAATGACACCATGGGCGAAATGGCGACATTGGACAAAGAGATGGCGGAAGAAACAGCAGAGTCGTTGAAGACTGAGTTGGATGCACTCAGGCAGAAAAACGAAGAGATGGAGCTTGAAATAGAAATCCTGCGGGAAGAGAACCAGGAGCTAGGAACGGAGATGAGCCCCGAGGAAAAGGCTAGTCAGGGTTGGCTGCAGATGGAGAGGAGTAACGAACGATTGCGGGAAGCTCTGATGCGCCTTCGAGATATCACGCAACAACAAGAGTCGGACTTGAAACAGCAGGTACAGGAGCTTGAGAAGGATGTTCAAGACCTAGGAAACGTCAAAGAAGAGTATCTCCAAACGAAGGAGAGACTGGCCCACTCAGATGCCGCGGTTGAAGATCTCAGGCAACAGCTGGATACTGCCCTTGGTGCTGAGGAGATGATCGAGGAGCTAGCCGATAAGAACATGGCACTCAATGAACAAGTCGACAATCTAAGAGCGGCTATTGAAGACCTAGAAAGCTTGAAGGAATTGAATGACGAGCTTGATCTCAACCATACCGAGACTGAGAAGCAGCTGCAGGACGAAATCAACTACAACGAATCGTTAATGTTGGAAAATGCGAGGAAAGCGGCCCTCCAGGACGAAACCATCCAGGATCTCGAGTACACGGTTGCTCGTTTTCGCGACCTGGTAACCAACATGCAGAGCGATCTCGAAGATATGAGAGCCTCACAACAGATAACAGAGACGGAAGCCAGCGATCTGACTAATCGTTCAAGAGCTATGATGGACCTAAATTTGCGCCTGCAGGTTTCTGCATCCAAGGCACAAGTCAAGGCCATAGATCTAGAGCTGAGGAAAATGGAAGCTCAAGAGTCTGCCGAGCATCTAGCCATTATACAGCTCTTTCTCCCTGAACAGTTTAAGATTGAGAGAGATTCAATACGTGCTTTGCTTCGATTTAAGCGGATTGGTTTCAAGGCTAATTTAATGCATGGTTATATCAAAGAACGCCTGAATAGTCAAGCATCACCAGGGCACGAGGATGGTATCTTTGCTTGCTGTGATCTTCTGGACAAGTTGAGCTGGATCTCAAGTATCTGCGATCGATTCACCAACTCTATTCACTGCTGTACTCTGGAAGCATTCCTCAAGCTGGAGGGCGCGCTGTACGACCTCGAGCCAGTCGAGCGTGCATTCAACGGATGGATTGAAGCCTTGAAGAGCGACGAGCTAAAAGAAGGGCAGTGTGTTGAAGATCTTCAGCGGACTATTGCTTTGATGACGCACCTTGCAGAAGTTCATATTTCTGATGGTCTTGAACGATATGCCGATGATATCCACATGCGCGCCTTGATGATGCAAAGCCACCTCGAAAGTGCTGCTTTCGCTTTATCTTACGTCAAGTCAATATCCCAAGCCAAAATTCTCCCCCACAATTGCGACGAGACTAAAGAAGATGAAGAATCTCAGGGATTTCTCCAGAAGGTCGATTCTCTGATCTCACAGACTCGCAGCGCAAAGGTTGTTACGAGCAAAGCAATCCGCGAGCTTGAGGAGCTGAAGTCGAGATCTTTGACTCTTGATCCTTCAACGCTGCCTACTATTCAGCAGTCGCAAGACTTGGCCTCTGATTTTGCGCTGGCAACACGCACTGCTGGGGTTACTGTATCCAAGCTCCTGAGCGAAGAAGGCCGAAACATCCCTTTTACATACCGCGAGATAGCACGTGCGATGACGTCTTCGGATACCCTACCTTTCTCAACGTTATCTACCAAGCTCCACATGACCGTCACACATCTGCAGAACTTCTACAGCCTAACAAGTAGCCTCACGCAGACAGTTGAATTCTCCTCCCCATTGCCTCCACCGCCCTGGCAAATTCTAGCCCAAACCCTCCGCGCCGCATCCACTACGTCAGCCTCGCATGAAACAGAGATGCTGCGCTTGAGAGATGAAGTTGTAGAAAGGAACACTGCCCTTGCGATGAAAGACAAGATGGTCGAAGAGATGGGCGTCAAGGTCGAAGTCTTAGAAAAACGCGTCGGCGAATCTAGTGGCCGAAGAGAAAAGGTTAGAGAACTAGAGACGATCGCAGGAAACGCTAGATTAAAGGAGAAAGAGCTTGTTGCGAAACTCACACGCGCCGAGAACGACCTCCACGAGCTTGAAGTCGAGCGGGAGTCTTGGAAAGATTTACCCCAGCTCACTCATTCTGCCCAGCCCAATGGTCAAGTGCCATCACCCACCACAAGAGATTTTACTTCCAAATCAGCCCTCGTCGAAATCGCCACGCTTAAATCCGAAATCTCCTCCCTTCAATCCTCCATTCGCTTCCTTCGGTCCCAATCTCACACCCGCCAGCTTTCCACGTCACTCGCCTTCTTGTCTGAACCCATCACGGCCCCCCAACCCAGCAGCCCTACGCTTCTACAGCAAGAAGCACATGATGTGCTGAAGGAGATGCTAGGAATTGTTACGAGCGAGGCGAACACGGTGGTGGAATTGCGAGAGAGAAAGAGAGAAGAGAGGTTGGCCTGGAGGCCAGTGAGGGAGATGAGTAATTGGAATACGGGAAGGATGAGAGAGGAGTGGGAGGGATGGCGGGAGTGGATGGACAGTGTGGGGAAGAAAAGGGTGAGGGAGGAGGGGAGGAGGAAAGTCATCCGGAGTGGCGGGGACGCAAAAGGGGACGGGTTGGCGAGCTTGCAGGTGCGATTGCCGGGGATTAGAAGGGGAAAGATGGGCGAGGGGAGAGAGTTGAAGATCGTGAGACCTGGAGAGTGGGACGATGTACGAGAAGAGCTCGGGATTGCTTGACAGCTTCGTCTTGTCCGTTACTACGTAATTAGATACCCCATGGCTTAGGTAGGCTTCGGAAGGCTTCGAGTAAGCATTGTAAACTCCTTTTGCAGTTCAAGGTCTCATCCAATCACGATCGGTTCTTAAGAGGATCAGAATCGAATTAGATCGACGACGACAACAGTGAGTACAACCGTCGACGATAGCGAAGATGACCGCATGTAGATATATCTGAAACATGTCCTCCGTATCCAAACTGGTCCCCATTGGATGTCCCCATCCAAGAAACAGACCTCGTGAACAACATCAACAGCTATTCAGCCCATTCTCAACATCGACGTTGACTTAGGGCCAGGCTAGTGCAACGGCGTGACCGGCCACTCTTCTCCGGCAAACCCCGGCAACGACAGGAATAGAAACGGGCCAGGATTCTGCCAAGGCAAAGGAATGACGACGACGACGACAACTTCATATAAACAACGACGCTTGCCAGCAAAGTGGCAATATACCTGATGGCACCTGATGCGATGGACATGCTGATGGTTTCCTGTTCCAGTCTGGCTGGGTACGAATCATGATGGGTCACCGTGGTCGCAATGACAAGGTGCGATGTCTAGCAAGCGGTGCGACGGTGCGACTGTGCGACAAGCAAGAAAACATGGCGAACAACAAGAAGAAACCTTGAAATGTTCCATGTTGCTTGCTTGGTATTTATTATTGATTCGTCGCGTCTGATTTGCTGTGAATCAATCACTTGCTAACCCGCGCTGCTTTCCAGTTTGTGCGTGTTTCCCGCCACTATTCTACCTCTTGCAGTGTAAACAAAAGGCTGGTCGTTTCCAGCCACACATCGTCAACGTTGCACATATTTGACCCCAACTCGCCCTTTTGTACCTTTCTTCTTGCATTCCTCTCATACTCTACAATCTCAGCTCATTCTCTGCAATTACCACAATCGCTACCGAGTAATTATCACTCACTTTGCGCAATGTTTACCTCACCTCGCTTCGTCGTCCTAGCGGCTCTCCCAGCCCTAATCCACGCCCAGAGCCTCACCTTCTACGAAATCACCATGAACGGTCAAGTCACTGCCGTCCAAGTCCCCGCGCCCCAGATATCTACTGTCACGGTCTATACAACCGAAGCTTCTGCGACTGTAACCATGAGCCCGGCCCCCAGCGTTGAGACAACCACTCTCGTCCTTGCGGGCCCTGGATCTCAAGTCACCTCCATAGCCGGCAGTATCCCGAGCTCAATTCAACAGCCCGCGCCATCAGGACCCGTCTTGCCGATTGCGATTAGTGGATATACGACGTCTATCATTATCCCGGAGAGTGCGTCAGTATCAACGGGTTCGGTTACTTTGTCCCCGGTGATTGTTCCCTTTGCAACGCCCTCTGCATCGGTCGATACGTCCATCATGGCCACTCCTTCGTCTACCGCATCCGCATCGGTCGACACAGCAATCGTTGGCGCCTCTTCGGCTTCCGTCGCGTCTGCCATTTCCTCAACAGCCAGTTCACTCTCTTCCGTCGCCGCTTCCATTGCTTCGGTTTCCACCGAGCCAGCTTCAACGCTTTCAACCTACGTACCTGTTCCTGTACCCAATGGCCTTTCTACTACCTCCACCACGGTAGGCGCGCCAAGTACTACTGTCTCTACCACCGCCGCCGCAGAAAGCACTACCACCACCGCCGCCGCAGAAAGTACTACCACTACCGCAGCTGTCCCCAGCACAACCACAACTGAAACAAGCGCTCTGCCAACCACAACCGGCGCCCCCATAATCCTCCCCTCTGGCACCACCAACACAATCTCCCCCTCCACAACAACCACAGACACCGTTGCAACCACAAGTCAAGCCAGCACCACAACCACCGACACCGCCGTTACCCCAATCGCCACCATTCCCGCATCCGCAAACACGACTCTGCCCACAGCCATTATCACAGACACATCTTCGCTTACCCTCGTCAACAGCACTACACTGGCCACTTCCACAACAGCAAATTCTACCAGCACGATCGTGTCCACGACCGCGAGCACCAGCAGTGCCAGCGGGCCATCGAGCAGTTCGAGTGGTCCGGCGCAAACGAGTAGTACTGCTGCGCCGAAATCTGGAGCGGCGCTTGGACGGCATCTCAGCACCGCGCTCATGGGCGCTATTCTAGGCGCGATGGCATTGGTTGTTCTATAAAGTGCAAGCCTTGAGGAGACGAGAGGGCGTTCTTCCGGTGGAGTTTTTCTTTCCTGTACATTTTCAGACACGTTCGCTATGTTTACGATTCCCCACGGCGGTTATGGATTTTCACGAGCGCGGGCGTTTGGGGTGTTGGGGATGTGGACGGTGCAGACCGTGAACTGAGAGCCTTAGGGAAAAGGGGGTGGTTGAGCGGATGTGCATACGAAGATTCAAGGAATGGGGGGGCTTTTGGCCAGATAAAGGCCTTTGTAATTACCTAAGATAATCAGTCTAGCAAAAAGACAATACGGTCTGTACAATCCATGGATTACCAAATCTTGCAATTCCAACCCCCAAGTTCCCACACCCCCCACCCCTTCCCCACCGCCAGATAAATCCCAACCTCCTACCCCCTAACCCCACCCTCCTCTTCCCCCCACCTAAAACCTTCCCCCTCCACCCCACCCTCCACCCCAACCTCAAACTCAAAACCAAGCCATCTACCCCTTCAAGAATACTTTCAAGTCCAACCCCAAGGAAATTGAAAAGTGAAGGCTTAAGAAATGAGAAGAAGCGAGAGAAAAAAAATATATACATGACGCGAGGGGACTGTTTGAACGACAGCAAAGATCATAAAAGTGTGATAGTTTTACGATAACTGGATTCTGGAAAAGGCCCGTCTCCTAGCGACCAGGAGTTCGTCTGCAACGAAGCAAAAATCGGCTTCCGTTTATCTTGATCTCGGTTGCCAGTTTCGGACCTTTGGGAGACGAAAGTCCAGGTTTTGTGGGAGCGACTATTTAAAAAAATGTGGGGCGTATGGAAATGGGAGGAGGGTCCTCGGTGAGAGGGAACCTTGGCGGGGGGGTGGTTTGGGGTGTTGCGGTGTGCTGTTGTTGTTGTTGTTGGTCCACATCGCCAGGGGGATTAGATGTTGGAATACGAGGTCATATGGGGCATTTTGGTATATGGGGTTGAAGCTGTTAGGAGTCTATCTACAGTAGGAGCGAGCAGGTGAAAACTCTACTAGCGGGCCCTAGCCCTACCAGCCCTATGAGGCGGAGGTTACCAACTCCCCTATTTCCAACATTAGAAATCACTGTTGCGCTCACCGGGTTGGAACCTTGATGGAGAGCTGTCTTGATGCCAGAGATGATCTGCAAATTTGACTCCCACTTCTTATATGCCACATAGACTACTAGCATTGCGGCTTATCACAAACATCGATCAAGCCGGTCAAACTTCATTGAAAAGATTCTGCCCTGAGCAAGAAAGCAGGATTTGAATTATATGGCAAGGACGGTCTACTTGACCGTATGGAGAGAAGTACCATCTAGCTTTCATTCTTACATACGAACAGACGTCCATCCGATTTCTAGTATGCAACCTGGCCCCATTAGCACTATGCCCCTAAACAACAGGAGCAGAGTTCGATCAAGATAGGCGCACTTGTATTACAAGACGTGCTTTAGGCAAAAAAGCTATCTCGCATCAGAAACATCGGGGGCAATCTTTGCTCTCGGGATGGAATAGTACAATCTGGCTCGTTGTATCTCATCAAGAACTTAACTATCCCGTCTGTAGCTTTGCGGTCAAACCACTTTCCAGGTTTCTCTCTCGCTGTGCAAAACAAAGTCACTCAACTCCAAATATTACACGGTTTCAGTCCCTAGTATGCAGGTCTAGACCTTTTAGCAGTGCCCTTCTCTACAGCGTTACACAAGCCGACCAAGCCGAGCGGTCTCTAGCTGGGAAATACGGTATCACGAGGATCAGTCAAGCCAGGCGGGTTGGACCTCTTTTTGAGGGGGGAAATAGATGTGAGATATGAGGGGATGATAATCCAGCTGACGACTTTGGAATAGCAAAACCAGGCTTTCAGTCCCGCGTATCAAACTTCAGTACTCACCTTGAGTACGCAATCAGACTACTTCAAGCGTTTTGTTTCCCACCTTTTCATGAGCCCATCCTCACCGGAAATATTTAACTTCAAGAAAGGGAAACGATCCGAAAGAAAGCACAGTCTGATATCTCAGCCCATGAACATGACAATCTGAGAGTCGATTCCCCACTTCTAATATGAAAATCTAGCCCAAATGGCGTATTATCTCACACCACACCATCAAGATCAACCAAGCAGCACGCCCTATCGCCCCCTGCAATCACGGTGCTACCGAAACCCACCCATCCATCCATCCTATCCCCAGCAAAAAAAACGTCCATGCCATAAAAATCCACTCACCCTCAACCCATCTAGCAAATCCGTCGCGAAAGGCTCTACTTTCAGGATTAGAAACACCTGTGTAGGTAACCTGCGCGATGAGCTACAACAACCTACCTAAGCTAATCAGCGGCATTGACCTTTCGCTAAGACCTGCTTGGACATCATGGTAATGATATGTACTGAACAGTATGTAAACACTTCGTCAATGTGACATAGCAGCCTATTCAGGTACCCGTTGCAGTCACGTTCGAGCTCTTCAAGGCAGTGGCAAAGTGCCTTTGGCGGTATATGGGGTTGGCACCTCGCTTAACACTTAGCAGGCCAAGGTCTTCTGCTTTGATCCGTATTCGTCCCTCGTTATCAAACGCCAAGCTCCGTATTCCATCAACTCACACACATCTCATTTTGATCTGTTGATCTCGGAACGTCCTGCAAGCAAAATTCACAGGCCACTCCTCACCACATCATGCATTCCGGGAGACCTTGTCTGGTTATAAAAAGACACGCAAATTGAACTATCGGCAATCGAAGGGGTCCGTCCATGAAATCGACAAACGTAGAGACAGCCCAAGCCCAACGTTTCTAAGAGAACCTTGTCAATGGCTTGCGCAACAGCCAGAGGAACCATTCGGACTTGGGACCTTCGTGGGTGACCGCTACTCCTATGCAGAAGGCCCCCACCCTCACCAGCCACCGCCACCAGTTGCTAAAGCCTCTATGCTGGCTAATTCAACATCTGCCATCAAAGATATCCGCTTGAAGGCACTATTTGGGATCAAAAACGGTCCGAACAGCTGAACAAGGCCAGTCGGGCTCGACGATTGACCCGTTGATTGAATAAAAGAATATAAAGTACTATAACATACTAGATAATAACGATGATGATGGGGCTTTTGTCTGCAGAGGTTGATTCAAAGGGTCTTTTTTTGTCTTGTTGCACTTCAAGTGCGCTCAGTGTGACAACCTTACCACTGACCAATGATCCAACTAGATTCCACCCAAGAAACACTATTCCTCCTTTCGAGAACGAACAACATTCCAAAGCTTTAGGGCTTCTCCCGCTTATGTCCGCTTACCAATGATCGACAAATTTCCGCGTCACATGACCTAGAAGTTGATTTATAATGCCACCAATCATGCCCTGGGGACACTGGGGCGTCCATCGTTGCAATCTCTAGGCGTCTTCAGTTGGAACATGCTGACGACGAGGCCAATTGTAAGTGGCTTGTCTCCGTTACAAAGCAACAGAATCAACTTGGCTGAGGACAAGATCCACAAAGGTATATAAAGCGGTTTGTAAGGTACTCAAAATTCGCATTCAGAGTTCTCATTTCCTACGCTTGGTCGGTGTTCTCAGATCCTTTTTTCCTCAATATCACTGGCTCGTCATGACCTACCTCAACCGCAAGTGCATGCTAGCCCTCTGGCTTATCCATCATGGCTCCTTTTTCGCTTCCGCCGGCACAATTCCTGGGCTAGAGAGTCGCGATATCAATTCCACAGCGACCGTTCTTGGCCAAAGTGTGCAGGCTGGTATCAGTGAGACGCTTGCCCATAATGTTGCGATCGCTCTCGAATTCGAGAAGGCCAAGTGGGCCAATGGCTCCGTAGATGATGACGATTTCTACTCGGTTCCACGAAACGCCAGCCTCGCGCCGGTTGGCACCCTGCTCAAAGTACAAGTGGACTCCAACACTTCAGCTTATACCCTTCCGCCAAATACGGCACTCTCGAGGATCATGTATCAGACCGAAACCTTGAACGGCTCAAAAATACCCGCTTCTGCATATGTTCTCTGGCCTTACTCGCCTCGAACGCAGCCCGATGGCTATCCTGTTATCGGCTGGGCTCATGGTACCAGTGGTGGCTTCGGAAACTGTGCCCCATCTCATGTCAAGGATCTGTGGTACCAATCCGAAGCACCTTACACTTTGGCATTACAGGGGTACGTGGTGGTCGCGCCGGATTATGCAGGTTTGGGAGTCAACAAGGACGCGGAAGGAAAGCCGATCTTGCATCCGTACCTGGCGTTCCAAGCTCATGCAAACGACTTGTTCAATGCCGTGCACGCGGCGCAAACAGCGTTTCGGGACCTCTCGAAGCACTTTGTCCTGATGGGTCATTCGCAAGGTGGAGGAGTCGCTTGGGGCGCTGCACAAAGACAGGCGCTCCGGCCTGTAGATGGCTATCTCGGAACTGTCGCCATGTCACCTATTACTCGGGTTATCGATCAGGTGGAAATTATCGGCGCTGTTGATAATGAAGCAATAGTATTGCTGGCAAATGGACTACCAAGCATCTTTCCCAAGTTCAGGATCAGCGATATTCTGACTCCAGCCGGAGTCAAACGTCTTAATTTACTGTCCGAGGTGCAAGGCTGCAACTCCCCTACCTTCGAGCTCTTCTCAGAACCTGGTCTGTTCCAACCAGATTGGCCTAAGAATCACTACGTGCAGGCATTCCAAGGTCTAACAGCTAATGGGGACCATCCGATTGCCGGCCCAATGCTCGTGATACAGGGAGAAGCCGACAACCTGGTTCCCGTACAGATGACCACAGAAGCGGTGGATAAGGTTTGCAAAGACTTCCCCGAATCCCAGCTGGAATACGTTACCCTCGCAAATGCTACCCACGTACCTGCTGTGTATGCCTCGCAGCGGCAATGGCTGGCTTGGGTCAAGGACCGGTTCGCGAATAAGGTGGCGGCACAAGGCTGTGGTAGGTCCCGATTGGCGAGTCCCAGACCCTACCAGTTCTATCAGAAAGAGGAGAATTGGTACATCAAGGCCGCTACTCAGGTATATGAGATTGAGTAGACGCGCGTCACTGTGATAGACTAAATTCTGTATCTGACTGTGGTGAGAAGTTGTGAGTGTGGCGCAAACGTACTATAGAAAGATTTGCTCTGATATTGTGTTGGTCTCGAGTACCTTGAGATCGAACACGTGCCCTGAAGGTAATGTTGTTGATGGCTACTGGCAGAAGTTCCTGCACCGACCACTCCTAGCCAACGTCTCACCCTGGATAGATTTCGTTCCTTTTCAAGCTTCATTTCAAAGACAATATCTTCAATACAATTGACTTATCGATCGTAGATATGACTATGAAAGATGTGTGCTTTTCTCAAACGTTGAAATTCTGGGTTGAACAAAAGCTGGGTATGTGATAGACGACGGCCTGAAGTTGTCAGTAAAGTACTTACCTACAGATGCGACGATAAAGCGAGCTCTGTAACAGCATACTATGTCATTCAGCCCCAAAACAATTTGTAGTCTTCCAATATTTCGGAAATCAGGTTGATGATGTGCCCAAGAGTATCAACGTGGAACCATCGTAATTGTTTCTCCCTCATTCTCGATTGCAAGCCTTATCGAATGCTGACTGAATACCATATATCACTCCAATCCGATAGTAGGAACGAGTTTTAGCAGCCTATGAGCTTTTAAGAGTTTCCAACCCTTGGTACGAGCTGGATAGCAGCAGGAACCAACAGGCTTCATTCATTCACAGTTCATCCGCTGCTACCTTGCCCCGCACCGATGCCCTCACCCCTTTCAAGTCCAGCTTGGGATAAGCAACTTGATAACCGTGCTGGAACTCTACGTCCGAGATATCCGGTTCGAAAAGCTCCATATTGTAACGTGCCACAGCGGCAATAGCCAGGAACAACTCCGCATGTGCTAGATTGACCCCAATACAGTTCCTTCACCTTTGTTGAATGCCATCAGATATTTGCGTCTTTCTGTGCCTTCCTGTCCTAGCCACTGATCATGAATGGATCCCCAAGGCTTCGGATATATTGTTTCGTGCGTGTGAACGCAAAGTGTGGTCATACTGATAGGCGTACCGGGTGGTATACTATAACTCTTATATTGGAGAGCTTCGTCCGGTGCATTACGGCATACTCTTGCTGTCACACCAAATGACAGGAGGTTAACCCTCGGCTATTACACCACTGAAGTACGGAAGCTACTCGAGTTAAATAAGAAACACTAGCTATATGCTTCCCTGTGATGGTTTCTTCATCTGAAGTCCATTCTGTAATATTTTCGATAGACCACTTGTCCGCAATGCTGTCAGCGACATAGTTTACAGACCGAATTACATTCATGGGAGAATACTTTGTATTGTATTTGAGAGAAACTTGCTTGGTGAATGGTAAGCGCGCGCTTGTAATCCTTATCTGATCATATTGCTGGCCCCAAACTCCTAGGGCTCCTAACAGATATCATCCAGGAGTACCAGTGTACGCCGAACTGTAAACAATGGCCTCAAAAGCGTTAACTTTGTCTGTGCGGCCAAGAGGTGTGCTCCTTTACTCTTCTCTGCAATACCAGTGCTGATGATAAAGTAGGCAGCCCGGTCAAGAAGCTCCCAGAGGAAGTTTCCGTGCCATCCAGTGGCCCTGCGTCTGATCTCTACAAACAAATTGCACTCAAATCGAATACTTCTATTCACCGTCTGAGGGTCACTAAAGGCAGTGATGGCGCCCTCATCCCGAACAGCAAAGACCTTTCTGTCTCCTCTACCGGTCTTCGCGACCAAAGCACAATTTACGTCAAAGATCTTGGTACGCTTGATGAAAATCTGGAGAGAAATCCGGTAACACCACTCGGCTTGGGCTAAAGTTCTCTTCAGGTCCGCAACTGGCCTGGCGCACCGTCTTCATCCTCGAATACCTTGGCCCTCTCCTTATCCACCCCCTCGCTTACATCTCCCTTACCTCTTCCCCGTCCTACTTACAAACCCTCTCCCTCGCCCTTTTGACGATTCACTTTTTTAAACGCGAGCTCGAAACCATCTTCGTCCACCGCTTTTCTGCAGCAACCATGCCCGCGTCTAATCTCTTCAAAAACAGCGCCCATTACTGGATTCTAGCCGGCGCAAACATCGCCTTCTTTACGTATCGGCCTTCTTCTCCCGCGGCCGGTGAGTCGAATCCCTACATAACCTACCCTGGTTTGGCTCTGTTTACCATCGGTGAGTTGGCGAATCTCAGTACACACCTCACATTGCGCGGCCTTCGCAGCAGTGGCGGCACTGAGAGACAGATCCCCAAGGGCTTGGGCTTCAGCTGGGTGACATGTCCCAATTATGGATTTGAAACAATGGCCTGGATTGGTGTTGCAATGGTGACGTGGAGTTGGAGCACAGTTTTCTTTGCCGTTGTAGCAGTAGCACAAATGGGACTTTGGGGGCAGAAGAAGGAGCAGAGGTATAGGAAGGAATTTGGTGACGTATATAAGAAGAAAAAGTATGTTATGTTGCCAGGAATCTGGTGAATGTCTGGATTCAATTGGAGCGATTGATAGGGGAACTGGCTGCTCGTATTGAACTTGTCATTGCGAAGCTCTTAGCGGAAAACACCCCAATTCCAGGGATTTTCACATTATATAAATGGAATACCTTGATGCATAGGGTGTGTCTCTCTGATCTTGACGTCTACGATACGGTTAATGGTTTTAGGGATCAAATTGCTGGATCCAGTTCATTTTGGTATGAGAAATGTTCAACTAAGTAACTAGCCTAGAATTCAAGCCTGAAGTGTATAGTGTAATTTTAACGACCCGTAAAAGGAATTGCAAGGTGAGCTCGAAGTTTGCTGCTGATGATGTTGTCGCTGTGTGAGGACGATAGTAAGAGCGCCAGGCTAGTATTTTATCTCAACAGATTTTTGGCGACTTGGAAGCAGTCACCGAATGAGATTGTCAAAGCAGCTGGTGATGCCATCTTAAAGTCTGATTTCATAGTAAATCATAAGGAGTTCCGCCCACATTACCTTATCAAAAGTATCTACCAAAGTACTCTACCTTGTCATGTGAAGTGAAGTTGCGTAGTGTTGAAAATTCGGAAGAGAAACCTCAACCGTAGCGGCGTTGACAAGGGTGCGGAATATCAATTTACCTTCATGAGCTCAGAACCGCAAGCTCTTGCGACTTCTTACACCACCATCACTCCAACACGTATCCAACCCAAATTACCTACCGGCTATCGCATCAGCCCTCTTCAACGGTTCAAAACGAAGCTTGGCGACCTGCATCACTGAGCTTTGTTCTACCGCCAACGACACAACTAGGCTTTTCGCGATACATCCATCAGCAACACCTTCAACCGTAGCTGATTCTTCTGCCGGACATTATCTTTCATCATACCACACACGGAACAACAACTCAACTTGTAAAAACGATACTCCCTTCCAAGGTATCCCATCCCTTCATTTGTTACTTCTAACAAGTCAGAATCCCGAAGGCTAGGAACTTCGCCCCCAGGCTATAGCACGTCTACACTTAGACATCTACTTCCGAACAGCCTTGAACTACCTACACTTACAATACACCTAACAAGCCGGGTTATTCTTTCATCAAAGGGCAGAAACCTTCACATGAGTCTATCACTCTCTTTCAGCCGTCACGATGGGGCGAATCAAAAAGGCAGCGGGGCCTAAGCATGAAGCAACTGTGGTAAGTCTGGCTTCTTTCTCACTTGTGAATATAATGGGTGAGACTTTTCTAACGCGTTTTTCTCCATAGTCACCTGCAATAGCAGAATTTGTAGCAACAGCTACCTCCATCTCACTGCCGCATCTACCCACCCACCTCAACTCGTTTCCTCGCCGATGGCCGTTTCCGAGGGGAGACCTATATCATTGGATTCCATTATTCAACCGATTTGATTTGATTCTTGAGCAGTTCAACGTGGAGTATGGTCTCAACACCGGGCCCCAGACACAACCTTTTGCGCGGGTTTTATTAGAGAAAGGGGTAGTAGATGAAACTAAGGCTGCGGGGACTACAAAACCGTGTCAGGAGTACCTTGATGGCTTAGGATTTAGCGCAGATGGCGACCGACAACTGGTGGAAACTATCCTTGTGTTCTCCCGTGGGCTCCTGGAAAACTGTGGCAATCGGAGTCTATACAATAGCAGTGACCGGCTTGGGGATATTCTGAACACAACAGACCTATCTTTACTTTCAAGTACCCTTCATCTGGCTGTCCGACTAGCTCAGCGCTACCATGCATCTCGACAACGAGGTACCAATGCTAGCCAACATCTGAACAACGCCTTGCTAGCTAGTCATTACAACATCGACTTGGAAAAGGTGCAAAAGCTGGCGAATCCTTTCGTCAAGTCTCGAACCCTCTCAGCTTCAGAGAATTCTCAAACCCAAGAGTTGACGCCTGTTGGGAAAGGAAAGGAGAAAGCCGAGACCGGACAACCGAGCTCGACTAGCTCTGCTCATGCTAGTGATCTGCTAACAATGGCTACCGACGATACTTCTCGACCGAATGCGTTAAACAACAAGGCAAAGGCGTTAGCATGGGGAAGCCATGAAAAGTCACAATGGGAAGAGTGGGGTGGAGTTTCCTTGAGGTATTACCAGAGGCCGATAGCATTGAAGGAAGACTTGAAGATGAACCCACCGAATGCCGCAGCTGTATCTTCCTCACCTCCAGATACACCCACTCCAGCGCGACGAACATCAGGCTTATCCAGACAAAGCCGGCTGCCAATCTCTGATGATGCAACGGACACCTCAACCGTCGTTCCTACTCTCAAGCCCGATGAAACAGCGCCTGGAGGCATGAAGAGCCTTGAGATACCATTTTCCAAGGTGTCCTCCACTTCAATGGAGGAGATCCTTAAGGTCACGCTACCGGATCTTCCCAAAGATTCTCACTATGATCTGTTGACTAGGGTTCGAGTTGCTCATGCGTTAACTGACTCGTTAACGACACGGCAGAAAATGGTTGGGGTACGACTGTTAGCAATCACGAACCTAGCGTACATATACCCGGAAGCAACGTTTCAGCAGAAAATCTTGCACCAAGACTCTGATGAACCGCGCCGGCTGCAACTTGCATATCAGCTCGCTGACCTCATCCACTCTCCTGGTAACGGACGAGCGGGAATTCCAATAGAACTTCAGACATTGGCGCTTGGCACACTTGAAGCACTTGCAAAGCACAAGGCAAAAGCAGCTGATGTCTGTGCTGCCTTGAATATGAACGTCAATCACGGTGTGCTCTTTTACGTTCTACGCAAAGCTGTAGCGGACATGGAAATCGAGGATGCGGAAGATGATGGGTCAGAAAACAACGAATGGCGGGAAGCCTTGTTCTCATTGCTTGATGCCTTGCCAGGTTCCAGCCCTAGGACTGGCGAAATCCTGATCGCTGCTGGGCTGCTTGACATACTAATTGAGATTCTCAATTTGCGCACTAGTAAAGCGGAGCGAAGCCATCCAAGAGTTCTTACTTTCCTGAATACCACCATCTACACCGTGCGCGATGCATTCCAAACGCTTGCGAATTCGAAAGGCTTGGACACCATATCGGATCTCATCGCTTACGAGGTAAAGTCATCATTGGAACGTGCCAATAATGGAGACGGTCTCCCACAGGGCTTTAAAAATCAGGTTATCGATTATCAAGTGCCCTATTTCCAGCAGCAGACTCTGCGATGGCTATTCAAATTTGTTAACCACATGATGTCGCATGGTAGCGGAAATTTTGACAGATTGCTTCGAAATCTTATCGACTCTCCACAACTACTAAGTGGTCTTCGGACGGTCATTGTCAATGCCAAAGTATTCGGCTCTAGCGTTTGGAGCGGCGCTGTGAATATCATGAGCAGCTTCATCCATAATGAACCTACGAGCTATGCTGTAATTGCAGAAGCTGGCCTCAGCCGGGGTCTACTTGAAGCTATTACAGGCAATCCTATTACTGATCCAGCTGCCTCAAATTCCAATGATGCCCCCGAAGACGGTATAGCACCATCACAACCTGCAATTGGAGGCGACGACAACGGGCTGGGTCCCGTGACACTAAGCGCTGCCATGTCGCAGAGCTTCACTCCGGAGGAACTACAAGCTAGATTTATACGGTCTGAACAGAAGCTTCTGGCTCAGGGGATACTACCTGCCTCAGATTCAATCGTAACGATACCTCAAGCACTAGGTGCAATTTGCCTTAACAACTCTGGTCTAGAGCTTTTCTTGAAGTCTGGCGCGCTTGATAGCTTCTTTGAGATCTTTGAGAGCCCGGACCACGTCAAGTCCATGAATCTTGAAGGGGAGCTAGCAAGACTTCTTGGCAATTCATTTGATGAATTGGTGCGACATCATCCACGTCTCAAGAATCCGGTAATGATTTCCGTTATGGCTATGGTCGGCCGCGTTGGGTATCTTTGCAAAGCACGGGCCTTCGAAAAGGGGTTTGGAGCCAAATTATGGATCACGGGCGAAAATGGGCAAGCCGAAAGCCCAGAATATGGTACCTCTACTTCGGATCCCCGAGATGTCAGCCAATCGCGTGGGAACGTAAATGGTATACCGCCGCAAGAGGGCGACAATGACGTGGTCATGAGCGAAGCTACATCTGATGAGGCACCTCACTCGAGTACAGTGCCAATACCAACCATGAAATCCGAAGGTGCTCTTGACGCTGAAGAGGAAATCAATGGGCCCAGTACATCTACTTACATCAACGTTGCTATGAAATTTCTTGTCGGATTTTTCGAAAACTCGTCTCTGTGCTCTTCATTCGTAGAAATAGGTGGCGTAGAATTTGTACTCGATTTTGCAACACTTTCGAGTCTACAGTATGACTTCAACAATCAGGCCGCTAGCCAAGAGATTGCAAGGGTGGTTCATATGCTTGCAGAGCAGAAGCCTCATTTGGTCCTTCCCTCGCTTGTCAAGCGCACTCAAAAGGAAGTCGACCTGCTTGATCCTTTATCAAATCATAGCGACGGGACCGCGTTCTTCAAACGATTCACGTCCACTGACCGCAATGCCTCGAACGTGCCTTGGCATTCGTCGATCGACCACAGTCAGCTCGTCAAGTCCATGATCTATGTTCACACGCTCTGCAATGTGCTATCTGAGGCTTTCTCCCCTCCTATCTACAATTCTCGATCGAGTCATACAGTTTTCAGCCAGGTCAATCTTGCAGACATGTACATTACCCTTGTAAAGAGTCTTGGTCGCTTACATCGTGCTTGCGTTTGGGAGGAAATCCTGCTTCAGAAGAGTATTCCCGACGCGTGGAAAGAAGCTACGAGAGTCAAAGGATATGGTATGGGAAGTGAAGAAGCTGATAGAATTTTCGGCTTCATCAATCACAACGAGCCACCACCAGAGACTACCAGTACCACAAATGATCTTACCTCAAGTTTATCCGACAATCACGGCCAACCAACAACGGATACTAATTCAATAGCCACCAAGAAGCCGAGAAAGCCGTCAGTGATCAAAGAGGAGAGAACCGCTCAGTTCAAGAACGTACGAACCTTGCGATACCTTCTCAGCCAGATACCTACATCCATTATACCATTCTTCCAAGGCCTCGGCAAAGCACTAATAGCGAAACGACGTCCAGAGGGCTATGCTCGGCAGAATGCGTATATGGTGGCGGAAGCAATGGCAGAAGCAAACCTTGAGCAGTTAGAATTTGAAGCACCTAAGAATGCAGCATCAGCGAAGGATCGCTATGCTTACTGGATCGTCATCTTGACTTCGATCTCGCAATTGATGATTGAAGGTCCAATTGATCGACCGCACCCTCAATGCCTAACCTTAGTTCTCCAGGCTTTCAAGAACCGTGGTGGCTTAGATGCGATCAAGCATCTACTTGACATATTCTCCGAGGAAGTGAAGAGCTTTACGAATGAGACCAGCGATGCAGCAGGACCGAGCGACGGCGCTGCCCGGCTGGCTTCGGCTTATGGAGGAATCAAAATCATTCTTAATTTCTATACTCAAATTACCAGCTCAAAATGTATCTTGGATGCAAGCCAGACAGTTGCTATCGCGTTGACCGACCGCGATCGTCCACATCCACATTTCTTCTCCCCTCCTCAGTTCTTGGTTGAATTGCGCATGGCGGTGCTTCCCGAGGTTAAGTCTATCTGGGATTCAGAATTTGTGGATAAAGCCTCGAGTCCTATCATCAAGAGCCTGATCGAAATCCTAAGAATCATCTTGGATGCAGGAGAAGAGCAAGGCGGTTTCAAACGCGGCGAGAAGCTACCGGCTCGTGGCAAAGCCCCGTTCAAACCCTACCCCATCCATAGTGATAAGATAAGCTACTTGACGAATAAAGGATACGATATCGAGGCCGCTCGTGAGGGTTTATATCGATGCATGAACATTCAAAGCGCTGCGGAGGAATATTGTCGAGCTCAGAAAGCTTTTTCGCGCGCGCCAAGGAATCCAATACCAACATACGATTTAGAGAGACCTAAGTCTCCTGCACCGCTACAGACACCACAGCGTCAAGACTCCCAGGCTACAATACCTGATTCGGAGCACGCAGCTCAGACAGATGACTCTTCGATGGCGGCAGATACATCAACGGATGAGCAGCTGCCAATAAGGGAAGAACCCCTGATAGAAATCGAAGAACCAGACCGCGAAAATCATGCAGCAACATCAGTTCCACTTCCACCGCCAGCTCCAGGTGTTCCTGCCCAAGCTGATGCTAGTGCTTCGAATGAAGCCATGAACATTGATGACTTGGTGAATGAGATGCTGCTTGGTGGTGATATAGCTGCTGTTTTAGGCCACTCACCTTCCGAACGTCCTTCTCCCTCGTCTTCGCAGGTCAACATTACAGAAGTGTCAAAGTTACCAAAACCTGTGACAATCGAAGATCTGGATGAAGTACGCTCAGCTATTAGAAGAAACCTCATCGATCGTGCTCTCGACGTTCTCAATATTCATGACGAGGTGACTTTCGAGCTTGCTGACCTGATCAATGCGGCTGCCTTGAAGGCTACAGACGCAGCCACCATGCGAAGAGAGATTGGTGAAACGCTTGTGCAATCTCTTATCTCTTTCCAAATGGATGAGGACTTCCGACCAGCCGGCAAAAAGATCGCTGCATACGCTAACTTACTGGCTTTGGTAATCCAGGACCGTGAGTTCTACGAAGCTACCTTAGATGAGCTGAAGAGTAACTTCGAGTCATTGCGAGGCTTTATCAAGATTTTCCCAGACCAGGCAGCAGAGGGTGCGTCTCCGTGGGTAGGCCAAATCCTGCTGATCATAGAGAAAATATTAGCAGAAGATGTGCAGCCATCGCAGATCCAGTGGAGTCCACCCAGCATTGATAGTGCTCGACCAGATAGCCCAATTGTCGCCATGGATGACCCTCTCATTCCCTCTTCGGAGAAGATGTGTCTTTTCGAAGCAATGGTCGACATACTTCCACGAATTGGCAAAGACGAGTCCCTAGCATTGTCGGTCGTACGTACTATGGTTATTTTATCTAGAAATCGCGGGATTGCAGACAAGCTTGGAGAGAAGAAAACTATCCAACGGTTCTTCATCATGATCAAGCAATTAGCTGGCATCACGAATGATAGACTGCAAAGTTCATTCATGCTACTGCTCCGCCACATTGTTGAGGATGATGACACCATCAGACAGATTATGCGGAGTGAAATAATGGCAAATTTCGATCCAAGACGAGGTTCAGACACTACAGGCTACGTAAGACAGATGTTTCACCTAGTATTACGCTCGCCGGAGATCTTCATAGAAGTCACGAATGAGAAGCTGGAGATCAAGGAATACAATGCGACCCAGCGCCCGCAGACATTGGTTCTGAAACCCGAGAACAAAGAGGCAGCTCCTGTTCAGCCAGTGAGTGCGACCACAAATGATGCTACCGGTGATGGTCACAAGGTCCTTGAAGGACAGCCTGAAGAGGAAGTTGAGTCTGTACCTCCAGAGGACTCTAAGGTAGCTGTACAGAAACCTAGAGCCTCCGAAGCTAAAGCCCCTGTGGTAGAGAAGCCAAGCGGCGTAATATGGTTCTTGCTTCAGGAATTACTTTCGTACAAGGATGTTGAGGATAAGGACCCAGCGTCTTCTATGAAAGAATCTATAGGGGATCTAGCAACTGGATCCAGTACACAGCAAAACCTAATTGTGGTAAACAGCTCGTTCTCGTCAGCTCAGACCTTGAGTGGTAACGCCTCTGTGCCTTTGGAAAACGGTGACACCAAGAGAGCTGAGAAGCCTGAATTCAAGACTGAACAACACCCCATTTACGTTTACCGATGTTTCATTCTTCAATGCTTAACGGAGCTTCTTCATAGCTACAACCGTACCAAGATCGAGTTCATCAACTTTTCTCGCAAGGCTGAACCCAAAGCAACGACGCCTTCTAAGCCGCGATCTAGTGTTTTAAATTACCTCTTGAACGACGTGGTTCCGGTGGGTACTTTGAGCCACGATGAGAGCATTCCCTTCCGCAAGAAGTCCAGCACATCAAATTGGGCAATGTCGGTCATAGTAGCTCTTTGCCTTAGGACTAATGAAAACGGACACGATAAGAAGCAGGGTTCTCTAGACGAAGAAGACGAGTCAGATCTTCTCTTTGTGCGGAAATTTGTCCTTGAACATGCCTTAAAGGCGTACAAGGACGGCAATACGTCAAATGAAGCACTGGACGTGAAGTATGCTAGGCTCCTTAGCCTTGCTGATCTCTTCAACCGTATACTGTTGGGGAAGCTTGTTCAGAGCGTGCCTAGTCATCCACCGGAAATGCCGACCCAGAAACTCCTCGCCAAGATAATGTTTGAGAAGAGCTTCCTTTCCGCATTGACGGGCTCAATTGCGGACATCGATCTTAACTTCCCTGGGTCCAAGAGAGCCGTCAAGTACATCTTACGACCCTTAAAGCAGCTCACACAGACCGCAATAGTCTTGAGTGAGACGTCTGACATCTCTTCTACTCCGGGTCAAACAGATGATGATGAGATCTCGACTGCTAGTTCGGTATCTGAAATGGATGATGAGCGAGAAGAGACTCCTGATCTTTTCCGGAACTCTACGCTTGGTATGTTCGAGCCTGGGCGAGAAGAAGAATCGAGCTCTGAATCGTCGGAAGGAGATGGGGAGATGTTCGATGATGAATACGAGGAGGAAATGGAATATGAGGAGGAAATAGAACGCGATGGGGACGAGGTGATTAGCGACGAAGAAGAGGAAATTGAAGGAGCAGGTCCAATGGAAGGCATACCTGGAGACACAGCCATGGATGTTGAAGTTGTAATTGATGGTGACGACGAGGAACCAAGTGATGATGATGACGATCCGGATGATTCTGATGATATGGATGACGGAGACGATATCGAGGTCATCGACGAAATCACCGGGGATAGTCTGAATGATAGCCTGGCTGATGGAGAGGTAGAAGGTTGGGAGGATGAGGACGATGAGGAGGGAGAAGGATACAACGGGGAGGAAGATGATTTGGAGCGTGACCTTAGTCAAGGCCAAGATCCTGAGAGTGCTGTAAGGGATATGGTGAGAGAACTGGGAGTCGAAGCTGGTCTACGCCGACTTGAAGGTCCAGATCTCTCCATAGATATTGAAGGGGATGGTTATATGGACGACGTCGTTCGGGATGACGAGGATGCCGAAGATGAAGAAGAAGACGACGGGGACGACGAGGATGTCATCTACGAGCCCGAATATGACGAAGAAGAGTCTGGGATGCCTGACCCACCTTGGGGCTGGGATCCTGATGATGAACAAGGCATGGGATTGCCACGAGGCCATCACCACCACCACCATTCTCGACGGGTCGCGAGTCCTTGGACTATCTTTCCTGGCGGCCCTTCAGATAGAATTCCACCTATGTACCGTCCTCATCGACCCTCTGGCGCACCCCGCGCGGCTGACGATGGGGTCAACCCTCTTTTGCAGCGAAGCGATCGACTAGGCGGTCCCGGTGGTCCAAGGCTCGGAACTGGGCCTAGAGCTCTTTCTGAAGCTGTAGCAAGTATGAGTGACTATTGGGTTCATGGCATGGAACCTGGGCCTCGCGGCATCTCTTCCGCTGATAATCCAGTCTCGTTTGTCAACAATATCATTGCTGCGATCGACCAAGGTGGTTCTGGATTCGCAACCATGGGTGGTCCTCATGGTGCAATGCACATTCACGTCCCTGGCGGCGGACGAGGCCTTATTCCCCGCGAGTTGCAGGCTGTCCTGGGTCTGAGACATGCTCCGCAAGATGTTGTCAGAACTACCCGGGACGAAAACATGCAACCGACCAATTTTGTACCTGCTTCGACTCCCCATCGTTGGCAGGAAGAAGCCCGACTTCTCTTTGGCAATGCTCACTCCGAAAAAGCTCTTCGCGTAATACATACCCTTCTGAAAATCCTAGTACCTCCAGCGATTGAGAGGAAGAAGCGCGAAGAGGAGGAAGCCAAGCGAATTAAAGAGGAGCGTGAGAGGAAGATGGAAGAGGAACGAGTGGTACGGGAGAAAGTCGAAAAGGAAGCCAAGGAAAAGGCAGAGCAGGAACAACGTGAGGCTGCTGCTCCCAGTCCAGAAGAAGATCGTGCAGAGCGAGATGAAACAACAGATGAAGGGGCTATGGAGGGCGTTGAGCCTACACATACCGAGGCTTCTCAACCAGCGTCTGCAGAAGAGGTTCAAGGTCCAAGCTCAATGGAAGAACCTATAGCTATACCATCGGCGCCAACAGAACGGGTCCGAACAACCATTCGTGGGCGTGAGCTCGACATCACTGGTATGGGTGTTGACTTAGAATACCTTAATGCTCTACCAGAAGATCTTCGTGAGGAAGTGCTTATGAGTCAAGTTGCGCTACAGCGATCTCAAGCCGCAGCGGCAGGGGAGGAGCCGACAGATATTAGCCGCGAATTTCTTGAAGCTTTACCCCCAGATATCCGGGAAGAATTGTTACAGCAGGAAGCCCAAGATCGTCGACGGAGAGAACGAGAAGAGGCTCGACGTAGAGTCGCCGCAAGTAATGGTGGATCTGCTAATCGTGGAGAAGAAATGGATCCTGCAAGTTTCCTGGCCTCTTTAGATCCAAGCCTACGGCAATCTGTTCTCATGGAACAGGATGAAGATGTCCTTGCTCAACTTCCTCAAGCAATTGCGGCCGAGGCCCGGGCTCTTGGGAGCGATCATCGGATCCTACATCGCCTAGGGCACGGTTATCCTCGAGGCATTGAGCGAATCCGGGCTCTTGAACGCGAGGCCCAGCGTACCCAAGCTCATGTACCGACTAAGAAAACCCAGCGAAGACAAATCGTGCAAATGCTTGATAAGGCCGGGGTCGCGACTTTGTTACGTCTTATGTTCATCCCACAACAGGGGAGCTCGCGCCAGTCACTGAATGGCATTCTCCATGATGTCTCACAGAATCGACAAAACCGTGCGGAGATTGTCAGCCTATTGCTTTCCATACTTCAAGATGGCAGTGCTGATGTCAATGCCATTGAGCGGAGCTTTACCCATCTATCGCTCCGAGCCAAGCCGCCAGCTACGCAAAAGACCCCTCTACCTCTCAAACGAACTTCCACTGGGCCAATGGCAGCACAGAATAGCACTGAGATGACACCGTTAATGGTGATTCAACAATGCTTAAGCGCCTTGGTTTACCTTACGCAATACAACCCTCACATTCCCTCATTCTTCCTCACAGAACACGAAGTGTCCTCCGGTTTGAAGTCCAAAATGAGCAGAAAAGGTAAAGGCAAAGAGAGCAAAGCTTCGAAATATGCTCTCAATGCCTTGTTGAGTCTGCTTGATCGCAAGTTAATCATGGAGAGCTCAAGCTGTATGGAACAGCTATCAAGCTTGTTACAAAGTGTTACTCATCCTTTGATAATGCTGCTCCGGAAAGAGAAGGAGAAGGAGGAGGAGCCAACAAAGGCATCTGGAGACGTTGCTCAATTGCACGACGAAAATGCGTCTCCTGCCACAGGAATCGACAATAGCGCCACACAGCAAGCTGCGCAATCCGAGGATGCTCCCATGACCGACGATACACCTCCCTTGATCGATGTCGGAACACAAACACATCAATCGCAAGTCACTCCTATGCCGCCACAAGAGGATGTCACAGGCGACACAGATGCCAAGCCGGACGATCCTAAGGCCTCAACGGACGAAGAGAAGGCGAAGAAGCAACGGAGTCTTACACCACCGATTGTGCCTGAAGAGAATCTTCGGCTTGTCGTCAGCATTCTTGCAGCTCGTGAGTGTACTGCGAAGACATTCCGAGACACATTGTCGACCATTAATAATCTCTCGGCGATTCCTGGAGCTAAAGAGATTTTCGGGAAAGGGTTGATCGAGCAAGCTCAAGATCTGGGCCAATCTATCCTGCGAGACCTCGATGAGTTAGTCCCTCAAATCCAACAAGCCGAGTCTGGTACAGATATCCAAGGCATGGCACTTGCCAAATTCTCTCCGGCTTCTTCAGACCAGGCGAAATTACTTCGCGTCCTTACTGCGCTCGATTACTTGTTCGATCCGAAGCGAAACGGTGGCAAGACCAAGCCGTCTTCCGACGACCAAATACCGGCAAGTGAGGCTTCTGCACAAAACGAGGACATACTCACCGCTCTCTATGAGAATTCGACATTTGGCCCACTCTGGACGAAATTGAGCGAATGCCTGAGCTCCCTCAGTCAAGGCGATGGCATGTTGAATATTGCTACCATTCTGCTGCCGCTTATCGAAGCATTGATGGTAGTTTGTAAGAACACCACTCTCAAGGATGCAATATTAGTCAAGCCTGCCAAAGAATTTTCCGTGACAAGCCCTCCGCCCGAATCTGGAATGGAGAGCCTCTTCTTCCGCTTCACTGAAGACCATCGTAAGATTTTGAACGACCTTGTCCGACATAATCCTAAGCTCATGAGTGGGACATTCTCCTTGCTCGTCAAGAATCCAAAGGTGCTTGAGTTCGACAACAAGCGTAACTACTTCACGCGACGCCTTCACTCTCGCGGCAATGAGACAAGACAATCGCAACCGCCATTGCAACTTTCTGTACGTCGAGATCAAGTCTTCCTTGATTCCGTTAAATTCTTCTGGTTTAAGAATCCCGAAGAGGTCAAGTATGGCAAGCTTAGCATACGGTTCCATGGCGAAGAAGGTGTAGATGCTGGTGGTGTCACACGAGAATGGTTCCAAGTTTTGTCAAGACAGATGTTCAACCCTGATTACTGCCTATTCATTCCAGTTGCGTCTGATCGCACCACATTCCACCCAAACAAGCAGAGCGGGGTCAACGAGGAGCATCTGATGAACTTCAAGTTTATTGGTCGCATCATCGGCAAAGCACTCTACGAAGGCCGGGCTTTAGATTGCCACTTCAGCAGAGCCGTTTACAAGCGCATACTCGGCAAAACGGTATCAATCAAAGATATGGAAACTCTAGATCTTCAGTTTTACAAGTCATTGCTATGGATGTTGGAGAACGACATTAGCGATGTAATAACCGACAGCTTTTCCGTCGAGACAGACGATTTCGGTGTCACAAAGATTGTCGACCTCATTGAAAATGGCCGCAACATCCCTGTCACGGAGGAGAACAAGCACGAGTATGTCCAGCTTATGGTCGAGTATCGACTGATAGAATCTGTACAAGAGCAATTAGAGCATTTTCTGAAAGGTAATCTTGATATCCACACTTCTACTTTAAGCAGGCTAATCATAATAGGCTTCCATGACATCGTACCAGCGGAGCTGATTTCAATCTTCGATGAACAAGAGTTGGAGCTCCTGATTTCCGGCCTCCCGGATATTGATGTAGATGACTGGAAAAACAACACCGAGTACCACAACTACTCGGCCTCATCCCCGCAAATCCAGTGGTTCTGGCGTGCCGTACGTTCCTTCGATAAAGAAGAGCGAGCCAAGCTTCTCCAATTCGTTACAGGTACTAGTAAAGTCCCGCTCAACGGTTTTGGACAGCTCGAGGGCATGAACGGATTTAGTAGGTTCAATGTTCACCGCGACTATGGCAATAAGGACAGATTGCCAAGTTCACATACTTGCTTCAACCGTAAGTGCAGTCTCTTCAGTGCTGAAACGTGATCGAAGCTAACCTGAATACAGAACTTGACCTGCCAGAGTACGACAGCTACGAAACTCTACGACAGCAAGTCTACACCGCCATGACAGCCGGAGGCGAATACTTTGGTTTTGCCTAGTGTGCCCAATCCCCTCACAACGAAATTGCATATCAAGGCGCTTAGGTTTTTGAACGTGGTGTGTACTGCCTTTAGCGGGTGCATGTGGAAGTATAAACGCGAAATCCGGCCTCACTTAATTTGCTTTTCACTTCGGGGTCAAAATTTCTAGATTGATTGCGAGCTTGTTGATTGACGCTGTGCAGGGAAAGGAGGCATGGCAGCTGAAGTGCAGGTTAGCTGCTGCTGTTTCCTGGAGCTGCGGGCTGAGATTTTGCTGTGTGCGAGGAGGATTTGTGTGTACATAGCTTTAGGTAGTGGAATCAATGTTTTCCACCTGTTTCAGGTGCGGTTGTGCTTGGACTGTGAGGCAATTAATACTCCTTGGGCAATCGGCAGCAGAGGTGCAGAGGTTAGGATGTCAACGATCCTCCTTTTCCAGATAAAAGTGTTTTCGATTAAGATTTCATAGCAGCAGTTGGTTTACTAGGCTACGGAGCCATCTTTCTAGTATACCTTGCTGTTGTCATCAACCCCCATTTAAATCTTTACACTGGTGGCGGAGATGGGAATGTAAGCGTCGTGGGAATTGTGTAGTCAGTCTAAAGGAAAGGGGGGGTGAGTACCGTATGTACAGTAGGAAGATCCTGCGGGGGTTGGGAACGGTAAAGTCCAAGGGTTCTAAGGGTGCGTCCATACATGTACTGTATGTAGGACGTAGTTGGTGTACAGTACGATTATTAGTTTCTCTAATGATTAAATCGATAAATGGATCAGTTAGAAGACGTGAATTAATATTACAACTGCTTGATCTGGAAAGGCACTTTGTTCTAAGCTTTGCAATTTAATTACATCAAGGTCGCATGGGTTTTGAGAAGCGGGTGTTTGGGGTAAAGGGAGAATCGATTGTTTATATTCTTTGGTCTTGCAGTACTTCCATAGCTCCTCTACTTGTTACGATGAGACTTGAGTTTTTGAAGCGATTAGCGAAACGAGTAAAGGGGGTGAAACGCACCTCAACCCCTGATAGCCCTTGCCCTGCGCTGACTCCAACTCCGAGTGTGCACTCACGTCTCTAGTTTAGTCTCGCCTGTAGATTACAGCGGGTGTTTGGGGTAAAGGGAGAATCGATTGTTTATATTCTTGGTCTTACAGTACTTCCATAGCTCCTCTACTTGTTACGATGAGACCTGAGTTTTTGAAGCGATTAGCGAAACGAGTAAAGGGGGTTGTACGCACCTGACTCAACCCCTGAAAGCCCTTGCCCTGCGCTGACCCCAACTCCGAGTGTGCACTCACGTCTCTAGTTTAGTCTCTCCTGTAGATTACACCATCATGTCTCCCTTTTTGGTGGTATGGAGATGCTTGTCTTGGCTTGTAATATACTCTCTTGTGCAAACCCTAGATTTCACCTTCAGCAGCCAGGCCACGCATGAGCAAGCTTGAACTGTATCACTAATGCTGCGTTCCTTTCCAGATCGTAATTGAGCTTTGTGTCAAGCATAGCCTTCAAAATCACGTCCGGAGGTGTTGGAAGCCCATTGCTGCATCCCTCCAAATCGAAATTGTACGGCCCGGCCTCGTGTGCGAATTTCAGCGGGCAATTTTTCGACTGGCAAGTAGGCCACGCGGGGTCAGGACGTGGGCGTGAGGGAGGCAGGACAGTCTTACCCTTGCCTTTTGTGCCCGTCGTGGCGAGATCTGTGAAGATGTAGCTGCCTGGGTGCAGTAAGCCGTTGTTGAAGGGGATGGTTGGGTCTGGTGCGGGTCCAGGGGTGTAGGCGGATGGTGTGAAAGGCTTCGAGGAGTGGAGAATGATAGCCGGAGAATGTGGGCCTTCAGTGGGAAGATGGAGCTCGGTAGAGTCTTCGAAGTTAGCAGGTGTAGGGCCGCAGTTCTGTTGTGGGGCGGAGTCTTCGGGGAGAGCTCTTGCTTGACCGAAAATGACTCTTCCGATGGATTTGAAGAACGGCATTGTGTCGACTTTCCTGGTAGATTTTTGACTTGAATGAGGTCTGTTTCCAATAGGAAAGCTGAGGAGCAAGGTCTCGGCGATCTGAAGCATAGTATATGCTGGTATCTCGAATTGAGTGTTGGAAGAAGAGGATCTAACTTGCTGGAGTAGAAAAGAGAGAAGCAGACCTTTTTAAGATGGTTGTGAATTGTTAGGCATGTTCAAGTTCGACAATGAAACCTTTGATCCTAGTCCTCCCTGCCTAAATGCTCACAGCAACACATCTTGTAACAAAGCAACAAATTTAATTATAGTAACAAAAGGGAATGCTTGGGAGACAACAATCGGATTGTTCTTACCCACCTTTGATGATCACTTACCGACAGGAAATGTGGAACGGCCCTTTGTTCGAACAGAGTGTGTCGCTTGGGTTAGCGGGAGGCTTCGGCGATGGAGCGCCTGCCCATGTTCGAGTAATTGCATCTGAATTGCGGCTCTAACCCAAAAGAGCCTCTTCGACTTCTTCGAAGGCTTTTCTCAAGCGGGCGATGTCATTGACCAATCACAAAACCATGCCACTTTGGAGGACATGTATACTTATAGCAAGGCTACCACTGAGGGTGATGCTTCCCAAATGAAATCATGGTTATTGGATAATATGACAATTTAAGCTCTGAGAGTAAATCTTGGTCAAGGCGGATAGAAGGAACGCTCAGCTCACTATCCCTTTTGCGAGAGCCGACCGTCCAATTGTGATAAACCCGTGGCAGACGTTCCCATTCACGGGATAAATATGGTCAGCGAGGTAGGTTTATCGTACAAAAGTCGCTTGAGAACGCAAGAGAACGAAATATCTCTCATCAAGAGAGAGCTTAGTGACAGAGAACATTCGACATAGCTGCTTTGGAATTCGAACATTGATGGAAGCATCTTTCACTCCTCTTGGCTTATCAACTGAAGACATCGCTATTGATATTCGTATTCTCTTCTAGCCAAAGACTCAAGTTCATTGTCTTGATACAGTTCATTCAAAGCGAAATCCTTATTTCGGAAGTCTTCCAACTCGAAGGCTTTGAATATACTGCCGAGACGATTGCTTTGGATATAAAAGACAGACTCAGTTGCGCTTGAGCTTCCCAGTATCCAAAAATGCCCGGACACACGTTTCCAATACACTGCAATGCTCATAGAGCGTGCTGTATGCATGATTTTCCTTTGCCTGAGCCACTACAGATTAAAAGATCTTTAGGGGATTAGTGCAGTAGCGACGATGAACCTTGTGCTTTTGTCGCCATATGAGCCATATCAGTCCGTCCAGGTGATAACGCCAAGCTCCCAGTACCTACAGTTCAACTTCTATCTCGAAGTCGCTGTTGGGTATAGAGCGATATCACTTTAACCAGCCCCCCTGCTCTCTACTGTTTTCTACCCACTGGGGAAGTCATAGAACGCTTCTCTCGGCAAGGGCAGAATGTGTTGTCAGTAATTGAGCGTCTTAAACAAGGTAGAGGCTTTGCTTTGTCTTCACTGGACAGAAGCGAGAAGATTGCATTGTCCACCTAACCCGAAAAATTGGGAGGTATGACTGGGTTCAGCTCTATGAACACTGTTACTGACGCATTACGTCTTCATCACTTTGTTTGTTTATTGTTCGCTCGTTGTGAGTCACTGTCTTGCACACCTACCAGCAGCATATTCTCTTTCGCTTTTTTTTAGCTGCCCTTCTCGGAACATATTTTCCGCTCCACACAACGCACTCGGAGAAAGCTTCGAGTAAGGTCTAGAACCAAGAAGACATAAGCCAAGGAGTAACAAAGGGGTTTCCAACGCACACTCAACATGTCCGCCGCCAAGTCTCGTAAATGGCAGTCCATCGATGTGGAGACAATTTTGTCTCCTCCCTTTCTTCAGGAGGACACGGAGGAGTTCCAGGATGAGGGAGTGACTGAAACAGAACTCGACGAGCCTGTTTTTGATGACTTCGGTGTCGAGCCGTCCAAATCGGTCCCAAGACCAACATTCGAGACCAAACGATGCCCCGGTGCCCTGGGTGCACATGTAGTCTTGCAAGCAGGTCCAGGTCAACGCAGCTCTGAACTAGCATCCGAAACCCCGGCAAGCCATAAGAGAAAAGCCAAAGCTGAACACTCTACTCCTCCTTCAGAGGTTGACGAGTCCGAGCTCCCTAAGATTGCCGAGAAGTCAACACCTCTTCCACCACCACAGCAACCCTGGCACACTGCATGCGAAATTCCTAGTTGTCCAATCGAGTACCCACATAATTTCGGGCTTTCTCCTTTCGAGCCTCCTAGCCAACTCCTCCCAAAGCACGATCTCGTTGCTACCGGTGCTGAAGCTGGCAAACAGAACAAGCCGGGTCAAAAGCGCAAGTCGGAAAAACAAGACAAGGCTGGCAAGAAGCGCAAGGTGGACGAACAAGACGTGGCTGACGAGCACTTCGAGGACAAAGCTGTTGGTTTCCTTGATGTGGATGACGAAAAAAACTTTCTAGGCCGTAGCCCTTACATGCCGAGCGAGATTGACAGCGCGGAAGCGAGAAGGGCCAAACGCACCGGCTTTACTCCTGAAGACAAGAAACTACTACAAGCATTTTACACGGCCCACGGTGGCAAGCAGCAGTACTACGGGTTTCTCGGGAGCGAGATCAAATACCAGAAACATCGGGAGGGCCAGCGCCGTCCACCCAAGCCGAGGAAAGGCGGGAAGAAAACGAGTTCGAAGGAGAATGCTAAGACAGCAAAGGGCAAGCGTGACAATTCGAAGTCTGAATACCGGATCTTGCCCCACGGATAGAGATCAAGTCGCAGACAGAAGTCTCAATATTTGATCTTCAGCAGCATTGACCAGGTGGGCCTCGAAGATGTCAGGGAACTACTCAACACCTTTCACGTTTTTAGAACAAGAGCATTTCATGCGCAACAATAAAACCAACTGTGCCATATTATTTTCCTTCGATGCTACGAGTATACATGTCGCATGATCCAAGTGAGAACATTTTCCAAACTAGTAAACTACTTCTCCTTATTTCCGCTTGTGCTCATGAACGCTCAACATTACTCTAACTGACATTTTACAATCAAATCAAGTAGGTATAAAAGGGTCTTGTCTTTTCAATGTCTTGCTATTCGTAACCTTTGATTCAAAAATAGCATTTCTCTACAGGTATCTAGATATGTGCTTCGTTTATGGGCCTGACGATAGAAGACTCTGTTTCGTTTAAAACTTGTTAACTGAGTTTTTACCTTATGCCAAGTACGACCGCCTCATACTGTAACAACTGTAGCGTCCGAAGTTCTGCTCCTTCCCAATCAGCATCTGATACATAAAATCCCCAAAAAATTCCATTTTCATTGATAGAAAATATATACTCTCCAAGTCTATCCAAGGCCGAAATTCTGGAATGTCTTGTCCTTAACTCCGGACCAAAAAAACCCCTCGCTTCATACGCCGCGAGAATGCATCAATGCCAGCAATACTATCCATCTCCTCATGCTAAATTTCTTCATGCTCAATCTCATCTTCTCACTCACTCCCTACGCAAAAACCCTTCAAACTCACACCCCCCTCCTCACGATTCTCCCCCACTCAACTCCTCACTCAACCTCACTCCCCCTTCCTCCTCATCCATCTCAAGCCCCCTCATACATCCACCCTTCATCCCCATGGCACTCCAAAAACGCCAACACAACCCCCTCATCCTCATCATCCTCCTCGCCCCCCTCCTTCATCAAAAACCTCACCCACGCCTCCCACACCTCCGGCGGGGGGTTGCTACCGCCAAAGAGCTCGTTCGGGTGCGAGTTAGGCTCGCCGTCGTGCTGGTAGGGGCCTTGGGCGTGGAGGGGGACGATGGGGCAGTGGGGGGCGGTGCAGGGGGGCAGGGCGGGGTAGGTGAGGAGGGGGAGGGGGGCGTGGGGGATTCGGAGGGTGAGGGTTGGGCGGGGGGGTGAGGAGCGGGCGGAGCGGCTGGGGGTGGCGGGTGAGGAGGTGAGTTGGGAGACGGGGGGGTTGGGGCGGCGGGAGGGGCGGGGTGGGGAGGTGAGGTGGTGGGGAGGTTTGGTAGGGGTGAAGGGGGTTTCGGAGATGGAGGTGAGGGGTTTGAGGGGTGTGTGGGTGCGGAGGGCGGTGAAGGAGTTGTTCGTGGTTGGGGTTGGGAGACGAGACATGCTGTTGGTAGTTCTTGGTTGTGTGTCTGAGAAGTCGGTCTGTGCTTTCCAGAAGTCGATTTATGTAAGGTCGGGAAGTTTGTTGCGGCGTCGTTATACTGTAAGAGGACCAAGGATCGTCAACTGTGGAGCTGTTGAAGTATCGCTCAAGTTCTTTTGGCATATTTATGGGGTTTAGGTTGGTCGAGGTCTGTTCTTTTTCTTTTCTGTGGAGAATTTTGCTAACAATGGGCGTTGTCCGAAAGCCCTTTGTTTAAATGAAAGCGCAGCGCAAGATGGCTTAGAAAGAATAGAGGAAACACGCGAACAAAGCCTTCGAGCAGACTCGCTGAGAATTCGTTGTATGGTAGGTTAACGAAGGGGGTTTCGGGATGTATATGGAGATGCTATTGCTCGGGTGGTAGTGCAGGTTTTTGATGTCGACATTGGTAGGGGTTTTGGGAAAACGGTGTTGTGTAGTCTATTATCGGAATGCTCTCGTACGTTTCCCTTGCATCTAGTGCTCGTGTTTTTGCTTTATGATGTCGTTGTTAGGTTAATAATCGAGAGGTTTTGTTCGAACCAGTATACCACTTCTAAATCGGAAGGTAGATATTGCACAGTACAGTACTCAGTACCAAATCCCACAACACCCATTTTATGTAGGTATATCGGTAATTACCGCCATTCTTCGAGACGTCTAAATGGTAGTAGCTTATTGGGCATATCCAATGGAATATATAACAAGATCATGACCGCCTTCTCCACTCACAACCCTTTCGCAGAGTTAACCGAGTACAGACACAGCCAATCAAAGTCATTCACCTCGCGGTAGATTTTTTCTATACATTAGACACACATTACTGCAACATGAAACGCGGTTAGGATCATGATGTCGAATTCGAAAATTGTCCGTTTTGTAATCCACTTTCCCATCTTCGGGCCCTTGTCATAATATATGTTTCATCCAGCGTTTCCCTATCCCGAGATGGATTCCAAGGAGCAAATGTCAGAGGCAAACTGACATTTGCAAAGCAGCAACTTGTGAGGCAGTGTGTCTTGTTGTCCATTACCTCTGGGCCTAACATTTTGACAACATGATCTGCACCAAGTAGCACGACATGTTGACAGTACCGCCGGATACTCTCCTTAACAACATAGATAATTTAACGGAAACGTAATGCTTAGAAGATACAAACATTGGGTCTAGTACCGATAGGTTCAAAGGCTTATAGTTCTTGTCAAAATGGAAGTAACTCTTTGAATGGAACGCCCAAAGGGTACGGTTTGCTCCAACGTCTCAGGAGTAGTACAGCAGCAGCAGCATGGCCAGTAATCGAAGTTGGAGAATAGAAGAAAAGACGTAATAATGGTTGAAGAATCTGATACTTTAAAACAAACTTCAACGGACTTAGTGCACTCTGAAACGGGGCAATGAAAAGAACGAACAACCAAGAGTGGCACATGAGATCACAACTTCATTCACCACGGCAGAACTCCCATGACGCTGTGAAGAATCACTATGATGTTGTAAACTATGAAAAGATTCGTTTCAACACAGCGAACTTTTTAAACATGTATTACGACGGAACGATTCCGCCACGGCATATGAAACTCCGACCTCGACAATTTTCCCACCGCTATCACCATGCAGCCTTGAGGATTCCACAGTTTGCCAATCATGGCAACAAACTCAATAAAGCTGCTCACGGGCAATAGCCATCCCGAGCTAGCGAAGCTGGTTGCTGATAAGTAAGAAAGCTACCCCGTTGCTTATCGACGGAATGCTGACTGGTGTTCAAGACTCGGTATCGAGCTCACCAAGATAATGGTACTGCAGTATTCGAACCAGGAGACCTCAGTGACCATTGGCGAGTCCGTTCGTGACGAAGATGGTATGCTGTACCCAAACCATGACCGCCAATTCCAAAATTTCCATATTGCTAGGACTTTCTTCAGGGCTTCTCTCGCTGTATATCTGACGCTAATGCTCTTCTCACAGTCTTCGTACTTCAGTCCACCGCCCCGGGCGACATCAATGATGGTCTCATGGAGCTCCTCATCATAATCAACGCCTGCAAAACCGCCTCCGCGCGCCGCATCACCGCCGTCATCCCCAATTTCCCATACGCACGCCAAGACAAGAAGGACAAATCGCGGGCCCCCATAACTGCCAAACTCATGGCGAACATGCTACAGACGGCAGGATGCAACCATGTCATAACCATGGATCTGCATGCGAGCCAGATCCAGGGCTTCTTCAACGTACCTGTCGACAATCTATATGCGGAGCCGAGTACGACACGGTGGATAAGAAATAAACTGGACATTTCGAACGCGGTGATTGTTAGCCCCGATGCTGGGGGCGCAAAGAGGTATATATGATCTGCAGATGGAGAAAACCTGCAGAAAGCATCAGAACAACCCAGCTAACAACGCACCCACAGAGCCACCTCCCTCGCCGACCGCCTCGACCTTAACTTTGCCTTAATCCACAAGGAGCGCGCCCGCCCGAATGAAGTATCCCGCATGGTTCTCGTCGGCTCCGTCGCCGGCAAAACCGCCATCCTTGTCGACGACATGGCCGACACCTGCGGTACCTTAGTAAAAGCCGCCGACACACTGATCCGCGAAGGGCACGCCAAGGAAGTAGTCGCGATCGTGACGCACGGGATCTTGAGCGGGAAAGCGATCGAGACGCTGAATGGGAGCTTGCTGAGCAGGGTGGTGGTGACGAATACGGTGCCGCATGGGGAGAAAAAGGAGATGTGTGACAAGCTGGAGACGATTGATATTAGTGCGACGTTGGCGGAGGCGTGTCGGCGGACGCATAATGGGGAGAGCGTAAGTTATTTGTTTGGGCATGCGCCGCCGGAATAGGTGTTGTGTGTACTTCCTCTTGGGGTCAATGGCGTTGAGGTGATGAGATATGATACTCAAGGTCTTGATTTGTCTTGAGCAGAGTCGCTGGTATGGCTTGGAGTAGCGGGATTGACTTGAGATGATTTTGGAATTTTGGAATTTTGGTACACATCCGCGAAATTGTCATATCAAATCACTCTCCGCAAACAACAATACCATGATATTCGCGAACGGCGATTATTGTTATGCTCTACATGGTCTCTGTAAACGCAGCCATATCGTCGCGTAGTGCCATCCCGTCATCTAGTTCCCTCAAGACCGATGTCAACATTCAGCTCCTTGACTATCAGCCACTAACCCTCAGCCTCCTGAACCATGATCCCCGTATCATACACTGCCCCTACTTCCTCATCGACGAAGCTCTCCGCTTACGCAGCTCCGACTTCTTAGTCTTCTCCTCGTTGACACGCTTGGCGAGGATCGACGCATACTCATTCTGTAGTATCGTATTAGTTAGTAAACACTGTAGCTTCAAATCATGAAGAGGTAGAGCATACCGCAGCGTCCTTTGAAGCTTCAGCTTGACGACGCTTGAGAGCCATTCGGTGGCGCTTGTGTTGGAGACGTTGGGGAGTGACCAGTCGCTGGATTCTAGGGGCTTTTGTGTATGGCTTCTTGCCTTCGCCTTTGGGTGTGACTTCGCGGCGGATGACGAATTTGCGAACCTGTGCTCATTGATAGCGATTAGCATCCGGTTCTCAAACTACAGAAGAACCAGCAGCTCGGGTAGTGAAGACTCACATCATCATCCTTCGACAACCCAAAAAATCTCCTAATCTTTGTCGCTCTCTTCGGCCCCAATCGCTTGGGATGCACCTGGTCCGTAACTCCCGGCAGCTCATCGTCTCCCTGCTTGATGATACTCAAGGCCAACACCGACAGATCCATCGCAACAATGCACCCCCTCACACTCTTCCTCTTCCTCTCTCCTGTGCGCCTCGGCCTATAACAGCTATGGCCCTCACCCAGCAACAATCGAACACGGGTAGGGTGCATGATTCCTTGCTTCATGGGGAAGCCCTGCTTATCGTTGCCGCCGGTGATCTTGAATACATAGCCTTTGAATTCGGCGCCGACGCTGTCGCCAGGGACTTCTTGGCCCATGCGGCGGTCCATGAAGACGCGGAGTTTGCGCTCGTCTTCGATCTCAACGAGCTTTTGGGTACCATTGGCTGGGTAGGAGATGTTGAGCTTCATCCTGACGGTGGGAGGTTGGTCAAGATGGGAGGATTAGTTGGTGTGTCAGAGCTCGTGTATGGAGGTTTGAGGGTTTTCGCGTAGGCGGGTTTAGTGTGTGGGCGCTAGTAGAGAGCGCTAGCAGGGAATATAAGCCCTACGTCTGCAAGACTGCAACTTCACCCTTCACTCCGAACCTCATAGCAGGCTCATAAACTTCAGTGAGAATTGATTTCTCTATACTGCTCATGTTCCCCTTCTAGAATTGGTAGACCTTCGCAAATGTTCATGCGACGATACCATAACTTTCCTTAGCACGTTCAGGCCTTTTATTACTCAAGATACCTTACTAGCAGCTCAGAAATCTGGCAGATATGATTGAGATCTTTAGCCTCAACTGAGATGTTAGCATGCAATTGATGAGGGAAGGAGTTATTCTATCCCTGCAAGCTATGAAGAGACAGGGCAGCAAAAGGTGATCCCAAGTCACATAACCTTATCATCTTCTCGGTGTCATGATATAGGTGATTTAGACGGTTCTGGTTTCGATAATACGGTCATGACCCTTTGCACACCAATCATTACCCGCGAATGAGGGAGCGAGCATAAACAGCAAGAAAGGCCATTCCTACCTTGGCTTACCCCACGACTCAAAGGGAACTTCCAAAATGCCTCTGGTAAACTCATGAAGGGCCCAAGAAGGGAACTCATATCCGTTTAGGTCCCTCCATTTTCAGCGGATCACTTCCTTACCCTCCCTTTCAATGCCCTCCAGGCCTTCAAGAATATCACTTCCCCCCAACAGGCCCAAATTGCCTCCGGTGCTCTTCCTTGACCCGCTCCACACCTCATGGAACTTAACGCTCTCATCCGAGCATGCTACAACAATACAACCCTCCTCTGCCGTCCTACCCAACCACCTCTCGCCTTCCCTCACTTGCCTGCCCATCTCGTTAGGGCCACCCGGGTATGGAATTGCGAGTAAGGCTCTCATCTCACTAGCCCACGGAATTGCGACGACTTGCCTGCAATCCGGCCATGAGAAAACGGCGATGCGGTAAGGGTGTTCTGGCTGGGCATAGCCGAAGGTAGCGGCGATTTCACGCCGGCTTGTAGACCAGATGAGCGAGGTAACTTGCGCTTGGACATTGATTGTGGCGAGGCAAGCGCCGGAGAAAGTATGGTAGAAGTGGATCGCACGATCGTTAGATCCGCCGCCTGTGGCAATGAGGCCGCGCTGCCAGGGGCAGAACGCGATCGCTTTGATTGCGGCGCTATGGAGCCATTTGTGTTTCTGGCGGCCTTCGCCGATGAAGAGAGTATTTTGGTGACTTTGAGTGTAGCGAGTGCGAGGAAGCACCACAGAGGGTAAGGGACTGTGAGTCTGAGTCATTTGGAGGTTATGATGCTCACGCCATCCATCACCGAGAATGCTAGTGATCTTTTGTTCCGAAGTTGAACTGCGAACGGGATTTGGCAACCCAAAATCTGTCATAAGCTCCTGTAAGGGATACCTCTGTACTGGTGTAAGACTGTGCAGACTTTTGGGTGGTGTAAGGATATCCTTGACTTCGAAGAGACAGCAAGCGTTATCATTTGCTCCCGTAGCGAAGTATTCCCCATCAGGCGACCAAGCAAGTCCACAGATCTGTTGAGTATGCACACTGATCTTTGCTATGAGTGTCAGTCCCCCTTGCCATCCATGTATATCGACATCTCGATTGCTCAGCCACTCGACGGAGTAGTAGTGAATGTTTCCAGCCTCGTCACCCACAAGCAGTTCTTCGACTTCTACCGTTGAGCTAAATCGCTCAGAGGGCTTGCGAGTGATCACAGGCTTAAATGCAACACAAGCGATAGCACTAGGCTGCCTGGACTGAAATCTGGCGTCGTCGTCGAACAGGCTCCATAGGCTTATTTGGCCGTCATTTCGCCCCATGGCCAGGATGCTATGGCCACCTTCAGTAGATGAGAATGATAGGGAAGTAACGTAGGTATTGCGGCGGTCTGTTTCTTCCATACGAGGGTATTGAACGCCAAAGGTTTCCGACCATAAATATACCCGATTGCTAAGGCCTACCGCAAGCGTTCGAGAAGTATGGCAATACGCCAGTACTGAACAGTAAAAGTCATCTCGAAGCTGCGGCGCATCAAGGACTGTGCTCAACAATCAGATATATCCATAAGTAGGGGACCATCAATACTCATCTGAATGGAGTTGTCGGAACCGCGCGTTGTTCTTCTTTAAGTTTCTTTCCTGCCGCTGAAGGGAACCAGATCAGCGCACCGCTATCGAGAGTCTTGGGACCTGAAGATTTTGGGGACATGCGATAATATTTGACATTGGAGTAGATGAACGCTCACTCACGTGATGGTGCGCCTTCCTGAACCCATGCCCCATGCTCCCATCGAGTCCGAGAGTCTATGAAAGGGTATCTTCGCTTCGATGCAAGAGAGCCAGTGCTGACATGTCCTGCTTTTTTCGGAGAGCCAGGAATATCCAACATTCTGCTTGTCTGATCGATATCCAGTGCCGCAGCAAGTCTGCCTTCTAATCTTTCTAGGTCCTGGTCTGGTGTCTCACCGTCAAGAAAGCGTGATGTATACATGGGTGCATTCGTACCACTACCGATTACACCGCCGCGTCCATTTGGTAGGCCCTGCACGGGGCCAGTGGGCGATGCGGCGGTACTACCTCCGACGGCCCATACTGCGCCTGCACTAGCTTGTCTGTTTTGAACTATGAGAGGGCTTCGGTGTAGGCCAAGAACGGTTGGTCCACTTAACGAACGTGATGGAGATCGACTTTGTTGCCCATTATTGCTGCCAGAGCCCACTCTCGTACCTTCTCTTAGGCGTGTTGGGCTTCTGAAAGGATCCGGGCTAGCCGAATTTTGACGCAACAGCCTCTCTGTACCCGACAGCTCTTGCGGAGACTTGCTGGTGCGAAAAGTACTGGACCGAGCTTGTGGCGAGTAGCGGCTCGAGATGTAGCGATCTGGCGACGCTGGAGGGGTAAACAATTTTGCCTCAGCGCTTACGCAACGCTGCTTTGAGTCCTGACGTCTTCCACGGTCTTCTTTGGCACCCAAATCAGAAACACGGTCATGTAAGGGCTCAAGCGGGAACGGAAATGCATCAAGGTCTTCAACATGTTTGCCTGCCCCAGATAATGTACGAGTGGTGGGCAACAGAGCAATCCTTGAGTCAGTCTGAAATTCCGGGGTTGGAGTGCGAGGAAATGGAAAGGAATTGATGGTTTTCCTACTCTCAGTGTCCGAGACTGGTGTCCGTGGGAGTCCCATCGCGGAAAACTGTTGCTCGTCATTGGTCTCCAGCGTCAATGTCTCAGCTTCGCCGGACTCGGAGGCGGGTGGAGATGGTAGGCCTCCAGTGAACGATTGTTGCGAACGATCAGTCTTAATTCTTGTTGAACGACCAGTAGCTTGGACTTTGCGGGAAAGAAGGAGCGCATCTTCCGAGTAGCGATGAGATAGACCAGCAAAAGAAAGCTTTGTAGAAAAGTGAAAGTCATCTGCAGAAGCTGATACCACATGTGGCATCGTGCCGATAGCGAAAGTAAAGTAAAAAATCTTGAGGAAACGAAAGACTAGAGCGAGAACGATTGGGAGGTTCCCAATTATGAAACCCAGAGTCTATTAATACCTGTAGAGTTTGTTAGTAATGGTTAATGCAATGCGTGATGCACGTTGGGAGAAATCTCTAATACCCAACTGATCCGAGAAGATGAGAGTGATAGGGCTGACATCAGGCTAAAGTCGGCAGGGGCGACTGCCATCATTCACCGCACAACCTTCTTATCATCATCACCAGTCACGTCGCATCCTCAATATGGCCAGTGTATGTACTGAGCCAACTCTGACTCGATGGACCGCTACTAACATAATCAGCATGGTGTACCTAGAGTTAGTGGGGGCCAGCCGCAGTCGGCTCAAGCACGGGAAAGAGAGCTACAGGATATAAAAGAATATTGGTTACTAGTAGACACTGTCAACAGTAAAGTACGGCGGACAGAGTAATTCTAGTGTACTACTAATCTACTGCTAGATCCAACAGCGGCAGTATAGTTATGAAGTATTGCAGTTGACTTCAAAGCTACTAAAGAAGAATCCGGAGTACTATACAGTATGGAACCATCGCCGACTGATAATGCAGCATCAATTTTCCGATGGTTCTCAAGAAGGATCGAATAGAGAACACGAAGTAAAAAGCACAGAGAGGAACAAAGCCATCGTCGAGCTTGTTTCCAATGATCTTGATTTCCTCTTTCCCTTACTTAGAAAATTCCCCAAGTGTTACTGGATATGGAATTACCGTCTATGGTTACTTGAAAAGTCGTCGAAGTTGCTACCGCCAATTGATGCACGTCGGTTTTGGCAGCAAGAACTTGGCTTAGCAAGCAAAATGCTTAGCATGGACAGTAGAAATTTCCTTGGCTGGGGTTATCGAAGGACGGTCGTCGCAGCTTTAGAAAGCAACCTGTTGAATGCCGGAGGTACTACACGTAGTATGACTGAAGAAGAGTTCACCTATACAACCAAGATGATCGAATCGAACCTCTCAAACTTCTCCGCTTGGCATAACCGAAGTAAACTCATTCCAAGGCTTTTAGATGAACGGAAAGCGGATGGAACGGCGAGACGCAACTTCCTAGACAAGGGTACTCTATTGTGTTGGCATCAAATACTCCACGATACTAATCCGTCTCTAGAGCTTGAACTTATCCAACGAGGGTTGTGGACCGATTCCAATGATCAGTCACTGTGGTTCTACCATCAGTACTTGATGTGCACCTTTGACCCGGAATGTGCATCAAAATCTATGGCGCCATTTCTAACAACTGATGAGAAGCTAACATACGTGACAAAAGAATTGGCAAATCTCCTAGATATGCTGGATGGTGCGGAAGATTGTAACTGGATCTACAAGGCCTTGATACAACTCTGTACATGTCACAGAGCGTTGAACAACGCATGGCCTGTTCGAGAAGGCCAGATCCAGGACTGGATTGCTCAAGTCCGGATGCTAGACCCATTAAGAAAGGGAAGGTGGAACGATCTTGAACAAAGCTTGCAGCTCTCAAATTAAAGCCATGTTGTAGGACACATACCAAGAATTGGAAGACATTGCTTCCATGCACCCCAATTACTCTCATCTATAGTTGCTCTCCTTTCCATAACTGATGGGAATTCACAAGCCGTAGTGATGCAATCGCCTACCTTAAGAATCGAAGACACTGTGGCGCTGGCACTCTGGGTGAATGAGATGCCTGCATAAAATCGAAATTCCACCTCAACCTACCTCTTTCCATCTTGACAAACGATCTTAAACCATATGGATCCATGAAACCCCGGTCAAGCAAGTAACGACAAGTCAGTTGAACTATCAAGAATCTATACCTGACGTAACCTCCTAAGTATTATCATATCCTGTATTTCAGGTCCGAAGGGAGCCCTGATCCACCGTCTACAAGTATGTAAGTTCATCCGCCCATAAATTCACTAAGACACTAGTAGGGTCTTGTCTGGAGAACGTGTAGCTGATCGTGACAATGCTATCACAGCTCCTCGCCTTAGGCAGCGACAAGGGGCACGGTCAACACCATGGCAGGTTACGAGAATACTGAACATGTGGGAAAGGCTCTTATCAGCAGTAAGCCAGGAAGAATCAGTAATCACAGCAGGCCCTCCGCTGACCTCCAACCCCAGCGGTCCCCAACTTGGCAACCGTGCAAGCAGCGCGAAACTTCCTCATACAGATCACCCTTCTGCATTCAACTAAGCCTGTCGTCAGTAGACTTCTGAGCATTCCCCCGTCGGTCACATTCAGCCAGCTGCACTGGGCGATCGCAGCATCTTTCAACTACAAGGCTGAAGACATTCAAGACGGTGACTACATTATTCCTTGTTTCTATGTCTTTGAAGCGTCACAAAATCATAAACCACATGGCCTTCGGGAAAATACCTTGTCTCTCTGGCCTTGTGGTGATAATTATGGTGAGGATGGTGAGGCTGGAGAAGTATTGGATGCGCATTCTACCGAGGTCATCAAAGTATTCGACGGACAGGAGGGTTTCAGATACTGTGAGAAACGCTTTCGGTATACATTTCACGAAACAGACCATATTGAGCACTCGCTACAGATCCTGGGGAGAGCTGCTGAAAATACAAAGGGAAAAATCGTCTGCGTTGCCGGCCTGGGTTCAACAGCGCTTGCGGACTGGAAGCAAATGACCGATGGGAAACCGCAGAGAGGCCCGAGTACATGGAAATTGGACCTCGGAGAAGTCAATCTTCGTTTGGCCGAGCTTCAGAAGGGCTGGTCGTATGCCGATTCTGCCAGATTGTGAACATGGCATACAGCGAATAAGTAGTTCGTCCACTGAAGTTCCGCATAAATGTGAGGATTCGGATCAGACTGCTCACAGTCAATGAATGAAGAGCCAAGCTATGCAGAATAGAGATCAGGAATGAGGTGAAGGGGCTTTGGCTTAGCATTTCAATACTCTCTTTCACCACATGAAAGAAGCTTTAACTTAGCAATCTGCAATCTTCCCTCTCTCACCCTCATTAAACAGAACTCTCTACTTCTCGCAGAGCCTCCAAAATCTATGCGGTGACTGATTAAACCACAAACACCGAGCCTAATTCTAATCTCCGGTGCGTCGGATCTCCACCAACGCCGTTCTCCCAACCGCGCAAAGTGAGCACCAGCCATGCAGCATACATACTCTCGGCAGTCCCAAAGCACAACCTAACAAGCCCCACATCTATTACATGAGAAATTCTCCTTCGCAACGAAGCCATAACAAATCAACTTATTCCTCCCTCCAAAGGGCCTGGTACTCGAGCCACCGCTTCGGCATACTCAACTCTTACCTACCTACAGTAGCACTCTTCTGTTCGAAAAGGGGGAACTAGGCGAGAAAAGCCTCTCTCTCAAATTGCAAAAAAATGGGTATTTGTTGAAAGGGCGCAGTTGTAGGAAGGAAGAATGGGGGCTATTCCTATAGAAAAGCTGGGGAAGGTGGATTATGTAGATTGCCTTGAGTGTGTGAGATTTTTTGGTTCATCGATTCTTGTATTATTATATTTTTCTTGCAAGCGAACTTTTGAAATCGATCAAATCTATCTTTACCTACTTTTGCTCGTCTGCCTCTTGGCATACAAACGTTGCAACAGGACTCGAGTCGATGCTTGTATCGTGTTGGAAGAATTTATGGGACGTCCGTTTGCACATCTTCATCGAGACCATTTGTTATTTACTAAGGTTTTACAACCCCTTGTGACGGCCACGTGGAACGTAGCGCGGTGAGATGGGCGGAGACTAGATTGAATTAAGTACATGTAGGTGCGCTACTTGGCCAGTTAATCATTCTATCTGCAACCATCCCCACAATCTACCCCAGATCCCAGTACCGCCTCTCACAGCGCCTACTCTTGTAAGACTCATTTAATTTTCTTATCCACCCACCGAGAGTGATGTTTGTTTACGTCGTATTTTAGCCATCATTCGTCGTCTGAATTGACCTCGTCCTTCCCTTCAAAATCCTCTTCACGTTCCACCTTGGCCGCATCCTCGACACTGATATTGTACACGAACTTGAACACCGGACCATAATGGTGGTGCGCATGCTGGTCGCGATAACGGTCCGACAAAAGTAGGCGAGCAAACTCGTATTCGGTCTCATGGGCTGCCTTGTTTCGTTGCTTCTGGTATTTTGCCAAGTTCTTCACTGTCTTGATGTATTTATGGTCCAAGCCGGTGTCCTGCTCCCACTTCCGTTGGGATTTCTTGGTATCAGGCATGTTTGTGGCAAAGGCCTGATACCGGTTTGTCGAGTGGGCGTTGTCATTACTGCCTTCTGGCAAGGGACGTCCTTGTATTACGGACACTTTGTCGATGAGTTTGACAATAAGGTTTGCCAAAAACATTTTAAGTCTCGCACCATCGTGTGCTTTGTCCTTGGCGTCGAGCGCTGCGACCTTTGCCTTAAACTCAGACATTTCGGCTGTAAATTGAACCTTGAAGGCCTCCATTTGAGCTTCTCTTGCTTGGTCTTTGGCGTTGAGCTCTGCGATCTGGTCTTTTAAACCGGGTATTTGCTATTCAAAGTTTAAGCGATGCGTGAGTAGCTCTTTGATCTAGTTATACATACTTTGAGGTCGTTGTTTCGCTTTTTGGACTCCTCTAGGATCTCATCGAAGGGATATGTCACACCTATGACATCGCGATCTTGATGAGAGGCTTCGTTCTTAGCATGATACTCCAATATTGACTCGGTACCCTCATCTCGGGGTTCGTATCTGAGTTTCTTTTGTTTCTGAGGAGTAAAGGTAATCGACGAGTGTCTCTTGAGAGCAGATCGCCGCTCTGGGTGCTGAATCCACTCTTGGGTTGACATGATAGCTGATCGATCGCCCGGGCGTGGTGGCGTTACCTGAATCATTAGCTTGACCATGATGACGAAATGGTTTCAGAAGCAAGCGTGGGTAAAGGAAGGATCAGGCAGGGCACAGAGAAGGAGAGAAGGATGACAGAAGAGTAATGACCTACACTGAATAAAGTGGGATAATAATACCTCTTTGAGGTGTTAGCGGAGTGTGTTGACTCTCAGTTCGTACCCAGCTGGAAAAGAATCTGTTGTGGATAGTTATGGATCAGGAAGAAAGAGATATAAAGTGTAGTTGGTAAAGTGAAGAGTTGAGTCAATGAATCATGAAAGAACATTAGGATAACATCCATGATAATTCACAATGAGGGGTTCACTGATTCGACTCATGAATTTCAAATCCTCTAACACAACGCATATCGGCGCTCCATGAGACCCACAATGCTACCAAAGTTCATTTGATAGTATAGACGATACCTCAATAAAATGATTGCCTGTATTCCGGTTTTTACATGTTCTTCATTACACATGATGATTTCAAAACATCTTCGTACGACCAAGAGTAGAAGATACGTAGCTAGACCTGAAACTCTGTTGGAATACGAGGTCATATGGAGGCATATTGATATATTGGTTGTTGCTGTTAGGAGGCTATCTAGGAGGTGGAAGGTGGAAACTCTACTAGCGGGCCCTAGCCCTACCAGCCCTATGAAGCGGAGGTTACCAACCCCCCTATTTCCAACAAACTCAAGCAAATCGACACGCGATCACACATACTCTACTCACAGAAGCGAACTCCCTGTTGTGCGGTCAGTACTTCGTCACATCCCAAGTAGGGACCGGTCCAATGATTGTGGTAGTACCGTGGTACTTCTTTTCTCTTACTGATAGTAAGATTAAGCGGGTATTGTTCCGCCAAAATTGATCCTCACCAAAACGTATGTACTTTAATCTCAAGAATTTATCGAACTCTATCAAACTCTCATGAAAAACTCATGAGCATCTATATTAGGGTATAGAATCGCAAGCATTTGAACCGCATTCATGAGTGTAAAGTAGTCACAAGTTTTAGTTCTACGGTGAGAATCGCTTACGACCCTCGACACCTCAAAGGCTGTCAGTGACGTCAAAGCTCTCAGTAGGATCAGCCCTATCTGCCTGAGTACTTTGACCACGTTTTTCGGTATCCCTTCTGCTCAACTACTGCCTGATCTCCTCTACCATTTCCAATCAAGCACGATGTTCAAACACGTTCCTTGGGCATCTCACGAGGGAGATCAACCCCAGGAAAAGCAGAATGAAGATGGAGGAGACTCCCTGACAACGATTCTCGACGCTGAGCAGCGGGGCGAGCTCACCATTCTCATTGCAAGTGCTACAGCTGCTATGCGCAAGACTATTGAGTCAAACTTTGATCCTACTGTGAGCTGGCTGCCCAGCGACTCTATCAATTGTTGCTTTTCTGATCCACCTAGGCAACTCTCTCTCTTAAGCCTGATCACGGCCTCTCCGAAGAAGAAAAGATCCTGAACTCCGGAATCGACCCCGGATCCGTCGATGTCGACCAATCTGATCGTGAGCAAAAGCTCAGAGAGAAACGGCAGAAAGAGCTTAGTGCCCCAGAGGTGAAAGAGTTGAAGAAAGCTTCTTTGGAGTTTTTCGACAATTGGCGGATGAAGGTCATGGAAAGGGTGGGAACGGTGGTTAATTCCAAGGAGACTGCATCGTCGCAGATGAAGACTACTCCTGCGCCCAAGTCCACCCTGAATTCTTCCCCAGATAAGAAGATAAACCCCGAGACCACGAGATCCCAGAACGTTACGCCTGATTCTGTCCTAACCGCTCTATACCCTCCAGTATCGACTCAGCTTTCTTTGCTCGAAGAACCCACCAAGATCTTGATTGTACATTCCATACTCCTCCTTTTGCTCTCCCTCGAACACTATGTTGCTCCATCTCGCGTACTCCTCCTTTACCTCACATCATCCCTTAATCTACCACTCGCGGTCCTCATATCCGACGAAGAGAAAGTCGCAAAACGCCTTCTTGAAGCTGCGAAACAAATGTCCGGAGAGACCGAAGCTCAGAAAAAAGCAGAAGAGAACAAGCAATTGAGGAAATGGAAAGTGGGTCTAGCGTCCGTTGCCGGTGCCGCACTTATCGGCGTTACTGGCGGACTAGCAGCGCCATTGGTTGCAGCAGGTGTTGGCAGTGTCATGGGCGGACTTGGACTCGGTGCAACAGCTGCAGCAGGATATCTGGGTAGTGTGGCTGGAAGCACATTGATTGTGGGAGGTTTATTTGGGGCATATGGAGGCAAAATGACTGGGCAGATGATGGACGCTTATGCGCGGGAGGTTGAAGATTTTGCGTTCCTCCCTGTTCATGGAAGTCACAAAGACCAAAACGAGAAGCACGCGGGCACGAAGCATGATAGCAAACCTCCCACAAGCTTCGACCAAATAGACGCAGCGGCAGACAGAACCGCCGGTCAAGAACACCTCACCCATACCGAAAAAGACGCCGTCTCCGACCCCTCCTCCCGCCGCCTCCGCGTTACAATCGGCATAACCGGCTGGCTGACCTCCAAGCCGGAAATCCTCACACCCTGGCACGTCCTCGCCCCCACCTCCTCTGAAGTCTTCGCTCTCCGCTGGGAACTCGAAGCCCTGCTCAACTTAGGCAATTCCTTGACCACCATGGTCAGCAGCGCGGCCTGGGGTTATGCAAAACAAGAAGTGCTCAGGCGCACGATTCTTGCGAGCTTAATGGCGGCAATGTGGCCGCTGGCACTACTGAAGGTATCTAGAGTCGTAGATAATCCGTTTAGCGTTGCAAAGAGCCGTGCGGATAAAGCGGGCGAGGTGCTCGCTGACGCCCTTATCAACAAGGCCCAAGGCGAACGCCCCGTTAGTCTCATTGGATACTCACTCGGCGCCCGTGTCATCTATACTTGTCTCCAAACCCTCGCCCGCCGCCGCGCATTCGGGCTTGTCGAGTCCGTTGTCTTGATCGGCGCGCCCACACCCAGCGATACTAGCGACTGGCGTATCGTTCGCAGCGTCGTTTCGAACCGTCTCGTGAATGTTTATAGCGAGAACGACTATGTGCTTGGTTTTCTCTACAGGACGAGTAGCATCCAGTATGGAATTGCTGGACTGCAGAAGATTGAAGGGTTGCCTGGAGTGGAGAATGTGGATGTCAGCGAGAGCGTTAGCGGGCATCTGAGGTATCGTTACCTTATCGGTCACATACTACAGAAGATCGGATTTGAGGGTATTTCGGCGGAAGAAGTGCAGAAAGAAGAGCATGCGTTACATAAGATGGATGAGGAAGAAAAGAGGAAGAGGGACTCAGAGGGTGGAGCTAAAGAGGGAGGCGAAGAGGAGGAGGCAGCGAAGATGGAGAGGGAGGTGCAGGAGAAGACCGATAAAGGGCTAGTGTCTAGTACGATGTCGTATGTGCCAAAGAGATTGAAAAGAGGGAAGACACAGCATGGAGATGAACTGTCGAGAGCAGCGGAGACAAAAGCCATGCTTGAGAAAGATAGGAAGGCGGAAGCGGAGAGGAAGAAGTGTGAGCTGCCATTGAGATGAGCTGAAGGGGCGTAAAGAAACAGACTGGGATTGTCATAGAACGAAAGGATTATACTTGGACAGCACTCCTGTATGGATCGTTGATGATTTAATTTAAGGTCTCAGAAGGGAAGTTTAATGACGTTGAGGGAAGCAATGTATGGCTCAGCTGGTCTGGGAGACTCAATATAGGTAGTCGACGCATATTACGCTATATACACGAAATACACAATGATACTATGATGCATCACGGCCGAAACTAACATTCGGTTCTTCAATTATCTATGCTGGCAGCGATATTGTGAAACCGTCATGTAGATTTGTTTGTCCGGCAGCTTAGTAGATTCGTGAACGATCATTGTGTCAAGTACCTAATTCTCAGACCAGCTAGTTGGTTCGGCAAATTAACATGATAGATTCTTGAATCTTGATGTTCAGCAATTATTTTTTCTAGAGCTGATTTTAATGTGAAAATAAGTAGACGTTTAGAAAAGACAAACTTCAGCAGTATAGAATGAATGATATTAGAAGATATGCCTCGGGCTGGCTTCGGGCTGATAAGAAGTTACATTACGAGTACATAGCACCTCTGAGCGAATCTTTCTTGAAATCCTGCCGAGAATCTTGAAATCTTGTCTAAGCTTCGACAAAATTTTGCAGCCGGCCCAGTCATTATTCTACCCACCACCCTACATGCTCACCACCCTACTCACTACCCTACATGCTCGCCACCCTACTCACCATCCTACATGCTCGCCTACCTACATGTTCAGCTACCAACTCACCTACCTACTCACCTACCTACTCACCACCCGGATTTTAGCTCGCGGGGGGTTGGAAAAGTTGACCCGGGGCCCGGGGTCAGAAATAAGTCTTGACGTCGGGTTGGAAAAGCTTCGGGGCCTATGCGAAGCATACATATATCAAGACCATTAAGCAAGACCACAAAAAGATTCACATCTGGTCACTGAAGGCCTCGAGTCTCGACTGTGCATATGCGCAGCATCAACCGAGCATAGTAAAGAAACATCAATGAACAACGAAAGCATCGACGCTGAAAATCGAGTGGATGAGATAACATGTTGGCTAAGTGATTTGAATGTGAGAGTCGCAGTTCGCATAGTATGCCGCGCACTATATACCAAAAAGAAACCCATGAGAAAAGTGATGATGCAAATCATGAGCAGAACGACGAGAATGAAAGAAGAAAATGCACGAGATAGAATCTGACGAAGATAAACGTGAGCGATAGCTTGTGAATGAGCATGTCACTTGAAGTTGAGTTCATGATTTGCATATTTTGTTGCATATGCACGGCTACAATATTCTACTTCGCTCTTGCGGTTTTGGTCAGAATATCGCGCATGAGCGAAGCATACATATGTCTGTTCTGTTCTCTAGCTATTTTAGCTTAATAGAATCAAATTCTTGAGCCCATGGTTAGCATATGCAGAAAGCTGAGCCGGGGTTGGAATACCTTAGTTTCGACCTCATGGTTAGCATATTCTATGCAGAAAGTTGAGCCGAGGCTCGGAGAATAAAAAAAAGGTTCCGGCTCTGGCTCAACTTTTCCAACCCCCCCGCCAGCTGTAACCCCTTACTGTCTATGTGGATATTTCTTTCAAGACCGGCCATTGTTTACTAAACTTCCTGCACCCCACTGGTGCGTATCTAAGTGAACAACTAGCAACTCCATTGAAGATTTCAAGCGATCAATTATGTCGAAGTAACCAAATCCGTTGATCAGTGGTTTGCAACTAGAAATACATTTTTGAGGCCCCCTAACCAGCAAGCTATCGAAGTACAAAATGCCTGACATGAAATTTGAGGTCTAAAGTAGCTTTGGTTTGGATATCTTGGTCTACCCATGACCACCAGGCCGCCTCTTACTCGCAATGGTATCCTCCTATGGGTTTCCGCTTTCTTCTTTGCCAGCCGAGAAGGCTACCTTCTTCTTAAGGTATGCTTTCACAGCTCCTATCTCATTTGGTGCGAAAGGCGTAGGATTCTGTTCCACCTTGGCTGCCACTTCGACAGTCATGCCATAAACCCATTCGAACAATTCACCGTATAACCGATGTTCATCCTCGTTTCTGTAACGGTTCGACAGTAGCAGCCGCGCAAATTGGTATTGTGTTTCGTGAGCTGCGTCATTCCGTTGAATCTGATGATGTTTCAAGTTCCTCACCATTGTAAGAAAGAGGGGGTCAAGGCCGGTGTCCTTCTTCCAAGCTGCTCTGCCTCTATCGTCGTAACGCAATTTCTCCGCATATTGTTGATACCGATTTGTGGAGTGCTCGGGATCATTGTTGCCTTTTGGAAACTGTTCGCCTCGTATCTTGGCTAACTTCTTGACCGCTTCGAGTAGAAGGTTTGCCACAAACATTGTCAGTCGAACGTTGTCAATGGCTGCAAGTTGAGACTTGATCTCGTCCACCTCAGCTTCCAAAGACTTGATACGACTATCCTTCTGTAGGTCCTTATCTTCGATATTTTTAACCAGAGCGCCCTGCTGTAGGTCCTTATCTTCGAGATTTTTAATCAGAGCGCCCTGTTCTGTAACCTTTTTTATCAAACTGGGGATTTTCTATTTAGAATGTAAGCGACGTTGAAGGTACTACCGAGCTGGCTATACATACTTCGATCTCCTTTTGCTGTTGTTCTCTTAGCTCCCTTGTCTCCTCGAGGAATTCGTCGAGGGGACATGTTGCACAGATCTCATCACGGTCTTCGTAAGAGGATTGAATATCAGTGTGATAGTCCAGTATAGTCGAATGGGTTGTCTTGTGTCGAGGGTCCAACTTGAGCTTCTTTTGCTTATCCTCATCAAAGTCGAACGATGACTGTCTCTTCAGAGCAGATCTTCGATCCTGGTGCTGAATCCATTCTTGAGGAGACATTTTTGCTGATGGATCGTCCGGGCGCGGTGGTGTCAACTGAAACATTATCTTAGCCATGATAACGCAGATGTTCAAGAAGCAAGCGTGAGCAAAGCAAGGATCATCCGTGGATGGATGAGTGGAGATGGAAGAGAGCGATGACTTACATTAAATAGATTGAGAGGATGACACCTCTTCAAGGTGTTAGCAGAGTATGTTGTAACTCAGTCAAAGTCTTGGTGAAGGAGAACGCTGTTGTGGAGTGATGTAGGTAAGAGAGGAAGAACTTTGAAGCGTGGTTGCTTAGAAGAGTTGAGCGGATGAATCGTATGGAAGAGTCACAAAGAATATAAAAGCCAGGATGATTCACAGTGGTCGTCACTGATTGAATATTGTACCCGAATGTGAATATCTCCAACACAACGGACATTCATGCCCCCGCATGCATGCTATGAGACCTAAACCCCTCCCAAGTTCCATGTGGTAGTGTGGAAACTCCTCAGCAAACCTAAGGTTTTGAATTCACGTGCCCCCTTTCCAGTCGCGACAGCGTCAAAACTTCATATCTTAAAGTCTGGTGGAAATGGTAATCGGGATAATCCCATTTATTCAGAGGGATTATCGAAGAAAGCTCGGGCAGCGTAGACCAGAAGGTGTACGTCAAGTGTGGGATGTTGATCCCGCTTCCACTTCCATTCCTAAATCCTTTCTTGCGATATTCCACCCGCACTCATATGTCCACCATAGAATCTGTTGAATGCGGCTTCGTCAGCGAGGTTTTCCCCTTTCAACCTTATTCCAAGTTCATCATGGCTGAAGGTGGTCAGGATGTGAGACAGTCAGCCTCTTGCACAAACGCCTGAGAGTAACCTTACCGGGAGTTCGGGATCGAAGAAAACTCTATGCCTCTGGCAGTAACGAGAAGGCAAATCAACTTCCGTGTAATCCATCATGCGTTAAGATGGCGGTATCAGTCGCATGAAAGCACAGATCGATGACATTGCAACAGACCCCTTGTACGTTGAAAATGATTGCTGGCGGCAGAGCTCCACGGCATCGAGGTTTTGATTGCTAGCTATGATTGGTACAGAATGAATGGTTTTAGCTGGTTCCTTGCATATCTAGCTGCGAATTTTTGATAAACAATATTCTACTACTTGGATTATTCTAAAAGAGATGCCTAATTATAATCCTGTCCTGTGTACTTACGTCCAAGTTCTCTCCCTCGGTCATCTTGGACGACTCCCGTCTCCTCTTGAACAAGTCTAGCTTCTCGTCAGGATTTGCTGCGTAACACTTCAGCCGCGGCCTCATCATCGCCTGCTCGAGCTCCCGGGGATCGTGGTATATAGACGGGTTAAAGTGGTAGTTATCACGTGCGGGAAAATCATCGATCGTAACCTTTTCGAGGCCCCGTACCTCGCGGAGTGCCACGTACCCATCAGGCTGACTATCAATGATCGAGGTTTTCAGAAACTTTAAGCCTTGGCAGGTCTTCAGAAGGCGGAACGCCCGTTTTGAGTCGATACCGAACCAGTAGAATTTAATGGCCGTAACGTGTTGGCGACGGGCGTATCCGATATTACGCAGAAATCGGTACAATCTATTTGTAGACGTGAAGTAGAAGTTGTTGTATCTGTAGAAGATGTGGAAGGCTTCGATGTAGGTTTGTCTTGAAAGCAGAAGAATCGAAAGATGCCATTTATTGCAATTTTCACCGTCTATACTGGTACTGATGATATCGTCGCCCACAACAACGGACTTGTCCGAACAAAGAACATACTTGTAAATGCGGTCTCGGATCTCCGGAATACATGGCAGTTGCTTCAATAGCGAATGCTTGTCAACTTTTGCAAGAAGCTGCTGCTCGGGCTCCAGCGACTCTTCTTTGGCTTGATTCGGAAGCGGTGGAACAGAGGTTTCGACTCTCTCTGGCTGGCTTTTACTAGCTTCGGCTCATCAGCAACTGCATTGTGCATCGTTCTAACATCAGAACCACATATAGAGGTACTCGCCCATTTCTCATACGATCAACTTGCGACTTTGCACGCCACCTATTTCGTTGAGAGGTTTTACTCCGTATCACCCTAGTTTCCGCGCACACTGGGACAGTCTGGGAGTCCGCGCAAGAAAAAGGAACCACACTAGTACTAGATTGGTAAGCAACCCACTAAGATATCAGGTTGGTTGCCTCAGGTTGGTTGGTTCCATAGAAAGTACATACTCCTCAGCTACCCACTGGACGTGTTCTTGTTCCAAATATGACTGCTCGTAGTACTAGTGCCTCTAAGATCAAGCTTAACCAGACTGGTCCGAGAAGAAGTACTTAATAGTTATATAGATTTCATGCAGCAAGATATCTCGTCCGCTGTACAGTAGGACGGTACAAAGCCTATATTCTATTCGGCAGCCCAACAGCAGTTCATATTTGTTCACGAAGGCTAGACTAGACCTTGACGCCATGAAATCGTTGATCTTAAGAGCAGCAAACCGCTACCTTAGATATAATGACTACTTATAAAATAGGTGGGCCTATATTCTATCGAAAGCATCTCTAAAGTAGTGTTCTCTATTTAGCAGCGTGTTCACAACATGTACTTATCATCAACAAACACTACTTGGAGATCTTTCAGTGCAACAAGCATACGCTACAAAAGCATACGATGATACAAGCAGTTCATTGGAGAGAAGTCAGCCTGGTCCACGGGTCGGGCGGTTACCGTCAGCGACGGCGTCTCGTCGACCGACACCAACCCGACTCTCAAGGCTTCGAAGCGCTACTCGCCAAACAAATTGAATCATCGCATCGAGCCTGAGTATTACTTAAGGATCACGAATCTAAGAGTAACACAGCTTATAACGGATTTCAAAGGTAAGATGGCGCTGCCGTCCAATAGAATCAAGATATTTTCACTATCTACCCTTATCTAAACTTTGCGGAGGCAGACTTCCTAGTACGTGCAGAACTTGTCCGCCTCTCATTGTGTTTCGTTCTTTGATTTTATGGCACCTCATTGCTTCTTCCATCCTTCGCATGGTATCAATCATCACACCCACAGAGAGAACATCCTTGTCCCCCTTCTGCACTATGGCACCCTTTATCTGTTGTTGTCTCCTACTTGATTCGCTTCGGAGTTCTCTAATGTTGCATTTCCATTGAAAGATGCAGCCACGAGCTTCGATCAGAATAACCCCAGCTGTGCGGGGATGGACCGAGCTATGATCCTATTCCCTGGGTTAATTAAAAGTTGACGGCAGCTTGCATTTGCTTCCCGAATAACAAACCAATAGCGTCTTTAATACTGCCTTGATGGTACTCAATGGAAAGTATTCATCTCGATCTACCTATCGATCTTCGTCCATATGTGGCTTTGACTATGAATTGCGGACAAATCATTATTGGCCTCCCTATCATAGCCTTGACGATCAATTGTTGAGGGGAATGCTTGACTGGAAAGATAAGAGGCAGACCTGGAAGTTACCAGATTGAAGTTTTAGGGGCCAAAAACGGCATGTTCAAGGATGATCTCCTGGAGACGCGGGAGCGATCGTATTACAGAACTGAGATTGAGAACTACGTGGCACATGCATCTCGGAAGATAGACTTTATCTGCTGTGTGGTGATGGCATGTGATAAAAGAACTCCTTGAGCCAGCTACAATAGAGCATCTTCAAGCACACTTTCCAAACCGAAACGTAATTGCAAAATATTGAGAACAAGTTGTTTCCCTGAAGAGATTTAATCTTTCACAATATGCCCACCACGATCAAGAAGTACAAAGCAGCCGCCGTGCAGGCCGAGCCTGGTATATCTCGCTCGTTGCCAAGGATATAGAATTACTAAAGGCTAAAATTGTGTAGGCTGGTTTGACCTCGAACTCTCCGTAAAGAAAACCATCCACTGGATTAACGAGGCAGGGAAAGCAGGATGCAAACTCGTTGCGTTCCCAGAAGTCTGTATGCAAGACCTTTTCCTCTTGACTATACGTTCCTCGATTTACAGGCTATTGCTGATTTTCGTTACAGGGATCCCAGGATATCCATACTGGATGTGGAAAATCAACTATCAAGAATCTCTCCCTTTTATTAAAGCTTATCGCCAGAATAGTCTGCCTTCAGACTCTGATGAAATGCGGCGGATCCGCGCTGCTGCTCGCGAAAACCAGATCTATGTCTCAATGGGCTACAGTGAGATTGACATGGCTTCTCTGCATCTAGCACAAGTCATGATCTCGCCGACCGGTGATATTATCAACCACCGCCGCAAGATTAAGCCTACCCATGTCGAGCGCTTGATCTTTGGAGACGGAGCAGGAGACACATTCGAGAGTGTCGTGGATACCGACATTGGCCGAATCGGACAGTTGAACTGCTGGGAGAATATGAACCCCTTCTTGAAGGCTATGAATGCTTCCGCGGGAGAACAGGTGATAACTTGCCTCACCACTTGGGGAACTGTCACTAATCGTTCCAGGTCCATGTCGCCGCCTGGCCTATTTACCCCAATAAGGACACCTTGAAATACCCCGATCCATTCACCAATGTCAGCGATGCTAACTCCGAGATCGTGTCACCAGCCTATGCTATTGAGACTGGAACTTTTGTACTAGCCCCATTTCAGCGTCTGTCACAGGAGGGTGTAATCAAGAATACCCCAGAGCACATTGAACCGGAAACCCCAGACAGATACAATGGCCACACCAGAATCTTTGGACCCGACGGAGCTTTACTTGCTAAACCAGACAAAGACTTTGAGGGCTTGGTGACGGTTGATGTTGGTCCTTTCTCCACGTCCAATGTTCGCAGAAGCTAAAATCTTCATAGATTGATCTCGACGAAGCTCATCTTAGCAAAGCTCTTGCCGACATTGTACGCTTGCTGCGATGCTATTTGTCTCCCGTTCCACCTCACAAGCTAATATCTTCCAGGGCGGCCACTACATGAGGCCCGACTTGATTCGACTACTTGTCGACACACGCCGTAAAGAACCCATTACACACTGTGACGAGGGCGGGAATGTTGAGAAATACAGCACCCAGGATCGAGTGGGCTTGTCCATGCCGCTCGACCCACCGAAGACGGATGCATTTGCAGTCAAGAAAGGTACGAAGCACACGGAGATTAAGCAAAACGGTTACAATGGTCTTGTCAACTAGGTAGAGATGCAACAAGGAAACATAGGAGACTTTCTAGAGTAGCAAAGGATATGCAAAAGTATCTGTAGTTCTTGACAGCAATCAGATCAATTGTTGAATACCGTTATAAGATTGGTTTTGTATGATGTTCGCTCTCAATTGTTCGGTGTCTTTGTTTCGTAACCGAGCTGTGCTATGTCTATTCCCGGGCTTAAACAAGTCACATTCCGTGATACAAATACGACTGAACATTGATTGTACGATTCAAATATAACGTACTCTGGTTTAAGGTCAGAAGATGTCGTTGGTACTCGCTGGTACTGAATCATGTTGGGTCCGAATCATGATAACCCCTGGGACGCGCTTACAAAGAAGCGCCCGGCCGTTGCGGCGTTTGTTTAATTCCGCAAGCCTTGTTCTTGAGCTTTCTCAACTATCAACCACACCTTCTATGCACTTCTGCACGGTGACTTGATGCGTACTCCTATATGGCGAGCAGCCAGGGTTATCCATAATCACACATGCCCTCAACCTTGCCGGTTCATCGTTGGTCGCCGCTTTCCTCTTCCTCTTCCTCGCCGAACATTCTATTCTTCACCGAGCCAGCGCCGCGAAGATGATCCTGCGATCGCACCAGAGGCAACATGGAACCATATCGCCGAAACCGGGACGCCCATTTCCGATCCATATGACAGTACCCAAGAGGTGGAAAGTGGCCCAGATGGGCGAAACGGCGCGCCACAGAAGCCACCCAGGCCTACAGACAGAAGCTACTATGGCTCGGGGATAAAGAGAGCCAATAGGGGCATCAACAAGAAGAAAGAGATCCCACCGTTCCATATTCCACAATGGTTCATGGACCGGAATGTGATTCTTCGAGAGTCCTATATCGAGAAGGTGAATGAGGCCGGCATCGGGTCTCCAGTGCAACACCATCCCACAAAAGCTCAAAACACAAAAGATTTAGTCATGCCGACTACTTCCAACACAGTATCTGATGTTGAAGCTGAAGACTCCGAGACCGCGGCAGAAGAAGAGTCTTCCGCGCCCACCCCTGACCTGGACGACGAAGGTTTGCCGCTTGAAGACCAAATTGTGGCCGAAATCAGTACATTAGTGTCAGCGGGCCTTCAAGTCCCTACAAAAGATTGTTCTCATAATTGGAGATCCCCAAAGCCTCATCTTGTGTTGCACTGTCCGAAGGACGGTGGCACTCCTTATCTAAATATGCTAGTCAAGGGAATGATGGGGTCCCACGCTACGGACCTAATCAAGCTTGATGCACAAGATCTTTCTCAGCTTGGAAGCGATTATCTGGAAGACCCAAATAGGGTCTCGCATGGTTCCTTGAGCTCGTTGGGTTACGATGCTCATCTAATGACTATGTCTGGTGGTTCACAGTGGATCGAGGATCCTGCGGATGTAGAAGAATATGATGAGGCTGAAGATGAAGACGACAAGGGCCGGCCTAAACCAATTTCCTTTTCCAAATCAAGCATAGGAATAACACCCTTCGCAAGCTTTGCTGGTATAATGAGCAGAATTCCTCAAATGCTGTCGTCCAGTCCCCAGCAACCAAGCTCCTCTTCGAGATTAGTAAGGGTAGTGCCACCACCCACTGAAAAGGACCTGAAGATGGGTATATTCATTGAGACTCTAATTGATGCTTGCGAAATCAAACGGAGATTGGAATTGAAGGGCGAGCCAGATAAATCTACTAATATCCCTATGTCGGAGGATCAAGCACCTCCTAATGATGTGTCTGTCGAACAAGCAACGGAGAATGGCCCATTAACCACTGCTAGCTCGGAGCCACGAAGTCTCATCATCCACATCGAAGATTATCCGGAGATAAATGCTACTTTCACTGGTGGTAAGGTTCTTGACAAAGTACACGAGATTGTACAGAGACGACGGAAAGAGGGTCAAAGAATCCTCATTGTGGGTACTACTTCTTCTCGAGACCTTATTCCATCTTTTTCAGAGGAAGGTTTTAAGAGCGTTCAGTCACAACAGGAGCGAGGGCCAACCAGAACTATCATAACGCCGTTGAATGTCCCAGAATCAAGACTCGAGCGTGACACCAAGCACAGGATTAGAATGGTCAATCAGCGACATCTTCAGGATATGTTACGCCGTCTCACTGCTGATCCCGCACTCGTAAGTAAGCTTGACGCTCAGGAAGAATTGGACTTGGCATCTTCAGCCGTTTTTCTATCGGAAATGGATCTGTCCGTCTGGTCTTTGGATCGTGTTCACCGCGTTGCTACAGTTGCACTTGGCTCGCTTACAGACGGTTCGGAGATGACAATCAAGCACATCGAGGATGCATTAGCACTGATCGAGCTAAGCGATTCCAAAAAGTTCGAATGGGCGGCGAAAGAAACCGAAAAGGAAAAAGCAGGCAAGAATTTTAGATCGCTTAAGTCCACCAAACTAGGCGCGATTATGTCGAGCGATGAGAGCGAACAGCGAATGAAGAGATTGCGCAAGACGTGCAACAAGCACGAGAAAAAGTTGTTAAATGGAGTGGTTGATCCAGAAAGTATCCGCACAACCTTTGCGGATGTGCGGGCTCCGCCTGCGACAATAGACGCCCTTAAGAACCTTACCTCCTTGTCTTTAGTAAGGCCTGACGCTTTCACCTATGGTGTTCTTGCAACAGATAGAATACCGGGTCTTCTCCTTTACGGGCCTCCAGGCACAGGAAAGACGCTGTTGGCAAAGGCTGTGGCAAAAGAGAGTGGAGCGACGGTCCTCGAAGTTAGCGGATCTGGTAAGCACTTCGATACATGCTGTTCCTGATCACTATTAACGGCACATAGATGTGTACGATATGTACGTTGGCGAAGGCGAGAAAAACGTCAGGGCCATCTTCAGCTTGGCGAAGAAACTCACACCCTGTATCGTCTTCATCGACGAAGCCGACGCCATTCTCGGCTCGCGTAGTGGATCCAGCAACCGCACCAGCCACCGAGAACTCATCAACCAGTTCCTGCGCGAATGGGACGGTATGAACGACATGTCTGCGTTCATCATGGTAGCCACCAACCGCCCCTTCGACCTCGATGAAGCCTCTCTCCGCCGCCTCCCGCGCCGCCTTCTCGTCGACCTTCCCATCGAAAAAGACCGTGAAGAAATCCTCAAAATCCACCTTAAAGACGAGCTTCTCGACCCATCCGTCTCACTTACCGCACTCGCATCCCAAACCCCCTTTTACTCCGGCTCCGACCTCAAGAACCTTGCCGTCGCCGCCGCGCTCGCCTGCGTGCGTGAAGAATTCGACGTCGCAAAGACCGCTTCAGAGGAGCATAAGTACCCCGAGAAACGTACGCTGCACGAGCGCCACTTCAAAATGGCAATGGAGGAAATTAGCGCAAGTGTGAGCGAGGACATGGGCAGTCTAAGCGCGATCAGGAAGTTTGATGAAAAGTATGGGGATCGCAGGGGCAGGAGGAAGAAGAGCGGGTATGGGTTTTTGACGGTGCAAGAAGGGGAGAAGGCGGGCAGTGATGCTGCGAGGGTGAGGAATCAGACGTGACCTCCAGATGCGATTGGGTACCCGGTTTAGATGAGTGCTTAGCATTCGATTTCCCCTTCGGCGGCGCCACCAGCCCCCTTTTTTAAAATCCTCATCACTCGCGGAACACACATCGCTGCTGAGCGATGAGATGTGATATCGTGCTTTTCAAGCTCAACATTGATTCGAGTTCGTCTCTTTACAAAAAGTTTTTGATATTGGATTTGTTTTTTTTACACACGCTTGTGTGTTTTGTGTTTTTGCTTTTTCGTCTTCCATCTCCGCGTCTCAATCCCAAGCCCCCTCCCTTCCAATCATCTCGCCATCTCATCTCAACCATACCGATCCAAACCGACTTGCATCCTTAACTCCTATTATCTACAAAGCTACAACGGCAATAGTGAAGGTCGTCTGCTGCGATTTTCTCCTGCTATGATGGTGTGGGGTATGGATGTGGGAGAGGGTTGGCAGATTGCGGCGGGGATACTGGATGCGGTGATTTGATGGGTTTTTGGTGGGCTTGGAAGGATGGGTAGGGGAAGGGTATGATGGTGTTTTACAGTGCAAAAAGCCATGACTTTCGGGAAAATGTAATGCTTAGAGCGAGGAGAACTGTTAGAATTGTTTTTGCGATGGTATGGAACGAACTACACTATATACGCCAAGGGACCAACCATTTTCCGACTGGGTTTTCGTTCCCGCAATGTCCATTGCCGTTGCGCACTTTTCATGCCTTCATCAACAAGGGTATCTGACCCGTTCAGCGCCGAATAGTTTCCCCACGTGCTCGAAACTCTTAGTCTCAAGGTCCGGTAAACCCTGGCGGAAGCGCGTATGGGGTTGTTCCATTGCGGGTCGCAGGGTCTGGAGGGGGTGGAACTGCATCGCTGTTTGGACTGGGCGAAGGAATTGGGGGGGAAATGTCAGGGTTCATGTGCTGCTTTATCCGTATTGTCGTCGTGGTTACTGTTCCGTGGGTACTTTGCTCGATGCGGACGGCGACCATTGTCGTATTCCCGCCTGTGGTGGTCCCATCTGTCGTGTTCCCGCCTGTCGTTGTCGAAGACTCCAACGACGCGGACGGCTGATACCCCGGTGGTGCGGCGGCCTCGCCACCGCCAATGTAGGCGGGGTTGGACAAGTTTTGCGATGGGGTGCTGGAGTTGGCGTGGGCGGTTCTGTTATACGCATTCGCCACCTGTCTGCACCCCGGGTTACCCCGAGCTCTGTCGAGAAGCACAGTGTCGATGAGATATTCGATGTGGACACGCTGATCGCATTCGTAGGTTTGATGGACCACGGTCCTGTTCGCATGTCTGTGGTGCGTTGATCCGTTGGCACCGTCGCCGGTAGATGAGGAGGGCAGGACTACGGGGCCGTGGCCCATATGGTGGGCAGATGCGAAGGGGGAGTTAAGAGCCGAGGAGTTAACGGTGTTGGCGGCGTCAACCGACTGTTGAGTATTTGCGGAGGCATCTAATTGAGATAGCGGAATTGCAAGTGTTAAGACAGGTAGCAAGATAGCAGAACAGAGCGACACGGAGGACTTCATTATGGTAGGTGGGCAAAGGAAGACGAAGGCGCTTAGGTGTCACTTTGACAGAAAGCTTCTCGTATATATAATCAATGAAAGGAAGAGCAGAGATCAGAAGACGGTACGCGAAACATCTGCGGATCGGAACTATGATATCCTTGATGTCGATCAATGCTTGTCGCTTCTTCATGATAATATAATCCGTAGAGCGCTGTTACGCAACATGATTCCAAAGCCCTCTCAAATCATCGACAAAATCCGGTGTGTGCCACGTTGAAACATTGGTCTAACTCAGGTTGCCCACCGGGAAGTGCAGAGTCTGCTATAGATACTAGATAATTCTACTCACGGCCAGGAGAAAGGCATCGAGCGTTCCTCCTTTTCTGCAGGAAGGGCACGATCCACTAAAGCTGCATTCGGCGATGGGTTCCGATATGAGCGGTTTTATCGAGTAGAGCTGCGTGTCAGAAACTATAGTGGTATAAGGGAAAGGGCTTTAGACTCTTCGAAAGCGTTGTAGGAGGAAACCTTAGAGGGAAAATAACCTTGAGAGCTTGCATATGGCTCGGTTGACGACTGCTTTTTTTCGCCTAACGATGCACTGAGGGCTAGGCAAGGATAGCAGTGTTTTTGCGGAGGTAAGAAGCTATTTTTGAACTGGTGTATGCGACCTGAGCGGAGAAAATGGAGGGACTCGAGGGCACTCTAAACAGCCGGACTAGTCTCTTGCAGATGCGGCAGAGAAAGTGTTTCAGGAGACCCGACACAATCGGTGACATGATACGCAGTTCGAGCTATGATTGAAAGAGCATTTGGCCCGCTCCACGAGCAGTGTCACACCATCAATTGTATCCACGGCGGATGGGACAGAAGGATAATGTGCTGGTTCCTCGCTGGTTGAAGAGATGTCGTGTACGAAGCGACATGGCCCAAGGGTTGTCTGCCGAGGCTCGGGACGGGAGCTATTCTAAGAAAAGCTCAAGTCCAAGCTTTGTCTCGACAACATCATCGAAGTCGGCAACCGAATATCTACTCTCTAAACAGTATTCATCAGCCAACTCACTGGCACCAGCTAGTCCAGCCCCAAAATGGCAGACCAGGCAGCAAAAGATGCCGCCGCCAAGCAGCGCATCATTACTCACATGAACACCGACCACCAAGACTCTCTAATCCGCTACCTTGAGCACTTCTGCCATGTCTCTTCCTTCTCTGCGCGCAACGCCAAGCTGGCCGATATCACATTCGACTCCCTTACAATCCTAGCCAGCAATGGAAAACCTCATACTATCCCCCTAGAGCCGCCGATGACGTCCTGGTCAGAAGCGCGTCCAAGGGTCGTCGCAATGGATGCTGAGGCCGTGGCGGGTCTGAATCGCTCGAATATAACAGTGAAGAAATTCAGGGGCCCGAAAGGAGTCATGGGCGTGGTTTTTGTCGCTGCAGCTGTGACGTTTGTGGTCTTTTCCAAGCGATCGAATTTTGAACCTGGGGCACTGGTCTACGATACAGTGATGAGACACGTTCCGAATTTCAACAAATTCTGCCATACAATACAACCCTTGGTTCTATATCCGATGATTGCTCTGCACTCGTGGGAAGCATACAATATGGATCAAACTCGCTTGGAAAAACATTCAATCCCAAGGTTTAGCAAGCTGTGGTGGAAGTGGATTTTCATGACGTTTATAGGAGGGATTGGGCTGTTCAAGAGCTTTGACTCGATAGTGGAAGAGGAGGAGGCCAAGAAGGCGAACGCGAAGCATTAGATGGCCCATATCCGACCCTTTTTTCCGGCTTCGAGACATGAAAGTCAAGAGCAACAGGTATTTGAAGAAATTTTCCATCACGTATCTGATCCAATCAAATTTGTAAGGGACGTGGATGGTCTGCAACCACTGGAGCATGACGACGGTTTACATGAACTTGATCACGATCTTTCTTTCCCGTCTTCCTTGTACGATCGGGGTGGTCTATACCATGACGCATTAGCAAATTTATGATTTAGTCTCTAACATCATGATATGACGGCAATGATATCTTACGAAATGCGAGACCTTGATGACCAAGTCAATGCTTGTGCTAGGTTACGAAGCAGGATTAAGCTCTGTTGTTGGAACGAGGCTACAATAAGGAAAAAGGTCCCTAGTATGAATTGTCTCGAATTCTTTCTCAAATCCTCTGTGCACAACAACGAGATTAGGGCTATAGTTCCACAAAGGAGGTGGCCATACAATACTCTAGACGACCGGGTTTTCTCTACTGTAGCATGGCTTTGTCGTGGCGAGGTTAGCGAATATGAACTAAAGACCATGTCGTCTCTCGAGACCGTTTGGTATACAACGTGCAATCCGAGACTCCCACCCAAGCTCAGAACCCGCCTCTTCCTACTCTTCATGCAGAAAGGGTGCTTCATTAGCGATAAATTCGAGATGGGAGACTTGAATCCTACACTTCAATCAGACGGTGATGGGAGAAAAAGGACTGCCCTGCGTCATTTCCTGGAACTTACGATGGCAGGCTCTCGTGATATCAATTTTCGATCTGAACTAATAGCTCAGGGCTGTGCGAATATCGTATCCCAGGAAGCTGATAACTTTCCTAGCGAGCGCAGGAGTCGCGAACATGTCCGATGTTTCTTCAGGGGCGAGGCCCCCGAAGATACGAGTGAAAGGCTTAGGTGGAGCGAGGGAGCCCTCAGTAACACGTTGGGTACCAGTATACTGCACGAAGCCGTTCTAGCATCCTGCTATACCGCCGTCAACTACTTTGCTGACTCAGGCTTCCCCTTGAGAGTATGGGACCACGACGGGAAGACACCACTTGATCTAGCAATCTACCATTCGAAGCGTAAAGCAGCCCTGCAGCCCTGGCGACTAACAAATAATTATTTAATTATTGGCGTCTTGAAAAACATGCAAAGCAAGCTTCTGAGGGTGGTTTGCCGCTGGGTTGGGAAGAAACGCAATCTGACCAAGATTTACAGCGAATCCACAGTAAATCCTGGAACCCCTTCAATTACTTTTAAGACTCCACAACTTAGCTTGTTGCGGGAGCGGAAAATAGTGATAGGTTCGCGGAAAGATGCCGGTACTGGTCAAGAATACCGGTTCGACCTCGTACGATTCATTCAGAGGCCGAAGCCAGACACTATACAACAGGGCGTCCTCTACTTTGATGACGACTGGTACAAAAGAGATATCGTCAGAATCAAGGCAATCTCTGCTACCGAGGTCAGCTCATACGAAGATGAAAGACCATGGACACGATTTCCTGCGCGGGTAGCCAGTGTAATCAAGGTCGTACTATTGAGAGATTACAGCTCGATTCTACTATTATTGATCCCTCCAAGCATTGCCGCTCGGATCTGCAGCCGGAACACACTGATATCCATAATACTGTCTACTGCCTCGCTAGTTGGTTTAGCAAGAACCTGGGACATCAATTTGGGCGAAATCTATCACAGCTCCATTCCGTCAAATCAGGGACAAAGCCTGATCTCAGCCCTCGGCAGCTGTAGCATAGAATTTCGTGTAAGCTTGGGTCCAATGCTGGCTAAGGAAAGTGATGCCTGACAAATATCATTAGGTGGGGATATCTGTAATCTTGCGCGGCCAAACACGATTTACGCAGGCTGTGATCATTGGCAGCATACTATGCAACCAATTATTGGTAACTATTCATTCGATTCCCGTTCTATAGGGTCCTCAGTCTGACTTCGTTAGATTCCTAGTATCGGTCGTGTAGCACTTAGTGTCCGCCATCGCATGTTTGCGTTCAACGAAACCATCGTCCACCTCATGTCTTCCTTGCGTCCGCTTTTTCTACTATACTGTTTTTTTTTCCTTTCACAAGTGATAATTCCCAAATGGCCATTGAAGCTGCCGTACTAGTTCTCTCCAGAGCTGCCTCATACATTGCGGTGGTTATCTTTCTATCGTGGCTTGTATTCCGGTACAGGACTCATAACTACCTCCTCGAATATGATTCTAGAGATGGCTATGAGGCAGAAACTACGAAGGAGCCATTGATAGGTCCTTTGGCTGCGTTCGCCGTTTGCACCCTCTGTCTGGCATTCATAGTAGTTGAGTCGGATAGTATGGTCCTGCCAGTTCTAAGATTATCACCGGCAACACAAAGTTCCATTGGCATATATCTGGTTCCTACTATAGTCAGACTGGGAAAGCATTGGGGAATTGTAAGCGCTGTATCAGTTAAAAGCCGGGACATGGAAGATGTTGTCAACTTGACCATTGGATTCTCTGTCAATGTGTCACTCTATCTCAGCCCGATACTCGTTCTCTTAGCATGGACATTAGGTCATCCTCTTTCGTTGGCTTACGGACTTTTCGAAACTATTGTATACCGCTTATGTGGTTGGTTTCCAGCATTCATCCTTGCAGATGGCAAATCAACTTTCCTCGAAGGGGTTGAACTATTGGTAGTGTGAGTCCTTGAACCTTACATTACTGAGCCTAGTCGACCGATTATCTATAGCTACGCATTAACAGCTCTTGCCTTCGCTATTCACCATGAGTAATCGATTTCTTCGACTAGCCAAAAGTTGAGCACACTTTCGTTCGAGTCATTCCTAAATGCTTCGAGTTCTGTACCGGCTTGTCATGAAGAAGGAGAGTTACGAAAACGAGAGCTGCAACTTCGGTCTGCCGCACTCCCCTCTAGACATCGCTCGTCGCTTCTTTCTTATTCTATCTCATCGCTTCTCAACCTTCCTGGCTATAAAGTGTTGAGACAAGCAAGCCTAGGAAACGGCGGTCAAGCGTGCACAAAATTCAAGATAAAACGACGATTGTGCTTCCGTCTGGTCTGTCTCGCTCTGATTGCGGTTTGTGAGATGGGAACTTGATGCGAGAAGCGTTGGAAGAAGGCCGGTGGCCGTGCACGCGATGGGACTGATCCTGAGAGGCTGTGCTTTGTGGCTAGCAGAACGAACATACCTTCCCATGGAACTTCGAGCCCTCCCAGGCACACGCTTGAGTGTGGTAGATATCACGCCATCCGAACCGCAAAGATCGAAGAGGTTTCAACAGGTGCAGAGCTATGGTGAATGCTTCAGACCTCGACTGTTCAAGTGAGTAAAGGGACGGTTGAATAAGGAACATACTATATCACCAGATTTATATTTGGAATTTTGGGATAATCCTAGAATTAGAATACCGTAATATATTTGAAATCAACAAATGTCAAATTCAACGATGGGGACTGGAATAAGATAGCTATACAATGTATAACCACACTAGGAGACTAGCACGAAACACTTGTGTGCCAAACGTGTTAAGGTAGACTTTAGCTACCATCAGTATGAAAAGTGGTGCAGGCTCGGGCTGATTCAAGCTAGCTCCTGCTAGTGCGATTTTCCATATTAAGCGAGTAGGGCACACCACCAAAAGTTCGAGATTCAATGAACTCCAAATCACTGACGGCAACCACGACATCCAAACTCACCTACTTTGACTGCGCTGGTGGACAGCTTACATATCGAGGGCAGGTGAGTTATATCAAGTTTTTGGTTTGCCTTATTGCCCCCACCGACTTGGCTTCGTCCACAGTACAATCGGGGTGCTATGGCCGGTATACCTGCAACTTGCGACGTGAAGTGCAAATCAGCTTACCATGTCTATCAATGCAAATCAGTTTAACAGCAGAAGACTAATACATCATGGGATTAAGCTAACTATCATCATATAGTCGTCCTAACTACCGCAATCATGGGTATCTCACGAGACTCGCGTCACAAACGCTCGGCCACTGGTGCGAAGCGGGCATACTATCGCAAGAAGAGGTTCGATGAATACATACAATATTGAGATTACTTTGGCATGGACTGATCATCGCAGAGCTTTTGAGAAGGGTCGCCAGCCAGCTAACACACGTATTGGTGCCAAGCGGATTCACCTTGTCCGCACCCGTGGAGGGAACCAAAAATACCGCGCTTTACGTCTTGACTCCGGCAACTTCTCTTGGGGCTCAGAAGGAATAGCTCGAAAAGTCCGTGTCGTATCTGTGTCGTTTCATCCTTCCAACAACGAACTTGTTCGCACAAATACCCTCACAAAGGCTGCCATTGTCCTAATCGACGCTGCTCCTTTCAGACAATGGTATGAGGCACACTACGGCCAGAATTTGGGAAGGAGACGTCAGCAGAAATCAGCTACCGAGGGTGCCGAAGAGAAGAAGAGCAAGAGCATCGAAAAGAAGCAGGCTGCTAGGCACGCAGCACAGGGCAAGGTGGATCCCGCACTGGAGAGGCAGTTTGAGGCTGGTCGCCTATATGCTGTGGTAGCTTCAAGGCCTGGGCAGAGTGGTCGTGTGGATGGCTATGTACTAGAGGGAGAGGAGCTCGCGTTCTACCAGCGTGCAATTAGGAAGTAGAGTGTGGTTGGTTCCCGGGTCAGAGTGAAGGTTATCAGTTGGGCGTACGATACTGTTGCTTTTCTTCCGAAGATCAGGCTAGAATCCTAAAAATCAAGCTGTACCAAACATTGCATGCTTCTTTGCAGACGGTTACTCGTACGCAACTCATAGACCACATACTAACAGAATTACTGGTTTGACAAGGACTAGAGGGACTCTGACACAACAAATCGGTTCACGCATTTAATTTGACACTCAAACGAATTGAGGCTGCGTTGAGCCCTTCCTCGACATCCTTGTAGAGTCAATATATTAGAGCTATGACAATTTCAAGTCGCCATCGAGAGCAATATGGGTAGTACAATCAATCCCGACACCGTGACGACACGCTTCTGCATCATCTCCGATACCCATACCCAGCCTCCCCTACCTTCAACGAGTACCAGCTATGCCTACCGCCACCCCCTTCCTTCTGCTAATGTTCTCCTCCATGCCGGAGATATCACCATGGTTGGCCGATTAGCAGAATACACCTATATAGAGGACTACCAAAAACTTTCCCCCCTTCCGCTTCTAGCTGCCAAGCTGAGCAGGCGCCGCTCTAACCTGAGCCGAGCCTGAGCATGCCCTGAGCGCACCCTGAGCGATGTGGGCAGTCCAGGGGCGCAGCACGGCTGGAGAGCATCCTCATCTTCCTTGATCATCTTGATGGCTGGGTTCGGTGAGGTTTGAAAGGAAAGGCTTTGTTTTGCTGGAAGCCGGTACTGCAGCTCCCCAAGGGAGACTGACGGCGACAGCGATGTTAAATTGCTTATTCAAGCTGGCAATAGTCAGACTGCTTGGTTGCACAGTCAACGCTTCCGGTACTCATAACCTGCTGAAGTGTAGATCTGATGATTGTCTAAAGGTGTAATTAGGAACATAGTTCCTGATTAGGAACATAGTAGTTGCAGTGCCATTATACTGCCCGCTAGCCTAGTTAGGGCTAGCGCCAATTGCGGCAGAAAACGTAGGTAGATAGCTTCCTTTGGTGAAGACACACCTTTAGACAATCATCAGATCTACACTTCATTAGGAAGTAATCATAATTCTGAACTAGATCTATTGACCGAACCTGAAGACGATAGGAGCAAGATTCCACGGCAAACGAATATGTTTCGAGATCTCCAGGCACATGACTAGAGGAAGGAGGGAGCCCCAGTACGCGGCGATCGAGCAGTGGATGAAGAAACGTTGATTTACCGCTGCTAGGCAGAGTCCAAGAATTAGAAGTGTTCGAAAGACAGCTCAGTTCATGGTTACACATCAATGGATCGCACTGCTGTAATTAAATTTACCGGGGCATCAAACACCAACATAACATAGAGTACTAATTCGACATCGGTATGGGAAGAGCTGGAGGAGGCTAAAAGCATTGATCGGCCAAAACGAGGCGGAGCGTCACCCCGTCTTCCTTCTCAGTGGTGTATGGGTGTGGTCGATTCTCCTTCCGGCCCTTCGACTTCCCCACAACGCATTTGCGGTACTCTTCTCACAGTTTCGGCACATTCTACGAATCACAGCCTAGGCTTAGAGCCTGACGCCTTCCTTTCGTGCATAAACATCCTTTCTGTGCCTTATACGGTATCCAGCAATACCATGCATTTACATACACATAACCATGACCAATCGGTCTTGTTTGAAGTAAGCGTTATGACTGGTTGTAATAATAAATTGCTTGATAAAGCACCGCGCTCTTCGATATTTTTGACTTCTCTAAGTTTGGTAAAAGACGGATTTTTTCTGAACTCTGCATTCTGGCCTTAGCACACCTGTATAGAGAGATTTTTACTCTTTCTTTCAACTTGTCGGTTTTCTTGCTTATAATGGTCATGTCTAATATAATTATTTTCATCTGGATCTCTGCTTTTGTAACCTTATTTCGTGTGATCTACGGGGTCATCTATCGACTCTACCTGAGCCCTATTGCCAAGTTCCCAGGCCGAAAGATAGCGGCCTTGTCTTTCTGGAACGAATACTATTATGATGTAATCAAACGAGGCGTGTACGTATGGGAGATTCAAAAATTGCACGAGGAATTTGGTACTTACCTTTTTCTCCGGCCACCAGTTGCTGTGGGTTGCTAACTTCTATACTAGGCCCGATTGTACGCATCAATCCTTACGAATTGCATGTCAACGACCCATCGTTTGTGACTCAGCTTTACCCCAGCGCTGCAAAAACCGTTGAGAAATGGGCTTGGTCCGCGGGTATGTTTGGCAGTACCGACATGGCGTTCAGCACTGTAGGCCAAGATCTTCATCGGCTTCGAAGTGGCGCCTTTCGTAATTTTTTTTCGAAGCAGTCCGTTCGACGCCTCGAACCTGCCATTCAGAAAACTGTCAACCAGCTATGTCGACAACTAGAGCAGTGTCAAAGAGATGGCAGTACAACAAACATGGTGCATGCGTACTCTGCTCTAACCCATGATATCATCACAGAATATTGCTTTGCGGACTGCTCTAACTGGGTCTTGTCCCCTGATTTCGGCGTCATCGAAATTGAGGCTTTAACAAAATCCGCAGAAGCAACACACACGTAAGCGCAGTATTTTACCACCCAAGCTGGAAAGGCCTGGCGTCCTTCTGACTAAAAACACTGATATAGGATCAAACAATTCCCGCTATTAGCGCCCATAATTGAACAACTACCAAGGTGGTTCGTACGCGTCGCATTCCCTCTGGCCGCTCGACTCCGTGAGCACCGCACCCGCTATGAAGTACAAGTCGAGTCAATCCTCCGTGATACAGACAAATCTCCCGTTGTCCTCGGCTCCACCATATTCCACTCCCTTCGAGATGACCCCGATCTCCCTGCGAAGGAGAAGACGCCAGCCCGCCTAGCAGCGGAGGCTCAATCACTGATCGGTGCCGGCACAGTATCGTCTGCCCAAATCCTCAGTACTACAACCTACCACATCCTCGCCAACCCTTCCATCCTCGCCGCTCTACTCTCGGAACTCGAAACCGCAATCCCCGACCCCACTATCCCGGCCCTCCTCCTCAAGCTCGAAACCCTCCCTTATCTCACCGCCATCATCTACGAGGGTCTCCGTCTCGGCTACGGTATCATGCATCGCCTCCAGCGCGTCCATCCGAACGACGCCCTGCATTACGGCCCTTGGACGATCCCGCCAGGCACCCCCGTCGGCATGACCTCCTTCTTCACGCACAACAACCCTGCTCTTTTCCCTTGCCCAAGGACCTTTGATCCCTCCCGCTGGCTTCAACCCAACAGCAGGGATCTGGTGAAACATCTGTTCAACTTTGGCAAGGGCACCAGGCAGTGCGTGGGGATGAACCTGGCGTACGCGGAATGCTACATGGCGCTCACGACGGTGTTTCGCAGGTTTGGAAGGCGGATGAGGTTGTTTGAGACGGAGAGGGAGAGGGATGTGGACGTTGCGAGGGATTACTTTATCTCGAGTCCGTCGTTGGAGAGCAGGGGCGTGAGAGTTGTTATAGCGGGAATTTAGAGAGGTTCCACATGTTTGGCTTCAGGGTTCTTTTTTTTTTCCCCCGTAGCGTTTGTCGTAGCATTTGGAACAGAAGAGGCCAGAGCACAAAAGAGCCTGGTAGTATACGGCTGAGCTATAACGTCTGAATAAAAGGAGAAACGGTAGATGGAACTTCTTCGGTTGGGTTACGGAGTACAGCCATGGCTGGCACTAATACATGGCTAGTCGATTAGCGACAGGGGTTACAGATTAACAACATTATGTATGATGCACGATGGTGCAATAGGTAGATATATTGCACACTGTTCTGCAGCAACCAAGGTACCGAGCGACCTTGGCAACATCATACCAGTTGCAAAGCCAACAAATAAATACCAGGTAGGGTAAGGAAACTGCAGTCCGTATGTCTGCCTGCCCCTCAGATCCCCATGATCATGTCCGCCGCCCTCTCGGCAATTGCGTAAACGCACGCTTGAGTGTGCGCAGCTATTGGCACGGGCAAGATGCTTGCGTCCACAACCCTTAATCCGCCAACTCCATAAACCCGCAAGTCTGCGCCGACGACCTTTCCCATCGCCGCCGAGCCGGCTGGATGATAGAATGTATTGCCAGCTCGCCTTACACGGCTATCGATCTCGCTATCCGTAGACTCCAGGGTCAATGGTGCATACCCACTCGGTGGGGTCTCTTCTGCGACAATGTCACGACCTTCGGACGTTTCCTGGAGTACGCGGTACACTTGTCTCAACCCTTCGCGCATGACGACTCGATCGACTTCGGTGGCGTAATAGTTTGGGTCGATGACCGGTGGTGAGAGTGGGTCGGAAGATGCCAGCGTGATGGTGCCGCGCGATGTGGGCAACATACCCAGGACTGCGGATCCAATGTGCGTGCCGTCCATGGGGACTTCAACGCCTGCGATAGGTGCACCGGCCGGGGCGTAGACGATGATGCTTTCGGTGTGACTGAGTCCAGGTTGGAGAAGAGGATGCTGGTCGCTGATCACCTCGCCATCAATCGCCAATGCTTTTTCCAACAACTCGTGCGGTGCTTGCTCTGACACGACCCAGTCACACGGTAGTCCCTTGGCGTAGGAGGGGTCTGACCACAGTGGTGTTCCTATCGCCAGGCCAGACTCTGGGTGACGAAGCTTCCACCACTGACAAAGAGAAAAATGGTCGTGGAAGTTTCGACCGACCTCTGGTGCATCGACGAGTAGCGATATATCATGACGCTTCAACTCCGCTGCTGGCCCAATTCCCGAAAGCATCAAGACCTGCGGTGTTCGATATGCCCCTGCTGCCACAATGACTTCCTTGGATGCGAGGATGCGCTGACCATCAGCCAGCTCGACCCCCGTTGCAACTTTGTTGTCACTCCGGTCTTCGACAAGAACACGGCGGACCATGGTGCCTGTCATGACCTGTACTGCGGAAAGGTCGTATGCCTGGCTTGCGAGCTGTCTCTTCCCATCACGCCAATTCTCAACCAACTCTGCTAATCCTATCGGCGAGCCGCTGTTAGCATCGGAAATGTACTTCACGCCTACTTTATCCCATGCAGTACGCAGTGGGTCTCGCAGTGGGTACTGGCGATTTGGGCTACTCCCCGAGACTGATGCGGTGTGTATCGGGCCATTGAACCCATGCTGTGTGTGGTCGACCTGCTGATCATAGTGGCTCTCCGTCTTTCGAAAGTACGGCAGCAGACTTTCATAGCTCCAACGGGGATCATCCACAACTTTCGCCCAGAGATCGTAATCAGCGGCACCGCCGCGAGTCCAAGTCCCATAGTTGGTGGTGCTCCCGCCGGAGAGAGCTTTGCCAGCACTTGCGTAGCACGAGCGGCCGTCCAGATGCTTCTGAGGAGTAGTGGAGTAGGCCCAGTCCAAATCCGAGTGATGGGCAGCGAAGCAGGCGAGCGGAGATGAGGTGAGAGGGTGGTCTTTAGGATCTGCTCCGGCTTCAACGATGAGTATCTTGAGAGATGGGTTGGATTCGTGAAGACGGGAGGCGAGGGTGCAACCAGCAATACCGCCGCCAACGATGATGTAATCTTTGGGAGACGCCGAGGAGTCCATCTTGCCATCCATGATCGAGGGTCAAGCTTCTTTTTTCTTTCGACGTAATATGGGTGAACAAGTGTCAACGTTTTACTGTGCGGGGAAGTCTTTTCCGTCAGTCACGCCTGTGTAGGTGAGTAGCTTGTACTGTAGGATCAATCCGATTGCTGTTATGCTATCGGAAGCTGTTATTCTATCAGAATTTTCGATCTTTGATCTTTCTGGGGGACAAGGCCAGAGTGAGACCGAGAGGGTGATCACACACTGTGACTGCATATTGCTTGACCGTGGAGCTGGCAAATTTGCTGGATCGGGTTATTCCCATTCACCGCGGTTGCCTGCAAAGCATGCATATCTTATCCACATGCAAGTGAACCTGCATACTGTAGCATGTACGGTATGTGCATGCGCATAAGGTACCTTACTACTGGCCCTTCTTGACGCATCAACTCCCCGAGTTCATCGGGGGTAAGGGACGCATATGTCCATCTTACCTATCTCGGCTTGTTTGCCTTGTTGATGATTGCAACGTCAGCTGGGTCGATGATATTGATAGCCTTACCATCCGTCCCTTCCGGAGCCATAATTGATGCATTTTCACGATACCCGGTGGGTGCTTCATCGTTCGATTGCTTTTCGCATCGTTAAAGCTGAAACGATCAAAGGCTGGAAATGCAGATTAATGGATCACTCGAAGGCGCAGTGACGGGGTCCGGAGTTTGAAGCCCTGCTTCCTATCATTATCCCCTGATACCCCTGATACCCAATTACCGCAGCCCTCTCAACCTCTTTACTTACCTCATCACGATTGATTGACTCTGGCCTCTCTACCGACTATCACAAAACCGAGTCCGTCCAAAGCTGATTTGTTTCTTATATCCCGTCTGCTTATTACTTGGTACTTCTTTCATGGTGAACAATCCAGACGCTTAGTTCCTTTCTGCGACGTGTCAGATGGCTACCATGGGTATCCTTCGTCAGCGCATGGTGGAACCACTTACCTCCCACCGCGCAGTGGCAGCGTTTGTGGTTGCCGTTGTTTTCACTCTGACTTCGACTCTCTCCGTCGTCTTTCGGCTCATCGCAGTGAGGATCAAGAGAAGAAAGCTCGGTCCCGAAGATTACGCCATCGTAGCTGCTCAGGTACCGTTCTTCGGCCTCGATATAATCTCAACGATTTAAGACTGACGTTCGGCAGGTAACTGTCTGCGCAATGGCGGTTTGTGTATTATTAGGTTCGTTCGACGCTTATACAAGGTGTGGAATATACAAGATACTAAGTCTAATTAGAGGTTTTCATCGGAGGCGCAGGACGTTCTGCACCGCATGTAAGCCGGGCAGAAGTGACAACTTATCTCAAAGTGAGAAGCCAAATGCCCGTTTGATTTTCGTATCGCTACCACCACCACTATTGTATCGTAAAGATAGACTCCACATACTGACTTTTCTTGGTGGTATAGATTCTCGTTGCGCTCCAGATATTCTACGGAACCTCTCTAGGCCTAATCAAAACCTCAATGTGTCTCTTCTACATCCGGATATTCTTCATTCGATCATTCCGCATAGCAGCACGCATAGTCATTGCTTTGACCGTCGCGTGGTCTACCATGGTCGTCCTGACCGCATTTCTTCTTTGCAAACCCCTGGCTTTCAACTGGGACCCCGCCACTCCAGGAGGCTCCTGTGCAAACCAGCCTGCAGCGTTCATCGCGATCGGAGCTCTCGACCTAATCATGGATTGCATGGTCCTCTGCCTCCCGCTTCCCATGATCTGGAACCTGCAAATCTCCCAACCCCACAAAATCGTCCTCTCCGCCATCTTCGGCTTGGGCATCTTGTAAGCTCCCCTCCTCCAAACTTCCAAACACACCGAAGACATTTCATTAAACGCTAAAAAAAAAGCACAATGATCATCTCCATCCTCCGCATTACCTCCCTCCTCTCGGTCTCGTACACCGACATCACAAACACCTCCGCCAGCGCCCTCCTCTGGTCCTTTCTCGAACCCGCCATCGGAATCACCGTCGCCTGCGCCCCTCTCATGCGCCCCCTCTTCGACAAATCCCCACTCTCCCGCAAACACAGGTCCCGCCCGGGCAAGAACGGGGGCTCGTCCAGCTTCGAGCGCTTGGGAGAACCGGGCCATTCGTTGAATGAGTTTGAGCGGACTGGTGCAAGCATGGTGACCAGCTGCGGGACCGGCGATGGGCGGGGTCGCGGGGATGGGGACGAGGACGGGCAGGCTTTGGGGGAGGCAGGGGGGCGGACTGGGAAGGGGTCGGCAGGTATTAGGGTTCAGAGGGAGTTTTATACGCAGTAGGGGTGAAATGTGTTTCACTTTTTTAGTTTCTTTTGCTTTGAATTTAGGTTGAGAATCTAACATTGCATTATATTGATTGCATGTCAAACAATCAACAAACATATAAAACCCCGCCTTCAAACCCATTCCCCCTTCCCTTTCCATCTTTCCCCCTTTCCTTCCCTCCCCACCTTTCAAACGCTTAAAAAACCCCAGACCCCCTCAAATTCCTCTACCCTATCCAAACAGCCTCAATCACACTCATCGTGCTACCCTCAGGCCTTCTGATATCCGCAAGCACGAATCTCGGGTCCGCAAGCGCGAACAGGTTTCGCCAGGCGAGAAGGGTGCGTTCGCTGGAGTTGAAGAGGGAGAGCATTACTAGGTCGAGGTCGCTGAGAGGGGGGAAGAGGGGTTAGCTGAGGTTTCGAAGGTTGGGAGTGGGGTGAAGGGTGGGGATATGAACCGGCCTAGCTTCTCGGAGATTTTCGTTTCGGGGTTTTCTGCCAAGGCATATTCGTAAAGCATGACTTTGCCGCCCTTTTTCATAGCTGGGATTAGTTTCTGCAGGATCTGAACACAGTACGTGTCGCTCCAGTTATGAAAGACCCATCTAAAAAAATACACATCCGCGTTTTTGATGACTTGTTCCGTGAAGAAGTCATGCTTCATGAACTGCACTCTGCCTTGTAGCGTGTCAGGGAGCAGTGATGCGCCTTTGTTGACAGTCCCGGCCAAATCTTGCACGATGAATGTGATGTTGGTGGTTGCCGAGGCTAGAGCTTGACTCACGGCCCCATGGCCCCCACCCATGTCCACCACGACAGCACCGGGATGATCGAGAGAGCGCCAATCATTGCCGGCAATGAGATGCTTGACATCAAAACCCTCACCTTGAGTGAAGAATTTCATGCCGGCGCCTAACCGTTGGGCCCGCTCAGGGTTAAGGGCGAGGTAATCGAACATTGAGAGGGAGGTCTTGTTCTCGATGTTGAAGGCTGTCTCATTTGGCTCGCTCGAGTTCGAATACTTGGCCAATGCAGGCAACAGTTGATTGGAGGCTGGAATCAGTTCCTCAAGCACGAAACCCAACGCGTCGAAAGCATCGGGATTGATCAGAAGCATGCGAGACAAGGTCGTGTGGGCTACGAAGCCAGGTGAAGGCTCAACGAACAAGCTATTCGTCATTGCATGATGAAAAAAGCGACGCAGCAGACTCTCCTCAATGCCAGTTGACTGAGAGATTTCTGCAAAAGTGATGAAACCCTCGAGGGGCACATATTTCGGAAGACTGTAGGTGTATATGGCACGAAGTGAGATCAGATCTGTGAACTCGAGAGATTTTAAGATCTAGTGAATACAGCGAAGGGGTAAGGTGCGAGGTGCTCACGCTGTACAGAATTTCCATCAACGTCCCTTTCGGACCTAGAGCCAGTCGCTTCAGCGTTTGTGTCGAGTTAATCAGTGCCAAGCGCGCGTTTTCAATGTTGGCGGGAAGGCCTACGAGCGACTCATGGCCGCCTTTGGGGTTAGTATTAGTGTAAGCATCCATTTTTCTAGCGTTTGCAAGAATGTCTTCGGCGATCTCTGTTAAGGACGACATCTTCCGTGAGACGAGCTGTCTCTCTGAAAAGCGTCAATCGGCGACGAGGCAATATGATTGATTCCCTTTACGTTGAGATACGCTGGAAATAAGTTGAGGGATGCTTCATCGCAGCATTCACATGATTGAGCGCCAGATGAACCGTTGGCCCTGCATTATTGAATACATCGGTTACGAACCAATAAATATGTGCCGGTCAACCGCTGACACTCTCAGCCAAGAAACCATGGGGTGGGACGCTTTGGTCACTGGTCACTGGTCACTGGTCACTGGTCACTAAGGTAGTCATCAAGGCCGACATAAGTCTGAGATATCGTGGAACAGGGCCACGAATAGGAGGAACACCCTGGCTCGCATGGGATTATCCCAACGTGTACGGAGTACGGAATACTCATACCGAATCATTCAATGTAAGGTATCGTTCGTATTGAGTTACGTAATTGGAAACGAGTTATCGGATTTTGAAAACAGTAAGGCTGGTATTGGTTAAATATGTTGGAAACAGGGAACAGTACTGTTACCTTGGCAATCTCGCTTAGCCCTATAGGGCGCTGGAGTCAGAGTTTTCACCTCCTTCCTCCCTCCGTAGTTCCTAAATAGAGCCGTATATTTACTGTTCTATGATCTAGTGGGTGGAGTTGGAAGGAGTTTTCTGAGCTGTGGTAGCTTAGTCAGGTGAAGTAATATTTACCTAGGCTTCTGCTTCCTCTTCCACCCACCACGGGCGTATATTAGATCCTTGTTTCTGAAAAGGGAAAGTTTACCGCTGCACCGTTGCATCAGGGCCAATAGAAATCGGACCTATCACATTATCAACCGTGTTCACACCCTAGCCTCACAATCTCTGCATTCGGTCACCCACCCACTCCATCCACTCTGTGGCAAGGTAAAGGGAGTCCTTGACGCTTTTAGGCAGCCCTCGAGGCTCTTGCGTGACTACGACGCTGCCTGGAGGTTCTATTTAGGGCCACACACATTGCAAATCCATACCATATGAATACAAATGAAGCCGGGGCCCGATAGGTATGCAGATGTATGGCACAAACTCCTATCGGAGCATTAAAGTCTCCGAACTTACGATCAGTGCTCATGCTTTAGCATTCAGGGTGTTGATCTTGTGTCAAGCATCTGCGCCTTCGCATCTGGTGGACGCGATTGGTAGATATACCCAGCCATGGATCAAATCCTATTTTCCACTGGATCGAGGCCATTAACTGTCATCCATGGATGAGGCTTCCGTTCACGGATAGAATGCTTCATCCAAGGAGGAAATTGCTCACCGGTGGATATTCTGTTCACGAGACCGATGGGATTTTCGACCTATTGGGGCCCCTACTCATAGAAATCTATTCCATCCCTGGATGACGGGAATTTATGACTCGCTTGTAACACATCTGTTGCATACTGCAGTAGGAAAGAAATTCGTGCAGGACACTGCAACAATCTCATTGGCCATGTGAATGTTCTTGTCACCTCGGTACGATAACCTCTGAGCCCCTACAGACCAGAAAACAGTGCTAGTACTGACGCGAGATGACCAGAGAATATGCCGGTACAATGTATGAGCACGGCCATGCGTGAATGCAATGCGAGCGCAGTAAGGCTTCTGACATTGCCACCCCCCAGTCCTCAAACCAAACCTATTCTACTTCTGTACAATCTGATCTTACCTCGTTGAACGGCCTTCAACAATGCGCAGGTAATCGAAACGGGAAATCCCCGAAGCTGTTGCCTCAACGGGAACGACCACCAGCTGTTACTGGGCCCTTCTACTGCAGTCTATGGAACTTCCATCACCTTCGACTGTAACGTCTTTGCAGAAATTTTCGATCTGCGAACAAGGCTTGAGTCATGCAATTCTACCCTCGTGCATTGATGTCATTGTCCATCGTAAGATACGTTTTCAGAAGGATCATTCAGCTTCAACCCACATTCGACAAAGACATCCCATCTGGCACCATCGATGCCTACACACCCCACTTATATCCACCGTCTTCGATGCTACGTTCCCACACAGGCGCATCATAGCGTGCGTAAGAACGCACCGAAGGACCCTCTCGGAAATCTAGTCCACCTCCCCTGTCCTCGAATCCCAGCACGGGGCCATTGCATCATAGTGGACTCTGTCAAAATTGGTGACTAGTTGCGGCGTTGTAGGATCAAAGGTGCTTAACGAGTCGTCCGAAGATTTTGAAGCCAAGGTACGCGAGATACTATTGAAAGCTCGGTCCACTGCCTGCCACCCTTCATACTTTGCATGAAATTGCTAAATCTTATATTACGTGAGGAGAAATTGTATACTCGGGCCTAGGCTTATTATACTAGATTGTCAGGTCTATCCTTGCCTTTGGGCACATACTATACGCAAGAACGCTCACCTTCTCGAGAATTTGAGCACAACATGGGTAGGGAAGACGAAACCATGGATTCAACCTCTACAGCGTTGCCTATGGAAAATTTGATAGCCGAGTCTTCCAAGGAACATACTGGGCCGATTGACGATTGCAAGCCGGCGGCTTCGTCACGGAACATCCATGGGTACCGCTGGTCACTGCTGGTTCTCTCTGTCTTGACGTCGACCTTCTTCTTTGGACTGGATAATACAGTCGTGGCCGATGTTCAGCCAGCCATTATAGATGCATTTGGTTCTATCGACCGACTGCCATGGATTTCGGTTGCTTTCCTCATAGGGGCTGCCTCTACAAACTTCTTCTGATACGTCAACCGTATCCAACACTGGTAGATGATGCTAACATCATATTTAAGGGCCAGATGTATAGCCAATTCAGTGTCAAATGGACCTATATAACTTGTGTTGTCCTGTTCGAGGTTGGCTCTGCGGTTTGCGGTGCAGCTCCCAATATGTCAGCGCTGATTGTTGGTCGTGCAATCTGCGGGGCTGGGGGCTCAGGAACGTACACTGGAGTCATGACCCTTCTGTCAATCTTGACAGACGAGAAAGAGCGCCCGGCCTACCTTGGAGTTACTGGCGTCACCTGGGGTCTTGGCACTGTGCTTGGACCAATCGTCGGCGGGGCGTTTACGGTAACCAGCGCCACTTGGCGCTGGGCATTTTATATCAATCTGTGCATCGCTGGCGTATGTGCTCCGGCCTACTTGTTCTTGATTCCATCACTCAACCCCAAACCTGAAACTTGCTTGAGAAAGAAGTTCTCGAGAATTGACTTCATGGGGACTCTCTTGATAGTCGGTGTTCTGGTTACTGGCCTGATGGCTATCAGTTTCGGTGGGGTAGTCTACACTTGGAACAGTGGACGTATCATTGCTCTTTTTGCCATATCTGGGGTCTTGATGATCGTCTTCTGGATCCAGCAGATCTATTGCATTGGAACAACCCAAGAAACACGGACATTTCCAATCCAATTCCTACGCAACAAGGAGCTTGTCCTTCTGTTTTCCGCCGAAGCCTGCGCCTCAACCCTGACTTACATTCCAATCTATTTTGTTCCTCTTTATTTCCAGTTTGCTAAGAACGAGTCAGCGCTGAAGGCAGGGGTGCGAGTCATGCCTTTGGTAGTATTCTTGGTGGTCACCGTCGTTGCGAACGGAATTATCATGACGACGTATTCGAGATACATGCCATGGTTTCTTGGTGGTGGAATCTTTGGACTCATTGGCGCCGCTCTTCTTTACACCATAGACGAATCTACTAGCGATGCCAAGGTCTATGGCTACACCATCATGATTGGCTTCGGAGCAGGTTGTTTCGTTATGCTTCCTTTCTCGGCCGTTCAGGCCCAAGTCGAGCCCATCTACATCCCGGTGACCGTGGGCTTTGTTTGCTTTGCCCAATTGGCCGCCCCAGCCGTCACACTCTCTATCGCTAATATTGTCTACCTGAATGAAGCTGCAAACGGTATTGCCGCAATCATCCCGACCTTGCCGAGAACCGAGATCCAAGCAATCATTTCCGGCGTGGGATCAGTTAAATTTGCATTGTTGAGCAAGGATATACAAGGCCAGGTTGTCCGTGTCATTGTGGCGAGTCTAAACAGGTCTTACATCATCGCTATGACTTTCAGTGCGCTGGCGATAATTCTGTCTTTGTTCATGAATAAGGGAAAGATGCATGGGTAAAAACATTTTGACTATGGTTCGTCAACAACTACCAAAGATGCGTCAATTTGGGTCGACAGAGGGTTGCTTGGTCTACTTATTAGGGAAACTATGTTCATAAGTCCTGCGCATTATTTGCTACAATCCTTGCTTCCAATATAACAGATTCGAAACAGCTTTCCCCAATAGCACGGAATCTTGGGGTAAATAATCTAATCGTCTGCTACTTTGCATCGGTAATCTAAGTGAATAATACCGTACTCGTAAGGTATACTCTATACGGTACTGGAAGTACCTTACCTTATGTAGTGTGCCATGCTAAGCAGGGTACTGTAACATTTTAGTCAAGTAAGGTTAGCGCAAATATCAATGCCCAATGCGAGTTTGACAAGACTTGAACTCCCTGGCGAGCGATCACTGTCCTATTGTGTCTCAGCGGCTCCACAGTTCTGAACGGTGTGGTGGCGAGGCAGCATCGCGTTGCGCCCTGCAGTCAATATGGTGGGAAGTCTAGTTGCTACTCCATGCATGCGGAGTGTATGGGATCAATGCGCCCATACGGAGTACATATGCCGTATTATCAATCAGATGCCTTACCTCGGAGGAACCCCAGTATGTTGAAGGATGACGCGGCCGCTGCTGTCGCTCCAGAATACCTTGCGAGCCCAATTGGCTGTCTGTTTCGGAAGACACTGAAACAGTAAAGGAGAGGAATGCAGCATTGTTCGCTAGGATTTCACCCAGGGCTCTCAGCATGGTACTCTAGAGCGTGAGTCACAGAACAGTCCAACTCCGCCTACCGACCGAGAAACACGGTGCAAAAACTCGTGAAAGAATCTTGTTTCCTAGAAAGACTGTCCGCTAGCTCTTTCCGTGGGTCTCCAGCGTTTTCAGTAGACTCACGTATAGTGGCCAATCCAACAGTGATAGCAATAGGACTTCTACCATTCAAGTGCGCTGACCGTTGCGTGTCCTGGTAGCTTTGTTACTAGGGACCCAATGGCTGCCCAGAGCCTCCCCTCTATCGTAGTGTTTGGCTCTCAAACTACATGGCCCTCGTCTTTGCAGCTTGTGCAGCTCCGAGCAGTTCTGCTAAGTGATCCTCACCTTCTTACTTTTCTGACGGCCATCAGAGGGCTTCCGGCTCTATGGGAGACCTTAGTCGGATACGACGCTCGCTTGAAACAGGTGCCCGGCCTCAAGTCACTCAACGCCATACAGCGGTGGGTTGAAGACGGAATACTTGTTTCATCACGGATTATTCCTCCCAACGTCCTGTCCACTCCCCTCACGACCATTATACATATAGCCCAATACTTCCACTATCTAAAAAGCAACGATTGCGGCGCCACACATTCTCTGATTCTAGAGAATGCTCAGCTTGGTGGTGTGCAGGGTCTTTGCACTGGGATCTTGAGCGCAATTGCCGTGGCATGTTCAGAAAGTGAAGATGCCATCGGTAAGCATGCGTCGGTTGCTTTGCGTTTGGCCGTGTGCATCGGAGCGTACGTTGATCTGGAGGGAGCATTTGGCAACCCACCGAATGAAATGTTGTGCTGTATTGTTCGTCAGAAACCCGAGCTCAACAAGGATAATCTGCTTGAGATACTGCAAAGCTATCCAGATGTATGCATGACGTTTGGAAGCTGGATTACCTCTTTTTCCAGTTCACTGACATAAGATACCAGGTTTATCTATCTGTTATCTCGGATATAGATAGCGTCACAATTACTACTCCGAAGTCTAACCTTACCTCGTTGATGCAGCGGCTGGCTACCCAAGGGCTGACTGTAAAGCCCCTTGGTTTGGAAGGCTGTTTCCACTCCCCTCTCCTAGAGATTGCTGTAGCGAAAATATCCGACTTCTGTCACTCAAATTGCGACTTACAGTTACCGACTACAAAGCAGCTTCTCGTGCCTCTAAGATCCCATTCTAATTCTAAAGTCATCTCCGATGGCTCACTTCATGAAACCGCTTTAAGGTCTATCATGACTGAGATGGCAAATTGGCATCTCACAATAGCGTCTGCAGTTTACCCATTGAGTCATATTGACGGTCCTGTGGCTGTCTCATTCGGGTTAGTAGATTCAATGCCTATATCAATCGTAAGAGGGACAGGCTTGAAGGTCACCAAAGGGGGAGACTTCGAGATATCGCCAACGGCTTTTGCCCGCTCCGAGTCTGTTGGAGATTCCGGAACCACACTGCCGATTCTATCGAGCCCGCAGGACAGCCACTTTCCGGATCACGCAATCGCTATTGTAGGTATGGCGTGTAAATTCCCAGGTGCAGAATCTGTTGATGCGTTCTGGCAAGTCATCAACTCCGGCGCTTCGATGTGCCAAGAGGTGCCTCCGGAAAGATTCTCCACGCTACGGCTCCGGCGGACTCCAGAGCAATCCCGTTTCTGGGGTAACTTTATCAATGATGTCGACGCCTTTGACCATCGTTTCTTCAAAAGATCTCACCGTGAAGCGGCATCGATGGACCCACAGCAAAGACTTCTACTGCAGGTCGCGTACGAAGCAATGGATTCTTCTGGCTACTTAGGAGAATTTTCCAGAATACCTGATGATGTTGGATGCTATCTAGGTGTTTGTGCAACAGATTATGACGATAACATCAGTAGCCACAATCCCACGGCGTTTTCATCAGTGGGAACACTGAGAGCGTTCCTGAGTGGCAGGATTAGCCATCACTTTGGTTGGACTGGTCCTTCAATAACCTATGACACCGCATGTTCTTCCTCTGCAGTTGCTATCGATGCTGCGTGCAAGGCAATCAACCTTGGTGATTGCTCAACAGCCATAGCGGGTGGAGCCTCAATCTTTACAAGTCCTTATTTTTTTCAAAATCTCGCAGCTGCTTCGTTTTTGAGTCCCACTGGAGCCACAAAGCCGTTCGATATCAATGCTGATGGCTACTGTCGTGGTGAGGGCGTTGGGCTGGTAGTTTTGAGGAAGCTCTCCACTGCTGTTGCTAACAAAGACAATATTCTTAGTGTAATTGCTGCTACCGCAGTTAATCAGAACAGTAACCTTACGTCAATTACAATTCCTCACTCGCCGTCGCAGGTTAAACTTTTTAGGAAGGTCATAGCTCAAGCAGGTATTAAACCTACTGACGTATCGTTTGTTGAGGCTCACGGCACAGGAACCCCTGTTGGGGATCCTCTCGAGATTGAGAGCATTAGAGAGGTATTTGGAGGGTCTCAAAGGCTGGAATTACTTCACGTCACTTCAGTCAAAGGCAACATTGGTCACGCAGAAGGAGCTTCTGGAATTGCCGCTCTAATCAAAACTGTGCTTATGATGCAGCACAAGACTATTCCATTACAAGCTAATTTCACAGCACTGAACCCCAAAATTGCTTCCTTAGAGGCAGATAAGATAGCAATCCCATTGACATCCCGGAAATGGGACGTGGACTACAAAATCGCCTGCATCAACAATTACGGAGCTGCGGGAAGCAATGCAAGTATGATTGTGAATGAGCCGCCATTGCTGACGTCCAGGGTAAACCGCCAGAAGGGCTCGTTGGCTAGATATCCTATATTTCTTTCAGCCAACTCTTCTGCAAGCCTTAGCGCGTATTGTGCAGCTCTTCAGACTTATATAGCGCGACTCACATCGGTGTCATTATCGCCAGAGACGCTGCTTGAAGATTTAGCGTTTAATTTGGCGGAGAAACACAATCGCTCATTCCCATATACTTTCACGTCAACGGTAGCAAGCTTGAGTGATTTGAGAGATCAACTTGCCGCGACTGTGTCAGCAGCAGACAAGTCTCAATTACCAGCAGCTTCTGACGTGAATCCACTAGTTCTTGTGTTTGGAGGCCAATCAAGTCAGGCCATTGGTCTTAGTAAAGGATTCTATAACGGCTCAAACATATTTCGTTCCTACCTAGATTCTTGCGATGCAATCATTCGTTCACTTGGCCATAGTGGACTATATCCTTGCATTTTCCAAAAAGAACCTGTGGAGGACATTGTTGACCTCCACGGTATGCTTTTCTCGCTCCAGTATTCCTGTGCTCAAGCATGGATGGACTGTGGATTGCAGATTGACGCAATCATCGGCCACAGTCTTGGGCAGTTGACAGCTTTAACAGTCTCTGGCTCTGTATCGCTTGAAGATGGATTGAAGCTAGTCCTTGGGCGGGCATTACTGATGCGGAAGCACTGGGGTCCAGAGAGAGGAGCCATGATATCTCTCGAGGCAGATCTTGATGTTGTCCTAAGCATTATGTCTACTGTTTGTGCGAGAGGTTTTGGTCACAAACTTGAGATTGCGTGCTACAATGGACCAACCAGTCACGTCCTGGTTGGAGCAAGATCTGCCATCAAGGCTGTTGAGGAGGCTCTAGCTCCACTGGTAACTGTGCAGTATAAGACTTTAAACGTCACGCATGGCTTCCATTCAGAATTCACAGATCCTGTTTTGCTTAGTCTAATAAATCTGGCCAAAGACCTCAACTTTATGGAACCAACGATCCCATTGGAAACATGCTCAGACGGTCAAAGCTGGACTAACATCGAGCCAGAATTAATAGCTGAGCATACTCGAACTCCCGTATACTTTGCACAGGCGGTAGCAAGACTCGCGCTTCGACTGGGGCCATGCACCTGGCTCGAAGCAAGTTCTAGTTCATCAGTTATGAGTGTGCTTCGGCACTCTCTAGGAAAGACTACTAGCCCGCAACATGCGTTTAACGTCGTCAATTTAAGCAACACCACCGCCATGGGCTCCCTTGCTGATACTACAGTCAACCTCTGGAAGGCTGGCCATAAGGTGCAATTTTGGCCTTTTCACTGGTGTCAAAAATCAGAATACTCCCACTTTAATCTACCTCCCTACCAATTTGAAAAATCGCGACACTGGATTGAATGGATGGATAAAGTGCAGGAAATTCCTCCCGCAGAACTTCCCAAGGAGGAGTCAAAACCCATATTACTTTCGTTCGTTCGATTCCAAGATCAGAGCCAACGCGAAGGTGAATTCTCCGTAGACTCACGAAGTGAACAATACCGGCTCTTTGTACAAGGGCATGGGGTGCTTGAGAACCCCCTTTGTCCTGCTTCTATGTATATTGAAGTTGTATCTCAAGCTGCCTTGACTCTTAGATCTACTTCAGAGATGTCCACATCTATTCCCTGCATAGATGCGCTAGAGATGATAGCGCCTATTGGTTGTCATTCGGATCTTGCTATCGCGTTATCACTGAGGAGGAAGGACGCAGTAGTTGCGACCTGGGACTTTACTTTGACCAGTTGGTCGCGCATGAATGGCTCTAATAAGACTAGTAACATTCAACAGCATGCAACGGGAAGAGTTAGCCTTCAGGAGCCAAAAAGTTGGGAGCTAAACGATAGCTTTGCGCGCTTCCAAAGACTCGTTGACTACCGTCGATACGAGGATCTGATCGTCGATTCTAAAGCTGAAGGAATGCACGGCTCGCTTATCTACAAAGTCTTCGGTAGAGTTGTTCATTATGCGGAATACTACAGGGGTGTACAAGTTGTTTCTGCAAAAGCACATGAAGTTGCTGGCCGAGTTGAGCTACCTCACCATGATTTGAATGCCCTCAACGACACGATATGCAACCCATTGGCAATCGACAACTTCATGCAAGTTGCTGGACTACATGTCAATTGTCTGAACGACTGTAACGATAATGAAGTGTTCATGAGTACCAAGGTCGATCGAATACAGCTTGGCTCGAGGTATAGACCGTTTGGTACTCAGTCTTGGTCTGTGTATTCTAGCTTCTCTCCTATCGGTGAGAAGGAGATCAGCAATGATTTGTTTGTTTTTGACTCGGATACTAAAAGCCTGGTGATGATGATTTTGGGCGCTCACTTCACCAAAGTTCTGATAACCTCTCTTACAAAGGTACTTTCTCGAGTGAAAGCTACTGAGTTTCGGGCAAAGGCGAAGACGCATACCAATACCTCGTCCAATAGCTTGCGCATCCCAAACATTCAACCTGAGAATCCACCAGCCAATGCTCTAGATTCTAGATTGGGACCTAACTCGATGTGGGATGGTAAAGCGATGCCTTCCGCGAAACCAAGTCTGGAACATGTCATGTTTATTTTGAAGAGACTTATCAGCAAGATCATGGAGGTGCCTACCGAATCAATCAATGGCGACTATACACTTGAGGAACTCGGTATTGATTCACTGCTGATGATCGAAGTTGCGACAGAGATCCGCCAGACGTTCGGTGGTAATATGCATGCGGCAGCCTTCGAGAATGTGCGCGATATTAGGTCTTTGAGTGGTCAGATTTTATCAAATTGGAGTGACGATTGTGTCCTTGACTCTGAATCCTTGACATGTTCTAGCAGCACTGCAGACTTATCGAGGTCTACTCCTGAATCTACAGTCACCAGGATTACCTCCCTTGGTGACCTCCCCTTTCAAGAAAACAACAGCATTTCCCAGCTAGTGAGATTAGTATCAGGTTTTCTAGAACCTAGCGTCTCAATAACCTCTGACACTTGTCTGGTCGACCTAGGATTAGATTCCCTTCTGAGTATGGAATTGGCGAGTGACATTGAAAAGTCATACGCGGTCAAGATTGACATTACCCAGCTCACCCCTGAATCTAGCGTTGGCGACCTTTGTGACATGGTACTAGGAGTGGGCATGCCTGCCCATATGGCTGAATTCGGTCAAGACCAACCCAAAGTTGGTACACTGCCATTAAGATCACCCGTTATCGCCACCAACGGCCCAATCTCGCCCTCAAAACCATCTGAATTAGCCATTCAAGAGGCAAGTCCTCTTGTCGGTATCATGCAAGCATTTGAACAAATACGACAGGATTATGACATCTTTGCAAAAGCGAGTGGAAGAGCCGGTTTCTGGAAAGAGGTATATCCAACACAAGAGCGGCTTGTTGTCGCATATGTCCTGGAAGCTTTTGCAGATCTCGGATGCTCGCTTGCCCTGTTAAGACCTGGGGAGCGGATTCCTCAAGTCTCTGTACTTCCAAAGCATAATTTGCTTGTTGGCCAGCTTTATGAGGTATTAAAGAATGCGTCGCTCGTCTTGTCCGATGGGATGGGCTTAGTACGCTCAGAAAAGATGCTAGAAAGCGCCCCAGCTAACCAGATCTATGAGGAACTTCTACTGGCTTTTCCACTATATGCACCAGAACATCGAATTTTGCATATTGCTGGAGCTAAGCTGTCAGAGTGTCTCACTGGGGCTATCGACCCTCTTCAGCTTCTATTTCTGAGTAAGGAAAACAAGGGCCTTATGGAAAATGTATATGTCAATGCACCGATGTGTGCAGTCATCACGGAGCTTCTTTGTAGCTTTCTATACAAGGCGTTTGGTACTTACAACGGCGGAGGGAATTTTAACATTTTGGAAGTCGGCGGAGGTACGGGTGGCACTACCAAACACATCGTGGACTTTCTTCAACATCGAGGAATATCTTTCACTTATACTTTTACGGACATAGCGCCGTCATTGGTCGCTGCGGCGAGAAAAACATTTGCTGAGTATAACTTTATGAGATTCATGATCTTGGACATTGAGAAGACGCCGCCGGAACGATTCAACAACCACTACGATGCAATCATCTCGATCAACTGCATTCACGCTACTAGTAACCTAACGACATCTTCGAAAAATCTTCGTCGAATGCTTCGTAGCCATGGATTTGTCTCGCTTGTTGAGTTCACAAGGAATATCTTTTGGTTTGATCTTGTATATGGTCTTCTTAAAGGGTGGTGGCTTTTTAACGATGGCCGCAAACATGCTCTTGCTAATGAAACCTTCTGGGCTGATAGCATGAGGGCCGCCGGGTTCAAACATATCTCCTGGACCGACGGTAAAAGCCTGGAAGCACGTACGATTCGTATCATCACCGGGTTCATGGCCGAGCCAGAGAGCCCTGCGCTTATACCAAGAAGTACCCAACCACAACAAAAGGCTCATATGGAAACACTTGTATACCGGCAAACTGGCGGGACCATTCTTTGTGCCGACGTTTACTACCCTGCCGCATCTGAAGTGTCCAAAGGAAAAAGGCCGGTTGGTACGATATCTCAGTATCAATACCCTATCGGTGGTGCCGCTTACTGACCGAAAAATTAGCCTTAATGATCCATGGAGGTGGTCATATCATATTTTCTAGGAAAGACGTCAGGTTAAAGCAGACAAAGCTCCTTCTTGATAATGGGCTTCTGCCAATAAGTATTGATTATCGACTTTGTCCCGAAGTCGACCTGCTTCAGGGTCCAATGGTAGACGTGTGCGATGCTCTTCGATGGGCGAGAGAGCAGCTACCAACTTTAAAGCTCTCTTGTCACGGGCTCCAGGTTGATGGCACGAAGGTCGTTGTCGTTGGTTGGTCGAGCGGCGGACATCTCGCCATGACGCTTGCCTGGACAGCTCGCTTGCAAGATTTGAAGCCCCCAGAAGCGATTCTGGCTTTTTATGCTCCGGCAGATTATGAAGATGACTGTAACTATTCACCTCCCTTTCTAGTAATTGTTGATATAGGAGTTGGAATCATTATATGTGAATTAGCTGACGCCACTTTTTCTTTCATCAAGCCTGGAGTCAACCCAACTTCCCCAAGAACACTTCACCTTCAGGCATATCGTACGATGTACTGGACGCCGTGCAAGAAAAACCCGTAAGTCATGACCCCAAAGCCTCTCGCGAACCCCACTCATTCCCAACTTACACTCGGCAAAAACCCAAAGATCACAAGCTACAACATCCCGACCACCGCGCGCCCCATTCACGGCTGGATAACCCCCTCAGATCCCCGCTCCCGCCTCCTCCTCCACATGAACTGGCATGCCCAAGCCCTCCCCATCCTCCTAAACGGTCTCCCCAGCAAAACCCAAGCAGCAGCAGCAGCAGCAGACGCCGACCCCACGAATTGGAACTCCCTCCCCCCCCCCACTCACTCGAAAATCATCGCCGCAAGCCCGCTCGCGCAGATTGTGCGGGGGAGCTATCGTACCCCTACGTTCCTTCTTCATGGCTCGGACGACGACTTGGTCCCGTGCCGGCAGGCGCGGAGAGTGCATGAGGCTTTGGGGGCTGACGGTGTCGAGGCTGGGATTGCGATTGTCGAGGGGAAGGGGCATCTCTTTGATGTTTTTTATGGGGATGAGGGCGAGGGAGGGGAGTGGGAAGCTGTGAAGGAGGGGTACAGATTCCTGTTCAATCACATAAAATGACGAGAGTGGGTTACGCAAGATCATTGTTGCGTAAAGTGACTCGGGTTGGACGGAAAGGGGCGTAAGATGGACATCAATAGAGGCTCGTAAGCTAGTGTTGGAAACAGGGAACAGTACTGTTACCTCTGTGTGGTTGGCAATCTCCTTCTTTCTCCCTCCGTAGCTTCTACTCTCTAGAGTGGTTCAATCAATATATACACATGCACATACTTCGTCTGACCCTCATGTACGGATACCAACACAGCTATGTCGATCTTGGTGAAGCTCCAGTTTGTGATCCATTTGGAGCCGGAAATGGCTCCCCCTGGCATCGTCGCGTATAGTCGAAGAAATTAATGTGGCAAGGCAGTTCATAATCCTTTGGCAGCATCAAGAATAGCTACACGACAGGGTGCAACTGTCCAGTGCCTGAGCAGGATGAACATCGCCTGAGTAGAGGGTGAGCTGGAGGGTAGAGGGTGAGCCGAGAGTGAGTAGAATAGCGCCTGAGCAAAGCGGCGGGAGCTGACTAACCGGATGGGAAGGAGAAGGGGTCTACGAGTATTGTGCGCGATTGTACAAGGATATGATGGAGGCGCTCGTTGCGGCCGACGCGGAGCTGAAGATTGTAATTGCCGGAAATCACGATATCACGCTTCATGAGGAATACTACATTCGGGATGGGAAAGATATGTTTCATAGAGGAATATCAGAAGATTTAGAGCAGATTAGGGAGTTGTGGATGGGCGAGGCAACGAAGAAGGCAGGCATCGTATATCTAGAGGAAGGGACAAGGACATTCGATTTGAGCTACGGAGCTAGGTTCACTGCAAGTAGAATCCAAACCGTCTCAAGAAGGCTTCCGGGCCTGCGCCCTTTCGTTGCCCACCGTTTTGGCTCACCATATCTAGTTATATACCTCTCCATGGCAGCCCGAATTCTACAACTGGGCCTTCAACTACAACCGCGATGAAGACCGCTTCAACCCAAACGCCAGTGATGCTCGAGTCACAGTATCGAACCTTATTTCTTCATAGCCAGCAATTGACATCATGCTAACCCATGGACCACCTCACAAGATTCTCGACAGGACGGATATGTACGAAGATGTTGGCTGCGAGCATTTACTGAGAGCAGTCCAAAGGTGTCGCCCGCGCCTACATTGCTTTGGTCATATCCACGAAGGCTGGGGCGCAGAGAGGAGGAACTGGGCGGGGAAGATGTCCAAGGCCATCAGATTAGATGCGCAGGATATTTTGCATAATGGCTCGGCATACCTTGACTTGACCCAGAAAGGGCACTCACCTTTGCAGTTTGGTGAAGAGACCGTCTTCGTCAATGCTGCAATTATGACTGTGGCCTACGAGCCTTGTAACGCACCATGGGTGCTGGATCTTGATCTACCCGTTGCTGAGCAAGCTGGTAGAAACGCTGTGTCAACCTAATCGCCCTATTCGGTGTTGTGTGTTGTGGCCGTTTAGTTGAGTGTTGATAAGTGAATAACGCCATCATGGGGTGATGAAGCTGCACTAAAATATCCGCACCTCAGTGACTGAGGATAGCTTATGGCAGACAACGCATCTCATCAGGCCGAAGTGATCGATAACTCCAGACTGAAGCTACCTTGGCTTAATCTTGCTCAACATTGGCGACGACCATCAAAGGCCCGGAATTCTTAGTTATAGTAGCTGTTTTTCGGTACTGTGACAATGGCCAGACTTTCGTCACTTTTCGAGTCACGTCCTGAGCCTGGATCCATCCTCGCTTTGCTCGAAGCCAGTGGTTCCGGTGCTCGACATCTCGCAAATACAGCGATCGATTTAGCCCAACGAGAATCGCCCTTTAGGGCTGACCCCGAGTATGGCGCGGACGTTGAACCACTTCCGTTGATCGATTATCATCTTCTGTCCACTCTCCTCAACTACTGTCGTCCGAACCTCACATTAAGAGAGCTGAAGCGTTTCGACTATCTCGCAGACGCACGTCGGCTCTACTATAAGGCTCACTTTGACTTCGAATACTTCTATCGTGGCATGCAGGACGTTTATGCAAGGGGGACCATCCTTGAAATGGAGAAGCAGAAGCTTGAATTGTCAGGGGCATCAAATTTGAGGGAGCTCGAGTGGAACCAGGCCGCTCGAATTGAAAACCTCCAGGAGCAGGAAAAGGCCCTAGAGAATCTCGAGACACGTCGCAAGAACAGAGAGCAATGCACAGCTTGGTTTAGTAATATGAAAGTTGAGTTTCTCAACAGCGAAATGCCTCGTCTGGTTTATGTGGGCAAGCACCTGTTCCACAACAGCCTACTTCCCGGTAAATGCACGGTGCTCTTCTAGTACCCTGGTTCACTTAAGCTGACATGGGCTAGACAATCCTACCCTTTACACTCCCTTCACGGTTGATCGAAGAATCCAAACCTCTTTCACACATGCCACATATCCACTAGGTTGCGAGTCGTACCTCCTACCTCATACTGAACACAGCCAAACCAGACAAAGCAATGTTAAGGCTGTGTATTCTGGCGAGACAGATGAATGTATGGCGATGGATGTGGATCCCGATGTAAGCCAACAATAGTTTACTGCCATAGACTTACTTAGATTTTCAAGCTGATGTCGTTCAGTTGTAGGTTGTCAACTTTCAGATACTGAGAAGGCCAAGCGATGCTCAAGTTGTGGAGCGTTGGAAGCTTGGGTTCCAGTCATCCGAGATCATCTACGGATAATGTATGGATGTCGAAGACTTGAGCCTAGACTAGTACCTATTGAGAACGAAAAACAACATATGTAGCTCGATGCTCAATCAATGTAGTGTTTTCTCTGCCGTGAAGTAGGCGTGATATGAAGCGTGATTTGACGATGAGTGCCCTTCTCATAAAAACCATTCCCAACGTCTTGGAACATGGCCATGCAATTTTTGGGGTTCGCTAATCGTCAGCTGCAGCCTGCAGGCAGGTACGGATACTGTACTCAATATTGCGGCTGAGCGTCTGTTGAAAACGGCGAAGGCACAACGCGGAAGGAACCGCTACCCCTGCACGCCACATTTGTCTAGCTCGAGTCATAGAGCGTCGTTGTGCCCATGCTCCGTTCAGCTGCACTGCTTTTTCCGACGTACATACAGTACGTACCTGTTATTACAACAATAAGAATATCATGTTGAGGACGAACGGTATTGCTGCTATTTCATTGGTATCAAGCATGTGCACCTTGACCATCGATTGAAGGCAAAGCACCTCGCTCCATTGCTCACATTCACATAATGCTTGACCCTCTGACTGCGCTTGGCGTCGTCAGCAATGCCGCTCAACTCGTCGAACTCAGTAGCAGAATAGTATCCAGAAGTCACGAGATATTTAAATCTACTGATGGAAGCTACCACAAGTGGCTTGCTTAGAATGAATGATCTGCTGGGAAAATCTCTGGAATCGGACGAGCTCCATCGGCCTCTTACAGACGAGGAGCGAGAAATAAAAGCCATCTGCGAAGGCTGCGAGAATGTTGGGATAGAGCTAATAAGCGCTCTGCAGAAACTCAAAGTCGAAGGAAGACACGGGAAATGGAAGAGCTTTCGACAAGCTTTGAAGAGTGTCTGGAACAAAGACGAGATTGATGATTTGACGGATAGACTTGAAGGGTTTCGGAAGCAGCTTGACACGCATATCTTAGTGTCTTTACGGTACGCTAGGCACAAAGCCATCATAAACGTAGTTTCTTGCTTAGTTCTCCGCCAGGGCCAATACGAATGCAAATATTTCTGGTCAATCAAAGCAAATTGATCTGAGCGATGACATCGACTCAAGAATACAAAAGATCATCCACCAATATCTGAGTTCTTGGGACGAGAGTACGCGGTGCCAGTCAAACCTTCTTAAAGCGATACGAGAAAATGACTGGCAGCTCGGTAACGCAAGCCAACTGACATATATCGCATCAGAATGTACAGATATGATGGAAGAGGAGAAGAACCTACATCAGATCCCTATGTTTCTTGGTCAGCTTCAGTACCCTGGCATGCCAGATCGTCATGAAAGGATCACTGAAGCCCACGAAAAAACGTTTGACTGGATCTATCAGGACCCACGGTTAAGCGGTGGATCTTGGTCGAATTTCGCCAAATGGCTTGACAGTGGTGTCGGCCCCTACTGGATCACTGGCAAAGCTGGGTCTGGAAAATCGACCTTGATGAAATATCTGTACGGCGATACACGGACTCGTCAAGCCTTACAATCATGGGCCGGTCAATTCCCTCTGGTCATAGCAGGTTTCTTTTTTTGGAGTTCAGGGACCAAAATGCAAATGTCGCAGATGGGTCTCCTGCAAACACTTCTACACGAAGCTCTGTCCCAACATCCTTCTCTTATCCCACTGGTGTTTCCCCAGCTTTGGCAATCATATCATGATTCTCGTGTGCAACACTCTCCTTGGACCCACTCAGAGCTTTTACAAGCATTCAAACTCCTAGTAAAACAAAGCGAGTCGGTGAAGTTCTGCTTCTTCATTGATGGACTAGATGAATGCGGAGGTGGTCATGGCGAACTCACAGATCTGCTCAAAAATCTTGTATCATCTTCTAGTATGAGAATCTGCCTTTCTAGTCGGCCGTGGCTTTTATTCGAGGATGCTTTCGGACATTCTTCGAACTTGATGCTTCAAGACCTTACCTACCGGGACATTAAGCTTTACATTGCCGCAAAGTTGTGCGAAAATGCCAGATTTCTTGAGCTGGAGCAAACCGAACCCGTATTCGCTGCTGATCTAGTTAAAGAAATTGCAACAAAAGCATCCGGAGTCTGGCTGTGGGTTCATCTAGTTGTTCAGTCTTTGCTGGATGGACTTACCAATTCGGACAAAATATCAGATCTGCAAAAACGATTACGTTCAACTCCAGCTGATCTTGAAGATCTATATGAAAGGATGCTTGATAGCATTGATGGATTCTATCTTGAACATGCCTCGCAGCTTTTCCAGATAGTCCACACGGCACAGAGTCCGCCCTCGCTACTAGGACTATCTTTTGCTGACGAGGAAGATCCTCTCTTCGCGCTTCGAGCTGACGTCGAACCTTTGAGCGACAATGAGAAGTTTTTCAGGTGCCAAGTGATGAAACGCCGCTTGAATAGTCGCTGCAAAGGCTTTCTCGAAGTGCCGTTACCAAGATCTGGCACTGAATGGGCACCTTCTATCACCGAAACTATAGACGGGAACGTGGAGGAAGAATTACAGTGGCTCGACAGTCAAACAAAGCAATGCATTTACAGTAGTCTGTGCTATGAGCCACAGAACTTATGCAACCCATCACTAGTGGATCAAAAAGTAGAATATTTGCATCGAACTGTCAGAGACTTTATAGCCAGGCCAGACATTTGGGGCCGAGTGATAGCTGCTACAAAGAAATCGTTTTATCCTAACCTGGCTCTGTGTCGATCTTATTTGCTACAGCTCAAGACTATAAAACCGTTGTCGATGACACGGGAGGGATTTTGGGATCTGGTCACTAATTACATGCATCATGCCGCTTTGATGGGGGAGTTTGACATCGCTTCACAAATGCAATTGTTTAATGAGCTTGATCGAACAGGCACAGTCTTAGCAAGAACGCCCAGGTTTGTTGCCTCGACTGTTGGACGGGCTTTCTCGGTGGATTCGGAAATCCATTGGACAAGCACCGGGCTACGAGGGAAACGCGGCAATACCTTGTCGGCCTTTGCAATACAGTACGATTTCGATCAATACATAGTGGCAAAAGTAGGTGAGACTGATTTCGATTTCTATGACCAATATGGCCGGCCTTTACTTCTTTATGCGACAATCGACTGGGAACCGTCTTCTACCGCCGAGGCCCGTCGAATCTATGACGATGGCCGTGTGCTACGGAATCTAAAGATAGTGAAATTACTCCTCGAGAGAGAGGCAGATCCAAACCATGGATATGCAAGCTCTACACCATGGTGCAACGTCCTCACGAAAGCTCAGGAGGTCTCTTTCTCTTCTTTTCCGCGAGGTCAATCGAGGCCAAGATCGATGAAACGATGGGCAAATATAATTGAATTGTTCATATGCCACGGATCAGACCCCAGGGCCAGGCTGGATGACTCTGGCACAACAGCAATTATTCGTGACGCATTTTCCGAATGGAACCCATCACGAACGGAATACCTAGAAAGAATTTTGAAACAGAGCAAGAGACGGTGGGCTCATCTTGGACGACTCTCGATCCGGTATCAGTACGAAATCTACTCTTCCAAAGTATGCGCAAGTAAGGATTTAGTCAAGTATATTGTACTAAAATGTTTGATCAAGCAAGACGTCAGAGCTGATCAGCACGGCCGGTATACCTAGAACCAACTTGCAGTCACGATAAAGGACTGTTCTCAAAACACGCCCTCGCCGAATTAAATGTTATACCTCGAGAATCTGATCCAGCTAGGCTGCTATAACCACTCATGATACTGTAAACTAAATCGAACCTGCTTTATAGAAAGACTATCGCGGATATATGGCACCGGAGCGATTGTAACTGAAATGACAAAAGAGAGAGTCTTAACACCGAGGACAACGGTTATAGGAAGACATCGAGACAAAGCCAAGAACTTCCGGACGCAGACTGGAGATGACGGTAACAGAATCCGCGACAGACAAAGTAAGCGAAAGCGCCTAGTGATGAGGCGAATCTACCGACTCTCTCGACAAATGTCATTGATATCTACCACTGGAACCCCGGATTGTTTTGTATGAACTCTGCATGTAGAGGTACCCGAGCTGCGAACAAGTATCCGACAGGCGATGTTGCGTTGATAGAGGATGCACTAATTTGCCATGTTCGTTATGGCTGCGCGATAGGCTTATACAAATCAATAATCCATGGGAAGGGAGGTGGATGGGCCTGGAAAGGGCAGCAAGAACGATAAGCCTTGGATTTCTTTGGGGGTCCTAGTTTCTCTTCCACCCCCTTCTCTCCTCCCCGTACACCCCTTATCTCTCCCCCCTTTACCACTCCCTCACAATCGTCAGTTAAATCTTTTCGGATTGAGGAAGGCGAACATGTCTGAGCAAAGGTGGCGCACGAAACAAGATGGAGCGGAGCTGGTAACAAGCTATGAACCGGGAACGAGACGAAAGAGGAAGGGATTGTGTGGGGAGGGGGGGCAAGGGCAGAGGAGTTGCTGCCAGAAGGACAGAACCCTGCCCCCTCCTCAGCACAGACGGAGGCAGAGCCATTTGTAGCCTTTCGATTTGCAGTTGTTGCAGTACGCAGTAGTGTCGGACTTAGGGTTTGGTAACTTTTTCACCGTTTCCGATTTACAAGGTCATGGTAGCTATACCGAGGGGGAGATGTAATGAGGAAGAGGTAAGGGGTGTACGGGTAAAGTAAGGGAAGGGGGTGTACGGGAACTGGGATCCCTTTGATTGGGTGGAAACGATGATGGTCGGGATTCGGGGTTCAGCTGCAGCACGGGTTGTTGAGAATATGCACAGCTAGCGACTGCCTACCTAACGAAAAAACCCTATCCACCACCGCTACTCCCTCACATTTTCAAAATGAAACGCTGGCCCCCCAGGCACCGCACTCTCCGCCATACCCGGCAGACCCTCCCTCCTCTCCGCCTCCTCTCTATTCTCCCCGACAACCACCCCACCCTTCCCTCCCTCCTCCACCGCCACAATCTCCACAACCACACACCCCGTCGTCCTCTTCAACCCCTTCCTCATCTCCCTCAGCGTGCCCACCTCATCAAACGCCAGCTTGCGCTCAAACACCGTCTGCGCCTCCTCGCCCCTATCGAGACGTTTCTTAAGAGCCTGCACAAATGGCATGGCCTTTTTCATCTCGCCCATTTTCGCGATTTGCGGCGCCAGGGGTTTGTCGTTTAGGGTTATGCCGTCGAAGGCGGCGCGGGCGAGGTCGATGTATTTCTGCTGCCAGGCCGGGAAGGTGGAGGCGCAGAAGATGGTGAGTTTTTTGGGGAGTTTGGGGTCGAAGGCGATGGATTTGCCTTTCTCTTTGCGTTTTTGCTGGGAGGCTTCGGCGGAGGTGATGGCGGAGGTGGTGGCGCGGACGTAGTCTCTTGCGGCTGTGAGGGCGGGGTTGGGCGGGAGTACTTGCGGCCAGAGGGCGGTTTGGATGGTGGTGGGGTTGTGGAGGACTTCTTGCCAGATGTAGTCGGCCCAGTGGGGGGCGATGGGGGCGAGGATGAGGGCTTGCAGGCGGATGTAGTGGTGGATGAGGGCGTGGTGCATGCCGGTGCTAGCGGCCGTAGTGGCTTCGCGGTAGAAGTCGCGAGAGGAGGTGAAGTCGTAGAGGGATGATTTGAGGGCAAGTTTGTAGTTTGTGCTGGGTTGGGGAATTAGTGTGTGATGCTTTAGGGGTTTGAGCTGGGGTCGCTTACGCTTCATAGTGTTGGTAGGCTTCGTGCACGAGAGATTGGATTTCGTTCTCGAAAAGTTGGTCCCAGAAGTTGTCGGATGGCCCGGTGCGGAGACTGCTGTCTTTGACGACCTCTTCGCACCATTCTTTGAGGGTATGTAATCTTAGAATTACTTGATTTGCAACTGATTCCTCAAAGTTAGCGTCTTCGACTCCGTCTCCAGCATCCGCGAGTGCTACACGGCAGGCATCGGCGCCGTACTTCTTGACTGCATCGTTCAGAGTCAGGAAGTTCCCGGTGCTCTTGCTCATTTTTTCACCGTTGAGTAGCAAATGTCCATTTGCTCGCACGCCACGGGGCCAGTACTCCCTCGGGAAGAGGGCAGTGTGTACGTAAAGGAAGAACGTGAGATGGTTAGGAATGAGATCCTTGCCGGAGATGTTGACGTCTAGAGGATACCAATACTCAAATTCTCTTCTTAGAGTCTCCAGATCAGCTTTTGTAATACCGCTCTGTTTGATCAATTCGTCGCTAATCTCTCGCCGACAGTAAACGTAGTCCCAGACTTCGTCAATCATCTGTTCTGGCTTGATATCAAGGAGTCCTGGTTGATCGCCAAAATTGTTACTATGCAGGAGATGTGCAATTGCGTAGTAGGCCATGTAGACTGTGCTGTCACTCAAACTTTCGACAAGGAATTTTGGATCCCACGGGAGCTTTGAACCCAAACCGTAAGTTCTTGCGCAAGCCCAACGATTTAGCCAATATAGGTTCTTCTCGAATCCGTGTCGGGTCTCTGATGCATATAACTCCATGTTAGCCTCCATGTGGTCCAAGACCTGTTGTCGCCATTCTGGGTCGTTCTCGCCGTAATTCAGAAACCATTGACCAATGTAGGCGACCACACATTCATCACCACTTCGACTAACAACATGGCCATTGGGCTCTGCGTACTCGAAGGCTTCACTGGTTTTAATCAAAGCTTCTTTGACCTTGGGCTTAGCTGCCTCTACTGGCTGCCCTTTGAAATCCCCTATAAGCATGGTCCCCTTGTAATATCCTTCTCGGTACGCCAAGTCCTTTGCCTCTGCAAGCTGCTTTGCATCCTTTGGCGAGTTGATCTTCATTTTCTCGACCAGGAATTTAGCTGTAAGGTTGCCATAAGATGGTGTTTCTATGATGGGTGGGATTTCCAGTTCTGCCCATTCCTTGTTTATTCCATAGTATTCCGCCTTTTTAGCAAGGTCTGTGACCGTTGCGTAGTCATCAGGGCTGTCAGAAGGCACAGATGTTACCACACCCGTCCCTTTAGTTGCCACTACAGACTCCATGGGCAAAATACGCACACCTTGCTTATGGATGGACAAAGGAGCCACAGCTAGAGTACCCACAAAGGCTGATCCTGGCAATTCTGCTACCATAGGCAGCTCTTCAATCTTTGAGGGAAAATGATCGCTTTTGAAGAAAGTGCCCTGGAACGCCATGTTCCAAGCCGCGCGCTTCGTAATGACATAGTATTCGCCTTCAGATACCTTAAAGATACCATATGTAATTTTTGGCCCTACGAAGCAGCAAGTCTGACCATACATAGTCTCCGGTCGAAGAGTTGCGGCAACAAAGTAGACATTTGCCATTTCAGGAATCTTCCCATGGATGATTTCTGCGGCTTTTAGTGACCATTCTTTGACTTTGATCTTTAAAGCTGTATAATCTTGTGGTCCGACACCTTCCCCTTCGGTTCTGTCATGATCCATGCATGGCTGTCCATCTTTGGGCGAGTACACCGTGTAACGAACACCATACTGTACCTTATCTAATTCCTTGAGGCGGTTCATCTGCCATCGAACGAAAGCATCATAATACAGATTAGCGTCCGTTGTGACAACTGAGCGTCTCCAATCAATTCGTGCTCCGAAGTTGTTCATGTCTTGCTTGACCAGTGGAGGAAAGTATTTCAACCAGTAATTAGCATCCGCGAACTTGTGGATCTCTGCCTTCGGTATACCTAGGGCTAGCATAATCTGAAATTGATACTTGAGCTTAATAGTCTTTGCCGAAGCTTTGGCCTTGTTTGAAGTAAATTTGGTGATGTCTTCTTTAGTTTCTTGCGTGGGAGCTGGAGGCAGCACTGCCTGCTCACTGGCACCTTCTTCCTCATGGTAGCGCTCGAAGTTTTTGCCAAATTTGCGGACATCGTCTGTCAATTTGTCCGCGCATGCTTTGATTGGCATGCCAGTGCAATGAAAGCCCAAGGGAAAAAGAACACGCTTTCCTTGCATTCTAGCAAACCCAGCTGTAAACTCAACCTTGCTTGCGGTAAAACTATGTCCAGCATGTAAAGTCCCATTCATGTAAGGATAGGCGAAAACGCCGTGAAATCTAGGGTATTTTTCTCGCAGCTCAGCTGCGGACATGGTACCCGTAGGGATTTCGGATGTTGAGGGAGCATTAGCATTAAAAATCCCAGATTCTTGCCATTTGGCCTGATATCTCTTCTCTATTTCGATCAGTGTGTCTCTTTTCTCTGTCTTCGATAACGGTCAATATATAGTTCTATGTAATCCACTTGAGAAGCTCAGCTTGCTCACATTCTCCATTTTCAGCGTTTTCTTTGCGCTGTTCTTAGGGTCCATGGCCTCCCCGTTAGGGACACCGTTAGACATTGCCATATTTCAAGGATCAGGAGGTACTGTCGGTCGGGAGGCAGATTATGAATAAGATATCATATGAAATTCTTTGCGTTCAACTTTTGTATGAATCATTTCCGTTGTGCCTTTAGTACGGAGTACTGCAAGGAAGGGTTGCACAGGCTGATAGAAATACGGATGGCGACATCTCTACGGCGCGCTAGTGGTCCCTACGGGGAGTCCCTGGAGTCCTTTCGTTTCGCAACCTCTCATATCCTGTGTCTTCACGATATCATGTTTCAAGCAACTTTATCGCGCGCCGCTCAAGCTTCGTCATCTGCTGTGAGAACTGCCATAAATAATCCTTACAAAGCACAGAAGCAATGGCCGCCCGACTTCACTAAACTTAGCACAAAACATCAATTCCGGTTCGAACGCAGGTACCGTCGACGGGCCAAGCTCAAGTGGGCCCGACCTCGATGGATGAAGATCACGAAAATAGCGCAATGGGGCCTTCCTTCTTGTAAGTACGATCTCTCGTTGGACTCGCCAACACTACTTAAGTTGATCCTGCAGTTGTCCTTGTGTACGCAGTGCTTGTGATGGATTGGGGCGACCTAGAGACTCCTTTCCCAGAGGTATGTGTACTTCGAGTTTACTTGAGAAGTTATCTGTGATCATCGACTGATTGACTACCAGTTTCGACAATGGTTGAAACGGCAAGCGGGCTCAATCTGGACCACGAGCGCCACGCAGCTTCCAAGCTCTGCTCTGAAGTCTTCGATTGATGGAGCGAGTGAAAACCCATCGTCTTCATAGAGGAGTCGCTACTGTTGTGAGACACTCCAGCCAAAGGCTCAATTGTTGAGAACAACCGCGCGCGCGGGTTTTAGGATGGCCCTTTCGATGCACCACTCACGCCCTGTCATCAAAATCAACTAAACGACGTTCTTACCCTACAGCTGGGTGCAATGTGGTCTCGAATTAGAATCGAAGCTTTGGAGCGGCGTTGAAAATCCTAGGGAACTCTGGAAACGAACACTTCGTCTTGAAGGTTCAGGACCAATTCCACAGCTGGGGTTTGCTGATGTTCGCTAAAGCAGGTATCGAAGAAAGTGAAATGCTGTAAGATATCGATTTGGACCGCTCTAACACAAACAGCAATGGCGGCGACTTACGATCACCAGTCGGGTATCACTATTTATGCCATCCCCTTGAGAGATTCTAAGCCATTGGTCCTACTCGAACTATGTATAATTCCGTTATGGTGACTAGCTTGTTGTACTTTCGATACTGTACATAAGTAAAGATATATATAATCTTGCTATTGATCCTAAACTATGAAATACATAAATCCTCTCGGGTCATAAGGTACATATTCAACGAGAGATCCAATACTAGACATGACTCCCTTCTGTTAAAACCGCAAGGTTAGCAGACCCACGATTAGGCCTGTTCATGAATTCAAGTACTTGTCGCGCCTATGTCGCGCTACGCCAGAGACCCTGTAGATCGTCCGGAAGGAAGTCGCCAGTTGCCGTTCTCCAGGATAATTATCTAAGCGGACGGCATCACTACGACATCCATTCAGGATATTCAGAGTTGTCAATACATATCGCGCTCGTTTGGCTTTTTCGCTGGCCTTGCTAAGTTAGCTGGGTTTCGCTGAAGGTGTCTACACACTTCTCTGCTCTATACCCCCGTTGCCCGCAACAAGTACACGCTCCGCAAGTCGGTCTAACTTCGATTGTAGCGCCTGAAGCCTACCTAGTGACCGCATGAATTAAGCAGCAAACACCGTTGGCGAAAGCTATTAGGAGAGCGTATCGATCTGGTGCAAATTGAGGATACCTCTACGTGCTTGTTAAGAGAGCAAGCAGAGTTCTGCCCAGATGACTTGTCGTGCGCCTTAGATCTTTGCCGTGTCCCATCGCCTACCCGCGTCCCCCACAAGACTTGAGGCTAGGCGACATGCCATGGCGACCTGTGCCTCGAATAGCTTTCGCTGTCGCGATTTACCCATTCCAGCCTTCGTCTCCGGCTGACCTCCCACTTGAGCTCGGAGACGAGCTCTACATAATCGAACAAGGAGGCGCTGAGGGCTCGTGGTATCGAGGCTATTTGGTCGCACCGCCTTCATTGTTAGCTGGATTGACAAGTGTAAAAGGGCAGACGCTGGAAGCTAGGGTCTTCTCTGGCATCTTTCCAAGGTGCTGTGTAGAGGTTCGAGAAGTACTGGGCGATGGAAGGGCAGAGAGTCACGGTCGTGCCAAGGACTCCAACCATGATGGCCTAGAAAATGGCGACGTTGGCGGAAACTCTCAACGTGATCAGGAATTCCTCCGAGGGACGAACGGTGTCTGGAGGAATGCTAGTAAGAGGGGGACGTTGAACGGAAGAGAGTCCATCGCGATAGGAGGGAGCTCGCAAGAATTAGGACCTGAAAATTTGCTGGCCCGATCTCCATCACAACGGAAGCTTGAGATTAACGGCCGAGCGCTGGGCCGGAAACTTTCACATCAGTCGATAACCTCCCGGGGATCTCGAAGTTCTCTACTTCTTTCAAATACCAAGACGACAAGGCATCTTAGTCCCGGTGCGAAGCGGCCGCCAGCACCTGTCCCTATGCTCAAAATTGGCGATGAGACCCCGACTTCCAGCTCTGAGCCCTTAGTGGACGAGATTGCTTCTTGTCTCCGCGAATGGCATTCTAAAAACCTACACGAATTACTACTCTCCCGGCGATACTCTGTTCTGGAGAAGTTATCCGAGCTAGTCTATCATTTGGACTTCTCCCGCCGACAGCTTCTACATGGCGTGCTCACTGCACAAGAGCTCGAAGCATTGCGAGAGCAAGCGATATGGGAACTAGTCCGTGGCAACAAGATGCTCAGTGGAGAGATTATAGTCAGGGATCCTAAGCAACATGGTCGTCTTCTGACCGGCGATGATTCGGCTCTGGAGCTAACAAGGCTTCAATCGTCGATGAGTTTGCTTGATCAGCAGCCTCTCCCTCAACATGAATCAGTCGACTTGCATCATCTCATGGTGGAGTTGAAGGCTTGTGGAAACAACGTCCTCGTCTCACCTACGCTGACGGTTCACCTCTGTTCCCGAAACCAAGGAGAACCGCCGAAACCGCTGACAGAGACTTTCTCACTAGAGGTCCCCTCACAAGACGGATTTGACAGCGTAGCTGCAACAGGTAATTTGCGCACACTCTTCACAGATTTGACCTCCATCGACATCGGGGAGAAGTCTGGATTTGAAACCCAGATATTCTTAGTCATCAACGTCTACGCCGAGCAACTTACACAAACCCCTTCACTGACGGCGACATCGAACTCAGGCCCCAGGATCAAGTCCTCTTCGCCCGGAAGGCCGACTACGAGCAATTCTCCAGGTGCGGCGTCCACGAAAGGAGCGCGACGAAGTATGATGTGGAAGCAATTGGGGAGTACCCGTAGTCGAGGTCAACCCGAGCCTGGTGTCTCTCAAGTACCATCCATTTCCGAGTCTTCAATGTCTCTTGAGGATAGTGATAGACCGAGTCTCCAAGAAAGCCTACGTCCACTCACGCAGCAGGGGCCACAATATGTGAGACGAAGAATAGGCGTTGGAGTCATCAATATCAAACAGCTTTTTGGACAAAGTCGAAGTACGGAGCAAACGGTATCGATATGGTCAGCTGCTTCAACCATCTCCGAGTCGCAGGACACGAAATCTCCGAGCGACCAACTCGTCCATGACTTGCTTAGTAGCCGGTCTGGCCGTGTTGCAAAATCTAGGAGCATCGACCATGTCCGTCTGGCGTTGCATTCCTTCGCAAGTCCAGATGCAAAAGTCTTAATTAATAATACTCCGACTTTACTGCAAAGCATAGCATCAACTTCGAAGCTTGGATTCTCTGGTGCACCAACAAAAGCTAGATCTGATATTTATCTGACCTTGTCCGAGGCATTCTTACCGGCTCAGGCCCTCCTATCACATCCAGAACGCGGAACAGTCGCAATCTCGCCGAGTCTCACCCTGCGAAATGTGCAGCTCACTCTCGAGGTGCGAAGGAAATCTGGCGAGCGCATCGAAAACTGTATATTTCCAGCCTCCAATAGCCTTGGTCAGACTGCATGGCGCACATGTGCAGCTGAACGCGGTGAGCCCTGGAACGAAGTTGTCAAGCTTGTTATTCCCAGCAATGACGTGTCAGAAGCTCATCTTATCATGAGCGTAGCGGACGCCCCGGGTTTCCCGTTCGCGCTTAGCTACATCCCTCTTTGGGATCAAGAGGCATTCATTAGAGACGGCCCGCATACGCCGTTGCTTTACCTATACGACAAGCTAACCTCAAGCGCGGACAAGGGTCGGGGAGCTTACCTGGCCTTCCCCTGGAGCTCGCGAGCAAAAGATGACACTTCTAAGGATGAGACCTTAACTGGTCCTGTGGCGACGTTAAAGGTTGAGTCCTTTCTCTGCAGTACTGTTTTCTCTCAAGAAAAAGTACTACTTGGTATTTTGAAATGGCGAGAGCAATCTGCAAGCCAGCTTCTAGATCTGTTGAGACGCTTTGTCTTTGTCCCCGAGATTGAGATAGTAAAGCTCGTTAACAAAGTTTTTGACGCGTTATTCGGGATACTGATTGAGAACGCTGGCAAAGAAGACTATGAAGATCTAGTTTTCAATGCTTTGGTTACAGTCCTGGGGATTGTCCATGACCGTCGCTTCAATCTAGGTCCGCTCGTGGATCTATATGCGGAAACCAAATTTGATTATCCCTTCGCGACCCCTTGCTTGGTCAGGAGCTATCTTAGACTTTTGGCCAAACCCTCCGATCCGCAGAACTCAAGACGTCTTCGAGCAACGTTCAAAGTGGGCCGTCAGATCTTGAAATTCATCATTAGCGCCCGCGCAAAGCAGAAGATCAAAGAGGCGAGTATCGGTATCACCAACACACAACCAACCTTTAATCGCGACTTGAAAAAGATTTTTGCGGCCTTGGAATCCCTGATCAAGGATCCAGCACCTATCCTAGTCGGGAGCAAAACTCTTGTTGTTCAGCACATGCATACCTGGCTCCCGGAATTAGTTGGAACATTTTCGGAAGATGAGATACTCCAGATTGCCCTTAGCTTTCTAGACTCATGTGTTGCTGTTCAAGGCAAACTCATCCTATACAAACTTGTACTGATACTCAACCTTTCTAAGATGACTACTCTTACTAACAATTCGGTACGCCACCGGATAGCTACACGAACAGCCCAATGGATAGACCCTTACTGGGGTGTGAACGATAATGATTCGGATCAATGGCGTGAACAAATCCGCTTATGCTGCTCTATTATATCCTTACGGATTGAGAAATCTGTATGTGAGGTATCTGGGTACTTCGTCAAGATCATCCAGTCTTATCGCAGCCTTCAAAAGTCTGGCCGCGTTTCAAATGCTAGTCTGTCACTTCTTTTTCCAAACACGTATCCATTTCCTAGCAAGCCTGTTCTCAACAGTCTACACTTCGATGAGGCGCTTACAGAACTTGCGGCGCTCCTCGCCCAACTAGCCGGAAAGCCAATCGCTTCAAGTCTCAGCCAATCGAGCTCTGATGTTGTGGACCTCTTAGATACTGCTTTCGAAGTAGTCACGTCCATCCTGTCAGGGGCTGCTTTTCCGAGTTCATGGCTGAGCCTCCACATCTATCACCACAAGTCGTCATTGCAGATACTCGAGTCAATTTACGAGGTGATCGTTGTGGACTTTCTTCCATCTCCCGAGGAAGCAGATAACTTCAATACAGAGCTGTGGCGCAAGTATTTCATTACGTTGCTCACACTGTTAAGAAGTACAACACTTGCACTTGAGACCTTTCCCGAGCAAAAGCGACGAGCTGTTTGGAAAATTGCGGGTGATGTACGTGAGCAAGGAGCAATTCTGCTCAGACGAAGCTGGGATGCGATTGGCTGGGATTCAAGTCCTGAAGAACAGAAGCATTATGGCCTCACCCGCTTAGGTGGCTTCCAAGTGCAGTACGTTCCAAATTTGGTGGCTCCGATAGTGGAATTATGTTTGAGCGTGCATGAAGGTCTCAGGAGTGTTGCGGTGGGGATCTTGCAAACCATGATGGTGAGTGAATGGACGTTGAGCGAGGACTTGTCCATCATCCAAGCAGAGATGATTGAATGCCTTGATCTTGTGTTCAAAAAGAAGAGAGTTGGTGAGGGCATAACCCAGAAGCTATTCGTGAACGAGCTGCTTGGACTGTTTGAAAGTCTAGAACAGAGCCCGGGTGAGCCCTTGTGGAACGCCGTCAGGTCCTTGGTTTCTACTGTTGACGAGCTACTGGATCTCCTTGGGGCTGTGCACAGTATTGACGCAACGGAGACCTTTCAAATCTTACATACGCTACAACTCATGGACTTCCTTAAAGACATGCAGAAAGAGAGTATTTTTATTCGATACGTCCATCAGCTGGCGCAAATACAAGTTCACCTGCATAATCCCACAGAGGCGGCTTTGGCTCTGCGCCTTCATGCGGATCTTTATACATGGGACTCAACTAAAGTCCAATCGCTCGTAGATCCAGAATTTCCCCAACAAACGTCCTTTGAACGAAAGGAGCAGCTATACTTCAACATCATCAAATACTTTGAGGAAGCAACAGCCTGGAGCTGTGCGCTGGCAAGCTATCGAGAACTTGCTGATCAGTACGAACATCACCATTACGATTTTGCCAAGCTTGCAAGAACCCAGCGTGCCATGGCCAAGATCTATGAAACAATTACAAAAGGTGAAAGGTACGCTCCACGGTATTTTCGAGTCATTTATCGAGGTCTGGGCTTCCCCTCGAGTCTTCGAGACAAGCATTTCATCTTCGAAGCCGGACCTTCTGAGAGGCATACCATGTTCGCAGATCGGTTGAGGCAGCAACATCCGTCAGCTCAGATCGCTTCTTCCAGCGAGACCAATGACTTGGAAGGCCAGTATCTTCAGATATTTCCAGTAAGTCCCTATCGAGAAACCCGGCATTCAATCTACCAGCAGTCAAGGGTGAATCAGTCTGTGCGAGAGTACATACTGTCCACACAACCCAATCGCTTTGCCGTCACATCACGACGCCATTCTCCTGCATCGGGTGTCAAGGATCAGTGGATCGAAAAAACAATCTACACAACAGCAGACTCATTTCCGACCATCATGCGAAGGAGTGAGATCATTGCCGTTGATGTCGTACGTTTATCGCCTTTGCAGACCGCGGTCGAGAGAACTACTAGGAAAAGCACGGAAATGTCCATCCTTGGTAAGCGCATAATTGATGGTGATGAATCAAAGTTCACGAACCTTTCGGATGCTATCAGTAGCTCCGTCGATCCTACATCAATGACAAGCGTAGCTCAGTATCGTGAGCTTATATCCATGGCGAAAGAAGGCAGCAACAACGAGGAGCGATTTGTAGAAAGCCACGTTGACCCTCTCGAAAAGGCTCTGCAGTTGGCCCTGCTCGATCATGCTTCAACGCTAAGGCATTGCTTATCGCTGTTCACGCGACCCGCTTACCTTAATACGCAAGAAGCCTTGACTCAGCATCTTCAAGCAATGTTCGCTCCCGAGATAGCTCTCCTTGAACCCCAAATACCCGTTGTTCCACCTCCGAAGCCCCAATTCCCCATCTCCCCGCCGCAATCCCCTTCTGAAGTCTTTTCCTCCGCACTCCCTACGTCTCCTACCCTTTCCAATGGTAACCACACCTCGAAGTCTTCTATCCCTCAAACTCCACCCTCGAATGATGCGAGATCTCACTCTCACCTCAGCCTTGGATTCCTCAAAGCGCCTCCGATACCGAATGGCTTCTCTTCTCATCCTTCTTCTACGGGCGAAGATTCGGTCTCTAGCAGTAGTCAACGCAGCAGCGCGGTGGCGGGCTCCGAGGACGGCTCGGTGACGAGGCAAACTGGTACTGAAACAGTCGAAAGGCCTGCGACGGCGCATTCTGGGCGGTCAGCAAGCATGAGGAAGAGATTGAGCATTCTTGGAATTGGAAAGTCGAATAAGGGGAGCGTGAGGAAGAGAGATAGGGGAGGGGTTAGAAAGCTGATCGAAGAGTGATGAGACACGAGTGATATAGTGTACAGGGCCAGTCTATGGCGCGAAGTATACCTGTTATGATTATGGTTTTGCAGTGGAATATCACCCCGGATGTTCTGGATACGTGGCGGACAGGGAACCAAAAGGTTCTACTGTAATACTAGAGCAGGACGTAACATAGGAAGGAGCAGAAGACTGGCCATCTGGACTTGGTCCACCCAGAATTCTGGAGGGGGTTACCTTTTGTCTACCTTACCTCGCTTCATAGCGTTTCAGCGGGGGGTTTATTCGATTTGCCCTTTGAGGCCTAATTTACATATTCCCATGCGCGATTTCTTTGGCAGTGTTGAATGTAAGATCAAGCATTTGAGAATGTTATATTCTAATTGAGGGCTTGGTGATGAGTGATGGGTTGCTGCGGAAAGATTGTACAAAGTGGCTTTTGAGTACCTGCGGAACCCCTTGGATCAATGCAAGAGGTAACCCAACTACAACAATCCCGCCCTTCCACACCTAATCCCCCGTATTCGCCCCGTTTCGACTCGGTCCGTGCCTGGTGTTATCGTATACGTATATACGACTGCAAACCCCTTGAACCTCCTTTCACATCGCTCTCGGATCGTACATCGCATTATGGATGCACAGTCCTCATTTTCCTGAATTTATCGCGTAAGAGGGTGGAAGGATGGCTGAGGAAGGGGGTTTGGGGGGTCTGAGGTTGGCTGGGTGGAGGGGACCAGTTGATAGATGGGGAGATGGATAGAGTTTGAGATTGGAGTGATGGGAAGAGAAGGGGAAGAGAGGGGAGAAGAGGAGAGGAAGAGGAAGGGGAAATGTTGTTTTGGGGGAGCAAATGAGGAAGGTCGCGAAGCGAAGGACCTGGGAACTCAAGATTTAGGGAGATGACAAATGGAGGACTGGGAAGTAGGATTTCTAGAGGGACAACACGAGAAGAGATGGGGGGGGGGGGGGGATATACCTCGAGTGTAAAGTTCATTAACCAGAAAGCCACCGAAAAATTAAACACCATTGCAAAGCCGCAAGCACAACCCAGATCAACCTCCCGTAAAACAACTTCAACGTCAATGTCCGAAACGCGCATAATTCAACCCCCTAACCCCCTTACTGTCGCCAGAACTACAGAAGATGCAGCGCTTCCACCGTGTAAGTAAGATTCGAGAAGAGGCGGTAGCTGTTGCACCCAGTTTGCGAAAGGGGGGGGGGGGTTCTTTGTGTGCGCATATTGAATTCTCGCATGTCTGAAAGCAGAACATATCCTCTACTGAGCACATCAACATAGAAAGCTTGCGCCGCGTGATTAGTGCTGCTAAATATCAATGTTCAATCCACATCAGTAAGTCACCGATTGTCGGGACTGCCTTACGAGTCTGTTTTCAGATATCGTAGGTGTTTTCGGATTTGGAAGGTATCAGTAGTATCAAACCATGGTACGTCACAAGCTGAGCCCGAGGGGTCAATACAAGGATCCAAGAGAATGCGAGAGTCTTCAGCGATAGAATGACGGAAATAAAGGTTCCTATATGCCGGAAATCGGATTGGAGAAAGCCGATTCTCTATTTTCGTAATATAATATTCTCAATGAGTCGGAGACGCTGAAGCTCATTCATGTTCCCCCAAACCTCGAAAAGCTGGACCCCCGTGGCCTTCTGTATGATGATGTACTCCGTTCCGGTACGACTAGAGGCATCAGAACTCCACGTCAGAACGCTTGGGACGGGAATTTTTGTATGAGTTCGGACTAAACTGGTCAGCTGAAGTGCTGTGAACAAATATCGAGAGGTTACCATATTCGAGAATGGCTGCTTCTGAAGCTGTGTTATAGACTGCTCGCCCAGCATTGGAGCACGGGATCTTCGCAATCACTTCTATACCAGTATCCAACGTGATCAAAAGAGCCTGGTTGAAGCCTCCTTCCATCTTGTTGATCTTGCAAACCTTCGATTCATTGTTACCAGCAAGGGATTGTTACAAGCTCACATAGCTCTTCTACATTGAACTTAACATAGCGTCGCGACAATTGCTGATCTTCGTTGACCAGAAAATGGCCGTTTGTGTAGCGAAAAATGTCCTTTCGATACGTTTGCCTACTACAACTAGTACTTGGAGTCCATGTCAACCTTATAGTTACGTACCATGATTCGTAAACGTGATGGGTTTTGAGTTATATACGACATGCACTTCGTCATTCTAACTTCTATCATTCCCTACCGTAGTAAACCCTTCGATTCTAAGCCATCCAGACCTTCCCAAGCAAAAAGCTAGTCTAAACACATTCCTTCGGGATCAGGAAGCCGTCAAAGTACTGCTTCAGACCATCTATGTCTTCAAGCTCGCCAATATAACCAACTACCTGATCCGGTCGTGTAACGACCAAACAGCCCCTCGCGGGATCAACACCATAGAACCTATGCGCATCACCGGACACCTCGCTTGCGGCTGATGCTGGAGACAGATCCATGAAGATCCTGCTATAATCGTGCCCTTGCCTCCCATCAAAGGGGAAGAATGTTTGATGGAAATCGGACAGCTCGACTTGCGCTGTCCTAGGAGCGCAATGGAGAAGGAACACTTGGATGATGGATGATCCTCGAGCGTTTACGGACATGTACTTGCTAAGAACTCCATTTGAAGAGACTGCGAGGTCCTCGCCGTGGGTATTGACGCGGTTGAGTTGCGTTTTGTTCGAAACGTCGCCACCGAAGACAATGAGGCGCCAGCACCCGTCGCTTTTGAGGAGATCTTGGGTTTCCCAGCGGCATGCATCAGATTGAAGGAGGACCTGGTGGCTAGGTAACCTTTCGCCCAGGGTGACATTCATTGCTAGGTATGCTTTGGCGAGGACGTTCGCTTCATGTGAGCTATTAGGCAGCTGCCAATCCTGCTGTCGCTCGCTCGCGACCCCAGCTACAAGCGAGCTTGGTGGATAACGCACATAAACTCCACTCAGGAATCTCCTTGCTTGCCCGTAAACTCGATCGAGTTCTTCTAGATCAGGCTTGCCCGAGAGCAAGCGGGACATAGTACGATCCAGAGCAATGAGCTGTTGAGCAACAGGCCTACGTTCTGCCTCGTAGGTTTTCAGAATGGATTGAGTGAGCTGGCCCTTTAAGACTCCACCAAGCTTCCAGCCAAGATTGAAGGCATCTTGGATGGAAACATTCATGCCTTGTCCACCTTTGGGCGTGTGCGAGTGTACTGCATCGCCAGCCAGGAACACACGCTCGTACAAAGTGTAGTTGTTGCTAACTCGCTGCCCCACTCGATATATCGTCCACCAGTCGCAGTAGGTGTAGCGCAACGTGTAGGGCGCTAAAATCTTGTTTGCTTCGACAAACATACGTTCTGGAGTTATTGCATTTGCGTTGCCGCCCGTTTCCATAGCCGGAAGTTGAATGTAAAGTCTTGTCAGCCTATCCTCCCGAGGAACATTCAAGATAGTCCCCGCATTAGACTGTATAGTGCACAGCTTACGAATACTAGAAGATGTATCAGCAATAGTGATATAGGGAGAGGACGACTTCGCATCAGCTTTTCAGAGGGTTGAGCGCAATGCTCCAACGCTTTAGTGTAGCCGGGGCATGGGTTCCAAACATCGAGTTGCAAAGGGAACTTACTCTGGAAAGTCGGTGATTGGGATAACATCGATAACGGCCCAAAGCTCATCAGTGCTCTCACCTTCATTGATGAAGCCTAACTGCCGTCGCATCCAGCTGTGCGCTCCCTCGCAAGCGAGAAGATATTTAGCTTGAACAGTTTCACTTTGACCTTCTTTCCCACTACTTCTATAAACCAACTCATCAGCGTCTTCTGGACCCCGCTTAGTGGCACAGAAGCCTCTCTCTTGTATGATGTTACCATTCTCTTCAATGCTGTGGGCATTGGTCTCGGAGATGTCGATCTCTTCCTTTTCCAGATGGTGCAGGTCAATGGTGATTGGGTAGGCATCAGTTTCATCTATTTGAGACTCGTCCACTTGAAGAGACTTGGGCTCTATGCCGCGTTCTACTTCAATACCAGACCTTTGTGTGATACTGTCAAGCAGGTGGGCTTCAGTATGTCCTTGATGAAGGGTGACCGACTGAAACCTGATGACATGATTTTCATATCCATAGTAGCAACAGCTTACCTAGAGACATCTGATCCGAAGGTTGGTTCTCTCCGGATTCGATGGATTCTACCCTCTTCATTGGGAGCCTTCAGATGATCAGAGCTTTTCGAGAACAATTCCTGCAAACGAGAAAAAAGGGAAGAGGATCAAGAAGACAGGTAAAAGTGAACAACAACGAGCAACGTACCCATGCACACCAGTCTAGTGCTGATGCGGAGGTTTTGTTGATAACGTCTGCAATACCAAAACTGTCCAAAATTTCCAAAGTCCTAGCATGAAACCCATCCGCATGGCCATTAAGGACTCTAGTCCCACGTTTGTCAATAATGCGCGTCTGTATCCCAAGTTGGGCCATCCAAAGGGCTGCCATAAGCCTGTTACAACAGTAAAGGACAGTCAGCTGTTGGCCATTATGTCAATCAGGAAGACAGTAGGGTGAGTATCTAACATACCCAGTAGGTCCTGCTCCGATAATGAGTACATCTACCTTGCTTGACATACTGTAAAACCGTTCTCGATATATCCACTCGACTTGTAGTTGTGCTTGTAAATATGGTCAGAATGGCAAAGCCAATGAGTGTACTAAGCAATGTCTTCAATGAGCTTGAAATCAGTGTGAACCTGAAGTATAAAGTCATGCATAGAGCATCTAACGTTCTTATATACATGGGGAAAAAAACAGTGCAATTGGCGTATCACGGAAACTCGCGCCGGTTTAAAAGCCGAAATGCGAATCCTAATGGATGAACAGGTTGCTATGTAGGGTAAATCAAAACATAATGCACAATATCATGAAACTTTGGTCTTACCGAAAGCCCTGGTTTCGTATCATGTCACGGAACGTTCGGCATGAGAGACCTAGACCTTCGGCATCCGGGCGTAGACCTTCCGGTAGATATTGTGGAACTCATCGAATAGGGGTGCTTGAATCCTTCCCGTCTCTGAGCCGGCTATAGAGGTCGGCGGCGAGTAGAGCAGAGCGAACCGTGTTCTCCAATTGACTCCCCATCCTGCTCTTCAGAGCGCAAGCCATGGCTGATGTTGACGCTTCTGCTGCCGCCGGCGCCTCGCCCAGCGTCATTGGTGTCATGATCCCTTGAATGATCGTCTCCAGTACTATCGGCTCTTCTGTAAGCCGTCGGCCAATAGGATCCGGTGCCCATGACCTTGGCACGTTCCCCATCAATCATCGCAGGCCTCCGACATGCGACCTTATCCGTTCCTGCGTCTGCTCCAGCGATGATTCCTTCTTGCCAGCCTAACCTGGTATTAGATTGTAGAGCTCCGCGGGCATCCGCTGGGATATTGAGCACTGCTAACGTTGACGACCGGTGCCGGTACATTTAAAAAGGCGGAGGCTCTGGTCTGAGCTTCCTCAGCCTTTCAACATCGAAGTTTTACGCCCAAGAAGACTGTGGTACTTCCGTTGTAGTAATTTCGAATCATACGTTCGTTTCTGTTTCGTCCCTAGTAGATAGAGGCATCCTGCACGCTCGCTGCTGGGTGAGGATTGCGAGCCAGTTCGGACAAGACCCTTGTAGTATATAGATACTCTCCTCTTGTAGCTTTCAGATGAACTGTCACCATCCACACAACTCTCAAGAAGTTGTGCAGTAGAGTTTGCCATGAGCCTTGGGAGCTCGACCTAAAACCTTGCATCGGATCGAGCAGTCATATGGAGCCATAGAAGTTTAACGTCATGAAGCTGACATTCGAGGACAACCTTAGGAGAAGACTAGGAACATGTTCACGACATGACGCAGAGGGTTAGTGAGCTCCCCCTTCTACCGTTGTAAAACAACGTCACGAGAACCGATATATGCAAAGACTGAGGATGTCTGTCCAGACATAGCTGTAGCCATGCATGCGCTTCTTAAGGTGGTGATACTGCCGTCAGACCATCTTGTACGTAATAAGACAGCCTGATGGTATCTTGATGAACTCGACACCTATACAATGACTTCGCATCCGATCTGCTAGTAACCGATCCTTGATGTTATCCAGACTATATACCAAGGCAATGGTATCAACTGCAATATGCTGTTGTCTAAGATGGATGACTCCAATTGATCTAGGGCATGACTAAGTATGAACGGCTAGAGGCGGTCTTCCACCAAAATTCATTCCATCCCGGATTCATCCAGAACTAACCTCTTCCTTCACCCGCTCCAAAAGCTCCCAAGCTGTAACCAGCATGTCTTTCTATGACGAAATCGAGCTCGAAGACCTGACATACCACCCCGCCACCCAACTCTACACCTATCCATGCCCATGCGGCGACAAGTTCGAGATCTCTTTGGCAGATATGAGAGACGGAGAAGAGGTGGCGGTATGCCCGAGCTGTAGCCTGCAGGTCAGGGTTATCTTTGATTTGGTGAGTTTCGATTCTTAATTTGGGAAAGAGTATGTGGGGAGAGCGGGGAGGAGGAGTAGGAAGATGGCCGCAAGTAGGGGCATGGGAATGCACTCATGGGAAACGGAAGGACCCAACGGAGGGCCAAATGTTTTGAGAGCGATTCGGCAAGAAGGCTAACATATGTGCGCTATTAGGATGATCTACCACCTGATACTGACGCTGGAACCTCGACCGGGGCCCAGCCGGTCGAGGTCAGTGCCTGAACTGAGGATATGAGAGACAGGGCTAGTCGAAGGAGGTGAATTCATACAACCAGCAAATAGAGTATACTGCCGTGGTACGAGGGAGCTCAAGCTACAGGCAAGGCAGAAAGCAAACCTGAGGAAGGAGTTGGAGTCGCATGGAGATGAACCGGCGTGCGAGTTCGTTGCGCCTCGATAGGTTGAAAGACGGGACGCATGCCGCGGATCCTACGGTGCCATGAGTAGTGTGGGATTGTCCTTGGAGGATAAGGGCATGCTGGAGCGGAGATCTAGTAGGCCTTTGGACTGCGTGGCAGGACCTGGATTTCAGATTTGGGGCAGCTTTCGACGTTGCTATGTGGCCAAAAAGGAAGATCTTACAGATAGATGCATCAGCAGGCGTCTTTCTGAGAAACGAGTATCTCACGGGGCTTCTCCCCAAATCTTCATACAATACCAAAAACGCCATCCATGCTCTCCACGCGCCCTAGCATAAATCTGAATCTTCTCTTCCATCCACCCCCACCCCCACCCCTCCCCCATCCCCCGCTCTTCCCAACAACTACCTCACCGCCCACATCCCCGCCCCCCCACCACCCCCCAACCCTCCACCGCCAAGTGGCCTCTTCTTCACCACCCCCATCCCCCTCACCCCCCTAACCACCTTCTCCAACCCCGTCTCCACCACCACCCCCCCCACCACCATCTCCGCCAGCGTCGCATGCAGCGTCTCGAAATTAAAAATCAAATCCAGCTCGCACACATTCTCAAACAGGCGGTCCAGCGCCTCGACGAACACCTGGATCAGATCCAGCAGCGCAAGCGGGGACTCGGTGGATGTGCTGATCAGGATGAAGTAGAGGGTGGCGTAGTGGCGGTAGGTGATGAGGGAGGGGGTGTCGTTGTGGGGGTGGGAGGGAGGGGACGACGGGGTGAGGAGCGGGGGGAGGGGGAGGAAGTTGCAGGAGGAGGGGGGGCGGTGGGAGACGAGGGTGAAGATTTCGGTGATGAGGCGTTGTTGGACGGAGGTGTCCTGTTGGTTGGAGGGGGGTTAGTTGGGGGGAGAGGTGGGGAGAATGTTGGGGGGGGGGGGGTACGAGTTGGGTGTAGAATTTTGTGAGGCGCGGTTGGCCGGAGTTGTTGAAGACGAGGACGGCGTTGATCATGGTGGGTGTTTGGTGGGATTGGAAATGGGGGGGTGAGCTGTCACCGCATCTTGGGTTTGCGAGTGTGCTTGGGCTTGCTGGTATTTTGCTGGTATGTACGAGGGGGCTATGTAGGTAACGGAAACATCTCGGCACCAACAAACCCCCCCTCCCCATCCCCGTTTTCTATCCCACCGGCTCAACCGCCCTTCCCTCCGCCCCTCCTCCCCGCCTTCTCTTCCGCCATCTTCTTATTCCTCACCTTGAACCAAAACCCCAGCATTGCCATCGTTCTAAAACCATAACCTTTACAAGAGTAAATATACGAGTCCCAAACCGATCAAATGTTCCAAGCAGCAATAAGTCCCGCAGCGTTCCTACTGGCTTGTCACGCTCTGGTAGTAATTTTTACGTTCAAGGGCAGAGGCTCATTAAGCATCCAAACTTTCTGATCAGACCAATCCTCCACGTTGTTTTCCGACAATTCAAGGTCGAAGCTCCAGATCACCTTTGCCACGATCAAGTTCATTTCAGCCCACGCCAATCTGTTCATGAGCTATTAGCTTACAAACTGAGGCGAGATAAAAACCTTTACTCACGATTTACCCAAACAGGCACGAGGGCCCACCATGAAAGGCTCATACATCGCTTTTCGGTCCGCATCAAATCGAGACTCGGCTTTCTCGAGCCACCTTTCTGGGTTAAAAACCAAGGGGTCCACAAAATTCACTGGTGACAAGTAAGCCGTCTTCTGCGCTATACCCACGCGCGTCTAGATGCTATGGTTAGTATGCCTGGACCTGATGAATTTGGACCGTGCTTACTCCTTCTGGAATGATTCGGCCACATATCCTCATTCCTGGACGGTTCACTTCACGAGGTAGAGCCACGGGTTCGTTTGTGTGCATACGGAGCGACTCCTGGAGTACCGCATGCAGATATGGTAAGCCAGAAGCTGATGCAACTGTGATGTCTTCCAGTCCGGTAAAAGCCCGCCTAATCTCTTCTTTAAGCTTTTCCATCACAGATGGTTTCTTGAGTGAAAACCAGATTGCAGCAGTGCAGGTGCTAGCCGAGGTTTCACTGCCTGCTAATACAAGAAGGGAAACAGTCGAGTAGATTTCTTCTATACTCATTCCCTTCTTGTCGTTGTTCTCGAGGATATACTTCATGAAATCTGGTCTCTGTGACTTTTGATTGATGCGACGGTCGACCTTTTGGCGTGTCATATCGTAGTGGTGTTCGGCTGTCGCCATCATGGAGCTAGGAACGCACCGTTGCATAATCGTACTTGCGGGAGGGAAGTAGTGGAAGGCAGTTAGGCGTGTTCCGAACTTGACTCCCTTGAGGATCATGCTTACCCATTCATGGTGCTCCATGCTCTCGAGGCTGTGAAATGATTCGCCGAAGCATAGATCGCCAATGATGTCGAAAGTCACAAATTGCAGCCATTTACATATGTTGACCTCGTGTGGATGTTCTTCCGGGGATTCGAGTTGGTCATGGAGTCGACTGATAAGGAGATCGGTGTACTTTATTAGAAGATATTCCTGTTCCCTCAGTGCCCTGTCAGAGAAGGCGTGAGAAACAATCCGCCTTTGCCGAGCGTGATTTTCATTATCGGCCGTGACCATAGCTTTCTCCCCAACCCCACTTTCCAGTTTTCCCACTTCAGCTCTTGGAAGTTGAGGACGGCTGGCATAAATATCTTGCCAAGCACAGGGTTCGATGAACGAAAGCTCATCTGGAGATATACGGACAACTTCCCCATAACTAGCATGAAGGGATGTGGTCCAATGAACGAGACGCCCATTGATAAGACGATAGACAAAAGGAATGGGCGTTGCTGCCGCTGTCTTGGGACCTGGGAAAGCGGCCAGAGGATGAAAGTAGACATTGTAAACCGCCGTAACAATGATCTTAACGAAAAAGGCGCCGAACAACTTTTTCAATTAGTCAAGGAAGAAAACATGGTTGAGATCTACTTACGAGTGCCAAAGCCCAACCTAGAGTAGAAGTCAAATAGGTAAATAAGCCACGGCCAACTTCGTAGTCATTATACATCCTCTCGTTATTTCGAATTCAAAGTAATGTTATCCGTGATTCTCGACGACTAGGCCTGATCGTAAATCTGCCTGTCCAGAAGTTTTCACAAGATACAGTAACGGCTCGACAATAGTGACTAGATTTGATGCTCATCACACACCGTTGGCGAAGTCTTTCTTCTGACGAAATCCAGAGCTCGCTCAGTCTAGCTTAAGAGGTTACCTCCTGGTTCAAATAACAGAGAGTATGGAAAGAAGCGCTGAGAGGTGCGAGGATTTATGGAGACAAAAAGTTGGTGCGCTTGTCGAGTGGTTTATGCGACCTACGATCTCCCCCCCTCACCACCCCCTCATTAGATCAATCACTGCTGACTGGCTCTGGTCGCGACGAGAAGAGCACCTTGTAGTACACCACCTCCACAATCTCCAAGTCCTCAATTCCTCCGTCATCGATGTCATCACCTATTCTCTTGCGAATCACAGCCACCGGATTAACCAGTTTCTTCACCTCGCCAGTCAGGCGCTGATGGCGCCCCACATAGAGATAGACTCTTTTCATCCAAGATTTGCTGCCGGTCGGATCATCCTTTACATAGTCTGGAAAGACCAGGCGGCCGATTGATGTTTTCCCACCAGTATCATGCTCGTGACTCGAAGGCTCCGGAGTCGGCATGTTGATGGTCCCTTGGATCTCAAGCAGCGCAAGTCCCGAGGGGGTTTGGAGAAGCTGCGGGAGAGGGTCTGTGGAGCCATTAAGATTTTGTGACCCTTCCGTAGGAGTCAAATGTAGTGGAATTGAAGGCATTTTGCAGACCAAAGACGAAGCGTCACGAAAAGTCTGAAGACCAGTTTGGGAGGATTCGCAGTCTTGGTCTTTTCATTGGGCAATCAAGCTGGCCTTACATAGAATATCCGAAATCTAGCCTAGCGCACAGTCGTAGGGCTCACTTTAGGTACTCTTGAGATACTCCATGATTGCCTTCCTAGATCTCTCACCCTAATTCTCAAAGATATATCGGCACAAATCATTATATCATTATACCGTTGCCTTTGAATATCGAAGGAGCATAGTATTATCTCATAGAGAGAAGGGGGAGTGAAGAGGGGTGGAGGACTAGGATATATGACGCTGTATGTTGAAACTTCTTATGAATCCTACATGAACACAAGTTTCCACTTAACATTACGATGTTAGTATTTCAGAGAGCTTGCCTCGAAGTCAAGAGTCAACAGTAAACCCTCTCGCTGTTTCATTCAACTTCAGATGCTCGTACATGTATTTCGTATTGTATCGAAGAACTAGGAACACTCATCCATTAGGGTTAGGGTCAAAGAATCGGAAGTACAGTTCGAGTAAAGCAACTGAACCATCAAATAAACAGACTGCTACGGTTTCGTTGTTTAGAAGTATCTCAGTCGCGACGGATCTGGTTCTCTTCGTGGTTGAGTCTCGAATATTCGAATACACAAGGATTTGATGGTGAAAATCCACCTGCGTTGAACTTGATATCCTCAAGCAATTACCTGCCAGCAAAGTCTATCAAGGCTTCGCCGGCTCCTGAAAAGCACTAGCGGGAGTACTGGTGGTACCTACCCAGCCTCTTGAACTTTGCATGCTTTAATCTTTGCTCGCAAACTTTGCCGGGGCTATCTTTCTGTCAATTGCTGCATAAGATCGATCGAGCTCCGCAGAGATCAATAAGATGGACGAAGTAGACTTTTTGTTCTGTCGAAATTGTATTGTGGACGCGGGTTCCATTACGAAGCTTATGCCATAAGAAGAATCGAGCAATGAAACATATGGAACAGCTTGATTATTACTCCTCCTACCCAAATGGCCACATAGCATGATAGTTGCCCTTACGTGTCTGATTGAATGCTGTTCTTGAGACTAATGGTCGATATCACGAGATGATGCATAGCCGGCGCGGTTGTTCGAGCTCGGCTCCTAGAGAGATAGCACTGGAGTCTCTCCGTAAGTCGATGTAGCAGTACAAGTTACCCTAAGGAAGCCATCAACTCGAGAATCAGATTCAATGGCATGTATGAGTAGTATGAAGCCCGCCATATAGTTTATCCGCACAATGAATGATAACTTACCTGCAAGCTGGAAGGCTCAGTGACGCCCAGAATAAGTGGGGGTTCGGTGAATTATAGTCATCGAGCGACCAACATAAGGGATCACAATTTCATTACCAAAATGTCGCAACGTAACGACACAACCCCAAACACTGGGGCTGATCTCGTTTCTGTGTATCGGATTCCCGCACGCAGATTCGAAGGACCAATGGCGCACAACAGCTCTGGCAACTGGCCTAATCCGCACAGCGATCAAACTCCGACAGGGTTGAATCCAATGGCTCAGTCTTGGACTGGTCCCCCCACAGGCCCCAACCAAGCACTCTCGAGCCCAGCAAGTTATCCTCGCTCTCAACCTAGAGGACCTATCAGCTACCCTTGGAACCAAACAGTGCCTGCTGGAACACTTCATCGCAATGTTGGCTCTGGTGCCAGTCCTCAAAATCACCGTACTCAAAATCTTCCAGGGTCAACCCTACGTCCTTCCTCTCCCGGTTATGTGAGTCAAGAGATGATCGAGAAAGTAGCACGAGAAGTATCAGAGCCAACAAGGTCTCTGTTCTCTCACGGTCTCGTTAGTCAAGAGATCGCAACTGAGCAGTGGATGAGAGAGAACTCCGGCCAGAACCAGACTGTCACAAGTCCAATGACCTCTCGCAATCCACGTGCATTGGCAAATGAGATGACGGAGCGCGAGAAGCTGGCAGAGCGCGAGCGGCGAGCGCGAATATCTATGGATAGTCAGATGGGACCAGTATCGATCTCTCCTGCTAGCACCAGGGTCTGGATCAATCCAGAAAACGTAGAGCGTGAGCGACGCGGAGCAGCACATGGGGGTGCAAACCAGGAAGTTCCAGGGGAAAGTAGGCTCCATTCTAGGACGTGGGTGAATCCAGAGTTCTCGGAACGTGACAATTGGGCGACAACCCAGCAAAGCCTCAAGAGAATGAACTTGGAAAGGTCACCATTCGTCCCTCAAACCTATGGTGAATATCTTAATCATCGAACTGGCATTACGGAGGCAGCTGCTCGAGAGGAGACTCGCAAATTAAAGCTCAAGCAGGCAGAGAGAGAAGGACCTCAGGTACGCATCAGGCCAGTAATGATGGGCAAAACATTCGATGACAACCGCGGCACTGTTACGTCAATGGAGACAATCTGGACTCCAAATTACAAGCCAACCCAAGCTCATCCACAGGCTAAGTGGCCAATAGCTGCAGAGATGAAGGAGGAAGGCGACGAACGTTATACGTCCGGGTTCGGCCGGTACCCCCCATTGCCCCGTGTCCCTGGAAATGAGACCGTTGGACATAAGATGAGGAGTGTTGTCAAATCTTATTACATTGACCGAGTCGCGCCACTCCCACAACCTGCGCTTGAGAACGACATACCTGAGCCCGTGGACGAGGCCGAAATGCGATGGTTTCTCGGCGGCCTAGCTGAACATATTGAGGAGTTTGGAGATGACCCTAAGCCTGAGGGGGAGGCGAAGGGCAAGGAGAAGGAGAAGGAAATTTAAGTCGTTTCGTGACTCGTTTAAAAGAGAACGTCAACATAGGGGTTGAATCTTTCGCATCGCCTGAGAGCAGATTTTCGTTTACCTGAACGCTTTTATTTATTCTAGTCGAAGCACAACTAGCTTTTTTTCCCCGAGCAGATAAGGGGAGTCGCGCTTGATCTTCGGCTCTCAGAGCACATATGGGGACATTTGTACCGCAACAGTCCGAAGGCCTCCAGCGCATGCTTCGAACTTTTTCACAGCCAGACCAGCAAGTTTCTTATTTTCGGCAAACACTACAGTAGATGCATGTTCTTCACTACGCAGCTCATAGCAATAAGAGAAGGCTTCCAATAATAACCTTGACAGTGTCGTTCCATAAACGTATGAAGAGAGCGTCTGAGAAGGAAATGCGTCACAGTGCATCAGCGGCAGCAACTCGTAAGGGGGAGATGAAATTCTTCACTCAAAATGTCATGGAAATATCCTAAATGATGATTACGGAACTGAAGAGCTTACCTGTAGAAGAGTCCTCCATTTTTCGACATGCGGGTTTCTTCTCCGTGCCACAGCTCCAAATGTCAAATTTGTTTTATCAAGACCAGAACCCTCAAAACTCTGCTTCAACCTCTAACATAAATACTCTTTATGGTTCTCTCTGGTACATAACAATCGCTTATCTTCTCTCATTTGCAGTAAACCCATCGGTTTATTTGTTGATATCTCCTTTGACGTCACAATTTTCGCAGAAATTCCAAATAGACCGGCAAAGAGCAATGGCGTTTTATTGTAAGCCTAACTGCAAGAGTACCAGGACTGCCTCCTGAAGGGCTCTTTAGATCTAGGATCAGCATCTCATATGAGCGTTCTCTGAGTCTCGTAATCTTCGTTTGTTGAAACGAGGTTTGAAAGGGTGTGGGAGGAGGGACCGGGCTTCATCCGCTCACGTACGGTCGCACAGTCGTGTCACACTGGACAAGTGGAGGAACCCGGGAGTATCCCTGGCAATATGAGGTATCACGACCGCCAGCACATGGAGATATTAGCAGACATGTTGGTAGCCCGATTTACTGCAGTCTTGTTGCACGGTATACGTCGGTGTCACATAGCAATATCACTGTTGTTGAATCAAAGTTGGTGAATGGGCATGGCGGACTATCTATTCTCCTCCTCCGGTCTGAAGGCCGGAAAGAAGCCGACTGTAACCGAGACTGCATGCTCTTGTTGTACCAGATGCAGGGCTTCAGGTATAAGGTAAGGTAAGGTATGGTGAATGCAATGCGAAGGAGAAGCAGGTACGATGACGGCAATTTCATACCTTTCCCCGTCCTTCCAGTTTCCTTTCTTCCATCACATTCCACAATCCTATCGGCCTCGTAATTCTCCTACATAGAAAAAACCTCATTTGAGGATTCAGCTGAGAGTACTTCCTCTGCTCATCCCTTATCAGAGACCAGCTGTGGCACAAAGTCTTTCCGCAAACACTGGGAAGGAGGCTCCAGAAAATTCATCTCAGTCGCCATGTCACCGTCAGTCCTGATTCCATCAGATGGATCCTCAGTCCTCAATTCATCCGATAAATTATCATTTGCCTCAAGTAATAGCAGCTGGTCTCTTACGACCAAGGCTGTATTAGATCCAGCGGATTCGTATCGAGGCTATGATCATGTTACCTGGTATGTCGGCAACGCAAAACAGGCCGCTTCGTATTACATCACCCGCATGGGTTTCAGAGAAGTGGCATACAGGGGCCTAGAGACTGGGTCCAGGTATATTGCCTCCCACGTTGTCTCGAACAACCGCGTTACATTTGTCTTCACCTCCCCGATCCGAGGGCCAGTCGATCCAGCGGCGAGTGTTCCCGAGGATGAGAGGCAGCTGCTTAACGAAATACATGCGCATCTGAGCAAGCACGGTGATGCGGTAAAGGATGTTGCTTTCAGCGTGGATGACGTCCACGCTGTGTACCAAGCGGTAATGGATAGAGGCGGTTCTAGCGTCCGAAAGCCCACCGGTGGGCAGGGTATCGAGATGGCCGTCATTGGAACGTATGGAGACACGACGCACACCTTGATCAACCGCAAAGGTTATGCTGGTGCCTTCATGCCCGGCTATCGCGCTGTCACAGCCGAGGATCCTGTGGCACAGTACCTTCCAGAAATCCCCCTGGAGGTCATTGACCATTGCGTTGGAAACCAAGACTGGGATCAGATGCAATCGGTGTGCAATTAGTATGGTCGCCTAAGTAATTTTGATTTATCAGCAGTGCTAATTCCTTTAGTTACGAGGAGCAGCTTGGCTTTCACCGCTTCTGGTCTGTGGACGACAAGGATATGTGTTCTGAATTCTCTGCTCTCAATTCCGTAGTCATGGCTTCACCTAACGAATCCGTGATGATGCCCATCAACGAACCGGCCATGGGTAAAAAGAAGTCACAAGTCGAGGAATTCGTTGAGTTTCACGGCGGACCAGGTGTACAACATATTGCTTTTTTGACCAAGGACATCATTACTACAGTGACGAATCTCAAGAAACGGGGAGTACGATTTATCGATGTTCCTAACTCGTACTATGAAGATATGCGGAAACGACTTAGAAACAGTACCCTTGATCTTAAAGAGGACATGGGCGCAATCGAAAGGTTACGCATCATGATTGACTTCGACGAAGACGGTTACCTACTTCAGCTCTTCACCAAACCCCTGGCAGACAGGCCTACAGTCTTCCTGGAGATCATTCAACGGAACAACTTTACGGGATTCGGAGCAGGCAACTTCAAGAGCCTCTTTGAAGCCATCGAGCGGGAGCAAGCTGAAAGGGGAAACCTGTAGGCATTCGGATTTCCAAAACGGGTAAGGCCTTTCACGGGCAGTCCAATACTAGATAAAGACTGTCTTAGTGCTTTATCACGCTTCATCTCCTCAACCCAAAGCGCATAAATGGTTCGATGATTGGTACCTAAGGTGTTGGTGACAGAGTGACACGCAATTTAGTTGGACAGTCTCGTCAATAACGGTAGGTGCGTAAGGTGGCACAATACGGAGTCAATTTCGAAATTTCTACTAGGGTTTGAAGTAGATAGGCCCTACCTTACTCCGTACCTTAGGTACCACAGTCCTCCGTAAAGTAGTCAATAATAAGTAGAGGCCGCGGGATCCCTGTCGTGTGGCTTGAACTGGACATTTTAGAGATTCGAATTTCTTTTGTTGCAGGAGACAAATAAAAACAACATCAACAACTTACAAGACATCGTGGTGGCTATTCTGTCGTCGTCTCGCTGTTCCAGTCTCTAGGGTCAATCACCATTATATTTGACTTGTGCTGCCGGGATCCTTAAGTGCAGGCACGAGGACCGGCAATACTTTCCACTAGTAAACGGCTGCCCAAATCGGTCAACGCTCCCCAATCCTGGGATTTGGCCTTCCCTACCCTCAACGGTCTATCTATTCTATAAGCTGTATTGCGTGCAGTATCAGACATATGATAATCGACCCGAACTTAAGATGGTCGACAAAGATCACAAGATCTCGAGTGCGGATAGCTCCTATAGAGAAGGGGTAAGGAGATCCATACTCGGAATACGGTAGATTTCTAACTTGGGCAATAGGAAAGCTTTGAAGATGCTCCTGACACAACAGCGAGACCGGAATCGCGAAATTCGAGGTCGTCAACCTCGACTCGTTCACTGACCGACCGCCCAGCATCCTCGTCTACTGCTACAACACCGCGGGTCTCGCAACTACCCGCAACCTCGATAGAGCCATCTACTCCAAAGCCCGATGCCGGTGATCCTACTGAAATACCTGGAAATGCTTCCTCAAACTCTCCATTACTCACTGCTCGGCGTCTCTCAACTTCATCATTGGACGATGTACAGCTTGGAGATACCAATGATGCTAGTTCGGATAGATCACGTTCAGCTACTATTATCTCTGATGAAAACAACACCAGCGCTCCTATCCTACCACCTAAGCTGCCTTCTCGAACAAAGGGTTTATCGGGCAATCTACCTGGTATACCTTGGGGCCCTCCACCACCTACTAAGGCCCAAACCTCAGCTCCTCCACAACCACCACCTAGGAAGCTCGCAATGCCGTTCTCATGGCTTTCGAGGAGTACATCGGCTCCTAAAGATGCTGTTGTGTCAACCCCCCAGTCGACAACTTCACACCTGGACCGTCGTAGCACTGTCGTTTCGGTAACTGGTAGCAATTCAGAGCTTATGCTGAGCAAGCTAGATGAGGGCAACGAAAGTGATGGCTCCGGTGCTAAGTCCTTAAAACACACACGTAACAGTCTACGAGATCGCTTCAAGATGCTCCGAATGAGGGAAGAAGCTGGGATACACTCCCTTGATGTGAATGAGCCTGGGTCACCTGTCAAGGGAGGCGTGTTTGCAGGATTGATAGGACGCAGCGCGAGCGTTGGACTGGGTATTGGAAGCCCTAGTAGTATTGCTGACGAAGAAGATCGCGGCATTGGAGGATCCCCAGCTCAATCCCCTGCTTCGTCTGTTCCCCCAGCGAACGTCCTAACATCCACAGCAAACCCTAATCTTGCCCCGGGTACAGCCTCTGGGGTTTCTGCTGGCCCTTCGGCTATGAACGACCCTACAGCCCCTGTCGATTGGGATTTGTGGCAAGCTGTAGTCTATGAAGGACCGTCAGCAGTCGCGAGGACTAGCGCCGAGGAGCTCAACCGAGCCATTGCAAGCGGTATACCAAGTGCAATTCGAGGCGTCGTATGGCAAGTCTTGGCCCAGAGTAAAAATGAAGAGCTGGAAGGGGTATATCGAGAATTGGTTGTTCGAGGGACAGATAAAGATCGAGATCTCGCGTCTGGCCCTAACGGCGTGACTACTTCGAACACACTCTCGAATGGTACCACAAGGGAGAAGAACTCGATAGCGTCTTCGGCGTCCTCGGTACATTCAGACCATTCAACGCCTGCTACGTCGGCTACGAATGGCATGGCATCACCGTCTCCATCGCAGGAAAAAGAAGCGGAAAACTTGGCAAAATTACAGTCGGCGATGATTGCCGAAAAAAGGAAGAAGTCGAAAGAAGACGCTGCCGCTTTACAAAAGCTAGAGAAGCAAATCAGAAGAGACTTGGGGACAAGGACCAGTTATTCCAAATACGCAGCAGCAGCAGGTTTACAAGATGGGTTGTTTGGAGTATGCAAAGCATATGCCTTATTTGATGAAGGCGTCGGCTATGCACAGGGCATGAACTTCCTAGTAATGCCGATGCTCTTTAATGTATGTCATCTGTATCCTTAGTGTGGATCGTTGCTGACCCCATTCAGATGCCAGAGGAGGAAGCATTCTGTCTTCTTGTCCGTCTAATGAACCAATACCATCTTCGAGACATGTTCATCCAGGACATGCCTGGCCTCCATCTACATCTTTACCAGTTTGAGCGCCTGCTGGAAGATCTTGAGCCAGCCTTATACTGTCATCTCAACCGAAGAAGCGTTCATCCCCAATTGTACGCTACCCAGTGGTTCCTCACTCTTTTCGCCTATCGCCTTCCGCTACAGCTTGTCCTCCGTGTCTATGACCTGATCCTTAGTGAGGGCCTTGAAGGTGCAATACTCAAATTCGGCATCGTCCTCATGCAAAAAAATGCCCAATGTCTCCTGGCCATCAACGACATGTCCGCACTCACAAATTTCCTGAAAGACCGCCTCTTTGATGTCTACATTGACCAAGCCCCCTCGGCGAATTCCCTCCTCGAATCTGGTTTCTTTGGCAGCTCCGGCGGTATTGACAAGGAAATCTACCGCGCAGATGTCCTCGTTCAAGACGCCTGCGCCGTCAAAATCACCCCGGAGCTTCTCGCAACTTACACCGCAGAATGGGAATTCAAACAAAAGGCCGACAAAGAGCGCGAAACCGAGCTCGAGTCTCTTCGCTCTTCAAACGCTTCCCTTTCGCTCAAAGTCCGTTCCCTCGAAGAGAGAACGGAGAAATCGGACACTGAGCATGTGCAAATGGCGTCCGAGCTCGTAAGAACTAAGGTTGAGAACCAGGAGCTGCATGACAGTGTCGAGGGACTAAAAGGCCAGGTGAAAGAGCTTAAATCCATGGTTGAAAAGCAACCAGAAGAAGTTGAGGAACGCTTGAAGGCAGAGATGGAGAGGATTATGGGAAGGAATTTGGAGGTGCAGAATGAGAACCGGGCGCTGGAGGAAAACATGACGGAGATGGAGAGAGTGCTTGTGGAGACGAAGATGCAATTTGCTGAGGTCTGTTTAAAGTTATCTCGTTCAAGAACGAAAAGAGTGCTGATTATGGTAATGCAGATCAACTCCGAGCACGAGACTCTGAAGCAGAAGTGGAACGACCTCAGGAAAGCCATGGACTTGTAGCCTTTTCCACCATCCTCCTCATCGCAGGATAGTCCTTGGTCTGCACTATAAAACTGAATTTCTTTATGTACATCCTTCATAGGCGGCGTTCGAATACCGAAGCAACGGCTAAGAAGGGGGTTCGTATGGGTGATTTCTTAGCGAGCATAGTATACCCCCAGCCATTGCGGCTTGCTTCAGGTGCTTCTGGCGCGTTTGTTCGAGAATAGATACCCCGAAACTGGGACGGAGATCAAATAAAAGAGAGAAATATGGAACGGTAGAATAGCATCCAGAAGAGGCTTTACACCTTTCGTTGACCTTGCATGATCTTGGACCCTTAATCATCTATCATCAAGCGTGCGGCTGTTCCTCCGCTCGCTCGCATCAATAGGAGGAATGGATTAACGCCGCCAGAATCCGAAGCACGGTTCAAATTTCTATGATGATCGATGTTTTTTTTGGGTACAAGAGATGAACATATCGCCTCTATCATACGCCGTACTAACCAAAGGAGTCGCTTGATGTCCGAGGCTTTGGACGATATTCTCGCAAGAGATTCATGGGGAAGGGTTTATTCCAAGGGCTTGTTCGCTGATTCACACAACAGGCAGGATGTATTCCACGTCTATGAGATAACTGGGGCCTCTACCTGTGTGTGATGCGGTATTGTACGCGGTCTCGCCAAATTAAATAATGAGAGTGTTTGTGAGATCGGTTTTCGCTCGGGTGTGTGTAGCTTTCTTTGTTTTTTGTTTTTTTTAAATATGCTTCTTTGTAGGTTCTTGGCACTGTCTGCCGTACGCTACTCTAATCACACGTATGTATTATACCGTAGCACCGAGGAGGGCCTATAAGTCATGGCGCGTCCCCAGTGCAAAGCTCTGAGGAAAAACCCTGTTTATTCCGGATGCCGATACATACATGGTCATGCTGAAGTCACTTGTCTTTACTGCAACAGCAGTGTTCTAGCATTTTCGAAAATCGCGAGTCAGTATTTGAAAAGCCTTCGTAGCAGGGGACTCTTGAATGGTGGAGGTGAACGACAACTCGCGGGATCGTCGCCTTTTTTCGGGGAAAAAAACATAATATCTTTTTCTTGACTCGAGAGAATTAGTTTTTTGGATCGGTTTTCCGTGTGTCGTCGGTACTACTCTCGGGACTTTTGTTGAGAAACTCTCTAAGGAATTTCTTTATATCCTCGCTTCGCCGCTTCTGCTGCCCTTCTTTCATTGGGAGCTCTTTTCGTTGGGGGTTTTTTTTTGACAGATTCTTTCACCCAGTCTCGCTTTTCTCGAGTTTTACAAAAAACCAAATGAGAAAATGGTTTTTTATGTTCTTATGTAAACTTTTCTTTATGGAGCCGGGTGTAAGAATTTTATCTTTTGTGTCATATATGTACAAGACATTGGAAGGCGGATGAAAGGCCGCCGCAGTACTACGTCTCCGAAAACCACTGCATAGTTGCAATAATCCCGTTTCAACCCTTCGGTGCTCGTTATATGCAGGTTGTAAAGGGGTAAGGTGAGGTAAGCACAAGGCGAGAGTCGGAAACGAGGAAACGTCCATAAGCAGGTACAATTCTGCTTCTCATGGATCCCATATTCTTCGACGGGAAGATTACATCCTTCGGTGTTCTTACAAAGCGAAACTCCTTTGACACTCTGAGTAGTCGTTCCCCGGCCCCTTCCAAACTGACCATCTCCAACCCCAAGGGAAAAAAACCACAAGTACTGGATCGCCTCACCCACTCCTTCAGCCGGCCGGAACCCTCGCACTCGCCTTCCATGACATCCAAACTTCACGGGCCGCATCATGCTCTCCCTCGTTCCCCGCCCCTCAATTGCCCTTTTTATCTATTATCTCCCTCTTGGGCAGGTTTCTTGCTGTGATGAAGATGGGTCACGAGTGTATACTGGTTTGGTTTCGTTGACACGGGAGCGCGTAATTCATACATGTAACAGCATAACAGGCTTTAAAATCCAAACTAGCTCAGCATGGCAACAGCATCATCGACGGTTACGGCCATATTCCCTCGCTCCACCTTGTCGCTCTCATCCGGCGCCCAAGCCGTAGCATTTCTTGGAAACACCCTCTTATACAAACTCACACCCACGGCATCCTGAGGATTAATCTTCCCATCAAACGTAGCCTTGAAGTACCCATGCGTACCAAGACTCTCCTTAATGAATCCGCTTCGTCCTCTCTTTGTCCACAGCTGAAGCGCTTTGAACCAATTCACGTCTTCGGAGCTGAAGAACATGTATCTTACAGTTACTAGTTTCTTGTGGATTTTGTACGGATGCCCAGTTAGGATGACACGCTTGGCAATGACGCGAGAGCGGTCGGGGGGTTGAGACGTGCCTTTGCCGATGAAGTCGAGGCTTGGCTGGGTGGTAGACATTTCCGAGTCGATAGGGTCTCCTTCAGAGGCTGGTGTCTGCTTGAATAAGAGGGCTGGCACAGAGCCCCATGTTAGCGGCGCGATGAAGGTCGCCATAGCTGTTTGGCCAGGATGCAGGTAGCGCTGAAATTTGTGCACGTTATTTGGAGTATTTCCTGTTTGAGAGAAGAGGGGTTTGATAGCGAAACGGCGAGGGCCGCATTGTAGGATAATTTCTTCCTTTGACTTTATCGGATTCGGATAGTCAGAACTTAAAGTCATGCTGAAATTGACTACGGTCCGCTTATGCTCATGGCGGAGATTAGAGAATAGTGCCAATGGCTTGTTGGGGTCGTAGGAGGTCTGGAGTTTCAGGGGAACGTTTCGCAGATGTATATTCACTCGTTTGCCAGGTGGAACGCCGCCAGCGATAGCTTCTCGGAGCGCTTGCTTTTTCGCACTCTTGTAGTCGGGTATTTGAAGCAGTCTGTTCCATTCTTCTGGCTCATGTGCTTTGTCCTCACCGGTCTCCCAATGACTTGTCTTGAGACTTTTCAAGCCCCTGTATCTTGCAAGCCTTTCTCTGGCCAATACGTTAGGGTGAAGCTCAATCTCGTCGGGAAACTCGAGATCTTCTTCAGCATCGTTTTTCCGCTGCGATCGATACTCTGCAAGCTGAGTTGCTTCGTCATCTGGGGAAGGGTCCAGGAACATCTCGGATTGGGGGTATTCGGAAGGGGCTACCTCGGTGGGATCCCGTTGAGCTGTATGGTCTAGACCTTCAAGCCCGTCCTGTGGGAGTGCCGGTACATCCATGGCTCGATCTCCCTCCTCATCCACTGCATCCTCAATGTCTGAACCAGAGTCTGACATGTCTCCAAGGAACCAAGCAGCCTGGTAACTGGAAGTACCCTTGGGCAAGCGCTTTGGTGCCTCTGGTAGGTGGGTCTGGTCATCCGAAAAGTAATGGTGGTCATCTAACAGTACCCCTCGCTTCTCTGTTGGTGCTTCAGAAATTGGGAGATCGTCGATATCTTCCATGGAAGCTTCGTAGGGTGCGAGTTCCTCCAGGTCATCCTGTCCTCCATCCGGCACTTCCAAAACACTCTCTGCGTTTGATTCTGCATCTATGGTCATTTCGTCTACCTTCCGTTTTTTGGGCGCAGAAAGTGGAGCGTCTATTATTCTTTCGATCTGGAATTGACCCCAGTCCCCAACTTGCACCAGTCTATCCGCTTTGAGCCCTTTGCTACGTACCACGCCTGTAATTGTAACTTCACCATATCCCTCATTCCCAGTGGGCTGTTCCGACCATCGAACATCCTCAGCAAGCATCCAGCTTCTGTCTTCTCGCCACTTGACACCTTTCGGTGTTGTGGTGCACAGAGAACGAATGACATTGGCGCTTTCCCGCTCCGAATCAAGAGAATGTACCTTCTCTTGAGCCGGAAAGAAGTGGGTAATGTATGATTTGAGAGAATCGACAGCCTGCAAACGCCGCTTTGGTGGCTCGACCTTATCAAGGCCCTGCACCATAGTGAGGACGTTCGATATGCCTTGGCTCTCGATTGCCCTGAGCATCAACTCCCCTTCCTCATCGGGCTCCTGAGTTGGTGAAAGAAGAAACATGACAAAATCTGCAATACGACAGGCATCAAGCGTAGTAAATAAGTCACGTTTCAAGGGCAAGTAGACCACGTTCTGTTTGAATCTGTCAATTCTCACCCTGACCGGGCCACGAGCGAAAGTAGACGCCTCAGAGCCGACGGAAAGGTTGAGTGCTTGAACAGCTGCTTTTGCATCGTTATCATCACACAGAGGTACAATAGCAACAATTCTTGGTGCGCCATTCTGGCCTGAGAAGATACTTGCAGACTTGACGTTTTCTTGGTGTTTGATCTGTCGCTTCTGTGATGCTTGATGCCGCCGATCAATCTTAGACATGACTTGTTGATGCGGCGTCTTGCGACTACCCTTTAGGCCGTCTTCGACTTTGCCTTTCGAGAGATCCTTGATCAAGCCCTTAGTGGCATGCCGTGACTTGAAAGGTTTCTGAGAGATTTTCGTAGTGTTACGATGGGAATGGGTCTCCAACATGGGAGCCATGTTTCCACCAGCTTTGAACCTGAATGGTATGGAAGCCACTTTGATGATAGGCTAGGGCACGATTAATCTTTGGAATTGAAGGTCTGCCTGTTGCAAATTCAGTGCGATGATAAGCGAAGGCGAAATCTTGGCGTTATAGGGCTGACAAATCCTTCCAATCCGACTTAAATCCGACCATCACTAAGGTGCGTATTGGAAACCAAGTCAGTCGCAGCAACATGGAGGAAGAGGTGGAGGTTGGAAAAGAGTGTGTCACGCCTCAAAGAGCACTTGCGGTGTCTCGTAGCCAGCCGCACGACCCCGAAGCTGCAGAAGCTCAACGCCGTACTGTTGATGCCCAGAAGACCTACGGACGAGGTCGTAAGGTCTCCATTCGAGGGGTGAAAGACAAGAAATTACGTGGCAGTCTCAAAGCCCTCGAGCACGAATACAAGGATGCCACTATCAAGGCCAAAGATGCCGAGATCTTGCTTGAGAATGAGTCTGGATACTTGGAGCCTGAAGGAGAGCTTGAGAAAACATACAAGGTCCGGCAAGATGATCTACGAAAAGAGTTAGCAATAGAGACGGCAAAGAAGGGCTTCGAGCTCCGTTTAGAAGGCTTGGGACCTTACACGGCAGATTTTACTCGTAATGGTAGGGGACTTTTACTGGCTGGAAGGAAGGGCCATGTCTCTACAATGGATTGGAGGGGAGGGGAGCTGGGCTGCGAATTACAACTACAAGAGACGGTGAGAGATGCTAAGTGGCTACACAACGATCAATACTTCGCCGTTTCGCAGAAGAAGTACGTCTACATCTACGATCATGCAGGAGTTGAAGTGCACTGTCTCCAGAAGCATATTGAGGTTACGAATATGGAATTTCTGCCCTACCATTTCCTACTCGCCACAGTCGTAAGAGATCAATTATCCTGATGTTATCCCAGCTGAATGCTGACTTCGTCAGGGCAACGCAGGATATTTGAAGTACACCGATACTTCTACGGGTCAAACCCTTACCGAGATACCGACACGGCAAGGATCGCCCACGTCTCTCGGGCAAAATCCACAAAACGCAATATTGAATGTCGGTCACCAGAACGGCACAGTTACACTGTGGTCACCGAATTCAACTACTCCGCTCGTGAAATTGCTTGCACATCGAGGGCCGGTTCGATCGATAGCGGTCGATCGAGAAGGGCGATACATGGTCTCTGCAGGCCAAGATCTCAAGATGGCAGTTTGGGACATTCGGATGTTCCGCGAAGTAAATAACTACTTTCTGCGTCAGCCTGGCTCCTCCGTCGCTATAAGTGATCGAGGTTTGACAGCCATTGGGTGGGGCACCCAAACCTCTATTTGGCGGGGCCTCTTCGACAAATCCAAAGGAGATCAAGATAAAATACAAGCTCCATACATGGGTTGGGCTGGAGAAGGGAAGCGGATTGAACGCGTACGATGGTGTCCGTTTGAAGACGTGCTAGGTGTTTCTCACAACAAGGGCTTCTCCAGCATCATTGTTCCAGGCGCTGGCGAGCCCAATTTTGATGCCTTGGAGATCAATCCTTACGAAACCACCAAGCAACGACAAGAAGGCGAAGTAAAGGCGCTGCTAAATAAACTGCAGCCTGAAATGATATCGTTGAACCCAGACTACGTTGGAAACCTTGACCTTGCGTCCGCCGAGATCCGCAAAAAGGAGGCAGACCTAGATAGAAAGCCGGAGGATCCATTAGCGAAATTGAGGAACAGGGGAAGAGGCAAGAACAGTAGCCTACGCAAGCATTTGAGGAAGAAGGGAAAGAGAAACATCATCGACGAACAAAGGCTCAAGATTGATGCTCTTCGCATTGCACAAAATAAGACAGCCAAGACGCACATTAAGAAAAGCGAAGAGGATCTTGGACCAGCACTAGCAAGATTCGCTCGAAAAGGTGCTTAAACGACTTCCTGCTCCTCGAGGAATGAAAGGTGTGACCAGTAAGGCGAGGAATCGAATGTGACCCTACTGAGGCTCATCGTTTAGAGCTCATCGCCCAGACAGGTACGAAGACTTCGACATGGAAAGTGCTGTTCCTGTTTCCAGGACTCGCTGAATCCGCGACTTCTGCACTCTTTGCGGGCTATTAGTCGCAATCGCCTGCAGAGACTGTCGCCCAGTTTAGGTCATCATAACGCAGCCATTGCATCTCTACCGTGGTATGCTCCTTTCCATAATGAAGCCGTGACACTGGAGGATTACCTGGAGGATCGTCCTCAGTTGCAAATTTCCGACTACCGACCTGTAAAAACCAAAATCTATGTTCGGTCACTCTTTATCGCCTCACTACTGACGACAGTGCCTTCTGCCTCTGACGTATCCGAGGTCAAGGTCCAATGAATGGTGAATGTGGATAATATATGTCTAGGTGGTAAGCTGGACATGAAGGGATGTGGAACACGGGTGTTCTCGAACGTTGAAATGTTGCTGTGGACGTCTCACTTCTGCTCTATCAAGAATTCAAATTTCCACGTGATAGATCAGCATCAGAAATGCGACTGATCTTTGAGAGCCATACATGAGGCGGAATAAGGCTTCAAGGATCAATCTAAGAGGCGGTAATCATTCATCGTGCAGGACACACCATTCTGGATGATGAGATCGACTTTGAGTCATACTGCCTGTGATACATTTTCGATTCCCCTCGACCCCGTATCGAAAACCACATTTCCTGTCATACGTGTTCGGCTTCCCTTCCCGACTTGACATCAAGAGCTGATTTACGCTTCAACGCGTTCGGCTTCCTTGTCGACCTTGTGAAAAGGGCTGCATCTTCATCTGACATATGTTCGGTCTTTCTTCTTGATCTTTTAAGCAGAGCTGCATATACGCTTAGCACGTTCGACCTCCCCACGATCTCTTGTAACATTTCATTCATCGAGCTGAATCCTAGCTTAATTACTGGAAGCTTTCACTCATTTGATTTCTTGATATCACATTACACCCTTCTCGAAACCACCCTCGTGATCTCTATCCCATTTGATTCTTACACCACCAAACCCTTAACTAAACCTAACCTTGACGAGCTGAAATTGAAATCTTTGGATCAAAGTAGACCGTTACAGCAGGCACCATCGTGTGAGCAAAAGCTCACTTGACTAACAGTATTCCCGCTAAGAAACCGCTTGACGTCTCTCACGTGACACACGACTTGGGAATCTCTCAAAGCAAAATTGAACAACGCCGGATTCCTTAAATGAGGAAGACTATCGATACAACAAAGAAGAGCTAAGCAGGCTATATTTCCGGAACTGAAGAGGCTGTCAAATGGAGGAAGACGTGTGAAGAGGAAGACGATAGTAAGCGGGGTACGAAACGAAGCGTCGACGGGAAACCGAAGGAAAAACAAGGAAAGTCGATGTCACTGATTTCCGAATATGCATTCGATAGAGAGATTGACTTTTTGTTTAAAAGATTGCGAAAAGTGTTGGAAGAGTATGAAGAGGTTTCTGACTATGCCTGGTACTTTTAAGACAAAGACTTGGAAGAAGCCGGCGTCGATACCATCATGATTGCCCAGTTTGTTCTTTCGGTTCGAGCATGATCACAAGCAGAAGGTCGCAACCGTTGAATGGCAGCAACCAATGGTTGGGGATCAAAGCGAGGAAGGAATGGGTTGGCGTCTGAGCTTGAAGAGGGAGGAAAGAGAGATTTGTTGGTGTTATTATTGAGGGATGTATTGGATAATCGTCCGGATCGGGTGTTAGTGCCGATCTTTCACAGGGCTAAGCCCCATCCGGATTGGGGTTTTGACCCCCTAAGGTACCTACTTACACTGGCTTACACGTACTCCATACCACGCACGGTAACGGTATCCTGCTTGTCACGATGTGGACAGGGGGAAAGTTGAACATCATCGTAAAGGTGATACTGTAATAAGAATAATCATCGACAATGCCTGATGGATACGACGGTGTTCTCGAACGTCCATCGACCCACCACCGTAACATAGCGCCTCAGGGTCCATCTTCCCGCCGCTAGATTGGTCTAGCTTAGGGTACTGACAAGGGTCCGATGCCAAATTACGATCATCCCGTCCTTCCTTCTTTTCCCGGTCATCATCGACTTTGATCCCCTTGAATGAATCTTTGATGCCTTTCCCCTCAAATCGGGGCACTAGTGACTACTGGGAATTATCGTGGGACTTTCCATGTCCATTATAGCTTCGTAGAGTGAACCCTCAATTACCCTCCAATCTCCCCATCGCTTCCATTTATTCTTTTTGATCGGGATTTCTGCGTTTCGCATGGACGAATGGAGGGTGGGTGCTAAGCGGTTTTAGAGTACATACATGATACATAGATCTTGCGTGCATACGAGTACAAATCGAGCAGTTGCGATTGGCCACCCAGCACAAGACAAAGGAAAAAGGAAATTGGGGCCCGAGATTTGGTAGAATAGATAGTCCCGACGGTCTGTTTTGGTGCCAATGCTGCTGCGCCTAGGTATCGCTGGTGTGGTGGTGGTGCGCGTCTTGTTGGATCGCCACGTATGTACAGGTACTCCGTACTCTTTAGTCCACCCCATCATCGCCCATTCCCCCCTCCTCTCCCCTTTATGAAAATCTAGTTCCCCCGAGGTTCCCTATGGCTGAGGTGTTGTTTCCGTCCCCCACTTCAACATCCCCTACCTACCACTTTACGCTCTCCTCCTCCTCCTCCTCCTCCTCCTCCAATTCCTCCAATTCCTCCAGCATCAACTCCATATCACCATGGATCGTAACAGGACCTGCTCCCGGCGAGAAATCGAAGGGCTGATTGCAGACGGTCATATTATCGTCATCCGAGAAGGGAGGGTGTTGCAGCTGGACGGATGGCTTGACAAACATCCAGGAGGACGGCTGGCGGTGCTGCACATGGTGGGGAGAGATGCGACGGATGAGATATCAGTGTAAATACTCCACTCCCCATCCGTCAGGTTATACACACGCCTGTCCGGACCCGGTAAGGCACTGGGAAGTTGCTGCCACCAGAAGATGTACTAAAACAAGCTTAAGTGGACATCAGCACGCTCCTTATTAATGTTTACTGGTCATAAGACTCATGATCGTGCATAATGGCTGACAAATGCATGTTGGGACCTGCAGATATCACACGGCGCCAACGCTGCGGTTGATGAGCAAATACCGGATAGGCCGGATCGATATGCCCTGGCTCAACTTCACACCACCAATAAGAGGCGGACTTTTCCGCCAGCTGGGCGATGATGATGAAACCACGTCCGCCGGCAGTTCCGAAGACGATGACGAGGACGTGGACGTGGACGAGGACTTGATCCGTGCCTCTGCAAATTCCAGCACTACCAGCGTGGATACCGTCCAGAGCAGCTTCCTCGCCCCCACTTCCACTCCCACTCCCACGCAGAGACCAGGCGAAGGAGGAAAATCAATCTATCCGACCAAACCGAACCCCATTGATCAATTGCGCCGTCCCTTTACTGCCCCAGTCGACTTCGATCCGTGTAAACATGGCCTTTCATCCACCCTCACTCCCACACACCGACGAACTGTCAGACCCGAAACACATCACCAATCTCCAGACGGATACGTGACCGCTGCTGTGCAAAAGGAAATCGACGACAATGTCAACGGCTACCCTTCCCTCGACGCAACAACGCAGCGAAACATCACACGAAAGTACCAAGCATTACACGAAAGAGTCAAGAACGAAGGCTTCTACGACTGCCGGTATCGAGAGTATGCAAAAGAAGCAGCCCGATATGCCGCGCTGTTCTCGGTATTCCTCGTCGCCCTTCGTTCGGGATGGTACATGACTGCCGCAGCCTTTCTTGGCTTTTTTTGGGTAAGGCCCATCTCCGATCCGATCCGATCCATCTAACACCCAGCAGCATCAAATCATGTTCACCGCGCACGACGCCGGCCACCGAGGCATCACCCACAACTTTGTCGCCGACACCCTCATCGGAGTCTTCATCGCCGACTTCTGCTGCGGCCTCTCCATTGGCTGGTGGAAAAGCAGCCACAACGTCCACCACCTCATCACCAACCATCCCGAACACGACCCGGACATCCAAAACATCCCCCTCTTCGCCACCTCTCCTTCTTTCCTCCGCACCCTGCACTCCTCCTACTACAACTTCACCTACCTCTTTGACAAATTCGCCGCCCTCGCGGTCCCATACCAAGCCTACACTTACTACCCGATCATGGGCATCGCCCGGTTCAACCTGTACATTCTCTCATGGGGCCACCTGCTCTCGCGCCGCAGCACGAACCTGGGTTCCGCGTCCTGGACCCGCCCCGTTGAAATCGCCTTCATGTGCTGCTACTGGTTCTTATTCGGCTACTGCCTCCTCTGGCGCAGCATCCCGACCTGGACACTCCGCGTGGCCTTTGTCCTCGTCTCCCACATCATTACCATGCCCCTGCACGTTCAAATCACCCTCTCCCACTGGGGCATGCCGACCGCCGACCTCGGCGACGCCGAATCCTTCCCCCAGCGCCAACTGCGCACCACCATGGACGTCTCGTGCCCGGCCTGGTTCGATTTCGTCCATGGCGGCTTGCAGTTCCAGGCCGTGCATCATCTGTTTCCGAGAGTGCCGAGGCATAATCTGAGGAGGCTGCAGGTGCTGGTAAGAGAGTTTTGCGAGGAGACGGGGATTGAGTACAAGATCCTGGGGTTCGTCGAGGGAAACAAGGATGTTTTGGGGCGGTTGGGGGAGGTTGGGAGGCAGGTCGAGATGCTGGTGAAGTGCCAGAAGCATATGGCTGAGACGGGGGAGAGTGGGTTGCATTGATTTGGGTGGGAATGGATAGGAGGGTAGAAGGTAGAAGGGTAGAAGGCAGAGGAATAGAAGGGGTGTATCAGTATTGTACCCATAGAGTACCATCAACATAAACGCTAATGCTAAAAAAGAACACCAGCACTCGCCGTTTCCATATCGATCCCAACACGATTAACAAACCATTCCATCTTTTCCTTTCCGTTCCTCCCCATTCCTCCCCATTCCGTTCCGTCCCGTTCTGTTTCCATTTTAAAATTTCACTTCCTGTACTGTACATACACACCCAAATCACTCCCACCTTTAAATCTTTTTCTTCTTCTCCTTCTTTTCTTCCCTTCCCTTCCCTTCCCTTCCCTTCCCTTCCCTTCCCTTCCCTTCCCCAACCCCTCACCCCAACCCCCCCCAAGCCCCGCACCAGCCTCAAGAAATTCATTCCTCACTCATCATCTCCCTCCCCTTATCATCATCATCCCCCCCTTTTTAGCATCCCCCTCATCATCATTCAAATCAATTTCATTTCATCAGTAACGAAAAGCAAATTGCGATGTGTTTAAACAAAAAATCAAATAAAGATGAAACATGAAACAAAACAAAATAAAGACGAAACATAACGATCAAAACTACTGTAACAGAATTGCTGATTTATTATTTTACATGTATATCTTTTGTTCTTTTTTTGGGGGGAAGGAAGGCTTGACGTGCTGTATACATATTTTGCTTCTTCTTTCTTTTTTTCTTTCTTTTCTATGATTAAAGGCTGGCAAGACTCTCACCTTCACGTGGTGCCGGCTGGGAACCTGATAACAATTGATTATTCTTATCAGAGCTAAGAAGAGTCACGAATCCGACGACATGCAGCCGAAGACGCTTATTAACGATCTTTATCGAGCGATGTGCGACTGTTACAACGATCATCGAAGCCATCGAGTCAAGGGGCAAGATACTGCGTCCTCACCACACGACTTATATAACCTCAATGCCGAAGTTCTATCGATAGAAACTCTCAGCGATCTTCGACGGTTAAGCTCTCGAGACTTATTCGACTGCGTTTCGTTCAAATCACTATTCTGTTGGAAAAGAGACTTTGTCAATAAACACATTATATGAGCTATAGAATGGCCTTCGATAGAAGTTTGATTCTTGAATTCAGTGCTCACTACGATGAAAGGTATACAAGTTGATTGAAAAGTTGAAATGCTCAGAAAGAGGGAAAATCAAGACTTAACGACGTGTCGTTTGAGAGTCAGAGACTGTGCAGAACTGAATTCAATTGTCAGTCTCTCTCATACGTCTTTATATCTAGAGACATCGATGCATTTCTACGATTTAGAGTTTTCATCGAATTCGATGATTTTTCGTTTCCGTGAGACTATTCTACTAAGGTCAGCTATTCTGAAGTACTGAAGGAGAGAATACGAATAGAAGAAATCTCGTGTACTGAGAATCTGTTTTGAGAATGATACAGTTCGGTGACGATTGTATAATCTGTGGATGAATCAGATCTACATATTTAGCGAGTGTCTATTGTAGCGTTAGCTTCGCACTCGAGTCAATAAAACAACTATCTATTCTATGATTAAAATATTATGGTTTGATTTGCTCTGTTCATTTTCTATCTACGACTAATTCTTTATTTTTCTTATTTTCTAAAAAGATAAATAAAAGAACGAAGACTTTCGTGAAGATAGAAGGCCTCAAAGCGAGAAGGAAAGAAGAAGAGAATATACGTATCGAGCAACTCGACAGCAAAAGAAAAAACTATATAGAAGATTTTAGAATTTTGATAGAGTTGATTTGATTGAGGGTTTAAACAGGTGGGGTGGGATAGAACGGAAATCTTTCTTTCTTTCTTTCTTTTCTTTTCTTTCTTTTCTTTTCTTTCTTTCTTTTCTTTCTTGTAAAGAGATTTTGAGAAAAAAGAATTGCAAAGATGCGTTGAAAAGGATTTTAAGGAAGCGAGAAGGGAATGAGAGCTGAAAAGATGATGAATGTGATGATGAATGAGAAGGTGAGAATAGAAGTGTGTTCTTTTATGATTTGCGATTTTTTTTTTTTTTTGGGAGAGGCGTGCTCAAGGGAAGGGGGTGAGATGGGGAAGGTCGAGCTTGTTGGGCTTGTGGAAGTGGTGGTTTTTTGGGGGGGGGGGTTTGGGGTTTGGGTGTGGGTGTGAGATGTGGGACGGGATGGAGATGGAGATTTCTGGGGGGTTGGAGAGGAGCAGAGGAGAAGGGGAGGAGGCGAGGAAGGGGGAAATGGGGAGGAAGGGGGCTTAGTAAGATGTGGTGTGGTGTTGATTTTGATACGACGGTTCAAGTATCTCGGGATAATATAGATTAATATTCATTATATTCGATTCCTGCACTGCGCGCTCTTCTTTCCATCCACACTTTTCTCGATCCTCCGACCTAGAGCCCCTCCACAATCCCCCCACCTTGAGTCCATCAATCTGCCCACTCTCAACGCCCCTGTCTTACAAGTCCTCCACCCGTCGTTCCTTCGCTTTCATAAAGAAATCCACACTACTCGCCAGGGATAAGCGCTGTGAGTGGTATGGGTGGAAAATAGAGGCGGGATGGAACGCACGCTCCGTGGTTCTATTCGATATGATTTTTTCGATAGGGTTGGTGGAGGCGATATGGATGAGCTGGGGAGGCTCGCTAAGTGCAATGGTTCCGTCTCTGGGGACCTGACCTCGTTTGAGCGGGCGTTCGTAGTGAGGATTGTTCGGTTGCAGGGGTTGCGTGACGACGGAGATGTCGTTTCACCATGCGAGATGTACTCGATCATGCTCGAGGCCGAGGCGGATCTTCGAATCCTCAAAGGCTCGACACAGGCGGTCCGAGTTTTGCGTCTGTTTACCCCATTACAGCTGCGCAATTCATAAACCTTTCAATGATTTCAGCCTCTCGCTTCCATCAAAGGACCAACATCCCCCTCCCTCGTCCGGCCCAACCCATCCTTGGCGTAAAAATCCATAGGATAAACCCCCTGGTTCCCACTCTCCCACCCCTCCCTAGCCCCCAACGCAACAAGTGCCTCATAAGGCGTCAACAATGGCTTCGAAAACGCATAACCCCAATCGATGCTCAACCTTGGACACGCAATCTGCACCCAGCACTCGACATCCGGCATCAGCGCCAGCTTGCCGGGGAATATCTCGCTGAGGAGGAGATTGATAAAGGGCGTGCCTTGCGCGGTCAGAGTGTTTTCGATAAGGGTCATGGTATGCGGGTTTCCTTGGCGGCCGAGGGAGCCGAGTATAAGACCCCATTTTTTGGCCTTGCGGCCGCCGGCGATGGCTTCGCGGCGGAGGTCGTGCATCTCGGCGTGGTCGTAGGTCTCGCGGGTGAGTTTTCGGCTGTAGGGGTCGTACCGGTAGGCGGGTAGGGTGGGGTTGTGGATCATGGCAGATTCGAGATGGAAGCGGCCATCGCCGAGGTAGAGAATTAGATCGGCAGCATCATTTGAGAGTCTAGGGGAGGTGCAGCCAAGGATCTCGCCTTTACTTAGGGGGGTAATTTGGGGGATGAGGACTTTAAAGCCTGCGCGCTCGAGGATGGGTTTTATAGTGTGGAGGGTGGCGTTGAACTGAATTGTGCCGACCATAGCAATGGTTTTCCCGGGTTGAAAGTTGCGCTCGAGAGTGGCTAGAAGATGGGTTGTGTCGATGGTGATGTCGACAAAGACGTAGAGGGTTTTGATTTTAGTAACGTCTACTGGGATGAGACAGCTGTGGGCGTAGTGAACCAACAGGTCACATCCTAGTGCACGAGCAGTGTAATCGTCAATACAGCATGCTCCATATGTAACATCGCCCATTATAAGGGTCTCTGAACCAGGGCAAAATCGAGTAAGGATGTCGGAGACGGTAGTGGCGAACAGGAGAAGTCCTTCGGGGAATTGGAGTGCTATCTTCTTCGAACCAGAACTGCGTACTCGGTGTATGGTCTTATGTATTTCGAATGAGTAGTTTGGTGGCAGGAGGGCGATAGCATCATTGATTTCGGGGTCTTCAAGGATTTCCAGCGGAACTTGATTCAGAGCTCTTGCTGATTTTCTGGGTTGTGCTACTGTACATGTAGTCAGCACAAGATCTGAAGTAACAGAGAGATCACAGGAACCTGTCATCGCTCCACTATCTTCAATTGTGCTTCCGGAGTCACCCTTCCTTTGTGCTAGTTCCGCTGCTGCTCTTCGTCCGATGAACCTCTTCTTGGGCTGCCGTGTCTCAGTGGGTTGTTGAATATCAAGCTCGGCATCGACTGCTTTGCCAACATCGACTAGAGTCCTTTCCTCCTCCATGCTACGTTCTGAGTCTTTGATTGCTAATGAGTATCTCAGTAACCACTTCAGATCGAAGTCGAAGGTTTTCAACGCCGGGTAACAGCTGAGAAGGGACAGCGGGCAAATTTTACACCTTAAGGAAAACAACCCCCCATGCCTTTAGAAGCACCAACATTATATTAGAATCTACGGAAATTGTTCAAAACGATGCATCTCATGCGGAGAGCAACTCTCACGCGAAAATGCCCCATCTCGATCCAGCGACGCCTCCAACATACTCCACATCCTCAAAGCCCCTCTTCTAAACCCTCCTCTCCACCGCCGACCCTCGACAACCCTGCCGACTTCACAACCCTTCTCTCTAACCCTTCCTGGTCCACAAAATCCCTCTTCCCCTCTCCATCCCAAACTATCCCGACCTCCTCAAACATCACACGCAAACAACTCCACCATCTCCTCCGCCTCTCCGCGCTCCCTCTTCCCTCCTCCGGCGCCGAAGAAGCAAACATGATCGTGGACCTCGAATCGCAGCTTCAATTCGTACGTGCGATTCAGGAGGTTGATACGGAGGGCGTGGAGCCGTTACGAGCCATTCGGGATGAGACACGGGATGCGGAACAGGAGGGAGAAATCGGGATGGAAGAGTTGAAGGGGGAATTTGAGAAGGAAGAGGTTGTGGGGAAGCGGGGGAGGATTAGGGGGAGGGTTGAGGAAGGGGTTAATGCGGCGGAAGAATTTGTAGAGGGACGGTGGGATCCGCTGGGGCAGGCGTCGAAGAAGATGGGGAGGTTTATCGTTGTGGAGACGGGCAAAGGTTGAGTAGGATGAAAGCCTACGATTCTTATCCTGCTGGAGTCAAGATGCAGGAATTGGGCCGATCTTCGGTTCTTCCTGGTGCTTGCTAGACTCACTGGCTATGTCTAACATCCCTGGTCTTAGCTTCGTACCTTCCTGGCCCAACACTTACTAACAACATCCGCCGACTTAATCCAATCCAAACTTTTACCGGATTGCATGGAGCGTTTTGTTTCAACCTAAGCCCCAGGACAAATTGTGACAGCCTCGAATGTTTTCTGTTCCCGGAGGATACTCAATATAAGAGTTCGATCGACGACCAAGTAAATCGCCCGTCCTCATCCGCGGCCAAGAGATCCAGAGGCATACCGACGCCAAAACTCGACATTGCAAGATTTTTGGGGCTAATACCAGTCGTTCTCAATTCGCAACCCGCAAACGTACCTCAGACTCCACACCGAAGGAGAAGCATCGTCTTATTGCCCCTTTGCAAGTCTCGCCAACACTGCCTTTCCCACCCTCGAATCGTTCTCTCTCCCTAGCTCCCCCGAAATCCAACTCCCGATCTCCGCCATTTTCTCCATATCCACCCCCGTTGTCGCCCCCAGACTATGCAAACAATATATCAAATCCTCCGTGGCCACATTCCCCGTCGCCCCCACGGAATACGGACATCCCCCTAAACCTCCAACACTACTATCAAAGGTCCTGATACCGTGTTCAAGACCAACCACAGTGTTTACCAACGCCTGGCCATAGGTGTCGTGGAAATGGAGTGCGAGATCTTTGGGGGAGATTCCAGCTGCGGATAACGCCTTCAGGAGCTCTTGGGTACGGGGCGCAGTACCCATGCCCGTAGTATCAGCCACCGAGACCTCATCCGCGCCCATTTCGAGCAACGTCGCTGTTATTTCAGCCACTTTACTCGGAGAAACATCAGGCCCTTCGTAAGGACAGCCGAGCGCAACAGAAACATAGCCCCTGACTCGGATATTTCGGGATTTCGCTAATGAGACAATGGGCTTACAGCGTTCGAGTGATTCCGCAATAGTGCAATTAGTGTTTGTTTTTGAGAACGCTTCTGTTGCCGCGGTGAAGAGGGATATCTCCATGGAATCCCTCGCCGCTGCAGACTTTGCTGGCTGGACCGGATCGTCCTTTCCAGACATATCGGAAGGCATCTCATTCGGATCCTGCGTCGATGTTATGGGTGCCGGCTCTTCGTCTTCTGGATTTGGCGATGGAGGAGGTGTAGGAGGGGCATTCGGATCTTCAGGCGATGTGATGGGGGCGTTCTCGCCTTTGTCTGATGTTTTTGCCGTATCGTCTGCTGTTTTGAGGAAACTTTCGAGGCCTTTGAGGTTAGGAACAAGAAAATTGTATGCAATGGAGTGCGGGGAAGAGGGAGGGTGGCCGAGGAGGTGGTTGAGTACTTCTGCCGAATTGGCCATCTAGATTCCATACAAACTACCCTTAGCCAATCAATCCATCATTGTATTCACCCCGTAGCAGCATCCTCCCATGTTCACAACCACCACTTCATCCCAAGGGACACCACATACCTGCGGAACCCACTTCGGCGCCACAAAACTCCCCGCCTCAATATTTCTCACCCCCGTGTTTGCCAGTCGCCGTATGAGCTCAATCTTCGTCTGTAGGGGTATCGAGTTCTTCTCATTCTGCAAGCCATCACGCGGGCCCACCTCGACGATTCGTACTTCTCCTGCGCGCCGCTTTGAGCTGACGCAGAAAGTTCGTCGTAGGAGGGGGTAGCGTGAGGTTCTTGGGCGGTACAGGGATGCCGGATTGAGCTTGGGCATGTTTTGCGATGATCAGTATCTTTATGATGAGGCGAAGCTTGTGTAAAGCAAGTTGGAGGGAATGTGGAGTATGGATTAGAAGTCCGCATTGCGGGGACTCGGGAGCGGGGAGCTGTCGCTTAAGATGTTCATGAGGCTCTTGATTAAGTACCTACCTTATTTAGTGCACGAAATTCTGCTGCATAAGCCCGGGGAAAATTGTCATCACACAACTTTATACTGCTATCTCAACATCGCCGCTCCAGCGCCCCAATCACCGTCTCCTCTTCTTCGCCCCTCCCTCCTCTTCCTCCACCGCCAACTCATCCGCCTCAACCCCCTCCTCCCTCCTCCTTCCCTTCATCTCCGCTGCCCTCCACTCCGCGACTCTTCTCTCCACCTCCCGGCACATCTCCCTCGCATCATGCACGACTCCACCTTCTTCCGGCTCCTCCCCAACCCCAGCTGCGTCATTATCAGCACCCATTTGGCCTTGTTGAGTTTTGGAAATCTTGGAACGTGTGCGGAAGGCGGGACCGACGCCCCGTTTGGGGTCCGGGTTGAACATGACGGCGTTGGCGAACATGCGCATAAGTTCCTTCTCGAGCTGGGCGGAGTTGACTATGCCTTTTGGCGGTACCACGTCATCGCGGGCGGGCAGCCAGAGGGTAGAAGAGGATGTCGTCTTCATCATAGGGGTTGTGCCGGCGGTTCCAGGGCTCCCGGTATCCCCGATCGCAGACGTGCTGGCATTGTCCGCGGCGTTGGCCACAGCCCTCGCGCCAGCCGCGATAGCTGATTTGATGCTTTTGAGATCCTGAGAGCGGTAGATCAGGTCCTTGTAGCCAGGAGCTTCACGCTCAGTCAAGGGTTTGGCAAACATGGAGGCGAGTTTGTGGCCCGTGATGTCGTTCATGATGGTTGCAGAGGTGCGGGGAAAGTTGCGGGAGCCGAGAACTTGGTTTGGTCTTGTCGATGACTGCGGTTGGGCGGTAGGTTCGTCAAGCACAGAGGGGCGATTGCCGTGTTTCGCGCTCGTGCTGCGCGTGAGTTCAGTCATCGATTCCAGCCCGCGTAGGGTTTCGCGTCGGCGGCGTGTGGATTTACGGGAGCCACGTCCTCCTTCGTCCGCGGTGGTTTCGGTAATAGAGGTGTCATCATCCCGGGCAGGGGTTGCAGGGGGTTCTGGTTTTACTTTTCGCGAAGGGGCTGGTGTCGTATCGAGGGACAGCTCGTCGGCAGGGGAGGCGATAGATTGGGATCTGGTTCGGGTGCGAAGGGAGCCGGCGACGGCGGAAGAGGCGGTACTGGCCGCTCGTCCTTGTTGAGATCCCCCAATTTGGGGCTTTTTCCCAAAAGACTCTTTTTTAGCATCCTTTTTACCTTGCTTGCCTTTGGTAGCTTTGCTTGGAGTTTTCGAGATTTCTAAAGCGGGCGAAGGAGCTCTTTCGCTGATGGGGCTGATTTCGTCAGGACCAGGCCGGGCCACCTCAGATCTTACAGATCCAGGAATCTCAATGTCCTTCCATTTCGTTGAAGAAGCAGATGTATAGATCGGAGACGGCCTGGGCGGCCGTTGTCTTCCAATGGGCGTTACAATAGGCGTCCGCTGATCGGGCAATATAAGGGGCGGGTTTTGGCTGTACGGGGCTTGGCCTGGTGTTGGCTGATAGTACGGAGGGCTTTGGTTGTATAGCGGGTAGTAAGGCGGTAGAGGAGACTGATACTGCGAATGATTGCCAAATTGAGAACCTTGGCCAGGATTTGGGCCAGCGGCACGATAACCAGGTACAATCCCATGATTCGGGGTGTGGTAGGGAGGTAATGCATTCTGACCGTAGGGATGGTAAGCTACTGGATATGGTGATTGGCTGTCATAGTATGGGTATGCACGCTGCGCATAATTTCGCGGTTGCGGCAGTTGTACTGGATGTGGCTGAACTCCATGAGACTGAGCAGGCCGCGGTATAGGTAATGTAGGACTTGACCTGTGCTGGCCTGCCATATCAGCAAGGGCATCCAAAGGTCCATTAGGAGATCCAGATGACCGAAGCATGCCAGGTGGAGGCGGTAGTATTATGGGTGACGCAGATGGATCAGGGAGAGTCATTGGTGGATGAGCGATGCGTGGGCTTGGAATTGGCATAACCCCTGTTCTCGGCTGGCCTGTAGAATGTGATAATCTGGGGTTTTCCGCTTTCGGTGATCCCAACGAGTACCCAGAACTCGCATATTGGGGTGTCGGCGGAGGGAGCCTAGCACTTTGTGGTAAAGTGGGCTGCGAGATAGACCTAGAATCCTGAGCGATGCTAGGAGCCCGCTGCGTCTCTGGCGCCGATACTGGCGGCGCATTGTGAAGCGTAGCTTCAACCCTTACGCTTTCTTGTGTTTGCGGCGGAACATCACTCACGGCCACTGCGTCTTGACGCACGGTGATACTCCCCTGGCCATTGGCTTCTTTTGTAGGCTGCTGGACCAGTACGTTCTCTGACGAGCTTGGGTTCGAAGCTTCAGGGAGAGTTGCAGTAATGGATTTTTGTACTGGACTCTTTGAAGCAGTATGAGTTTCGCCGACTAGTGGCTTTTCTTCCGCAGGCTCATCACTGCGTAGCAATGTTTGGATTGACGAAGGTCGCTTCGGATCTCTCTTGTTCGCAATTTCTTGATGCTGTAATCGCGCATCCCACTCTCCTCGAGTTATCTCCTGGATATCCCTTTGAACCAGACGATACTTTCGCTCTTGCTCTTCAATGGCCTTGACTGCATGATCTCTATAGCGGAAGTAAAGGCGCTTAGTCGCACGTGGTAGCAAGTAGCTGTACTGTGGCGCATCGCTCTCGGTCTCCAACGGTGGCCTTGATATCTTTCGTTTGCGGGAATTGTGTTGGCTCTTCATGTCAGACCCAGCATTGTCGGTCCCAGTCACCTCTAGCTTTACCTCCTCCCTCAAGATACGCAGGTATAACTCTCTGAGGGATTCTGGCTCAAGGCGGCCATTGTCGGAAGAGTCGCTATCTCGAAGTATCTCATTGTTCTTAAGCTCGCTCGACACCTTTTCGAAAGATGGTGGATTCCCGGCATATGGCTGTAGTGTTTGGAATAGCAACAATGTTTCCAGCGGAGAATGCACAAAGACTGAGGTCATGTCCCATGCTAGGCCGACCCAATTGTCGTACGAACTTTTCCTGCTAGGATCGGAGCCACAATGAAAGATCCTCGGGAAGCAGCGACCCAGGCGTGTCTCCAATATGAACCAGTCTAAACTGATGCCCCGAAGTTCGCTCCGCGCCCTTCTTTCTGCGTTCTCTGGACAGCTGTTGGGAGCTTGCGAAGAGTGTTAAATATATGGCACAAGATAAGCGAGGAACGAGCATTAAAGCCTACTAGGCATCCCTGCAACCCCGCGAACCCTGGATAGGATCGTCATTCTTGACCTCCCTTTCTCCTCCCTCATGCTACTGCCCCTAACAACCTCGCCTTCTAATCCCTTTCCTCCAACATCATTACCGTGTAACTATATACACATGAATCCAAAAATACGCCAACTTTCTATGCTCTGAATTGGATAGCCCAACGTTGTTAAGCTATTCCCTTCATATCGGGAAACGCTATGTCTGACAAGGAAGGGCCGCGGAAGTCCAATGGTCGACCCCAATCGTATGGCTCTACTTGCAAAGCTATATATGCCTCAGCTGAGACAATTCTCACAGTACTATTGCGCGTAATTTCTCCGCTGCTCTCAATGATGCCTTCTCTATAGACAGCAACGTCGACCGGAATCTGAAAGGCCTTGTCCAATCAGTCGAGCAAAAGTATGTTTCGGATCTTTATCCTTTCGAAGTACTACGTAAGAGCCTTCACAGCAAAGTGTTGACAAGTGTCAGAAAACAGGCAGTTGATTCACAAAACCAGGAGCTCGAAGCTCTAGAAGCACGCTTACGAGACACCGAGGAACGCCTCAGGCAACAGCAATCAAGAAAATCTTCTCATACAGCCAAAATCAGTGCCATCAAGAGCTCTCACCCGAGGCAGCCACTGGGCCCAACATTTAGCGACCAGGTAGATGATCGGTCAAACGATAGCGCCACACGTTCGTTAGCTGCGCAACCGCGAAGAACCCAACCGTCAACATCCAGAGTATCATCTTACCAGATGCCACCGATGCCAGGGGCTCTTCCACCAACGCCCGGGGTAACTTCGAGCCAGGATTACTATAAGTAGGTTTTAGTAATAGCCAGGACGACGAATGACATTCTGCGCATTGCCCGATAAGCTGGTTCTGCCCCATCTACCAAGAGTTTTCAATGCACTTGAATAGTGATCCTTGTACAATACTCGATGGAGAGCGTCCTTCTCAGTCTATGATTGACCATTGGATCTAAGGTATGCATGAGAGAGTTGTACCGCTCAAGAATGTTGTCATCGCCACGGAGAATTTTCTAATTTTCTGCCACCAACGACGTTCTCTACTTTTAACTCGTTACTTTCTTCCTTGTCATAAGAGTTGGTCCACAGACGACTGCATAATGACTTCAAAAGAACGCACCACTGGACTCTCATGGTATTCGTCACTACTATTAACAACATTCAAGGTTCCACGTCTTTCGGTAATATTCACGAACATGGACGTCAACCACTGGCGTTTGAAAAATCCATTCTTTGCTGAACTTTTCGTTAATCTAAGTTCGTTGCGTTTGTGCACTGGAAGATCTCTGTAAGCTTGATGCATGATGTTGGACTTGTTAAAACACTTAGAGGGCTCAATATGTGTGGCTGCAACCAAGGATACATAAGACCGCCGTCGTAGCTGTGGTCTATGTATGCCGTACTGGTCATGCCTTTTCCACGATTACATTACCTGAGTCGCATTGGTCTTGTGGACTTCAGAATGGTGTCCCTTCGCTGTTCGGAATCTGCCTCTAACTCTTCTTGCTCCTATGTACACAGTCGTTGACTGGCCATTGCCGTGGCCACTGTCTTGTTCTCTTGTGACAGACGTTCAGTGGAAAGGCAATGGTAGAACCCTAAGAAGTCGGCCTAATGTTATTCCACTACCGCCTCTTGACAGTCCCCTTAGGTTGCGGCTTCATCTTCCTTTACTTTCTACATCTTCAACTCATTCCACCACACCTTCCTTGCTTTCAACGTCCGAGCCCTGTGCTTGATCAGCAGTGCTCAAGCACTTGAACATCTATTACACCAGGTGCGTTACACTCTGCAAGCCCCTCAAGAATGTAACTTCTGTCATGACCTTTGCACGCTCATCCATGTCAGCTTCAAGATACTGAAGGTTGAGGTCTTGTCCATTGAAGGAACTACACTTAGGGCTATTCGTGTACCCCGCATCTTGTTGCCCATTGTTGATATATCTTGCTCACTGTTCACATTCTTGGCCTCACTTCCGCTCACTTTCAACATTTTCGAAGGACAACATCTTTACTAACAAATACAAATTCTAGCATACAGCTTTTCCTTACACATATTCGAAGAGCTCTGGTAGCTCTACTGCATCTTATCGACCATTCTACGGCTGCAAGATTCGTAGAACGGTTTCCTAGGTGAGCACCGTGCCATTAACCTGCTTTTCTACGTTATTTGCACCTTTGAGCATTACTCCGTGTTCGACTTGTCCATTCTCACGGTATCTGAATCGCTATTGATGTCCTTAATCTTACCTCCGTTCACTTTCAACAATCTTGCTAATAAGAGTCTTGTCCAGCCCACGGCATCTTCCTTACATCATCCAGCGAGCTCTGGCAGCTCGGATCACGTACACTCAAGTGTTCAAGACTACCACAACCGCGCCTTAGACCAGTTGCTCTTTACATTCTTAGCACTTCTCGACGGTTCTGACGTACTGTTCCATCTGAAGAAGCATCACTTAGGGTGATCTGAAACCCCGCGTTCAACAGAATCGGATTTGCCATTCTGACTATGCTGTAGACACTGTTTGTCTTTTTGTCCTTGATCGAAGTCAACTGGAACATCTCTTAAGATTGACATCGTACAACCATCAGCCTCTGTCAGTTGTGACAGCCCGATCTCTACAAATTTATTCAAAGAGCTCCGGTAGCTCTTTTCACAGCTCTATCTAACATAAAGCTACAACCTTCAACAACATTTCTTTGAATCAATATCCACGCCTTTGACCGGTTTTCTTTAGTTTTCTGTGCTTGTTAGCAATCTGGTAAGCGTTCTACCTTTCTGGCCTGTTAAACCTTTTATCCCTCGGGATCCTTCACCGAAAAGCTCTATTTCTCTGCCAGATCATGTTTTTCTAACATGGGGTGGTACAGCATATTACCACACATTCATTGATATTCTCCAAAATGTCGAATAATCAGAATACCCGCATTTCGGCCTCTATCTCCGGCACCACTTTGGTCGATTCTCCGCGCTCTGGCTCTCCTACCGGCAGCGTCTCCGGCTCCCCAGACGAGGCTCGCGCTGCTCATAACGGCCGCGGAGATGGCGCCTCTCGTCGTGCTACGTTTCACGCCACCTATCCCAATTCTCACGCCGCCTCTCCGCGCGCCAGCGTCCCCGGCACGTCATCCCCGACCTCCTCGGTCTCGTCCTGTGACAATTTCGACGCTCTGGTGATGGGCCAGGGCGGAGATCAGAAAGGCGAGAAGGGGAAGAACAAAAAGTTCGATTGGACCTATAAGAACCTTGTTGTCTCCGGCGGTGGCGTGGGGAATGGCGTAATGTGCGATCTCATGTGAAATGCTTGATTTTTGGAGAAAGGGGAATTTTTGACGATTTTTTTGATGATTTTCCGATTGGCCGATTGGACACGCGGCGAGATAGCGATGTTAGGGGACAAAATTAGCATAGCAAATCGATGATTTTCTCCGCTTATCTTGGTAGGCAATTGGAGAACGTGCGTGAGATTGTGTGAGATTTGTGAGATGTTAGAAACAGTTTCTCTGAGGTAAGAGGTGGTGAATCGGAAAACGCATCTACATTACAGATACATTCTGAGACTTATCTCGAGGGTTCTCCACGTGAACAAGTGGTAAGATGGGGAAAGTGCGTGAGTATAAGCCATATATCTTGAGGGATTGCTATAGGAAGAAATGTTCAAGTCTCAAGATGACTTTCAGATTTGTGTATGTTTTCGTAATTAAAGTTAATAGTTTTCTACATATACAATCAGAAGAAGTGCATGAACAGTTTTAATTTACAGTTTGAGTCTCATGACTTTTCTGTAATGAGAAATAATGCAGCAGAAAAGTGCAACGATATGTACAAGTCTATGATTATGGTCAATAGCGAGGTAGAGAGATACCTTCATACAAGAGTAAGAATGATTTCAATTTGTGAGAAGATTTTTCTATATTGATAGAGTAGAATAAGTTTGTTAAAATGAGTGTTTGATCTTAAATGCTCGCAGTCATGCACATGAGATAATGGTATGGATACACACATCACCCTCCCTCCCTAACCAAAAAACCCAACCCACAACCCCCAACCCACTCCCTCTTCCAAACCCCTCATCCACCCCATGTTCGTTACTCCTTCTTTCGCCCTCGCTAACACTCTATTCCCAACCCAACCCCCTCTCCAATCACACCCCTTTCTAATCGCACCAACACCTTCGAACCCTCACCGCTATCCTTCCTCTCTTCTACTTTCCTCGTCCAGAAAGTATTAACCTGTCAACGCTACGAGATTGAAGGATTTCGGCAAGATATCAGCGGGTTTCAGGAGGGTTGTGGCGGGGCACTTGGCGGGGCAGGGGGGGGGGCATAATAGTAGGGGTTCTGACAGGAGAGTGAAGGAGAAGAGGACGTGGGAGAATTTAGTGAGGTTTAGGGGGGGGGAGAAGGGGAAGGAGAGGAGGGGCAGGGTTGGATTTTCAGGAATGAAAGTTAGCTTTCGACTCACTTTTACAGACTTCAGTCCTATCCCTTACGCTTTCGGGCTTACTCGTAAGGACTCTATATGTTTTTTCCTGTCAGTGAGCGAAGAACTTGCATGTTTCAACAAGTACACAATGTGAAGCGTGGGTTTCTGCGAAGGATAAGTTACAGACTTTTGATATGTATTAAGTGGGGGGGGGGGTGAAAGTTGGCCTGAGCTTCTGCGAGGATAAAAGTGGTCGAAGCAATGGTTCTTTTGTTGTTATAGTTAAAAGGGTGAAGTTGATGTTAAAGGAAGAAGTGCGTTGAAGAGCGTGACTCTATTGCTTACAGACCGGTTTGAAAGCCGAGATTTGTTGGAAGAATTTTAAGCATGGTACGTAGTTTTGGGAGTAACAATCAAGATTGAGAGACATCGGAAACATAAACATGCTAATTGTATTCAGGTTTATGAGCAGGATGACGAAAATACTTGTGGCCGTTGAGAAACGGCTTGAGATTACATTCCAAAACAAGAACGCAGAAGCATCGTTAAATCCGTCTCATAACCTTAGTCTCGATTTTTGCCTTGTGACCGACACTTCGTACGTGAAATGCTGTGTATCGTTTATCAGGCAATTAACCAAGCGTCTTTGACGCGCGAGGCCTTAATCGAGGCAGGATGCTGGAATACAAGGCTTCGTAAACTTGTTGAGGTATAAATTGCCTTGAAAGTAGAGTGATTATCTTAAGTCTTGTATGATCATAAGGGTGATAGCCATAAACCAAGAGATTTGAAATCGAAGACAGTACGAGAAGTGATATCGGAGAAGAGGTGTCAAGTGAAACGAATGCATAGTGGAAAGAATACCAAGTCAACAAGATGTCAAATTGCAGAAATCCCAATCGAATATTCTACAAGATCAACAAGGCTTGAAACTAGAGACAGCATTGGTGTATAGATCTCCCCCTTGTTAGTTTGCTCTTTCAGACGATCCTGCACCGAAGACACTCGAGATCGCCACATCGCCGAATCGTTGGGGATCGAAAGATACGACTTTCAGTATGATATTATCCTCTTGAGTGTTGTGAGCACGGCACAAGAGCGGGCGTCTTCCAGGTCTGGATACGGAAGAGCATGAACGCGGTTCATGACCGTTTGGGTGCGAAGAGTAAAGGTTTGAAAGTCCTTTTCGATCACCGCAGAGACACCTTTGAGGTGGCTATACATTTCGAGGCACTATATAGCTCCTACGAGTGCTGCTCGATTGCCATAGTAGTTTCGATTGATGTTTGGTTCTGGTTTAAGTATTGCTCTTATTTTCTGAATCAGTGTCCTCAGTGAGCAAGAAATCGAGGGCGTTTGGGGAAGATAACAAGTAGAACATGCCAGACATTTTCAAGACTCGCCATTCCCCTCCAAATAATGGACTGATATAGCTGTACGAGATGTTGGGATTGGCCATATTTCAACGTTCTGGCCAAGCCGGGAGCTGCCTGTCGATCAGGACGACGCGTCAATTAGAAGGAAATAATTGCAACGGCTTGCTTTCGCCCTGCAAATAATTAGTTCGCGAAATTACTCCTCCTCTTCACTGATGCATCTCCGTCACTCAGAAAAGCTCGCGAGGCATAATCCCAGACTCAACATGGATGTTTCAGACATGGACGACACTGTTTCGGTCCCAAGACGACAGTCCCGGTTCACTTCCCGGAAACTGGCAACAAAATCAGGCCCGCAGGTCTCCACATGTTAGAAGAGCTTCTATCTTTCCGACATAAAGACACCTTGTCAGTTTAGACTGACCCAGACGGAGTCCAAGCCCCTCAGCCTCAGGTGCACATGTCTATCTCTTGCCACTAGTTTTGGAAGCTTTGAATTTTGCAAGCTCAGCCCCGGGAAGCGACCCCTCAAGCAGCGATGCAAGCGATTCTGAGTTTGGCGCAGGCGTGCATGCACAGGTGACTCCTAGCCTGGGTCTGAGAGTTATTTCTTAGAGTTATTAGCTTGATGGATGTGAATGGTATCGGTAGAGATAGAGGAGCTGTAGTCTCCTCAATGATCAAGGGTGCTTGGAAAGGGGTTCAAATATCATAAAGTGTTCTCCAAATAGATGTAATTGATAGCGAATGGTCAGGGTCGCCCCAAACGTAGTCTAGCCTGCGTAATTCTGTAGTCTAAATCTCTAGTACACCTAAGCTGCAAGGACCTACAAGTTCGTCTTCAGTCCTTCATGTACTTCTTCAACCCTCTCAATCTCTCTTTCGCGCTTTCCAGTACATCATCGTTCTTACAAAAGGCAAACCTGAGCCAGTTCTCCGCCAAATGCGCATTTTGGGCCGTATAGAATTCTGTGGGAGGTATAGCCGCAACGCCTAGTTCCATAATCAGGAACCAGCTGAGCTTAAAGTCGCGTGGTCGTTCGGCGACGTGTGGAGGATAGCTGTAGTCTTTGGGGAGCTGGACTTTGGTCATGTTCACCAGAACGAAGTATCCACCTTCTGGGTCGGAATACTGATAAAAGAATATTAGCTGCCAGCGAGCAGTTTCACTCCGCCTTTCGCTAGAGGTCGCTCACAGGTAGACCAAGCTCATCAAAGACCTCGTTAAACCTTTTCATTTTCCCTTGCATTTCCTTCTTACTTTCCTCCCAGAACCCCATCTTATCTGCCTGCTCAAACCCTACGGCAGCGGCTTCCTGCAAGGGACTTACGCTACTATAGCATATTCGAAGATGGGCAGCAGATACATATTTAATCAGATGTTCGGGACCAATTAGATAGCCAATTCGCCATCCGGTAGCGTAGAAATTCTTGCCGACAGAACCGACCGTGATAGTGAGCTTGGCAATCTCAGGAGAGAGGGTGGCTATACGGGTAAAGGGAACGTAGTAAAGGCGGTCGTAGACCTGGACAGAGTATGAGTTGGGTGCCCTAAAGCTTTAGTATTTTGGAAGGTTTGAGCATACTTCGTCAGAGAGGATAAGGATGTTGTGCTTCACACAAAGATCGCCAATGGCTTGAAGTTCTTCTTTGGAAAAGACTTTGCCTACGGGATTGTGTCTGAAGTTTATAAGCGGGGTGTAAAAACGGCGATAGGTGTTTAGCCTACGGAGAATTAAGCATCTATGCCCTTCACTTAGTAAAATGTACTTGTTCATTGTGCGGGTTAAGCCTCACTATCATCCTTGTCTTAGGATTGATGAGATTCTCCAGTTCAGCCATGTTGATTGTCCAATCAGCAGCAGATGATGTTTTTGAAGCTCCATACTTGGGTGGCTGAAGTGGTAGATATCTGCAGGTACCACCAGCCATTTCAATATTTGAAATGTACCTATGTTTCAAGGTTTAGCATCGACACATGGCACGTCCGATGACTATCCTCACTGATCAAAGAACGGTTCGAAGACGATAACTTCGTCCCCTTGTTCAACAAAGCCCATAAAGGCGCTAAGAATGCCTTCGTTGGCGCCACTAGTGATGGTTACCTCTGTGTCTGGATTGATCTTTCTGCCGAAGAACGGAGAGTAGGCATCAGCTAATGCTTTCCTTAGCCTGAGCCGACCCTTTGCTTGAGTTAGTCAGAATTACAATGTACCACAGGTAGGTCTCCGTGCCTGTGTAGGAGAATACTGGTTGCATTCAACTTTATTCAGAGCTTCCTTGGCTGCATCGATTACAAACTTCGGTGGATTATAGCCACTAAAGGATCTTAATGTATCTTCTCGATCTCATTCTTGGAAGGTGACATACTCACAAGAAACCTTGGCCCATGTTTACAATTGGTTGTACCGGAGATGCCGCTGCTGCTTCATTGACCATGGTCCTGGTTGGTTGAAGCATTAGCTAACAATTAGCCTCAAAGACATCCGGCTTAGCATACCAGACATCTTGTTTGTGCCCAGCTACTCTTTTGGCCGGCCGAAAAGGGTCACTCCTCGCTGAAGTTGCAGACATGGCTCGGCGGAACAACGTACAAGGTACGGCAGAAGGACAGGAAGAGAAGGATCGCGTTCTGCAAAGCTGGAACAGTTGCAGCATGCCAATTGATGAGCAGATTTGGATTTGACTTGTCTCAACCTGGACTGTAAAAAACTCTTGGAATATGAATGCGTGCTGCCCATATGCGGCTAGGCCATCCGTATCCGCCCGAGTCACACTCGGCGTTCCTCGGACTTCTATCAGCTTTCACTATTTTCTTCCTATCAAAGCTTTCATCCACCTCCATCCTGAATATTTTTGGTGGGGATACCCCAAGTTACGTCCTGAGCTGTGCACGAGCCTGTTGTAATTTGAAGTACGATAAATTATCTTCGACCAGGTTCTCCGTCACTGCATTTTGGCACTCTCAAAACCTCGTCCTCTCCTACTCCTTTTGGAAAACGATCCGAGAAGATGCGGCTTCTTCGCATGCCTTCTGTATCTTCGTGTCACTCTAGTAGTGGACTCTCGCTTGACAAAACCGTATGAGCTTAAGAAACGAACAGGAACAGCACAATACTGGCTGGATGGAGTATCTATTTCCCGTACTATTGGCAAAAGCATTTTCTAGCACTTGAGCGGTTCTTTCTCTCCTACTTCTGATTCGCTGTGGTTAAATCGCATTGATGGGAAGCAACCAATTCAAGCGCACTTCTGCATCATGCATGCAGCCTGCATGACCATGACCACAATACCATTGTAGGTATTCTCGTGAACCGTCATTACCAGCAAAAGTTGGAAGTCAGGTACCACCTATTTCGGTAGCTTTGCATGGTGGAAGCGACTCACTCTGGTACAATACAATAGGTACTGGGCCTCCACATTTTCTCTTCGTCAGCTACTCTCCGTGCAACCCTGTTTGAGCATTCAAACTCTACTTACGTCCTAATCAAGATTTCCTTGGAAGCGTTATCCTTCAACCAAAGAACCTGAACATGAATGGACTGAATCGCTTGAGAGTGGGCTTGGCCATTGGTAGAGGCACTGGCGCAGAGCTGGCAGATGTTTTTACATTAGTTATGAATCGACTTTCAGATCTTTATTCGGTACCCATTGAGCTATGCTGTTCGCCCAGAACCTATCACTCTTACTTCTCACTGCTTGGAGAATATGATGATCAGAAGGCTATATCCCACGAGACCTTTCAGGACGTGTCGCACTACGAGACATTCTGCAAGGAAGAAGCTTCTAAGGGCACTCGAGTGATTTTCAGAACGGCAATCAACGCTCAATCGCTTTATCTAGTTCGCCAACACCTCGAAGCTATTAAAATCGAGCAGTTCAGCCAAGGACCCAACTCCCTGCTTCTCATCCGCGATCAAGCTCAAGGCTTTTACACTGGTGCTAATGAGCATGACGTGGCCGGGGAAAAGGTTTCTCGTACCTGCGAATTCAGAAAGGAAATATTTAGCCGTATTATTTCCTACTCTATCATGCGCGCGCGCCAAGTATGGGGCGATCATGGTATCGAGTCCGTATCTATGGTCTACAAGTTCCATCTCTTTGATGGTGTCTTTAGCGCCTGGGCGAAGGACTGGTCGAAAGAGCATGGCATCAGAATCGAATTTGTCCAACCCGACACTGCCAATAGGAACCTGCTTGCATTCGGCCTTCGAGGACGTCACTTAATGATTGCTGGCAACGAGTGGGCAGACATCATGCATGTTATCCTTCTCAACATGTTTGGACAGGGCGCTCAAGAGGCTAGATGCACTGAAAATATCTATCTTCATCCTGATATGCACTGCCTTAGCGAGTTCCAGACAGTACATGGTTCTGCCGATGATCTTGCTGGTAAAGGAAAAGTTAATCCTTCAGCTACTTTGCGGGCAGCTGCCGCGATTCTAGAACGCCATGGGGGCTGCAGAGGACTCGAAAAGGTAATGGACCGGGCGTTGGAAGTACTGCAGCAGCGGAATAAAGGCACACCAGATCAAGGGGGTAATATGTCAACGATGGAAGTGGTCAATTTTATACTGGCCACCATCATGGAAGCATCATCGCCCCCTGATGCAGCAGTTTCCATGCCGTTGCTAATGAACGGGCATGCTGCGAGTGTGCAATCATCCGCATCCATATCCAATTGAATGACGAAAGTGGTTTCGTGATTTCGCTCGTAGGCTTGGGTAGACCACCTCCGGTGGATAGCTACGGAGCTTTGGAGGAAGAAGGACCTGATTCCCATTTTCTGTAACTATTGATTCGACAGCATAATTTAGATCGATCTATATTAATCCCGTACAGTTATAGATTTGAAACGAAAACGCCATTGAACTCGTGCCATAAGTGGGACCTGATGAAGTAGAAGCTACTCATGAAGCTCCACGCAATTTGCTGCAAATCAACTTGTAGAAACTTTCTGATCTTTCGAATACGCTCGAGGTTTCGATGTATCGATGTAGAACTCGAGTGAGCAGTGGATTACATTTCGAATATCTAACCGAGTGCACCTTCCGTATGCAACAAACATTGCCCTGGATACTGCACGCAACAGCATTAATTAGATAGGTGAATTGACAATCATACTACAAATCACAATGCTCTCGATGAGTGTAACCAAGCAGAAAGCAGACCAGACCCGACCCGAAGCAACGACGGAGAATAAGAGTGGCAAAGCAGAAGGCGAAGTAAGAGAACGGCTTGAATATTTCGCCATTGGCCACGCTTCAGCGAAATGCCCTCAATCCCATGGAAAATGCCCATCCCAGTCCAGAAAATCAAAAGAAGACATGGGAGCAAAAGAATGTGCCAAGTACTTCGCCTCAGACATCTTAGCGACATCTCTCGTGCATCAGCAACATAAACAGAGAACTATCTTTCGGATTTAGACACGGTAACACCGCGCATGAACGCGTCTCTCAAATGCCCTTGCGCCAACCCAACATGCTCTTCCTCGATCAACATGGTCGACTGTCCAATATGCGGCAAACCCGTGAAAGAGGCAAAGATAAACAATCACATTGATTCAGGATGCGAAGCCTTTATTGACCCACCTTCGTCCCCTGCCCAATCAAATCAAGATGGGAGTTCCACACCAGTGGCCAGCTTCTTTAAGACAGCTTCGACCAAAAAGGCTGTTCCATCAGCTACAACGAATGCTAGAGCGCCTCAAAGTATTTCCAAAGAACTATCTATTCATGGCATAAGCGCTTCACACATTACTCAACCCGGAACCAAACGTCAAGCAACCGATCTGCAAGATGGCACATCGCGTCCTGGCACGGAGCAAAGCACAAGTTTTGAAGGAGAACCACCCGCAAAGCGAATAAAACCCTCTACAGCGTTTCAAAAAGCGGCTCCTCTTGCTGAACGAATGCGACCTCGGTCTCTTGACGAGGTATATGGACAAGAGCTTGTTGGGCCTGATGGTGTTCTTCGAGGACTTATTGAAACGGACAGGACGCCATCAATGATACTATGGGGAGGAGCTGGAACGGGCAAGACTACTATTGCACGAGTAATCGCGAATATGGTCGGCAGCCGTTTTGTGGAAATTAATAGCACAAGCTCTGGGGTTGCAGAGTGTAAGAAGATCTTCGCAGAAGCAAGAGGAGAGCTTGGCTTGACTGGGAGGAAGACGATAATATTCTGCGATGAGATCCATAGGTTTTCGAAAAGTCAGCAAGACGTCTTTCTGGGGCCCGTAGAGAGTGGACAGATCACGTTGATAGGGGCCACGACGGAGAATCCATCCTTCAAGGTCCAAAATGCGCTTCTATCCAGATGCCGGACGTTCACCTTGCAGAAGCTTACAGATGCCGACCTTGTCTCTATACTTCAGCATGCCCTCGAAGTCGAAGGCCCTAATTACAGTCCTTCTTCGCTAGTTGACGACGATCTCATCAAATACCTTGCTGCTTTCTCAGACGGAGATGCAAGAACAGCCCTGAATCTCCTGGAGCTTGCAATGAACCTGTCTACCCGGCCCTCAGCAACTAAAGAAAGGATCAAATCGGCCCTGACCAAGACTCTGGTCTATGATCGCGCTGGAGACCAGCATTGTAAGCTTGACACTTTTTCTACTCCGTTTGTACTTGTCACTTTCGTCTCTTTTCTTAAACCCGCATGCGCTTCAATTGTTACGTCATTTCCAGATCGTAACCCCTATTCGTTTAAGTTTCGTACCTCTTAATCTATGAGTCCATGAATGTTTTGCTTGTCATATTCTTTTTTCTTGCCAAACTGTGATTTTCTAGAATGATCCTGTCTATTCTTGTGTACTTCATAAAACCACGTTCTCACATACATGGCTTCATGCCCGCTCCTTTTCTCTACCACATTTGTACGCCATCTCAAACTATCGCACATACCCTTCAAATCCCCTATCAAGAATATGCACAGAAGCTGCAGGATCACCGTCTCCACCAACCCCCAACTGATTCGCCGCCCCACAGACGACACCATCTCCGCTCTCCACAAATCAATCCGTGGCTCCTCTCCCTCCGCCTCCCTCTACTATCTCGCCCGCATGCTCGCCTCTGGCGAAGATCCTCTCTACATCGCCCGCCGCCTCATCGTTGTCGCCTCCGAGGACATAGGCCTCGCAGACAACAGCCTCCTCCCCCTCGCCACAGCAACCTACACTGCGTGCGAAAAAATCGGCATGCCTGAGGTCAAGATCAACCTCGCGCATTGCGTCGTCGCGCTATGTCACGCCAGGAAGAGCACAAAAGTCTATCGAAGCATGGCGAATGTAGAGCAGGTACTGCAAGAGCCGGGCATGGCGGGCTTGCCCGTGCCGGTGCATTTGCGGAATGCGCCGACCAGGCTAATGAAGGAGATGGGGTATGGGGCGGAATATAAGTATAACCCGAGGTTTAGGGATGGAAAGTGCAAGCAGGAGTATTTGCCGGAGGGGTTGCAGGGGAGGCAGTTTATTGAGGAGGAGGATCTGGGGGTGGAGGTTGATGAGGAGCTGGACTAACTTGAGAGAAGGGAAGACCGGGGTACGCGGTTGGATGGTTGGCTGGGATGAAGGAGGTGGGTCGGAGATGATGAGGGCAATGGGGTCAGTTGGTGTCTAGGAGGGATGTAGAGGCCGGGCTATTTGCTGTTTTTGCGCTCGGATGACGGCTTTCTCGATATCTGTACCGTGGAGGAATAGGGGAAGTCGATAAAAGAAAGCGGAGGGTGAGGACGTAGCATTCTACACCCTAGTGACAGAGATGGGATTCGGGAGGTGGATGGCTAGGTATGAAGAAGGGCTCGGAAACCGTGCGAATTTGAATAGGTTTGTTCTCGTGATGTACCTTGAGCATAGATACCCCATGCAGCGAGCGGATCACATGGTTTGGGAGCTCGGGTGGCGATTGATGGTTTTCGCGGAAGTGGAGGAGTGGGTAGCAAGATAAGTATCTTTGACGTTCGTTTTGGCTCTCCTAATCACTTGAGGTCTGTGCTTGGTGTGAAGGTCCATACCCACCGCTGTTCCCCCATTATCCCACCCTCCTTCCCGCCCCCTCCCCAAAACACACCAAGCCCCACTCAAACAAGCACCCCCGCCTCCACCCACTCTTCCGGCACCCCAAGCCTACACCCCCTCGCATCACTAACCCACTTCACAAAGACCGGATTCGCCTTTTCGACCTCAGGCGGGGTGGCGTCGGCGTCTGAACCAGCGCCAGCGCCATTGGCACTGAGTTCGGCTGCGGAGAGTTTGCCGCGTCGTTTGGGGGCTTGTTTTTTGAGGAGGCGGTTGATCGTGTCCATCTGTGCGAGTGGGGAGAGTTAGTTGGGGTGGTTTTTGGAGGATGCGTTGGTAAGGGGGGTAAAGAGAGGAGGGGGGCCGGTGGAGGAGCGGTGCGGAGTTGGGGCGCATACCTTTTCCTCTTCGTTACGCTTCTCGCTGAGGTTCTTGCGACGGCGTGCCATTTCGGCGCGGCGCATGGCGTGTTCTTCGGCTGTGAAATGTTTTTTCGTTTGCGGTTCTGCAGGGGAGAAGGTTGGTAGAGCTTAGGGTAGCGGGAAGATAGAGACATACCCATCGGCAGTTGAAGAAAGTCGCCCTCCGCCATTACTTGATCTAGTCTACTCCTTTGCCTCTTTGTCATCTTACTGATGTCGGGCGTGCTGGCTCTACTTCCTGTACCCGGGCTTCGACTCTCCTCATCTTGATTCGTCTCGTCCACGTCCCCTTCTGCGTCTTCCTCTGCGTCCTCTGCTTCGGCTTCCGAATCTAGCTCGGAGAGCTCTTCGTCATCGTCTTCCATTTCCATTTCCTTGGACTCCACGCTCTTTAAATTTCCGTCCTGTGCGGGTGTGACAACGACACTTGGTTTCTGCGTTGGCCCTGTCATCTTCAGCATTCGCGGAGAACCCAATAGTGTGCCAACGTCCATTTCTACGTCTCCATCCGCATCAGCGTCTGCACTGTCAGCCTCGGCTTCCTCCTCCTCATCTTCCTCCTCGTCGTCTTCTTCCTCTTCGTCCATCTCTTGGTCACTGGGCACCACCTCATCTTCCTCTTCGTCATCTTCGTCGTTTTCGCTCTCGCTTTCCACCACAATACTCCTTTTTGCTCTGCTACCCCTTGGTCCGTTGATAATCTCACCGCCCACAAACGAGTCCCTCGAGTTGATCGATACGTTCTTCTGTTTTCCTGACGTAGCTTCGCGTAATTTGCTCGAGGGCATCTTTACGGTAAGGTGAATAGATTTCTTGGCATCTTCTGGGGATCGAGATTCTGAGCGCGCAACAGTGACTGCTTGGCTCTGGATTCCTGACGCGGCACGCCGAGGCCGCCCCATTTTGGGGGAGGGTGGACTGGGATGGGAAGTCAGAGAAGCGCGAGAGCGGAGGGTGCGTCGTTCAGCAGGCATTTTGACTTGAGCTGGAATGACGAAAATTGTTCAATACACAAAATGGGTGTTAAGGTTTAAAGATACGCAAAGGCGAAAGCTAAAGCTGCAAGCAATGTGCGTAATTGACCTGTCAAACCAGAATATCTGCAGGAACGATAACAGATGACGGGGGCCAGATGCACGCTGCCGGAAGCTTGGGTTCAAGGATTTTACTCTTGCAAATTTCAGGACATATGGTCAGATGGACCTTATACAGTCCAGTGCATGAATGATATAAGGTCGATCAAAATATACTGTAATCAATGGATGGAATGCTAACTGCTCGTGAAATAAGCGGTGGGTTTTCACATACATATTCATGTTGGAGGGCTGTCGAGGAGCTACATCGGTTCCCTTGGCGCCTTGTGGCCAATCGTCGCTGCCTTCGGTACCATCATAGCTGACGCTGCGAAGTCGCTTAGCTGGTCTCTCGGCCATCCTGCTGACGCCAACCGTTGGCTGAACTGAATTTAGACAGTGGGGACGGCTGGCGTCAAGTTGAAGCGACTTCAGGGCAAGATTTACCGAAGCACAATTGGTCAAGTAGCAAGATGATAGTTTATCTCTCTGGCGATGCCGGTTGAATAGTCCAAGGCTCTCAATTTGCCCTCTCCCGCATCATATACAGCAACTGTATGGTTCAATATACTGTGCTAGTTGAAGGATACCGTAACATATCGAGCCGAGGTCCACTGTCCGTTCCCTTGTTCGAAGCAATTTCAACAGCTTCCAACTTCCACAAAGGGACCAACATGAGTGATCCGCAGAAGCCCGGCGCGAAAGCCATACCAGAGTGGCAACGTGAGAAGCCTTCCGATGCAGCAGCTAACCCCCAGAAAGGCTCTCTAGAGAGCTCTAACAAGCCAGGAGACGCCAATCCCGGGTCAAGAGCTATTCTAATTGAACAAGCTTCGCGATTCCTCGAAGATCCAGAGATAAAGCATTCCACAATGGAACGCAAGATACAGTTCCTAGAGTCCAAGGGACTGACAAACCACGAAATATTCGAGATGATGGGAATTGCCCGAAAAGAAGACACCCCCACTGTAGCCGAACCTGAGGATAAGACGGAAAAGGTCTTTACTTACAATCCTTGCCTACGTCAATGAATCTCGCACTGACTCCAATAGCTAGTCTAAATTCCCAGAACAATTAATGCAGCAAACCCAATCACACTCCCCAATTTCTCAAACGCCAGCTTCAACAGCTCCCCATGCGGACACCCCGCCAATAATCACCTTTCCCGAATTTCTCCTGCACTCCCAAAAGCCTCCACCTCTGATCACTGCTCAACGGCTGCTTAATACTTTTTATGTAGTTACTGGCGCCGCCGCAACTGTCTACGGCACCAGCAAGTTCGTCATTGATCCTATGTTGGACTCCCTAACCACGGCGCGCCATTCTCTCTTCGAAACCGCTTCTACGAACCTTGATACGCTCAATGGGAAAATGGAGAAGACAGTATCCACGGTGCCGAATGCATCGCGGCCGGTTAGTATTGAATCTTCATCTGTCCACGACGTGGATGCGGACACTGAAGCTACGGAATTCTTCCACCGCTCCACCGCCACGCAGACCTCCCCAAACCTCACCCGCTCAAACTCCTCCCTCTCATCTCAAGCGCCACAAACACCTGCTTCTCCCACAACCACACAAAGCATACAACTTCAGACGCTCCACAGCCAGCTGTCTTCCCTAGTTCCCGCCTCCGAACCCGAAAATACCCTCGAAAGTCGGCTCTCGGATGTACAAACCTATCTGGGCGGTATGGCTTATGGGGGAAATTTGCAATTTGGAAAGGTGGGAGGAGAAGAGAGGGATGAGGTGTCAAAAGTTAAGGCGGAGATACGAGGAGTCAAAGGAGTCTTGCTGAGTGCAAGGAATTTTCCGAGCGGGATTGGAACGAGGAACTGGGGTTAAGCTAATCTTAAGTCAATGTTTACTGAACACCATGACGGATTGATATGAGTGGATGGCTTTCGCAGTCGCAGTACTGCCCGGATTTCTAGTGCATGATCAATACATCAGAGAACAGAATTCGTGTGCGAAATATAACAATAAGGGTTGTTAGTGGTAGAATGGCATACAGATCGATTGATGATTGTAGAGATAGCATTTGATAGCGAGGCGCACATATGGAGATATATGCATAGAGCATTTCTATCCTATGTCCATGGCGTTTTCATCATCACTGCCGTAATCTTCCATATTTCCCGTCCCGTTCGATCCATTGCAATATTGATCATGCTGAACCCCGTTCACCAACTTTGATATATCGTCATTATTGGCTTTCGACGCTCGTGCGTCCTCTAGCTGCTTCTCCCTCGCTCTTGCTCTGGTCTCAATGATAGCCTTCCTCACATTGTCTTGCTCCGGGGCTACCGTGAGAGATGATGGGACATTATATAGGACCATCTGAGTGTTGACCGCCGGTTGGCTATGTCCTCTAAGTAGCGACTTTGGTATCTTTCCAAGCTTCTTCTCTATGTCGGGCAGGAAGACGAGCCTTTCTTCCTCGCTCTCGATGTCTGCCAGCTCCTGGTCTAAGTTGTAGATGTAAACTTTCTCTTTCGTATCATCTAATTGCATCCACCCGTCGTCGCCGTTCGCATGCGGCGGCTGCTCCGCCGTGGCCTGCTTGACTGGAAGGTATAGTTTGCCATTATTTTCTGTAGCATAACATTAGCCACGATCAATAGCTGTATTGGAGTGGCGCGCCTAGATTAAGGAGATTGAATCTCTTCGAGAGTCGTTGCTCGTGTGCTAAGTCCTCGTCGGCGTGGCGTTTCTTGCCGTGGTGAACTGAAGCTCCGAGTGGAACCTCCATCCAAACCTCACCTCCCCAATACCCGCAATTGTATCTATCTATGAAAATCTTCCCTTGTTCAACCTAAACGCCGGTTGGCTCGGGCTATCTTCATCTTTGATCAATGCCCGCTTCATGCAAGGAGTTAATGTGGTAAAGAGGTGCGGAGTTTCTGCAGGTTACGGATATTCCAGATCATTCCATGCCGTGAGCAAACCACCAAGACTTGCAGTACCCAAAATTACCCGAATTGGACGCCGCATGATTACAGAGCTTAAAATGGCTACTACGAATTCAGGAGAGCAGTGGAGCGCTGTGCGTGTGCGAAATACATTTCTAGATTTCTTTAAGAGGAATGGACACACTTTTGGTATGATAACTGAAGTGGTAAAGATCTTGATATTGGTACTAAAACGTTGCACAGTACCCTCATCATCTGTTGTACCACACTCGGATCCTACCTTACTCTTTGCCAATGCTGGAATGAATCAGTACAAGTCCATTTTTCTCGGTACCGTCGACCCTTCTTCGGATTTTGCGCAGCTCAAGCGTGCCGTGAACTCCCAAAAGGTGAGCAATATGTCTGAAATGCAAATGAGGTGCTAATCATGATAGTGTATCCGCGCTGGGGGTAAGCACAATGTAAGCTTTTGCCATGTTAGAGAGATGCAGTAACTTACGTATGAAGGACCTCGACGATGTGGGCAAAGACAGCTATCATCATGTGAGTACCTCTTAGATCTGCTCCCTAGAAACTAGGGGTCATGGTGTCATCTAGACGTTTTTCGAAATGCTGGGAAACTGGAGTTTTGGGGACTATTTCAAGAAAGAGGCCATCCAGTATTCGTGGGAGCTGCTGACAAAAGTCTACGGCCTGGAGCCTGACCGTCTCTATGTGACTTACTTTGAAGGCAACAAAGCTGGTGATCTTGAACCAGACTTGGAAGCCAGAGACTTTTGGAAATCTGTCGGTGTTGCTGACGATCACATCCTTACTGGAGACATGAGGGATAATTTCTGGGAGATGGGTGATCAAGGACCATGTGGGCCTTGCAGTGAAATACATTATGATCGAATAGGAGGCAGAAACGCAGCGCACTTAGTTAACCAAGACGATCCTAACGTCCTCGAGATATGGAACAATGTGTTCATTCAATACAATCGTGAACCGGATAAGTCTCTCCGCTCACTTCCCAGCAAACACGTCGATACAGGTTTGGGCTACGAACGTTTAGTTTCTGTACTTCAGAACAAGATGTCAAATTATGACACAGACGTCTTCACACCGCTGTTCAAGGTAATACAGGAAGTCACCGGCGTGCGAGAGTACAGTGGTAGATTTGGGAACGAGGATGTAGATGGTATTGATACCGCCTACCGGGTTGTTGCTGACCATGTACGGACACTTGTTTTTGCTATATCGGATGGTGCCGCACCTAACAACGAAGGTCGAGGTTACGTAGTAAGGCGAGTATTAAGGAGAGGTGCTCGATATGCCAGGAAATACTTCGGTTCTGATATTGGTACTTTCTTCTCAAAAATCGTCCCGACCTTAGTCAAGCAAATGGGCGATATGTTTCCGGAGATCAAGAGGAAGGAATCGGATGTAATTGAGATACTGAATGAAGAGGAGGAATCTTTCGCTAAGACTCTGGACCGTGGAGAGAAGCAATTCGAGAATTACGCCCAGCAGGCGAAGCTGAAAGACTCGAAAAGACTCCACGGTGCCGATGTCTGGAGGTTGTATGATACTTTCGGTTTCCCTGTGGATCTTACACGGCTTATGGCAGAAGAGCGGGGTCTAGACATTGATGACGCAGAGTTCGAAGAGGCCAGGCTGAAAGCGAAAGAAGCGAGTAGAGGAGAGAAGAAGGCGGCATCAGATCTCGTGAAATTGGACGTTCATGAAATCAGTAGTCTATCGAAGATGGGCAACGTCACGAAAACGGATGACAGCGCAAAGTTCGGCAGAGGCAACATCACGTCTCGGATACAAACTGTCTACCATGGGAAGAAGTTTCTCCAAACAACCAAGGAGCTGCCAGAAGGGGAGCAAGTTGGTTTGATCGTGGATCGTACGAATTTTTACGCGGAGCAGGGTGGCCAAGAAAACGATACTGGAAAAATAATCATAGATGGAGTTGCTGAGCTGCAAGTACAGAATGTCCAAGTCTACGCTGGCTACGTCTTACATACAGGATTCATGAAGTATGGTTCCCTATCTGTCGGAGATGAAGTCATTTGCGAATACGATGAACTTCGTAGATGGCCAATACGAAACAACCACACAGGCACGCACATACTGAATTTTGCACTGCGCGAAATACTAGGAGATGGGATTGACCAGAGAGGATCCCTCGTTGCGCCAGAAAAACTTCGTTTCGATTTTTCACACAAATCAGGTGTGTCAGATAGTGATCTTGAAAAAATCGAGGATATATCTACGAAGTATATCCGTCGGAATTGCGGAGTATACTCAAAGGACGTGCCACTAGCCACAGCCCGAGAAATCGAGGGCGTCCGTGCCGTTTTTGGAGAAACCTACCCAGATCCTGTCCGAGTCGTCTCCGTGGGCGTTGACGTCGAAGATCTCCTGAAGAACGTCAAAGACCCGAGATGGAGAGAAGTGAGTGTAGAGTTTTGCGGAGGAACGCACGTGCAAAAGACGGGAGACATTAAAGACCTTGTAATCATTGAAGAAAGCGGCATCGCCAAAGGCATCCGCAGGATCATCGCCGTGACTGGTGAAGACGCTCACGAGGTCCAGAGACTCGCGGAGGACTTTAACGTCAGGTTATTCCAGCTCGAAAAGATGCCGCATGGCCCTGCGAAAGAACAGGACATCAAAACCACAACATCCGATTTGAATCAACTCGCCATCTCCGCCATCACTAAATCAAAACTCCGTGAACGGTTCAATAAAATTGTGAAACAGCAACTCGACGAGCAGAAAGCGCAGCAAAAGGTTGAAGCAAAAAAAGCCGTCGATGCGGTCACGGAATTCTTTGCTCAACCCGCAAACAAAGGCAAGAGAACTTTCGTCGCCAAGCTACCTATCTCTGCCAATGCGAAAGCTGTCGGCGAAGCTATTAACCACGTAAAGACGAAAAGTAAGGACAAGTCCGTCTACCTTTTCGCCGCCGACGCGCATGACACGAAGGTCGTACACGGTTGCCATGTCTCGGAAGTAAGTCGTTCCCCTCTCCACCCTCCCACCCCCTAGCCTCCAAATACTAACCACAGTGTTTCGCTGACAATATAACCTAAACAGGAAGCTACGCAAAAAGGTGCCTCAGCAAACGAGTGGGCGAGCGAGATCTCAAGCGTTGTCGGGGGCAAGGCAGGCGGAAAGGCACCAACAAGCATTGGGAATGGGACAAATGCAGATAAGGTGGATGAAGCGGTCAATGTGGCGACGAAGTATCTGGAGAGGTTGGGACTCTGAAGAGGCCTGGACTTTCAAGCTTCCGAGCAGGGTGGACGGTGTACAATCAAAATGGCAGTCTTGCATTGCGGTCTTCGAACGTGAAGCTTGCTGTTAGGGCAGCAGGGTATGAAAGTGTGAGTGGCAAGTTCTTAGAAAAGCATAGACAGTCAGTAGTTTAAAGAAAATCCTCCATTCAACCTCTTTGGCCATCAATGAGACTCTTGGGGTATCTAAATACCAAACCCGTTCCATGCTATCATCCCATAGTTTGAAGAAACGCAAGAGCCCCTGGCTCTTACGCTCAGAGAAAACTACCAACCTTCAACCCCCGTGTAGCGATCTGAACTTCGCCAAATGCTCCCCCCAAATCCTAATTTCGAAAACCGTTCCTCTAATAGCGCATTTTAGCCACAGAAAGCGTTTTCGTCCCCTCTCCAACTATGCTCATGCCCTGCACGCTTGCCAATTCCGCTTCCAAATCCCGCTCCCCGTCTCCTCCTCGTACATATTTTCCATAACCTCCAATACCACTCTTCAATTCCCCACCTCCCCTCTTCAAATTACACATTCACATCCTCACAAGCCCATAAACCCCCGTCCACGTCAACACAAAACTACTCAATCCCCCCAACACATCCCCTCCCGCCACTAAATCCCCCAGTACGCTCCCAAAATACACACCCGGCTTTCCTTGACACCTGATGCCCGCCACAAGAAAGGACACGAAAAGAGAGCCGAAGATGTAGAACGCGAAGCCGGCATAGGATTCGAGGCCGAGAATGCCGCTAGCGGCACCGAAGAGCGAGGCGGTGAGGGAGCGGAGGTTTGTTAGGGTCTGTGGGGGGTTAGCGTAGGAAGGGGAGACTGTGGGGCTAGGGGGAGGTGGATGGATGCGCGGAGAGGAAGGGGGGATGCTGGAGGACGGACTTGGGCGTTGTGTTGGACGCTTTCCTGGACGATGGGAGAGATAGCGAGCTCGCGCTCGGTGAGCATGTTGATTGTGGTTGGGAAGAACACCGGGGGATGGAGGCGATATGAGGGGGTGGGTTGGTTTGCTACGGTATTATTCTAGGCAAGGCTCGCCTTCGGCTCGTCAGCCACGCGAGCCACGCCAACCATCAATGCAGATCAGGCACCACTTGATTCATCCGCTTTGTCCAACATAAAATCTGCCATTCTCGGTCACGTTCAAGCTCTATTTCAATTACAGCTGTTATAACTTCAGCTTATAACACAATGAAGAAACTCGGCTTTGGCAAGAAGGGAGAGAAGAGCGACGGCAGTGAGGACTCTAACCGCTTAGCTCTTTTTGGCTCCCGATCAAAAACTAAATCACCGAATCCCTCCGCAAACCCTTACGCACAACCTGCTTCAGCTGCTGATCCATACCTTCAAGCAAAAGCCAATGCTTATGGTGCCGCACCAAAGCCAAGCACCGCGAACGCTGGCCCTTCGCCAGGTCCCGTCAAAGGGGGGTATGGGGGAATGAATGGTGGTGGATATGGAGGGATGCAGAACGGAGGTAGAACGGAAGACGACCGCAAAAATGATACCCGTGGCGGGTATGGTGCCGGGGGCTACGGGTCACAAAGTGGATATGGAGCGGACAGGTACGGGTCTGGCTCACAAAGTTCCGGCAATGGAGGCTCAAGGTACGGTGCTGGTGGCTACGGAGGTTTAGGACCCGTTGAGAGCCAGGATTCAACAGCAGATGACAAACGTAGTGCTCTGTTTGGAGGAGCCAAGGAACGCTTACAACAGCAGTCACAGCAGCCATCTGGGATGGGGCAACCACCTCCATACGACGAAGGACAATCAGGGGCTTATGGTAGTGGAGGAGACCAAGGCTACAACGCCTACGGAGATCGCCAGCTCACGGCAGAAGAGGAGGAGGAAGAAGAGATAACAGCAACCAAGCAAGAGATTCAATTCATGAAAAGAGAGGATGTCTCCTCGACCCGGAATGCCCTTCGTATTGCTGCCCAAGCCGAAGAGACAGGCCGCAACACACTCGCCCGTATTGGAGCTCAAGGCGAGCGTATGCATAACACTGAGAAGAATCTGGACCTTACTGCTAATCATAACCGGATCGCCGAGGAGAAGGCGAAGGAATTAAAAACATTGAACAAAAGCATGTTTGCCGTTCACGTCTCCAACCCTTTCACAGCATCCTCAAGACGCGCTCAACGAGATGAAGATGTGATGGATAAGCACCGAATGGAGAGGGCAGAGCGCGAAGCAACGAGGAGGGCGGCCTATGAGACTGAACAGCGCTTGCAGAAAACTTTCAAGAATTTACAACCTGGTGATGCAGGTTACAACGCGGCAAAGAAGCAATCCAGTCTGGCTGAGCGGGCAAAGTATCAATTTGAAGCTGATTCCGACGACGAAGAGATGGAGAATGAGATTGACAGCAATCTAGACGCCTTGAGTGGGGCAGCCACCCGATTAAATGGGTTGGCGAAAGCGACTGGCAAGGAGCTAGACGAGCAAAACCGGCACCTGGACATCATCAATGGCAAGGTATGGCACTATCTTTGCTTCTGCAACCTGCAGAGACGGAACGCTGACAGTTTGTTCAGAGTACGAAGGTGGACGACCAGATTGCTATGAATAGGGCAAGGTTAGATCGGTTTCATTAGGGTTACGGGGTGGGCACTCATGGCCACGGCTTTGGCTTTGGCGTCAGATAGTCCATTCTGCTACAGCGTGCCATGGTAAAGCAGCTCTCAGTGTATTAGGTAGAGTATCAATAGTTCTGATTGCACTCGGTATACCCTAAGGTCATCGACGATGCCATGTTTTGATCAAGCTCTGTCTCGCTTAAGGACCCGATAACCCTAAGGCCCTCGGCTGTCCGATTCATTCCTGTCATGTCTGTCAAGCTTGTAAGGTCCATACTTTATACGAAACACCAACCGACAGGACTCAATGCACATTGCACAATAGCCTTCATTAGTATCAAGCAAGCGGTGTGGGTTACTACACAGTACCATGATTGTTACTTTACCTCCTCATTGCGGTAGCCCAAAAATGCTCCTTGAGGCACGGCGCAATCGACTCCCCTCGCTCGACTTCTTCTATCGAGCTTTTGCAAGCCATGCTACTAGATGGGGAATGCGCCGATAGGCGGTATGTACCTTAGGTACGTTCATGCTGGTTGTGGAAGGTACAGCACAGAGGGCTGGCTGGGTCCTTCCGGATAACTTGCAAAAGAGCGTTTGCGTTGTCCAATCAATCAATCCATCCATCATCCAAGTGGCAAAAAACCCACGATCGCTGATCCTCAATGCATACGAGAATAGAACATTCTATAAGGCGAACAATGCCACCACAGGGCTAGAATTCCAGACAAAATAGAAGTGCAGATCCCTCCCTTTGGTTCGCTGTCTTCCGGATCGACTACCTTATTCTTATTGTTTTTCGACGAAGATGCCGTGGTGCTACCACGATTTTGCCGGGAATTGATAACTGTAAAAAGTGGAGAGATCAGACCGGTAAGGAAGCATATAAGTATTAATAGTCAATTATTCTACGCTGGCTGCTCCCATTCGTCCATAGCATTGTCCTATGGAGTCTCGGTTTCTACCTCGACATATGGAGCATTGTGGTAGAGTGTCTAGGTACTTGGTACTGTAACCCTACCCAGTGGGCACAGCTCATATCTCGACCATGGAAGTCATCGGAAGATGTGCAGCCTTGCCATACCCTACTTGCTTATGTTACAAAAGACAGACAGGGTGTCACCACCTTCACGTATCAAATTAATCATGAGTTATGTGGTAGCTGCACTCAGTACTGTCTCGCATCAATATGGTGGGGACAGCGCGGAATTACCATGGAAGCTTTTGTTGGACGCCCTGATGTAAGACGTTCGTCGATGGGGAACCGCTAAGATCGATGGGGACGGTCCCTGTTCCTGATTGGTGAGATTCAGTCTGGATCCGACCGCTTCGACCCAGATGGAGCAGACCGAGAGAAGTCCCTTCTGCTTTCTGACAGGATGGCGCACCGTCCAAGCTCCGTCGAGTTCCCAAGGTCGACGACGCACATGGACGCACAGTGACGTCTGAAAGCCACAGACCCCCTCCTTTCTAGTACCGTACAGTACCACTTGCAAAGTTACACGCTGCGTCTGCTCCACAAATTCCCAGATTACAACGGGCCCAAAGCCTGCCGAACGCCACCGAATGCAGGTGTCCGATCCCCTGACACGCCCTAGGTAAGGCTTGGCGCACGAGCGTCAGAACAACTGAATGAGCGAGAGAGATCCACAGGTGGGAAGCGGGAGATAAGCATCGTCATAGCTCGAATTAGTCGCTACTTTTGGCATCCGCCGGCATGCATCGTGACTGACTACCTTACCAGACCTGACCTGACCTTACTGCACAGATTCGGTGTCAACCAAAGAGATGGCCGTGCTGTATCATCGCTGGGATTACAAGCATACTAACTACCTCGACTATGTAAAACAATGAACTGTGGTTGATGCTCAAGGATCAGGCCAAGTCCCCATTTCGCAGGCTTTTCACCACAGTGTAGGTTTTGCTACCCTTGCGGGCGATGCAACAAGCAGACCATGATACGCTATGGGTGGCTATCTATATCAAAAGGCCGGGGTTGATTCTGCGCAATGGGTTCGCCAAAAAAAGCACTGAGTGAGTTGTAGAGTGTTTTCTAAATTGAGGCATTTGCCACCGTGACCTCAGTTCTCGACTGCCGGTCCAAAATCACGGATACCCAGCAAAAAGCACTACCTTACCCACCTGGGGTCCTCGGACTGATTGAGTTCCAACAATAGATAGCAAAGGATACGATGCGGGTATCCCAGAACCATCAGCAATAATGGCCGGCCAATTCTATGGTTGGGATGGTGGCACCTCTCACCGCACCCCTAGATTATGGAACGTGCAGTGAGTAACTGCCCAGGACGCTGGAGGTGGGATTTGTGTGACACTTTGGACTTTCCAGCACGGGTACTGACCCTTTCTCGACAGTTGCCTTCTGTGAACCGGATATGTAGCAGACACACCTATACCTTACTGGGGTAGCATCCAACTCGGCAGTCGGGGCTGTCGACTGCTGTTCGTCAGGTAACACAATATTTAATACATACGCCTGCTTTAGTTCCTACATACCTTACCTTAGTAGTGTTTATATGTAACGCCATTCTTCCCCCCACACACCCTCCTGATTTCCACTCGACTCCAATGCAAAAGACCCTGATCCCTGTTGCTGTTAGCCCGGCCGTCAAAGGCGTTTTGGTGGCTTGCACCTTGCTTTTTCGAGCCAAGCATTAGTGTCTTTCGGCAAATTGACGTCGCACCCTGCAGTTTGGCGTAAGTAAACTCACTATTGCTAGCGTGGATGGTTGGTACGAGTTTTTGGGGCCATTTGATACAAGCCATTGACAAAAGGTGCAACTGACGTACCCCTCGACCGTACCTTCATCTCCCGACGCCTTTTATTACCATCCATACCATACCACCCCATGGAATTGTTGTTGTTATCTAAAAGACACCTACTTTCCCACTTCGTTTCGTAGATCTACTTTATATCTTGACCACCCAACTCAATTCCTATTGATCTTCAATCAGCTTTTCTTGAACCGAACATCCCACATCAGCTATTCTTAACTCAAGAAATACGAGCAGTACTTCATAAGAGCATTCATTAACTCGCTACTGCGGCATTTTTATAAGCATTCATTATATTGCTGCTCCTTGCTTGATACATTGTTCTTTGATCGTACACCGTCTCCCGAACCATCCCCCCCCCAAGATCTTCACGACGATGGCGATGACTATGGATCAGCAGCAAAGCCGCCATCTCGGCGCTATAGGCTTTGAAAATATGCCTTACTCGACACCTCAACCACATTTCACCAATCCTTGGTCCGCATCATCATCAGGAGCCTCGAATTCCCATCTCTTCGCAACCTCGTTAGGAACAAACAGCATCGGCTTCGATGCGATTGCCAAACAGCAGGCCTCGCGAGCGAATAGTGTATCCGTGCCATATTCTTCGATACCCACTAGCGCACCAGCGATGGGATCAGCGAATGGGTATTCCAACGGACCGTACAACCAGGAAATGCTAGGCCTGCCGCAAGATCTTCTCACACCTCGGTCCACATACGATCAGGCGTATTCGAGCGCTCCTTCACAGACGAGCAGCGCATACCCTCCTACATCAGCGCCCTATCTCGGAACATATTCGGGCTTGCCGCAACAGTCACAGGACGACACCAGACGTCTTTCTCACCAGTAAGTAGCTGTCGGCGCTCACTTACTATACTGTTGTTGCTAACTGTGGACTAGAAGCTCAGCATCTTCAATGCATTCCCATACCTCGTTTGGTGACGCCTTAGATGCTGGTCGGGGCATGGTGGCCATGAGCCAGGACCTGACAACCCCGCGGAACATTTACGGACCAAGAAGCGACCGGGGATCACCCGATGCTTATGGCTTCCCTTCCTCGCACTCGACGCATTCATCAATCTCCTCTGGCAGCTCCTACCCATACTCTTACGCCGGATCAGTTGATTCTGCGTCCGTTTCGGATTACAGCTCTCAATCGGAATCTATGGAGCCAATAAACTCGCGGACGCTGCCGATACCTTCAGGCCTAGTTGGTGCCAGTCTACCGCCCGCACCACAGTCAATGATGGGTCAGTTCAATTCGAAAGTGTCTTCGAGCACCCAGAAGAAGCACAAGTGCAAGGTGTGCGATAAGCGTTTCACTCGCCCAAGCTCGCTCCAAACACACATGTACAGTCACACAGGAGAGAAGCGTAAGCATTGAAATACCCTCAACTGTAAGGTTACTATCCTAACTTCAACATCTAGCATACGCCTGTGAATCTGAAGGCTGTGGGCGTCATTTTTCTGTTGTTTCAAATCTGCGACGTCACCGGAAAGTTCACAAGGGCGAGCGAATCTCAGACCATGAATCCCCAGAAGGATCGTGGGTATCGGAGAAATGAGACATCTCACTAAGATGTCCCTCTCCTCAATTACACCCTCGCGGCTTCAACCCGATATGTCGGGAGTACACGTGGTTTGCTGTGCTTTCTGTGTGCGTTCAAGCGCATTGCTTTTGATGTGCATTTGAGCATGTGCATGGCCACATCTTGTACTACCATCATGATAGACGTCGATTACATTTCTCACCTGCCTTTTACTTGGTCCTATTTTGATGAAAAAGCATGTTTCTGCTACGAAGCGTGGCGTTTCGGCTGTGGGCGGACTTCTGTACGATACGGCTGGTTTTATACCCACTCTCGCTTTGGCGATTCGTGTTGCATTGTGTATCTAGGTCCACGGTTTAATTGCTCACATGTACTGCTTGTTATACAAAGACCATATGCTTCTAATGTCGATTGCGATATATTTGCGGATGGCAAGAGGCATTTGCCCTGTTATCAATCCTACTATACTATCCGGTATCTGATATCGATCGTCTGGCAACACGGATTGTCACAAAGATCCACGATGAGCGAAACTACAAAGGAACGGCGACGACAAATCTACATTCCAATACAACTGCTCGACCCAGGCGACCGAATTTCCAGTACTCACAATCACCGAAGTCTCGTTAAACGGGCCCAACTACGGCAGCATCGGCTCGTGACCCTCTCCATGTGGTCTGACTCATGTACCAACACACGTGGTCGAAACTTGAAGATACGAGACAACTCGAAACAGCACACAGCCCAAGAACATTGAAGTAGCGCAACAATTTCCGGCCAGCTTCAGCGATAATCCGAATGAGCTTTCTAAAGAGGGAGCGACCGAAAATGTCTAACAACTTCCCGAACGCGCACGCCCAACTTTCAGCTCTCGTCCAAAAGAATTGATATTCTGTTTCAGATCAAGCTATTGGACCCCAAGTTCCAGCAGCCATCGAACAGGTCTTAGGGGCCGTTCTCAGGAACTCCCCATCAAGATGAAGTCCGCTCGCCGGCAAGTTGGCGGCCCAGGTGGTTCCCACATGATCCCCTCCTAACCTCCTCTTCAACTAGGTAAGTACCTAGGTTAACCTCCGTAATAATTGCTTGAAATGGGGGAGACCTCCAAATCACGTTACCCCACCCAACGTCAAAGGCTCCAGCCAAGATCCAGCGGGCCCCGGCTCGATGCCGATGTCCGCCCTAGCGAGCATGGGCCCTGAAGATCGCGGACGGCGTTTCATCAACTCTCCCCATGGCGTCAGCGGCGTCTTTTACCTACCTACCTACCTACCTTACCCACATGCTTTCGGGGTTCGGGTGGTGGTATCATATGCATCCCTGACGCACCGCTACAGTACCTTAGCTCCTTCGTACCGTACGGCATAAGTGCAATTTGGGGGGTTTGCATGGGTTACCTTAGGTAATTATTTCTACGCCGCAGGTGGTTGGGTGTCACCTTCCCGATTGAGGGGTCCGAGGTGGAACTGGGGGGGGGGCTCGGGGGAGAAGCGCGCGAGTCATGAGGGGTGGTGTGGGCGGGAGGGGAGGATGGTGGTTGTGATGTCAGTGTGCAGGAGGGGGGCTTGTCGAGTGTGTTTCAGGTTGGAGGGTGTGGAGGGGTGGATGGGATTACGTAAGTGCGGTAGGGGGAGGCTCCGAACGGATTGGGAGCGAATGATGGTGGGAGGGCTGATGGAGTATACCTAGGTACTCGGCTCAAGGTGGGGTGGAGATATGACATCATCGAGACCTCATTACTGTAGGTATTCCGTACCTACCTAACTACCTACCGCAGTAATCAACAACTGTAAAGCACCCCCCCCTTCGACCGAGAATTATCCATACGGTTATCTTTCCATAGTTCTATCAAAAAATCAAGGGACGACGACCAAAAATCCATGCAAAAAAGCAACTCCCAAAAAAAAGCAATTGTGATCAGCCGTCCAAAACTCGTTCGTGAATTCCATCTCATATTTTTTATAAAGAACCGAGAAACGGCAGAAAGGATTGATGCGCGTGTTAGCTACACACACCGTATAGGTATCTCACCGCTCGCTCCATCAAGCCCAATAATCGCCCGTTGAAAAATAAAAGCATATTGTCACGTTTTTGGGTAATATGTTGAGGGGCCGCTTCTGCGGAAAATAAAAGCTCTTCCTTCTTGGAGATTTTGAAATCTAATTGCTTTCGGAATTTGGGAGATGGAAAAGGAAAAGGAAATTTTCGGGTACGGGGATATGTATATGATTTTTAGGAAAAAAGGTATGGGTGGAAGGATAATAGCGGGTTTGAAAGAAAGGGATGTTTGTGGGGGTTTTTTTCTTGGTTTCTCAAAATCGGGGTGGATTAAGGTAGTTATCGAAGTTGTAATGCGTCGTGGCTTTCCCTTCTCGCCAAAAAAAACCTTCAACAAATTCTCCTTTTTTCTTTTTTTTTTAAACTCTCTTGGATTTCCTTGAGTGGAATCAAGGAGAGCCGAAATGCAGTGCTTCCAACAACCACCCAACCCCCCTCATATTTCGAAACCACCCTCCCATCCATCCACCTATTGCCGTCCATCCCTCCCTCCCTTCCGTCCGCGGAAAAAGGAAACATAATCCGGAAGGTCTGCACAACCCCGCCAACGGCAATCTCACCGGCGAGACGGCTGGCTGGCCATCACTGACATATCACTGCCTTGCATAGCTTATTCTACCTGCCGGCGCTTCCTGTCGATGCAGGACTTGTGTCTGAATGGCGGGCTCAATCTCAGTTTATACACTTCATTAAAGAGCATACTACACATCATCCTCCACCGTCATCAGATTCTCTCCCCTCTCTTATCTCCCCAGCCAAAAGATAATCAGAACCCAGGAACGGGGTAAGTGCATTGGGTCTTGAGAAGGAAAATGAGATAATTAGGGGGGCTGTCTGGAAGGGGTGCAGTAGCAGGGGTGGTAAGCAAAGGCGTGTGTGTACTGTAGCAGCTCCGCACTCTGGGGATTATAAAGGGCTTACATATGTTGGTAAAAAAAAAAGAAGAAAAAAACCCTACTCTTAACCTCGTCATCCTTTCCATCTTCCCCCGCCCTCTCCCTAAAAAAAGGCTCCTCCATTCCTAGCCCCGCGAAAAAATTCCGCCAATCTTTTCCGCGATTGAAACTTGGAAAGGTGGGGCGAGGGGTGCGGAGAAGAAGGGATGGGACGGTGTGGGAGGGAGAATGGGGAGGGGGTGGTGGTGGTGGTGGTGGTGAGGGAGTGGGATGTGGAAGGGGAGTGGATTAAGTCAGGAAGGAATAGAAGAAGGGGGGGGGGGGGATGTGGATAGGGAATGGTGGGGTGGGGTGGTGGAAGGGGTGGTGGAAGGGGAGTGGATTAAGTCAGGAAGGAATAGAAGAAGGGAAGATGGGGGATGGGAAGGGGAAGGGGAATG
>JAABUU010000076.1_pt1 | contig 229496 bp, 245 predicted proteins | sample 5559301 | NCBI WGS metagenome assembly JAABUU01 (sample SAMN10711884, study PRJNA513360) | rock metagenome | isolation source: Antarctica rocks | place: Antarctica: Victoria Land, Richard Nunatak white | reverse complement strand
GGGCTGGGCGGCGGAGGGTTTGGCGGCGGCGGACTGTACGCTGGGGGCGGGGGCGGCGGGGGGCTGGGTGGCGGAGGGTTGGGCGGCGGACGGCTTGGTGGCGGGGGGCTAGGCGGCGGCGGACTGTATGCTGGCGGCGAGGGTGGTGGAGGGCTGGGTGGCGGCGGGTTGGGCGGCGGACGGCTTGGTGGTGGGGGCCTGGGTGGCGGCGGGTTGGGCAGTACAAGGTTGGGCGGCGGCGGGCTCGGCGCGGGTGGTGGCGGAGCGGGCGGCGGAGAGCCTGCAGGCGGCGGGCTTGGCGGCAGGATACTGGGCGGCGGCGGAGTCGCCGGCGCCGCCATGAGATTGGCCGGTGCTGCTGCCACAGGCTCAGGAGCGGGAGCCGCTGCAGGCGCCACTGCACGCACATCACCCCAACTTCCTCCAGCTGCAGAGGTGGCGCGCGTGTCAGACATGAAAGTGCAGGCCAACCGGTCGTGATAGAGTGACACTACGCACTTCCCTGCATGGCCAGAATGGAACGCACAATAACATGAATGACAACCCAACTCAGCCCGTGGCAGTCACTTCCTCTCTCTAGCAGCACTCTTGTGTAGCGGCGGGGGCGCACGCTGTGGCGTTGCAAGCGCAGGCGCGGGCGCGCAGGCCGTCACCGCGGCCAGGGCGCCGCAGATCGGCACGCACGTCGCGTTGGCCACCGCCTCATACACCGAGCGCTCCAGCAGCACGTCGCCGCAGGCGACATCAGCGCCGAGCCCGGCGCCCACGCGGGTGCATTCGCCCAGCGTGCGCTGCAGCGCGGCGAATGCGCCGGGGGCAAAGCGCACGCGCTCAGCCGCCCGCCCGCACTCCCAGTGCCGCAGCGGGCGGCTGCCGCAGGGCGGCGCGGGAGGGGGGCTCGGGCCCGCGCCGGGTCCCGGGCGCGCTGCGGGCGCTAGCGCGAGCGGAAGCAGGGTCAAGCCCGGGCTGGGCGCCGCGGCCCACAGCGGTGACTGGGCTGGCGCGGGGGCCGGCCGGCTCTGCGTGCCCCGCCTTGTAGGCGCACCGACCCGTGCGTCTTGCACTGCGACGGGAGCCGGCGGCGGCGGCGGCGGCGGCAGGGGCGGCGGCGGCAGGGGCGGTGGCGGCGGCGGCGGCGCGGCCAGCGGCGGGGGGCTGTAGGCTGGCGGCGGCGGCGGAGGGGGGCTGGGTGGCCGCCGCGGCAGGGTCGGGGTTGGCGGCGTCAGCGGCGGGGGGAACGACAGCGGTGACGGCGGCCGCGGCGGGCTGACAGGCTGCGGCGGGCTTGCTGGTTGAGCGGCGGCTGCCGCACCAAAGCGGCAGTATCAGAAATGTTAAATAAAAATAAGCTTTGATACGCAAGCTCACTGAGCAAAGGAACACCCGTGCAGGACGCAGCACTCGAGAAGTGAGGGGGTCACCTGGCGCCGGCGCAGCGGCGAGCGGCAACGCAGCGACGGGTGCCGGCGCAGGCGCAGTCGTGCACAGCTTTGCGCTCGCCTGTGCGCACGTCCGGGAGCACCCGCCCGACCGGACCGCAGTGTAGGTCTCTTCTGCCAGCAGCGCGCCCCCGCACTGCCATATTCCCAGCGCGGCCGAAAGCTGCGCGCAGGCGCCGTTCGGCGCGGCCGCTGCATACAGGCTGCCAGGTACCGCGACTACGCTATCGCCTGTGGTGCACAGCCAGTCGCTGCCCGCGCAGCGCTGGGGCGCCGCGGGCAGCGTGTAACTCCAATCTGGTGATGAGCCATCAGCGGCCGGCAGCGTTACGGCTATCACCCCGGCTGCAGCGGACTGGCGCCACGGCGATACGGACGCTCCGATCAGCAGCAGCCACACCGTCGGCCAGCGACGAGAAGCTCGGCACGGACAGTGCCAGGGCCAGCCCTGCTGCAGCGACTTGCCCATCATGTGATGCAGGGCATTGTATCTCGGCCTCTGCGCAGCAGCCGGTGCGCGCAGTCCTGCCTGCCGGGAAAGACAGCTCATTTGCACGGAAACCTGGAGCTTGCAGGGTTGGAGTTTATGTGGAACCTGGCTGCAGAAGAAGCTGTCCGAACTGCCTAGGCTAGCATACAAGTATCCCGCTCCGCACTTGCCACGCTGTAGCATGCCAACACTCCACTCCACCTCAGCAGGACCCCTGGCTGCTGCAAGCCACGACCACCTCCCGCTGCGGCCCCACCCCACGCTGGAGGCTGTGCGCAACGACGCACGATTCCCCGCCCAGCTTACCTAAGGCCCTGTCCTGCAAGGTAGCAAAGACGCACACCCGTCTTAGCTCGCCATGGAGGCCCCGCTGCCAAGCACAGACTGGCGCAGACAGACGCACACGCCAGCGCCGCTGCAGGCCTTTAGCCCAGCAAAGCATAGGTGTGCCAGCATGTCCTTGGCTCGGCCCACGCCCTCCGCCCAGGCCCGCCGGCCCCAAAACAGGGCCAGCCGCAGCGCGTCGGCGCCGCCAATCGGGCGCCGCACAGCCGCCCAGCAGGGCCGGGCTGAGTGCGGCGCCGCTCAGACGGTCTGCGTCTGGCCGAGCCAGGAGGAGAACACCTCGTAGTCCTCGCCCTGGTATTCGCTGTCGGCGCGCAGCTGCTTGATGAACGCCTTGCCAATGTCCTTCTCGCCCTCGGCGCGCTTGCGGCCGCCCGCCGCGCGGCCCTCCCGGATCGCCGCCATCTTCTCCTGCTTGGCCGTGCGCCGCCGCTCCTGCGCGTCGCCCGCGCCCCGCCGCTCGCAGGCAGCATGACGCATTCGACAGGCCCACACGCGCCAGTCTGCGTGCATGAACCTCCCTGGTGCCTTGTGTTCTGGCTGCGCGACGACCCACATGCGTAGCGCCTCGACAGTGCCAGCTCAGCGGAAGCAGCAGCAAAGGTCGCATACAACAAATGAGCATGCACCGCTATGTACGCCATCCTCCACGCGGCACGCTACCTTGCCGCAGGGCTGATAATCAGCAGCACTCAACATTGCCAAGTCCATAAGCATGCACCGCTTTGTATGCCATCCTCCACGCGGCACGCTACCTTGCCGCAGGGCTAACAATCAGCAGCACTCAACCTTGCCAAGTCCCTGACTTCCACAGCGGCGCTCTCTGATGTTGCGAGCGGGAACCATGCATGCGGCGAGCGAGCAACACGCAGCTGCGAGCACGCAACAGAGGCTTGCCCGGCGGAACGGGCGGCGCGCGCGGGCGCGCGCCTCGGCCAGCAGCTCCATGCGGCGCGCGGTCTTGGCATAGGGGTTGAGCTTCAGCAGCGCGCCCAGGTTCTTCAGAGGGTTCTTCTTCAGCGGGCGCGCCGCGCGGCTGGTGCGCGCCGGCCGCACGACGGACTGGATCTCGTCGCTGTTGATCAGGCGCGTCAGGTCCGCGTTGGCCATGGGCGCGCGCGGCAGCTTGTAGCCGCTCTTCTGCTTGCTCGCCTCCTCGGTCGTGCCTGCCGCGCGCGCGCCGGCCCGCTCGCCTCCGCCCTCTTCCGGTGCACGCCCTCCACATCGCCTTTCCTGTGCAGGCAACTACTCCAGCCTACGCACGTCTGGCACCACAGACAGCCCGCCCAGCCTGCCCAGCCTCATGACAACGAGCCAGGTGCACAACCAAGCAGAGCGCGCACATACTTGAGCGCTCTCCCACAGGCGCTTATAGGTACTGCGCAGGCTGGCGCAAGCACCGCGGCGGGCCGCGCACCAAAGATCTCGTTCAGCCGCTCGAACGCCGACTTGGTCCAGACGATGAACCGCCCCAGGTGGCCGCCAGGCGCCAGCTGCACAGGACAACACAGCCTGCTCAGGCGAGCACCAGCAGCGAGACGAGCGATGACGCAAGTGGTGTAGCAAGGCACCGGGAGCCCAGTGCCTCGACCAGCAGGCAGTGAGTGCAAACGGTGCAGCAACCAGGCATGCAGGCTCACCTGCAGCAGGTTCAGCCGCTCCACGCACTGCACGTCCACGCCGGGCAGGTTGCGGAAGGCCTTGTCGATGCCCATCGACTCGGAGTACACCACCAGCGGGCCCTTGCGGGTCACGTAGCGCCGGTTCCGCATCTTGCCCTTGCCCCGCCGCAGGTTCCGGCTGGCCTTGGCGCGGTCGATGTCCGCCTGGCAGCCCAGCCGCTTCAGCAGCTCGACCGCCTTGGCGGTCTTGGTGAGGTTCTGCGCGCCGTCCTCCACCACCAGCGGCAGCTCCGGCACCGCGTCGATGCGGTGCCCGCGCGCCATCACCAGCGCCGGCACCGCCGACGCCGCCAGCGCGGACGCCACCGCGTACCTGCGCTCGCACCACGCAGGAGCTTTACCTCTGCTCCGCTTGCTCCCTCGCCCCACCTCAGCACACCGCCTCACACACCTCCCTCCGCCGGGCCGCTCAGCACAGTGAGCGCCGACATAGCTGCATCCCTGCACGCGCGGCGCGTGCGGCGTGCGGCCGGCGCGCGCACCGCTTCAGGTTGATGTTGATCTTGCGGTGCCAGCGCCGCCAGGTCTTGGTCGGCGCGAACATGCGGCCGCCGCGGCACATGTTGCCGAACGCGCCCTGCCCCGCGCGGTGCGTGCCGCCGCCGGGCACGCGCGGGATGCGCGACACCGCGCGCCCGGTGCCCCAGGACTCCGCGCTCGTCTGGTGGCCTGCCTTGGAGCTGACCGCATACGCCTGGCGCTTGTTCTTCGCCAGGCCGGTGTGCACCTGCCGGATGATGTCCGGCCGGATTGGCGCGGTGAACACGGCCGGGAGCGCCGCCTGCTCCGCGGCCTCGCCGGCCAGGCTCTGCACGGAGACCAGCGGCCTGGCCATCGCTGCAAACCGCCCTGTATGCACACGCACACAACAGCCGGGCTGCAAGAGGAGCCCGCCGCCAAGGCCGGCCGATCACAATCTCACAAGCTGTCGATGAGTGCCATGTGCCTGTCTGTTGTAACCTGGGGGAATGCCTCGCGTCCGTCTCTTGCACTCTGCCTGCCAGGTGCAAAGCTTCCACCATCTCGACGTTGCAACTAGCGTCCTTCCTCGCATGCGTTTCGGACCGAGCTGCCCAAGCAACACTGAATACCGTGCACTGGGCAGTACAGTAAACAAACACACAGGAGATACACGCTTGCCTAGGCGCGCCCAACAAATGCAGGCCCAGACCACGTTCCCAGGTGGGCGTTGCCAAGCCTGCATGGCGCACACTTAAGACAGCCAGACCTTGCGAAGACTATGCATCGCTTGCGCGGTACCTATAAAGGAGGGCTGCACCCTGCCGGCACAGCCGACGCGTATGGGCGATATCAAGCCCTGGCTCGCGCCGGCGGGTGGCCCCCAGCACGCAATTACCGCACGCCTCTCCCTCATGCAACAGCGACCGCCGGCGACCGGCGTTAACGCATCAACCACAGAGCCTCACTCGCTTCGGTGCACCCCTGCTCCGGGCCAGCCGCGCACGCCTGCGAGCGCGCGCATGCAAGGCCCTGCAATACCCTATCCATAGGCGGCCACCGCGCCCTCGCCGCGCCGCCGCGCGGTCTTGCGCGCGGACAGGTCCAGCACGCGCTTGCGCAGCCGGATGCTGCTGGGCGTGACCTCGATCAGCTCGTCGCCGGCCACGTAGCCGATCGCATCCTCCAGCGTGAACGCGCGCGGCGGCGCCAGGAACACCTGCATAGGGTATAGGCTTAGACCCAAACATTATCTCAACACGCGCACCACCATAACGCGCGCCCTTTCGGCCAGCGCAATGACGGGAGTGCGCTTTCGGCGCTGGTGACTTTGCATATGGCAAAGCGCCGCATGGGCTGTGAAGCCCATGGCAGCCTGGCTGCCGCGCATTGGTTTGCAGAGACAGCCACGCGGGCCGGTGCACACAGGTCCCTCGCGGCGATCGCAGAGCCTGAACAGGCTGGAGACGCGGTCGCGTCACATGTGTGACCTATGCAGCGCCTCGTCTCAAGCATCTCGCAGCCCTGCGACCCGCGTTTGGCAGGATGGCGGATGCCGGCCCAAAAACAGGGTAGGGTATCACCTTCTCGTCGTTGCCGGCCGCGCGCACGTTGGTCAGCTTCTTCTCGCGCACCGGGTTGACGTCCATGTCGCCGTCGCGCGCGGACTCGCCCACCTGCGCAGCGCCAACCCTATTTAGGCGGCGCCAACCCTATTCACGGAGTACATCCGCCCTAACCCTATTCAGCGCAACAACCACAGCCTCCACCTCGCCCACCTGCGCAAGGGGGCGGGGCCCTCATCCTGCTTCCCAGGCACGGCGTAAACCCTGCCCGTCTGCCGTCGACTGAACCAGAGTGCGCCATCCTGCTTCCCAGGCACGGCGTAAACCCTGCCCGTCTGCCGTCGACTGAACCAGAGTGCGCGCTTGCCCAGCACAGCAGCGCGAGCAGGCCTTGCCATCATGCGGCGCCTCGAGAGACAATGCTTGCCATGGTTGGACCGCTCCTGCCGGGACAAGCGCGCCAGCTGCACGGCCTCACGTGGACAGGTGAAAACCCTGGCTGCTCCCGCCCCGCCCGCCGCGTCTGGCGGGCCCCAACAGCGTGAACAGGGCCGCGCAAGCGGCACGCCGAGCTGCAACGTCACAAGACAGGGGCGGCGCCGCCGGCGGGCGCGCACCAGCATGCCCGCGTAGACCTCGGTCTGCGGGTCTGTGAACAGGCTGCCCCGCGACTCTAGCGACCCCAGCGCGTGCAGCGTGGTGCGGCCGTCTGCGCGCGCGCCGCAGCCTGGTAAGCGCCAGCTCGCGCGGAGCTTGCGCGTCTGGATCATGTACACTATTGGTTTGGGCACCTGTCAGCGCCCCGCGTGCAGGCAGCGCGGCAACCCGGCCCACCCGATGCTCTCAGCGCGCAAAAGATAATCCCCCCCAAAAAAAGAAAAACCGCGCGAACGGCTGGCGGCGCTTGCACCTCGCCCCAGCACGCGTGCGACGCTGTAGAGCCTCCGCTGCCTGCAGAACAAACCCCATATAATGCTCGCACGCCCGCTCGACCCAGCGGGTGTCCTGCCTACGCGCGACGAAGTCCGACACACAGCGCGTCTGCATGGTGACGCACCCGGGCAATCAGCCCAAGCGGCTGAGGCAACCCGCTCCCCGAGCGTGCCAGCCCAAGGCGCCGATGCTTGGGGCCGGCCCGCGTTATTTTGGCATGGCCGAGCGAGGCCGAGGCGTGCACGCGCGCCTGCGGTGGAGACCAGCACGCCCTTGCGCACGCGGTCGAGCGGGCCGCGGAACGGCCCGTACGCGGCGAACGCGCGGTGCATGAGCCCGGTGCCGCGCGTGAGCGTCGCGAAAGCGCTGCGGAAGCCAATGAGGCCGCGGCTGGGCGCCTGGAACACCAGCCGCTGCTTGCCCTCGACCTCCAGCGGCACCATCTCACGCAGCTCGCCCTTGCGCATCGTCAGCGCCTGCGCCGCCCGCCGGCGCGGTCAATCGGAGGTAGAGTTGCTCTAAAGGGTTGCTGAATAGGTTATTGCATAGGTTATTGACTGGAACGCCAGCCGCTGCTTGCCCTCCACCTGCAGCGGCACCAACTCGCGCAGCTCGCCCTTGCGCATCGTCAGTGCCTGCGCCGGGCCCGATGGCGCGGTCGCTCTGGGGTCGCTCTGAAGGATTGCTGTACAGGTTATTACATAGGTTATTGCATGGTTATTGAGGCGCGTGCAAGGTTGCCTCGAGTACCATCCGCTTCAGGGGGCGTCGCCCTGGCGGAAGCAGCAGGGGGCGTCGCCCTTGCTCAACCTGGCGCTTGCGCATGAAAATGTTGCTTGCCACATGCGGAAGCAGCCCCAGTGACGTCGCCTGCGCGCGTCCATCTGCCCCCCCGCGGAGAAGACCGCCATTCCCGGTGTGATTCTCGAGGATTTGACCCTGGGGCTGGCAGGCCCGGCCGTCGCGCCGAGCCCCAGGCTTGCGGCGCGCCTCGATGACGGCGCCCGCATGCGCGTCCTCCACCTCGCACACCAGCTCCTCGACCGGCTCCAGCCGCTGGCCACGCTCCTGCCGGTACACCACCACCGGCGGCGACACTGACAGCTCAAAGCCCTCCCGCCGCATGTTCTCTGCGCGCAGCGGCCCATGCGCCGCGCGTCAGGCGCGCGCGCGCGGTGCGGACGCGGGCCGGGCGCCCGGCGCGGCTTGCGTGCGGCCCAGCGGGCTTTCCAGCATGCTCCGGCGCGCTGGCCGCGCTGCTGGAGGAAGACCCAGACAGGCAGCCACGCGCTGGTGAGAGCGCTCAAAAGCTCGTCATTCTGTACGTGCAGCCCCAGCCGCGCACAAGCGCTGCCTGGAGTCCCCTCCCGGCACCCGAACAAGCGCCGGAGTCCCGAACAGCCGGCATGCCAGGCGCCCCCAGGCCTGGCGAGCTGACGGGTGGGCAGCGCTCGCCGCACTGGCAACTATGAGCATAGCGTCAGCCATCTTTAGTACCCTCAGCGAACTTCAAGCGCTTAAGAACGCAGCGGAGCACCAAAAGAGGGAGGGGCAGCTGTGTACGAGAAGGCCGGGGTGCAGCTCGCCGCGCGCCTGTACCTCAAGACGCCTCGCCAGGGGGGGCCCGGGGAGGGCAACTGAGCGTCTGCAGGAGGCCGGCGCGCGCCTATATGCAGGCCGAATTTCAGCTCGCCGCGCGGGAGGGAGGCGGGGGGGGAGGGAGGGGCATTTGAGCGCATGCAGAGGGGCCGGCGCGCGCCTATGAGCAGGCCGAGCTGCAGCTCGCCGCGCGCCTGCACCTCGAAAGCCTCGCCGCCCGCGCCGGCCGGCAGCACGCGCAGGCTGACGCTGGTGGCCGCCTCCGCGTGCAGGCGCTCGCCGATCTTGGAGCCCGTCAGCTGGCTGCCCTCGCGGCCCGCCAGCGGCGAGTCGTTGGGCGAGAACACCATGCTGCGCGCGCGCGGCGCCCCGCGCTCGCTTCGCTCGCGCGCGCTGCTAAGTGTGCCCGTCCGCGCATCTCCGCGCGCCGCGCAGGGCCACCCGGGCGCGCAAGGGCTGTGGGCGCAGGTGCGCGCGCAGCGGGCGCCACACCGCCCCGCACGTCCGCTGGCGTGCATCATGCGGCAAGGAGAGTACCAACACTCTGCGATCAGTGAACATGTAAGCGCACGCAGCTCTCACATTCGCCGGTGCCAACCCAGACTCCCCGCTGCCCAGCGCGTGCGCGCGGTCGCGCGCCTGAGCGTGGGCGGCTCGATCGGGCCCGGCGCGAGCGGCTCCGCACGCTGCAGCCCCGCCACGGTGTCGGCAATGGCGGCGCCGCCGGCGCCGGTCAGCGACACGATGTCGCCCGCGCCCGCGGCCGCCATGTCCTGGCGGCCCGTGCCCACGCGCTTCCAGATTCGCGTCAGCCGCACCACCGGCCCCGCGCCGCCTGCGCGCCGCCGCGCCCGCATTGCGGCACTGTCCGCACGGCGCCTGCCTGCTCGCATCGCGGCGCAAAGCACGACGCAGTACGACCCCCCGGACCTACAACACCCCCGGCACGCCCAACGCTGCTCGCCGTCAGGCGGGGGGCCCGGGGGCAGCCGAGCGACCGCACCCGCGTGCGGCAGCACGCGCACGCTGTCGCCGGGGCGCGCAGTGCCGTGCGCGATGCGGCCGGTCGCAATCGGGCCCAGGAACGCGTCGCGCTCGACCATGGCCACCAGCAGCGCGAGCGGCGCGGCCGGGTCGCCCGCCGGCGGCGGCACGTGCTCCAGGATCGCGTCTAGTAACGGCTCCATGCCGCCGGCCGGCGTGGCGCCCGGAGCCGGCAGCTCCCGGCTCGCCCAGCCCTGGCGCGATGCGGTCGTGTTGACCTTTCTCACTTCGACCTCTCTCGAGCGACATTGGCCAAGAGCTGCGCGGGGCTTGTGTCTGGTCCAGCGGCTACGCTCTATGCTTCTGGTTCTATCCAACAGCGGCGCCATGGCGCGGCCCCGGCTGTGGCACCGCCCAGCGCGCCCAGCCCGGTGGCGGTCGGCGCACGCCGCAAGCTCGTGAGATCACAAAACCGTGCACTGCGTCCAGGGAGCACATGAAAGCGCTGACGTTGGAAAAAGGCGCGCAACAGGCACAAAGGCCTGTGCGGCGAGCGGCTGCGGCTGGCCAGAAACGCGGGAGCTTCAAGGGAGCACGTCGCCACATGCGGCCTCCGCGCCTGGCGGCACGCGCCCCCGAGCGCGTCTCGCCGCACTGGACGCGCCCCCGCCAAGGCGTCGCCGCCGCACCGGCCGCGCGGCGCGCGCGCTTGCGGCATGGGAGGCAGGGTAGGGTAGGGTTATGATAAGGTTGAGAGCGGGTTAGGGGCGCGCCTGCCGCGCGGACGCGTACAGCACGGGGAAGTCAAGCTGCTCCTCGCTCGCGCCCAGCTGCGCGAACAGGTCGAAAAGCTGGCTCTCCACATGCCCGCAGCGCTCCGCTGTCGCGCTCGGGCGGTCCACCTGCGCCGCCGCCGCCGCACGTGCTCGTGCCCCCGCGCCCGGAGCGCGCAGCGCGGTGCTTTGGACGCAGGTGCGCACGCCGCAGTTGCCGCGCAGGCCATGTGGTAGCTGGCGGCGCGCAGAGCGGGCCGCCGCCGTGAGCTCAATCGTGCAGGCGTGCCTGGGCAAAACATGAAAGCGGGGCCTGCGCGTGACAGGCTTGCCGACATACCCGAGGTGCTATGACGCGCCCGAGCAAAGCAGCCGCCACACCTGTTCTATCTGAGTCACTGCACAGCGGCGCAAGCGCGGCGCGGGCAGGCGCCGAGCGCACAGCAGGTACGGCATGCGCCCATGCGGATCGCCCGACCGCGCGCGCAGGCTAGGATCAGGACCTACACTATGCAGACAGCAGGGCGCGCCATCTGTCGAGCACGACCGGGGTGCATGCTAGGGGCTGCGGGCCCAACCGCGACCCCTGGTGCAGGCGGCAGGCAGGGAGCGCGCCTTATTGAGCACGACCAGCGGGCGCAGGCCGTGCCGCAGCGCCTTCTCGACCACAAACTTGGTCTGCGAGAGCGGGCCCTCGTTCGCGTCCACGAGCAGCACTGCGCCGTCCACCATGCCCAGTATCCTGCGCGCCACGCGCGAGCGGCGCTTGGAGATAGGGCTAGGGTGAGGGCTGCGCTGCTCCACCATGCCAGACCTAGGCTGACGTGTGCACGGGCACCACATCTGAACGCGTTAGTGCTAGCTTGGGTGATAGGGCTAGGGTGAGGGCTGCGTCGCTCCGCGTGGCCGCAAAGCAGGCCCTGACATGGGTGCAGCCCCGCCGCAACGTGCGCGCTCCGCGCAGCAGGTACCGCACGCGCCGCGTGGGGCCTGCCCCTGAGCTTGTGCCCTGAATGCGCGCAGTCTGGCCGCCGGCTGCTGGCGGCTGTCGCGCGGGCGGGCGCTCCGAGGCCAGACCAGGTGCTCAGGCGAGCACAGCGGGTCGCCGGGCAGCAAGGCGCGAGCCAGGCAGCAGGGTCGTATGAGCAAGGGGGCCGCACCGCTCCACCTCGCCGCCAAAGTCGGCGTGGCCGGGCGTGTCGACCGCGTTGATGACGTGGCCCTTGTGCTGGATGGACGTGTACTTTGCGGAGATGGTGATCCCGCGCTCCTTCTCCAGCGCGTTGCTGTCCATGAAGCGCTCCTCGCCCGCCAGCGCCACGCCGCAGTGCGACAGCAGCCGGTCCATGAGCGTCGTCTTCCCGTGGTCGACGTGCGCTGCGAGCAGGCCGAGTTATAAACACGCGGCTCGTCAGCCATGTCTCCCAGGAGAGCGGCGCGCGCTTGCGGAGCGCGGGAGCGCAGAGCGCCAGCAGAAGTGCAGCAGTGTTCGTCCCCAGTACTGGTATGTGGTGGGAGTGTGATGCAGCCAGTTGCCTACACATGTGTGTGTGTGTGTGTGTGTGCGCGCGCGGGAGTGCAAGCACATCGTGGAAAAGCAACGCTATAATTTACTACGCAACGCAGTGGTACAAGAGTGGCAACACAGTCGTAGCAGGATGCCGTCAGGAATGTGTACGAACTGATAGGCAGCAGCGCACCGATGATTGCAAAGTCGCGGATGAGGCGCGGCTCCGGGGACACGGCGGAGCTGCTGTGCCGGCAGTGCGCCAGGTTGGTCAGCTGCGGCACGGGCGCGAGCACGCTGGCCAGCGCCGCCCAGCCGCCTGCCACGCCCAGCCTGAGCTCGCTGCACAGCGCCTGCTGCAGCGGCGCGCTGCGCAGGAGCGCGCTGCGCCAGGCTGCTGCCATAGCGTCGCACGGCGACTAGCTTGCAGACACTCAAGCGAGCACCGCTCAGAGTCCCCGCCCACTACAGAGTCGACCTAAAACCCTCTTTCCACAATGCACAGCGCAAAACACGCAAGAACAGCCAGCTAATCAGCTGTTTTGCATGTTCCGGGCACCTGGGTACACAGCAGGGCTTCCCAGAGTCAGCTTGTGCGGCCGCGCGCTGTTCCAGTGCTCGCTGATGACGAAGAAGGGCGAGAAGCGGCCGCACGAGCAGCAGGCTCCCAGGTGCAGCGCCTGGGTTTGCGCGTGTTGCAGACACGCTCCTGACATGTATAACTGTCACCCGTGCTGCCCTCCAACATCCAACATCCCGACTTACTGGAAATGCAGACGCTGCTTGCTCAGGCTGGGCTGTGCCTGCTGTGCCTCCCAGGCGCAGCACCAGGGTGAAGCGGACTGCGGCAGAGACCGAGAACAAGAAGGGGGAGTCTGGCGCAAGCAAGGCGCGCCCGCGCCAGAGCTCGCACGCAGGACACCCCAGTGCCTGGGTTCTGCGGTTCCTACCAAACAGAGCTCAACACCAGGCAGGGGAGCAGGCAGCAGTGAGACAGGCATGCGCCGTCCGGCATCGCGGGGGCTCAGAAGCTTACTGCTGTTGCACGCACGCGGCAGGATGAGAAGCCCTCGTATGAGCCGCCCAGCGAGGCGCACGATGTTTTTGACCCGGCGCTGGATGACGAGCAGGCCAGCCGCGACGAGCGCGGGCGCCTGATCTTTGAGGGCCACGACGTCTTCAGGCCCACGCTGACCCCGCGGCAGGCGCGCTCGCTGGCCCCGTGCAGCGCTGCCCCCCACCTTTCCTGCAAGGCGCCTGCTGCAAATCATCTGACGCCCGCACCGGCTGCCGCAGGTCATCCGCGCCGGCAGCTTCGGCGGGTGCGTGTCGCCACCAGCCGCACCCTGTCCTGGTGTACGTGCTCGCTTTGCGCACTCTGCCAATGCTTCCTTACCTGCGTCACAAGATCCCAGCACTCAACATGTGGTGCGCAGCATCTACTTCAACCCCAAGGGCGGACGGCCGGGGATCTGGGGCCCCACGGTGGACATTGACCACAAGGAGTTCCCGGCGGACTGGTTCGAGGGCCTGCCCGACAAGATGTTCCAGGCCCGCCGCTACGATATCAAGACCAACAAGTACGGCGTGAAGGCGGGCCAGCCCCAGGCGGCGTGGTGCGGGCGGCTGCTGACTGGCCAGCTGTGAGAGCCAGGGCGCTCGTGGCAGGCGCTCGAGCGCCGCACGGGCGTTGTGTGCATGTGTGTGTGCTCACGGCACGGAACCATCTTTCAGCAGTGCTTGCCACGGGCCGCTGGCGCTGGAGCGCGCCGCTGCACAGGCTGACTGCGGGCGCCCTCGCACGCAGGGAGGAGAAGGGCTGGATCAAGCGGGAGCTGGACCCGCGCGGCTGGTTCCACTGGTGCGCCAGGGTACTGAGAGCCGAACGCGCTGAGTTATGCCAGTCTGCTTCAAGCAGCTGGGCATTTGGGCCTGGCAGGTGTCAACCCTTCCCGGACAAGCGCAGAGACCCCCCGCGCAGTGCATGTGTCAATGAACTGAGAATGACCTGGTCCTGCAGTCTTGACCAGGCAGTATGACACAGGGGTATTCGGCAGCGCATTAATAGCCTGAAGCCCATCAGGCGATGCGAGCGCACGCGCGGCGCGCGCGCAGGTACTGCCGCTTCTACCAGGGCCGGCGCACGGACGACGACGAGCGGCAGGTCGGCCGCTGGAAGGGCGTCGCCGGCGAGAAGGGCCGCTGGAAGCGCCAGCTCGTCAAGCAGTGCGTCGGCAAGAACAAGTGCGCGCGCGCGCGCCGGACGTGCGGAGACCTGCTCCAACCTTTGCTGCCATGCGGTGGGCTGCCTGGCGCACGCTCGTGCTCATGCATGTGGATCACGGAAGTCCCCTCCCCACAAAGCGCAAGCTGTCTGCAGGCGTGGGCAGGCGTGAGCAATGACCCAACTGGCCGATTGTTGGTATCAGGCTGTCGGTGCGTCCCGGGTGCGAGCGCACCTCACCGGCAGGCATGCGCTTCGCAGGCGGTGGGACGACAAGAGCGTGTCGCCGGTGATCCGCCAGAGCCTGCTGCACTGGGCGTACGAGCTCACGGACGCCGACTTCAAGCGCATCAGCAAGGAGATCTGAGGCGCAGGAGGCTGGCTCGTGCGGCACGCTGTCTCATTGCTTTCTCGGGCTGTATCTTGCTTCCTTTGTGTTTGGCAAGGAGATCTGAGGCGCAGGAGGCTCCTTGCGAGGCACGCTGTCTTCATGCTTTCTCAGGTTGTTTTTTACTTATCTTTGTGTTCAGCCTCCTGCCTTGTTGGCATGCGTGGGGAGTCCTCACTGAAGACAGCAAAACCTCTGAGATTGACTGTAGTCTCTGAGTACCGAGGAGTTACAGGTACTCGGAGTGTTGCTTGTGTATAAATGTGTATAAAACAGTATGTGTGTGCATGTACATGGTACAAATGTGTACAAGCGTGTTATTGTGCTCCACTGCGGTAAGTCCACCGCTGTGAATCATTCATTCACTCATTGCCTTAGTCCGCCCTGCCCTATACGTGTCCATGAGCTGACAAGCAAGTGGACGGGCTGAATGCGTGTCAGGTGCCTCAGGTGTACTTTGTGCGCGCTCACATCTCACACGGCCTGGTGCGCAGCGACCTCCGGGAGGCCGGATATATGAAATAGGGCTTCCAATCAGGCTGCGCGACCGAGGCACAGGGGCGCCGCATGCACTGTATGAGCGTTGGCGAGGCGCCGCCAGAGCGCTGCAGGCGGCAACGGAACGATGAGCAGACATAGATACTGGCTGGCATGTTGCACGCGAGCGTGCGCGCGCGCGAGCCTGCCCGCACCACCACAGGCTGATGTGCGCGGCGCGGGGCCCAGTGAGGAGATAGCATGAGCCCGAGACCCAACGCCCTGCGCACACCTCTGGCCTTCCCCGCGCTCTGTGCGCAGCTCTTAACAGACGCCTGCCAGCACGCGAACGCGCGGACCCCTGTCGCAGTGCAGCGCCTCCCAGGCCAGCAAGAGAGTGCCTAGCTGCCGGACAGCAGGCCGACCAGCGCTGCTTGTGGCGCCTGCACTGTTCACGGCGGCCTGTCCTATGCCGTCGCTGCCGCCGGGCCTAGGCAGCACAACGGGTGGCGCTGGCCCAACTTTCTGGGCATGCGCGGCAGCCGCGCGCGCGTGCCTGCATTGCCCTGACAGCGCAGCATGCACATACTCCAGCACTCAATACGCGCTCGGAGCCTGCAAAAGCATTGCCTACTGACTGCGCGCGCAGCAAGCGCCCGCTTGTATGCGGGCAACCTGCATGTCTGCCTGCCTCTGCATCCCATTCCGCCGGGATTGCCTGCCATTTGAGCACAGATGCTGTATGTGCGACGTGCTCACGGTCACGCCTGGGCGCCTACATTGCCCTGCGGCTGCACGCAAGCGCAGCAGCCTGCGCGGCGTGCGCATCGGGTAGATGGTGACAGTACGCGAACACCCAGGCACAAAGTTTGCCGCAGAGGCACGCGCGCTACGAGCAGCGAGGATGCACACAGCAGCTTGGGACTGTTAAACGGCCTGGTGCTCTGCGTATGTAAAGCCAGCATGACATTCGCAAGCGTGCGAGCCTGGCAAAATGTTGCACCGGTGTTCAGGCTGACCTATGAAGCATGCAAGCAGGCAGGTAAACAGAAACCAACACTCAACCGTTCACACACAGTTGCCTCCGTGCACACTTGCCCATCCTGCACACATATAGCTCCTGCACACATATAGCACACACAAGTAATGTGCTCGGGGGCGTTCGCCGCAGTGCACCGCTCTGTGCCTGCCTACCCTCTGCAACCAGTCTGTGACACCTCGCATAGCTCACTACGCCGCCCATGCATTGTTGTACTCAGCTCCATAGTCATCACCACCATAGTCGTCCTCCTCCTCGTCATAGTACTCATCCTGATACATTTCTGGATGGTGCTGAACTCCCGCTGCCGCCCATGCGCGGGCGCGCTCGTGCGCCGCTCTGGCCGCCGGCAGGTCGGGCGCGCCCGGGGCAGGCCAGCGGCGCCAGGCCAGGCGGCGTACGTCGGACTTGTTCCAACACTCCCCATCATCATCAGACGTCCCCTCCCAACAGTCCTCAGCACAACCAGACCGCTCACAGACTTCCACCTCAACCGCAAAGCGGTCGCTGTGCATGCTGATGATTTCGCGCACGATGTCGTGAATGACCAAGCGCTCACTGGGGAGGTCAACGTAGTACTCCGCGCGCAGCTCTGCAGCCTGCAGGCCAGCCGGGCAGAGGCGGGCCACGAGAGTGGCCACAGCCTCCTGAGTATCGCACAGGCACACTCCGGATAGAAACATGCGCACTGACCTGACCCGGCCAAACAGTTCGGCGTGAACTAGAACGTCCGCCCCACAGCTGCCCATCTCAAATGCCGGCAAGACAGGGAAGCCCTCCAGGAGGGGGATACTGTCAGTATGCAGTGTAGCCCCTTTGCAGCATTCTACGCGCAGGGTGTGCAGCTGCGGCAGCCGTCCTGCCAAGCCTGCGTCGGGTTGCGGCGCCCACGCTAGCTTCTCCAGGCAAGTGCCGTACAGGCCGAGTAGCTCCAGCTGCTCCAGGGCGCCTGGCAGGCGCTCTGGCCACAACCACAAACACTTGGCTTCCATTTTGTCGTCCCCGTCCGTAACCATCAGATCGTAGATATCGTAGCAGTCGACACCGAGCTTGGTTAGGCGCAGGCCGCTCAGGTCCAGTGCGGGCCGCTGTCCCTGGCTCGCGCAGGCTGCCAGCCGCAGCGGCACGCCGGACAGCTGCAGCAGCGTGCGGCCGTGTAGGGCCCAGAACTTGCCAAGCAGCGGCTCGTCCCACAGATCGTCCTCGAAAAGAAAGCTGGCGGCCTCCACGCGGCCCGCCTGTGCGGGCTCCAGCAGCCAGCGGCGCTGGGCCGTGCTCAAAGGCGCCGTGCTGAAGTCGAGTGCCAGCGGCAGCGGCTGCGCCCGCAGCAGCTCGCGCCAGCGGCGGCACACGCATGCCAGGCCGGCCGCGGCGCGCACTTCACCTGCTACACGTCGCGGCGGCCGGACCGCCCAGGCGCGCCGAAGGATGCCGCCCAGCAGCTCGTCGGGCAGCGCAAGCAAGGTCGCCTGCGCGCCCGGCAGCACAGAGTTTGAGACACACGCGCTCTGTAGCGAGCAGAGCGTTGAAGTAAGGCAGCTAAGACTCGTGCAGCCACGTGTATGGAAGGACCCGGCCTCTTGCCTGTGGCTCTGCGCTGCGTGCAGGCTGCACACTGCGTGCACATGCACGCTGCCGACGTACCTGTCTTGCCAGATCATAAGCTCAACACCTGACAGGTGTCATGCGCAACTGGATGCTACAAAAACGCCGCACCTCCGTGGCGACTTGATCGCCGGCTCCAGGGCGCGCCATGCCAAGGACTGCCTGCCGCAGAACCAAGCTCAGGTATGCAGGCCGTCACAAAGGGGCCCTATGCCCTTGGCCGGGTGTCACACTGCCGCAACTGACAACCCCCCTCCGCGCGCGGCAATGTGCACCCAATGACGTCAACTACACTGCTCGCAGCGGCTCTCCTCACAACACATAGCACTGTAATACAATACGCTGATAAGCAACAAGGCAGCTCCATACGCGAGTTTTCAACTGCGGACGGGAAGCCAGAAGCGCGCCTGTTCCCGCTCGTGTACACAGCGCGCACAGCGTGCTCTCCTGTGGCGTACTATCCAGGGCCTTCAGCCGCCCGCAGTCAGGCCTGGCTGATAGCAGCGCGTCAAGCTGCTGCTCGACCTGCGCAGCTTTCAAGCAGGCCCTCGCCTGAGCAGTTGGTTCTGGGCTGGCGTTTCAACCACGCGCGTGCTAAAGCATACTCTGTGCTCTTGGACTTATGGTGCCCAAGGCTGTGCAACCCATCACCTGCCCTAGGCTTCCCTGCAGTTGGCCTGGTGCGCCTCACTGGCGCGCCCAATGACTTGATACTTTGTATGCACACAGCAGCTTTGCCAGGTCCGTGCGATGCAATACAGAAGGCAGAAACAGGTGCAGCGCACTGCAGCTTGCCAAGATGCCCCAGCGCTGAGCGCGTCAGCAGAATAGGCGTACAGAGAGCTTGCGGACTTTTGTTGCTTACAGCACGTCAAAGCGCTTGCTTATTAACCGCTCCTCTGAAGCAAAGGTCGGACTAGAGCTTGCGAGCCCGCTCCCGCCGCAAATGTTCCGTAAGTGCCCCTAGATTTCCTCGCCATTCCGTTCACCGAGCTCGGGATGAGGGAGACATTTTGTTTTCTGTTTCCAAAAGCCCCGTGTAGGAGAGCAGCAGCACTCACAAGCGGTTGTTCTATAAAAAGAAACACGAAAGCATGGCAGCGCTAACCTCACAGCAGAGTTGCGGAGGCATACTTATCAGGTGCGCTGCATGCCTGCGATTCTTTGCTGCATACAGTAGCTCTCGTTGTTGGCAAACGTCCGTGTATGTGTGTATAAGCGCAGGTTGCAGGAGCAACAGCGGCGCTTGTCGCACCAGGCCGCCTCGTCGTCCTCTGTGCCGTGCCGGCTGGCGCAGGCTGACAGCCTACAGGCACAGACACGCTCAGCGCTGTCCCGGTCGTTCTTTGTGTACACTGTGTTGCGTTGGCTACAGACAGCAAACTGCGTAAAAAAAACAAGCTATGGTGCTAGCACTTGCACGTCTGGCGGAGACGTGCGTGCTCCACGCAGCGACCATCCGCGAGCCGGCACGCCGGCCGGCGCGGGCGGCGGCGGGCGGCCGCAGCGGCAGCGGCGTCGGCGGCGGGGCTGCGCACGCGCGAGCGCGAGGTGGCCGAAGCGGTGGCGAGCACCGGCAGCGCGCGCACGGACGTGGTGTACGACGCGGTGGTCATCGGCGGCGGCGTCGGCGGCCTCACCGCCGCGACGCAGCTGGCCGCCAAGGGCGCGAGCGTGCTCGTGCTCGAAAAGTGACCCGCCCCGCTGGGCCATGCGCTCTCGCCCCCTATGACAACGCGGAGTGGGCAGCGCCGAGCCTGCGTGGCAGCGGCCAACAGCGTGAGCATGGGTGTGAAGCAGCGTGCCTTGAGCTATTCGGTGTGCAGGTGTGCAGTCTACAGACGTTCGTCTACAGAGGTGTGCAGTCTACGGACGTTGGTGCGGACCAGCACTGTGCTCAAGCAGGCGCATGGGGCGCAGGTACATCATACCCGGCGGCAGCGCTGGCCACTTCCAGCGGGACGGCTACGTGCTCGACGTCGGCGCGTCAATGATGTTTGGCATGGGCGACGTGCGCTCCCTCGGCCCCAAGCTCCCCTGATGGCTGCTGAGCACTGATGGCATGCATGATGCTGCTGTTCTTCAGGCATGGAAAGCAGGGGCGAGCGCACCGCCGGTCTTCAGGCGTGCCACAGTGTAAAATCTTCATGAGGCCTGTGCATGCTGTTGCTGTTCTTCAGGCATGGTGAGCGTGGGCTAGCGCCAGCCGTTGTTTAGACGCGCCAGTGTGAAGTTATTATGAGGCCTGCCCGGGCAGGGCCTGTGATGTAACAGCCAGGTGGCCTTGCACCCACTGTGCATGCTCCTTGCCCCATGCCTTGGCCCCACGCATGCCCCCTGAGCAGCGGCGGCGCCGCGCCGGCAGCACGGCACGACCAACCTTATCACGCGCGCGCTCGCGGCGGTGGGCAAGCGGCTGGAGACGGTGCCCGACCCGACCTCCGTGTTCTACCACCTGCCGGCCTCCGAGGCGCACCCGCAGGTGCGGCATGGGTTTAGGGTTAGATAAGTTGACATAACCTCCGTCTTCTACCACCTGCCGGCCTCCGGGGCGCACCCGCAGGTGCGGCGGCGGCGGCCTGCGCCCGCGCGTTGACGCTCAGCCAGCCGTGCATGCTTGGGGCGGTTATATTTAAAACGTCCAGCCTTCCAGCGCTGGCAGCTTACCGGACTGGCGTGCTGCCCGCTCCGCGCGTGGCCTGGTGGTAGCATTTGCAATCCGCAGGCCGCAAGCAATGCTTGAAGCATAGCCCGGTCCTGTGGGCGCAGCGATGTTTGGGATTTGAGAGGACCGCAGGAGGTAGGTTTGGCATGCTCGCAGGTGCCCCTGTGTGCCCGCCCGCAGCCTGCGCGGCCGCGCTCGACTGGGACAGGGGCGGCGCGGGGGTCGGCGCAGGGTCTGGAGGTCAGGGTGTGGCGCGGGTATGAGGACTTTGTGGACGAGCTGGCGGCGCGCTTTCCGGCCGAGCGCGCCGGCATCCAGGCGTTCTACGGCGAGGCCTGGCGCGTGTTCAACGCGCTCAACAGCCTGGAGCTGAAGAGCCTGGAGGAGCCGCGCTACCTGCTCGGCGGTGCGCGCTTCTGGCCGCGTCCGGGTGTCAGGGTTTGGCTACCCTAACCCTACCCGTCGTGCACCAGGCTGGGCTGCTTCCCCTGTAAAAGCAGACGCTGCTGCATTGCTGCGCTGCATGCACATCACTGTGCGGCACATGAGTCACGAAGTCACTCTGTTTGAACGCTAGGCTGCGCCCAGGCGCGGGCAGGCCATCCAGGCCCGCTGCCAACCCCCGCGCCTTGCAGGGGCCTGGCTCAGCAGGCGTGCGCGGCGCGCGCGCAGAGTTCGCCAAGCACCCGCTGGCGTGCCTGACGCTTGCGTCGTACCTGCCGTCCAACGCGGGCGCGGTCGCGCGCAAGCACATCCGCGACCCCGAGCTGCTGCGCTTCATCGACGTGGAGTGCTACTTCTGGAGCACGGTGCTCGCCGACAGCACGCCCATGATCAACGCGGGCGCGCATCCCTAGACCCCACCCCGGCAGCGAGGTGGGTGGGAAGGAGGTTGCTCTCTGGAGCACAGCGTCCGCCGACACCATGTACATGGTCGATGCGGGTGGGGCTGCGAGCCACAAGCGTGCACGGTGAGCATGTGAAGAGCATGCAGGCTGTTGTTGGCCTTTCACAATGGCATCATTCGGTGTGTGCCTGCAGAGCAAGCAGAAAAGCAAGCAGGTCTGTACTTGCGCCAGGTGGGGATGCGCATCGCGCAGTGCATGAAGCAGACAGCTGCCGCAAAACGGCTGTTGTCAGGCTAGCCGTTGACACTCACGATGGAAGTTGACACAGCAGCATGGGTAAGGGGTTTATCTGCTCTGTGCGCAACCGCAGCAAACAGCATACCGCTTTACAGTCGACTATGGGCTACATTTGGCAGTGGCGCCACGGAGCGTCTGCGACCGGCCGCAGACCCTTGCCGCGCGCGCGCGTGAGCAGGCATGGTGTTCTGCGACCGGCACTTTGGCGGCATCAATTACCCGGTGGGCGGCGTGGGGCGCATCGCGGAGGAGCTCGCGGAGGGCTTGTGCGAGCGGGGAGGCCACATCGAGTACCGCGCGAATGTGCGCATATAAGACCCGTTCATGCTTGCCAGGGCCATGCAATATTCACATGCTGAGCGAAAGCGCGACAACTACAGGCAGGCGCCGAGGCTGCGCCCCGCTGCGGGCGCTTGAGCCACTCAGCACGCCCTGCTTGGCCGGCGAGGCGCGTGCCGGCATGCAAAGGTGGCGGTCCGCGCGGCGCGAGCGCTGCAGCTGAGCGCTGTTCGGCCGCCGAGCCGCCTGCATGTGGCAACGCGCAGGTGCGCGAGATTATCACAGAGGGCGAGGGCGCCGCGGCGCGCGCGGTGGGCGTGCGCCTGGCCGACGGGCGCGTGTTCCGCGGCCGCACCGTCGTCTCCAACGCCACGCGCTGGGACACATTCGACGGCCTGCTGCCGCCCGAGCGCCTGCCTGAGCCCGAGCGCCTGTTCAGGCGCGGCTGGCGGCATGCGGCCCCGCGCCCCCGGCGCGGCCCAGGGGCGCGCGTCCGGCTCCGGCTGGGAGATGCTCGGGCGCCCGGCAGCCTGTCGTGCAGCAAGTGCATGAGATTGGGCCTGCCGCGTGGGTGCGCGGCGCGACGCCGCTCGCGCATCTGCAGCCCTCGGATGCTGCGAGTCCGGGCAGCGCTGGAGCAGGGCCTCCAATCGGTGTCGCCCTCAGCATGGTCATATGCCGAGTCTGGGATCCTGGGACAGCTGTGCTACGCTGCGCGCACATGCCGGCGCCCGCGCCGCGCAGGGAGCGGTACACCAAGGCGCCCTCCTTCCTGTCCATCACATAGGCGTGGCGGCGCGGCATGCTGGTGAACCCTAACCCTATCTTAAACCCTATGCTGTGCGCTGCGCAGGGAGCGATACACCAAGGCGCCCTCGTTCCTGTCCATCCACATGGGCGTGGATGCCGGCGCGCTCGCGCCCGGCACCGAGTGCCACCACATCTGCGTGGACGCCTGGGCCGACATGGAGGTGCCGCTGGGCACCGTGTTTGTCAGTATCCCCACGCTGCTGGACCCGGGCCTCGCGCCGCCCGGCGCGCACATCGTCCACATCTTCGCACCGGACTGGATCGACAACTGGAAGGCGCGGCCCCTGCTTGCGATCCCGAGCGTTGCACTAGGGTAGGGTTAGGGGTAGGCTTGCAAGCTGGACCCGGGCGCGCCTGGCGCGCACATCGTCCACACCCTCGCGCCCGACTGGATCGACAACTGAAAGGCGGGGCCCCGGCCCATGCCCCTCTTGAAACCCTGATTCGGAGCGCGCGCGCAAGCCGGGCGTGGGCGCGCAGCGCCGCACGTGGGATGCGCAGGTGTGCACACGGCCCTCTGCTTGCGGGCAGGCTCTGCAATGGCCAGCGCTGGCGCTGGCGCTGTGCCCGCATCCGCGCCTCCCGCCGTCCCTGGCCTGGCGCGCAGGCGCTTCGCAGGCACGGAGCGCGCCGCGCACAGCCGGCCATGCATGGCCCAGCTTGCACGGCGGCGCGCGGGCACTGATGCGCGCGTGCCGGCGGCCGCAGGGCCTGTCGGTGGCGGACTATGAGCGGCGGAAGGAGGAGGCCGCGGACGGCATCCTCGAGCGCCTTGAGCGCCACCTGCCGGGGCTCCGGGCGGCCACGCTGTTTCGGGAGGCGCGCCGCAGCCGCCCGGGCCCTCGCCTGCACCATAGCGGCGTTCAGGGCGGCTGCGCTCACAGCGCCACCTGTTGGGGCATGAGGCAGCTCCTTGGGGGAAGTGCCACCATGCGTGCTGCAGTGCGGTGTCTGCACACGCCAGGCGCCGCGTGTCACGTGTCAAAAGTCCCGTCGCCATGCTGGAGACTTGCGCAGTGCGATGAGCAGCGCTTACTCTGCCGAGCAGCGTCGGCTGTCTAGCAGCAGGGCAGGGGCCTGCAGGGAGCAGCTCGTCTGCTAATACCTGCGCACCCTGGCGGCAGGTGGGCACGCCGCGCACGCACCGCCGCTTCCTGAACAGGCGCGACGGCTCGTACGGGCCCATCCCCGCGCGGCGGCCGCTCGGCATGCTCGGCATGCCCTTCAACCGCACCGCCGTCAAGGCGCGCTGCAGGCCCCGCCTGCCTGCTGCGCGCGTGTCTGCACGAAACGCATCTGCAGCACTGGCGGCGCGTGTCACCATGTGTGGCACGCGGACCGGTCGCTCCTTGGACCGTGTCCAGCCGCACGCCCGCAGGATGAGCACAGACACCGCGATGGACAGCCCCGGGTCCGCGTCTGCAGAGAAGCCGCACAGCTCTATCCGCCTGCCTGACAGGAGCTTGTCCGTGGCCTGACGCGCCCTGGGCCCCGCTTGGCTGCCATGCGTGCGCGAAGGCATCTGCAGCACTGGCGGCGCGTGTCGGCGTTTGCTTGGTACGCGGGCTCGTCGCTCCTTGGATCATGTCCAGCCACACGGCACGCCTTGCTCCTTGTGAGCACAGCCGCGTGTCCGTGGCCTGACGCGCTTCTGGCGGCGCGCAGGGCCTGTACTGCGTCGGCGACAGCACATTCCCGGGCCAGGGCGTGAACGCGGTGGTCTTCTCGGGCTTCGGCTGCGCGCACCGCGTGCTCACCGACCTGGGCCGCGCGCCCGCGCTGCCCGGGCTGGACGCGGGGTACAACGCGCTGCTCGGCGCGGTGCGCGACCGCGCGTGAGCGCCGCGCTGCTGGGCAGGGGGCCTGCGTTGCCCAGGCCGGACGCGGAGTGCAGTCCGCTGCTTGCCGCAGTGCGCGGAGCGCGCTGCGCCACCGCGTGCGAGCGCCGCGTTGCTCGGGAGCGGGGGGCGTCTGCCGCATGCGTGCAGCTGCCTGAGCGCATCCCTTCGGTGTCTGTCAGACCGGCAGTCTTGGTGCCCAAATGTTCTATTTAGTTTGATGATGCTGCCGGGTGCCAGCCGTATCGCTTTTGAGGCTGCCCCAATGGCGGCCTCCCTCGGTTTTGCACAGGCATGGGTGCTGGCGCTTGGCGTACGAACTTTACTAGAGGTGCAGGGTGAATCAGCGTTGGGCGCCGGCGCACGATAAGGACTCCTTGCTGCCGAACTGATGATGAGTGTTGGTCTTTGCATGGTGAGTGACCTGTGTAGCAGGCGGGCATACTGACGGGGCGTGCACCACGCCTTGCACACCCATCTTGCTGCATTCGATGCAGAGTTGCATGTGAGCACTGCATTTGTAACAGAGCCGCCACCTAGCCTGGCTTGATTGCGCCGTCAGGCGGCTGTGACGAGCCCACACGCGTCCGCTCAGCTCGAGGAGGACCACAAATGTGTCGGCTTAGCAGCACACTGCGACACCCGGGAGCGGAGGCCAACAGCGCCCCCGCCGGGCTTACACGCTTGTCAGTAGGCCTGCGTGCATTTGGCCACTTCCTGACAACAGGTGACCCAGCACAGGACAATGCCCGGCTAGGCCTCGAGCGCTGCACCAGGAGGAGGCGCGCGCGCTGGCGTGCGCCGGGGTCCGGACAAGACGGACTGCCCCGGCCGGGTCCGCCCGCGCCACATCAGAACAGGTGCGTGTAGTTGTGCGCTAGCGTCCAGAACAGGATGAACGTCAGCAGCAGCGTCGAGTTGAACACCTCGCCCAGGAACAGCGCGCGCCTGCGCGCCCCAGCAGGCTGCGCTCACGCACCTACCCTAAACCTAACCCTTGCGGCCACACGTAGCGCGCGCGCACGGGCAGGCCGGCGCGGCGCAGCGGTGAGGGGGCACCAAACCTGGACTTGAAGGATGACTCTGTCCTGGAGCTGCATTACCCTATACCCTATACCCTTGCAGCCACACGCAGGACACGCGCACGGGCAGGCGGGCCGGGTGCCAGGGTGCGGGAGCGCCGGACCTGGACCGAGTTAACGACTCCGGCCTGAAACCGCACCACACTAAAGCTGCACCACCCTATACCCTAACCCTTGCAGCCACACGCAGCGCATTCGCACGCGGGCAGGCGGGCGCGGCGCCGGGGTGGGGGGAGCGGGCGGACCTGGACTGGAAGAACGCCTCCGTCCTGAAGCCGCACTTCACCAGCAGCAGCGCGCACACCTGCGCGCGCGCGCGCCCCGCTCAGGCCGGGCGGCCGGGCGCGGCCGCCTGCCTGGGCGGCAGGCGGCGGCGCGGCTGGGGCGGGCGCCAGCCGCCAGCCGGGGCCCGCAAGGCAGTGAGGTCGGCTTGGGCGCCTCGCCAAGCGGCTGGCGTGTGGCAGGAGAGCGGCGTGCAGCGGTGACGCGCGGCAGGGCCGGGTGTCCAAGGGTGGGCAGCGCGGTCCGGCGGGGCAGCAAGCAGCGCGGCCCAGTTCCCCAGCATGTCGGCAGGGCCTTAGCAGCATGGAAAAGACGCCGCGCGAAGGCAGCAGGCCGCTGCGCAGCCGCGCAGGGCGCACCACGGCGTGCATGGCCAGGTAGTACAGGAAGCCGGTCCAGCCGGTGACGCCCCAGAGGCCGGCGACCATGCCCGCCACCAGCGCGCCGACCACGCCGCTGCCGGCCCCGCGCGCGCGTCAGCTCGCCGCAAGCTGTGCGTGGTCGCGGGCATGGGCCTGCTCGGCAGAAGGCACCCAGCACCGGCGCTGCAGCGCTCCATATCGCTGAGTGCGATTGCGCCATCTATGCACAAGTGCTGCCGATAGACTGCCAAGAGGCTGCCAGCGCGGGCCGCCGCGCACATGAAGTTGGCGACGCCCGCGTTGTGCGCCACATTCTTCTGCAGGATGAGCTCCTTGCGCAGCGCGTGCGCGTCCAGGCCGGGCTTCCCGGGCTTGCGCTCGCGGCGCTCCTTCGCGGCCTGCATCTGCGCCTGCCAGGCGGATGCCCCGGGCCGGGGCGCGGCCGGGTGGATCAGCGGCGGCGGGGCATCGGGTCACCGAGGGTGGCTGCTGCAAGGCTCGGATGCCAGGCAGCTGGTCGCGCTCCGCACGCGTTTGGCAGGAACAGGCGTGTGTGCTCTGTCCCTGATGGCAAGTAGGCGCAACACAAAGCCTTTGACTTGAAGTGCTTGAGACTCTTGCTTGCCCACTGACAAATCCTATTCCCTAATATACTTCAGGCACTTTAAACCTCCGGACTTCCACAAGAGAACTCGACTTCTTTGGACTCTGCTTGCGCACAGCTGCTGTCTACCAACAAACGGCGCTGATTGGCGACTTGGATTGCACTTTGGCGGTGCAAGAGAGTGCCAGCTTGCGAGGGTCCAGATTGATCGGAGGGGCGCCGTGCACACGCTTGGCACGCTGGCACCCAGGCACGAAGGAGCCGACGGGAGCGCGTGAGGCGCCAGCGGCAGCGGGGTTGCTGCCCCTGGCCGGATGGTGGAGGGCGCCGCCAAAGCCGTGGCGCCCGTGCCCGTCTCCCCAGGCCAGGTGGGGCATTGCGGGCTGATCAGAGCCCCGTGCTGTGGCTGGAGTCTCCTGCACAGAGCTTGCTCCCAGACCTTTCTCCCAGACATCGCACCCCAACTCCATAGCCTGCTTGCCTTCGCCGGGAGCGCGGTTGCCGACTTTGGCCGCAGATCTCCTGCACAGCTGCTCCTGCTTTGTGGCAGGAGTTCAAAGGGGCCAAGTTGAGGTCTGCGCTCAGCGCGCTTCCAAACGCCCGCGTCTGCGCATGCGCCGCAGGTCGGCGCACTGCTGGCCTATGGGCTCTTCTGGGGCCTGTACGGCTATGCCGAGTGGCTGCAGTACCAGCGCAGGCGCGCCCGCACGCACCTCCTGCCTTGCCCGCGGCGGTCCTCGCCCGACTGCCGGCCAATACGGCGCTGCGCAGCCTGCGCTGGGCCGGCAGGCGCTCTGTTGCTATCCCGCACCCCTCGCCGTGCGTGTGCCTGCCCTGCTCCCAGCGGGGCCCGCGCCGCGCGGCGCGCCTGCGGCAGCCGGCGCGGCGCGCCCGGCAGCGGCCTGACCGCGGCACCCCCGCGCATGCGCAGCCGGCGCAGCTACAAGGGCGTGTACAATTCGGATGAAGACGTAGAGGAGGCGAACGCGAAGGCGACCAATGGCAAGGCGCCCAACGGCGCGGCCGCGGCGCCGGGGTCGCCGACGCACGGCGGCGTCGGCTCGCCGACCGCGCAGCCGCGCTTCAGCTACCTGGGCTGCGGCTTTGCGCGGTGCGCCTGCCCCGGGAAGCCACCTGAGCTGCTGCGGTCGCGCGGGGCGCGCAGCGCGCCTTTGCGCAGCAGCGCACCGCCTGACCAGCCCGTGTCTTTTGAGCACAGCAGCCCCTTAGCTGACCGTCCGACCCATGTGTTTGAGCTGTGTGGGTGCCTCATGTACCGAGCCAAGCTCTAGGGTCGTTACAACGGCGCCGCAGCCGCTTTGCGGCGGGACCCTGGCCCTGCTCACCCCCCGGGGCATCTCGCCTTGCAACGCGTCGCTGCAATGCATGTGAGCAGCGACTTGTGCGTCGCTGAAGGTCGTGGAGAACCAACGCCGCGTCCTGCCGACGCCCCGCAGGTGCCTGCTGCTGGACGAGCCCGCGCTGCTGGACGCGCGCCTGAACCTGCGAGCAGCGTGCGCGCCCGCGCCCCGCGACGCGCTGTAGCCTGGAACATGTTGTCCCAAGCATCTCTGTTGACCGCAGGAGAGGGGCCTTGCTGGTGGCGTGTGTGAAAGAGGCTCTGCAGACCTAGCCGTTGTGTCAGAGCGCCGGGCCAGTGCGCGTCGAGCCTGAAACACCGTTCGCCTGGCTGCGGCATGCAAGGCCAGCAGGAACTGCTCTGCGGCAAGCGCGGCGCGCGTGCGTGCTTTGCTCGCACCACGACGCGCCCGCCGCAAGCTGGGCACGTCGCAGCGCCGCCCTCAAAGTGTGGGCCGGCGCTGTGACGGCCTGGGGCCGCGGCGCACGCAGCGTGGAGTTTGGCACAATCATGTGCTGGTACTACCTGGCGGACCGCACGCGCACGTTCCCGCGCGGCACCAAGGTGCGCCACGCTGCGCAGAGGCGGGATCTAGCGCGCCGCGCGGCGGGCGTGGCTGCCAGGGCCGGCAGTGCGGCGGTGGGCAGCACGCCTGCGGCAGCCAGGGCCGGCAGCGCGGCGGTGGGCAGCACGCCTGCGGCAGCCAGGGCCGGCAGAGCGGCTTTAGGCAGCACGCTGCTGCGGGCTGTTCTGCCAGACCGCTCGCATTTGACGTGTGCGTCACGCCCTGACGCTGCACGTGGACTTGTCCAAATACCGTATGCAACATCCAAAAGACCGTACGCAACATCCGCACCCTGACAAGGAGCACACGTGGACCTTGGCTTGAGAGTGCTGTGCCACAGGGGCCCGCGGAGGGCGCAGGTGTGCAGTCCGGACAAGTGCGGCGCCCTATCCAACCCTATATGCGTGCAGCCCTGGGTTTGACCTGACGCCGCGCGGCCCCGGCGCGGCCAGGCATACAGCCGGGACGTGCTCGCGGCCGTCTTCGGCGCGCTGACGGTCGTGGCGGCCTGGACGAGCACCAAGAAGAGCCGCGCGGTCGTGCTGCTCAACCGCCAGCAGACCGAGGAGTGGAAGGGCTGGATGCAGGCGCGCGGCCAGGTTTAGGGTTGCATCACCCCTCCCCCACCCAGACCCATCCACCGCGGCCGGCCGAGCTCCCTCCCGGTCTGTGCGCGCGCTCGTGTTCTTGCGGGGCCGCACGCGCCCCGTGCTCAGCTCAATGAACGGGAGCCACCCGGATGCATTGCGTGTGCTACGGCTGAGCGATGACTGCGTCTGGACCGAGGCTCCGTAACGTGCCCAGTCGGGATATCCAGGTTGAGGGCCGGTGTGGTTCCCCGTCCACCCCACAAAACCGGTTCCACCCTGTGCTCTGAGCACTGTCTGACAGCTGCAACATGGGCACTGTCCAACAGCCACAGGCGCGCGCAGAAAGACATTGTCCGACAGCCACAGGCGCGCGCAGAAAGACATTGTCCGACAGCCACAGGCGCTCGCTTCTGACGGAGCGGGCGGCGACGCAGGTCTTTGTTCCTGCTGTACCTTACCTGAAAACCCTGACTCCGCCCTGTACCCTGGAGAGTGTCTGACAACACTAGTTGCTCAGCGCGCACAAAGCGGGCGCGGCGCCGTAGGTCCTGTTCCTGCTGTACCACTACTTCAACGCGCGCGAGATCTACAACGCCATCCGCGTGTTCATCGCCGGCTATGTCTGGATGACCGGCTTCGGCAACTTCTCCTACTACTACAAGTCCAAGGACTTCTGCCTTGGCCGGTGCGCGCCGGCGGGGGTCGCTCACCCGCGGCCGCCTGCGCGGGGTCCCTGCCCCGCCCGACCCTGGCGCAGTCATGCCGGGTGCGGCGGTCCTCAAGCTACCCTGGCGCGATCACGCCAGGTGCAGCGGTCCTCAAGCGCAAGCGCGCCGCGGCTTGCTGATGGTGGCGCTGTTTGGGGCGGGGCCCGGGCTTGCAGCCTCTGCCTGGAGCGGGACAGGGAGGGGTTTTTTGTTGGCGGGCATCCGCGGCGCTGCGCGGGACGGCGCTTCCTCGCAGGCGGCGACACGGGCGCGCGCGGCGCCGCGCGCAGGTTCATGGCGATGATGTGGCGGCTGAACTTCCTGGTGGCGGTCACGTGCGTGGCGCTGCAGAACAGCTACATGCTCTACTACATCTGCCCGATGCACACGCTGTTCACGATCATGGTGTACGCCGCGCTCGGCATCGGCGCGCGCTACAACCAGAGCCACACCGGCGTGTTCCTCAAGTGCGCCCGGGCCCCAATGCGCTTACCTTAAGGTAGGGTAGGGTAGGCACTGCGCGGGCCCGATGCGGGGCCGCCGCTCCCGCCTCCACCGCTCTCTAAAACATCTGCGCCAGACCGCCTGGCGCGATGGCGCGCGGCTGTGTGCGGCGGGCGGGCGGGCGGGCGCTGCTGCGCGCAGGTGTGGCCGCATGCTGAGGCACGCGTGTTACCAGAACCTACCTCTACCCTACGCTGACGCCGGGCGCGCGCCGCAGGATCGCCGCATGCTTCCTGGTGGTGTTCGTGTGCTGGGACCTGAAGCCGGTGTTCTACGCCATCTGGGGCCCGCTCACGTTCCTCATGGGCTACTCCGACCCGCGCAAGCCCACCAACGACCTGCTGCACGGCGCGCGGCCCACCCTAACCCTATAGCCCCGCCCCTGGCGACCCAGTGACTTGCGGCTGTCACCACCGACCTGCTCTGTATGTCTGCTTCACATCCAGCACCCTGCCCTCGATCCTCAGAGAGCAGTTGGCCAGCTGATCTGTGACCTTGCCCATGGCGCCCCCGCGTTGAAGTGGACCGCTCAGATGGCGTCGCTTAGCTCGTCCCACGCCAGCTGCAGCGCCGCATGCGGCAAGGTCTTGAGCATTATTAGTGTACCCGGGCAGCGGGCCCTGCCCCACAGTCAGCCCCGCAGCTGCACGCGCCTGCTTGGCGCCCCGGCCGCCAGCTCACGTGCCTGGCCGCATTCGCCTGGCAGCCCCGGCCAGACCGCCAGGCCGACGCATAAGCGGCCGCGCGCGCAGAGTGGTACTTCCGCTCGTCGCTGGACCGCTACGTGTGGATCCACGGCATGATCTGTGCATACATCCACCCGTGGTGCGAGGCGGCGCTGCACAAGGTGGACGCAATGTCGCTGCGCGCGCGCCTGGCCGCGCGGTCCGCCATCGCCGCCGGTGCGCCCGCGGGCGCCCTGACCTCGGGCGCCGCCGCCTGCGGCGCGCGCCGGCGGCCCCTGTTGCGCGCGCGGCGTGCCCTGCGCCTGTACACGGGCACGCCACGCACAGGTGCAGGGTAACAGCGCGCCAAGGGCGGGCATGGTTATCAGCAATATAGCGTGCGCCACAGGGTACCCTGGCCATGATTTTGTGGGCTAAGAGCCGCGAGCGGTGATGACGCTGGTTTGCACCTGGCGCCGCCGACGCGGCTCAGGGGGCCAGGACGTTGAGCGCGGTGTCTGCCGTGCGTACTCCTGTGGCTGTGACCCCGCGCCCGTCTGCGGTGCGCGCGCGCCTGGGCGCGCACGCATGGCGCCGGCACACCCGCCGTTGCCCGGCTCGCCGCCAGCGCGAGCGGCGCCGGGCGGAGGATCCAGTCCCCCATCGCATGCATACAGGATGTGTGTCAGCGTTTAGGCCCGAGCGGGCTGGGCGCGCGCAGTGATGCTGGCAGTGGTGGGCGTGTGGTACCAGACGGTGTACGTGCTGCCCAAGCTGGAGTACAACCAGCTGCACCCGTACACGTCCTGGATCCCCATCACCGCGTGGGCGGTGCTGCGCAACCTCACGCCCGGCGCGCCCCTCTCCCTCCCCGGGCTGCGCCCCGCGCAGAGCACCTGAGGCCCGGTCCCCGTCCCCCCTGCGCCTTCAGGTCCCCTGGTCAGTGCGCGGGCCGTGCTGCGCAGCAATCTATGGTCTCCACAACTTGCTGGCGAGGCGCCGTGTCAGTACAGGGCTAAGGTTCCCCGTATACCCTAGTCTATAACCTGTTGTGTTTTGCGCCAGGCCTGCGCGGGTACAGCCTGGGCCTGTTCGGCTGGCTGGGCTGCATCACGCTGGAGACGTACATCGGGCAGTTCCACACGTGGCTGCTGACCGATGTGCCCGACGGCCAGCCCAAGCTGCTGCTTAACTTCCTGCCGCCGGCCTACCCGCTGCTCAACTTCGGCCTCGCGACCGCCGGCGCGCCGCGCCGCGCCCCGCCGCGCGCTCCTGTCGCGCCCCCGTCGGCCTGCGCGTTGGCTGCACGTGCATGCGCTCGCCCGCTCAGGTATCAGAAAAAGCGTTCGCTGCGAAGCTGGAACTGGCGCCTAACAAGCACTCGCACACACTGCCGCAAGCCCGGCCTGCTGATCTGCACTGCTCGCTTTTTACACATAGATGTGCTTTACCAGCACGCGCTCTGCGACAGTATCAGCACGTGGGTTGTGACAGCAAACGCCCTGCAGCCTGCAGTGCGCTGACCGAACGGCTAGCGCTGATGGCCTGCCCGGCGCGCGTGCAGTGTACGTGTATGTCTCGTACCGGCTGTTCCAGCTGACCAACACGCTGCGGATAGCGGTCATCCCGGCCAAGGCGGGCGCTGAGCTGCTGCGCAACGTCGTCGTCATGGCCGCGTGCACTGGCGCGCTGGTCGCCGCCGGCGCGCTGCTGCTGCGCATCCGCCTGCTCGGCGCCTAGTGCTGGGGGTAGGGTAGGGTCAGGGTCTCCTGGCACCGATGGCGCACGGAACGGGGCCCGGTGCTGCCTACCAAAGTCTGCCAGCTGATCTCGTGCTTCTGACGGACGCGCCACCCCGCCCGCCGCGTGGCGTGCATGGCAGCGCGCAGTGGCGCACCTGCCTGCGGCTCGCCTGCGCAGCCGCGCTTGCCTTGGGAGGCATGTGCTGGAGAACCCTCTGCTACACAGTATGTGCCGGCGAGCCATTCGCTGCCGGCAGGCCTACCGCCGTGGCTGCCAGCCTCGGTGCACGCGCGGGTGTTTCATGAGCATGCGACCGCAACCCCCAGGCCAGCCGCAGCCGCGACAGTCATGTCTTGCGCGGCGCGCCAGCGCGCGCATCGCCGGTAGCTGCTCTTGCTTGTGCCCTGTGCAGGGATACTGTGGCAGTGGCGTCCGCACAGTATTTGCAGCGGAGTTTGCCATGGGCACCCGGGGGTCCCCTCAGTGCGGCACCGAGGTGCCTTTTGCCCGTCAAAGTTTGACGTGGGGCGACAGTCAGCTTATACCCGTGGCCGGGGTGTCTTTGAGCCCGCCGCAGCATGTCGATGCGACTGCGCCCACTTGGCGTGCAGCAATTGTTGACGTGAGTCGTTGTCACCTTTGTGGGTCGCAGCACTGGTCGGCTGCTGGAGCATATGTGCAGCGGGTGCGCGGCAGCTCGCGAACCTAGAAGGACAGCGCCCAGACATGCCTCTAGTAATAATGCAGCGTGCAGAGTCGGTGTTGTTGGCACATGTAACAACACGCTACCCAAGTGCCATCTCCCTGTGCCGATGCGCCAGCAACCTCCCACTCCACACTCGCTTTTGTTTTTACAGTGGTGTACAGTCACAGCCCTTACGACGCCCCGTCAGAAGTGTACAAGCAGGACGCCCGTCCACCATGCAGGGTCCGTGCACCTGACCATGCTGCTGGGGAGTGCAGTGCTGATGTGCTCATTGTCTAGGGCTCCACGCTGGTCTGCCACAGGCTGCAGAATAGATTTTCATGCAGACACGCGCTAACTGCGCAGGCAACAATTCCAGCAGGTTCACGGGTTTTGCAGGCGCCTCAGCTTGTGCAATCAACTGGACACAGCTCTGGGCTGCCTGCTGAAAGCAGCACAAGCCCTGCAGAACCCCCCGCCCGCCAGGCGCAGACGGCCAGCACGCGGTGCGGGAGCCTGCAGGGCAAGATTTGAGTCACGGAAGTGGGCCGGGGCCCGCCGGATCGTCGGCCCGCACGGGCGCGGGCACGGGCGGCGCGTCGGTGAAGGTGCCCACGCGCTGCAGCTCGCCGCGCGCGGCCGCCGTCGCGCCCACCGCGCCGAGCGTGCACGGCACCTGCGCGAGGCGGGCGCTTCAGCGCCGGGCGTGCAGCTGCCTTATGAGAACTAGAGCGCGTGCTGGGCACCAAGGCGTGCCTCTGCGCGCCCACGCTGGCTCAGCTGTTGCACACTGATGCAGCTTGCAACAGCGCGTGGTGGCGCCCGGCAGGCGGCGGGCTTGCCGCATGCTCCTGCAACTTGCATGGTATACCCCCAGCTATCATAGGGTAGGGTTAATTTTAAGACGCAGGGAGCGGGCTCGCCGCGCTCTAGCGCGCGCCGCGCGGCAGGGCCGGCGCGCGCCAGGTCCAGCAGCGCGGGCTGGCCCTCCAGCAGTTACGGGTTAGGGTAGAGTGGGGGGGGAGCAGGTTCTTCGCGCGCTCCATGCACGCCGTGCGGCGCGCGGGCGGCGGCGCACCAGGTACAGCAGCGCGGGCTGGCCCATGTGCGTGACGGCGTTGGCGGCGAATGCGAGGCCCAGACCCGCCACGTACGCCGCGAGCGTGGGCAGGAAGTAGGTGCGCTGCGTCAGCACGTCGTCCGACGCCGCAAACGCCGCGCCCGCGCGCGCCGCGCCCGCCCCCTCCTGCGCGGCGGCCGCGAGCCTGTGCACACCAGCTGACTGCGCTGCGACCGGACTGCGCTGTGACCGGTATAAGTCCCAGTCCCACATGCGGGTGAGCTCGCGCCCTGTGCAGTGCTGCCAATGGCTTGGACGTGTGGAGCCGTCCGCTTTGCAATGTCCGGAGAGGCCCAATCCCCTCAGCCTCCCCAACCCTGACGGCCATGCGTCCGTGCCCGGCTGAGCCCAGGCCCACGCGGCGCCGACCAAAGCACAGGAGCCTGTAACGGCTGCGACAAGCAAGCGGTTTGCGCCCATCCCTGCGGCCGGCCCTACCTCCACCACATGGGAGGTAGGGTCAGCCCAAGGGCGCCGCGCCTGCATGTGCCGGCGCGCGTCGACCACCGAGTCAACGATGCCATCGCTGACAATTGCGCCAAGCAAGTGCCCGACCCTGCTGCAAACCCTACCTGCACCGGCCGCGGCCGTGAGGGGCGCCGCGCCTGCATGCGCTGCCGCGCGTCGGCCTCCGAGTCGGCGACCCCGTCGTAGGCGGCGGCCGCTGCGTCCGCGCCGGCGCTCATGTACGCGTCGTCGGCCAGGCCCGGCCCGAGCGCGCCCACGGCGCGCTGCAGCGCGTCGGCCGCGGCGGCCGCGCGCGCGCGCATGTCGGTCGCGCGCGACGCGTCAAAGCGCAGCGCCAGGCACGCCAGCAGGCCGGGCACCACCACGTCGCCCAGGCCTGCGCCGCGCGCGCGCGCGCTCGGCGCCCCGCCCGCCCCGGCCTGGTCCAAGTTGAAGTATGCAGGCACGGGAGCTGCCGGCATGAGCGCACACATCACAGTCACGAGCACCAATACAACAGGAGGGCTGCCGCCCCTATATGCATGCCATGGCATGTTGAACTCTCGAGCGCGCCCGGCGGCTGCGCACTGAGCACTGTGCAGCGGGCTGACCCGGCGCCTGGGCGCCGCCAGCAAGGAACAAGCGCCGCGCCGCGGTCCCCGCCGCTGCTGCACCCCCGGGCGGGCGGGGGCGCGGGCCGGGGGCGGGCCCGCAGGCGGCACCGAGCAGCGAGAAGGGGAAGCCGGCGGCCTCGCCGACGCCGCCGGGCGCGCGCGGGAACAGCAAGCGCGTCGGGCCAACGAGCGCATCGCTGGTCGCGACCGCCAGCATCACGTTGTCGCCCAGCACGCGCGGCGAGCCGAACACCCAGAACACGTCGTACGCGAGCAGGCCCGCCAGCAGCGCGGCCGCCGCGCGGAACGAGCGCAGGCCCAGCAGCTGCGCGCGGCACAAGCACTCCATCTGTCTTTAGGTTATGTATCTAAACCTAGCGTACCCTATCCCGAACAGTGCGCGGCGCGCGCAGATGATCGCCTACGTAGGCCAGCAGCTGCGCGTGACGCGCGCGCGCGCGGCGTCTGCACGCGCCGGGGCATGCACGCGCGCGCCGGCAGCCCGGGCCGCGCTTGTGCGGTCGCGAGCGGGTGCAGGACGCCCCGAGCAGACTGGGCGAACGATGGGCAGCCTGCTGCTTGCAGCGCACTACCTACATGCGCGGCCTTGTGTTCAGCCGGCAACTAGCCACTAGGCTCTATGATTGCACAAACGCGCTGGCAGCCCCGCCGCGGGGCGCTCGACAGGAGCCTTTGCGCGTGCGGGTTAGGCGTGCTCGTCCGGATCGATGGCGGGTGAGGATGATTTGGCCAGGCTGGCGGGGGGGGGTGAGGCCCTGGGCAGGCGGGCGCGCGCGCAGCAGGGGCCGGCTGGGCCGCAACGCATTCCAGCACAATCACTCCAGCTTCAGAATGACGACCACAAAAGAAAGGAATGTGTGTGCGACCTTCACTTGAAGCCCTGGAAACGCTCCGCGCCGCGCGCGCGCGCCTGCAGGATGTCGGTCGCGAGCAGGCAGGCGATCATGTTGTTGAGCCCGAAGATGGTGTGCCCGGACGCCAGGTCCGCGCTGGCGGCGCCCAGCCCGAACAGGCCGGCCGCGACGTCGGACGGCGCCAGGCGCGCGCGCGTGATCGGCACCCCGTCATCGCCCAGCAGCAGCCAGGGCGGCAGCCGCACGTCGATGCTCGCTTCGCCCAGGCCGCCCGCCTGCGCGCCTCCGACCCGGAGCAGTGAGGCGCCGCGGGCGCCGGGCCCGGGCGCGCGCCGGGGGCAGCCGGGGGCCGCGGGGGGCGCGCCGTGCGGCGCAGGGGCGTGGCGACGCCGCTGGCGACCGCGACGGCGCCCACCAGCCAGAAGTAGGCGTTGAACAGCGTCTGCAGGTTGAGCTCTGGCAGCCACTTCAGCACCAGGTAGGTGCCGAACAGCGCGGCCGAGGCCGCCACGGGCGCCAGCGCGCCCTGCCCGGAGCGCGCAGGGCTCACTCCTCTTTCTTTCCCCCGAAATCAGTCAGTCATGAGCGGAGCAGCATTCGCTGCCTGAGTGTGCTTCAGACTGCTGTCGCGACGCCAGCAGGCACGTGCGTCCTCATGCAGAGACGCACAGACTGCGCAAGGCGTGTGCCGCCTAGCAGTCGGGGCGTCGCAGGCTGCTGCGCTGCAAGGCTGGGGCGGGGAGCTGCGTAGGGCATGCACTGCGAATGCACACGCGCTCTCCAGCAGGGCCCATGGCAGGCAGCTTGCCTGCGGCTGGTCATACACAGACCAGCGGCAAGCAGCAGCACGCCCACATTCTCCCGCAGCACGCAACGCAGCAGCCGCAGCCCTTGCACAAATGCCAGCGCAGCGGAAATGAAACCCGTGGCTTTGCCGTGAAGAGGCGATGTCCTGTACCCCTAGACGACAATGACACCCTTCTACATGGTCATCAACAAGGAGGCCTGCCCCGGCGCGCCTGCCGCAGGCTGATCTGCTGGCGCGAGCGGCTGGAGAGGCCGCGGTGCGCGCCGATGTAGATCGTCAGCGTGGCCAGGCCGACAAAGTAGGGCAGGTCGGCCAGGCGCTGCGCCTGCGCGGCCGGCAGCTGCCCGAGCGCCAGCAGGCCGAAGAAGGCGCCGTACGCCCACTGCGCGTCCGCGCTCGCGTCCCAGCGCCAGGCCGCCGCCTCCGGCCTGCGCGCCCGTGAGCGCCCGGTCGGCGCCGCGAGCACACCACTTATCAACTGCGCGTCCGCGCTCGAGCAGACCACATGCCCACCATGCGTCCTCGCAACTGCGACACACCGCGGCGTCGCCGCCTCTGGTCTGCGCGCCGCAAGCACCCGTTCGGCGCCGCAAGCAGGCAGCACAGTCTATATCGCTGGGGACCGACTGTGGGTCCTCGCTTGCGCCTGGCGCCGCGCCGCAGCCTGCAGTCTACATTCACAGCGCCTGGGCAGCGCTATTGGGGCCAGCAGCGGAGCCCGCCGCTGCAAGGCTGTAAGGCCGTGCGGGGAGTCGCGCCGTGTCCTCGCCCGCGACTTCCCTGCCAGCACCGTGCCGCCGCCACGGCCTGCGTAAGGCCGTTTGCGCTGGAAGCAAAGTCACCCGCTCCTTGCTGGCCTAGCTCGACTGCACACTGCTACCACCCCTGGCCCGCGCCCAAGGCCTGCACCGTCTCAACGCCGCGGCCCAGACGCAGCAGGCGTAGAATGCATGATGTGGCATGATGTGTCCCATAGCGTCACTAACAAGGCTGGCCTCACACCAGGCTGCCTTCCTGCAGACATCCAAGGTTGACGCGGACACAGTTGTTGCTTGACGTTCAGCATCACCTAGGCGGGTGTTCGCGGGTCCCCCTTTCTCCCTGGACGTCCGCTGTGAGTGGTGCACGCTGGTCCCCTGCTGCAGCGCCGCCGCCCCGCCGCTCCTCCGGCAGGCCATCTCTGCCCGAACAGCGAGGTGCTCCTGCCCGCCGCCTGCATAAGACAGCGGAGCTTGTCAGGCGGGCCCTGCTCCTTCGATGTGCAAACATTTTGTCATTGCCTGAACAAGCTCACATACCTGGGCCGGAGCCGCCGCGCATCCGCATGCCATACCAAGGGCAACCTCTCGAGCTGGCGCCAGCGCTCAGCGTTATGGCAAGGCAGGCGGTGACAGCTGAAGCATAACGGCACGCTCTGAGCAAGCATGCTTGCAGCGTCCCAAACGCACAGCCGCGCCCTGTAAACACACAGATGCTGTTCCGGACGCTTTTCTAGCAGTTCTTCTTCTCAGCTTGTCAGCTCAAAACAGGCAGCAGTGCGCATGACCGAGCCAGCGCGCGCTCAGAGCCCGGCTCTGTACCCTCTTTTAACCCTCTGACTATCACAGATTTTGAAATCGGAGTGCCTTGTTCTTTCCCGCCTTTGGTGTGCAGGTAGCTGACTGGGCAGACAGTGCTGCTAGGTCGCGTGTCGAGACGCTCGTTGCACTTTGGCTGCGTCCTCTCCTCTCCTCGCACGAGATCCCGCGCGCGCCTTCCCGCGCTAAAGCACCCCTGGAACCTGCGCAGAGCAGCTGCAGGGAATTGCAATGGGCTGCAGCGGAAGCGTGCCGCTCGCTCTCTTCACGTTCTACCCACAGGATACAAAAAGTGCGCACCCGGCGCGCTCTCCTTCACATGTCTGGAAGCACTTGCCTGAACACACAGTGCGCGCAGGCCACAAGGCCAGGGCATACGACGCATTTGACGACGCCGGCGATATTAAGGCAGCATATGGCAATGCACAGAGCTGCTGGCCTGCTTGCGCACCATACAACGCCCACGATGACAAGGTGGGAAGAAAGGCACTGGCAAGGGGCTCTGCGCCACGCTGTGCTGCTCCTCGCAGTGCGCTGCTAGGCCTGCAGCCATGCCTTTGCGGCCAATTCTGTTGACTGCACTGTTCTCCCAACAAGTGGCAACACAAGAGCTGTACAGTCAGGGAGTCTCGCTTGTCGCCAATAGCAAGGCGCACGCTTGCTGCATTGGCGTGCAGCTGCGAACGCAGGACCGCGCTGAGGACAAGCGCGCGCTCCTGTGCGCGGTCGCCCCTTGCCAGCAGACGCTCAGCTCGACGCGGAGCACTCCAGCACAGGCGCGACACGCAGCGTCGGGAGCGGTGTGTGTGCGTGACTTGGGCTGCAAGACTGTGGCGACCCCTTATCTTGATCTGTGCACCGGCAAGCCGGTCCCCACTTCGCATGCTGCGCCACGAGAGCCCGTTCCGCGACTCTAGAGCGTAGCTGTGGCTGCGCAGAGGCGCAGCAGCGCGGTTGCCTGCTCCGCCGCGACCGCGACGCGCACGGGCCGCGAGGGCGGGGTGCTGCAGCGCAAGGCCAACCAGGACGCGTGCCTGGCGCTGCCGGGGTTCCAGGGCGAGGCGCAGCAGGCCCTGTTCGGCGTCTTTGACGGCCACGGGCCCGCAGGTGAGCTTGCCCCTGGAGTCAGTGAGTCACGAGTGGAATCACGCCCTGGGCGTGTTTCCATGCATGTGCAACCTGGGGAGGCTCCCTGTCCGCCATCGAAAGGTAGCATTGTGGTGTCTGCCATAACGCCCGTTTCCAGAGCTGCCAGGTCGCTAAGTGTGTGCATATTCTGACGAGCCCTTTTGGAAAAAAATTTTTTGCCTAAGCGCTTGTGGCACTGCGGAGCTCGGCGCCGGCAAGTGCGGAGCGGCGTGGCGGCCGCAGGGGAGAAGGTGTCGGGCTATGTGCGGCAGCACCTGCCGACCGTGCTGGGCCAGCTGCTGGCGCTGGAGGCGGGCGACGAGGCCGAGGCGCTGCGCCGGGGTGCGCGCCCGGCCTGCCCACCATCGGCCCTCGCTGGGGTGTCGTAGGGCCCTGACTCTCATGGTCAGAGCCTCCGGTGACAGCTAGCGACCATGCCGGCAATGTGCATGAGACGCCCCGCCTCGCTTCCGCACAAACACGTGCAACTGGCACTTCGGCAACCTGGCATGTCGGCGTCCACCTAGTACAGAACCCGCATGCCTGCTCCACCTCGTCGCGCCTCTGCCCGCGCCCGGCGCAAGGCTGGCCCCGCGCCGCCCGCGCGCAGCGTTCCTGGAGGTGCACCGCCGCCTGGTCAGCAGCAAGGTCGACACCGAGCTCAGCGGCAGCACCGCCGTCGCCTGCCTGCTCCGCGGCCGCCGGCTGACCACGGCCTGGGCAGGCGTGCCGCGCTCGCCACGCCTGCTCTCCATGCCTGCTCTCATTAACCTCTTCAGGTTATTTTAGATGCCAGCCATGCGTGGCTTGGCGACTGAAAGGTGGCTGCGGTCCGGTTCTGCTGCACACGGCTGTCAGGATGGGTGCCGCCGGGGTCATGCACAGTGTGCGGCCGCGAGCATGCGCCGACCATAGCGCGTACCACGCCGCACGGGCTGCGACGCGGCTGCCTGGAATGAAGGCGGGTGGGCTGGCGCTGAGCCCCATAGGCCGCTTCGGCCGGGCAGGCGACTCGCGCGCGGTGCTGGCGCGCGCGGACCCGGCCGACAGCGAGCGGCTGGTCGCGGTGCCGCTGACGCAGGACCACGACCCCTCGCTGGCCAATGAGCGGCGCCGCATCGTGGCGGCCGGGGGCCGCGTCGAACGGTGCGTCGCGCATCAAGTCTCGCATGCCTGGATGGGTAGCTGGCCGGCCCTCGCTCCCACGTCCATTGACAGGGATATGTCCTGCAATTTTCCTTCCTTTCATGCACCCGCATGTGCCTGCCTGAACGTGGTGCACGCGTGAGGGACTTGCATTTGCTAACATACAATGCGAGCCACCGCGAGCTGCGCGCGCAGCATGCGCGACGAGCGCGGGCTGCCGGTGGGGCCGTTCCGCGTGTGGCTGCCGGAGCGCGGCTTCCCCGGCCTGGCCATGAGCCGCGCGGTCGGCGACAGCCTGGCCTCCCTGTAAGCCCCTGCCCACTGCCGTTGCATGACTGGCTGTCGTATGTGCCCCTCCGTGCTCCCCTGCCCAGCCGCCTGGCACCCACTGAGCGGCGCCTTTGCTCCATGCGTCGCAGCATTAAACCCACGGCGATGACATGCATGTTGCTCCCAACATCCCTTGTGTCCCTGCCTACGTGCGTCGGCTGGGTCACCGCTCACAACCACCTGAGATCCGCCCCAAGGATCAGAAAAGTGCTAGTGCGCACAGGCGCTGACCGGGGCCCGCGCGGCCGGGCAGGGTGGGCGTGACGGCGGAGCCTGAGTGCACCGCGGTCGGCCTCACCCCGGCCGATCGCCTGCTGCTGCTCGCCAGCGACGGCCTCTGGGGCGTGCTGTCCTGCCAGGCGGCCGTGGACGTCGCCGCTGCGTGCGCCAGCGCCGAGCAGGCGGCGCAGCGGCTGGTCGCGCTGGCGCAGCAGCGCTGGCTGGCCGAGGAGAACGGCTGCGCCGACGACATCACCGTCGTGGTCGTCTTCCTGTCTGGCCTGTGACGCCGCGTCCGCTTGACCACCCAGGGCAGCGGCGGTGTCCAGCAAAACGAAGACCATGCGCCCGACTATATATACGTGTCGCTGCGCTGTCCAGCCTGTGCTGCTGTGACGTAAATTTAGCATGGGCAGCGGCAGCGGCTGGCAGACGCGAGGGGCAGCCTTCACAAATACATGGACATCGTGGTCACGCTGTCCGGCCTGTGTCGCTGTGACGCCTGGCAGCTGTGAGCAGCGGCGCCGGCTGGCCGAGGAGTCCGCTGCGCTGACGACATTCCCGTTACGACGGCCCCGCCGTCCTGACCACGTCACGCCGCAGAGACGCCTGGCAGGGGCAGCCATGCATGCCGCGCCGCGCGCACACCTGTCACCATATTGTAGATAACCGGGTCGTGCCATGCGTATATTCAGTGACGAAGTGCATTTTTGCTGTCCTTGCCTCAGGAAGGCTTGTGACCCAGGGTCTCGCTGGCGGTTGCTTTGTGTCCTGCTGATGCGCAGTTTTGCCATGTGTTGCGGCTGGCCGGCAGCCTGTCACATGTCAGGAAGTAGGCTCATCCATGCAGCCTGGCAGGAATGGGCGCATGGCTCTGGCGGTTGTGAATCAACGCTTTGTAGGGGACCGCTATCGTAATGCCTCGTGGTCAGCATCGGGTAGACCTCTGCAGTCCTAAACTAAGCTTATAGCAGCTTTCCATTTCGGCCCCGCAGGCCTGAGCGCCGGACACCACCGGCGTGCTTGCAAGAAGTCTAAGAATGGTAGCACTCTAGCAAGGGGCAGTTGCTGTTGTCGAAGTGGCTGCGCGGATGCATTTCAAGTATTTGAGCGGATGACCTCTGGCACCTGCCTATGGACAGGCCGCCTGGCCCCCAGCCTGGGCCGCCCTCGCATGATATAGCCGCATGGATGGAGAACTTGCGCCTGGGGCCGGGCCCCGGTCCCGCGGCGTTTCTGCCCGCGTACCCGCCGGCCGCGGCGGCTCCCTTCTCGTCCTATGCGGCGGCAGAGTGGCACGCCGCGCGCAGCGTCCCCGGCCTGGCGCCCGGCTACCTGCAGCCGGCGCAGCAGGCGGAGCTCTTCACTGCGCAGGACCTACTTGCGGCCGGCCCCGGCGCGGACTACCGCAGCGAGGGCAAGGGCGAGGAGGGCGAGGACTATGAGCCCGGCGCTGAGGGCGAGGGGAAGACACGCTCCAAGATGCAGGAGAAGAACCGGCGGGTGCGCGCGCGCGTCTCGCAGCGCACGGCGCCGCCAGGCTGTCCCAAGCAGCCTGGTGCCGTAGGACAGGCTTGAGCAGTTGGGGGACACCAGCACGATGACATGAGTTTGAGTCACCCGCTGGTACAAGGCATGCCTTGCTCATGGGGCGTGTGCCGCGCGCGCGCGCCGTCACCGCGACGCGCGCCCTTGACACGGGGGCCACGCCTGCGCAGAGGGTTCACATGTACCTGGCGGTGGCGCGCGCAGGCGCAGAAGCGCTTCCGCGAGCGCCAGAAGACGAAGTTTGCGGAGCTGACGAGCAAGGTGGAGGCGCTGGAGGCGCGCCTGGCCGGCGCGCTGGCCGACAAGGCCAAGTCGGACGACCGCGCCGCGATCCTGGAGCGGTGCCTGGAGCTGCGCGGTGGCGGCGCGCCTGCGGCTGCGACGGCCACCGGCGCTGCACCCGGCGAGGTGCGTGGCTGCTCCCTGATGTAGCTCTTGCGGCGCGAGGTCGGCACTGTGCGGAGATGCGGCCCTGTCCGGGGTACACAGATGCTGCTGCGCCCCGCCAGCCTGAGATGGTGCCGCCAAGTGGCCACCTGCCAACTGCGCTACGCCTAGAGCGGGAGCGCGGGCGCATGCTGGATCTTCACCTGCGAGGACGCTCGCAGATACTGCAGAGAGAGGGGCATGGTGAGAGCTGTCGCAGAAGCCACCTGCGGCGCTGTCGCGCTTGCGGGCAGCAGCTCTGCATAGCAGCGGAGGCAGTGGTGGCACCTGTGCGTACCCGGGGAGAGGCGCGACTTGGGGAGGCGTTGAAGCACGCGAGTTAGTGCAGTTGTATTGGCCTCAGGGAGCGGGCCACGGCAACTGCCAGTGGCCCGACAGTGCCGACACCGTGTTGGTCACCACATGGCGACTAACTCGCGTACCATCGTCCTCAGTGCACGCCATGCTCAACAGTGGGAAGTCGGGTGTGGAAGGAACAAGCTGTCCACGCAGGACAGCCTGATGAAGTGCGAAGCAGCCGCGCTTCTGCTGCCTACCTGATAGCGGGCGTCTGTTCTGTTCTGATGTGTTACCTACGTCGGGGCTGCGCAGGGGCCGAGCGCGGACAGCTCGGCGGCAGCGACTGCGGCGGCGGTGGCCGCGCTGGCGCTCGCGGCGCCGTGCGGCGCCAAGGACGATGCGTTCGCCGAGTCCGTGGCGCCGGTGTCGAGCGTCTTTGCGGACGACCTGGAGCTGTCGCTGCCGCTGGGCGGCGTGCAGCGGCTGACGCCAGAGGTGTTCCGGCTCATGACGCCGCGCGACGTCATTGAGCTCTACGAGGTGCGGCGGGGCAGCAGCCGCAGCATATGCACGGCGTGGTGCTGCCGCCGTGACTCCACATCTGGCATCGTCCGCACGAGCCTGCTTGACCTAGCAGCTCGCCTGTGAGGGCGTTCGTGCTATGTGCATGTTCGGCACGTCATGATCGCTTGTATGTCGTGCTCTGCGCCAGCAGATAGTTGGGCGCAGGCCCTTTGCAGCAGCTTGTGGGCAAAAAAAATTTCTATACATCATAATTAAAGGATCTGGGCAGGCGGTAAGCGGAGCTGTTGGCGGTCGCAGAGCTACGTGGAGGCGATCGGCGTCTGCCTGGAGCAGGAGAGCGTGGAGGACGATGCGTCGCCTGCGCACCTGCGCCTCACCAAGCTGGTCCATGAGATCGTGCGCGCGCGCCTGCCAGCCTTGGTCGCTATGACACTTGCCAATGCCCGCAAGGAGTAGGCTTTGGCAGACGCTGCGTGTGAGCTCGAGAGGATGCTTGTCCAGGTCTGTTGTGTGCCAAGAGCGATGGTGGAATAGTCATGAAGGTGTGCTCGGGGCACGTCCTCTGACAAGGAACCAGAAAACAAAACGGCAAGGTGCATTGCTGTGTCTTGAGACGACAGGTATTTCAGGCGGGAGGATCTGGCAAACAAGCCAGCCTGCGGCAGGCGTCCTTAGCGAAGCCTCTCGACACGGGACGTGTTTTGCGCAGAGCACGGTGGTGTGCCGTGCGGCGGCGCTGCACCCGGTGCCCATGCGCCGCATGCACATGCATGTCAACCCTTCCACGCCGGCGTGCCTGCAGGAGAACGTCAACCTCTCGCGCCAGCTGGTGGTGCGCCCAGTGTCTGCATAGCGTACGGGTGTGCCTTGTGGCAAAAGCGCGTCCGGGTGTGTGTCATGGCACAAGCAACGCAGGATGTGTGTGTGTACAACACGCAGTCTGAAGCGTATAAAGGTGCCTGTTGGGCAAGCACCGCGCCAGCCCGACGCGCTGCGTGCTGGTGCGGCAGGGTGACTTCAAGCATAGACATCGCAGAGCGGGCGCACGAGCTGCAAGTGGCACTGAGGCAGCTGTGTCAGGCACTCTGTCGGTGCCGGGTGCACGTTGATGCTGGGTGCATGGCGGGCGGCTGACACGGGCTATGCGCGCGCGCGGCGCGCAGCTGCTGCTGGGCCTGAGCAGCGCGCAGAGCCAGAAGCTGGTGGGCGTATCGGCGCGCTTCAGGCGGCGCGCGCACGAGCTGCAGCTCGCGCGCAGGGAGCTGTACGCGGGCATGCGGCCGCCGTCGGAGGCCGCGCTGCGCGCGTGCTCCGAGGAGTACGTCCGCAACTTCCTGCAGGCGCGGCCGCGCGCGCGCATGGCGCTGCCTGCAGCAGCTCTCTGTCGTAGCTGCCTGCTTCGGGACCCATCAGCGTTGCCTGCACCTCTGTGTTGCTGTGCCGGTCGCTGAGCGCTGCCGTGCACTGCGCTGCGCAGCTGGCCTTGTCGCAGCCAAGTGAGTGGGCGGACACGTAGGGCACTGTCAGAGCGCAGAGGGCTCGTGCTTGTTCCTCAGCTGCGCAGTCAATGGGTTGGGCGCGCTGTTAAGGCAGCACAGCGGAGGTGTCGAGGGTCGGCGGCGCGCAGGACGGCGCAGCTCACCAGCTCACGTTGGCAGCGCGCTGACAGCGCCACCCGCTCGCGTGCAGGCGCACGATGACATGGACGCGCTGAGGTGCAACCTGCGGCAGGAGCACTGGGAGGTGCTCAACTGGGTGACCAAGTGCTTTGAGATCCTTTCGCCGGTCCAGGCCGCGCGCTTCATGCTCGGCTCGCACCCGCGCTGGTGCGTCGCGGCCGCGCACGTGCTCGACGCACGTGGCCAGGGAGCTGGCTTGTCATCCCAAAGCCGTGCCTTCGTCTTCACACTTGCACGGCCAAGCTGCCACATGCTCGGGCATGTCTTTGGTGTGGCGAGCGGGCAAAGCACTCTGCTTACTGTGCGTGCCGAGTGCTTGCAAACGTCCCAGGAGCGCGGTGTGACAGCATGACTTGTGAGTGAGCAAAAGATGTGGTGAGCTGACAACTGCAGGTGGCCGAGCGCAGGTTCGACTTCTTGTCTCTGTCAGCGGTGCTGGCTGCCGACCTGAGCCTGCCGATGACCTAGGCCTGCCAATGACCTGGGCTTGCTGACGGGCCGGGCCGCTGCCATGGGCCCGCCTTTGAGCCAGGCCGCTGCTGGCTGTAGAAGGGGCGATAGTAGGCAAGCTCTCGCGCTAAGCTTGTGTCCGCTTCTCGGCACGGCCCAAACTTAAGCGCGACAGCTGCAGCCTTCATGTGCCAGCCCGCATCATGCGCAGGTGAAATGAGCGGGGTGGTGTAAGGAGTGGGGGAAATTCTCAATAGGTTTGCTGCATGCTGGGTGACAGCACTGCGCGTCCGGGTCTTGCGTGACGTGTGATGGGTGTCCCCGGTCGGCCCACGGCCTTTCTGCCCCCATGGGCCAAGGTGCCAGTCCCTAGTGCCCCCCCGTGGCGGGGGGCGCCTGTGCGACGGGCCCTTGAAGCACGCCCCCCTTTATCACCCAGCCCGCTGCGTGCGCCGTGCCGCTGCGGAGCAGTGCGCGCGAAAAAGATAGTGTGTTTTGCTAGATGGCCTGGAAATTTGTTGGTGGGCACCAGGGTCCCTGGCGCGCGCGCCCAGGAGGGACAGGGTGTTCTTTCCCGGAAATTTTTGTGCGCGGCGGTATCCCGTGTTCGAGGTCAGGGGCTCTGCCCCCGCTTGCTTGCCCGCAAGGTGGATCTGCGCGGCCAGCGCTCATCTGACACGCGGCCGTGTCCCCGTGCATGGGGCTTTCAGCTGGCAGGCGGTATCAGCGCCCTGGGTGCCCAGGCCCTGGGCGCCCAGGCTGCCCAGGGCGCGCCGGAAGGGGTTTCGACACAAAGTGTGGGGGAGGGGACTTGCGTGACCAACACTTGCTTGGTAGCATGGGGCTGGGAATATCTGGGAGTGCGCGTCCTCTTCGAGTCTTTCTTGTTCGGGCGCGCGCCCGCAGCGAGATGAGCTCACTCAGCGGTATGCTTTGAGGGGTTTGCGCTGGTGCGCGGCTGGCCAGGACGCTCCCGATGGGCGCACGCCCTGCGCCATCTGCACGGCTTAGGGGGGACGCGGGACACCCGCAAAAGGACATGCAGCAGCGGATGGAGGGATGCCAATAATGCAACACAGTTGCTGCCGACTGTTTTTCAGAGAGGCGCGCCGTGGCGGTGAGGGCAGAGGCCCCGGCACTCGCCCACACAGCACGGCGCGCCTGAGAGCTCTGGCGCGGGTTTCTTGCCTGCGCGCTGGCGGTCGCTCGGCAAGGCCTGGCACTGCATGCCGCCTTTGCGGCGCGGACGGCTACTGATCAATCATCTAGCACTCGCAAAGTGTGGGGCCGCCCGCGCTGACTTGCACCTGCGCCTTCGGCCCAGACAGTGCCTGGGCTGAACGTACAGGGGTGGCGTGCGGTGCTCGAGCGGGCTGGCCCTCTGGGTGCGGCAGCCTAGGGCACATGGCTGTGCAGCATGCCATGGTCGGGCATGCCAGTGCGAAAGGGTTATGGGTGAACATGGGCCAGAGCAGCGGCTGAGGCTGCGAGCACACGCGCTGCGCCCGGCGGCATGCTGCTCGGCCTCCGGTGGGAGTTGTGTTTTCTGGGAGCCTAACTGTTTGTTGCACATCCAGGCGGCGTTGGGGCACCTTTCCTGGGCCCAGTGCGGGTCATGCGTGCTATGAAGGCCCGGGCGTGGCCCGAACCTGGCGCGCTGGCCTGCAGATGCTTGGGCACCACGTCGCTGCCTGCCTGGCTTGCGTTTCAATCATGGGTTGCCGCTCAAGGATCCTGTTGGTTTTGCTCTCCTTGCTGCTGCCATGTCAGCGTGAAAGCAAGCAAGCAGGCAGTGTGCATTGAGAGCATGCTTTCATGCTGCTGCCATGCTTTGCAGGGTCTTTAGGCGTTTACCTGCAATTTGTCCATGGACGAGGAGTTACTGTCCAGTGTAAATTTGTTTGTTTGCTTGGACAACAGCTGCATGCAGGCGCACATGTCTGTGCGCGTCATTCCAGCAGCCGCGGCAGGCCACCCCGTCAGGAGACGCACGCTTCGCACTTGCTGCTCCCTCAACAAGAGCGACGCTCCACACGAAAGCGAGCGCGGCAGGTAACTCTGTAGTAGCACGCAATGCTCAATGCCAGTACAAAAGAAGCAGGTCTGCGACACTATTTCTAAGCTGTGCAGCGGCGCACTGTACAGGCGAATCGCGCGGCTGGCAATCGAGCTGTTTGTGCAGTCGGGCCAGACGGTTGGCATAGGAGCGGGCGCTCTCGCCACGACCTGCGCTGTTCACGAACTTGCGGATGCCCTAGCAAAGGGCCGCCTTCAGGTCAGCCCTGACACAGCGAACACTGAAGTGCTTTGCGCGTAGGACTTGGCACAGCTACCGCATTGCAGGCTTCTGGCTCAGTTCATTCTGCATGTCGTGAGGGATGCCGAGCTTTGCCAGCGTGCGGGCTGGCCAGCAGCGCGCAGCTGCTGCTGAGCAGCAGGCTATGCCGGGCGCAGGCGATACGCTGCGTGCCTGCATCGGACGTTGCTGCAGCAGCTGCCGCAGTGGCTGGCTTACCGCTGCTGGACCTGGAGAAGCGCCCCCAGGTAAAGGGGGTTGCCTGTGCAGGCCTGGGTGCACACAGCTGATGAGCCTTGTCTGATGGCCCCTCACATGCACGAGCGTGGGTTGGCTTTGCACAAAGGTGCCGTGCACACCTTGGGGGAAACCGCAAAGCTCAAGCCGCGTGGCAAGGCTGCGCGTTACTGGCTGCGCAGCAGTTGCAGCCGACTCCAGTGGCTGTCTGAAGGAGCGTCTGTGCTGTCAGGGGCAACTCCCTTGCAGCGTCCACATTATGCTTTCACTGCACTCAGTGGGTTGGGTGAGCTGAGCCTGGCCACCAGAGCACTCAGCATACTTGACACTGAGCGCTCAGCATACTTGATGCATGCTCAGCAGTAGCCTTTCAGCGGGGCGCTGGCGCAGGTCGACGTGACGCTCTGCCAGGCCGACGAGGTAGACGCGGCCGGGCTGGCGTTCCTGGCGGGCCAGAATCCGCGCGGCGAGCTCGCGCAGCCGCAGCTGCACCGCCTGCGCGCGCTCGCAGCCGCCTCGCGCGCCTGGGTCGCGCTCGTCGACGACCCTGTCAAGGTGCCCCGGGCGGCACGGCGCCCGGTCGCGCTCCTCGACCGCGGAAACCGGACGAGCATGCTGCACCCTGCATCTGCGCGCATGGCAGCTGCCAAGCAGCATGCCTTGCCGCAGCGGCTGCCTGCATGCGCTCGCTGCTCGTATGCACCCTACCCTACCCTATCCTAGCCATGCTGCACCATGGCGCCCCAGCGATCTGCGCCGCGTGTGCAGTGCCAGGGCGTGGGCCCTCGACGCCAAACACACAGACCGCCCGGGCAGCTGCTCATGCGCATCTTTTGAGCTGGGCCGCCATCGTGGCCGTGAGTTCACGCCCGTGGTCGCCGAAGTGGAGCTCCAGCGACTGTGCGAACTTTTCAGTGAGCATATTTGCGCCACGCCTGCCTCTTGCCACCGTGCGCTATGAACTAGATAGGGAGGAAGCGTTTTTTGCGCTCGGCAGCAGGAACAGTGATCAGAACGGGATCAGGCCAGAACTGGAAGTTATAAATCAACACCTGGAAATAAAACCCAACACCCTGGCGCTGTTGTGGCGCAGGTGGTGACGCGGCTGGGCGGGGCGCTGCCGGTTGCCATCGGCGCCGGCCCCGACTGGGAGGACACCGCAGAGCAGCTGGACGACCTGTTCCTGGGCGACGCCGAGGTCTGGTGCGCCGGCCCCGGCGCTCGCCGCCCCGCGCCGCGGCGCATCGCCAGGCGCAAGCCCGAGAGGCCGGCCGCGCAGGGCTGCCCCCGCATGCGCCGCCGAGCGCGGCGGTCGCGGCCCCGTCCGCGGCTGCCTCTGGCGTGCACTGGCGGTCGCCCTGCACGCAGCAGGCGACACGGCTCTGAGCAAGTGGTAGTGTTGCGGTTAGGGTTGACTGTGATCCCGACCCCGTACGACGCGCCCGCTCAGCGGCCGGCGGGGTGCAGGCGGCGCGCGGCGCGCGGCGAGGCGGAGGACCCGCGCGGCGGGCGGCAGCCGTACGTGTCCGCGGAGCAGCATGCGCTGCTGGACCTGCACTTTGGCGCGCCCGCGGCTCCGGGCGCCCTTCTAAGCAGCGGATGGATGCATTGTCCTGGGAATCTTTGTGTCTGACATGTCAGGATGACGAGCATATGGAAAGGCAGCATGTGCTGCAGTCGCATGGTGTTATGCGAGGTCCTTTGCTGTGGCAAGGGGTAGTGGTCATAGCAGGCCGGCTGTGCTACGGCGGCCGTCCACACGCGTCTGTGCCTGCGCACGGCCTTGGCACGGCCGCAGGGAGAGCATGCGGCGGTGCGTCAGGCCGCACGGTGCTCTGCCGGTTGGAGCCCAGGGCGCCGCATGGCAGGTGAATGCCCAGGGGCCGCCATGCAGCGCCGGCGGGCGTGCTGGCCGCGCGCCAGCCGTCCTGAGCAGACCCGGCGCGGGCCGGCGCGCAGACGAGGGGCTGCGACTGGTAGGCGAAAGCGCGGGCTACGCGGAGATTGCCGATGCGATCGAGGCGGTGCCCGGCGTGGTCGCGCACGGGCTGTTTGTGGGCGTCGCGACGAGCGCGGTCGTCGCGACGCCAGATGGGCCCCGCATCCTCCGCCGGGTACGCCGCTCGCGCAGGGCCCAGCGCCGTGCTTGCGCACATGCGCTGGCCCTGGCAAGTGTCAGGGTAGGGTGGCACGCTTGTCGCAACGCCGGACGAGCCGCGCGTCCTCCGCCTGGTGTGCCTCTCGCGGCGAGCCTCCCGCTGCGCTTGGGCCGCGCCTGGGGACGCGCGCTGGCCCTGGCATGGGGCGGGGTGGGGTGGTGCTTGGGGGCATGCGGAATATGGCCAGGGCGGGGGCTGCAGCCAGCAGAGCTGAGTCCTGCGGACGGCGGCACGCAGGAGGAGCAGAGCGCGCTCCGCTCCGGGTGACCCGCGCTGCGCGGAGGGCCGCTTAAACTCTGTAGTGTAGAGTCTGAATGGTCACCACAACGTGTGCAACGCATGCATGGTCCACGATGATATTGGTGACTGGTGTGCAGCGCGAGACGTGCAGCGCGCATGGTATACTCGTCCGCTCTGTGGACAGCAGGATTTGTGACGCAGCATGGACCCAGATCTTCGCGCATGAAACAGAGAGGGATTGAGCAGCAGGAGCCTCCTGCCAGGAGGTCTGCAGCGCCATTACAGGTTAATAACATTGTACAATAGTGATGCAGCTGATTTGATATAAAATCAAAGCTCCTATAACCCTTCCCCTACCTGCTTGCTCCTCCTACATCGATCGCGCATAGTGATAGTAGACAGCGCACGCTCCTGGGCTCTTATGGGATGCAGGCGCTGGCCTGTCTGCCTGCAGACGCTTCCCCTGAGGTCACGGGTTGTCCTTTGCAGCTAGAGTACATATCAAGATGCAAACCTGCTGGGACAGGTGCACGTTACCTCCCCTGGCTGCAGCAACGGCTCTGTTGCTTGCGGCCTGTGGGGCAGCCGCGGCGCGTCCAAGCAGCCCGCTCTCCTCCGACAGCCTGCACCTGGCCCAAGTACAACCGCCTTGCCTCTTCACGACCGTGGTGTTGAGCGCGCCGCGGGAGGACGGTGCGCCACATATTGATGCTTGGCATTCTGTGGCATCATCTGCTTGGAGTACAAGTGCACACACGCGGAGGCCGGCTTTGCCAGAGTGCTCAGCGGTCACAAGCTCTGACGCTGGGCCCGCACCCCAGGTGCGGCGCAGCTCCAGGTCACGCTGTCGGGCCTGCTGGCCACGGGGGTGGTGCGGATCCACCTGATGTGGGGCAAGCACGAGGACGGCGGGCTGCCGGAGGACGTCCGCGCGGTATGCGCCGCGTTCAGAGCCGCCGGCATGGCCATCGCCGAGCACTTGATGGAGCGCGAGCTCTGGGAGCGCACGCGCGGGCCCTGGCGGTGCGTGCACAACGCAAACTACTTCTCCGCGCTCGCCGTGGCCGCGGCGGCGGCGCCGGGCCTGCCCGTGCTGGTGCGCCACCAGACATCCCTGAACACCCGTACTCCTGGCTGCCGGGGCGGGTGCGCCGTGCTGCCTGCGCTGCCGCCTGCCGCAGGCCGGGCAGCCGCTGTCAGAGAGGACTCTGGAGCACGGCACAAGTGCCAGGCGTGGCCACGGGCGGCAAACATGCTTGCAGGTGGAACTATGGGAGCGCCCCTTCTTGCCCAACCGTTTGGCCTGCCTGTGCGGCCTGCGACGACGCGGACACAGTGCCTGCGCTCCGCGGCCGGCCGCCACACACTGCGTGTCACCACACTGTGGCAGTCCCATGCTCACTTTAGCCTCCACCCTCGCTCAGCTTCGCTGGCTGCTGTGGCGCGCAGGTGCTGGAGGACGATGTCCAGCTGGCGAGCTTCTTCTCGCTGCGGCTGTGCCGCCTGGTGGGCCAGATCGCGCGGGCGGCGGTGCGCGGCGCGCCCGCGGCGGCCCCCGCCCGTCCTGCGGCTGCCGCGCTCGCGGCATGCCTGCATGAACAGCCCATGCATGCTGCAAGAGCCTCATTTAGAGGACCCGTGCGTCGCTGCCGTCGTGGCAGGCCTGCGCGGGACGCCATGGCGCAGACGCCCTTTCCCCTCAGCCTAGGACTAACCTATCCCTACCCTAAGCAAGGACGCGCTTGCTGTCGGGTGCAGGACGCGCCGCCGCACGGCACGCCGGGCCTGCCCGCCGCGCAGGGCCCGCTGGCCGGGCGGGGGCGGGGGGGCGCGGGCGCGACCTGGGCCGTCACGCTCATGAACCCCTTCACCCTCAGCGACGAGACCCCGAGCGACCTCTTCCCCCGGGCCGCGCCCGGGCTGTTCCGCTTCAGCCCCGGCGCCATGGAGGGCTTCTACGGCAACCAGGGCATGGTGCGGGGCCCAAACCCTATCCCTCTGGCCCGTTCCCTCAAGCCCCGCAGCCATAGAGAGCTTCCGTATACGGGCATGGCGTGCGCCCGCGCGCGCCCTCTCCGCCGCCTGCGGAGTGCATGCTGGCGCCGCACCTGCCTGGAGTACTCACGCTCGACCAGGCGATGCCATTCACTTCACTCAGTCCCGCTGCTGCCGCGCCTGTACGCATGCGTGGGCTGCAACAGGTCGTGGCTGCCAGTTGACCTGCCCGTGGCGCGGCCGCCGCGTGGCCACGGCCGCGCATGCGGCGCACGGCGCGAGCGCGCGGCCGCCGGTGTGCGCGCCTGACGCCGGGGGCGCCCGGCCGCAGGTCTACTCCCCGGCCGTTGTCCCGAACCTCACCGACTGGTTCTACCACCACGCCGTGGGGACCAAGGGCCACCCAGGCGCGCTCTACCCTAATAAATCAAATCTAACCCCAACCTCACCGTCTGGTTCTATCGATACGCATCACCACGCTGTGGGGACCAAGGGCCACCCAGGCGCGCCCTTGCACCGTGCGGCGCACCTGCCCCCTGCAACGCACCTGCCCCTGCGTCGCAACCGCCCCCAGCCCCGCCTTGGCGAGGGACGCACATGGCGGCGCCGCCCTGTCTCAAAAGGACACGTCACCCCTGTGCGCCTCCATCACAAGCGTGGTCCTAGCAGCAGGCTTGCGATGCAGACATCCATGAGAGTGCTATAGCAGCAGACATCCATGAGAATGCCCATGATGATCGTGCTGACTGTATCGGCGCGCAGGCGAGACCGACAAGCCCATGGACTACACTCTGCGGTGCGCGCGGCTGCGCACCCCGCTGCCGCCGCCCTGCTGTGCCTGGCTGCACACCGGCGTGCTGCTGTGCCTAGGGCTGCCGCTTCAGCGTGCCGTCGAAACAGAGTATTGTTATGTCGGCTCAAGAAAGACTGTTTGCAGGCGTCGAGAACTCTTGATTCGAATTCCAGCAGAAAATGTTGAGACACTGCCAACCAGTGTGAGCCCGTGCTGCCCAGCGCTGCGCACGCGCGCGTGGTGCTGCGGTGTGCTATTCAGCCATGCAGGTTCTGAGCGCCCGACTGCGCTCAGTGGTCGGGAAGGCGCTGCTGGACTCGGAGGTCACGTACTATCAATGTCAATTAAAGAAAGTGAGATCAAGGGCTGCGGCGGCGGCCAGGGAGTACATGCTGGCCACGCGCGAGGAGGACTTCTTCATCGTCCAGGACGCGCTGGTGCAGCACATCGGTGCCGCCCGCGCACTCCGCTGGGCGCCTCCCTTTGCCTGGACAGCGTGGCATCAGGCGGGCTGCTCTAGAAACACAGATGGCATACATTCATTGCAATTCATTTTCGTGCATGTCTGTGTGCACCGTCATGTGTAGGGGCACATGCCAAGTCGCATTTGCGTGAACTTACATTTAAAAAACGCATGTCACTGTTGGCCCTGACATGCACGTGGGGCATAGTCACCCCAAGCCTTCCATGCCCTCTTGGCGCCCGTAAACCTGACTGATCTCCTGACCGTCACAGTGTTCCGCAGGCCTCAAGTCCTCGCTGGGCGGCAATTTCTGGACGGCGCAGTCATTCCTAGACGCGTGGTACGTGCGCACGCGGCCGGGACGGCCCGCCGGCACCGCGGCGCGGTAACGCCGCGGCGCGAGGCCAGGCCGCATGGCCTGCAGGCTCACAGCACTGCGGCGCGGGGACGCCCGCGGCGCGAGATGAGGCCGCATGGCCTGCAGGCTCGTCCTGTCGTCCGAACTTGGCTCGTGCGTTGGAAGAGGGCCTGGGATGGGCTGGGTTTGAGGTTATAGCTTTTCTAGCTTTTCCAAGAAAGCCTGGGCAGGCCGTCGCCGTTGAGCGCATGCACTGCCTGCCTGGCATTGCTGGGCGTCTTTAGCTAAGGTCTGCATGCTTGCGGCCACCTCATATGTTCTGGGCGCCTTGCTGCATCGCCGTGTCATTGGCATATTACACAGGAGAGCGGGTTTGAGCCTCCGCCAGGTTGCCTTTTAATTTCCAGCGGCCGGAGCCTGCATTGCTTGCATGCAATCGCCTGGCACCCCTGTTTCAAGACGCTGAGTTGCTAGCCTTGAGAGTGCGCGCACGTCTTCTGTGAGGCGCACACTGCTGTACCTGGGTATGGTGTTACTGGGTGCAATTCTTTCTTCTTGCCCACCCTGCATTTATGTTTTGCAGCCGTGTATAGTATGTGCAACACATCTCATGTGACCCTCCAGTGTCGTCATACAGTGCTCGGATACGAAGACGCACTGCGCTGTGCCGCATGCAACACATAGGGCGTGCAACCACCCCTCCGGGCCCCAGGAACCGTCCGCGGCGAACATGCAGTGGACAGCACTGGTGGCTGACAGCCTGATTGATGGCACTGCCCCTGGGAAGGAGCGCACACAGCATTGATGCATCTCGAAGAGCAGCCTGTGCGGCAAGCCGCGTCGCCGCTGCCTAAATGCAACCCGCATGCTCCACCCCGGCCACACGAGAGCTGGTAAACGCGGCGGCTCGCCGGAGCACGCAGAAGCAGCGCCTAGGCCAGGAAACCCTAGCCCGGCACTCCTGCACCCACACCTGCGGAGCCTGCCCACGCAGGCAGGGCCGCCGCCGGCTGGCTGGGGCCCGCAGGCGCGGCGCGCAGCGCAGCGGCGACGGCCTCGTCCACGCTCCAGAGCTCGCCCGACGCGCAGTCCAGCATCCAGCAGCCGCGGGCGCCGGGGCCGGCGCCGCCGGCGCCGCCGCGGGCGCCGCCGAGCGGCGACCCGCGCCCGAACAGCGCGCCCGGCGCGAGCAGGCAGCCGGCGCCGCCGCGCGTGCGCAGCGCCGCCAGCCGCGGGCCCTGGCGCGCGGGGTATACGTCCACGCGCGCCAGGTGCGGCGCGTGCACCGCGAGCAGCAGGCGCGGCGGGTCTGAATACCCTAGACCTAACCCTACACTGCGCGGATGCCCCGGCGCTGCCGCGCATGCAGCCGGCGGCGGCGGCGACGGCGGCTGCGTGTCGTGCGGTAGCTGCAGCGGGGAGGGCTCCGTCGGAGGCCCCGCGCCCGCGCTGGAGGCCGGCGGAGCGGCCGGGGCTTCCGCGGCGGCGTCAGGCGGCGCTGCCGCGCCAGGCAGCTGCAGCCAGGCCAGCTGGGCATCGCGGTAGCCTGGCGCACCCCGTGCGCCCGCGTCTAGTCAGGCCGCATGCAGGCAATCTTGTCAGTGGCATGAGCAACAGACACCCACCGACATCAGCAGCCACCAGCAGGCACGTTAGGAGCACGGATCTGTGTCGACGAGTGCCCAAGAAGGAGCGCAGCAGCACGCGCAGACATGCACAGCCATAGACGTTTTATTCTATGATTTTGGTTTCAACCAAACCTTGTTTTGGGGTCATATAGGTTGGGGACCGCTTGACGTCTGGTAGCGCGCACCCTTGAGCACGCGGAGCACCGCGCCCGTGCCCGCGTCCAGCAGCATGACGCGCCCCAGCGCGTCGGCCGCCGCGGCCAGCGGGCCCCTGAGCGCGACACAAAATCTGTGTCATCATCTCAGCACATTAGCCCGGGCCATCCTGAAAGCCACTCTGCCACTGTGGCGACGTCACAGATTATGGTGCGGCAGCACTCCGGCTACAGCACCGCATAGTACAATGTGCCCTATTCCAGCCGCTGAGCATGAACAGCGAGCATGTACAGAGACAAGCCAAGGACCGCGCCAGGGCAGCAATGCCAGCGATGCGAGCCTCACGCGGGGCGGCCTGCAGGACACGCCAAATGCGCAGCGCCATGTTCACTGGCCAGCCAAGCCAGCAGGGTCCCATGGTATGAGCCTTTGGCATGGGGACGGACAGCAGCCCTTTGAGCCAGCCCCGGCAGCCCGAGCACGCCGCAGACGTGCGGGACCCCGGCGGCGACCGCGCCTGGGCGCCATCGCGAGCGAGGTGACGGCGCGCGGGCGGTCCTGCACGGAGCGCCAGAGCGGCGCGTGCTCGCCAGCCGGCGGCGGCGGCTCGGGCTCCGACTCGGGCGGCGGCGAGGCCGCCGCCGACCCCGCGAGGAACTCGGCCGAGTTCTGCAGCCAGGTGCGCACGCCTGCGCGGGGCGAGCAGGGCGGGTGTGAGGGCGGGAGGCTTGTCGGCGTGCGCCCGGCCGGGCTGCGCAGCCGGGTCCGCGCGCCCGCGCATATTGCGCGCCTGCGAGGCGGGCGAGGACGGGCAGCTTGATGCGGGCGCTCGCACGCGTTACGAATTGATGGGAGCAGCGGAAGGAAGTTGTTGGGCTTAAGAGTATGAGACATGGCAAAAGCGCAATATGCCACGCTTGCGCGCAGGTTTGCAAGCTCCTTGCTGGCATGCCACCGGGTTGCCAGGTCCGGCGGCGCCTCAGCGGCTGGCGCGCGCATGACGTGCAGGTGATCAGCCAGCACTGGCAGCGTCCTGCAGCGCGGCCAAGGTGACGCTCAGGGGGGCAGCAGGCACGGGGGCCGCGCCAGCGCGGTAGCCCCCCGGGCGCCCCATGAGCGCCTCGCGCGTCATGCTGGCCACGCTGGCGGCCGCGCTGGTCGCCAGGTCGCCCACGAGCGCCAGCGTGCCGCGGCCGCCGCCCTCCTCCGCCTCGCTCACCGCGACCGCCGGGTCCCTGCCGTAACGCGCGCGCCCTGTCCTCACAACCCGTCTGCGAGCCCCTCTGCATACGCCACTCCGCTTCCCAGAAGACGGGCGCCCTCCTTCGCCCACCGCACCGTGATTGCCTTGTTCCCGCTGCAGCGTATGCGCCGTATCCTCACGGCTGGTCTGCCAGCCCCTCTGTGCAAGCTGCTCTCCAACAGGACGCCCCTGGCAGCACAGGCAGACATGCATGGGCATGTCCCTGATCAAGCTTCTATTGCGGTCCATGCATCCGTGAGGCGCTTGAATTACATTTACCTCACGCCCGGCGGCCCCGACATGTTACCCAGCGTCAAGGCAACAGCTGACCGCTTGCTGCAGGGTCCCCCGAGCAGGGCACTGCTGCGCTCAATCAAGCCATCCCAGCCAACCAAGCCAGACCGGAGCATGGCATCTACTGACGTCTCTGTGTGGCGACCCGGGCAAGCACGGGGCGGGGCGCGCCGGCCGACGGTGAGGATGACCAGGCGCGGCGCGGCGCCGCGCTGCGCCATCGCCGCGTACAGGCCCGCGCCGCGTGCGCCCACCAGGAGCCCGTCCGCGCGCGGCCCTGCTCGCCCGGCGCCGCCGGTCAGCGCGCCCGCGGGCATTCAGACATGCACTTCTTTTTGTGGGTGTTGGTATAGGCCGCACCTGTGCAGTCCTAGCAAACTGCAAAACATGAATGTGCTGTCATTCGGTGGGGGAGGGGTCTGCACACAAGTAGCACACAGGTAGTCCTCATAGGTTGCAAAACATGCGTGTGTTGTTGTAGGAAGGGGGGCGTTGTGCTCACCCACGGCCCTGCCCAGGCTCCACTTGGGGCAGGCCAGCGGCGGCGGCCAGTCCGCGTCGCGCGTCGGGCCCAGCTGCTCGCACAGGCGCACGAGCGAGCGCACCTGCGCACACAGTCATCAGTACAAAACATGGGCACATTCACCTCCAGTGGCACTCAATGCTGCTCTGCGTGTTGCGTTCACGTGAGTGCGCTGCTGCAGTGGTACACGAGCCTTGGATGAACACCATGAGGCGCCGCTGCACAAGCAAGAGGTGTAACGGGTCCACTTGCCGCTGCGCAGCAAGTATGCACAGGGTGGAGGTCTTCATACAATGCGGATGGAAATGTGGCAGATGCATGGCCACAGTTTGGAAGACATCTTTATTCTTTCGTCATGTCTGCTGCAGCCGCTTGGCACAAGCAACACAAGGACCCTGACCCTAACAGGGCAGCTGCCCCATCGCGCCTCCAGCGCGGACACGCGCGCGACCGCGTCGCGGAAGACGGCTGTGACGTCATCGGTCGCGTCCTGCGGGCAGAGCCCGGCGCCCGCGGGCCGCGCCCGCAACGCCACGCACGGCCCGCCGTGCAGGCGCTGGCGGTGCAGCAGCGCGAGGCCGCGCGGCGCGTGCAGCTGCAGGTGCCCGCTCGACGTGCCCACCAGCAGGCAGCCGTCGTCGGCTTCCGCGCTGCGCGCGCGGCGCGCCCGGGCTCATCGGACGCTGCGTCGTGGGCGCCGCGGGCGGCGCGCGGCCCGTCGGCACCGGGGCTTGCGACCCGCTGCCGCAACTCTAGTGCTCGTGGCGGGAAGGCAGATGCAGGCCGCCAGCGACGGCAAGCGCGCACACGGAGGCAGACGGCCGCCCCGGATTGGTGCAGGCAGCCGCCGTTAGGAAAGCAGGGCGAGTGCGAGCCCGAGCACGAACAAGTTGCAGAAGGAGCGGCAGGCGGCCATGCTTGAACGATGGCTGAAGAGCGTGCCTGGCGCCGTCGGCGCCCGGCGGCGGGGCCCATGCGAGCCAGCACAGCGCGGTAACCTCCTCCGCCGCGCCGCACGCCTGCACGCAGTCCACGGCCGCGGCGGCGGCCGCAGGCGCTGGCGGCCGCTGCGCGGGCTCCTCGCCCAGCGACACGAGCGCCAGGCGCTGCCGGTATGCGAACGCAAGCCTGCGGCTGCAAGCGGGGCAGGCGGGTGTCACTGGATTATTATTTCGCAAGATGGAGGCGGCAGCAACTCATACTGACCCTCGGCAGCCTGAACTGCAGCAGCAGCATGGCGATGACGAGGAAGAGTCCACATCTTATGATGCGGGGGGCGCACGTGGAAGCGTGCAAGGCCTTCAAGGTCGACTTCCGTGCCAAGGCAGCGCTGCCGCACGCATCCGCCGGGTAGTCAGCATACAGGCCCAGCAGCAGCTCCTGCATGGGGACTTGCATTGCGCCTTTAGGAAGACTTCACAGTATAAAGAGCCCCGCTTCCTTGTAGCAGGTGCGCACGCAGGACCTGCAGCACCATGGACGCGTCTACACCAGTGAGTGCATGCAAGTCCATCAGGTGCGAAGCTGAGGCCTGATGTTACAGAGCAACCCAGGGGCACCCGGCTTTGGCATGGGGTGTGCCCAGTGCCTACCCGTCTGCCTGGAGGTGCCAGTACCCACCTCCATCTGCGGCGTCTGTAGCTGTCTCAAGTTGCATACAGTGAGTGAGGAAGGCTGCAGTCGCTTGCGCTGGTCACAGAAAATATCGTATTCACCTGGTTTGCTGGCGTCTTGCGCTTGCAGAGTGCAGCAGAGTAAGGCTGCAGAACAGTGTTCTGCACCCGGCAACAGCGCTCAAAAGAGGCTGGGCCGCAAGCTGCACGTGCGGGGGGAACTGCGATGGACGAGGGTTATGCAGACGCGGACAAACACGCAGAGGTCTGCTGCTCGCCCCATCCCGGATGCACCTTGCAACGTCAGGCCATGCTCTGCTGCTGCTGAGCGGGCCGTGTGCGTCACGCAGGGTGGCGAGCCCGGCAGCGCCGGGCCCGCAGCAGCAGGCTCGGCGCCTGAGGCCAGCCACAGCGTGGCAGGCAACCTCGGCGCGGGCGCCAGCCGCCCTGGTCTGGCTGCGGCTGCGGCGTCCGCGCCTGATGCACGGATGCCGGACGGGGCGGAGGGCGGCGCGTCGGCAGGCCCCAGCGCTGCGCAGCCTGCAGGCGGGTGGGGCGACGCGGCGGACGAGCGGGGTGCGGGGGCCGCGGGCACGGGGCCGCGGGGCGCTGCCAGCGGCTGGGCCGGGTCGGCCGGCGAGCGCGCCGCGCTGGCGGCCGCGCCGCTGCGTGTACGGGCAGAGGTGCGGCTGTTCACGCGTCGCGGCACCTGGCTCAGGCCTTCCGCCGCGCAGTGCTCAAGGAGTGTATGTTGTGCCGGTGTGGGGAGCAGAGGGGCTGCCTGCAGCACCCCGAGCGCGGCAGCTGCGCAGGCGCCGGGCGCGGCGGAGCTGGCCGAGGCGCGCGAGCGTGGGCGCGGCGAGTATGGCTGCGCGCACTACAGGCGGCGCTGCCGCCTGGTGGCGCCGTGCTGCGGCGAGGTGTTTACGTGCCGGCACTGCCACAACGAGAAGCGGACTGCAAGCGAGTGGGTGCGGGCCGCTGGCCACCCTCCGCACTGCTCGTCCGTGGTCGTGGCGCTGCTGGCCGAGGCACTGCCTGTTACCTGAGAAGCCTGCCAGCCGTGCAGCCGCCGCAGGGCCTCGGTCCTCTAAGTTGTGGTTACATTAGTCAAGTGGCTTGTTGCTCCAGCACGTACTGCTAATGCAGGGTGCAACCTACCAGGCGCGCGTCCGCATGACGCCCAACTTAGACTGATGTTCCCCCAGTATACTTGCAGCAACTGCGTCAGCGGCCAGGTCCCGAGCGAGCCCAGATCATTGCAACCCATCTGCAGAATGGCTGCAACCCGGCACCCGGCCGCGAATGGGACACAGCTTTGGCGCGCGCACGGGCCTGCGCCTGGCGAGCCTGTGCCTTCTGAGCGCTGTGCTTGCTGGCTGAGGACGCCACCGCGCGCCGCGCACAGGACCCCGCCAAGCGGCACGAGCTGGACCGCGCCGCGGTGCGCGAGCTGGAGTGCGCGCTGTGCGGGCTGCGGCAGCCGGTCGGCGCGTCGTGCGCGGCCTGCGGCGTCGGCTTCGGCGCGTACGCGTGCCTGCGCTGCTGCTTCTTCGACGACGACCTGCGCAAGCAGCAGTTCCACTGCGACGCGTGCGGCATCTGCCGCGTCGGCGGCCGCGCCAACTTCTTCCACTGCGCGACCTGCGGCTGCTGCTACGCCGCCACGCTGGAGGCGCGTCCACCGTGGGGGGGCGCCCCCCCGCCCCCCCCGCGGGGGGGCCCCCGGGGGCCCCCCCCCCCCCCCCCCCCCCCCCTCCCCCCTTCCCCTGGCGCCAGCCGCTCGCGCGGCCGCCCGCACTGCTGCCCGCGCGCCGCGCCGGGGCGCGCGCGTGCCTTATGCCGCACGCGGCGTGTGCGCTGGCATGCCGCACATCTACTTTGCGCTGGACCCGGGCCGCGCGCCGTCGACACGCGCTGGTCACGTCCGCTCACAGCACCGGCCTCACACATTGTAGGCTCCGCAGCGGCAGGGCAGCGTCAGCGCGACCGCTGTGTGGGCATGTCCGGCCGCGGCGCCGCGCCCTCTGCGCGCGCTGCTGCGTGCGCGTTGCCTGGGGCGGCAGCAGAACCGGCAGGAGGGAGCGCCTGCCCGGGGTGGAGGGCGGGAGGCCGGTTGCCCTGGCGCGCTGCGCCGTGGCCTCCCCGCGGGGCCGCCTGGCGCGCGTGGAGTAATGGGAACAGCGCGCGCAGGGCAACCACGTGTGCGTGGAGAACAGCATGCGCCAGAATTGCCCGGTCTGCTTCGAGTACCTGTTCGACAGCGTGCGCCCGACGGCCGTGCTGCCGTGCGGGCACACCATCCACTCCGACTGCCTCAAGGAGATGGAGCGCAACCGCCAGCTGGCCTGCCCCATCTGCATGAAGTCGTACGCGGACCTGGCGCCCGTCTGGCGCCGCATGGACGAGGAGGCGCGCCCCAGGGCCCCAACCCCTGATCTTCTGTCCAGAGTTAGGGTACAGGTTAGGCAGGGGTAGGGTCGTACGCGGACCTGTCGCCCGTCTGGCGCCGCATGGACGAGGAGGCGCGTCCCGGGCTCTTGGCCCCCAACGCCCTGTTCCCAGCCCGGGGTGCCTCGGGGGCCCGCTCCGGGCCCCGAGCCCTGAACCCCTTTCAAAGGAGGTTGGGAGTGCAATCCGCCGTCTGGCCTGGCCCATCTGCGCGAAGGCATGCGCGGGCCTGGCGCAGTTGTGGCGCCGTGAGGGCGAGGAGGCGCGCCGCCTGGCCCCGTCGCCAGGGGCTCGACGCCCTGTCCCCAGCTTGCGGGTCGTGACCCGCCTGGGGACGTTCTGAAAAAAGCGCAATCTGGCGGAGGGGAGCTCCCTTCGCTGACATGCGGCTCGCCTGCTTTCGTGACCAGCTAGGAGTTGGCCAGGCGGGCAAGCCAGGAGGGCGATGCGCGCAGGTGGCGGCCATGCCGATGCCGGAGGACTTTGCGGCGTGGACGGCGAGCATCCTGTGCAACGACTGCAACCAGGCGCGCTCCCCGGAGCAGTCAGGCCTTGCCCGCGCCAAAGCGGTGCCGTGCGCGGCATGCTTAGGGTAGGGGGTTCATTGCGGTGTTCGGCTGAGCACTAGGCGCCTGGGGCTGCTGCATGCCCGCACCCCGGGACAGCTGTCGCGAGCGGGCGCGCCCGCGCAGGCCTAGGGCTTAGTGCCCGGGCTGCGCGTCGCGTGCCATGCACCAACCTACCCTAACACCTAACCCAGGCAACGGCGCCGCGCAGGCCGCGCGCGTGCCGTTCCATATCCTGGGGCTCAAGTGCCCGGGCTGCGCGTCGTACAACACCCGCCGCCTGGGCGTCGCGCGGGCGCCGCCGCCGGCGCCGCCGCAGCCGCCGCTGGCCGCCGGGCGGCAGCTCTAGGCGCGGAGCGCTGCAGCCAGGTCGCTGCTCGGCATGCACCCCGCGCCGCCTGGCCAGCGTGCGGCTGCTTCTCTGGCGCTGACAGGAGAGTGGCCGCGGCGGTCTCTGCGTCCCAGGCGCTGCTGCGCCGCTCAGTTACTGTTGTGTATATGATGGGTCGGGGCGGCCGCGGTGGGCCAGTCGCCTGGTGACTGAGCCGCGTGTATGCTGTGTGTGGAGCGAGGGGTGCGTGTATGGGAAGTCTTCCATACAGGCACTCCTTGGGCGCTCCTGCTGTTTTCACGGCGGCGCTTCAGCGCAGTGCTGGTCGGCAAAGCTGTTGGAGCAGCGTGTTGTAATGAAAGTGCGGCAGTAGCACGCAAGTGGTGAGCCCGGTGATTAGAGTGTTGGAGGCTGGCGAGAGGCCCAGTGCCTGGTGCACGAGTGTGCTGCGCCTGACCTTCAGTCCGCACCTGAGGCCAGACTATGTATGCACAAGAGGGCAGAATATGTATGCCCTGGCGGTCCAGTGGTAAGTATAGGAGGCCTGTTTCTTTCTCGTGTTATTAGCTGCCGTTGGAATGCCGGTCCATCAGTTGCATGCCGATCTGAGATTTGCAGATCTCGTTTCCCAAAACTCCTAAGGGTGCGGGGTGCGCAGCTCGCGCATAGAGCTGGCGCTGCGCACAGGAGCAAGGAACAGCGCCTGACAGACTTACGGCCGCTGGGACGGCTGCTCACTCCCGGCGTGCCTCGCACACCTGCGGCTGGCCCGCATGAAGCGCATCCTGGTGGTGGACGACGTCAGGTGAGCACCTTAGTGGCGCTGGCGGGCTGGCTCGCAGCCAGATTCGCATGAGCAATGTCTGATATATCAATGTACCGCCTTTTCACGCAGGCTCAACCGCTTGCTGCTGGGCAAGCTCCTGGGCCGACTGGGGTATGAGGTCGTCTACGGGTGCAACGGCTGGGAGGCGGTGGACGTTTTCCAGCGCACGCTCGCGGCTGAGCAGGAGGAGCGGGAGCGGCTCTTCTGTGTGCTCATGGTGCGCCCCCAGTGGGTGTCACACAGCAGGCGCCCCTCGTCTGTCCCTGCAGCACGAAGCGGTGCAGCGCAGCTGATCAGCTGCGCTCGCAGTGTTTGTCGCGCGCGCCTGTTTCAACGCGCGCTCCTGGCGGTCTCGCGCTCACACCGCGCTGCCGCAGTGCCGCGAAATATCAGCCAGCACCCCTGTCAAGGACTTCAAGCGGAGCGGCAGCACATAGGTTAGGCTGGCGCTTCACGTGACGGGGACCTTGGGGCGCTGTGGGCCGCGCGCCAGCAGTTCGGTGCTGGCAGCCGAAGAGAACGGAATGCCCTACTCTGCTGTGCTGCCGCGCAGGACATAAACATGCCGAGCTGCGACGGCCTGCAGGCGACGCAGCTGATCAGGCGCCTCGAGGACCAGCACCAGCGCGGCTGGGGCGGCGAGCCCGCGGCGGACAGCTGCAGCGACAGCCCGCGCTCGAGCGACAGCGGCGCGCGGCGGGTGCCCATCATCGCGGTGTCGGCCTGCAGCGAGGCCGACCAGCTGCTGAGCCCGGCGCTGGCAGAGGTGGCCGACCCTACAGGTGCGCGCCGCCGCAAACCCCACGGCGCCCCTCTCAAGCCCTATCCCACTGCCGCAAACCCTGTGGCCCCTCTCTTAATTCTCCGCTGCTGCGGACTGCCACATTAGGCATATTGCGTCGTCACGCACTGCGTGTGCCCGCGCACCAGCTCGCGCGGCCGCTGACCAGCGGCGTGCGCATTCACATATGGCCGCCGCGCGCGCAGAGCGGCCGTGGCGGGCTTGCGGCATGGATTGCTTCCTGGACAAGCCGGTCAACCAGGCGAAGCTGCGGCTGGCGCTGTCGCGCCTGGAGGCGGGCGCGCCGCTGCCACCCGAGCTGCCGCCCTGCGGCGAGGCCAGCTGCGAGCCGGGCGGCCGTAACCTGAGCCGGCCGGCTGGGTTGCTGCGGCCGCCGGGCGCGGAGGCAGCCGACTGCCTTGCGGCGGTGCGCAGCTGCGCGGGCGCCTGCCCAAGGGCTCCATCTCGCGAGTCTGTTTGCAGGGTCTGGCAGGGTCTGACATAGCTGGCAAGCCTGTGCACTGTTGTGGGCTGCCCGGGCTGCTTGCCGCTTATACGGGCGCTGCGCTTCGGCCGCCCAGAGAAAACATGCTGGTGCGCCACCCGCGCGGTGAGCTGTGCGGGAGAGGGTGGCGGAGGAAGCTGTGGGGTGGGTGACCACATTGCTCTGCGGGCCAGCGGGGGACCTGCGAGGTGGGTGTTGTCAGACTTGGTCGCACTGAGTGCGCGTGCGGGGCGCAGGTGCACGCGCGTCCGGGCTCCCAGCAGGTCGCGCGGTGCGGCCTGGGCGCGAGCGTGCAGCGGGCGATGGCGGCCGTGAGGGGCGGCGCGCCCGCGCGCGGCCCTGACCCGCGCGCCGCGCCTGCGCCCGGCCCGGACACGTGCGCGGCCAAGCGCGCGACGCCCGCCCCTGCCGAGCTGCGCGCCGCCAAGCGCGGCTGCTCCAGCCCGGACCCTGCCTGCGCGCGCGCCGAGGCGCCGGCCGTAATGCGCATGGGCAGCCGGGAGGGCACGTGCGCCACTGCCTAGGCCGGCCCTGAGGAACCGGTCTCAACCCCGCCACCCTGCACGCACAAGGGCGCCGGCACAAGTGCTGGCCGGTGCGTGCACGTAAAGATGAGCGGATGCTGGACCAGGCTTGGCTCTGGCCCTGCGCGCCTCGCGCGCTGTTGCGGTGCCCGCCTGTGCTCGAGCGGCCGAGGAGGCGCGCGCGCCTGCTTGGGCGCAGGTGGTGCAGGGAGTGCGCTTGGGGCCGGGATCTGCCAGGAAGAGGCTACGAACCTGTGCTGCCGCCCAGCGGAGGGAACGCGCACCTGCCGGGCGTAGTAGCACAAACCAGTGTGCAGTGTATTCTTAGCTAAGGCCCAGTACCCCACCAGCGCGTCACTGGGCGCGCTGCTAGCTACCCCTAGGCCCGCCCTCGTGCTGCGTGCTCATTTTCGGGCCGCCCTGCGGCAGCCCGCACAGCTCTGACTCTAGCTTGCTGCTGTCTCGTGCTTTTGTTAGCTGGGGAGTGGGCGTGATTTGCTGAGAGCCGCTCGGCGGTATGGAATTTGGAGGATGCCAGGGGGCAGGGGACGGGGCGCGCTGCTGGCCCCGGTCAGCCTGTGTCGCGCTCCGACTGCGCCGGCCCGTCGTGCCTGCCTCCCCAGGCGCCTGTATTGTTTCGCGGCAAAAAGCTGCAGAGCCGCTGCCAAGCCACACCACAGCGGTGGGCATTTAAGGGTTGACGCGCGCTGCGCACGGCGAAATTCTTTTTAGGGTGTCGCACGACTTTGTTCGCGTCGACGACGTCTTTTGTGGGAGGGTGCGCGCCCAAGGATGGCGCTGCACAGGCAGTGAGGTCGTACTTTGGCTGCCTCGCCAGGTCGAGCTGCTTTGGGGCTGGTTTTATTTTGAGAGTGTGTGTAGCTGTTCAAGTATCTTTGGCTGTGCAGAGCCCTGCGCGGCTTGGGAACGGGCGATCCCAACCACCAGGTTGTGCGATGCCATATGCCTTGTAGGCGTGCCTTGCAGGGCAGTCCTCATGTGGCTGCATGCCTCTGGGAGGTTGCGCATGCGCGACCCGCTGCAGCGCATCGCCTGTCCCACCGCAGGCGGTGTGCTGATGTCGGCCAACGCAGGCGCCATGCTCCAGTGCGGCGTGATGAACAAGTGATACAGCGGAGCAGGGTTTTTTTAAAACAGCCTCTGCGCCAGGTTATTTCGGTGTACGCAGCACACACGACATGCTGCGCAGTCAGCTCATTGCGTGCAGCTCACCACCGCGCTCAAGGCGCCTGCTCGCACGCCGCAGCACGACGCCCGCCCCTGTTTCTGCTCAAGCCCGCAGTTCCAACCGGTTCCGCGCCTGCACTCACGCATGGCATGCATGCGCATGCAGCCCTTTCAGCAGCCCTACGCCAGAGGCGGCAACACTGCCAGGCAAGGCGCCCGTGGCAGCGACGCTGCTCCGCGGGTGCGCCGTGCCTGGTTGGAAGGCGCACGCGCACGCTGCGCGCTCCTCCTGACACGAAGTGCAACCCCGCAGGCAAACCCGCAGGCCCCACAGACGCCGCTAGCGCGCAGCGGCGCCACCCGGAAAAACCCGCCGCGGCTGCTAAAACTGCTCGGAGTGCCCGGGCCTCGCCGCACGCGCGCCGCTCCCATGGCCGAGGGCAGCAGCGCCGCCGCTGTGCCGGGGCCCTCAGCATCGTGCGCCGCAACTTCGCCCCGCACACACTCTCTCGCGGCGGGCCTGGCGAGCAGCAAACTAGGGGCCAGCAATGCGCCGGCAAGAACGTGGCACTCAACTCGAGCGGAGCAGCCCTTCTCCTGCGACAGACGGCGCAGAGCAAAACGCGCCCTGCCGCGCGGCGCGCAGGCCATCCATCGCGCCACGTAAAGAATCGCACAGACACACGTCAGAGTTCGCTACAGCCTATCTCGCACGCCAGCCAGCCGCCCCAGCCCTTGCACCAGCCCGCACCTCCCACCGCACGCACAATCGGTGCAGAACTCCTCCACACCTGGCCTCACTCAATCGCCAAAAATCTCCCAAAAATTCTCCAAAGTTATCGACACACACACACAAGAAAAGCGCACACTAGGCCACACACACAGTTTGGGCACCGCCCCAGAGCTCCGCTGCAGCGCCGCTTCACACAGCACGCGGGGCGCATCAGAGCAGCCACCAGCCATCTCCGACGTCAGGGGCGCAGGTGCCTGCACCCAGCCCCACAGCGCGCGCTGCATCGACGTCGCCAGCGCCAAGCCACCGCTGCAGGCCGATGCTGCAATGCCCTCACCCAACCCTTGCACACACCAGAGCGCTACAGCCGCGGGGCAGTGCACGTCAGACGCGGTCGCCGGCTGCCGCGACGGGGGTGGCGAGCTGGCGCCCCGCCCGCCCCGCCCGACCACCCCGCACGCAACCTCGAGCGCCCGCTCCAACCAAGGCCCTGCCCTCCGCCTCACTGCTACGCCCACCACCCCACACACGCTCCCCAGCCGGCGCTGCCCGCGCGCGCGCTACAGCTTGCGCCGCGCCGCGCGCGCGTCGAACGAGACCGCCGAGTCGTTCCGGGACGAGTGAGACATCCCGCCGGCCGGCACGGCCATCTCTACCGCCGCGCCAGCTGGCTCATTGCGGCGGCCGAGCCCCAGCGCGCCCAGGCCCAGCGCCGACCCGATGCCGACGCACGCCTCCTCGTCGCCGTCGCTGCTCCCCGCGCTGTCCTCCAGCACGCTGTAGCGCGCCGGGATGCCGCCGCCACGCCCGCCCGCGCCGCGCTTGCCGGGCGGCGCGAGCGGCGCGCCGTCGTCGCCGCCGGGGCGGCCGCGCCCCTCCGCCGCCAGGCCGCGGTAGATGCGGTGGTAGATGTGGAAGGTGTACCCCTGCGCGCATGGTATTAGGGTCAGGGTCAGGGTTATGTTTAGGGCAGCAGATGCAGTGCCAGATGAGGAAGGAGCAGCCCTGCATGCGCCGCGCGCGGGGCCGGCAGCCAGCGCAGCGCGCGGACGCGCGCGCGGCCGGCTGCCCTGCGGTTCGGCGTTCCGCAGGGCGCCGCACAGGGCCCGTCCGGCGGGAAAAGGCCGAGCCCTGGCGGCGCAGGCACTGCAAAGACAGAGGCCGCGCGCGACGGCCGGAGCCGTCTCATGCGGCGCGCGCGCGCGCCGGCAATGGCCAGTGGCGCACAGCGGGGCGGCTCGGGGCGCGTTCATGCATGGCCGGGACCGGGGCGCACCTGCACCACCATGAGCACGGTGGTGACCGCCAGCAGCACCCAGTACTGGCACTCGCCGCCCAGGCGCGCCAGGCTGCCAACAAACAGCGTGCCCAGCGCCGCCAGCTGCACGAGCCGCGTCACGCCGTAGAGCCACACGCCGACAATCAGCACGGCGCGCGTGCGGGCGGGCGGCGCCTGCAGCCGCCGCATGACCAGTGCCGCGTACAGCATGAACTCGTACGTCGCGAACAGGTCGATCATGAGCACCACCTGCGGCGCGCGCGCGCTGCTTTCAGCCTTGTATCCTAAAACCTAGACTTGAACCCTATGCCCTAGCCAAATGCCGCGCGTCGGCACCCTGTCGGCTGCAGCACCCACTCCCCACCCGCGGCCAGCGCTGAGCACGCCGTGCACAACGTAGCGGCCCGCGGCGCAGCCCGCTGCCTGCGCGCCGCAGCAACGCGCACTCCGCGACGCGCCGGCGCGGCCCCGGCCCAGCGCTGCGGCAATAGGAGTCCGAAGCCTGGGCGAGTGCTAGGATCGTTATTGGGTTAGGGTTGGAGGCAGCCGCGGGCGCGCGCCTTAAACGTGATGACCGAGCGGCTGAGGAAGGTCATAATGGGCAGCATGAAGAAGAGCACGTGGTGCAGCAGCAGCACCGGGTTCGGCTTGACCTGCCCGCGGAAGCACGCCTCGCCGAAGTAGAGCAGGCCATGCGAGATGACGCAGCTCGTGACCAGGTTCTGGGTCAGCGGATTGTCCACGGCGGCCGAGAAGTCAGGGCCCCACATCATGCCTGCGCGCGCCGCGCCGCGCGCCGGTGAGGCCCGCGCGCCGCGCAGGGGCGGCCTATCCCCTACCTATGCAGCACCGGCTAGCCGAGACAGGCTTTTAACCAAACACGCCTGGGTGCGCCGAAGGGCGCGCGCAGTCAGGGCCTTTCCTTTCAATTCCTGCGGAGCCGCGTGCAGGGCAGGCGGGCGCGTCGGGTCCAGTGCACATGTGCAGAGCTGAAAAGATGCTGCTGCTGCAGCGCCTTGCGCCTCGCTGCGCCGCCCACACGGGGAGCGGCGCCGCTGCGGCGGGCGCGGGGAGGAGGGAGGGCGAGGCCGCGGCCGCGCGCACCGCCCAGGCGCCACGTCAGCGGCCCGACCTGCAGCGCGAACACGCTGCAGTACATGGCGTGGTGGATGAGGATGACGCGCTCCGGCGCCGGCAGCCGCCGGAACGCCGGGCCGGCCGCGCGCGGCACGGCCCACTGCAGCGCCCAGAAGCCGCCCACATGCACCAGCGCCATGTACCACACCAGCATGAACTGCGCGCGGCGCCGCGGGCCGTCACGCGCGCGCGGCGGCGGCGGCCTCGCGCGCCCGGCCGCAGCCGTCATGCGCGCGCGCGCTCTGCGCGGCACGTCAGAAGCAGCCGATGCACACAAAGTGCGTTGGGGCTCCTCTTCGGCTGCCGCTGCCGCATGCGCGGTGCCCGGCACCTGCGCCTGCCCCGAGCGCGCCGTCGTCGCGGGCTGGGCGGCCGTGCGGCGCATAGACGCGCGAGCGCCAGCCAGGTGGCCAGCGCTTGACATCAGAACGGACATCAGGGTGGCCATAGCAAAAGGGGTTGGACAATGGTTAAGTTAGGACTACAGTAGGGTTCCCACAGGGTCCCGGCGGCGCACCATGTGGTAGAAGTAGTCGCTGGTCGCGAACATCGCGTCCATGGCCGCGTCCACGCCGACGAACGAGAACAGGTTGCTCCAGCGCCATGCAGGGTTGCCTGTGAGGGGGTTGAAGTTAGGGCAGCACCAGGCTGCGCACGCTCCCCGCCAGCCCGGCCTGAGCGCTGCTGGCGCCCAGCGGCACCGCCCGCACACTCGTGCTGCAACGGCATCGACAGGGCGGCACCCGGGTGCGCAGCGGCTGGGCACCCAGCGCGCCGCAGCCCGCCCTGCACAGCGCGCCCGGCGCGCGCCTGCTCCACTCTTGCATGCACGCTCACCAGGCCCCTGTGACGCCCGCCCATCTGCATGCATGCACGCTCACCAGGCTCCTGTGACGCCCTCTGCGTGCATGCACGCTCACCGCGCCCCTGTGACGCCCTCTGCATGCATGCACGCTCACCGCGCTCCTGTGACGCCCTCTGCGTGCATGCATGCTCACCCCACACCTGTGATGCCCTCTGCGTGCATGACCCAGTCCTGACCCCCGCAACCCCTCCAAAACGCGAGCGCGTTCGCGGCCGGACGCCGGCGCGCCGGCGCGCACCGGTGCCGTGGCACGCCAGGCGGTAGATGTCCCACATGGGCACGCTGTTGCAGTGGCCGCTCCAGTGCGCGAGGAAGGCCAGCAGGTCCGGCTCTGCAAAGCCCATGACCGCGCACGTGCAGCCGCTGGCGGTCAGGCCGCCCAGCATGGAGCAGCAGACGACCGCATTCTCCTCCTTGGCCGCGTCCGCGCCGCCGACCGGGCAGGTCTCCCACACCTGCCGCGCGCAGCACCGCTCGACGCCCGCAGCGGCGGGCCGGCGCTCGCCCTGCCCGTTGCTCGCTCCAAGCCTGGCCTGTGCAACGCGGCGCACGCGCTGCCCGGCGCCCGCTTTGCTTCTGGCTTGTATAATCCTGCCTCGATGTGGCCCCCCGTGAGCACGCAGGCGTTTCAAGCCCCGCATGCCCTGCTCGCGTGTGAGAGGCAGCGGGGGCGGGGGACGGCCGGGCGGCGCGCGCCTCCCACATCTGGCGCTGGCAGTTCGGCGTGTTGCGGCGGCGCACGGAGGGGAAGAGGCCCAGGAAGTCGCCAAAGCCGTCGGCGCCGGCGGGCGCCACGGCCGCCGGCGCGCCCGCCAGCGCGGCGCCGACCGCCTCGGCGCCGTCCGAGAAGTACAGGAACATGATCGACATGACGCCTGCGCGCGGTTAAGGGGTATCTTAACCCTAACCTTAACCCTGACCTCGCCCTCCTCGAGAAGCACAGGCGCGCATGATCGACATGACGCCTGCGCGCGCCCGCGCCAGACGCTGGCGGCCGGGCAGAGCGGGCCGGCCTCGGCACGAGCGCGCCCTTCCGAGCGCGGACCAGCCCCTCCTCACAGTGCATGAGGGGCGGGCCGGCGGCTGCGTCTGTCGCGCAGGCTGGATAGCTTGCGCTCGGCTGCACGCGCGAGCGACCCGCCCGGCCGGGCCGGCCTCGCGGGGCGCCCGACGCGCAGCGGGCGCCCGGCGGCCCGGGCGCACCCGAGTGGCCCTCGCTCGCGTTGTACTTGGACAGCAGCCGCAGCGGCGCATCCGGGTGCAGCGGCCGCGGCGGCGACAGCTCCGACCGCGTCATCGCCTCCACAAATGCGACCGGCGGCCCGCGGCCCTCCGCCGGCGCGGCCGCGCCGATCACCGGGCACGACGCGCACACCAGCGCGTTGGTCTGCGCGTCGTACAGCTCCAGGCACGCGCCGCCTGCGCGGGGTGCAAGGTTGGGTCCCTATGCCATGTGCCTACCCCATGTCCCTAGACCATGAGGCTGCGGCCGGCTGTGGCGTGCGCCGCGCAGGGGCTGTGCCGGGCGCGCGGCGCAGCCTGCAGCACCGTGTGCATCCTGGCTGCGCAAGGGTCTGGGCACAGCGCTCCGCTCCTTGCTCGGCGTCTGCTGCCAGCACACCGGAACCCTGGTGGTGACATGCTCATGCTGCACCCACCCACGACGACCGAGGCCGCAGCAAGCTCTGAGGCCCGGGGCCCGAGTGCGCCTGCTAGATGAGCGCGGCCGGACTGCACGGCGTTCCGCAGCACGGCCAACGCGCAGCCGGGAGCGCGGCTCTGCGCAGGCAGCGCGGAAGGAAGGGGGGGACCGGATGGAGGGCGCGGCGGGCGCACCCATGTGCTGGTGGCCGTCGCAGCGCAGCGCCTGCACGGGCGCGGTCAGCTCCTCGCCCGCCAGCAGGTCGTTAAGCGCAAAGCCGTAGTTCACGAGCTGCATGCCGCCGCGCGGGTCGCGCGGCACGTTGTACTCGATGCGCCCGCCCATGCCGCGCGCGCCGTCGATGCGCGCCAGCTTCACGCGCGCGCCGCGGCTGCCCTCGCCCAGCACCCTGCGCGCGCGGCCGCCGCGCCCGTCAGTGCGCGGCACGCACAGGGCGGCGGCAGCGCTCTGGCGCTGGCTCGGCTCACAGATGGCATGCCACCCATGCGGGCTCGCCACCGCGTGTTATCCACATGGTGGCAAGCGGCGCTCCCACAGGTCTTCAGCCAGGCGCCGGTGCTCCTCGCAGAGGGGCAAGCGCTTCGCGAACCCAACCTTGCCGCACGCGGCCACGCGCAGCGTCCTGGCAGTGCCCATGCCTTGGCAGGTGCCGTCACTATGTTGCCTTGCTTTGCCACGGCACCGAACGAAACGGCAAGGACGCTGGATCAGGCGGGCCCGCTGCAGGCAGTTGCTCTCAGCACCGCTGCAGGTCATAATCCCGTCGACCCAACCTCTCTAGCGTCTTCCCTTTACATGTTAGCACGTCAGACATGGCCGCTGCAGGGCCGCTGCCGCGCGCGCCTAAAGATGCTCGTGTACTCCAGCGCATAGTCGACGGCGGCCGCGGCGGACGCGCTGGGGCAGTCGCGGCAGCAGATCACGCCGCCGCGCGGCTCGTCGCCGGGCTCCACGCCGGGGCAGCGGCACTCCACGCAGCCCACACGGTCCAGTACGCCCACCGTGTTGATCAGGTGCAGGTTCACGTACCTGCGGGGGCCCTGGCCGGGTCATGCGAGGGTGCATGCTAGGGTATGGTTAGGTTCCATAAGGTTAGGGTCAGATTTAAGGTGAGCGGCACTGCAAGGCCACGTGCTGATGCGGCGCGGCTCGATGCAGCGCGCTGGGCACCTGGGTGCGCTGGACGGGAAGCAGCACAACGCAGGCCCAGCGCTCTGCCAAGCAGCCTGTGGCTGTCCAGCGCGCCCACAGAACAGACACATGCACATTCACACATCTGCAGACACGCCGCGCACGTATGAAGCCTGCGACAAGCATGCCTACCCAGGACAGCCTCTGCCAGACGACCGCTGAGAGAAAGGCCTGCAGCACTGAGCACCGCTGCATGTGCACCCATAGTCGGGTGGGGCTGTGCAGACTACGCCGCGGGCGCGGACCGCTTTGAGGGCGGCGTGAGCCGGTCGGCCGGCACGACGAGCGCATGTGGTTCCTCGAATGCCTGGCGCGCAATTATGCCCTGCCCGGTCGGCGGCGGCACGATGAGCGTGTCCATCGTGACAAAGTGGTGCAGGTATACCTGCCGCGCGCGTGCGCCCAGATCGGCGGCCGCCGCGCTGCCCTGTTTTGCTCGCAGCGCCGCATGCCCCGAGACAACGACCTGTCACGGCTGCACGGCTGCACGCGCGCTCGGGACGAATGCCCGCCGCGTGGCAAGGACCCAGCTTGAGCCAGGAGCGCGCGGCCGCAGGCGCCCCGGCCTGTCCGCCAGCGCCTTCCCCCGGCGTGCGGCCGTGCGCGTGACGCGCGGTGCGCCACGCAGCCCGGCACAGCGGCGCGGCGCGGCGCGGCGCACGGCCTGCACGCGCGCAGGCCCTGCCCTGGCTGGTGTACCGCTGCAGGGCCGGGCGCGCACCTCCGAGGGCGGCACGACAGCCAGGTCCGCGGCGCGCACGAGCTGCGCGGACTGGTTGTAGATCGCCACCGCGGCGCCCTCCGGAAACGGGTTGGCGAACAGCAGGTTGGTGTTCACGACCTGCGCCGGCGCGGCCGTCCTCGGCTTAGGGTTAGAGCAGCATGGGATACAGGCTAACCCTACCCCTTCTGGCCGTCCTGCGCCTCTCGGCGGCCTTGCGGACCGTGCGGGTGCTCCGCAGCAGCGCACACATCATGCAGGCCCCAGCATCGCTCTAGCTCTGAATGTCCGGCTGCTATGCTTTGCTCGCAAGCGGCAACCGGCACGCGGGTGGCTGGCGAGCAGGGCGGGGCTGCCTGGCCCGGGCGCAGCGCACGCGAGGGCGGCGCGCAGACAGATCAGTAGTGCATAGAAGGGTCGCTTTGCACGCAGCACTGCCACACCTGCGCCAGGCACCAGGGGCGCATTGAGGGGTGGGGGCCTGCGGCTCGCCTGGCCCGGGCGCAGCGCGATGGAGGGCGACACGCAGGTCACGCGCAGCAGGTCGCCGCCGTCCGGCCCCGCGCCCACGCGCTCCGCGCCCGCGCACCCGCCCGCGAACCGCGCGCCGCCCAACTCGGCTAGCGCGGCCTCCGCCGCCTGCGCGACCAAAGCCGTACCGGGCGTCAGTGGGTCTCGCCTCTGGCGCGGGCCGCGCGCTGTGGGGGAGCGCGCGCGCGCGGACAGCGCGCTCCACCCAGCGCGCTGCCGCCTGCCGCCCGCCGCGCCGCGCGCCCGCCCTCTCCGTGCTGGCGGGCTGCGCACCGCCGCCCGGCGCCGCGGCCCAGAGAGCGCGCGAGCTGCAAGACTGCCGCACTTGCCCTGCACTTGCCCTAACCCTTTCTGTGCATCAGAGGGCATCACAGGGCTGCCTGAGCGCTGCGGCGGGCGGGCGCGCCTGGCGCCCTGTATCCCTGCGCGCGTCGCAGCTGACCTCCACGCCGCCCGATACAAAGACGGGCTCGCACGCGCCGCAGCGCCGCCGCCGGCACGCCGCGCCCGGCGCTACGGGGCACGCGGCGGACGCGCAGGGGTCCAACGCGCACAGGTCCGCGCACGCGCCTGCAGGCAAGACCAGCGCGTTGCCAGCGCGCCGTGGTGCGTGCACTGCTGACCGGCGCTGCGGACATGATAGCGCAGGCGGACACCGCAGGGCGCCGGCGCCGCCCCACGACGTTCCCAGTAGCAGATAGTCATGTGGCCATAGGCAAGCACCGCGCGAGGCGGCACGTGCCATGCCGCTCCGGCGCGCTCCAGGGGGGCCGGGAAGGGGGGTTTGAGGCCATGCTGGCGGGGCGCGCCAGGCGCGTCGACGTGCAGGCGCAGCCGCATGCCCTGCGCGCACTGCTCGCCCACGGAGCTCGCGACGGCGTACTCGCCCGTCCAGTTCGCCGGCACCTCCAGCCGCAGCGGCGACACGTTCGGCCGCCCCGCGAGCAGGCTGCCGGCAGCGAATTCGCAGCCCGCCTCCCGCTGCACCCACACGTCATGGAATTGCGTGTGGTAGGAAAATACCTGCGCAGCCGCACAGGGCAGGCGCCCGTCACAGCCGCGTCCGAGGCGGCGAGCGCACAGGGGCCGGTGCCCGGTCGACGGGGCGCGCTCAGCCGCCCGGCGCCGCCCGCCCGCCCGCCGCCTGAAGCTGCTGCCTGCGCTTGCGAGCCGAGCGCTCGCCCAGAGCGCCTGTGGCGACGCGACTTGTAAGCACAGCTGGATGCGCATCAGCCCACAGCCGGGCTGCCGGCGCAGGCGCCTGCGGGGTGCACGGCACGGCCCTGTGGTAGGAACTGCAGGGCGACGCAACCGCTGCGCGTCCAAGGTGCGGGGGGCCCGCGCACCAGCACGTCGCCAGGCCGCGCATACACGTCCGCGTACTCGACGCCCGGCGACCAGCCGCGCTCGCCGCCAACCACAATGTCATCTGCCCTGCAGCCCGTGCACGCCAGCAGCAGGGGCAGGAGGAGCGGCTGCCACCCGCGCGCCGGTCGTCGGCCGTTCCGCATGCTGCGCCGGCCGCATCATAACCACTGGTCAATTGCCGGCGGCGGTGCGCACGGCAAGGCCGCTGGGCGGCGCCGAGCGGCACGCAACGCTCGCCCGCCTGATGCTGGCCAGAGCATATTGGCTTATATGTGGCTGGCCAGTGGGCCACTCAATCAGGCGGGCGGCGCACCCCTGCGGCCGGCGGACTGTGCCCCTCCCCCAGCCCCGGTCAGGGAGCTCGGCAGTGGGCAGGGCTGTCGGTACCCCCTCGGCTTGCGCTAGGACACGTATCTAAGCGAAACAGCTCAACTGGGCGAAGCCGCTGTTCCGTCACATACTCAGTCGCTTCCAACCACCACAAGCGCCGATGGGCACGACGCGAGTACGTTGTGATCGGAGTGCACGCTGCCGGGGCGACCAAAGCCATTCGGCAGCCTTGGGGTCTCTGGCCCTATCTTTGCTACTTTAAAGTACAGAAGAGTGGATGGTGCTCAGTGCTTGCTTCTGAGCAAATCCGATGTGCAGCGCCAATGCCTGGGCTGCCTGCCGCGCGGGAGGCAGCGCCCAGGAGCACAGGCATGGCCCCGAGCGGCAGTGTGCTAAGAGCGCTGTTCGGGGCCAAGGTCTTTCAAGGCTTTGCTGCTCGACGGAGCGTGCAGCTTCATAGGCCGCCGGCATGCCTGGCAGGCAGCGTGCGGCAGCACTGGGTATGCCATAAGTTAATCGAGCGTTGGCACCGCTTCGCTTCGCTGTGCCTCGTGGTGCAAGTTTGCCTTGACGTGATGAGTTGTATAAGCCAGCGGGCACTTATAGTCAAGTAAGCAGCAGTGCCAAGGGACTGGGTGCGAGGCAGGCGCGGCGTGGCACCTACCGCCCCGCCGAACCGCCCCGCCAGAAGCTGTGGGAGCTGCTCTTCGAGAGCCCGGAGGACTGGTGCGGCCAGCCCGACGGGCGCCCCAAGCAGTCCTTGAGAGCCTGAAGCAGTGCAGGCACGGGCTCCGCAGAGCGGCGCAGGGAGCGAGGAAGACAGCGCCTGGCAGCCGGCTGCGGCTGTGCGCGTGCGGGTGACCGCCGGGCGCCCTGCCGGCAGGTGGGACTTCCGCCGCGGCCTCAAGCGCAGTCCCAAGTCGCCGGACTTCAAGCACCGACACAAGTTCTACTCGCTGTGGTGCAACGAGCGCGGCGGCCTCGCGCCGTGGGTCAGCGAGCGCCTGGCGGCGCTGGATGCGGCCCCCGCGGGCTCGCCAAAGGCACGCAAACGTCCGGCGCTCGCACGGGGCACGTGCAGTGCCCTCCCGGGCCGCCGCCGGCCCTCGCGTGCGCCATCCGGCCATGCAAAGAACTGTCCAGGGGATGTGGTCGCCTGTTTGCCGGCCCGGCGAGCGAAGCTCTACCCCACGCCGGTAAAGCTGGTGGGGCCCTCTGCCTGCGCTATAAGTGGTTGAGCAGCCCCTGTTCCCAGTATGGTCAGATCAGATCAGGGTGCTTGGGGCCGTGCAGCAGTGTGCACGTCGTCGCAGCAGCTATTGTGGAGCCGCCTGTTCGCGCGCCCCGTAACTGTAGCCAGCGGGGTGTGCATGGTGCGTGACACGCGGGTGCGTGCTGGCGCGGCAGCCGCTGCCGTACCCGAGCCAGGACGAGCTCTGGGCCGACCTGCTGGCGCGCCCGTGGCTGTACGAGCAGCCCAGGAGCGCGAACAGCGACGCCCCGGACTTCCGCAGCATCACGAGCAACGCCGGGCTCTGGCGCCGCTCGGCGCCCGACTGGGTGCAGGAGCGCTGGGCGGACGTGGATGCGCTGAAGCTGGGCGTGCGGGTGCGCGGAGGCCCTACAGTGAAGGTTATGAACAGGTTTAGGGATAGGGCTACATATGTGGTCTCACCTCACCTGGCGGTGTCGGCGGGCGCCCGCACAGGCGCCCTGACGGTGAAGGGAGGTGGTCGGGGGCGACGTCGCGTTTGGGGCTTGATGTCGTGCCTTTCGCGCGCGCGCAGCCAAAGGTCATCACAGGCGGCACCGCCCTTGCGGAGCGCGAGCAGCCTTGGGACGGCGAAGAAGCGCCGGAGGCTGTCGCCGACGGGCTGGAGTGGACCGCCGAGCATGCGGCGCAGGCTGCCGACGCGCTGGAGGGCGCCTACTCGCACGACTTCAGTGCGGAGGCGCTCCCGCCCGAGGCGCGCATGCTCGCTGCCTTGGCTTCTTAATTTTATTCTTCAACCCTATTTCTGTTTCCTGTTAACTTGCCTTGCAATGGTCCGGTGCCCCTGCCGCCGGCGCCGTCATGCAGGCGCCGCAGGAGCGCTGCCCGCCCTCCTGAAGCCGCTCGAAAGCGCCGCGCTGCACCGCGCCGCGCCGCCGCGAGGCGGGCGCATGCGGGCGTGCGCCAGCGCTCACAGGCCACGCGGCGCAGGGCTCCATGCCTGGTGAGCTGTTCCGGCACCAGCGGCGCGCGCTGGCGTTCATGCTGCAGCGCGAGCGCGGCGCCGGCAGCGGGCCGGCGGGCGGCATCCTCGCCGACGACCAGGTGCCGGCCGCAGCCACGCACCTGCACATGCGTGTTAGGCCTGATAAGGTCAGGTTAGGGTTTAGGGTCAAGGTAATGTGAGCTGTGCTTGGCAGCTGGTCACAGCGGCGCAGTTGTTCGCATGATCATCCCGCCGAAGGGCGGCGCTGCGCCACACTTTAGATAGCAAAACGCTGCTCTGCTGTCAGTGCGCATGTCGGCGGCCAGACGCCGCGCGCGGCGCGCCCTCGCCGGCTGCCTGGAGGGGCGCGCCCCGCTAGCGGGCCGGCCGGCGGGCGCAGGGCCTGGGCAAGACGGTGAGCATGATCGCGCTCATCCTGAGCGACCTGGACGCCCAGCGGAGCGGCCGAGCTGCTGCACAGCCGGTAGCGGGCGCCTGTGCGGACGCGCTGCCGCCTGATGCGATACCGGCATTTGCTGACGAGGCGCCCGGGCGGGCGGCGGCGGGCGGCGCTGCGGGGCCTGGCTCCAAATCGACGGGCGGCGGCGGGGAGCTGGGCTGCGCAGATGCGGGCGCGCCCGGCGGCGCGGCGGGCGAGCCGGCGCCCATGCCGCAGGGCGGCACGCTGGTGGTGCTGCCCAAGACGATCCTGGCGCAATGGGCGCAGGAGCTGCAGGACCGGGCGCGCGCCCAGGCTATAGCTTGTCGCCCAGTGCCGCTCACCCCATGCCTCCTGCCTGCCGTCCAATGCCCACTGCCCGTCGCCCGTCGTCTGAGTCGGGCGCAGCGGGCCCGTGTGGAACCTTGGCCCCATTGCTTGCCACTGAGGGCGCGCTTCTGCACCCGTGCAGCGGCATGTGATGTTGCCGGCCTGCCCCGCGCTTGACGTTCGGACACGTCTGGTGTGGTAGCAGCTTGCGCGCTAACTAAGGATGATGCCGGCTTGGCCCAACATCTGCCAGTGAAGCCAAGCCTGTTGCTCGAAGAGCAGAGCTGCATTTGCGCTGACGAGCCGAGCTGCGCGCTGCCGTGCTGCCGTCCGGCGCCGCCTCAGGCGTTCTCGGTTTGCGCCGCAGGTGGCCCCGGAGTGGCGGCTGCGCGTGCTGGCGTACCGGGACTCGGCGCGTCAGCGTCACCGCGAGGACCCTGAGGCGCTGGCAGCATACGACATTGTCCTGTGCTCGTACGGCGTCGTCGTGAACGACAGCCCGCTCAAGGGCGCGCCGCGCGGCCCCTTCAGGCGCGCGGCCTTGCTGCAGCAGTCTGCGCCTCAGGCACTCCGCATGCAGTCACCAAGAAGTCGCCGCGGCGCTGCAGCGCAGCGCCTGTGCTCACCAAGGTACACCCTTACTGTGGTGGTTATCCTTCTTGGCTGCTATGCTAGATGGGCGGGTCTTAGTTCAGAGCTTAGTGGGGCCTGCGGCGTCGCACATGCACGCACACGTCAGTTTCTGCAGCATGAGCTACAACTGAAAAAGCAAAAACGTCACAAAAGCGCGCTACCTAGGGCCGGCTGATGCCGGGCAGCGCACGCAGTGTGGTCTGGCGGCGCATTGTGCTGGATGAGGCTCAGCACATCCGCACGCACACCACGCACACCGCGGTCGCATGCTCGCTCCTGCAGGTGCGCGGCGCAGAGCGCACGGCGCAGCATGGTGTACCTATCCTTGCACTCAAGCAGACTTGCGATGGATTAATTTTCCAACCAGGCCGGAGGCATGGCGGCAGCCTCTCGACAACAGCTCGCTGGGCCCAGCCGTGCCACCCATGCATGGCTCAGGTCCAGCCATGGTGCGCATGCAGAGCGACCGCGCGGCTCACAACTCGCGCCCTCGCGACTCCTCGTCACATCAGCAGGCATGCCCGCCAAGGAGCATAAGTGTCAGCGGCCGCGCCGCCGCCGCACACGCGCGCGGCGCCGCGCGCGCAGGGCGGCTTCAGGTGGGCGCTGTCCGGGACGCCCATCCAGAACTCGCTGGGCGAGCTGTTCAGCCTGCTGCACTTCCTGCGCTACGCGCCGTTCGACTCGCAGGCGGCCTGGCGCGACCTGCTGCGCCAGGCCGCGCTCGCCGACAACCTGGTGCGGACCCCGTCTTGGCAGCCTAGGGTCTGCCTAGGGTCTGCCCCTAGGGTGTGCACCAGCCGGCCGCGCCAAGTTGCTGCAGCGGAAGCCATCAGCCGGCGGTGTGCTGCCGCAGGCAGCCGCACCCGGGGGCCGCAGCGTCCAGGCCGGGGGGCGAGTGCGGGGCGGCGCGCGCGCGCAGGCGGCGGGAACGGAGCTGCTGCGCCGCATCCTGGCGCCGATCATGCTGCGACGGATCAAGAGTAGCCTGATCGACGGGCGCCCGATCGTGCCGCTGCCGCCCCGGTGCGCTGCCGCGCTGCGTCAGCAGCCTGGCGCCCAGGGTGCCCGAGAACCTAGATTCAAACCCTGGCGCATGCTTGGCGGGGTACACCCCGCAACACCGCCTGCTACTGAAGGCTCGCCAAGCCCACGACCAGCTTTAATAGGGTTAGGGTAGGGTATTTGCCCTTGGAGGCCCAGTGTTGCAGGGCACGGCATGTCAGCCACATGCGGAGGCCGCCGGCGCGTGCAGGCTGGTCCAGGCCTGCCCGGTGGAGATGGGGCCGGCCGAGCGCGGGCTGTACGACGCGGCGGCCGCCGCGGGCGCCGAGGAGGGCAGCGGCGAAGATGAGGAGGGCAGCGGCGAGGATGGCGAGGGCGGTGACGACAGCGCCGCCGACGACGGCGAGGCGGCCTGGGAGGCGGGGGACGCCAGCGCTGGCGGCGTGCCCGCCGGCGGCGCGCCGGGCCCCGATGCGCACGCTGCCATGCCGCACATGGAGCTGCTCGAGCGGCTGCTCCGGCTGCGGCGCATGTGCAACCACTGGGCGCTGGCGGGCGGCGCTGAGCGCGACGCGGGCGGGCCGGAGCCGGGGCCGGGGCCGGGGCAGGCGCGGGAGGCGCTGGGAACGTGCGGCGCGTGCGGCGCCGGGCAGCGGCGCTGCGCGGCGCTCGCCTGCGGGCACCTGCTCTGCGAGGCGTGCGCGGCGGCGCAGGCGCGCGCCCGGGGCGCTCAGTCGCACGCCTGCATGCGCGCGCCGCGCTGGCCCAGCCGGGGCGCAGCGGGCTCTTGTTAGGGTTTCTGTTGGGGTTTTCCAAACAGACCGGCAGGTGATGCGGCACCGCCCCCGAAGGATTGGGCAGGTAGGTCCATGCCTTGGTCCGTCATGCTTTGAGGCGGCGGCGGTGGAACGCGCACTGGGCATCGGCAGGGGGGGCGCGCGGCGCGGCGCGCCGCCCGCCGGCGCGCTCGCGCCCGGACGCCGCGGGGCGCCTGGCCAGAGCGTCAGAGCGGGGCGCAGCTCGAGCCCCGTCGCCGTCTCGCCGCTGGCTGATGCTGCCGCCCGGTCTGCGTGGCGGCAGGGCGGCGCCGCGTGGGGAGAGCGCTGGGTGGACGGCGGGGAGAGCATGTGGTGCGCTGCCTGCGGAGCGTACTCCGTGCCGGAGCTGGCCGGCGCGGGCCTGGCAGAGCTCGCCGGCGCGGACGCGGCCGCCCTGCCGCGGTCCGCCAAGGTGGACCGCGTGGCGCAGATCGTGCGCGCGGCCGCCGCCGAGGGCGAGAAGGCGCGGCCCCTGTTGGAAACCGTTGACCGGGATTGCTCGCGGCCCCTGCATGCTGTGGCGCGCCGCCACGCAGCGGCCGCCAGACGCTCGAGCGGTTCATTTTGCATTGTCTATTTTGCATTGTCTCCCCGGCGTGGCTGCTCCTCTGCGGCAGCCAGTGCCCTGGTCCAGCGCCCGCCCCTGGGTCAGCCACGCTCGGCTGAAAGGCGCGCCCCATCTGGAAAGCAGACGTGCGGTGTCACGTAGCTCGTGTGCGCGACCTTTAGAGGCCTCAGGCTCGCAGCTCGTTCCCCTGTGCGATAGCGTCGCGCATGAGTGCGGGCCCTGCCCTGGATTTCAAGCCTAAATCCAGATTCTAGCACGCAGGCGATTGTCTTCAGCCTGTGGACCAGCTCGCTGGACCTGGTGGGCGCCGCGCTGGGCGCGGACGGCGTGCCCTTCTGCAGGCGCGGCCGCCCTTGCCCACGCCGCCTGTCACCAGTCCAGGAGTCGGGGACCTTCTGTTGATAGACATTCCACCATATCCGTGACTTGCTTTGTATCTATTGGGCTGCACTCGCCGATTGGGGTGTCATGCCTGGTGATTGCAGGATTTCGGGGTTGTCCCAGCAGGCCATCACGCACAATCAACACCTTGCAGACCCAAGTCGCTGCCTGGCCTCAGTGCGCCTGGGCAGAGCAGGAGCCCTGTTTGCGCTCGCCCTCCCTGTCGAGATGTAATCGCAATGAGCAGTTGGGTGGAGCATGTGCATGTGGAGAGCGGCGCCGCGCGAGGGCGGTGCGCCTGCGTCAGAGCAAAGCGCGGGAGCCTGCCTGACGCGGCGGCGGCTGCGCAGGCTGGACGGCTCCATGAGCGTGCCGCAGCGCGCGGACGAGCTGGGCCGCTTCCGCGCCGACGCGGCCGTGCCGGCCATGCTGTTCAGTCTGCTGGCGGGGTCAACGGGCCTCAACCTCACGGCGCGCCCCCCGCTCCTGCGACGGGCCTCAACCGGTAAATAACACTGCTGCAAGTAGAGATCCAAGGGCCTCAACCTCACTGTGCGCGCCCAGCTCTTGCGACGGGCCTCAGCAATCACGGCGCGCAGTCAGCTCTCTTTGCGCCTGCCCAGGGCGCCCGCGGGCGCGGCGGCGTCCTGGCGCCCCAGCGCGCACCCGCGTGCCCCGCAGCCTCGCCCGCATGCTTAGCACTGCTTCTCCTCGGCCATGGCCTCTGCAGCCTGCACGGGCGGGCACGGGTCTGAGCTCGCGATGGTGTCGCGCGTCTGCAGGTAGCCACCAGAGTGGTGCTGATGGAGCCGTACTGGAACTCCGCCATAGAGGACCAGGCGATCGACCGCTGCCACCGCATCGGCCAGGTGCTGGCCCGCTGCGTCCCACGAAATGCGCCGAGTAGTGGCGCATCCTGTTGCATTCCTTGCCCCAGTTTTGCGCATCTGCGCGCCAGTATGCATCCCTGCGAATGGCACGACGCAGGCTTCGTATGAAACGTGCTGCGCCTGCGCTGAGATGGTGTGGCCGCAGACGCGGGCGGTGCACGTCTACAAGCTCTTCGTCCCGGGTGCGCCCCAGGGCATTCTCTCGGTTGCCATAAAAAGAATGCGTGTGAGAGGCCCCACTTGAACGGCACATGCCTGCATTGCAGCTCCAACATGTCCCCACGCAGCATGGCGCGTGCCCTTGCCTTGGTATTTGTGGACATACTAGTCATGTTGGCACTCGGACGCGTATTCCTCTTGCACTGGCGCTGAGAGTTCAACACTTGGGGGATCGCTGGCCGGTCAGGGTAGGGTTTTAAGTCCCAGGTCTCCGCAGCAGGCATGCGTCTGAGCGCTCCCCTGGGCGCCGCAGGCTCCGTGGAGGAGCGCATCATCGAGCTGCAGGCCTGGAAGCGGGGCCAGATCGAGCGCGTCGTGCGCGCCAGCGGCGAGCACGGCCCCGAGCCGGCCGGGGGCGGGGCCGGGCCGGGGGGCAGGGCGCCGCGCGGCCGCGCCGCGCCGGCCGCCGCGCGGCTCTCGCGCGCGGACATCCTGACGCTGCTCGCGCCGGAGCTGCGCAGCCGGGCGGCGCGGCGGCGCGGCCGCGGGCGGCGCTCGTGACGCGCGCGCGGCCCGTGTGTGAGGCAGGGCGCCGCGAAGGCCTGCTTCCATGCTGTAGCTGTTCATCTGCGAGCCTGTGCATGGTGGAGGATAGGTGCCGCGGTGCGACCGGGCATCGGAGCCCTGCCTCGCGCAGAGCCCGACGCTCGGACGCTGCGCGCCGTCAACTCAGCAGCCGAGCGTGGTTTCACGTGTCTGGCGCACCAGACAGAGCCGCTGCTTGGTTTGGGTGTCCGCGTAGGCCATCAACAGAGAGCTTGAAATTATGTGCAGCAGCTAGAGAGGTCCTGTCATCGGCATAGGTCTGTTGCTGTGTTAACTGCTGTCTGCTTTTTGTGTTTGTGTGTGTCGCTGCAGAGCCAGCCAGAACCGGCTAACAGATCAAGCAAGCCATCGGGTTGCATCCGCTTTGAGGCACCGAGCAGTGACTTGGTGCAATGTGTCCGTCTGTGGTCTACATGTGTGCATGCAGTGTTGGTAAGTTGACTCAGCTCTAGCAGAGGTTTTGTTTCTTGCACATGCACTGCTCAGTGACAGCTGGTCTGTAAATCTGGCTGGACATCAAGCCCGCGCACAGGCACTGCTGCTCCGGCACCTCATGCATGCGCTCTGGGCAGGCGCCGCGGCTGCTAGACAGACAGGCTTACACACGCGTCTGGCCGCAGGGCCTCGGCCGAGGTCTCTGGGGCGGGGTCGGGCTGCAGCGAGCGCTCCGAGGAGCGCGACCTGCGCGCTGGCGCCTGTCTGCATCGGCCCCGTGCCCGCTGACAGACCTGTTGCACATCCAGCTGCGCCTCCCATGTGACCAGGCCCGCACACTCGCGCTTCCGCACCAGAGGCCGGTCAGCATCGCCGCTGCATGGTTCTGGCTGTCAGCGCCGGCGCCGGTGTCCACAGACACGCATGCCGCTGACCCGGGCAGCCACAGAGGCGCGGCGGGGTCACCTGGGCCGCTTGTGGCCGTCGCGCGGGTGTCCCGCGGCCGCGGCGCGCTTGCGGCGCAGGCCGCACGCGTTGCACAGCGTGCGCTCGCCCATGGAGCGCCACAGCGGCGTGCGCGTGGCCGCGCACTCCTCGCACACCTGGCGGCGCGAGGGTCAGATAGGGTAGGACAGAGTCGTATAGCGGAGCCGCTGCACTGCGCCATACTGAGGAGCTGCCTGAGGAGCAACAAATAAAAGCCACTCTAATGCCCTTTTTTCCAATTAAAATCAGATTAATAAACGTCTGCTACGAGCGGAGTTGACAAGTCGACAGCATGATCGCAAGCGACACGCCAGGCAGCGCGTGCGCCTCGCCTTGCCGTCGCCTGGCCGCGCTGCACCACCCAGCTCCGCGGCGCCCTCGCCGCCGCCGCCGGCGCAGGCCTCGCCGTCATCCTCCGCGTCCGCCGCCGCGGCGCCGCGCGGCCGCCGCGGGCCAAGGCCAAGCGCGAGCGCGCGGCGCTCGCGCACGCGGCCCGCCGCGGCGGCCGCCAGCAGGTCGCCGTCGCCGCTGCGGCTGCTGCGGCGCGCCCAGCGCCCGCGCGGCGCGCCCGCCGCGGCCGCCATCAATCGCGCGCGCTGCTCCTGCCGGGCAGGGTGCACACGGTGGGGCCGCCAGGCTCGGGCAGAGACCTACATCGGCTGGTCGGCGCCTTGCGCAGCCACGCCCTGCGGATCATCCTGCAACAGGCTCTTTTCCCACCCATGGAGCAGGCTAAGTGCTGCATCGCAGCACAGGCTGGCGGTGATGCCATGCGCTCAGGGGCAGCAACCCATATGCATGCGGTGATGCGCTGCGTAAGAACCATGATCTATGCCAGACCAGGGTTCACACGGTCACAGGCAAGCACAGACAGAGCAGACACATGGCGCATTCCCTGACCTCACGGCAACACGCTCGCTGGTCACGGCTTTTCACATGCGACACAGCGCGCCGGACGCGCGCCTGCTCGAGCGCCGCCGCCTCCTCCGCCTTGGCGACCCGCGCAGCATTCTCCGCGTACCAGGCCGGGTCGGCCGCCTCGGCCGCGCGCGCCGGGTGGCGGCACTTGCGCGGGCGCTGCCTGCCGGCCGGGGCGCGGAGCGCGCGTCGCGCTAGCTGGAAGGCATGTTGCAAGCCAGTCACGGAGCGCGTGCCATGCTCCTCAGAAGCTCAGTGTGGCAAGCGAGGCCACTGAGCAGGTGCCATGCTGCCCGGAAGTCACGCGCGAGTTTTGAGTCTGCCCGCCCGCCCCCCCCCGGCCTCTGCGGCACATGTGGCAACGTGCAGAGCCGGCCGCCGGCGCTGCTTCCTGCGTCGCTCGCGGCGCCCAGGCGCGGCAGCCGTGCGGCTGCGGCAGGAGCTCAAGATGCGGTCCAAGGCGTCCAAGGTCGTGCCGCGCCGCGCGCGGCCTCCGGCCCGCAGGGCTGCCCGGCGCGGCGCGTCTGCGCGCATGCCAAGGCGCCCAGGCACTCGGCGGGGCGCGTGGCCGGGCGCGCGCCTGGGCGTGCAGCGCCGGCCGTTGCAGATGAAGGTGCCGCAGCCGGCGAGCGCGGGGCCGTCGTCCGCGTAGAAGCCCGGCAGGCCCGCGCGGCGGCGCTGCCGGAGCCGCTGGCTGCGCGGCCGCAGGCTGGGGTGCGCGTCCTCGCCGGCGCCAGCGCCCGGCGCCGCCAGCGCAATGCGCGCCGCGGCGCGCAGCGGCCGCGGCGGCACCTCCGCCGGCACGTGCGCCCCGCCGCCGCCGTCGCTGTGCGCGGAGGCGTGCCCGGCGCCGTCGGCCGCGTGCGGCGCCGCCGGGCGGCCGCCGCGCTCGCCGCCGTCCGGCTGCGGGGCGGGGCGCTCGTGCGGCTGCGGCCGCGGCGCGAGCGCGCCCAGCCGCGGCCGCGGCCTGCCCGAGCCCCGCGCAGAGCTCCGTGGGGGCAGCCAGCGCAGGCGTTGGGGCGCCGGCTGCGGCGGCAGGGCGGGCGGGCATGCGTAGCCATGCGGCCGGGGCGCCGCAGCCGAGGGCGACTGGGCGGCGAGCCGCGGCGCAAAGTGGCGGAAGATGTGCTGGAGGAGCATGGCCTTTGTCTGCGCCTCAGGGCTGCGCGCGCTGCGCACGGCGCGCAGCCAGTCAGCACGCCGCGCTGATGCAGGCATGCGCGGCTCCGCGCACGCCAGGGGCCGCCTTCAAAGTCTGGGGCTGCGCTCAAGGCACTCCCTCCGCCGGCCGGCCTGCAGCCCTGGTAGACGCACGCCCGGCCCACCCTTTTTCGTTTGACTGGACCGGGCGGCGCACCTTGGCCGCAGTGCTCCGGGCATGCTATGCGGCATATGCGTCTGTGGCGTGCCGGGGCGTTGGCCCGACGGTGATCAAGCTCGCGGAGTCGGAACTGCTCCTCGCGCTGGTGTACGACTCAGGGTCGCGTTCGAAACCGCCTTGAAATCCTCACACAATGCACGCACATGTGGAGATAAGGCATCCGCACAAGGAGCCTTCAGTTAAGGGACACAGTTCACTCTGCCTTCCAGTGGTACGCAACTCACGCTGCTTCACCCCTCATAAGAGCTTGACTGGCGCTGCCAACAAGTCTCCACATAATATAAACACACTCGTACAAACGCACACGCCGTGCGCATACGCATGACGCCACCAATTCTGCCTGGTTGCCACTGTCCGCCACTGCACTTCAGCGCGCATACACCGGTCAGCCTGTAACCTCCTCATCCATGTCGCCGCCGCCCGGCGCGCTCGAGCGGGCGGCCGCCTGCTCCTCCGCCTGCCGCCTGCGTACCGCCTTGGCCGCGGCCACCGCAACCAGCGAGAAGCGCCCGCCCTGCCGCGCGCCGCGCCGGCCGTCCCGCTGCCGCGCCGCAGGCGCCCGCCGCTGCAACGCTGCCGCCGGGGCCGCGGCGCCAGGGCTGCCAGCACCGTCGGCCGGCGCCCCTGCGACAGCTGCATGCCGTGCTCCTGCAGCGAGCGGCTCGCCCACTGCACTCGCGAGCTCAGCTGGGTTGTTCGCGGCTGCAGCGGGCGCTGTCGCAGTGCCCGGGCCAGCACCCGCACGGACCGCCTCTGCGTCTGCAGCGCTGCCGCCGCAGCCTGGCTGCGCGGCCGCGGCCGGCGCGCTCCAGGACGCGGCAGGGCCGAGCCCGTCGCCCTCGTGCGCCGGCTCTGCGCACGCCGCGCCCAGCCCGCAGTCCGGCTGCGCGGCCACGGCCGCGCGCACGCGCAGCCGGGCGGCGGCGTACCGGGCGGCGTCCCAGGCCGGCGGCCGCGGCGGCAGCGGCAGCGCCAGGCCCGCAAAGTGCGCCAGCGCCGTGTGCATGTACAGCAGCCGCAGCTGGCGCCCGTGCGGTAAATTGAAGAAGGGCACCGGCACGGGCGTCCACCCCAGCGCAACCTGGGGCGCGCAGGCGCCCGACCAGTCAGCGCACAAGCCGGGGGGGGGGCCGTGGGTGTGAGGCGCGCGGCGGAGCGCAGCAGAGCGCTCCTGCAGTGCATGTGCTCCTGGCGGAGTCAGGCAGCATGCTCCCCCCAAAGGCGGCCCACACCTCCGCCACGGAGCCGCCTGGCTCGGGACCGTGCACCACGGCCGCGCAGCAGGCGGCGCGCCAGGCTGCTGGTGCGCCCGGGGGGGGCTGTGTCGCGCGGCAGGGCTGGCCGCCGGCGGCGCACCAGCAGGCGCCGCTTCAGGGCCGTCTTGCCGAGCGGGCGCAGCGTGTTCCGCGCAAAGTGGCTCGGGCCGTCCACTGGGCGCGCGCGCCGCGCCGCACTCAGGGGTCTGTGGCGGCTGCGGTGGGCTGCGAGCGCCCTGCAGAAGGCTGCAGGGCAGCAGCGCGCTCCAAAGGTTGCATGGCAGGCCTGGCTGCATGCAAGCATGCACGGAATGTTGTCACCCGGCACTCACATGGGTCGCAGGCGACCGCAAAGACAGTCAGGGTCTCACATGTCGTACCCCAGGTTGTACCCCCTAGGCTGGCTGGCCTCCATCCGTAACAAGCCTGCCACGTTAATCGCTTGCAGTTGACGTGACATACACAGGCGCGCGTGTGCTGTGCCCCCGATCAAACCCTGCCGGCAGGCATGCCGCACCCTCGATGGCCACGCGCGCGGCCGGGATGGCCAGGTCGATGGAATACTCGGCGCCCTCAAACTCCTCGGCCACGTCCACGCCCAGCGCGCGCACGGCCGCGCCGACGTCGCGCTGCAGCTGCGTCTGCGGCCGCGCCGCGGCGCTCAGGCGCCCGCGCCACAGCTGCCGCGACGCCAGCCGCAGGATGCCCGCCTGCGCGTGCAGCGCGGCCGCGTTGCGAGACAGAGAGAGCGGGGGGTAATGAGTATGCTTGTACACGGCTGCTTTCGTTACGCCCTCGTTTGCAAAAAGCGCTTTACCAGTTTCGACACAGGCTCAAAAACCCCTCTGACACCCAGCGCGAAGTCCTGGCAGGCAGCTCGTCACCCTGTCACAGCAATGTCAGAGCTGCTGGCATGTCACACGCGCGGCGCTCGCCCGTCGGCGAGCCGCGCGCTCGCCTGCGCTGCGCTGCCCCCAACCGCCGGATGCTCCAGGGCAGGGCGCGCGCCTCGAGCAGCACGGAGAAGGTGTCGGGGCCCGTGGTGGCGGCCAGCACGGCGCCGCCGGCCGGCGCCTCCAGCCGCAGCGCCAGCTCCGCCTGATACACCTGGCTCAGGAAGTGTTCGTCCGCCGCGCGCGCGCCCGGCGCGGCCAGCGCCCAGAGCTGCGCCGCGCCGCGACTCGGTTGAGCTCGGGTGAAAGTCATGAAATAGCGCGCGCGCGCGGCCGCGCACATGCCGCTGCGCCGTGCCGGGACTGCACGGCGCGGCCGCAGCCAGACGCGCGGGACAGCAGAGGTGCCAAAAGGGCGGAGAACAGCAGCTCCACTCCAGCAGTCGGAGCGCCTCGAAAGCCACAGCAGAGGCCGCCCGGCCTGCGCCGCACCCGCTGCAGCGTTGGGGCGTCCAGCAGCCGCGCGACGGACAGGCCCCAGGCCACGTTGCCCAGCGCCTGCGCGTTGCTGCCGAGCGCGCCGGGCCGCACAGCAAGCTCGGCGAGCGCGCGCGCCAGGCGCCGGCCGGCCCCGGCATCCACCCGGTTGAGCCGCGCGTACGCCTGCACCAGCGCGCCGGGCTCAGGCCGCCATAACCACAGCCACCCTGGCGCCCGATAAGCACGCTGCTCCATCCTCGTGCAGCCACACCACCAAGGCCGTTTCAGGGCCGCTGCTCGCGCGCTCAGAACTGGCGGGCGCCTGCCCGCGGTCGCGCGGGTCGGCAGGCCCAGGGAGGCCGGCCGCACCCACAGCAGCGTGCTGATCCGCCTGCTGGTGAACGCATCACGAAGTGCAGGGTCGGCAAGGTTTTTGAGCCCCGCCTCGGCCAGCGCCTCCAGGCACGCGGCGGCGTCGTGGCGCGTCTCCGCCAGCGAGATGACCACCATGCAGAGCGCCTGCAGGCATGACAGCAACCAGTGACGAGCGATAGCGATGACCACCACGCAGAGCGCCTGCAGGGATTATGTGAATCAGTGACAACCAATAGCGACAGCCACTATGCAAAGCGCCTGCAGGACACGCATGAACCAGCGATGAACGATAGCAGATGGCACTGTTCGATCAGAGCGGGTGAGACCATGCTCAGGTGCGCAGCGCGCTGCGGCGATGCTGCGCAGCGGAGCCGGACGGGGCACGGCGGCGGGCGTCCGGACAGCACCTGCATGTCCCCGTGGAACAGGTGTGCGTTCGCGGCGACGTGCGCGCACAGCGCGCTAAACATCACGCCGTCGTAGGCGCCCGCGCACGCAAAGCCGTGCAGGACGTTGGAGACGTCGAGCGCGCTCATGCGCGCTGACACGGCGCGGCTGCGCCGGGCGATGGCTGCAAAGGCCTGTCATGCGCGCAGGACCTACGACAATGTCACGGGGCCTGCTCCAACAGGCGTGGAGTGCTTGGGACACCCTCCACTGCCGGCCTGCCCAATGTGTCGGCACGCCGCTGCTGACCAGCATGCAGGGAGCGCAGGCCATGCTGAGCAACACGCAATGCAAACCAATGAGCCAGGACTTGCCGTGATAAGCCGGACAGGGCAGCTCCTCAGCATGTGGGGTATGTCAGGCAGACGCACAGGGCGCCCAGCATGCGGGGGGTGAGCACCTCGCCTCGCACGGGCGCGGCGTGCAAGTGCCGGCCGCGCGCGTCGCGGTGGTGCGCGCGCGCGCCGTCGGGGCCGGGCGCGGGCGCCGCGCCGCCGTCGGCGCCCCGCGCGCTCAGCGCCTGGAACGCGTTGCCGAGCGCCCAGGACGCCTCGGCCAGCTCGCGCGGCCCCGCGCGGGGCGCCGCGCCCGCCACCGCGCCTGCCACAGCGTCCCAGAGTGCCGCGTCGAGGTACCCGCCCTTGAAGCACGCGCGCGCCAGCGTGACGACGTCCTGCCGGGCAGGCGGCACGCGTGAGGGTTGGAGCTAGAGTGCCCGCCGCGAGGGACACCGACGCTTGCCGGCCGCGCTCGCTGCGCGCACGTGCAGGCTGGCGCGGCCGGCCGCGAGCGCCGGCAGCGCCGCGCGCGCACAGGCCGCGTACAGCCGGACGTCCGTGCAGCCGGCGCCGGCAAAGCGCTGCGCCCAGGCGAACGGCCGCATCGCCCCGGTGTCGAGGTCCGGCCTGCCGGCCGCGCGCGCCGCGCGTGAGGCGTGCGGGACGGCGCGGCAAGGGCGGCGGGCAGGGCGGCGCGCGGGGGCGCGGCAGCGCCAAGACAACCCCAACTCAAACCGATAGCTCCAATTTGTCCACCTATGTATCTGCGCCCCCCAAAAAAAAAAAAAAAAAAAAAAAAAAAAAAAAAAAAAAAAAAAAAAAAAAAAACGCCACACCTTTAAACGCCACCTACCGTCAGCAGCAAGGCAACCATGGAGGCTACAGTGGGCCAGGGACTACCTCAGCCTGGCCTGCTCGACGGGCGCGCCGGGCTCGGCCAGCAGCTGCACGGCGTACGCGTCGGCGGCCGCCGCGGGCAGCCGGCCCGCCCGGGCCAGCGCGCACAGCACGCGCACGGCGGCCTCATCCGGCACCGCCGCCTGCATCTCGCCGAACGCTGCCTCTGCCTGCGGCGCGCGCAGGCGCTTGCGTCAGGGAGGTGCTTGAGAGGGGTGCCATCCAGCAGCAGATCACGCGCGTCAGTCGGGTGCCAGAGGTCAACAGATTCAAGTGCCAAGGTGGAGGGCGGCAAGGTAGGGCGCGCGTGTGGGGCGCTGCAGCGTACACGTTCCCACAGGAGCCCGGGTGACACAGGAGCGCTGCCACACGAGCGCACAGGGCCCCGCACCGCGTCCAGCAAGCCGGGGGAGCACAGGCCCAGCTCGGCCTCGGCGGAGCTGACATTCGCCAGCTCCCAGGCGCTCAGCTCGCCCGTGTGGCCCTCGACGCGCGCCGCCAGTCTGTGAGCGCGCGCGTCGCTCTGCACGGCCCGCCTGCCGCCGGGGCGCTGCTTGACCAGCTGCGCGCTGGATACGCGGCCGTCACATACCCTCAGAAAGATCGACTCGCCTCCTGGCTCCGCTAACTCTTTCTCAGACAGGCTGCGGACATCAGCTATCCGTTCCAGGCCCCGAAGCGGGGGTTGCGTTCATCGCTGGCCTCCAAGCGCCGCGCGGCGCTGCCGAGGCAGGCCATGGCGGCGCTGGTGCCTCTCAACTTGAACTTCGGAGGTCATCACTGTCCGCAGCACGCGCATCACGCCGCAACTGGAGCAGCGAGCAGAGGCGCGCGCCTTTGAGAGCAGAAAGAAGGCCGTGCACGTGTTGACGCGCGACACTGAGGGCGCCGCGTCAAACAGCGCCAGCAGCTCGTCGGCTCCCCGCGCGCTGCACAGCTGCTTGTTCAACGCAATGTGCTGACAGGCAGCTCCGCCGGGGCCCTCTGAACGCTCTGGCACGGGGCGCGCAAGTGCCGCAGCCAGCGCTGGCGCGTGTGCGGCTTGCTTGCAGGCTACTGGCTGCGACTGCAGCCGAGTCAAGCCCAGTGTACACCTGTACGGCGCGCTCACGCAGCGGTACCCGCGCGTCAGCCAGCAAGGGCTGCACAGGGTCCACGTTTGATGCACCATGCTGCATGCCTTTGCTGCACATGTGTTATTTGCCTCTACGTTATGCAAGCAGGCCTTAGCCTCCTGCGCCGCAGCCCTTGAAGCTATGCTGCAAAGTGACCAGTTCTTAGGTATGTGCAGAGGGCAGCAAGGATGATGTGTTCTTGCACAACGGCCGATGCTACAATCTGACACCGTCCAGCCAGACAGGCTGCTTAGGCGTGCGCCCTTCGTCTGATCCGCCCTCGCTGGAGCTCACTGACTGCCAATGCCAGCAGCTTTTTGTTTACAATATAAATATAAATATAATAAGTCAATCTTTAGTCAGCCTGCACTAGGGTGCGCAGCTCGTGAAATGCCATACAACAGCTACCAACTTATATACATCACTCATTCCTGCTGGTGCACCGGAGCTGTAGATCTGACCAGTGAGGTACTACCAGTGCCAGAAGCCTTGCACGAAGGCGGCGCTATGCGCCGCAGCCGCACGCCCTCTGCTCTGGCAGTATCCTTGCAGGGGAAGGCGCCAGCAGCCGCGGACGCTGTTCCCGCAGGCGCAAGTGCAGAGCAGGCTGATGCGCCAGCGGCCAAGCGGCCGCGCTTTGTCGCACCAAGCCGGCTAGGCGCTGCTGCGCCTACAGCTCAGACAAGACCAGCGCTCGCGCCCCTCGCCATTGGCTCAACAAGCGCAGCAGATATTGGCGACAGACAGTACTACACCGTGCTGTACACCAAGCGCTCAAATAAGGTGGGGTGCAGTGCGCGCTCACGCACTGGCCAGCACACATCTCGCCGTCCCGCTTATTTCAGCAACAGGTCTGTGTGAGACGCGCAGAAACGGTCAAACAAGACATTTGCTGACGGCGTGCTGGAGGTCGCGGGGAGCCAGTGCACGTTGCACGATGAGGTGGGGCAGGCGAACTAGCTCCAGATAGTACTAACCAAAGTAGAGCTTAAGGTATCTCAACTTACCTGACAACCTTCAGGAAGGCAAGCTTGTGGCCAAGTCGCACGTTAAAGACGCCAAAGATATGCCAAGCGGGGCGGAGCTGGTCTTGGGGAGTTGGGCGGTGGAGGTCGACACCCGGCTCGATGCGCAGGCCTTCAGGTGCGGCTGGCTCTGCATGCATTGGCCTGCGTCACACAGTTGTGAGGAGACCATGACGTTCAAGCCTACGCGCGTGACAGGTCTGGCACCTGCTTCCTGCGTAACGCAGGGCCGGCCAACGCTGGTGCGGTCCTGAGCACCGCAGAGCGACCAGCCGGCTTCAAGAAGCCGGGGCAGCCAGCGGGAGTGCGCATGCCCGGGAGCTTGGCGCCGGGAACTGCCCCGAAGGCCGCCCCGCTGCACGACGCAGAGGCACCAGACGCGCTCGTGCTGAACGCCGCGCAGTGGCGCTCTGGGGCCGCCGGCGTCACCGCGGTCGTCGTCGATCCGTGCGCGACATGCACCTTGGTGCTCATGGTTCAAATTGGCACTCTCCGTGTACGGGTAACTGCATGCATGCTGCAGGTTCATCTGCCGCCACCTGCGTCCGCACCAGCGCGAGGGCGTGGAGTTCCTGTACCAGTGCGTCCAGGGGCACCGCAGCGAGGGCCACTGCGGGGCCATCCTGGCGGACGCAATGGGTTTGGGGTGCGTGGTTTTGTTCGGCAAGGCGTGCGCACGCATTTGCCATAAAGTAATGGCATTTTGCCAGCCTCATGGCATGCTGATGCCTTGGGCTGTGGCAACATGCGCAGAACCAATGAAATGCAGGTGCATGTCTGTGCATGCCTGGTCTGACATATCCCATGGCGGTCTTCATCCTTGTCCTGCAGGAAGACGCTACAGGTCATCGCGCTGGTCTGGACGCTACTGCGCCAGGGGCCGCAGGGCCGGCCGGCCGTGCGGCGGGCCATCGTGGTCACACCCAGCTCGCTGACAGGCGCGCTGCTGGAGAGCGCACCTCCATGCCGAGCATGCCTGGGGCTGCCCCAGCCTCCCGGCGTGAGGCCGATGTGTCTGTTGTACGTAAAGCCGTGCAACGGATGGAGTATGGTACCTTGACCCTTGTTATCTTATTCTGCCAGGCAACTGGGCCGCGGAGGTGCGCAAGTGGCTGGGCGACCAGCGGCTGCGCACGATGGTGCTGGCGCCGGGCGCCAACGCAGCACAGCAGGCGAGCGCGTCTCTTGGATGGCGCCGATTTGTAAAAGCGCATGAGCTCACACTTGCTATCCTCTGCCATGCATCAGAGTCAGCTGCCGTGTAATGTGCCAGCATGCGCACTGTTGAGAGTCGTGAGTGAACGGAGGAACGGGCTTGTGGCAGGTGACAGACTTCAAGCATGGCACCATCTGGCGGCTGATGATCGCGTCGTACGAGACCCTCCGCAAGTTTGCAGCGGAGCTCGCAGGCACATGTGACCTGCTGGTGCGAGGGCCCTAGCTCTGCGACTACGTGGTGTGCTGGCCTTTGCAAAGAACCATGCTCTTTATAGCTCTGAGCTAGCCATCAGTGTGCAGCCCGCATTGCTTCAAGGATCATCGTCTCAACCCAAAGGTGCTGCTGCTGCACGGCAGGTCTGCGACGAGGGGCACCGCCTCAAGTCAGCCGGCGGCAACAAGACCATCGACTCGCTGCTGGCGCTGCGGGCGAGCTGCCGGATCCTGCTCACAGGGACGCCGCTGCAGAACAACCTGGATGAGGTGGGAGCCGCCCAAGCCTTGGCTGGCAGGCAGCTGCACACCAGCTCAGGCCACAGAGTGCATGCGCGCTCCCTGCGACATGCCCGTGCTTGGGGCGCACCCACTTGCCAGCCGTCTCCTAGAGCTGGATACCGGCCGCGAAGCTGCATGACCTGGTCGGCAGAGCCCTGCCTTGTGCTCTTCTCGCCACGCGCCCCGCTCGCCAGAGCACCCTGAGCCAGCGCGCGCCGTGCAGTTCTTCGCCATGGTGAGCTTCGCCTGCCCGGACCTCCTCGGCAGCCTGCCCGCCTTCCGGCGCGTGTTCGCGGAGCCGATCGTGCGCGCGCGCGACCGCGGCGCCAGCGCGGAGGAGCGCGCGCTCGGCGCGCAGCGCAGCGCGGAGCTGGCAAGCCCCGCCACCTAGTGCATTTGCCAACCCTGGCACTGAGCATAGTGCGGCTTTGCTTGGGCGAACCTGAGACATGGTCCTCTCCCAATAAATGCACCCGAGAACGATCTTGCATGCCAGTGCCTCGAGCATGTGCGGCTAGGCAGAACAGCTGCGCGTCTGCTCATGTCCTGCCTGCCGCGTCAAATCAGTGCTCAAGAGAATCCGCGCACAGGCGCGGCGTGTGGAGGCCGTAGTGCTGCGGCGCACGGCCAAGATCCTGGCGCGGTACCTGCCGCCGCTCACAACCCTCGTCGTTTTCTGCCGCCCCTCGCCCCTTCAGGCACGCGCTCGCCAGCATGGCGCTGCTCCCCCAATGCCTTCCAGCCATTTCCCGCCATGCACCTGTGCAACTTGCGCGGATGCCGGCGCGCAGGTAGAGCTGTATCAGGCGCTGCTGCAATCCAAGGCGGTCTCCGCACTGCTTAGCGGCGGCTCAGAGAGCAGCGCGGGCGGGGGCGTGCTGGGCGTCATCACTGTGCTCCGCAAGCTGTGCGCCCTGCTCGCACTCTGCTTCCTGCGGTCGCTGGTCTCCACCGCCAGCCACCTGACCCTCAAGCCAAACCCGCCATGCTGTCCTGCTCATTGCCGAGCGGTGTCGCGCTCACAAACGTGCTTTGCTCTAGCAGCAAGACCATGTCGGCAACGCCCTGATCAGAACCAGGTGAGAAAGCTGTTGAGTTGCACAACATGAATACAGGCACTTGACGGCTGCCTCAGCCGTTTTGGCGCTGGGGCGCAGGTGCAACCACCCATCGCTGCTCCTGCCTGCCGGCCAGGCCGCGCCTGGCGAGGATGCAGAGCAGGACCTTGGGGAGCTCGCGAACACCGTGAGGCCGCTCTTCCCGCCAGGCTTTGCTGGACAGCCTGAGCACTCGGGTGGGCAGACGCATTTGCCCTCCGCGGAGGCCTTGACAATTGTGCGTCTTGGGCTGCATGCTGATTTTCCAACTTGGCGCACCTTTCTATGAGACAGCTTGTGTTGGTTTATGTCAGCATGCTGTCAAGCTTGAACGCATGCGTGTTCCCCGTGTTCCCAAGCAGGCCACGCTGTCAAGCACGAGCTCGCCGGCAGCCTGCGCCGGCTCCTACCATGCGCACGCGCGCGCGGCGCGCGCGCAGGCAAGCTGGCGGCGCTGGCGGCGCTGCTGGGCGGCATCCTGGACGACGAGCGCCTGCGCTGCGTGGTCGCGTCCAGCAGCACGGCCGCGCTGGACCTGGTCGCCGCGCTGTGCGCGCGCCGCGGCTGGGCCACCGTGCGCATCGACGGCGGCACCGAGCCCGGCCGGCGCCAGGAGGTCGTGGACGGCTTCAACCTGTACAATCGCGGCCAGGCGAGACTGGCCGCAGAACAGCGTCATTGTGCTGGGCATGACCGGCGCTGAGCCTTGTCATTGTCACATGCCGTTGAGAGGGTTGGCCCAGAGTTTTTTTTGTGTATCAGCAACGCGGCTGCTATGGGTCGGCACAACAAAAGCCGTACCAATGCTGCCTGTTCCCCTGTCATCTGTCTGTGTCGTCCGTGGAGGGATGCATGCATCAAGCTGAGGAGCTGCTCACTAAGGCGAGGCATGAGTGCGTCCATATGCAAGCACCGGCAGCGCAGATGCGGGCGGCCTGCGGCGCGGCGCAGGTGTGCCTCCTGTCCGCCCAGGCGGGCGGCGCGGGGCTCAACCTCATCGGCGCTAACCGCCTCGTGCTCCTGGACCCCAACTGGTACGCAGACTCTCTGGCGCCCGCACGCGCCATGCTTTCATTATGCTGTGCGACCTGACACGCGCGATCGGCGCGCAGGAACCCGGCAGTTGACGCTCAGGCGCGCCCGGACAGGATCCGTTCAGCGCACGCGCGCTCGGCGCGCATGACATGCCATGACTGCGACCTGAGAGGAGTTGGCGGCATTGCTGTGTCGTGAGAAGCTTCAACGTCATGTCAGTTAGCACATGCAGTGCCCGGCAAGCCGGCCGCGGGCGCAGGCGATGGCGCGCGTGTGGCGCGACGGCCAGAAGCGACCCTGCACCGTCTACCGCCTGCTCACCACAGGCGCGGCATTTTACAGGCGTGGCTGCATTTGCGCGAGTCACTGCCGCCGGTCATGCACGCAGCCGCTGCACCATTACATAGCGCGCGTTCGCGCGCCCAGGCACGCTGGACGAGAAGGTGTACCAGCGCCAGCTCATGAAGGGCGAGCTGGCCGACGCCATGGAGGTGCGGCCGCTCCCCGCCCGTCATCTGCAGCGAACAGGCATGTCTGCCAGGAAGTTTTTCCTTTTACTTTTCTTTTGGGCCATGGTAGCGCCTCATCCTTGCAGGGACGCTCAGGTCTTTCCAACGGGTGCACCCTTGAAGCCAGGTGCCATGTGCAGCAGGTTGCAGCAGGTGGCCTCAACTGGCGGCCGTGCGCAGGGCGCAGCCAAGCGCACGGGCAAGGCGGCGGCCTTCACGCGCGAGGAGCTGCGCCGGCTCTTCAGCCTGGACGCGAGCACGCTGTGCGAGACGGCCGACCTGCTGCGCCCCGCCGCGCCGGCGGGCGACTGGGAGGCGCGCGCTCACTGCGCCGTGCACACTGTGGCGGCGGCCGTGACGGCCCACACTCACCTGGGCAAAACATGCTGGTGCATGTTTGCCCAGTTTCATCATTTGCGCTGCAAGGATCAGCAACGCCCTGGCTGCTTTGATCGCCTCGCGCCCGGCCGAAGCCCTGCATGAGGCAACAGTGCTGTTGCTTGTTGCTTTGCCAGTGCTCTTCAGATGTGTGCGCTCGATACCGCCAGCACTGGGCGACTGACGCATGGTGGCGCTGCCCACCTGTCCAGGACGTGTCTGGCAGCGTGGAAGACGCCCCGCTGCGCGCGGCAGTGGCCGCCGGCTCCGTCACCTTTGTGCACCGCGCGGCCGGCAGCTCTCCCGTGGCCGACCTGCCTGCCCCGGCAGACGACACGACGTGCATGGACGGCACTGACGCGCACGGCTCAGCCGACGCCTGTGCGCCTGCGCCGCCGCCTGCTGGTCGCCCTGCGTCAAGGAGCGGCCTGCACCCGCCGGGGTCAAGTCCAGCGGAGCTGGACAATTGGGAGAGCAGGGGTGCGGCGTGCATGGGTATTGCTGAGGCATGTGGCGGCGGAGTGGACGGGCCCCTAGATGGCATAGGCTGCTTGGAGGTCCCGAGCAGCCCCAGTGGGTGAGCAGCGGTGTTACGCCAGGGGGGCGGAGGGGCAGAGGCGGCACACTTTGTGCACTGTGCCACTTACAAGTGCATGCAGGAGCGGCAGCTTACATTTCTTGGCCTTACCATCCATGAACAGAAGTCTGCGTGAAGTGTACAGAACGCCCACTTGCACGCAACACAGCACGCCCAAGTACAAACACCCAGCTGCACTGACTTCAAATGGGAGCAAGATTTACGCGCCCACCCTGCAGGGAAGACAAACTCAAAACGACTGGCCATACGGCCAGGAGGCTGCTGGCAGCGCGCAGCCGAGCGCCTTTCCATCAGCCCAATTTGGCCAACTTTCAACACAATGCCAGACTGCTCACGAGTACAATTCCGTCTGCACACGCTTGACCTAGTGCGCAAGTGCACGCGAGCCATACACAGCTGCCAAGCGCATCACAGCGCACGGCTCGCCATCCATTGCATGTCCTACACTTACCTGCCTGCACAAGTCACGCACAGCCTGCCGTCGCAGCAACCAGAAGCTCCTGCACAAAGTTTCTACTCCGCACTCCTGCAAAGAGCCGAACGTGACAGCCTGGCGTGCCGAACGGCGTGCTAGAGTGCGCTTCACTCAGACAGTGCTACCTGCAGAGCGCCGGGTCAAGGCGCCTGCGGCCTCAGCAGGGGCCTGACATGTGCCTCCGGACACCGTGGCAGCAGTCCACTCACCAAGACCGTGCCCGCCTCCGCATGCTCCTGCACAGCACAACCCACCTGCACAACCCCGCACTGCACCAACGCCCGTCTCAGCGCTCTGGCGCCAATACGGCGGTGCCGCGTGCGCCTCAGCGGATGTCCATCCCGGACGGCCGTGGCACGGCGCCCCACCACTCCAGGCTTGGCAAGCGCTCCGCCGGGCGCGCCGCGCCGAGCGCCGCATCCTGGCCCCAGCTGCTCGGCGTCCGCTCTGTTGGGCGGCCCGCGCTGAGCGCAGCATCCTGGTCCCAGCTGCTTGGCACCTGCTCCGCGGGGCGCGCCGCGCCGAGCGCGGCATCCTGACCCCAGCTGCCCGGCGCCCGCTCCACCGAGCGGCCCGCGCCGAGCGCGGCACCCTGGCCCCAGCTGCTCGGCGCCCGCTCCGCCGGGCGGCCCGCGCTCCGCGCACCCTCGCTGACAGGCACCAGCCGCGGCGGGCCCTGTGCCGCAGGCCCTGCGCCATGCTCGGCAGAGCCGTCCGAAGCGAAAGCCTGCGCGCGCATTGCCGCAGCGTGTGAAGCGCAGCGCCGCTGGCACCCTGCACGTTTGCGTCTTTGCAGAGGCAGGGCCCTGCTAGGCGCAATGCGACCCGCGCGCTTGCTCTCAGCTGCACGTCCTCCCCCACACCAGCATGTCTGCACAGGTGCTCGCAGGCAAGGAGCTGCCACAGCAAAGCTTCGAGCAAGGTCACCACTACAGGCACCGGAACAGGCCCCATGCCCGCCGCCTTGGACAGAACGAGGGCGGCAAAAAAGCGAGCACGCGCGTGGCAGGTCTGCAGGGGCGCGCCTGGCGCGGCCGCCCGCGCAGGCCGGCCGCAGCCCCGCGCGTGGCCTGCCGGGGGCGCGGCTCGTCCGCGGCGCGCTGCCGCTCGCCGGCGTCCAGCAGCGCATCGGCCGTCAGCTGCCCGGACGCCGCCGAGCGCAGCAGCGCGCGCCGCAGCGCCATCCACGACTCTGCGCGCGCGTCAGCCTGCCGTGTGATTTTGCAGCACCTGAGCCGGACAACATGTGAGGGTTAGGCCGCGCCATCACGCGTGCTCGCCAGCCAGCAACCCGGGACGCGTTGAGCACGGCAGCGCGTCGTGCAGCGCCGACGACATTTCCGCGGCAGCGGTGACGCTTCATGCCTCTGAGCTCCACAGCAATGCACAGACTCAGGTTCGCAGCAGACTTGCAGTCTTTCACCTCCACAACTCGCAACAAACCATAAACATTCCTGTGGGGAGAAGCAACGAGCTGCACTGACACACACTGACGTGCCGCCGCCTGCCGACATCGAGAAAGACTCACTGGCGTAACGCGGAGCAGGGGCAAGGGGCAGGAAGCGGGGGGCGGCGCGCCAGTGCGGTTCACGCTGGGGCCGCCCGCGACGTTGGCGAACGCGTTGCGGCGGCCGCGGGACGCCTGGCGGTACCGCGCGGCCCAGTGCTCCGCCTCGGCGGACAGCCGCGCGGGCGCCTGGCCCTGGCGCCCCGTGTCTCATCAGCGCATCGCTGTGACTCAGCGCGCAGCGGTGAGCACGCAGTGGTGCAGCTGGTGCATAGCCCTGTTTCGATGCGCAGGGGCTGCCGGACCGCGCACACATAGAGCGCCCCCATGCTGCTATGTCACGAGCGGCCGCCTGACAGCGTTTTAACGCCACGCGTGTCAATGCCAACGCCACGCGCCACATGTTTACTTGCGGCGCACGCGCCACTACCGCAGCATAAATCAGTCGAAGCAGGGCTGCGGGAGGCGCGCCTGGCGCGTGCGGCCCCCGCGCAGCGAGGCCGGCTCGTCGCGGCCAGCCGGCGGCTCGGCGGCGGCGTCCTCGTCCATGTCGCTGCCGCTCGCATCCAGCAGCTCCGGCATGCTCTCCGGGCTGCCCTCGCGCGCCGGCTCCTCCTCCGCGCCTGCGCCTGCACTCGCGTTGCCTCTTAGCTAGGGTGGTGGCTACTCACGTGCACAACCTCGGCCCGCTCAGCTGACAATGGTGGGTACTCACGTGACAAGCAGCTACGGCATGCTCGTGCCACGCCCCCCTTGCATGCAGGCTCCTCATCGCTCCCAGCGTGCGCGCACTTTGCCAAAACGCCCCACGACCCGCCCAGCTAGCTTATAAACTGCTGGTGAGCTGCCCAACGGGCGCCCGCAGCAGCAGGCGCGCGCCCTGGGCCCAGACGACCGACGCGGGCGCGCGGCGCAGGCTCAGCGGCTCCGCCGCGCGCCCGGGCGCCGGCCAGCCGCGCAGCGCGAGGTAGAGGCCGGCGTCCGCGTAGCCGGCCTCACCGGCGCCGCCGCGGCTCAGGTCCAAAAAGTCCGGCAGCAGCGCGTCCATGCGCCTGTCGCGCGCCCGCCCGCTGTCAGAGCTGTCAGAGCTGTCAGGGCTCTCAGAACTGTCAGAGCTGTCAGGGCTGACTGCGCCCGCTGCCCCGCTCTAACCTTGCGCAAGCGGTGACCCTTTCCGCAGCGACCTCAGAAGCCACGAGCCCATGTCAACGACTTCTGAAGGCAGTGTTCAGGGGCAGGGTCAGGGCGGGCTTAGGGCGACACGGTTGTGCCTTCTGCTCCCACCCTCCCGCAGGCCTGCAACCACGTGGCCAGCTCGAGCCTCGCGCACGAGTCACGGTGAGGGCGCAAAAGATGGTTACTGCGGTCACCAGGGCGCCAGGGGGGGGCGCGGGCAGGGGACAGAGGCCCGCGCCTGAACGGGTTGCGCTCCAGGCGCCGGGTGTACCGGCCGAAGCGGCAGGGCTCCAGCGGGCCGTGCGAGCCTCGCGGCGCCGCAGCCGCATCGTCCTCCGAGTGGTAAACGGGAATGGGTATCCCCATAGGCCCAGCACCGCGGCGCCTCGCTCCTCGTCCCCCGAGTCACGCGTCAGCGGCGCGTGCACACCTGCGCGTCCCAGACGCCTCTCAGGCCAGGCCGGCACGCCTGCAGGGTGCTAGGGTGCCCACACGGGCGCCTGCAGGAAAGTGGACCTCTGCGCTTTCTCCGACACAGGAATCTAGACTTGGGGCCTGCGCAGCCGCGCCGCTGCGCACCTGGCTGGCACACGCAGGCCGCGCGTCAGCGCCGCACGGCTGCAGCGCCCCCGGCCGCGCTTCAGGCGCGGACACCTGTACACGCAAGCCTGGCAGCAGCTGCGTTGGCGTAAAGAGGCAACCAGACCTGCGGACTACTTATGTGTGACACGCCTGCAAGAAAAATGTCCAAGTGCTGACCAACGCTTCACCTCCGACATTTCAGCAGAGACCCTGCTCTACCCCCCTGGCGGGGCTTGTTGGAGCAAGCGAAGATGATTTTAAAGAAGACAGGCAGGCAGGCTGCCTGAGGCAGCCACCTGACAATCCACCATGGGCGTACGCGCAGCCCTGGCGCGCCTATCTTTGCCTGGCGAGGCCGATGCACTGCTGGCGCGCCTGGCGAGCGCGGCAGCCGTGGGCACGCTCGCCGCCGCGGCGCCGGCCGCAACTGCGCTCCTGGAACCGCTGCTGCGGCCGAGCGGCGAGGGAAGTGCGGACAGGGCGGCACTCGCGCGCGCGTTTGCGCCGTTCCTGGTGCGCCTGGTGAAGCTGGCGTTCGGGCTGCTCGCCGATCAGGCCGCCTGCGCGTGCGAGCGCGAGCTGCACGCCGCGGCGGACCTCGCGGAGGCCGGCGTCGTGGGGCTCGAGGCGCTGCGCGGCGCGCTGCGCGGGCGGCCGCACGAGCTCGAGGTGCAGCGCTACACGCTCGTGCGCCGCCTGGCCGGCCGCCGCCTGCTCGCCCGCGCCGCCGCGCAGGCCGAGCGTCTGCTCGCCGCCATCTGCGCGCGCTGGGGCGCCCCGCCGCCCGACCCGGACCACGCTGCCGACGCCGCGGCTGGCGCGCGCACGAGCGTGCAGCCTGCCGGAGCGCGGGCGGCGCACGCTGGATCGGGCGGCCTGCCGGGCGGGCCCGCGGTGCAGCGGGCGTGCGGGGCGCCGCTGCCCCGGCTGCCGCGCCCCGCCGGCGGCGAGCCCCGAGAGGACGCGGCGGTGGTGGTCGGCACGGTGCTGAACCTGGCGGCGTGCGCGGCGGAGGGCCACCCGGGCGGCGATGCCGCGCAGGCGGCGCTGCGGCTGCTGCCGGCGTTCGACGCGCTGGAGCCCTGGCTCAGGTGCGCGGGGGCGGCGCGCCTCTGCTCATGTCACTGCAGATCTGGTGGCAGCGCTGCAGGATGCGCCGTGTGCTCTGCCACCGCTGGGCTTCCACTGCCGGGGGGTGGTGGTGCTTGCTGCCAGCACTTGCCCAAGTCTGTGGAGTCGCATCACCAGGACGAGCGTGAGCGCTTGCCTCACGCGCGCCACGGAGCGCTCGTGACCGCGGGGGATTCCCGCGGCAGGTTGCTCTTGAGCGAGGCCGAGGCTGGCCGGCAGCGGGAGGCGCTCTTCCGCAGCGTGTACAAGGTGACGCGCGGAACCCCCCCGCCACGGCAGACAGCTGCTTTCCTGCGCACGTCACCTGCCAGACCCCGGCACCACAGGCAGACGTCTGCTGCCCTGCGCACGTCTGACATGCGCAGGGCACAGCAGCAACGCCGCGTGCGACCACTCCAGGTGTCTGCGCTCTGCAGCCTAGCTCCTGACATGCGTTTCGTGCTGCGGCGGGCGTCTGCCTCATGTCTGATTGTATCCGCAGCAGCTGCCGGGCCCTGAGACTAAACTTGCGGCAAAAAACCCATGCTGCTTGGTGCGGCACTGCTTGTCACGACCACGCTGGCAGAAACGTGACCGCAAACCGTGCAACGTTTGCTGCACACCCAGAGCGCGCTGGCGGCGCTGGAGCGCAGCGCGGCGCGCGGCGCCGCCGGCCACGCCGAGGCCGCGCAGCAACTGTGCTGCGCGGCGGTGCGGCTGTGCGCGCGCTGCCCCGCGCGCGCGCGCGCGCCGCACGTCGCCGGCAAGCTCGCGGCGGGGCTGCCGCTGGCGGCGGCGCTCGCAGTGTGGGCCGCGGCGGGCGCCGCGCTGAGCGAGGCGATGCCCGCCGCCGGCGCTGGGCCGCCTGGGGATTCGGCCCTGGCAGAGATCCTGCAGCGGCTGGCCGTTGCCGAGGGGCTGGCCGCGGCGGCGCTGCGCGCGGGCGAGACGCGCGCTGCGCGGGCCATGCTCAGCCAGTGGCTCGCTGGGTGCGGCCCCACGTGGCTGCGTGCGAGGCACGGCGCCCGACCTGCTCTGTGGACGGCGAGTACGTGAAGCAAGGCGACCGCGCCTGCAAGGCCCTGAGCAAATCCTGCATGCGGGTTCCCGGTCGGTCGTGCCGACAGGCAGGCCGCCTCTAGGCACCAGGGACAGCCTGCTCCTTTTGACAGCGACACGGACGCAGGCTGGCACGGGCGTGATGACACGGCGCCTGTCACATGCGGCGCAGGCGCGCGCCGGGCGACCCCATGCTGCTGGCGGGCATCTACCGGGCGACGCTCGCGCTGCTGAAGCCACAGTGGGAGGGTGCGCGCGGGGGCCCCGCGCTGCCTGCCAGCCACGCGGGTGCAACAGAGTGCCGAGCCGTTGGTGGCCGCGACGCCCGCGCGCCTGGGCGAGGCATGCCATGGCCGCCCTGCGGGGGGTGCACGCGCCAGGCGCCGGCCACCCGCAGCAGCTGCGCGCCATTTTCCTCCCCTGCCGCGCCGATGCGGCATGTGGCCGACACGCGCGCAGACGCGGGCGAGTGCGCCGGCGACCTGCAGCGCGCGGCCGCCTGCGCCGCCGCGCTGCCCGCGGGCCCTGGGGAGTGCGCCGCCTCGGCCGCGGCGCTGCGCGCACTCGCCTTCCTGCGCCGCCACATCGTCCCGGACGCGGCCGCGGCGGCGCGCCTGGCGGCGCGGCCGCACGCGCACGGGCGCGCCTGCTCCCCGGGCGCGCGCGCGTGCGGCGGCGGCGCCGGCGACGCGGCGGCGCCGGCGGCCGTCGCCGCGGCGCTGGAGGCGGCGCCGCAGCTCATGGCGGCCGCAGCGGCCGCAGAGGCGCGCGCCGGCGCGGCTGCCGAAAGCGGCGCGGCTGCGGCGGATCGGCACGCGTACGGCGTGGCGTCCGCTCTGGTAGCGGCGGCGCAGGTGCGCGCCGCGGCGGCGCTCGCGGGGCTGGAGCGCGGGGGCGACGCGGCGGCGCCGGTGTGCGCGGCGAGCGCGTTCGAGTGCCTGTGGCCCGCGCTCGACGAGTCCCTGGCGGATGGGTGCGCTGTCGCTGCGCGGGCATGCTCAATACATGGCAGCTCCGACATGCAATGCGGTCCATTGTGACTGACATGCGGCTACCATGGGTAGCTGTGTGCCAAGCTTTGAGGCAGGCGCACACCAGCCGCGCGCTGCGGGCGAGTGTGTCGACCAACGGGTGCTGCTGGGCTTGGTCCGCCAATCAGCCGCCTTCTTGCGCTCGCCATGCGTGCGGGGACACATGTGACCTCCCGCCCTTCTCAGTGCATAGCTGTCCGCGCAGCGGCGCGCGCGCCCGTACGGCCGGCGCGCCGCTGCTGCGCGGCGCGGAGCTGCGCTGGGTCGCGTCCGCGCTGCGCGGCGTCGGGTGCCGCCTGGCGTCCGCGCCGCGCGGCGACCAGCGGCTGGGAGGCGAGGCCGCCGGCGGCGCGTTGCCCGCGCGCCCGGGCCCTGCCTTCTGCGGCGGCTGCGCGCTGGCGGCCGCGCCGCTGCAGGCCGCCGCGCGCGCCGCGCTGGCCGCCGCGCTGGCCGCCTCGTGCGGCGGCGACGACGAGGCGCGCGCATACCCCTAATCCCTTACCCCAACCCAACTAGCAATACCAGACTGCTGCACGCCTCGCAACGAAGATGCGCGCCACTGGGAGGCCCCGCGCATGGGGGTTTTGTCAAGCCCCACGCGCGGGGGTAGTGCCAAGTTGCGTAATGCGCGGGGAAGGTGGCCGCATGTGCACGAGCGCATGCCAAGCGCGCGCCGCAAGCCTGCCATCGAGTCAGGCCCTCCCTGGATCTGCTGGCTGCTGCACAACGCCCCTGGAAAATTGCCGGTCGCATTCGGCAGACTGCTTGCCGATGCAGGGGATGCAGGATCCGTTCGTCTGCTGGGTGCAATGCGACAGGCTTGACAGGCTGCTGCCCTGCTGCCGTCGCAGGCGGTGCAGGCGGCGGCGGTGGACCTTGCGGTCAAGCACGCAGCCCTGGCCGACTGCCTCGCGCGCGCCGCCCCGGCGGCGACCGCCTCGCCGCCGCGCTCGCGGCCGCCAGGGGCCGAAGCGCGGCCGCGAGCGCACGCGCAACAGCCGGCAGGGCTGCCGGGGTGCCACGGAGGCCTGCCGGCCGGCGCACAGGGGGCGCTGCGGTGCCTGGCGGCCGGCGCGGCCGCGCTGGCACGCCTGGACTGCGCGCCGCGCGCGGCGGCGCGCGCGCTCGCGGAGAGTCTGGTGGCTGTATATGCGGGCGTCCGCGCGGCAGGCGCTGCTGCAGGTCCATACCCTGACCCTGGCCTGCAGCCGGACCTGGTGGGCGGGCTCCCGGCGGCCGGCGACGGGGCAGCGCTGACGGGGCTGGAGGACGCACTTGCGGCGGCCGGGGCCTTGAGCAGCGAAGCCGGCGGCGCACCCGGCGGGCCGCAAGTCTGCCCGTGGCAGGGTGCCGGCGCGGGCGGCGCCCGCCTGCTCGGGCTGCTGCTGGAGGAGGCAGCGGCGGCAGCGACCGCCACCGCGGCAAAAGGCGAGCTGCCGGCCGCGGCCGCGGCCGCCGCCGCGCGCGGCGCGCTGGCCCGGCTGCTAGACGCGCCGAGCGCGCTGTACCCCGAGCCCGGGGCGGGCGGCCGGGAGGGGGCGCGCGCCGCGCGGCGCCGCGCGCGCGCGCTCGTGCTGCGCGCCCAGTGCGCGCGCGCGCTCGGCGCGGCGTGGGGCGGGGCGGGGGCGGGGCCCGGGGCGGGCGGCCCGCCCGACGGCGACGCTGGCGCGCACGCCGCCGTCGAGGACCTGACCAAAGCCGCGACGCTACTGGACGGCGCCGCGTCCACGCCTCTTACACCGCGGAGTCCAACCCAGGGCGCCGGGGAGCACATGGCGTGCGCAGCTGCGCGCGCGCAGCTCGCGCTGGAGCTCGCCGCAAGCGTGCGCGGCGCCACGCTGCGCGCCCTGCCGGGGCGCAGCCGTAGCCCGGGCGTGCCGGCCGGCTCGGGCCCGGGGCGGCCGGGCACGCCGGCAGCGCCCGCCGACGCGTCCCCGGAGCGGGGCGCGCCCGCCGGCGGCACCAGTCCTATGGCCGTGCCCGGCGCGCCGGCGCCCGAGAGCCCAGCCGGGCAAGGCGAGGCGGCCGGCGCTATGGGCGCGCCCGCCTGGCGCGCCGTTGTCGAGCAGGCTGACGCCGCCGTGGGGCATTGGGAGGTCGCGCTGGCCTCGCAGGCCACTGAGCGCGCTGGCAGCGCCTCTGAAGACGAGCCGGCAGCGGGCTCCGCACCAGCGCATGGCGGGACCGCTCAACACCCGGGGAACTGCGCCTGGCGCGAAAAGGACGCCGCGCTTGATATGGGTGCGGCCGCCGGCGCGGCGAGCGAGCTGGCAGCGATGCTGGGCCTGCAGGGCCGGCCGGCGGCGGCCGCGCGCGCCGCGGCCGCCGCGCTGGGCCTGGCGCGCGCGCGCGCGCCGGGCTGCGCGGCCGTGGCGTCGCCGCCGCTGCCGCCCGCCGCCCCGGCGGATGTGCTGCTGGACGCGCTCTGCCCGGCCCCATGGGACGCTGGCGCTCCGCCAGACAGCCTGAGCGGTGACGGCGGCGAGGCGGCTGCTGCGGCGGCGGCCGCGTCGGCGGCGGCGGCGGCAGTCTGCAGGGGGCAGGGCGCTGCAGCGGTGCTGCGGCGTGTGGCGCTGCACCGCGCGGCTGCGGAGGCCGCCAAGCGGTCCGGTGCGGCCTGTGGCTTCACTGCACAGCTGGTTATACATCTACTGCCTCTACCAGAAACCCGTGACCTGTAGGGCTCTTGGAGCGTGCCGCGCTGGGCGAGCGCGGCATGCGGCAGCAACCTCCTGGAGCTCCCCCGCCAGCCCCGCAACCTGCCATGCAGCATCTGTCTGCCTCGGCCCAGAGGCGGGACCTCGAGCACAGGCGACACAGTGCGTGAGGCGCGCCGGCGCGCCGGCCAGGCGACGTGGCGCGCGCGCTGCACGACGCGATGGAGGCGCTGCGGCTGGCGGGGGCGCTGTTCGGCCTGGCCGCAGACGGGGGCGGCGTCGCGGGGCCGGCAGCGCCTAGCACCGGCGGCGCGGGCCCGGCGCCCGCGGTGGCGGGGGACGGCGCGGGCTGGTGGCGCGCGGCGGGCGCCTATCTGGGCGCGCTGCTGCAGGCGGGCGAGCTGGCGGAGGCGGCCGGCGCGCCCGACGACGCGGCGGCCGCGCTGCGCGAGGGCGGCCAGCTGGCGCGCCCGCCGCACGTCCGATGCATGACCTGCGCTGGCCCCGTCCGGCCGACGCCCTCGCGTCTGGCCAGTGACAATGCGAGCAAGCGTCCGTGGGCGGCGCCTGGCGCTCCATGTGCGTGTATGGGTGACGCAATGGCACCAAATAGCAAGCTGCATGCTTTGTTTGTTCCCAGCTCCTCCCTGTCAAAGCGGTGAACGCACCGCTGTAACGCTGTAAAAAGGAATGCGGGCCAGGCGCGCGCGGCGGGTGCGGGCGTGCTGGCGGCAATGTTTGCCGTGCGGCTGGCCGAGGTGCACGCCAAGCGGCGCTGCTGGCCCGCCTGCGCGGCCGCGCTGTCCGAGTGCGCGGCCGCCCTGGCCGCCGCGCCGCGCGACCCTGCGGGGCTCCCCGCGCGCGCACTGGCCGATGCCGAGGCCGCGCGCGTCGCCGGGGACGCCGCGCGGTGGCGCGTGGACCTGCCGGCCGCGCGCGCGCACTACGCCGCGGCCCAGCGCGCGGTTGCGGCCGCGCTGGCAGACGGGAGCGAGCCGGCCGGCGGCGACGGGGCCGCCGCCGGCGGCTGCCGCGGCCGTGCGCGCGCCCAGACCCGGCGGCGGCCGTGCGCGCGGCGGGGTCGCGGCGCGGGCCGGCCGCCGCCGGACTGCGCTGAGCCTGTGGCCGAGCCCCCAGGCAGAGCGCCTGAGGGCCCGGGCGCAGGGCGGCTGGCCTGGGCGCTACGGACCGTGTGCGTGCGCGCGGCGCTCGGGCGCGCCAAGTGCGCCGCGGCGGCCGGCGACGGCCTTGCGTCGCGCGAGCTGGCCGCCCGCGCGCTCGCCTGCCTGTCGCCGAGCCCCGCGGCCGGCTCGGCAGGGCGGCAGGCTGGCGCATCGAACGGCGCAGGGCCCGACGAAGCACCGAGCGCGAGCGCGGCCGCTGCGCCCGTGCCGGCCGCCGCGGTGCTGGTGTTCCAGACGGCGCGGCTGGGTGACCAGAGCGCATGTGCGGACTGCGCTGGCAGCCCCGGGGGGCCCGACCCGCAGGGCGGCGTCTGCGAGGGCGCCGGGCGCGGCGGAGATAAGCTGCGCTCCCCAAGTGCGCGCGCTGACGCCGCCGGCGGCGGCACACTGGTCAGGCTGTGGGGCTGCCAGCATCCGGGCACGCCGGCGAGCGCAGAGGCGGCCGCCACAGAAGAGGCGGGCGGCCGTCCCAGGAGCCGCGCCTCGGCCGGGGCGGCGGGCGCGCGTGGGTCGCCCGGCGCCGAGCCCGCCGCGCCCGCGGCGGCCGCGGCGCGGCTGCGGCTGCTGCTGCGCGCGCTGGCGCTGGGCGGCGGCGCGCCGCTGCTGGCCAGGTGCGGCCGCCCGCGCTGCGCTTGCTGACTCTGTGACGCCCATAACCTGCCGTTCACATGCTCTTACATGGTGAGCTTGGACCCGCGTGGCATGTGCACAGCGACTGAGCAGTCTGTAAGAGTGCACGCATCGCATGCCGAAACACTGGTGTGTCAAAGCCACTTGTGTTTGCTGCTTACCTGACGTGCCAAGAGCAGGGATGCTCATGCCACTGAGCACAAGGCTGATAACGGCGCATCACGCCGAGCGCCTGTGCACGAGCAGGAAGGCTGCGGGAGCGGCCGCCGCCGCCGCCGCCGACGCCGGCGCGCCGGCCGCCGCCGCCGCGCTGCTGCACAGCTCGCTGGGCGCGGCCGTGCGCACGCAGTACGCGGCCGGCCTGGCCGGCCAGCTGGCGGGCCTGGCGCGGCGGCGCGCGCGCGCCGGCGGCCGGGGCGCAGGCCCTGACCCTGCGCCCGCGCTCCCGGGCGCCGGCGGGCCCGGCGCCGCGGTCGCGGCGAGCGGGCGGGGCGAGGACGGCCCCGCGACCGATCCGGACGCCCGTGCGGATGCCGGCCAGGGTCCTGATTTGGCGCCCGCCAAATTAGGCAAGAGCGGGCGCGCCGCGGCGCTCGCCGCGGCGGGCGCGGGCGGAGCGCCTGCCAGCGCCTCCAACAGCGCCGGGGGCGGCGGCGGCGACGAGGCGCAGCGCGGCGCGTGGCTGCGCGCGTCCGCCGTGCTGGCGGCTGCCGGCGCCTGGATGCGCGACGCGCCGACCGACGACCTGCCGGCAGTGGAGGTGCAGCCCGCATGCCCCCGTGTCGGCAGGAGGGTGCGGGTCGGGAACGGCACAGAAGCATGCGCTTGGTTCTCACAGTTGAAGCCCGGCGCTGACGCCGAGCATGCACCAGCATGCTCGCTACGTGCGGCGCACGCGCGCTGGGACCACCAGCTTGCATGTTGCGCCCAGGGGCGCACGCTGCGCAGTACGCGCATATTTACCAGCGTTTGACGTTGCACCCCGTGCACCTGCGCACCGGCCCGCGACCTCCCAACCAGCGCCATGCCTGCCTCTGGCCCGCGGCCCGCGCTCGCTCGCGCACCCTGCGCACCGCCCTCATACCCTCCCTTCACCAGGGCCATGCGCGTTTCCAGGCTGCCGCGCGCGCGCACCTCGATGCCTGCCTGGCGGCCGTGCCGGCGGGCGCCGCATGCAGCCTCAGCGTCGGGCGCCGGGCGCCGCCGAGCGCGGGCGCCGCCGCAGGCAGCCCCGGTGTGCCCGGCGGCGGGGCGGACGCCATCGCCATGGTGCTCCTCAGCCGCTGCGAGCGGGGGCGGCCCCCGCTCGTTCTAGAGCTGGACGTCTCGGCCAGCGAGCAGGTGCGGCCCTTTTGTCCGGCAGCTGCGCGCTGGCTCATTCCAGGGGCCTCACCTTCGCAGGTGCGACACAGGCATCAGAGCCGCGCCAGCGCAGGGCCCGGCCCACCGTCCCGCGCCGCCCGGCCCAGAGCTACGTGAGGCAGTCGGCAGGCAGGCGCTGGCAGTGCGCCGAGCGCAACGCCGCCTGCGTGTTTGATAACAGGCTGTTTGCTCACAGCTGCGAGCGCGAGCAGCCAAGAGCATGGCTGCGGCTGCATGCGTGTTCCAACTCGCGCTGAAACCTGCCGGCGCGCGCCCAGGATGCGGGCGCGGCGGCGGAGCTGGCGGCGGTGCTCGACGGCAGCGCGGCCAGCATGGCGGCCGCGGCGGCCGGCGCCGACGGCGCCGCCAGCGTCGCGCCGGGCGCGGCCGGCGCGCGGAGCGCATGGTGGCGCGCGCGCGCCGCGCTCGACGCCCGCCTGCGCGCGCTGCTGCAGCGCCTGGACGCGGACTGGCTGGGGCCCTGGCGGTGCGCGCGCGCGCCGGATAGGGTCAGGGCCCAGCAGCTGGCGCGCGCGCGCGGCGCGCGCGCGCACGCGCCCCATGCTGAGAGGCCGCTGCCTGGCGCTGAGAGGGCGCTGGCGCTGCGACCTGTGCTGTGAGGGTGCCGTGCTGACAGGGCGCCGCCTGCGGCAGGTGCCTGCTGCTGGGCCCGGTGGCGGACCCGGCGGCCGCGCGCGCCCTCGACGCCACCGCCGCGGCCGCCGCTGCGGAGGCCCGCGCTGGCGACGGCATGCCGGGGCAGTCAGACCCTGACGGGCCCCTGCCCGAGCTGTGGCGCGTGGTCGCGGCGGGCGCGGGCGCGCTGAGTGACGCGGAGCTAACGCGCGCCGCGGGCGAGCTGCTGCGGCTGGGCGGCGCGCCGGCCGCCCCGCAGCGCGCGGCGGCCGCGGCCGCCCGCCTGCGGTGCGCCCCGCCCCAGCCCTGCGCCGACTCGCCAGCTGCAGCCGCCGTGTGCAGCGCGCAGCAGCCGGGGCGCGCGGCAGCCAGGCCTGCCGTGCAGGTGCAGTGCGCTGGACAGTGGGCGCGGGGCCGTCCCTCGAGCAGTGAGTGCACGATGCGCGCGCCCAGTAACAAGCCGGCCGCGCGCAGGTCTGCGTGGACAGAGGCGGCGCGCGCGGGCTGCCCCGCGTCGCCGCCCGCGCCCCTGCGCGACGTCAGCAACGCGCCGCGCACGCCTGCAGCCTGCAGGACGCCCGCCGCCTGCAGGACGCCCGCCGCCTGCAGGGCGCCCGCGGCCGGCGGCGCGTGCGCAGGCGCGGACTGGCTGCAGGCGGATGTGGAGCTCCTGCGCGGCAGCGGCCCCGCGACCGGCAGGGGCAGCGCGGCCCTGCCCGGCAGCAGCGACGACTCTGACGGCCCGGCGCCGCCGGCCGCCCGGCGCCCGCGCGGCGCGCGCGCCAGCGCCGCAGAGGCCCAGGACGCCCCGCAGGACGCCCCGCGCACGCGCACGCGCCGCGCGGCCGCAGGGACGGCCGCGCTCGCCGCCCGGGCCCGCACGGGCGCGCGCCGCGTGCAGTTTGCAGAGGCGCCACGTGGGAGCCCGCCGCCAGGCCCTAGCTTGGACCCTAGTTTGGACACTGGCTCGGATCTGGGCGGCGAGCAGGACGCATTGCCGCACACGCCGGCAACGGCGCTTGCGCGCCGCGGCGGCGGTGCGGCCGCCCGCGCTGGCGAACCTCCCGCGGCAGCGGAGGCCCCGCCGCCATGCGCGCCAGCGTCAGCGCCGCGCACGGCGCCCCGGCGCGGCCGCCTGGCGGCGCTGACGGCGCGCGACGCCGACGGCGCCGGCGATTTCGGCCGGGCGCCGCCCGCTACGCCGCGCGCGCCGCTGACCGAGCGGCGGCCGGCCCGCGCGCGCGGCGGCGGCGCGCGCGCCGCGCCCGCGACCGCGCCGCGCCCCGCGCCTGCGACGCCGTTCGTGCTGCGCCGCGCGCCTGCCGGCGCGGTCGACCGCCTGGGCGACCGCATCGGCGCGCTGGCGCTGGAGGGGGGGCCTTGGGAGGCGCGCGCGCCGGCGGCGGCAGACGGGGCCTCCGGCGCCGGCGGCGCCGGGGGCGGCGGGCTGGCGCGGCGGCCGGTGCTGCTGGTGCTGGACGGCGAGCTGCAGGCGCTGCCCTGGGAGAGCCTGCCCGGTCTGCGTGCCCAGCAGTGCGCGCCCGGCTGTGCTTTTGACCCCCCCCCTTCTTCTCACTCAGCTGCCTGCCGCTTCCCTTCTAGCCGCCTGCCACTTGCCTGCCTGCTGCCTGCCCCTTGCCTTGGCCCTGGCCGCCGGCCGCGCCTATGAGAGGGCGTGCGGGGCTGGGGAGTGCTGCGGGCGCCCGCAGCTGCCAGGCGATGCGGCAGCGGCCCGCCGCAGCCGCCCTGGCCCGGTTGGGGGGCGCGCTCAGGGCTGCTCCCGCGCCCCAGGCAGGCGTAAAGAAAACCTCTCTGGTCCAGACGCATGCCTCTCGCAGCGACCTCTGTTGCAAGCCTGGCACAGGGGAGCTGGTCGTGTGTACGCCCTCTGCACGCTCCCGCCGGCGCGGCCTGAGTGGCTGCGCCCCCGCGCGGGCCGCAGGCTATACCATGTGCCAACAAGTCCTAACCTGCTCTAAACCGCCGCGCGGGCCGCAGGCTGTACCGCATGCCCAGCCTGGCGTGCGCGGCGGCCAGCGCGCTGCGCCGCCCGGCCGCGCCGGCCGCGCCCGCCGGCGATGCCGCCCACCGCGACTGCAGTCCCTCCAGGGACCCCCGGGCCGGCCTGCGGGCGCCGGCCGCCGCGCGGCCGGCGCCGGCCGGGGAGCGCGCCAAGCGCGGCGCGCCGCTGCGCGTGGACGCGCGCGAGGCGGTGTACCTGCTGAATCCGTCGGGCGACCTGCCGGCCACGCAGGCCGCGTTCGAGCCCTGGTTCCGCCGGCAGCCGGGCTGGCAGGCGCGCGCACGGCCCTGGAGGCATGCATGCGCCTTTGAGAAAAAAAAAATGTCTAAGGCGCTCCTGTTCTGGGGTGGCGTTCTGACATCGGCCATGCATGGGGGCACTGAGGTCTGAGAGCGCTCGAGCATACCTGCCGTCACGCGGCGCCGCAGCTGTCAGCCGCGTGCGCGCTCGAGGCGGCGGCGGCCGGCCACGCGCCCTGACGCAGCGCGCGCGCGCCCCGGGCGCGCAGGGCAGCGCGGGCGCGCCGGGGCCGCCGGCGCGCGAGCTGGCCGCGGCGCTGGCCGCGCGCGCGCTCTTCGTGTACTGCGGGCACGGCGCGGGCGAGGCGTGGGTGGGCGCGCGCGCGCTGCGCCGGCTGCCGGCCTGCGCCGCCGCGCTGCTCATGGGCTGCTCGTCCGGGCGCCTGGCGCCCGCCGGCGCCTACGAGCCCGCGGGGCCCGTGCTGGCCTACCTGCTCGCCGGTGCGCGCCCCGGCCTGCACCGCGCACTGCGTTGCTTGGCTGCCTGAGGGCACAGATGCTGTGCGGCAGCAGGCGCGTGTTGCTGCCGGCTGGCCACTCTGCGAGCGGGTGCGCTCGCGAGCAGCCAGTGGGCTGCGCGCTCGCCTGGTCGGCTCTCGTGTAGCCCATGGGAAGCGAGCGGCGCCAGACCTGAGCGGTATAAGGGCCTGCTCGCCCCGGGCGCATGCATGCACGCACTGGACGCCCACGCTGCCCTGCCCCGGCCGCGCGGCTGACCCGCCCCAAAACTGCGCGACATGCTGGCGCCTGCCCCGGGCGCGCGTCAGCGCTGCGCCATGCACATGCACACCCCGGGCGGCGGGCCTGTTTGTGGTGGACCCCAAACATACCCTAAGCTTACCCTGAACTCACACAGTCAAGCGGCGCGCGCGCAGGCGCGCCGGTCGCGGTCGCCAACCTGTGGGACGTGACCGACCGCGACATCGACCGCTTCGCGCGCGCGGTGCTGGCGGCGTGGCTGCCGGCGCCCGCGGCCGGCGGCGCCCCTGCCGCGCCCGCGCCAGGAGCGCCGTCCGAGCGCGGGCCTCATGGCGATGAGGACGGCGGTGAGGATGCGGGCGGAGGGCGGGGTTGGGCGGAGGTGGCCGCGGCGGTGGCGGCCGCGCGGGGCGCCTGCCGGCTGCCGCACCTGATCGGCGCGGCGCCCGTGTGCTACGGGCTGCCCTGCGCGGTGGGCTGCTGATCCGGGTGCAGCCGCAGGCGCCCGAGCCGTGCGCTTGTTTGAGTGTGTGTGTGTGAGCAAGGGCGCGTCCAGCAAATTTTAGCGATGCAAATAGATAGAGAGCTTGCTCAGCTTGTCGCTGGGGTCTTAACACAGTTGCGGTCACCACAGCTTCACGTTCAGCAAGCAGCATGTGCACTGCCAGGCAGCTCGACCAGGGAAGCCGAGCCGCTGTGGAACATGGCAGGCCAGCCTCCAGAGTTCCTGCACACGGTTCTGCAGCACTGCAGCGGTTCACCTCTGCTACTCACCTCTACTACCTCATCCCATGCGCAGCACGGGTCTGGCATGAAAAGACTAAAGGCCACTACCTCTAGAACCATACACGCAGCCATCCATCGCCTGTTCTGCTGCCCAGCTGACCGGGCATTTGCACACTGACCTACACCATATGAAAGCACCATATGAAAGCACCTCTAACAGCAGGAACGACGAGACACACAGCGCCACACACGACGACACGACCAGACACGTGATGAAATACATGGCTCCTTCACAGGAAACCACCGGCTGCAGCCGAGCGCCGAATGCACGGGGGGCGCGGCGCGTTTTTGGGATTCAGACAAGCGGCCTGCTGTGCATCCGGCGGCAGCAGGCAGCGAAAACAGCTCACGGACTGACAAGCGGCACCTGCGCGTGCGCCGCGCGCCGCGTGACCGCGCGCTCGCCGCGCAGCAGGCGGCGCGCGGACAGCGCGGCCGCCGCGTTGGCCGCGTTGCCGGGCGCGCGGCGCGGCGGCCCGCCGCCCGCCGCTGACGCGCGCAGCCAGGCCAGCAGCTCCAGCAGGCTGCCGGCCGCCGCGGCCGCGTCCGCGGCGGACGCGACCGCGGCGGCCGCCGCGCGCGCCTCGGCCAGCGTCGGGTACGTCGCGCCGTCTGGCCGGCGGTAGGACTGCGGGGACCAGGCCGCGTCGGCACCGCGCCGCCGCTCTGCGACGAACCAGCCGGCGCCCAGCTCGCCGCACGGTCGCTCGCGCGCCTCGGGCTTCGCCGCCGCCGCGGCGGCGGCGGCAGCGGCCATGGTAGCAGCACCCGCAGCGGCGGCGCCTGCTGCGGCGGCGCCCGCTGCGGCGGCGCTCGCTGCAGCAGCAACGCCCGCGGCGGCGGCGCCCGCGGCGGCGGCGCCAGCGCCTGCGCCGGCGGCGCTGCGCGGACGCGGCGGCGGGGATGCTGCGGTCACCTCGCGCCGGTGCGCGCGCCGCCGACGTACGCGTTCGCCGACGCGCATGTCAAAGCAGGCGGGCGCAGCGCAGACGGTGATGACGCCCCCGCCGGGTGCGCCGCCGGGCCCCGCCTTTGCGCGCCATGCAGCCTCCCACAGCGCGCGCGCCGCGCTGCGCACGCACGGGCCGCCGCCGTCGCCCTCCGCGCCCTCGCCGCCCCCGGATGCGGGCGGGGACAGGGCCGCGCCCCCCGGCAGCGGCCGCGCCGGCGCAGGCGCGGCGTCGGGGTCGCCGGCGGCGGCGAGCACGCGCTGGACGCCCGCATCCACGCGCTCCTGCCGGCGCAAGGACGCGTGGTCGCTCGCACTTGTCGATCGCACTTGTCGTCGCTTTGCAAGAACACTGGGTGGCACTTGAGACGGGCTGCTCACAGTCGCCGCCGTCTCGTTGGAGCGCCCGTCCGCGCCACAGAGGCGACAGCGCTCACAGCAGCCTTTGCTTGCGTGCACCTCCAGCAGGCCCATGGTCCAGCCCGCCAACACGCAGCGGGTGCTTTGCTGGCTTTTCTGGCGTGCGCAGCGCCTCTTACAAGCGCCAGACACGGCTGAAAGCAGCGCAGCCCTGCCCTAGAAGCCCCCCGCGCGCTGGCGCCGGCGCGCCTGCAGCTCGGCGCGCTCGTGCGGCGGCAGGAACGCATAGCCGGCCGCGGCGCTGCACAGCGCGCCCAGCGCGGCGGGCGCGAGGCCGAAGCCCGCGCCCGCCAGCGCCAGCTCGCGGCTCAGGCTGGTGCGGAACACGCCCGCGTCGTCGGTGCACAGGCACACCGGGTGGCCTGCGCGGCGCGCGCGCTCGCGCTCGGCGCCGCTGCACGCGTTACCGCTTGAAAGAAGCCAGTCGCACACGGTTCGACGCTCTGGCAGCAAGACCGACTTGCTCACGCTCTTTGCTCAGCGCAGCTTGAGCAGCTCTGTAGGGCTGCGCGAGGTGCGGGCAGGCGTGGCCACCCAGCACACGCTGCCACTGCGGCACTTCTAGCGGCTACCGCGCGGGGCCAAGCGCCGCAAGCCGGGCGCCGCACCCGCGCGGTGCAGCGCGGCAAAGTGGTGGTTGCGCAGCGCGCCGACGCTGCGCGTGGCCAGGTTGGAGGTGAGGCAGAGCTCGACCGGCGTGCGCGCCGCGGCCAGCGCGGCCTCCAGCGGCGCATCCAAGTAGCACATGTGGCCGAGCCGCTCCGGGCGCAGCGCCAGCATCGCCGCGGTCTCGTCCGGGTTGAACACCTGCGCGGCGCCGCGCGCCCGGCTGCAGCGGGCCGCCGCTGGGAACGCGCAGGGGAGCGGGGTGCGGGGACCCGGCCGCCCGCGCGACTCGCGAACGCGGCGGCGCGCTGCCATGAAAGAGTCGCGGCGGCGCTGTGCCATAGAAGAGTTGCGGCGGCGCTGTGCCATAGAAGAGTCGCGGCCCCTAACCGTCACTGCGTGGTTTTATGCACGCCTTGAGCGTGCAGGTGCCTGACTTAGGGGTGAAGCCAAGTGGACAAGCACCCGCGGGCGCGCGCGCGCGCCTCGGCGGCGTGCAGCGTGATGGGCAGCCCGAGCGCGCGCGCGCGGCGCAGCGCCGGCTCCCACGCGGCCCATGCGCCGGCGGCCGGGTCGCCCGACAGGTCGACGCCGACCACGCCGCGGCGCCGCAGCGCCGCCGCCAGCTCCACCGTCTCGAGCGCCGCGGCGGCGCCCTCGCGCCGGTCGATGCTGAGCAGCAGCCGCACCGTGGCGCCCGCGCCGCCTGCGCGGCGGCGCGCGGCGCGCTCGGCGGGCCGGCCGGGGCCGCGCGCCGGCCCGACGCTGAGCTGGGGCGGCCGACAGCGGGCTGGGCGGGCGGCGCGCTCAGCAGGCCGGGCCTGCAGCCGGCCGAGAGCGCGCGCCAGCCCGATGCTGAGCCCAAATGGATGCCAGCGCACCCGCACGTGCCCGCAGGTGACGGTCAGCGTACTGGCCGCCAATTGCTCCCGACCCTCTGCTGCTGCTACTACTATTGGATTTGTTTGTGAGCCGTGGCAGGTCGGACCAGGCCGACAACGTCTGGTCTGACCCCGGCTCCTTCCGCGCAGCTGTCACGAGCAGGCTAGCTGTATAGGACCGGTGCGGCGCTGGCGCGCCTGCCCCAGACTTGCCCGCCTCGTAGTCGGCCAGGCCCGCCAGCACGGCCTCCGCGTAGGAGCGCTTCGTCATTCCGTGCTCCGGCCGCGCCTGGTGGCCCCGGCAGGGTCACAGCTTTGCTCGCTTGCGCAGCGGCAGCAGGTCTGCTGTGCGCACGCGCGTCAGCGCTGCGCGCGGGAGGCTCGCTCCTGTGGTGTGTGCATGCATTTGCTCGATCTTCCACAAAGCTGCAAATGTGGCGTGCAGTGCAACTGGACCCGCCGCGCAGACCCTATCAGGGCGCGCTCTCGAGGCCGGGCGGCGCGCCTTTGGCGTGGTGCGCAGCTCCAGGTAAACAACGCCGTCGGCGGCAAAGTCTTCGGCCGCCTCGCGCGCAACGCGCTGCATGCTCGCATGCGTGGTCGTGCACGCGTGGATCGCGCGGAACAGCTCGAAGCACTCTGGCAGCGTGCGCGCGCCTGCGCGCGGTCTGCCACCGCGTGTCAGATCAGCCGACCAGCAGGCGGGCGCTGATTGAGTCCAAGAAAGCCAGCCTGTCCAAGGGGCCAGCCTGTCCAAGGAAGCCAGCCTGCACAACTGCAACTGCAACTCCACCCCAGTCCTCAGAGCACCATACACCATACACAGACCTGCTATTGTCAATTCGGCATGCACCGGGCGGACGCGTTGCCGGCCACCAGCCCCGCACCTTTGCGCACCAGCTCCCTCACGGCCGGGTCAATGCCGCTCACGCCGGCGAGCTCGAGCAGCGTGCTCTCCCGCAGCGAGCCGTTCAGGTGCGCATGCAGCTCCACTTTTGGCAGGCGGCGGCAGAGCGCCAGCAGCGCGGCGCTCGGCTCTGCATTGGCCATTTCAATTTGGGGCTTAGCCGCTCAGTGGTAGCTAGCCAATACCACTGACCTGTAGGCTGTGCAATCTGCGGTGGGCAGGCGCAGCGGTGAGCGCGAGCACGGTACTCAGCCTCGCTGCTCACGTCTGCTGGCCGCACGCCACATAGGCGCGCTCGCCGGGGTTTGGGCAGGCTCAGAGCCCGCTGCGCCCGTCTCAGACACTTAGAAAAACGTTGCTGCGGCCACGCTGAGCTGTCGCTTGATTTCTAATTTCGCAGATGGCCTTGCCTGGAGCGTGGCTTGGCCAGTGGCCCAATCTGACGGCAAACCCTGCATAGGGCAGGCCTGTCAATTTATGTAAAATTGCACTGCTGAAGCCAGCCATCGGTCTGTAACAGGATGTCCGACCAGGATGACCAAGTGGAGGCCTCGGCGGCGCCTGCTGAGGCAACGCCAGCTACTGCTGACGAAGTAATGCGAATAGGCGCGTCCCGCAGCTGCACTGAAAAAGAGGCTGAGAGCTGCTCGGCGCCAACGTGGCATATGGTCTGCAGGCAAGCGCATCTATGTGGCCAACCTGAGCTATAAGACGTCCTGGCAGACGCTCAAGGACTGCATGAGGGACGTGGGCACCGTCGTGTATGCGAATGTGATGCGCGACGACAGCGGTGCGCCGGCGTGTCTGCTGCTGCTGACTTTGCCGGCTTGCCCTGCTGGCAAGCCGAGGCCTGGCGCTCCCGCACATACACTACGGAGGGCGCCCGCGGACGGGCGCAGCATGTCTGCACCTGCGCCAGCCAGGATGTTTTTTTGGGCCCTTCACATTGGATACCGGAGCGATAGGAGATAGAGTGTTGCGCTGCTGCACGGGCTGCAGCCGGCGTGTTCAGGGAGCCGTTGTGACCGGCGGCTCTGAGCGACCTTTTGATACTTGGCGTGCCTGCGGCCTAAAATGCAGGCCGGTCCAAGGGCTGGGGAATCGTGGAGTTCGAGACTCCGGAGCAGGCACGGGCCCGTCGTACTCCGCCCCGCAGCGGCACGGTGCCGAGCCCGTGATCAGGCTCCCGACCTGATGATGCTTAAGCTTTGCCTCCAAAGCTTGGCACCGCGGCAAAGCTTGGCCGCGCTCGGCACGGCGCAAGCGCCTACGGTCGCGGGGCGAACCATGGCGCGCGGCGAGCGCCCGCGCTTTCTGTGCAGGCGGTGGAGGCGGTCAACAAGTACAATGGCCAGGAGCTGGCGGGGCGCAAACTGCTCGTCCGCGAGGACCGCGAGGACCGCGACGTCAAGCAGTACAACCGCGAGAACGGCATCGAGCGCCCGGAGGGCGCGCGGCCGCCGCGCCGGCCGCGCCGCCCAGAGGGCGCCCCGCCGGGGCCGCCGCATGAGGAGGGGCGGCCGCCCAAGCGTGAGGGCGGCCCGCCGGAGCGGCAGGGCGAGAGCAGCGGGCTGCAGGTGCGACTCAGCATGCTGGTGGGTTGCGCGGCGCTGTACCTTGTACAGCGTGCGCTGTACGCTTGTGCAGTACGCCTGTCATGCGTGCGGCACAGCGCTGCACGCAGCACCAGGCCTGTGACCTGTACGGGCGTGGCGTGAAAAAATTCTCTCAAAAGTGTCCTAGAAGTGTATCTCCTGAAAGGTGCACCGTGCTGACTGGGCGCGCCGCCGCCGGGGCCGCACAGATTGTTATCCAGGGCATCTCCTGGAAGGCGCGGGAGGAGCAGCTGCGCGAGCTGTTTGGCGAGATTGGCGAAATAGAGAGCGCCAGCGTGGTCATGGGCCGCGACGGCCGCAGTCGCGTGCGCTCACGCCGTGCCCTGCACATCCCTTGGCCATGTGCTGAATGGTGATGAGGGGCTTCGTCCTGCTTGGCAGGGCAGCTGCCGGCAGGGCAGCTGCCAGAAGGCGCGCAAGTCGGCAGCAGCAAGCTCGAGCGCATCAGCACGGCGTGGGGCAGCCGCCGGCAGCCCGCATGGTGTTTTGCAAAGTGCTTTCTTTGTTGTGAAGCAGTGCACACACTGCACTCGGTCTCTACAGCTACAGAAGCATGGCCCGGCGCGGCAAATGACCAGCATTGCCGATCCCGCCCTTCTGCGCTTCCAGTCTGGGCGAGCAGCGCGCTCACCGCGGGGCTCGCGCGGCGGCAGGGGTACGGCCTGGTGCGCTTCTGCAGCGCGCAGGACGCGCAGGCGGCCATAGAGAAGTTCCACGGCACCGAGCTGGAAGGCCGCACGCTGACCGTCAGGCTGGACAAGTGCGGCGCCCGCCCCTGGCGCACCATGGCGGGCGTTGTCGGTTGGCTCGGCGCAGCCTGCCTGCGGGCTGGGAGCGTGTGTGCAGAGCCGCAGGGCAGCGGCACGGATAGACACGGATAGACACGGATAGCGGCACGGATAGCATGGCCGCCGTGGGCCGAGGGATCGACTGTTTGTGCCATGTGTGGGGGTACGAGACCGGGCTCGAACCTGTTGTGCCTGACGCGCTGGGACCGCCCTGTTGCGCGGGGAGTCAGCGCCGCCGTGCCAACAGCGGCCCGCGGCGCGGCCCGACACCCAACCCTTGCAAAACGCCTCACCATTGCACCCGCGCGCGCGCATGCAGGTACGCATAGGCGGATTACGGGAGCACGCGCTGGCACATCGAGTGAGCGAGTCCGGCCGCCAATTGAGGCGCCAGCTGGGTTCGCGACGGAGCCGCGCGCGGGAGTGCGCCGCCGCCCAGGCGGCGCAGGGGGGCGCGGTAAGGGAGTCAGCAGTGCTCGCGGAGGGATTGACAGCTTCGCTCTGTGGAGGGGAGGCTGTCTCCCGACGGATGGTCACTGGGAGGCCCGGAGTCACCCAACGGATATTTGCAGGGCCCCGCTTGGCACCGCGTCTTGAACACACTTCCCTTGCCCCTTTTTTCTGCTGCTTGACAACAATGAACGCTTGTGGCATGCATGCTAGGAGACCCTAGGTAGGGTAGCCTGGCCCTGCCAGACTGTCCACCCTCTGGGCGCGGTTCTCAGCCGCCAGGACGGACTTGACCCCATAGCACTGCGTGGATGGGTGAGGAGGCCCGGCTGACCCTAGGGTCTTAAACGTATCCAGTCTGGGGCGGCGCTGCCACGGCCCCGGCCTCCGCCTGTGTGCTCCTTTAACCCGTGTGTGTGCATGCTATCATGAGAGAGAGTGCTGTGGTCCTAGCGGGGGGGCGCGCCACGCGCGAAGGCATAGGTAGTTGGGGCGCGGCGGGGGGTGGGGGCTTTCGGGGGGTGAGGTTCGGCCATGGTGAGCGGCGCTCCTGCGCGCGCGTGCAGGCGGCTGCCCGCCCGCGCGCGCGCATGCGCGCCCGGGCGGCGCGGCCCTGCCGCGGGCGCAGCTGCGTAGCAGCTCCGGTGCGAGATGTGAAGTATCTGGGGCATGAACTTGCAACTGCAGTTTTGTGAATAGCTCTGGGCGGCATGGAATTAGGGTGGTCGGACTGTGCGCCGCCCATGGCACTCCCCATAGTACATGCTGTTTAACACTAGTTCTGTGTGTCATGCCTGGCCAACGCTCTCGGCTCGGTCCCGTTATGCGCTGCACACACACAGCGCCCCACTTGGCAGCACTCTGCAGCACGCTGTACATGCAGGCCTTGCAGCATGGAGCACGCAGTCATCACATTGCAGGCCAAGGCAGGCTTTCAACCCATGCTTTCAATCTATTGCATGTCATCCGCCAGGCTTCTTACAAGGCAAGTGTACGCTGCATTGGTTGGCAGAGTTTACCACCGAGTTTGCTCTGCTTAAGGGGACAGAGCAGCAGCGCCTGCCACTCATCCGGCTGTGAATGTTTACAGAGCCGCCACCGGCGGCTGCATCGCTGAGGAAACACAGACATGCGCACAGCCTGAACAGGAGGCGCGGGCCTGCAGGCGCTAGGAAACCACATGTCTGCAGCAAGGAGCAGTCCAGATCTGACCAAACCCGAGGCTCGTGCGCGCACATGCAGGGGGCCGGCGCCGCAATGGGCGTCGGCGCCGCAACAGGCGGGGCAGACAGCCGCGCCCGCACCCTGCCAAAACTTGCTTTCTTTATCTTCTCGTTGCAACTTGCATTCATATTCTCGTGGCGATTTGCACTCTTTATCTTCTCATGGCATGCTGCGCACGCAGACGGCGCGCGCGACAACCCCGCCCCCGCCCACCTCACAGACAACGACAGACACCAGCACGCGCACGCAGCAGCGCCACCGGGCGCCACACAGACCGGGGAAGCACAGAGTGGGGTAGGGCCCCAAGCTCCCTCAGAACCCTAGGGGTTTTAAGCCGCATCAGAACTCAGCGATCTTCTCCGCCAGCTGGGGACTGAAGTTGGCGGCAAACTTTGCCAGCGACCCGAGCGCGCCCTCGCCCGTGTAGAACGCCTGCACGGCAAACCCTGCACGGGCGGCGCGCTGCGGGTCAAGAACTGGCCGTTTGAGAGCGGCATGCTTGACCTGGCCGTCCCTACACATCATGCATAGCAGTCCTGGAGCGCACGGATTTGCGCGCATGACATGCTTCAGGCCTAACATGACTCCTCATGGTGTACTTCCTGATGCTCAACCTGATGTGGATGCACCCTTTGCCAGCCCTAGACCAGACACATCGTTTCCTGAGACAGGCACATTCGGTGTGAAAGTCAGGCGGGCGCACCCAGGAAGGCCACCATGGCCAACCGGCCATGCTTCATCTCCGCCTCGCGCAGCTTGGCCGTCCGCGGCGAGTCGTCCGAGGCCAGGCCGAGGGGGTCGAAGTAGTTGCCTGCGCGCGCGCGCGCTCTCAGCTCGCAGCCGCAGGGCCCCTACTGTCGCATGCCCAACAGCTGCAACCCTCCAGCTCACATGCCCGCCAGCTGGAACCCTCCAGGCTTGTCCTTTTCTGCTGCAATCTGTCATGTGCTTTACGGGTGTGCAAGCTGAGATGGCGGCAGGGCCATGAGCCTGCACAGCACAGTAGACGCCTGGTTTGCTGCTTTTGCTAGCGGCCAGGCTCGCCGTGCACTCACAGCTGGGGCTTGCGTGCTATGCGATACCATGACGTGCCGGCCGCCCTCAGCCAACGAGCCCGCTCCTCGGTTGAGTAAAGGTCAGGGCTGGGTTCAGGGCTCGGCGCACCCGGGTAGATGCGCTCCTCCAGGTCGGTGGCGCCGTTACGGTACACCTCCGCGCCGCCTACCAGCAGCGCCTCGATCCAGACCAGCTGGCTGATGGAGAACGGCAGCGTGAAGCCCAGGTACTGCGCGCCGTCCAGCTCCACCTTGCCCGCGTCCACCCTGCAGGGCAAGCGGGGCGGGTTCTGGGTTCAGGTTACAGGCAAGGCAAAAGTAACAGGATTAGAATTAGGTTAGGGCAGGGTACGGGGGGCTATGGGATGGGGCGCGGGCAGGCGCGGCCGCACACGCAAACTCACCCGCAGCCTTCGGCACAGCCTCTCACTGCTCTGCATTGCACAGCGCTTGCATTGTCCAAGAGGTAGGTCGACTGGTGCGTGCATGCACCATGAGCACTCTACATGCGCGCACGTCTGCCTGCTCTTAGTAGCCCTTGCTGACGCCCTGCAGGCTCAACTCGCTCGCCAAAGGCAGCCCTGCGTCATGCAGGTCCGTCGTGGTACCCAGAGCGGCGAGCCAACGGGGCCAGGACTCACCAGCGCAAAGCATGCAGCGCTGTCAGTGCATTAGACAGCGGCGGCCTGTCCTCGCAAGGAACCCGCCCATGCTCTGCAAACACCTTGACCCAGCCCTGCAGCCCTGTCACTACGTGAGACAAGCGCCGGCCGGCGCGCACCAGGACACGCCCGTGCTGGCCTCGGCCACGATCACACCGAGCGCGGCCAGCATGGCCCAGCGGCCGTGGATCAGCTCGTTTTCCCTGAAGCGTTCCAGCGAGAAGACCTCGTTGTACGGCTGCAGCGCGGTCTCGCTGCTCACCTGCGCGCCGCCGCGCACGCGCCGTTTCGCGCCTGGCTGTGCGATTCAGCTGCCGCTGCTAGGCGCCCGCCTGCTGGCAAGAGCGCCAATGCGGTGCCGCCGGCCACTCAGCCTCTTGAAGGTGGACCCACAATGCTTACTACCCTGCACTCTAGAGCAGGCGGCGTGGCTGAGGAGAGTCTCCCGACGTCACACGATGAACACCCTCCATACACCGCGCATTGGGCTTCATATTACTGGAAGATACCCACGGCTCCCTGGCGATCTCATGTGCGCGCCTGCGTCTTGCCGGGCGTGAAGGTGCCCAGGATCGCGCCCGCCTTGTTGATCGCCTGCGGCGCGCACCACGCCTGAGCCGCTGCAGCAGGCCGGGTGATGAGGCGGGCGGCGCATGCATCTCTGCCGATGCCCGCATGCATGCGAGTGGGACCGGCATGGCTCAGCAGTCTAGCCGCACGCAAATGCAAGGGCGGCATCGCTCAAACAGCATCCACAGGCAACTGCCCCCACAGTTGGTTGTCCATAGACAGGGGTTATGGTGCGTAGGTAGGCGCACCGAGTTCTGGTCGTTCTGGTCAAGGTCGACCTGCCGCACGACACACACACCATCGGTGACGGGCGCGTGAGCGGCCCTTCAGTGAAGTCTCGCCGTCGCCATAGCCCGCGTGGCACGGCAGCAGCGCCCTCGCCGCCCGCAAGTGCGGCAATCCCAGGGCTCTCATGCAGCGCGCTCTCCCTGCAACACAGCTTCCCTGCTGCGCGGCGCGACTGCAGGCACCAAGCGGGCCCGGCGGCACGCATGCAAGGCACGCCGCCGCCAGGTCGCGTGGCGGGCGTGCCGGTGCACCCCAGGGCCTGGTCAGGCCCAGGGCGTCGGAAGCTGCGGCTGCCGGGGCGGCACTGTCGCCTCCCTCAGGGAGGGAATGCCCAGGCTCGGGCCCGGCCCTGGGGGGGGCGCGCCTGCAGGTACTCGCTCGGCTTGGCCAGGCCGAGCGGGTCGAAGCCGCGGTCGCCCGGCAGCGAGCCGTCCAGCCAGTCGGGCCGCGTGGTGTTGGGCAGCCACAGCGCGTCGCCTGCGCGCGCGAGCCCATCTCAGTTACCCCACAAGGCGCGGGGTGGGCCTCCTGCCACGCCTTACGAGCACCGCCAAGCCTGATTTCTACATGGAGAGTCCATCAACTCTAGACTTCAACCTGGACAAGGCACACATACGGCATGCCTTTCTGACAGCAGCAGCACCAGCACCTCTCCTGCTTGCTGAGCACCCCTGTCCTGCTTCCGGCGCACGAGCCAGTGGCGCACCCTGGCTGCGGCGGTAGCCGGCAGTCTGCTTCAGGCCGCCCACCTTGTTGGCAGCCCCCTTGGCCGCCCGCTTGACGACCTTGGCAGCGCTCGCCATGACGGTCTTGCTGCCATTCTGAACGCCCACCGAGGCGCCCAGGAACGCCTTGTTCATCAGGAAGGCCGGCATCGCGGCAGCCTGCGTCCTGGGGACGCACACGCTGGTCTCAGACGCTTGCTCCAGGAAGGCTAGCTGCCCGGCAGACCGCAGGGCTGGCACGAGGCTCGCGACACTGCCGCGTGCGTAGCGCGGCGCCTTGCCTGTCAGGGAGGCCCGTGCACAGCAGGGCGCTGGCAGTCTCAAAGAAACAAATGGCGCGTCAAACAAGTCTACTTTCAGCCTGCAAGTGTCCTGCGTCCAGACTGCAAAGATTGCAAACGTGCACTTATCTCAAGCTATCACTGCATACTCACCCGTGTTGGCAAGGCTGGGAGCTAGTTAAACTCAGCGTGTGACCTGTTCCAGCTCCTAAGAAGTGCTGGGACCAGCATTGGCGATGAGGGTTGAAACAACAGTACCGAACAACGGCTGGGCAACCATGAACGCACGCTTTGGACACCTGACGGCAACCAGTCTCATACGCAGTCTCGACATGTTCCCACGCTTCTGCACCTGCCAATGCTGCCGCAATCAGGCACGCACCTGGTGTTACGACCCGTTCAACTGCTTGCTGGTACACGGCAGAGCTGCCCAGTCCACGGCTCACCAAGCAAGTCGATCTCACGATGAGCAGAATCGCGCCTCATCCTCTTGCTGATACCCCATGTCCTAGGGTTGCACTGCTTTGCCTAGGCTGGAAGCCTTTGTTGCATAGGCATCACAATCCGCTTTCAGACGTATTACATTGTGTACCGGCACCCACGCGTATCAGCAGGCGTGCTTTAAAAGTAAGCATATGTCAATGATCAGCGAATGCTACTGCATGCACTGCATGAACTGTCCCATTCCAGCATTGAAAGACTGGCAATTTGGTCAAGATATAGACAGGCTCCAATGACGTCCAAAGGGCATGAAGTCAGTGTGAGCATTTACCATAGCAAAGGCACACTATATGACATGGGCGCTGCCAAGGACTTGAAGTCAGGACAGACATGCATGCACGCATGCAGTGGTGTCTGTGATGATGCAACGCGTTGGTGTGCCAGAGATGACCCAACGTGGTGCTCTCATCACCGCCTCATGAATTTACACGCCACGAGTCAGATGCTCATCAGTCTTTATTTTACAGGCACCTCGAGCAATGCACTCTGCTCGTGGCCATGTATAGACACATCGAGGTTGATGGAGCACACCCTGGCCTGATGAGCAAGCGTACACGTCAGTGATGCTGATGAGCAGACCTTATTAGGGGAGACTCAGTGCGCAAACGCTGTAAGAATATAGCAAAGAGCCGTGTGTCACACAAATGCAGCATAGAGCCGTGTGTCTCACAAAGACACTCACACATCCACGACAGCCCTAGCCGGCTCCTGCTGGATTGTGGCCTTGTGCAGACACAGCTTCCTTCACCTTGAGGTTTGAGCAGCTCTTGCACAGGTCTTTTGCAAACCGCAGAGTCCTGGCAGCGCTTCCCGCCCGCGTTGCGGCGCTTGCGCTTGGTCCCGGGCGCGCCGCCGGGCGCCGGCGGCGGCTCACCACCCGGCGGCGGCTCGGCCCCTGGGCGACGGCAGCAGCCCCGCGAACGCCCTGGCGGGCCGCGCAGCGGGCGGCAGCTTTCAGTATTGATGAGGGCCGCGCTGCGCCAGCGGCCGGGGGCGTGCAGGGCGTGCAGCCGCTGCCGGGCGGTCAGCCGCCGCCAGGCGGTGAGCCGCCGCCGGCGCCCGGCGGCGCGCCGGGGACCAAGCGCAAACGCTGCGACGCGGGCGTCAAGAGCGGCGCAAACAAGCGCTGCCGGGACTGTGTGCAGCTCCCGGAACACCCGTGCAAGCACTGCGCAAACCTGAGCGCTTGGAAGCCGTGTCTGAACAAGGCCACATAGTACAAGCCAAGGATTTGTGGTCCGTACTTCCCCTTGTCAAAAAGGCTTGGTGCCTCCTGTACAGGGCCGCGTGCGCACTCTGTGTCACTGTTTGTGAACTCCTACAGCACAGCCGCAAAGCTCACCAGAGCGGCCAGGATGCAAAATTGTTTTCTTGGACAGCACATTGACCCTTGCGCGGTGGCCTGCTGCAAATTTTAAGTGCCTTTTGGTTGAACAGGAGAGGGCAAGGCTGCGAATGCGCTGATCTTCTGGCGCATCCCGAGTCCAAGGCGAGCCGTGCTGGCCGTGCTGCGCAGCCTAGCTAGGGCAGCGCCCGTAAACGGCCGCATGTTGGCCGATGCCGCGGGCGTCAAGTTGTTTCACATAACGTCTAGAGGAAGTACCGGCTCAATAAGAACCATGGAACGTGCCGACGTGCGGTGGCTGGTGCCGCTGCTGCTGCTGCTGCGGGTCGCTGCCGCAACTGCGCAGCCGCGCGTGCTGGTACTGCTGGAGGACCTGACCATCAGGAACACGCACAGCGCATACTTCCACGCGTTGGCACAGGATGGCTTTAGCCTGGAGTTCAAGCTGGCAACCGGCAAGGGCCTGCGGCTGCGGGAGTGGGACGACTGGCTGTATGACAAGCTGATTGTCTTTGCCCCGAGCGTCGCTGGTGCGCCCGGCCCACCACCAGGTCCCTGCCTGTGCTGCTGCTGCACCACAGCACACCTGCCGTGCAGGAGAGGTTGGATCCTAAGCGCTATTGGGAGTGATCTGGCCTGATCGGGCTCGACTCCGACCCGGGTGTCAGCTCAAGAGCTCAAGTGCTGCACAAGCCTCCCACACGCACCCGGGCAGCAAACAGGGCACCGCTGGCACTTGCACTTTGCCGACGCGCATCAGCCTGCACGGTGCCGCAGAGCTGGGAGGCGCTGTGGACGCGGGACAGCTGCTGGACTTTGTGGACAGCGGCCGGGACCTGCTGCTGGCGGTGGACTCGCGCGCATCAGATGAGATGAGGCGCGCACGCTGCCAGGCTGTGTGCCATGCACTGCACGTTGATAGGCCTGCCATGCGCCGCCTGCGAAAACACAGGCAGGCTGAGAATGTCACCGCCTACCACACCACTAAGCCCTTCCCCAGCACAGTCGGGAAGCCGCAAAACGCCACATATCCAGCAGCAACTTTCCCGACTGACCGCTCTGGTGTACTGTGCCTGTGAAAGCCGCAAGCAGCCCAGGCATCAGGCAGACCTGGTAGTATACCGCCTCGCTCTCCTTTTGGGAGACTGCGGTGCGGTGGAGCGGGCACACCACCCTGCCCGTCTCCCCAAGGCGCGAGGGTGGCAAGAGACTAGAAGTCTCCCACCCTGCCCATTATGTCACGGGGTGGCAGGGGCCTGGCAGCGGACTGCGGTGCAGACCTGCTGCCGCAGAGCAGCGCGGTTGCTGGCCATGTTCGAGCGGTATGTTCAGGCAGAGTTGGGCGGCAGGGGGCTCGCGGCAGACTGCAGCGGACTGCGGCTGGAGCCGCGGAGCAGCGCGATCGTAGATTAGGTTCAACTCATGGGTTAGGTTACGATAGGGTAGGGTACGCTCATGCACAGCCGGGCATGCTCATGCAGAGCCGGGCGGCAGGGGCCTCGCGGCGGACTGCGGCGTGGACCTGGAGCCGCGCAGCAGCGCGGTGGTGGACCACGTGGACTACGCGCGCGGCCTGTCCGGCGACCACAGCGTGGTGGCCACGAACAACACCGTGCCCGCAAGGTCCGTGCTCGGCGACTTCGATGGCCAGGCGCGCCGCGCCGCCTAGCCTGAGTTTGAGAGTACATGCGCCTGCGCGACCCCAGGCAGGACGCTGCTAGCCCTGGCAGGCCGCTGCGTGCTGCACCCGCTGCTGCGGCGACAGCGCTGCCCACGTGTCGCATGGCTGCCGCCCTCGACGGGCCACAGCAGGCTCCGCGCGCGGCTGGCGTGCGCGTCGTGTGGCTGAGCGGGCGGGCGCGCTCGGCGCAGGCTCCCGTCCTGTTCCGCGGCATCGGCCTCACCGTGTCCGCCGACAGCGAGCTGGTGCGAGGGGGGCGGGCCCAGCCAGCAAGGCTGTTTTGATCCCGGAGTGTCGGCCCCTGATGGCCCGCGCACGGCGCTCTCTGTTTGAGCCCGGAACGCCATGGCCTGCGTGAGCTCATGATCTGGGAGCGGGCCTGCACCGCTCCCAGTTGGGAGCGGTGCACTGCACTGCAATCAGCACAGAAGGTCATGTGACAACACGCCTTCACTACTACATTGCACCGTGTCGGGCGAGCCTGCTTTACCCAGCGTGACGCACCACAGTGCACGGTCGTGTTCTTCAACACTCTCTCCCTGTCTTCATAACATCCCGGGCGGTGTAGAGCAGCTGGACCGCAGGCAATGCAGCTGAGCTGCCCCGCGGCCTGAGGGGACGGGCGCTGCGGGCAGGCCGCGGTGGTACTGCACGCGCCGGAGACCGCGGTGTCGGGCAGCACCGCGCGGCCGCTGGCCGACGGCGCCGCGCTGGCCGGCGCCGACGTGGGGCTCGCCGTCATTGTGCAGGCGCTCGCCCGGGCTCGTGTACTTGGCGTCATGCAGGGTCCATGTCCAGGGGCAGGCGCCGGCGTCGCGCTTGTTGCCGTCACGCGCGCGCGCCCCGGCCTCTGTGCATGCTATGCTGTGCGGGTCATGCGGTCGTGAGCCCAGCGCGACATCAGGCTCGCGGCTGTCGTGCAGGCGTGCCGTGCAGGCCTCCTGCACGGGCTGCTGTGCAGACGATCCCGGTCCGGTCCGGCAGGGGCTCTGCCGGTGGCTAGGCCCGGGTCATGGCAAGCGCGTTGTGGGATGTAGCATGTCCTCCATGCGCGACGCATGAGGCGCCGCGCTGTGCGTTCTATACGGTAGGCTTCATGGCTCTTAGGGTATTTATTAGGTTAGCGTTTCCATAGCGCACAGGTTCCACAGCGTGCCATGCGGCTGCCGCCCTCCGACAGCGGAGCCAGGCAAGCGCCGCCCTTCGGGGACTTCATGTGTGCGCTGCGGGCGGCTGTGCGCGCAGGCGCGCAACGACGCGCGCGTGGCGGTGGCGGGCTCGCTGGACATGTTCAGCAACCGCTTCCTGCAGGCGCCCGTGGACACCGCCGCGCAGGGCCCCAGGCGCGGCGGCCCCAGGAGTGCCTGCCGCCAGGCCGGCTCCCAGGCGGCCACGGCGTTTGTTTTGAAAGTGCTGGATGGGCATGGCCAGCAGCCCGCTGTCAAGACGTCGCTGGGCTGCTGGCGCCGGGCCGCTTTGTGTTGTCGCCGCAGGTGCTCGCGACGGGCGCGCAGGGTTAGGCGCTCGAGCAGTGCCATGCCTGCCTGCGGAGCCGTGCGCTGAGCAGCCCCATGTGCGCGGCGCAGCGCGCAAACGTGCTCGCCCCTCCGCAGGCCCCGCCCCAGCAGGTTGCCCGAGCTCCGAGCGCCTGCGGCGCGCGCGCGCCGTGCAGGGCGGAGCGCGCGGGCAATGCCGCGTTTGCGGCGGAGCTGACGCGCTGGGCGTTCCACGGCCGCGGCGTGCTGCGCGCGGGCGCGCTGCGGCACCGGCATGCGGGCGCGCCGGCGGACGGGCCGCAGCCGCGCTGGTACCGCATCACGGACGTGATCGCGGTCGAGCTGGACATCCAGGAGCTGTCCGGCGGCGCGTGGGTGCCGTACCAGTGCGCGCCCGGGCCGCGCGCCCGGGGCGCGCAAGGCCTGTAACTTGTGGTGGTGCACTGGAGTGCGCAGGCGCGTTGGCGCAGGCCGCTGGGGCCCCCTGCATGCTGCGGCCGGCCCTGCCGCTGACATGCTCAGATGCTGCGGAGTGGTCCGGAGTGGGGCAACAGAGCCCCGCTGCATGTCTGAAAGGCCGGAGCCGGCGAGGCTCCGCGGGGAGCCGGGCGCGTGAGCCATGCCGCCGCCCCGTGATGCACGCTGCGCCTCGCCGCCAGGGCCTCGGACGTGCAGCTGGAGTTTGTGATGCTCGACCCGTACGTGCGCATCGCAATGAAGCACAACGGAAAGGTGAGCCGCTTGTCCCACCGTGCTGAGCAGACACCCTGTCTGCACGATCCTTGCGCTTTTTTACTGACTGGCAGCAAGACCAGGGGCAGCGAAGCATATAGTTGCCACCGGGTCTGTTCCTCAGCATGTGTGCTGTGCATGGTGTTGCACACCGCGGCAGGGGCCCAAGTGCATATGCTCTCCTCCACAACACACTGGCACACCTCCTGTGTTCCAGCCATACTAGGTTCATAATGGCTGGCGTACGTCACACAGAGCGGGTCATCATGAAGCTGGTAGGCAATGTGTGGGAATGGCGCCGCGGCCGCAGGGCACCTTCACGGCGCGCTTCAAGGCGCCGGACGTGTACGGCGTGTTCAAGCTGCGCGTGGCGCACCGGCGCATGGGCTACACGCCCATCGAGCTGGAGCAGCAGGCGCGCCGCTTGGCACCACGTGATGCCGTCCGTTAGGTCTGCCTGGCCTCGTATGCCTGGCATGCGGCGGCTGGCTGCCGTCGTGAGCCTGCACGTCGCAGGCTCACGGCAGGTCCCAGCGCCCTGCTGAGCAATGCTTGCAAGCAGGGCCCACCACCACCACTGCTTCCAAGGAGGGACGGGCCCCAAGCCCGCGTCGTGCTGCGCAGTGCGCATGTCCCGCTCACAGTGCATGGGGTGGCTGCGCAGGTGCCCGTGCGGCCGTTCCGCCACAACGAGTTCGAGCGCTTCCTGACGGCGGCCTACCCCTACTACGCGGCCGCCGCGTCCACCATGGCCGCCTTCTTCGGCCTCACGCTCGTGTTCTTGCATCACAAGTGAGCGCGGGGGTGATCCGCAGGGTGGGGGTGGCAGGGTCTCAGGGCAAGACCTCGGAAACGAATAGTCTGGGTGGGCGTGCGGTGGCCGTCGGTCCCTGGCATGTAAGCTGGACCGAGCGATGAACGGGGCCTGCTCCAGCCTTGGCATCGCGGGCCAGCACGTGCGTCATTACAGCCATGGCGACAACGGGCTCCATAGCGTTTTGATCCCCCTTCCCTCTGCACACAGCCAAGGTCATCAACCATAGCCAAAGCAGTGCGTGCGCATTGGCGGACCTAGTGAGACTTCCAAGAGTCAGAACATTCCTCTCGTTACAATTGCAGTGCTCACCTCTCTATACGCAGCGGCTGCTCAGGGGAGAGCACGGTCCCACACTTTGCTGAGCAGGACAGAACGCGGCGCAGCAAAAAGCAGCCTCTCATGCACACAGCCTACGCGACAACTAAACCATACTTTATGCAAACATGACACGTCAGCGCTGGTGATGGTACACGCGAGAGTCACACTCGGCACTTTGACGAGGAAAAAGGGGTCGGTGTGCCAGGTTTGACAGGAAAAATTGGGCGCGCAAAACGACGCCCCTTGCCCCGGCAGAACCTGCCAGAGGACAGAACCTTTGCTGGTATGCACATGCAGGGCGGCCTCATTTAAAAAAGGCCCCTGCTCAGCCATTGTCCGGTCCGCGCACGCAGCTCCGGAGCCTCCGGCAACGCCGCGGCGGCGGGCGCGTCACGCGGCGACCGGGACCTTGCCGCGGTGCGGCGCCTCCAGCGGCGCGTAGCGCCGCGCCTCGCCCGCGCGCCCGCCCAGCCCATCCGCCGGCAGGTGCCCGCGCGGCGCGCGCACGTGCCCCGTCCACACCCGCGCGTGCGCCGCCAGCCCGGCGCCGCCCAGCACTTGCCGCGGCCTCGCCAGCGCGCCCTGTTCGGCCGCGGCCGGCGCGGCCGCGGGCGCCGGCGCGGCGGCGGCGGCGGCGGCGCCCGCCGGCTGGTCATACGCGGGCCCGCCGGCCGCGTCGATCATGACCGCCTCGAAGCGTTGCGGCTCATGCTCGGCCAGGCCGAGCGCGTCGGCCGCCGCGCGCAGCCGCGGCGCGAGCGAGGACAGGCGCGTGTCGGCCGCCGCGTCGATGAGCGCCGCGCGGATGGCCGACTCCGGCGCCACGACCACCACCAGCTCCTTGGCGCGCGTCAGCGCTGCACGCGCGCGCGCACGTGCGCCTCAGGCGCTGCGCCGCACAGACTAGATAACTACTACTACTGACTAGTGCGTAGCACTGGCGGGGCCTGTGGCGGCGTGCGGAGGGAGCGCCGGGTCTGGCAGGCCGGCAGCGTCCGGCGCGAGCAGCGAGCGTGCTGCTTGCGAGGGCTGCCACAGCCTTCCCGCAGCAGCAACAGGCCCAGCCCCGCCCAGCATTACAACAGCAAGGTGAGCGTGCTCGATGCAAGGACAGTCTCTGCGCCGCAGCTCGCAGCCCGACAACGACAGCCCGCGCCCGCGCGGCGCAGGCGCCGTGCTGGGCACAGGGCGCAGGCCGCGCGCACCGGTGTACAGCAGCCGGCGCGTGAGCAGCGGGCGGTGCGAGGGCGCGAGCGCGAGCACGACCGCGCGCGCCTCGCTGCCCTGCGCCTTGTGCACCGTGGTCGCCCAGGCCAGCTCCAGCTCCCACAGCTCCGGCCCGCTGTACTGCACGCGCCGCGGCTCCTCGCCTGCCGCGCCCGCGCGCACGGGTACGTTCGAGCCCGCACCCGCGCTGGCTCCGCGCGCCCTGGGCTGGGCGCTCCGCAGGCGGCGCTCGCATGGCAGCGCTTGCGTGACAGTGGTGTGCGGAGCGCTGGAGGCTCACGCATGCAGACGGCCATCGCGACCTGCGCTACTGGCCAGATGCTAGGGTCTACGGTTAGGTCATGCCAGGGCTCGCACCGCGCGACAGGGGCGCGAAGTCTGCAACCACGCGTCGCGCCCAGCTTGACAAGACACCAGGATCATGCCAAGGACAGGGTCGTGCCAGGGCCACGCCAGGGCCGCGCCAGGGGCGCGCACCGCGCGTCAGCGGCGTGAACTCGACGGCCACGCGCCGCGCCTTGGCGTCCACCTCGGCCACAAAGCCCGCGTCGCCGTTGAAGACGTCCTTGTCGTAATTGTTGGTCGCCTGCGCGGCGCGCGGCCCCGGCCCCGGGGATCAGCCGCCCAGGCGCGCAGGACAGGAAGGTAAGGCTCTGAGTGTGCACACCCTTTGTCAAACCAGGCGTGTCGGGTTATTCTGTTGCAGTATACAGGGGTGGGTAGGGTAGACTGCGCCCTGGCCGCGCATGCTGACTCGCGTGCTGCAGGGCCTTTGCAGCGCACTAGGCATGCAGAGGTGTGCGAGTGCAGTCTGCGGCACAAGCACAGGCGCCGGGAATACAGGACAGGGCCGCGCCCGTGGCTGCCACAGAAGCAGCGCGGCGGCACTGGAGAGCGTGGCGGCAAGAGCGAGCCGCGATCAACTGCCGGAAAAGGGCCGCACAGCAGTGCATGATGCCAAGGGGGGCGCGCGCAAGAGCCTGAACAGGCAGCGCGGCGCGGCACCTGGATGACGCGGTCGCCGACGCGCAGCATGACCGGCGCGGCGGCGCTGCCGCTGAGCGGCAGCTCAGCGCGCCCGGGCGCGCCCGGGTTGAGCAGCGCCTGCAGCTGCGCATTGAGCTGCGCCACGCCCGCGGCGCCCTTGCGCATCGGCGTCAGCACCTGCGCGCGACCGCAGTCTGCCGAGTTTGCAGCAGGCGCGCAGCTGAGCACAAGCGCGCCAGTTATGTGCCACGCACTCTAGTGGCAGCCCGTCATGCACGCCCATCGTGCACAGGAGCAACGCCCGTGAGACTGCCCTGAGATGCTGCGGCACGCCCGGCGCGGCTCCGAACCCCGTTGTGAGCGCGCCCGGGCGGGGGCGGGGCGCCGTGCCGCGCACCTGCAGGTCGGCGCGCACGTCCATGGACAGCGCGGGCAGCAGGCGGCGCACGGCGTCGACCACGCCCGCCCGCACCGCGTCCTCCGCGCCGCCGCCCTCCGCCACGCGCACCCACAGCGCGTTGCTGCCCGCGCTCGCGCGCACGATGGCCGGCGCCGCGCCGGGCGCGCCGTACGGCTGCGCGGCCCCATCATCAATTTAGCGCAGGACTTGGTTTTGTGCTTGCCAGTACATTGTCCCCTACAGGCCAGGCGCTGCATGCGACACCCCTGACCAGGTGCGGTTCGCGCCACGGCGCTGCTATTGCAAACCACTTTGCGCTTTATCCTACAAAGCCTAGGCGCAGGCTGCTCAAGAAGCTGGTTTTTGTACAAAGCCCGTTTTCGTACAAGCCTCGGCTGCACAAGGAGCTCGATTTTATACAACGCCTAGGCGCAGGCTGTACAGGAAGAGAAAGCAATCCACAACGCCTTGGCGCAGGGGGCGGTGATGGCCGGGGGGTCGGCGGCGCACGGCGAGCGGCGGCGGCGCGGGCGCGGGCGCGAGCGAGGGGAAGGCGCCGCAGTGGATCTGGTGCGCGGACGTCACGATCGCGCTCTGGCGCTCCTGGCGGAAGATGTCGCGCAGGTCCACCACCGGCACCGCGCGCGCCGCGATCGCCGCGCCCAGCACCGAGCCCGGGCCAACCGGCGGCAGCTGGTCCGCGTCGCCTGCGCGCCGCGCGCGCAGGGGCCGGTTGAGGGTGTTTGAGACACCTGATAGCTGTATACATCAATCACTCGAGAGCCTGTGACCATTCAGCAGAGTGAGCACGGGAGTGAGCCAGCAGCACTCAATGCTTCTCGCTGATATCGCCTTATATGCATGGATACACCACTGCAAAATATCCACGCCAAACCACCAGGCCCAGCTGGCGCAGGCGCGCGCGCAGTTGTGCACCCAGCCGCGCCCGCGCTGCTCTCCCGCAAGGCAGCAGCACGCGCGGCCGGCCCGGCTGCTGCGCGAGGCTGTTTTTGGGGCTGTTTTCCGGGCATTTCCGGGCGCGCACCCACGAGCACCAGCTGGCAGGGGTGCGAGCGCGGCAGCGCGTCCAGCAGCGCCGCGCCCAGGCCCAGGTCCAGCATGCTGGCCTCGTCCACCTGCGCGCGCGGGGCCGCCGCGGCGTCCTGTCAACCCTGACCCTACCCTACCCTACCCTAACTCCGACACAGCCTGCCAGTGCTGAGCTGAGCACGTCTGCACTCCACGCTTGTTCTGCTCATGCTGACAGCGCATCCATCAGACAAAATCCTGGTCGCTGCACTTGCAATTGTCGGGGCAGGCTGCGGGCGGGGCGCGCCAGCACGGCGTCGGCCTCCAGCGGCGTGTCCGCGCAGTGCGTGAAGACGCCGGGCAGCAGGCCGCTGCCGGCGCGCTCGGCGCCCAGCGCGCCGCGCGACTGGTAGCCGAGCAGGCGGTGCACGGTCGTCGCGCGCGCGCCCTTTGTGTTGGCCGCCTCCTGCAGCCGCTGCGCCGCGCGGCCTGCGGCGCGCACAGATAGGGCAGATCGGCCAGGCAGCGCGGTGTGTGCCGGGCCAGCGGCATGTGCAGCTCACGCCGCCCAGGCGCGGCATTGGCGCGCAGCAGTCACGCGGGCGGCGCGCGGGGCGCAGGTGCACGGGCGCGCGGGCGGGGCGCACCGGTGGGCGCGGCCATGCACACGCGCTTGCCCATGGCGCGCCAGAGCTTGACGATGGTGCGCGTCGTGAACGTCTTGCCGCAGCCCGGCCCACCCGTGAGCACAAGCACGGGCGCCGCGCTCGCCTGCGCCACCGCGGCGCGCTGGCCCTCGCTCAGGCGCACCTCTGCGCGCGCGCGCGCTGCCGTCGGTCAGCACTGCATCGCGTCGCATGCAGTTTTAATTACACGCCGGACGGCCTTTCCAGTGCTTGCGCTGAGAGGACGCGGGGTGCAGGCCAAGCACTCTGGTTAATTTGCAGTCTCAGGCTGACTGATTCTGGCTGACTCTGGCTGATTTGCAGCGGCTGATCGCACAGCGCCGTGCGCACACCCCGCCCTCGCCAACCTGCCACGCGAGCGCGGGGGCAGTCAAGAGGCTACCTGGTGCACCGAGCGCTGGGAGGCCGCCCTCCAGCTGCGGACTGGCATAATTCGCACGACCGGGCGCGCGCCACATGCCGGCCGCACCTGGCAAACCTCCCAGTACTCATGCTCAATATGATATGGGACCATCAGACCCTAATCCTACCCTATACTCTCAGTATGCAACAAAGCTGCCCGGCGGTGGGGCGCGCCGGTCTCCTTCTCGTTGCGCGCGAGCCAGCGGCGCACGCGCGCCTCGTGCGCGTCTGGCATGCGCGAGGCCTGCGCCGCCAGGCGCGCCAGGCCCGCCGCCACGCGCGCCTCCGCGCCGTGCAGCTCCCCAATGTAGCAACGCGTGTCCGGCGGCCACTCGCCCGCGCCCGCCAGCGCGGGCGGCAGCGCGGGCAGCGGCGCGGGCAGCGCCGCCAGCGCGCGCGCGCCATCGGCGCCGGCGGGCAGGCCCGGCGCGTGCGCGGGCTCGAGGGCGGGCGCGGCCGCCTCGAGGCCGGCGGGCGCGGGCGCCGGCGCGAGCGCGGGCGCGGGCGCTGCCTGCCGCGCCGGGTTGTCCCACTTCGGGCCTGCGCATGCCAGGGCGCTGTATCAGCTCAGTTGCCCGACCGGGTCAGGCAGGGAGGCATGCGACGCGAGACTAACACGAACACACAGCGCGCTGCAGTACAACATAGCACGCCGAAGCTGCAGTGCCAGCAGGCCCACAGGTCCAAGACACCGGCGCGACGGCTTGCAAACAGGGGTGGACGCCCGCACCTGCACGCCTGCATCTGCACGAGAAACAGGCGCGCGGCAGCAAAGCCCGGCGAGCGGGGGCCTCACCTTAACCCTAAGCCTAAGCCCCCTTCTAAAGGGGGAGGGGGGACGCACAGCCGCGCGGGTTGGCGTCCCAGCCGGCCTTGATGTCGGCGGCGCGCTTGGGCCCGATGCTGTACACCTTCTTCTTCAGCAGGCGCTCGGCCGCGTCCCGGTGGTCCAGCAGCGCCGGCAGCCGCGCGCCGCACGCCTCCACGAGCTGACGCGCCTGCGCGCTCCCGCCACCCTCCGCTCGCGGCCTGGCGGACGCAGACCGGCGCCGAGGGCGGCCGCGCGACGACGCCGGAGGGCGTGACTGGTGCAGGCGGGGTGCACCCAAGAGACCCAGGCATGTCGCGGCGCGGCATGGACGGCGCTTTGGCGGGCGCAGGGAGCGCACCCGTATCTTGCCGACGCCAGGGACGCGGCGCGACACGTAGGCCTCCAGGCTTGCCGTCCACTCCGCCTGCGCAGCGCCCCCGGCGGCGTCCCCCGCCTGCCGCGCCGCCGCACATGCTTGCAGGGTCAGATGTAAGGATTAGGGTTCCACAGCATCCCCCGCCCTGCCGCATCGCTGCACATGCTTGCAGGCGCCTCTACCATCATCCTTTACTGACAGGCTGCTCAGCGCTCCACCGCTTGCGGTCAGCCAGATCAGCACGCGCATCAGCCAGGCAGGTCCCGCTGCCGGGCGGCGCTGCGAGGCGGCGGGGGTGCAGCGTCTGACGCCTCCCAACAGTAGCGCAGACCCTGGCGGCATCAATTGAGGCTGTGCCAGCATGGCCGGTGAGGACAGGGTCGCTCGCTGATGCTGCGGAGAGCATGCAGCATGGCCCATATGCGCTAGACCCCGTGCCAGAACTGCTGGACCCTATGGTGAATGAACTGGACCCTGCACCAGATGAGCTGGACCCTGCGCCAAAGCAGCTGGACCCTGAGCCAGATGAGCGGGACCCTGTGCCAGATGAGCTGGACCGGGGGCCACCTCCGGCAGTTGCAGCAGCTGACCGCCACAAGCGGCGGCGCCGCCGTCGCCGCCGCCGCGCCCGGCCGCGGCCGGCGCCGCCAGCGCCGGCACCGCGAGCGGCGCGACGGCCAGCGGCGCGCCGGGCCGCTCCAGCACCAGCTTGCCCTGCGCGGCCAGCGCGTGCGCCACCGCCGCCAGCGCGTCGCGGCTGTGCCAGGCCCGGCCTGCGCGCACGTCCACAAAACTGGGGACGCGCTCGAGCGCATCACGAGCGCTTCCCTAGTTTTACCTCAAGCCTAGCGCGATCAGTGACTCCACTTTCTACTACTGTGAGAGGAGCCGGGAACATGCTTTCGCATGCATGGAGAGCACCCTGGACGAGGCTGGGGAGGCCTGGTTCCTGGTGGTGCAGGTATCTGAGCAGCGCAGCATGCACTGCCGGCCCAGGGCCCACGCCGCCGCGGCGCGCAGCGCAACGCAGCAGAGCCAGCGCGGGATGCCCAAGCGGTCGGCCTGTGCAGCAGCGCAGGCGCATCTGAAACCAGTCCCTGGTCCGTGCAGCAGCGCGCCTGTGGAGCCCATCAGGCGCTCGGTCTGCGTGGCCAGCGTGGCCCAGGGCAGGTACGAGTGGCCCGACTTGGCGGCCGCCAGCTGCAGCGTGTGCAGCAGCGCGAGTGCGGCGCGGCTGGGCAGGTCGGCCGGCGAGCCGAGCGCGGCCGCCAGGCCCTCTGCCAGCCGCCAGCCGCCGCCCGGCGCCTCGGCGAGCGCCGAGTACCTGCGGCGCCCCGGCGCGCCTCAATGCCTTGGGGGTGCAGGCAGGACCCCCGCAACAGCTTGGGCTCGCTGCCGTGCGCCGGCTCCGCGCGGCACGTCGACAAGCGCCGAGTGCCACCAGCAGCGGAGCCAGCCTCGTGTCGCCACGATACCTTGAAGCTATTGACTCGCACATCACAAGCATTAAGTTTCCACAGAAATGAATGCAGCAGTGCACAGCTGGAGGCCTGTAACGCGAGGGAACAGCTTGACGCAGGCACGCAGTGCGCGAGCGCGGTGCCCAAGGCGGCGGGCGCACGGGTCCTGGCGCATCCTCGCCTCGGTGTCGCCGCCGAACCACAGCGCCAGGCGCGTGGCCAGCCGCCCGCCGATGCCGTGGCTCTCCAGGAAGGCGCGCGCGTCGCGCGAGCCTGCGCGGCCGCCGACGAGCTCGGGACCACGCCTGTATCATGTCGTGTCGTGGCACGCCATCTCCCGCTCCTGTCACCATGCTGCATCGCCTCTCCCTTTAAAAGCTCCTTTCTGACTGCTTCCTTCCTCACCGCCGTCTGCACAGTTTACATAACTCACTTCCATGAAAAGCGTTCGTCCCCGCTTTGCCAGCATTCGGTCATGATCGCGCTCAGGGTGCGTGCGGCGCGGCCGGCCACGGACCCCCAGGCAGCGCGCGCGCACCGCGGTTGGCATCCCAAGCGACCTTGATGCGGGCGGCCTGCGCGGCGCCGATGCCCGGCACGCGCGCGAGCGCGGCCGCCGCGCCCTTGCCGTCCAGCACCTCCATCACGCCGTCGCCGTATTGCTGCACTAAGCGCTCTGCTGTCTTGGGGCCCACGCCTGCGCACGCGGGGCGCGAGGGCTCGAGCGCGCGTGCAGCGAAGCGCTTGCCTGCCTCACAGTGACTCACAGGCTCCGCGCTGCTTGGCCAGGGGTGGCGCCATAAGGTGGCGCGGGTCTGCCTTGCGCCGCAGTATGCCAGCCTTCTGCCGTAAAATGTTCGGTCCTGACGAATGAGACAGCTCCATTTGCAGGTGTTTGCAACTGCAGAGGCCGGGGCATCGACGTTGTTTCGTACGGGGTGCGCAACAGGGACCCGTGCAGGGGCGCAAGCATGCGCGCACCTGGCAGCGCGCTGCCGGCGAGGTAGGCGGCGAGCGCCTCGCGTGACTGCGGCGCGATCTCCTCGCAGCGCGCCGCGCGCAGCTGCACGCCAAACTTCTCATGCGCGCCCCACGCGCCCGCAAAGCGCAGCGTTTGCCCAACGGCCGCATGCGGCAGCGCGCCCACCACCGTGATGGTCCCGTGCTTGGCGCCTGCGCGGCCAGCCCGGCTCGACGCCGGCCTATCACTGTCCCCTTTAAAGCCATTCCTCGCCCTATTCCTATCCTTCGCGAGGCAACACGAAGGAGGCAGACCGCAGGGCTGCAGCAAGCGCGCCGCTCGACCCTTCCAGAGGCGCCGGGGGCACCCTAGAACAGCGCCCCGGGCAGCGGCTGCGCGCACCGGCAGAGCGCCGCGCGCGGCCGCCCGCCTTGGCGGGCGGCGCGGCGGGCGGCGCGGCCGCGGCCGCGGCCGCGAGCGCGGGCGGCAGGCCGGTCGCGTGCGCGACCTTGACTTGCAGCACGGTGTAGCCGGTGTCGTCGGCGCGGAACGTCACGCGCTGCACGCTGCCCTCCACCAGCCCGCCGCCCGCCTGCACCAGGCTCTCCTGCTGCGCGCCCACCTGCGGCGCGGCGCCCGCCCCCATGACCGCCATGACTGCCATGACTGCCATGCTTGCCACGCTTGCCGTAATCGTCATGACTGACGCCAAGGGAGCCCCCCCGAGCACAAACGCTGGGAGGGTCAAGCGTCATGCCATGATGCCACAGACCCTCTGCCTCGGCTGAGCCGCCACACCGCCGTCGTCCTGTGGCGGCGGGGGCGGCGCTGCACGACCCCAGGACGGCACGCCAGGACAGCGCTTTCCAGCTGCGCGCACGGCAGCTGACGACCACGAGATCTTGCAGGCACCCCTCGCTTGCGCCTGCGGTTCTGAGCAGCCGCGCGGCGCCCGGAACAGACACTCAGCCGAAATGGATAGCCGCGGGGCGCGCCCGCTCGGCAGGCACGGTACCCGACGTGTCGCTCAAAAAGTCCATGCCGGGCTCCGCGGGCGCGGCCGCCGGCGCGGCCTGCGCGGCCGCAGCCGGTGCGCTCCGGTGCGGCAGCGCGCTACCGTACAGCGGGGCGACGACCGCGGGCGCGGGCGGCAGCGGGGGCGCCTGCGCAGCCTCCAGCTCCTCCGCGACCAGGACCTACGCGGCACAGGCTTTCAGCCCTAGCCCAGCCGCCCGCGCTGCTGGCAGGCGCGGCCGCAGCGGCGCGAGCGCGAATTTGCAGGAGGTGCACAGGAGGAGCAGCGTCCTCCTCTTATTCAGGCCCCGTCCGCAGCGCAACAGTTGGCAATCGCGCTGGCAAGCCCGCCCGCCGCAAGCAGCCACAAGTAAAGCGGCGCGGGCCCGTACCGCAACGCGGCTGCTGCTGTCCCGGCGGCCCGGGCGCAGTGGCGCGGGCCCGCGGCCCTGAGCCGGCGGGCGGGACGCGCGCAGCGGCTGCGGCGGCGCCGCCGCCGGCGCTCCGGCGCTCGGGGCGGAGCCCAGCGCGCGGTCGCCACCGCCCCGCGCACCCGCGCGCCCCGGCGCATGCCGCGCTTTCCCGCCGCCCCTGGCTGCGGCGGGCAGGGCGCCGCTGTGCTCGCTGCGCGGGCCGGCCAGGGCGTGCAGGCGCCGGGAGGTGTCGCAGGCGCGGCGCCACTCGGTCAGCGCGGCGCCCGGCAGCCGCATCCACAGGCTGCGCTGCTGCAGCAGCGCGCGCCTGTGCGGACCAAGGCCTGACGCTGGAATGCTGTGCCGCCGCAGGCGCTTCAGCCGGTCCCAGACGTCGGCTGGAAGGCCGCCCGCCTGCTGGGGCGGCGCGCCGGCCCGCGCTGCGCCGGCCCGGCCCATGCTGCAGAGCTGCAGGCCGAAAATGTTCGGAGACGCGCTGCCGGCGCCGGCCGCTTCTAGGCGCGGGGCTGCTGCTGATTGCACCGCCTCACACCATCGCACGAGCTGGCGCAGCCTCCTCATATAACCTGGCCGCGCCCGCCGCCGGCATGGAGCGCGCCGGCGCGCAATCAGGCCGCCTCCAGCTGCGTGCGGCCCTGCGTGCCGCGCACGCGCCCCTCCTCGCGTCCAGCGCCAGCGGAACCCCTTGCGGCGCGTTTGACGGTGCCGTCGCGGCGTCACGCCTGCCGGCTGGCACCTTGCGCCGGAAGCTCCAAAGCACACGTCAGGACGTCCAGTGTGAGCTGTGCAGGCCTCCTGTGCTTTAGCACCTAGGTGAGCACTGGCCTGTCAGGCTCACTGCTCCTGCAGGGTCTCCACTAACCGGCTTGCCCCGCAAGGGATTTTCCTTGGGAGGTGGCGTGCCGTGCTGCCTGTTCTTGACTTTCTAGCTGTGGATGGCTTGGTGCCATCTCACCAGCCAGTGCTTGGCAGGAGTGGTCACACACTGCCGAGAAGAGCCCTGCCGTGCACAGTGCAGACGGCAGGCCACCTGCGCCATGGCGGGTGGAGCGGTGGACGCCGGTGCTGGCAAGCGCCAGCGCCTTGCTGAGATGTACAAGCAATACAAGCAGGAGAGCTTCCCAGAGGTAGAACGTGCGCGCTCAGCCGCTCTTAACGAATGATGTACAATGTTTGCAAGCGCGTGCTCTCAGCACCAGTGCTGCCTGCGCAGGGCAGAGATGTGAGCAGCAGCGAGCTGCACAAGTTGCTCCACGAGCAGCCCGGCAGCCTTGCGCTTGTCGACACGCGCACCAAGCCTGAAACAGATGTCTCTATGATACCAGGTGCCCCCGTGTGCTAGTAAATCCCCTGTGTCCCTTGCCGTCCACACTCGTCGTAATGCAGCGCAGACACCTTGTTGCAGGAGCCATGACGCTCTCTGACTTTGAGGAGCGCAAGCGCGAGCTGCTGGGAACGAAGAAGATAGTGGCGTACTGGTGGGCCCCGGTCTGACCACTCCACTGCTGGTAAAACTGGCTGCAACTTTTCCACTACGACAGACAGTGCTTGTTGCACAGCACCGTGGGCCTCCGAAGCGGGAAGTATGCGGAGGAGCTGAGGAGAGAGGGCGCGGACGCGAGCAACCTCGCGGGCAGCATACTCGCTTGGGTGTGCGCGGCCGCACCCCCCTCTCTAGGTCACGCATCCTGCAGTGTCCTATGACCTGAAAGTCATGTGGAGTGAACACATTGTGACGGTCAAATTTTGTAAGGTGAACACCGTTGCGCAGCTATCAGTTGCTGCGGGTGGCGCAGACGCAGGACGGGTACCCGCTCGCGGACGGCATGACGGGCGCGCCGACGCAGCGCGTCCACGTCTATGCGGACAAATGGGCACTGCAGGGCGATGGCTACGAGCCGGTCACCTTTTCCAAGGGCCGGTGAGGGCCCGCGCAGGCATTAGCATGCATGCATGCCGCTCTCCACTCGTGCATGCTGCACTGATTCTGAACGCTCATGCATGCATGACTGCCTGTGCGCATGACCTGATCTGCCATGTTTGCTTGCAGAGGAGCCCTGGCGGCGGTGCAGTTCATGCTGCCGCGCTGGCTGCGCGGGGGGTAGCGCAACGCATGTGCGGAGTCTCTATAGGCAACTTCCAACTGTTCATAGATATTGTGCACGTGTTCCTAGCTTTATGCATGTATGCTAGCTACAGTGCATGTGTAGCTATAGTGCATGTGACTGTTCCTAGCTGTAATACTCGTAGCGCAGCGCCTGTATCATAATGAGCTGGGATGCAATCAAGTTGTAAGAGGTGTGTACTGTCATGTTTGCTCATGGACCTGCACACTGATGTCGACAATCCAGCAGGAAAGCAGGCAAAAGCATCAGCTCTACTCAGAATCAGCTCTACTCATCTCCAGCAGCACAGTGCGGAGCAACAAGCAAGGCAACGAGAGGCGATGAGGCGCGGACAGCTCGCACCAAAGGAGCCAGTGCAAACCACATTCCACCTCATCGCTTCACAGAACAGTGGAGTGTGGACGGGCGGAACACCAGACATATGGTTGCGCGCTGCGGTTGCACGAGGCCACTGCCCCAGGCACGATCCTCCCCACTCCAATGCTGCTCTAATGGACACTGTCTTCCCACTCCGACGCCGCTCTACGGAAACCAAACTGCCAGGCATCAGGCCTCCTGCCTGAACACCAGCGTCGTCTGGCCAGGCATGTTGATCCAGAGCTTGCCGTCGTGCGAGTGCAGCACGCCCTCCGCGTTGGTCCGCGCGCCCTCCCAGCCGCCGTACGCGGCGTCCTGCGCGCCGCGGCCGCCCGCGCTCGCGCGGCCCGAGCTTGCCATGGCCGGCAAAGTGCGGATGAGCTGTCGTGCCTCCCGCTAGCGTGAGATGCATTGGCGTGTTAGGTGCATCGGGCGTGCGGGCGGCCGTGCGCGCCTGCGAGCTGAAGACCTCGGTGAAGGAGCCGCCGCCCACCCAGCAGCCGTACTCGCCGCCCTGCGGCGATGCTGCCGAGTCGGGCTCGTCTCCAGCAGCAGGGTGCCGAGCAGCAGGCAGCGTCTCCGGCAACACGACAGCAGCACGCTGATATTTTCTGCGGCGGACTGGCAAGTGTGTTTCTCTTCAAATACGTGAAAAGAATTTACAGAAAGTTTGAGCTTCTGCCTTGCCTGGAAGCTGCTGCGGCCGGCGTTGACGACGGTGACGATCCGCTCAGTGCCGTCAGTGCGCTCAAAGGCCATCACGCCGTTTGGGCGGTCCTGCAACCACCACATGATGTTGGCCAGTTGCCGGCCAGCAGTGCCCCGGGCACACTGCGATCCGAGCCATGCTGCAGGCTGCACGCATGTGTCACAGAGGGCGAGACAAGCTGACCTGCGCACACAGCGACCAGGCACGCCACAGGCCCGCGCGCGGCGCGCGCCCGCCGCACGGGCGCGCATCAGGCTCCGCACCTCGTGCAGGACGGCGACGCCGCCGCGGCGCAGCGCGGGGAAGCGGCGCCGCAGCGCATTGGCGTTGCGGAACAGCGCCAGCATCTGGCGCCCGATCTCGTCCGCGGCCTGGTCCCACTGCAGGCGGTGCCACTCGTCCGTGTTCCTGGCGCGCGCGTGTGCGCGCCATGTCAGCGGGGCAGGCGCAGCCAGCCAGCCGGGAGCGCGCACCCCGCGCCCTCCTTGGCTGCATGCCAGGCACACGGGTGGTCAGCGCATGCGGGCACTGCACGGGTGCCCATCGCCGACGTGCAGGCCCATGAAGACGGTGCATGGAACAAGGTTGAGGCAGTTGCAGCAGCGCGACTCTACATGCAAGGGACCTCTGCCCAAAAGACCCTACCGTACCCTACATGACACAGGCGGCCGTGCGGGCGGCCGGCGCACCACCAGCCGCTCTGCGCGAACTCGGTGCCCATGAAGACCATGGGCAGGCCGGCCGAAGCGACGTTGGCCGTGTACCAGAGACGTGCGGACGCGCGCGCGTGCGGGTCACCGCGGCCGCCGCCGTACTGGTCCACCGCGTAGCGATGCTGCCCGCCGATGTAGGCGTAGTCCTCGTACCACGCGCCGCCCTTGGCGCAGCCCACCTGCGGCGCCGGGCGCGCTCCGTTGGGCCCTGCACAGTGCGGTGGCCCAGCAGAGTTCATGCTCCAAAGCAGCCCGGCCATCGTGCTGTAAGGCCCAGCAAACGCGCAAATCGATTTGCAGACAGTTGGGGGTGGGCGGGCACACGCCACACACTCCAAATCTTAGAAGGCCGCCACAGAGCACTCTGTGACATGTCAGAGGGCATGCGCACGACAGAACCAGCGAGCACCAAGCCAACCAGTTACAGTCCGGATCGCCGCGTCGCAACGCCGCCCCCGCCTGACAGGCAGACGGACATGCCCTGTATGGGCTCAGGTTTGAAGTTGAGCAGGGTGCACCAGGCGCCCCGCCGGCGCGCCTGGTCGTGCGAGCCCAGCAGGTACTTGATGCACTGCGTGGGCGCCGTGAAGCCGTAGTGCAGGCCCATGACCGTGCGCAGCCGCGGCAGATTCCAGCCCTCCGCCCAGTCGCCTGGCGGCGCGCGGGGCCGCGGCCCTCGCTGCAGCCTTGCCGACCGCCCAGCAGTGAGCAGGGGGCGCTCGTGAGAAGCGCAGGCCGCTTGCTGCAGATTGGGTAGGGTGTTGCTGCCCCTGTGCGGTTGACGTGAGGTCCGTTTCTGTGCAGTTACAATTGCTTCGTAGTCGAGCGCATCACGTCAGATTAATGCTGTCACACCACTCCGGTGTGCACCCGCCCGCAGGCCGCGGCGAGCGCGCACCGCCGCCGTGGTGCCCGCGCCCGAGCGCGCGGTGCTGCTGGATGATGTCGAAGTAGCCGCTGTGGACCCAGACAGAGTCGAAGCCCAGCTCGTGCACCGACATTGGGTTCTCCGGCGTCACCTGCTCCGCAGTGACACAGTTTGTCAGGAGATAGGTGGTTGGCCGGGTGATGGGTGCCAAAGCCAGGGGCCCTTGCTTGGGGTCCAGGGATGTGTCTCCCACACTGGCCGCAGCTGTGCGCCGCTGCACCAACTGGTAAACTGCCGCCATGCCAAGACATGCAGATCTTGCGCACATGCTGCACCCCAAACAATAACGCAGCACTGCAGGCATACCTGATCTCCACGCAAGTACAGGGCCTACCATGGGTTATGCCTACCCTACTGACAGCTTGGAAAAACTGAGCCCTGGAGGGCGCGCGCGCGCTCGGCAGTGAGGATGCGGCCGGGGAAGCGCTCGCGCATTGCCCAGGTCAGTGCCTACCACCAGTAGCCCTACTGAAACTCCAACCACAACTGGGACATCCTAAACCCCGGAGCGCGCGCGCGCGCCTCGGCGGTGAGGATGTGCCCGGGGAAGCGCTCGCGCAGCGCCCAGGTCAGCGCCTGCACCGTCTGCGGCGGCAGGTCATTCGCGGAGTCGAAGCGCAGGCCGTCCATGCGGAAGGCGCCCAGCCATGATGCGCACGCGTCGCGCAGCATGTCGGTCACCTCGCGCTTCCAGAACGCAAAGTTGCGCCCCTGCCGCCGCGCCGGCAGGCCGTCAGACTGAGCCGGCGCGCCGGCGGCCTGCCGGCGCAGGAACTTGGCTGCGGCGTGTGCGGCGCGCCGGACGGCCGCGGGCGCACGGCGCGGCGACAGGCGTGGACGCAGTGCAGGCGGGCCTGCGCCGTCCGCCTGGGCAAGGGCGGCTTGGCAATCCCATGGCACTCCCTGCAGGGGCGAAATGGAAAGGAGGCGCGCCGACGCACGCCAGGGCGCGCGCGTGGGAGGGAGGCTGATGTCTCCGCCGCGCGCGCACCCAGGTGGTGTCGGGCGCGTGCTCGTGGTAGATGCCGCCGTGCGCGAAGCCGGGGGCCCAGCCGTCGTACTCCCACAGCTCGTTGCCCTCCGGCGCGCCGTGGTGCAGCACCTGCGCGCGCGCTGCCCGCATGGCCGGGCGCCTGAAGGCACCCTTAGGGGCGCGTGCGGGGCCGCCTGGCATGTCCCGAGCCCAGGCAGCACCTGCGCTTTGCATGTTCTCATGAGCTCCGTACCCAGGTACCTGGAGGAAGACTGCGGGGCTGTCTGACGCATGTCGAGCCAGTGCCGGGTGCAGCGGGTTGCCAGGTGCTGGCCTACAATGCACATTCCTCATTCCTCAATGCCACAGCAGGTCACAGGGCGTGGTGAAAAATCGAGCCACAGCAGGTGCCAGGGTGGGGTGGGTGACGAGCGTGGAGAATAGGGTTCTGCGCACCACATCCAGGATGACCGCCAGGCCCAGCCCGTGCGCGGCGTCCACGAGCGCGCGCAGCTGGTCCGGCGTCCCGTACGCGCCGTGCACCGCCAGCAGCTGCGCGCGCGGGGGTTGGGTTACAATTTAGGTTCGGGGTCATGCAGCTCCAGGCGCGCCCGCCAGTCAGCCGTCTTGGATGCAGCACTGCTCGAGGCGCTCTGCCGCTGTCGGCGGGTGCGGCGCGGCGGCTGGGGCAACCTGGACCGGATTGCGGGTCACCGCCACGGAATGGCTCGAGAGCGCGCGAGCGCGGAAGGGCGCGGCGGCGCCGCGCTGCGCAGCCCGCTGCGAACGGCGTGCGTGCTGCGGAGGCGCCGGGGCGTGTGCTGCCTGGGCCGCTCCGGCCGCGCTCCAGACAGGCACGCGCAGAGCCTGGGTTCGCCCTCTGGCTTCCGGGCAGACCAGGCACATGGAGCGCATCGCGCGCGCGCTGCGCCCGGCGGGGCTGTGATGGGGTTAGGGTTAGGGTCTGAGCCAATTCTGGCCGAGGGGCGGGCGCGCCTGGCGTGGGTTGTACCCCCAGGCATCGCTGTGCTCGGTGACGGGCATGAGCTGCACGGCGGTGAAGCCCGCGCCGGCCACGTGCGCCAGCCGGCCCGCTGCCGCCTCAAACGTGCCCTCCGGCGTGAAGCTGCCCACGTGCATCTGCCGCCCGTCGCGCGCGCCGCCTCAGGTGGCCCCCCGCCGAGCCGGACAGTCGGGCCGTGAAGCTGGGACCGCATCTCGCAGCCCGGTCCCGCGCCGCCGGCCGCGCAGGGAGAGCACGGCGCAAAGGCAGGGACGAGGCCTGGCTCGACGGCGCTGGCTCACCCAATCTGCTTTGCACAGTGGTTGAAGTGGTCAACGGTACAAGGGGGGAGCGGGCTGGCGGGCAGGCGCCTCATAGATGATGTACTCGTCGAAGGGCGGCGGCTCCCATGCCGGATGGCGCCAGGCGAACGCGGCCGCGTCGTCCGCGAAGCACCATGCCGAGTCAAAGTCGGTGTGCCGCGCGTACGGGTCGCGCCGCGGCGGCAGCGCCTCGCCGCCCTCGCCCTCCAGCAGCACGCGGTACGCCGCGCCCGCCGCCAGCGCGCCTGCGCATCTCAGGATGCGCTTCTCAGGATGCTACCGTGCTGCAACTGAGCCGGCAGCCGGCGCCCGGCGCCGCCGCTGGCGGGCACCGTGCAGGGTCGGCAGCCTGCGCCGCCCGCCTTGGCTGATGGAGCCTGTGGACCCCGGGCCCGTGCATCCGCCCCCTTTCACGCAAGCATTTTCAGGCTGGCGATGCATGCATGCGGCTGGGTTCGCCGCCCGGCCGGAATGCCACGCAGGCAGCGCATGTCCAGCGGAGCACGTCAGATTCAATCCATCAGGTTACGCCTCTGGCATTGTGCCGCACCGGGCGCAAAGCGCGCCGCCCAGGTGTCGCCGCTGCGCGCCAGCGGCAGCACGCCGCCGCCGCGGACCTCCAGCGCCGCCGAGCGCGCGTGCGGCGCCCACACGCGGAAGGACGCGCCGCCGCCGTCCGCGCCGGCATGCAGCGTCAGGCCCATGGCTGCCGCAGCCGCGTCCGCCGGCGCGGGCCGCTCCGCGGGCTCCGCGGTGGCCTGGCGCCCGCAGAGGCAGGACCTGGCACACTTGCTGCACACCGCAGCCTGCGTTGTGCAGTCACGGCTGCTCCGGCTTGCGGGCCCCACATGGGCTGTCAGGCTGCTTCAGGCCGCTCAGGCTTGCAGGGCCCCCACGGGGCTGGCAGGCGGCTCCAGGCCTTCAGCGCGCTTCTTCCGGCGCGCCAGGCGCCCGCAAACACCTGGAGCTAGGCAGGCTGCAGCACCCCCTGCAGGCGTGTAAGCCGAAAGGGGGCCAGGTGAGGCAGCCGCGCCGGTGCCAAGGTCACGCCCGCAGCGGCCGCACCGTCGCGGCGCGGCTGGGCGCCTCGGCCCTGCACGCGAGCGGCCGGGCTGGTGCGGCCGGCGCAGCGGGGCTGCCGCTGTGCAGCCGCGGCTGGGCTGACCTCGGGCGCGCCATGCCCCACGGCACGGCCAGCGGCAGGCAGGCTCCGCAGGGGCTGGCCCGCGCGGGCGCCACACACCAGGACGCAGCCGCGGAGGCAGCCATGGCCTGGCAGGCGTGCACTGCTTGGCTCAGAAAGTGCTGGCTGGTTTCTCAGCAGAAAGTTTCCTCAACAGCCAGGAGCAGCGTGCCACGAGCTCGCACATGCAATCAAGCAAGCAATGCACGTAGCGGCTGACGCACCAGCCAAAGCCAGTGTTGACAGTCAAGGAGAAGTCAGGCGCTGTTCGCCCGCCCTGCCTTCCCGTCCACGTCTGAGAAGCCAAGTGCGTGCAGCTCTCGCGACCTCTTCCCGACGCGTTGAGAGACTTCAGCGCCGTGCGCCGCGCATGCTGTGTTGCTTCTGAAGCACTCCAGTCCCTGCAGGTCCCCTTCGTACCATCAAGTCCTTCCTTGGCTCTGCCCACCGCTTGATTTCCACAACCCTCCAGCACTGAGATTCGCTGAGGACCTCGCTTGGAGGCCCAGCAGTGCTGGGCCAGCACAGCAAAACAGGCCTCCTGCGCGCCAGCTGCCTGCTGTGCTGCCTCCGCGCAAACGCCGGGCGGGCATGCACGCCTGAGCGTGACCTGGTGATGGGCCAGCCCAACTACACACGTGATGATCCACCAGCAGGACACAGAGCTGCTCTTTCTGCCCACAGAGGTGTGGCTGCGCTGCGTGTGGCAGGCCTCTGACTTGCTGCATCTTCACAATCTATGCAACAAGATGGCGATGGGGTGCGCGCGCAGCTGGCATTCTTTGCCGAGGACGAACTGATTGAGATCGTGCCCAACTTTCAACTGCGCGACCTGGTCAATGACCACATGCTGGTTATTGATGCGGTGAGGCGCGGCACGGGGCTGCCGCTGCATGCTCTGCCAGTTGCTGTTCCACCCAGCACCTGAACACCTTGCCGCGCGCGTGCAGGGCACGTTCGGGCCGTTCAGGCCAAACTCAGGTACACAGGTGCCAATCTGGATGGCGCTGATGCTGCACCGGCGGCGAAAGTGCCGCATAAACCCGCCCGCGTGGCTGACTCCGGCCCACCTCGAAGGTGAGCGTGCCCGCCGCGCAACCTGCCACACCACCGTGCTTGAAGCAGCCTGGGCCACACAGGGCACCAGGGCAATTCCGCCGGGCGCTGATTCAAGACATGGCCCGGAACTCAGCTCGCGCCGAAGCTGTATGCATGGGCAGTGCTTCACGTTGCTCCCAGCTGAGCAAGGCATGCAGCGTTTGCACCAGTGGTCCGCCTGGCGACCCATATAAGGGTTGAACGGTGTGAGAGCTGCCTGCGGGCTGTTTCTGGGCACAGGCGTGCTGGCGGCGGACCGCCGCACGGGCGACGTGTTCGAGGAGCTGCCGTTCCACTACCTGGAGATTGCGCACCTGCTCTTCACGCACGCCAAGGACTCGTTCGGCGCGGATCTGCAGCAGGCGCGGCTGCGCGCCCGCGGGAATGGGGACAAGGACTGCGGGGAGGCTGCGTGGTGCTGTCCAGGCTGCCGCGCGCCGGTGGGCGCGGGCGCCCGGCGCAAAGCCGTCCAAGCATGTGTGGCGGCTGCTCTGGACCCGACAGCTTGGCCGCCGCTCCTGCGCGCCTGCCGCCCGGGGGCGCGCAGCGCGCGGCAGCGGGCGCCGGTGCGGCCCGTGCCAGCGCGGGGTTAGCCGCGTGAGCACCGGCTGCGCCGCGAGCTCGGAGACGGGAGGAGAGGCGTGTGGCCTGCGGGCACAGCACCGCGTGACCTGACCCCGGCAAACCTGTACCGCGCAGGGCGCCAGCAAGCGCGCGCCGGGCGGCGCAGGTGCGCGACCTGCTGGACGAGCTGGCGCGCGTGCGGCGCAACAAGGTGCAGGCCGGGCTGCGCGAGCTGGCGGGCGCGCTGTCGGTCGTCAAGCTGACCAACCTGGCCTGCATGGAGGTCAACACGATCCGGCCCTTCTTCCAGGCCGCGCTGGACCGCTTCTTCCGCCTGCGCGCGGTGCGCGCGCGCCCGGGCTCACCAGCGGGGGGCGCAGGCACCCCGCGCCCCCCTCACGCCCCCCCTCACCCCTCACGCCTGGGGGCGCAGAAGGGCGCGCGCACTCTTCCTTTCCTTTACCCGAGCCTTTCCTTTCCTTCCCTGCCCCGCAGACCCGGCGCGCGCCCGCGCGCCGCGCGCGCGGCCCGGGCAGCCTGCGTGCGCAGCGCACGCTTGTCACCATGCCCTACACCTTGCGGCTTCAACCAGCCGCGCTGTGCGCCAGGCTCCACGGGCTGTGCACGGTGGCCGCAGCGGGTGAGCGCGGCGGGGCTGTGCGCGCGCAGCTGGACCCCGACAGGCAGGACGCGGCTGACCTGGGGCCCCCGGATGCGCGGCCGTAGTCGGCGCGGCAGCTGCCGCATGCTGGCTGAGCGTGCGCGCTGGCCGTCGGCGCACCGGTCGGCGCGTGGCTGGTGGTGCGGAGATAGGGCCGCGCATGCTGCATGGCATGAGCTGCGCTGGCCGCATGCAGGGAGGTGGCAGGCAGAAGTTTTGTTTGTGTGCTCTGTCTGCCGCAGATTGTGCGCGCTTGGGGCCTTCGTGCTGGGGAACTCTCTGTCGATCATCCTCCTGTGTGCAAAGCTGGACTGACTGGGTCAAAATTCCCCCCGGGAATCGGCCTTGTGCATGTGCTCGCTTGTCGTTTGTGCCAATGTGAGGCATCTGTGACAGCAGGTGCTGCCGGATGCGTTTCTGCATCTGCTCATGCGCCTGTGAGTGAATGAATGTTGCAAGCCTGTATTGCCTGTACATGCAAGCCTAGCTGGCTAGGGCTGCTTCGGCGGCCCGCACAACAGGTACCACATGATCTAAGAGTGCGGCCTTCGTTTCATCATGAAGCCATGTGTGCTCTTTTTCCGCATCGTATTGCAAGCTTGCTGAGACATTTGGTCCGCATAGCAGCAGGCAGCGACTTGCGTTCCTGCCAATAGCACAGGCTTGTTAAATATTCACACATCTGCAGCGGTACATGCACGGAGTACATGCAAGCAACGTAATGCAAGTGTGGTGGGCCATGGCAGCCGGAAGATTGAAATCACACCGATTTGGACACACCGTCTCATCGCAGTGCTAGCTGCAGCACCGAGCTCCCCGCCCTAAACCTGCCAGAGGCCCTACGTTTTCATTGTGAGCGCAGTTGCAAAGCACCTGAAAAAAGCGGTGAAGAGAGCCAGGGCAGCCGTTTATGGCAAGCTATCAGCAAGGCCCTGCCGTGCGTGCGCATGACGCCGTGCATTAGCCTGGCGCGGATCCCGGAGAAGGAGGAGGGGTACTGGGCCGGCGAGGAGGACAACGACGCGCTGCTGGCAAAGCACACCAAGGTGCTCCTGCGCACGCGTGGTGCGCGCTACAGAGTAGCGCAGCGCGGCCTTTCGAGGTGACACGTTCTCGTGGGTGCCAACTCTGCGCAGGTCCGCGTCGTGGGCAACAACCGCACGAGGGCGGGATTGGTTGGCCAGGTCGGTATCGTGAAGCGCGCGGTGGGCCTGGGTGAGCCCCCCGTCGCTGCGCATGCGCACTCAGCGCGTTGCACGCAGCTGCCCTCGCGAGGCAGGTGAAATTTTCACTGCCCGCAGGCGGGTGGCACTGGCTGCGGCTCGCGTCAGGTGAGGCTGAGCGCGGCCGGTGTTTGCTGCCAACAAGGTTGCGAAATTGAGGTTGGCGTCCTTGTGCTGCGCGCGTCAGCACAGGGCCGACCAGCCACTCTCTCGGCGTGTGCAGGCGAGGAGGCGCGACTGCAGCGCAACGCGCTGCGCGTGCTGCAGCTTCCGCAGGGAGATGAGCTGGTATGCGCGCTACCGGCCTCTTCTGTACAGATGGCTGTGTGAGTATCACATGCAAGCACGGCAACTCAACCGCACGGGGCGCAGGAGGTGTCTGAGCCGGAGGAGGCGGGCGACCTGGGCCAGACCCGCGTGGGTGCGCGCATTGCGCAGCGGATTGGCACATGCCCCGCTCACTCTTTGCAGGTGGCTGCTGTGGACAGTGGGTGGCAACGAGTCAGCACCGCTGCCGGGGAGCTGTCCGTGACTTTCGAAAGCCAACCCCGCGGAACCCACCCGTGCCTGGTACTCCTCGCAGTCCGAGCTTCTCGTCAAGTCCTTGCGCCGCTGCGCAGTGACAGGCGCTGCGCCGCACCTTCGCGTCAGGAGGCAGCAGCCCTTGGAGCGAGCGCACTCGTCCGGTGCGCTCTTGGACGCTGGCCAGTCTGCACTGGCGATCATTCCCAGCCCTGCCGCTGACGCCTGACCAGGGCACTGCACAGAGGACAACCCCTGCGAACGGCGCCCGACGCGGCTCCACCAGCAGGTGCGCACCTGCCTCCGAGCCAGGACTCTGTTGCTGAGCAGTTGGGCACCTTTGTGCGGCATGCGTAAGCAGCTGTCCTGCCTCGACAGCGGATAGACTTCTCGAAGCTGGCCGTGGGCTCGCTGAAGCGCTACCGGCAGTTTTATGAGGACGAGATGCCCGAGCTGGGCCCGGCGGCCAGCAGGGAGCACCTGGCGCAGGCAGTAGGACGCCACTTCATGCGCCAGGTGCTTGTTATTGTGCACCATAGCCTTCTGTGGCAAGCTTTGCACCTGGCTGCGTTGCCGTGCCAAGGACAATGTTTGCAGGCGTCTGTGGCAAGCCTTGCACCTGGCTGCTGTGAAATGCTTAAAACCGTGTTTGACAGTGCGCGAGTCCTGACAGCGTTGCGGAGCGGTGCAGGTCGTCGACGAGCGCACTGTAATTGCTGACTTCTTTGCTGCTGTCCGGGTGCATGCTGCCAAGCGGCGCCGCATGTGAAGTGCCTGCATGGAGCGCCTCTGTGCGGGGGGCCGCATGCATGCGTGCATGCGTCCCCGCTCCCCCTTTTGTCATGAAGAAGGCTACAGTTCATGCGGCTCGCTCTTTTGGGCAGGGACATGGCACCTTGCGCAGGGTGTGGGCCAGTTGAACTGCGGTGCTGCAGCAGCTGCGAATGCTTTTTGGGACATCAATGGCCTTGAATCTGGGCTGCATGGTCGCTAACAGGTGCTGTCCTGAGGCAGCCAACGGTCTGCTTGGCAGCTCGTGTCCTTGCCGGACGAGCAGCGTGTACACTACCCCGGCCACAGCAGCAAACAGCTTTTAGTGGGACCTTTGGTCATCTCCATGCATGTATTGCTCCGTTCGGTGCTAAACTTGATCCTAGTGTTTTATTGCTTGCATGGCCTATTGACATGTCGCGCTGCGAAGCAGGCGCTGTGCTCTCTCGCGTATGAACATGCAGCGCATGGCAAATGACTAGGTGGCCAGCTGTACGCGGTCCCTTGTGGCAGGCTTGCATGATCCTGCTGAATGTGGCAAAGCCGTTTAGCTGTAAAAGCCCTGAAGCTGAAGCCATCAGATTTAATTGCTTACCAGCCACTGCTGGCCCTGATGAGCTCAGCCCACCACACAGTGACCGTTGGCCACCACAAGACATGATCTGCATGTGTGTCAGGCAGGAGTGCACCTCTGTGCCCGCACCCACATGCACATAACAGCTGCTGAGCGCTCTGCCACAATGTGGTAAAGGGTATTTCATGCGAGCCCTGGCCACTTGGCCTTCACCGCTTGCAGAAATTACAACGCGTGCGCAGCAAACCACCGAGATGACCTGCATATGACTGTTACTCATAAAGCAATGGCCTCAGCTATAGACAGGTGTGAACAGGGGAGGCAGGGAAGCGCACCGAGCGGCCAATGCCCTGCCAGGCGCGCCCGCGCTGCTGGAGCGTCAATCAGGACAATCAATCATGTACCGTGAGGCACGGTGATGCAAGTGCGTTTCCACAAGAGCGCAGCAGAGTTGGAGCACCTTGGAGTACAAGAGCGCATGCGGTGCCCCAAGAGCGCCGCAAAGCGGACAGCCGGGCATGCCTCGCATGGCAGCAGGCGCGAGCGCCTGCTTGAGCCGCAGCGCGCCGCAGCATGGGAGCACTCCGTCCTCACCGCCCTTGCGCATATCTTATCTCCAGATAAGCTTTGCAACAAACACGTCAAAGCCTTGCACAGGTCCAGTCGACAGTGATACAGTCGGGGCTGCAGGCACTGCATGCGTATGCTGGGCAAGCTATGCAGTAGTGCAGATGACCATGACCTGCAGCAGGTGCAGCTCGCGCTTGTGTGTGGTCCTGAGAGGACAGGACCATTATCTAGAGGAACAGCTCAGTCTGTGTGGCCAACTTGCTTTTTGAGGGCTAGGGAATTGAGCCTGTCCCAGCAGGTTGCCTGCAACAAAATTTGAGTATGAGTTTGAAACGGATCATTTGAGCATTGTTTAGCACCACGGTGCATGTTCCAGGTTCATCTTGCTGGCTTACAGCCGCCCAAAGCAGCGCACAAGGCTCCAAGTCTTCATGCTGACCTGTCAGTGAAGTTACGTCATGTGCAGCACGTGACCCTCTACTTGAGCCACTGCGCTCACTCCACAGAGCGTGCTGCTTGCTGCCACACATGCTGACAAGCACCCACGCGCGGGGTGCTGCCACAGCCTGGCTTTGCAGCTCACAGCCGAGCGCTCGCAGGGTGCGCAGGGTGCGCAGGAGTCTAGCAGTCGTCAGGTGGCGCACAATAGCCGTGCCAAGCCTGCCAGACTGCGTCCCGTGCTTGCAAGCGGCACGCTGAGAGGTGCAGCGCGCAGGCTGCTGAGCTGGGCATGTCACGTATGCAATAGGCTTGGTAATGATCGAGCGATGCCTAGAGCTGCAAAGGCATACCTTTCCCTGCCGCTCCGCACGATGAACAAACACCGAGGCTGCTAGTGCGGCCATGTCTTCTTAGCTTGCATTGCACTTGAAGCCTGTAGCTGCTGTGCCGCGTCCATGCAGGTGGTCTGGCCATCAAACACTGTGTGGCGGCCGTGCATGGCTGTCCAAGCACAAGCACTGCGGCCAAGGCGCGCACTCCGTTTCATGAGCATAAGTGGGCAGAGGCCGCCTCAGGGATGAGCTGTCATGGATATTTAATGCCATGCCACGTTGCAGCACATGCTCTGCTGGCTCCGAGGTGCGGACGCGGGGCGCTGCTGGGGTGCGGCATGCTGCGCTGTCCGTGATGCTGCGATGCGCGCGGTCAGCGCCTGCGCCCGGCGTCCGAGGGCACATGCTCAGCTCCGCGGCACCTGCGGCAGGTGGCGGCAGCGGCGCACGGCGACGGCGACCCGCTCGCGCGCCCGACTCGCCTCGGGACCAAGCTGGAGCGCGGCGCCCGCAGCGACGCCTCCAACGCGCGCGTCCTCGCCGGGCTTCCTGCACGGCAGCGGCGGCGCAGGGCGTCGCCGGCGCTGCAGCACGCGCCGGCAACGCGCTGCAACGCCCACATGGCCAGGCTTAAGGTCCGGGTGGAGGACGCCAGGGCAATGCGCTGACTGCAGCGCATCGCCCTGGCCTCCTGCACCTAGACCTGAAGCCTGGCCATGTGCTGGCGCGCGCCTGTCGACTGCCAGCAACCAGTGTGCTGCATGCGTGATTGCTCCACATTGCTGCTCTGTAACAGCATTCCACGACAGGAGCAGTGCAGGCTAGCTTGCAGCACCCTGTGACACATAGCGCTTTGCAATGCTGTGTGCGCGACGACCTAGCAGGCACTGTTGCTGACGGTCAGTCCTGCTGTCTCCCTAGGCCTGCAGGCTCGGCACTGTTTCTCACAGGCGCGGGTCTGTCCCGCATGCACTCTCTTTCCAGCTGGGCTTGTGTGAGCTGACGCCAGGGGTTGCACATGGCGCAGGGCCGCGTCTGGCGCGGTGGGCGCAGCCCTGGCAGCGTGTTCGGCCTAGCTTGCGCGGCTGGCAAAAGCTCTGCAGTGGCAGTGCCGTCTGCCGGAGCTGCGCAAGGCCGCGCCCGCGGGTGCGCTCGCCGCCGGCCGCGTGCACATGGCCGAGGTGGGCAAGGCGGGTGCGGACGTGACGCCGCCACTCCCGCGCGCGCCCAGCGCCGTCCTCTGGGACGAGACGAGCGCGGACAGCATGATCCCAAGCGCGGGGGTGTAACACCTGGCGTTCAATGCCTTTGCGACGAGGCCTGCCCAGCAGCAGCGCGCTGCCAGTGGCAGACCTTGTCATGCAAGGCGGGGAACGCCAGGGTGCGCACCTCCCTGCTTGTGGCCGTGCTGTCGGCGCTCGCGCCGCCTAGCGAGTCGGCGCTGGGCGCGCGCGGAGGCGGCAACGCCTTGCCGGCGTCCTCCTTGGCCTCCTCTGTCTTGTGCATGCGGCCGGCGGCGGCGGGCACACCAGCGGGCGCGTTCGCCTGCAGCTGCGGCAGGGGGTGCTGCCATTGCAACGCGCTTGCCTGCCGCGCGGGGTTGGCCGCACACGCAGCCAGGGCTGCGCGCATGCTGCCAGCCGGGCGGCCCCTGCCGGCCTGCTCTGCGGCGCCGGCTGTTGGAACGGGCGCTGCGGGCGGCGCTAACAGTACCGCGCAGGCCTCCTCCATGATTATGTGGGAGGCCTGCCAACGCTGCAGGCTACCAGCGCCTGCCCCATGCGCCCTGCCAAGCGCGCTTCTACGGGCTGCTACTGGCAGACCTCTGTTGCAAAGGCTATGAATGCCAGGTTTCGCGCCCCCGTGCTCGCGCTCACGCCGGATGCGCCCACGTCATTCCACAGGTGTGCGCTGGGTGCGCGCGGGCGCGACGGCGCCTCGTCGGTGTCCACCTCTGCTGACGCTGCCGACTGCTTCTCGCCCGCAGCCGGCGTCTCGGCGTCCCCCGCCTGCGTGGAGCGCGCACCCTCGTCCTGCAGGGCCTGCCCCGCGGCGCTGCCAGTGGGCGCCTTGGGCGCGGACACGTCCACTGGCCCCAGGCTGCCCAGCGTCTGGGGCTCCCTCCCATCCTGGGCCGTGTGTGCGCTCTGCTGCCGCTGTTGCCTTTGCTGGCTGCCAGGACTCTGGTGAGCATGCTGTGGGTTGTCAGCATAATATAGCGCTGTGGAGCCGCGGGAGGCTGATACGCGCGCGTGCCCAGCATGGGCGGCTGCTCCCAGAGTGGCCTGCTCGCGTCTGCAGACGCACGCCAGGCCTGGCATCGCACGCCCTGCAGCTGTCTCCTGGCAACCCCTGACCGCATGCGCACGCGTGCGGGGGGCAGACAGCCGCGTCATGCACGCCAGGCGAGAGGGCTACCATGCAGGCTGCTCCGCGGGCCGCGAGGCGGTGCTCCAGGAGCAGGCCGCAGCGGAGCGGGCCGTCACACGCCTGGAGTCACGCGCCTGGACCAGCGCCTGCTCGGCCGGCAGCGCGTGGCCCTGGTCCAGGCTCATGACGGATAGCTCCGCCGCGGCCTTGTCCTTGAGCAACGTCTTGCGGCCTGCGGCGCAGCCTGCGCTGTAGGCCCCGCGCCTGGCATGCACAAGGCGGGCGCCTGCTCCCACGCATACACAGGCGCTGGTGCGCCGCTGGCGCAGCTGCCGCGCGTGTTTGCGCCCTTGGGAAGTGAATCTGCACCATGTTGGGGTTGCCAATCAGGGCGGCGATATGCGCTCTTCGCTGCACACTTTGTTCAGGAGTGCAGGGTTGTTGTCTGGCAGTCTACATGTGGGGGCTGAGGGCCTGTAACATGTGGCACGTGCGCACTTTCTGTCGGTCAAGGGCATGTTGCATCCAGACATCACTGCATTCTCATGTGTTGATACTCTGAGATCTTCAGCCAAGCACAGATGGTTCCTGCGCGCCTGTTCAGGCCTGGGCAGCAAGCCCCAGGGCCCCGTGCGTTATATAGGAGCTGTGTGAACTTCCCTCCGCTCCAGTTTCGCTACACATAGACGCGCCAAAAGGGCCCTGAACTGACAGGTCTTCCACGCCGCCAGCGCAGTGCTTGCCCTGTTGCCAGTGACAGACAGCGGCATCAACGGTGCCTGCTAGCAGACATGTGTGACCTGCACTCAGCTGCAGCTCAGCGCACAGGCAGCCAGCTAGCAATTATGTATGACCTGCACTCAGCTGCAGCTCAGCGCACAGGCAGCGCTGTGCCTGATGTATGGCCAGCGAGGTGCATGATGGCGCAGGACTGCCAGGACCCATTGATGTTTGCGCTGAGCGCAGCCGGTCTGCGCAGCTTTGACACGAACCTGGACAGTCCAGTGCCTGGTCGGCAGGCCGCGCGCTGCACCTCACTTAGCAAGCCGCTGCCTGGCTGTAGAGCGCCTGCGTGTGAGCTTTGCTGCCTCGCCGCGGGAGCGGCAGCAGCGAGGTGGGCCTCTTGCAAGGCAGTTGACACGCTGTGCCGTGCGCTTGCGGCCTTGGAGTGCGAGGTGCGGCAGCCGCCTTCCACTGGCGCCTTTCAACAAGAGGTACCACCCATTGTGCCGTGCAGCCTCTTTGAGGCTGACCTATTGCTGCACGCTGTGCGTTGGACCTCTGATGCGCGCGTCCAGCGGCTCTATGTACAGCGCACGAGCTAGCGGTTGTTTGTTTTCAGTCTGCGTGTGTGCCTGCGCACAGCGTGAAGCTGTTGCTGCACAGCGTGGATGGCTATAGAGCGCTCGCATGCAGGCCTTAGGGCAGCTTTGTTAGGGCAGCAGCTGCGCGACCGGCCTCCTTGCCGTGCGGTGCTGTGCGGTGCGTCCCCGCAGGCTGTGAGATGCTGCAAATGTCTGTGCACTGGCGCCTGCTATGTGCCACGGGTGGCTCCTTGTCACCCAACGTGCCAAGCTGCCTCCGTGTTGCACACCCAAGTTTGCAGGCTGTGCGAAGGACCTGTGCTATGTGCGTGCGTCCAGCCGCGTGGCGCACAGCGCAAGAGCCAGCAGGCGTTGTACAAGGCTGAGCGCGTCTTTCTGCGCAGCACGGAGGTCGGATGCGGCGGACGGCCCGATGTGGTGGCGCACCATGCAAGCTCACGGCCACCGTATCCGCAGGTGGCTGTCCTTGTGCACACCTGCGGGCTCAGTTCCACTTGAGGGTGCACATTAACAAACAGCTGGAAAGGCTGACTCAGGCCAGCCCTCTTTAGGGTATGCATAGGGTCCCTTGCAGGCGAAACTCAAGTACAGCATCGCTGCCCAATGGTCAAAGTCTAGCTGCCGGAGGTGTTCGGGCGCGCACGTTGTTGGCGAAGTTTGCCATATCTGTGCTTTCGTTCGAGCGACGTTGATCCCTGCAGGATCCTACCTAGCGCGTCCGGAGCGTCATGGCGGAAGTGGCGGACGCAATCAACGCAAGCGTGGCCCAGCGGGTAAGTCCGGGCTGCTTCTGGGGTGGCTCACCTGCGTGCCGGATGTGATCCGTGAGGGGCCTCAACTTGGTCGCCGGACAGGGTGGCCTCAGGCGTCCGCATTGGCCTGCCTCAGCCCGTGTGCATTGATGTGCAAGCGGGCAGGAGCGCGGTTGGGCAAGGCCAAGTTGACCTGAGGGGTAGTTGGGCCGGTCGAGCGCCGAGCGTATGCCTGCTCGATCTGCACCTCAAATGTTCTGACAGCGTCACCGACGGTCAGTCCTGCTGTTCTCCTAGGCGTGCGGGCTCGGCATCGGCTTCCCTGAGCGTGCCGCTGTCGCGCATGCACTGTTTTCAGGCGCGCCATGTGTTAGCTGACGCCAGGGGCTGTGCTCCGCGCAGGGGCGCGTCTGGCGCGGCGGGCGCAGGCGCAGCGGCGGCCGCTGGGCGGGCCGCCTGCAGGGATGGCCTCCACGGTCGCCGCGGCCTGCGCGTCAGCAACGCCTGCGCGGCGCGCAGCCATAGCATGTCTTTGCATGGTGATGCTAGCTCTTGAGCAGCTCGCCAGGGCAGCTTTAATGCGCATTTGCATGAAGCATGCTACCGATGCAAAAACCTCTGCAGGTCCTTGCAGCAAGTCAGTTCGTTCCCACGCTCTTTGTGTCAGCAACATAAGTGCAGAGGATGCAGCTGGATGCATGTTCCAGCTGTTTAACCTGGCAAGGGTGAACGGGCGCTCCTACATACCCGAACCACTTACATAGGAAGGACCAGCATTGCACGGCTGCACGTGCACCTGGATGCTGATAGAAGTGCAGACTGATAGCCAGAAGACTGCATGTGCCAGGCCTGATTGGGCATTCTATTAGATCCTGCTTAGATCTGTATTACATTTGGCAGTCTACCTGGTACATGTCATGCATTCATTCATGGTCTGCTCATGAAACAGCTTCAATCTGAGGACTGTGAGAAAGCTTCCCGTACCTAGGATCCCTGGTTGCCTGCGTCCGCGTGTCTGACATGGGGCGTGCCTGCTCGCCCGCTTGCTGACGTGCCACTACAGGCACAGGCGACTGGCGCAATAGCCTCTCCGCGGTCGTGGCCAGCCTCTGTGTGCACACAAGGGAGGCAAGTGCACTGTATGCCTTCGCAAGAGCGCGCAGCTGCGGTGGGTGCCACGGCTGGTTGCAAGCTGGACTGATGCACTGGCTGCCTTGCAAGCTGAAGTCCGGTCTTCTTGACAACTCGCATAAGCCTACACTCCAACCTCTTGCAAGCAAGCGTGTGCGCCCTGCAGGCACAGCTGCTGCAGCAGCCGAGCTTGGAAGGACTTCCCGACGCCTCCTTCACAGAATCATGTGCATCGTCTGGGACGCGCGTTCAGCCCTAGAGGCCAGCTCCGAGGTCCAGCTTGCGCTGTCACTGCAGTGCGTGAGCCGCCGCTTCCAGCAGGTGTTGCAGCGCACCCGCTGCAGCTGCGCCTGGACTTCTCAAACACGCAGCTTGCCCAGAGGCACCTGGCGTGGCTGGCACTGCCGGCCTGGAAGGACCGCTGACTTCGCTGACCCTGTACAACTGGCTGGCCCCCGCGTGCGAGGGGCGCAGCAGGAACTTCTTGGACCCGAGCCTGTGCGCAGAGGATGATATGATACCCCCGCTGCTGACGGTCCTCCATGCAAACCAGCGTGGCAGCCTGCGGCAGCTGCTGGGTATGCCGCTGCGCCTGGGTGGCGTCGCAGAGCCCCCGCCTGACGTCCTCGAGAACAGAGACCAATACATAGAATCCCTGCTGCGCACGCCGCATGTGGACCTCAGCACATTCCACCTCACACACCTGGGTGTTTCGGGCGGCTTCAATGATACACTAAAGCTTGACATGCTGCCGCAAACGATGGTCAGTCTGCAGTACACGCCAGCATACGGACAAGCCAGTGTGAGGTTCTCGTCACCATTTGCTGCCGCACCGGCACTTGTGCAGCTCCCCAACCGTGCTGATATACATGTGTGTGGTGGCAGCCCGGCAGTGGATCTCATACGCTTACAGGCCCTGGACGGCTGGCATGCTAAGATAGAGGGAGGCATTGTGGTGATGAGTGTATTGAGTGCTGAATTATTCTCAGTTTTGCCAAGCAGGATGTTCACAGGGATGAAGGATGTGCGCATAAACGCGCGCAATGTCACCATGTGCCATTACTCTCGCGCCAGGGAAGAGCCAGGCTTCGAGGCGCTCGTTGACCTGCTGTGTCCGCCATGCCTGGACAGCATGGAAATATATTCAGGCACCAACTACCCCACCATTGGGCAGTATCCAGGACTGCATGCAATCCCGAATGCATGGCGCCTCATGATGCAAAAGATGATTAGTGGATACGGGCAGCGCTTTGCGTTTGAGATAGATGACGGGCTGCAAAAACGGGCAGCCTGGCGGCGCTGGCCGGCGCCGGGCACGCGGGAGCACCACGCTGCCTGCAGGCTGCATGAAGCAGCAGCAGCATGGGCTGGTGTTGGAAGCTGAACTGGGAGCTGCTGACCTTACTACATGTCTGGATGCACGTCTTACAGCGTATGCATACAGTGCATGGTCCTCAGTCAGGATGTTCCTGTCCGTGCGCATGCGTGTCGGAGTGCGGCAGTAGCCTGCATGCGCAGCACTGCTGATTGGGCAGAGGGGTTTCCAAGGCCAAGGACCGGGCAGGCTTTCAAAGATGTTTGACATTCTTATTCACTGCAAACTGAATGTGCCTGTGCCTGAACACAGAAGCTAGTTGAGCCCATTCATACTCTCATATGCTGCACTGCCCTTCATGTGCATGCCTGCAACCACGACCCCAGTATGGCCACCATCCAGCCTTCACCCCGCACAGCGCGTGGTCGCGAGGCCAGCGCCAGCCCATGCGGAGCTGACCCTACCGCCAGGCGCCCCAGGCTCGAGGCTCTCTGCAGGGCTGGGGCGGCCGCTAGGACCCGCGGCAGACAGCTCCTCGCGCAATTGCATGAGCAGGAGGCCCAGGTGGTTGGCGCCGCTGCCATCCACGCCGCGCCCCCAGAAGTAGTCGTGCGGCGAGGCCTCTACCAGTGCGGCGGCCGCAGTGGCCAGCAGCATGCGGCGCGGGCCGGCGTGCGCCGCAAACTGCACAGCGCTGCCACCGTTTGTCAGCCATGGTTGTCACTGATGACTAGTAACAGGTTTTCAACACCACCACCGAAGCCTTCGCAAAGCAGAGAACTTACATGCAGCATGATTACGCACAGGGCAGGAGTGCACAAGGCTCCCATCAGCTGTGCATGCCCCTCCGAAAATAAAGCACGCACTTCGCCAGCAGCAGTAGGCATGCAGCTGCGCGCCAATGATCATTGTGTGTTTGTGGCATTGCAGGAGTCAATAGAGAGCCAGGGCGCTGCGGGCGCGCCTTGGCGCGCAGCGCGGCCGCCATGACGGGCAGCTTCGCGGCGGCCCAGTCGGGGCGCAGCAGGTCCGGGCGCGCGCGCTCAAACAGCCGCCCGATGCGCGCGGCCTCCTCCGGGCTGCCGGCCGCCGCAATGGCCTCCACGGCCGCCGCGGCCTCTGCATCAGCTACGCCTGCGCGGGGCGCAGCCACCGCACGTCACGCGTACTGACGCTGGGTCCTGACGCCGGGTCCTGACTAGCCCCACCAGGCTGCTCCAAAAGGCAACCCAAAGCATGCGTCCGCGCAGATTCTGCACTCGCGGCGGCCATCACACCCACCGCGCCTGCGCAAGCAAAGCCTACAGCGTGCCTCTCACGCCCCGCACAATGGAAACACGTCGGCACAGATAGCGTGCTGGCATACGATTGTGCTGGAGCTGGCACTGTGTCAGGGCCTGCTGCTGCTTGTGTGCCGTGCGGGGAGTGCACGCAACGCTTGGTTACTGCTGAATTTGCCGGTACCCCTTTCATCAACATGTGGATATGGGCTGCACAGAGAGGCATTTGGACCTAAAATGTCACAACTATGCCCAGCAACAACCTAGGCAGTCTACCAGCAGAACCCTAGAGAGGGGCGGCGCCGCGCACCAGCAAACTTCTGCGCCTGGTAGAAATGCTCCACGCTGGGCCACGCGCGCGCAGCCGCGGCAGCCGGCGCGCCGCGCGCGCCGACGGCGCCCCCCGGCAAGTGCACCGCGTGCGGCGAGAAGTTACTGAGCGCGCCATGGCGGTCCCACGCCTTGTAGAACTCCACCGCCTGCGAGCGGTGCGACCATAACCTGTTCAACCTAGCGCTGTGCAGCAGCCTGCGTGCTGGGCAAGAGCGCGGTGCAGCGGCGCAGAGCTATCCGCACTTGCTATGCTGGGGCCGGTGTGCGACACCCGAACCAGGCAGATACAATGCAGACCTGCTCTGCATGCCTCTCTCCACAAAGCTCACCAGCACGGCGCGCCAGCCATGCACAGCAATCGTAACAGTCGCAGCCACCACTGGCTGTCTTACAGTAGACCCATGCGCCCAAGCATCAGATAATGCACGAGCCCTCACCTCCTGCCCACGCCTCCGCCATGGCCGCCGCGCCAAGCTGTCGCGCTCGCCGTCGACAGCCTCCCCCCGCACCGCCGGCCCCCCGCCGCCCGGCGCGGCCGCGCCGTTCACGCGCCGCGGCGATGGCGCCGCATGTGCGGCATTGGAGGCGCCAGGCTCGGCGCGCGCGCCGGCGGGGCGCGCGGCCTCGTGGCTGCTCTCCGCCGCAGGCCCTGCATGCGCGCCCGCGTGCGGCGGGCCATGGCCGGCGTCGGGCGCGCGCGCGCGCGCGCCGGAGGAGCAGGCGTGCACGGTGTCCAGGGTGCCGCGCGCGGCGCCGCCCGCCGCGAGCGCAGCCTCGACCGCGGCCAGGCCGCCCGAGGCCGGCGTGTAGCCTGCGCGCAATGCGTCGACCTCGTCATGCCCCTCTCGGGCAGCTCATTGGCTGTGCGCCAATGTCAGGACCTTGCCTGGGTAATCTGCTTGGGTGGCGCGCCGCGCAGGGCCCCGGACACGCGCACGGCCTTTTGTGTCGACTGATGCGGCTACGTGTAGCCTCTGCGCTTCTTTCTTGAGCATCTCAGGCACGCCATGGTATGATTCCTACACTATGTCAGTTTAGCACTGCTTGTAAAATGGATTGCGAAGGCGCAGGCTTAATGCGGCTAGTAGCGCGCTGACCTGGAGCTGAGACAGGTTGCAGGGGTGCAGACGGGTTTCTGAGCAGGAAGGCGATGCATAGACTGGCGCGCACCAGACAGCAGCATGTCGGGGCCGACGGGCCGCCATGCGGCGTCGGCCAGGGGCAGCGCCTGCGTCATCTCTACGTTTCCGAGCTCGCCAACCGGCGACGGCGCGCGCACGCCGCCAATCTGCAGTCGCACCACACACCCGTTGCGCGCGCTGCTCTGTTCTTTCCAGTCAGGCCTCTGATCTGCTTCAGCATACCAGGTCATCTGGCACAGCAGTCCATGGCTAACGCCACATTCAGGTAATGCAGATACCAAACAGCGGACAGGCCATCCTAATCAGACTCAAGAGGCGCGTACCAGCTTTGGGGCGATGAAGGCCAGCGCCTTGTGGATGACGCCCGAGGCGATGGCGGGCGCGGCCAGCATCCCCCCGCACTCCCACAGCACCTGTGCATCCGTTCCTGTCTCAATGCCAGCACGCCCTGCCTGCCCTGCGCCTCAAGCCCAAGCGCATCATCACCAATGCAAGTCCATGCAAAGGCCAGGGCATGGCATGCCAGCACAGGCGCAACAGCATAGCGCAGGCATGCTCGTGGAGCCTGGCTGATAACGTATGCGCATGTGCCACTGAATGCAGTCGTCGTTGATGTGCGCGGCGCACGGGGGCCCGCGCCTGCAGGAAGCCGCGCTCGTGGCAGTAGGCGGCCACCGCCTCGGGCGTCAGGAAGTCGAACTGCACCACCTCCACGCCGGCCGCGGCCAGCGTGTCCTGGAACGCGCGCCGCGCGCCGCGCTGCGTCATCACAATCGTCGGCGCGCTCGTCACGTCCCACAGGTTAGCGTTCTGCGCGGCGCACGCAAGACTTCTCTACCTTGGAAAACAAATCAGAAAAAACCAAGATCTCTCACTTTTATGTCCTGCCGCCTTGGCGCCGCTGTGTCGCGCGTGCAGGCGCTGGCATTGACCAGGTGCTTACAACTGCTGCTGACTGACACCCGCTAAGTTGCGTCTTAATCTAAACCACATTCTCATTTCCCACTGGACCCGTCTGGTATGGGTGACGCAATGCACAGACCGCCCAGCAGGCAGAACGAAAGGGAAGCGGAAAAAAGAACAGCGCTGGTTGCCTATTGATCGCGCCTGGGGCAGGTCCAGCGTGCGGGACATGACGATGCGCGCGGGCGCGTGGCCGCCCTCCCGCCGCGTCGTCAGCCGGGGGTTGTCCCTCCGCACCTATGACATGGCGGGCCCACCCTCAGGTGACGCGGCAAGCAAGGGCAGCTCACACCTATGGCGCAAGCTTTGCGCTGCAGCAGCAAAGACCAGCCCTGCAGCGCCCCTACCTACGGCTTCCCTGCCAAGCCGTGCGAGCCGTGTGGCGCCACTTCCATGTCATCAGCCTCCATGCATGGGAGCATGCATGTTGCACACACAGACAGCATAAACCACGGTGTTTTAACAGGCAAGATGACTGCAATGTCGACGACCAGGCGCGCCGTGTTGCCGCCGACGACGACCGCGTCGGAGCGCGCGCGCGTCTCAAACACGAGCTGCCGCGAGGCCGGCGAGGAGACCCAGGCGGAGTGGCCGGCTGCGGTCGCGATCTTGCCGTCCGCCGTCATCGCGTACTTCAGCACCGAGAACGGGCGCCCCGTGGCCGCGCGGTGCAGCAGCGCCTGGCGCAGCGGCCGCAGCCCAATCGGCACGCGGGGCTTCGTCGCACGCGCGCACAAGTTGGCTGCTGCAGCGGCCAGCGCTTGCGACTGCCACCAAAGCAGCCATGCCAGAGGAGGCCGGCGGAGCACGGGCCGCCAGCTGAACGCAGGGCACGCGAGGCTGGCTTCTAGCAATGTGCAGCACCCGCCTCCACTGGAATGACCCAGACGCTCTGTGGATGATTATCAGCGTCTGCTCCGCTCTACAGACTCCACAAACATGATACGCGAGACGCATGTCATGCAGGGGCAAGTGTGACGAGCTTGGTATCCCCTATTAGCCCGCTTGATGGGCTGCAACGGGACAGGGCCTGCTGGGCACCTCGTTCACGCGCAGGCAGGCGTCCAGCGCGTCGGCGCCGCGCTCGGGCGGCGCCAGAACAGGCGCCTCGCCCAGCACGTCCACCGCGACGCCCGCGCCCCGCAGCGCGGCCGCGCCCGCCCCCCGCAGGTGCGCCAGCGGGTGGCGCAGGCCCACCACCGCGCGCCCCACGCCTGTCATGTGAAGGGCACTCACGCACCCATTGTTGGCCCATATACAACACATGAGCCTTCCAGCAGTTGTAGGGGCCAGAGGACTGAACCGCCAAAAGCGCCTCCGCATACCTTTTCAACGGACAGGACGGCTTCACAGGGAGGTCTTCACAGCCCGACAGGACACACATCTGCCCACAAGCAGTGGTTTTGAGAGGCAAAGCACGAGCAGGCATGGCGGGGCGGCCGAGAGCGGAGCCACAGAGTGCACCGCGTTGCGCGCGCAAAGCGCAAGGCTGCACCCCTGGCACGTGCGCGCGCGCGCTGCTTCGCCTGCGCACGGGTGTGCGCTCACCCGCGGCGACGAGCGCGCCCGCGCTGGCATCCAGGTCGCCATGGCAGTCGCCCGACTCCAGGTTCAGGTAGGCGGTCGCCCCGCGCGCCGCCGCGCCCGCCGCCGCCACCGCCGCCCTCTCCGCCGGCTCGCTCCCCTGCACAGGCGAGCAGCTGGGACTAGCAATGGGGCGATTACAGTCAGGCTCAGCGCGCCCTGTTTTGGGCGCAACACACGGTATGTGTCAGGCACCCCCTCAAACAGTGGCGGGTGGGCGCGGGCCCCACCTGAGCGCGCTGGAAAGCCTGCGCAAGCACGCGCCCGTCCGGCGCGACGAGCACGCACCCGGCGTTGGGGTGCGGGGCCGTAAGGCCTGTTGACCGCGCGCGTGGTCATTGGTAAGCGTTATAGCATCATGTCCAGCAACAAATACGGACTAAAGGGCTCTGACAGAAGCGACACGGGCGCTGCTTGCACCAAACCTCGCAGCGCACCCGCGGACTGGTCAGCAAGCTCGGCGGCCGACGCAAGGTGGACCAAGTCTTCCTCTGTGCACACCCACGCGCCCTGTTGTAACCTCGTGCTGAGACCAAGACGACGCCGCAACCTCGGACGGCATGCAACAGCAGCGATTGCGCGCGTGCAAACACTCTCGCTACAAAAGCGTAATGAAACAAAGGCCGAACCTGTCAGACCAGCCCGGCAGCCTTGCGCCGCTCTGCGCGACAGCGCTCTCCGCTGCACGCCCCGGCCTGAGGGGTCAACGCCGCCAGGCTGCATAGCCGGCCTTGCCTGTGGTTGCAAACTCCAGCAGGTCTAGGAGAACGTGCCTGGTGCAGCCGGGCGCGCGGCCTGCGCGGCGGCTGCGCTTTCCGGTGTGCCTGAGCGCCACACCCGCAGAGCGACTCCCCGCCTAACTTGGCCTGGCCCAACGCCAGCCCCATCGGCCCCCTGGCGGCTGCGCCGCCCAGGCTGCAAGCGCTCTTGGCAAGCGCGCTGCAGCTCCACAGGAGCCTCTCCTCTGCAGGGCCTGCCACCGACGCTCTTCGGGAAGAGCATGTGCAACGTAACACACTTACCCTTGCAGAGGTCGTCAGGTCAGTGCGGTAAGAAATTTGCTCTGATGGTGAGATGATGACATGCTGGGCAGGAGGCTGAAACATCAACATCCTCCCAGGAGTCACAACCCACTGGTGTAGACCTCACAATCTACCACATGTGCTCATGATCTAGCATGGGGCGCTGAGGCACTCCTTGAGCGCACATCTCAAGGTAGGCACCTCACTGTGGGCTACTCACTATGGCCGCGAGACACCCGCTACTCACTGTGGCCGCGAGACACCCAAGGCAGCAGCACTCTGCCCCGCTCGGCACGGCCTCTTGCACAGGGCTCAGGTCAGATCAGGTGCACACAGGCACATGAACCAAATCCACCCTACACAACACCAGCCCCTCATGCATCAATCAAGGCGCCGAATTTCACGGGAGGTCACTGGCCAGCGCGAGCACCATACGTTGCGGCAAGGCGGGCGAGCGTGCAGGGTGCCGCCGCCCCGCTTCACACAGCCGCCACCCAGCGCCCAGCATACGGGACCGCAACCGCTTTTCTCAACCGAGGGCTCAACTTCACACAAGGGCGATGTTCTGGGCCGTCAGGCACACCCATGCATGGCCACCAGGTATGTACGTCAAGCAGCAAAACCAGGCAGACAGAGAGACCTCGTGTCGTTGCAGCGCCAGCGTGGGCTCATGCCGGGCAGGCCGCCGGGCCGCTCAGGCACGTCTGCACGCTGGCCAGCGCGAGCACCGCCGTCATGACGCGCCCCAGCGCGCGCAGCGGCGCGGCCCCGCCCGGCGCCGCCTCCAGCAGCGGCCCCAGGACGTTCAGCAGCGCGCCCGCGGCGCACGCTTGGGCCTGCGCCCATGCGCGCGGCGACTCGACGGGCTCCAAGCATGGACATGAGCTGCCGGGCGTGGCGTCCGGGCCGCTGGGCGGCAGACCTGCGCTTCTGGGCAGGACAGCAGGCGCGCGAGGACGGGCACGGCGTCCAGGCCCTGGATGGCCTGCCGGCTGGCGATCTCGCGCGACAGGTTCTGCAGTGCGCCTGCCGCCGACCCGCACACGGACCAGCTGCGCGCGCTGCAGCCGCAGGCGCACTTCGGCCACCAGACATCATACTTGTCGTCAGTCCTGTCCGGTCTGGTCAGGCGCAGCGGTCTTGCTTGTGAAGTCCAGGAACGCAATTGTGACATGATGACCTACTTGCCAGTAAACATGGTCAACACACCGGTCAGCTCGAAAACACTGTGTTACACAGCACGCATGCATTGGTCGGCGTCCCGTCCGGGGCAGGCCGCGCGCCTGAGCAGCGCGACCAGCGGCGCAACGCCGCCAGCGCTGCGGATGAGCGCGATGGCGGCCGCGTCCGCGGACAGGTTGTGCAGCGCCCCCGCCGCTCGCGCCTGCCTGCGGGCGTGCTGACCTGGAGCGCTGTACGCTGTCTGCTGGTTGCTCTGGCAATGGCGCGTATGCGCTGCGCATGCAGATGATGTGGCCGCGGCTGTTTCCTTTTCGTACCTGCTTGGCAATGCAACACTGTGCACATGCCCTGCGCGTGCAAGTTTCCGGGATGGAAGATACGCATGGCAGCCCGCAGCAGGCACGATGTCAGCCTTGGGTCACGCTGCTCTTGGCGGTGGTGTCAGTCGGAGTGACGGCGCGCCTGCACGCTCAGGTGAGGGCTGCCCAGCAGGGCCACCAGCGCGGGCACCGCTCCCACACCGCAGGCGCATGCGCGGCCCTCCGCCTGACGGTCCACTGCCGTCAAAAATTGCATTCCTGCCGTCAGAGATGCCATAATTGCTCCCGCCAAAACATGCCAGGCCCGGGTCGAGAATACGCCCGCAGGGGCAGCTGGCCCTATTGGCTCGCAGATGCCCACGTCGGTCCAGTGCAGTGTTGCCCCCAGACTCTGTGGGCCATGCTAGGCCGCCCACCTGGAAGCAGACGCTCTGTATGGCCCCTGCGGCGTTTGCCTGCACGTCCTGGTCCGCCGCGCCAAGCAGCTCCACCAGCGGGCGCAGGCCGCCGCTTTGCAGGACCTGGCAGACGTTAGCAAGTGAGCAATTGTTATCGTCCACTACCTTGTATGTGAGGCAGCCCTTGCATGCGACGCGATGAGCAGTGTTTGGAGAGAGGGGTGTAAGCAGCCACAGACCCTGCAGCAAGCGACGTCAGAAAGCATGCAAGGTAACACTGACCGCGTTGACATGCTGCCGCTCGTAGCACAGGTTGAGCAGCGCATTGGCGGCCTCGGCAGCCGCGGGCGCCTCCGGCCCGGCCGCCAGCAGCAGGACGAGCGCGCGCACGCCCCGCTCGCTGAACGCCTGGCGCGCGGCGGGCTCGCGCGCCAGCACCTTGAGCGCCTGCAGAGGAGAGGTGCAGGTGCAGTGATCATAGAATGCAGCCGCGAGCAGCACAACTGGGCTGGCCGGCGGTCGAGCCCAAGTGTGCACGAGAGCCACACGCTGGAGGGCACGCGCGCGGCTTGCCCGTCTTGCGCAGTGCCTGCAACCTGCGGAATTGCTGCTGGAACTGCATGTACGAGCGCTGTTACACCGTTTGCACACAATGTGAAATCAGTTTCGTGAGCAACTAGCTGCGTTGTCAGAGTTTACCAATCGGGTGCAATATACGTAACAGCGCAGTCTCAAAAGTTGCACACTCTGCAGCTTCTGTCTGGACCTTGTCTGGAGCTTCGGCTTAGACAGCAGCTTGCTGTGAGAATTAACATGCCGTGCATCAGTAGCCACCTGGAGCACGAGGAGCGCAGCATGCGGCGTGTAAGGCAGCGCCTCAACCAGCTCCACCAGGCACCCGATGTCCTGGTGCTCTCCGGGGCTGTATGTAGCTGTGCTTGCGGTGCCAAGATAGAACGCTGTCAGCAACACCTGCAGCTGCGGCCAGGCACCGGCCAGGCAGTTTCTGTTGGCTCGCACAAAGTCAGCCACAGCCTGCGCAAGCGTACACCACCCTGGCGCACCTGCTGCATTTGCTATAGCACCAACGAATTTGCTGCTTGGGAGGCGCGCCTGGAATCTACCAGGCGGGGATGCGAGGCGGTCATGAACATTCATGTGATCCATGGTATTGCATCGTCTCTGCCGCTGTCCTAACGCAGCATACGCTCCTCACTCTGCCCACTCTGGAGCAGGTAGCCTCAGATCAGTAGCCCACTGGCCGCCGGCGACCAGTTGCCGGATAACAGTTATCCGCCGCCAGGCTATAACCTGCCAAAACCCCCCCAGCTTTAAAACAGCAGATGATGCTGGTGTCCACAAGTAAGAGCACCCGGAGCACAATCAGCGCAGCCACAGCACGATCTTGAGCTCTATCTAGCCTCGGATTCAAGCGCACCTGGCAAATTGCGCGAGCACGCTCGTCAGCCGCGCGCTCTCTGTGTGGCTGGCTGGCGCCTCTGCTGCACTCTGCGGCGCAGCGGCAATGGCTGCCAACGCGGAGGACAAGCGGGGTCCTAGGCTGGGCGACGCCGCCTCGCTGTGCGTGTTCCTACTTGCGCAGCACGCCCTCGCAGCCACCAAACCATGGCCTGCAGCCTGACGTGTCGTTTGGTGCAGGTGGAACTATACGCCGTCGCCGGGCTGGACCAAGGAGGAGGCCAACATCCTGAAGCTGCTGCTTATGAAGTTCGGCGTGGGGAAGTACCGCCTGATCGAGGAGACGCGCCTCCTGCCGGGCAAGAACGACCAGCAGCTCAGCGGCCAGACGCAGCGCCTGCTGGGGCAGCAGTCGCTTGCGGGTGCGTGCCTGGCTGCGCCCAGCCCCGGCCCCGCTGTGTGCTATAGCTGTGCCGCTCGCTTGCAGGTGCGCGTCCCCAGCCGCACTCCGCTTGGCCCTGGCCGGAAGTTTGCGCTGGCTCTTGATCCCTTGATTATCTGCCGGCTATGCTCAACTTGACCGCCCTGCCTGCTGTGGGCAAGCAGATGCGCATGGTCGGGTGCATACGCTGAGACCCAGTATACATGCATTAGCACCACTGAGTGAATGAATACGCTTCACGTATTACCCATATTAGTCAAAAAAAGTCAGAGCCGGTGGTTGCAGCAATGGAGTATGCTCGGCTGGGCAGGATGCTGTCGAAGGACGTAACTCGCCTGTCCGGCACTTGGCGCTCGGGCTGGATGTGAAGTGATTATGTGTCGCGCTCAGCGGTCACCGGCCTGAAGGTCGACATTGACCGCATCCGCGCCGACAACCTGCGGAAGGTGGACGTGCAGCGCAAGTCGGGCCTCATCATCCGGACAGGCTGTGCGCGGCCCCCCCCCACACCCCCGCTGATCCCCGTCCGGGGTGGTTATGACGGCGGAGCCTGCTAGCTCCTGAGTGTCTCCTGTGGCAGGTCTCAGTCATGTGCACGGGTTCACGAAACCCCATTCTTTGGGCATGCGGTCTGATATGATAACTTTATTTTTGGACTCGCAGCAAACCAGGACAAGGGTAAGCGGGAGGAGGAGCGGCGCGAGGCGCGCGCGGCGTACGGGCTGGACGCCAAGGCGTTGGCGGAGGTGGATGCTGCCCTGGCGCGGCTGAAGGAGGCCGCGGCGGCCGCCGCGGCCGCCGCGCCGCCCGAGCGAGGCGGCGCCGGCGAGGCCGCGCGCCCGCCGCTCGCCGACCTGCTCGGTGAGCGCCCGGCCTGCGGAGGGCCGCGGCAAAGGAACAGTTTGAGCGCGCGTGCGCCGCACGCCCAGCTAGCGGCAGCATGGCGGCGCACATTGCGCGCTGCCGCATGAGCGCGTGCTCCGTACTGCTGGCATGGCGCATATCGGCAGAGTCTGTCTGGATCAGGACCGCGCTGGCCAATGCACCTAAGCAGCGGCGGTGCGCTGACGCAGCCCGCCTGCAAGGGCCGTTTGCTAGATGTGCTGACATACTTATACCATGCCCTGTGAGCAGCACAGTACGAGAAAACCCCCCATGATCTGCTCAACCTTGCGTCCAAGCCTCATCGCCCTGCGCGCGCCCGCTGCGCAGAGGCGGCGCTGGACGAGCTGCCGCGCGAGGCCAAGCTTGCGCTGCTGCGGCGCCTGCGCGCCAAGCTGCGCGCGCTGGCGGCCGCGCTGGCCGCCGAGCAGGGCGTGCGCGGGCGTGCGGTGCGTGCGCCCCGCCGCTCGTGTCTGCCGCTCGCCTGCCCGTGCACCGCTGCCGTCGGCATGGCCCTGATATGCGCGTCTGCGGTCCGGCCTGCGTTGCAAAACCCATAGCTCCACATCGCCCACTCGTAAAGCATGCAACAACCTGAGTAGGTCCTCCACACCGCTGCCGTCGGCATGGCCCTGATGTATGCGCGTCTGCGGTCCGGCCTGCGTTGCAAAACCCATAGCTCCACATCGCCCACTCGTAAAGCATGCAATAACCTGAGTAGGTCCTCCACACTATGTTGTGCAGCCACCCGAGTGTTGCATTTCTTGCATTAGCTCCCTTTAAGGTGCGCTCACCGCGGTGTTGCGGAGAGCACGCATGCTAGGCAGACGCCTGCGGCACAGAGAGTCCGCGCTTACGTGTGCTGTCGGTGCGGCAGGCAGCCGCACCTGACGGGGATCGGGGTGCAGCCAACGGCGCTGCAGAGCGGGGATCGGTGTGGCCACCCCGCACGCCACCCCGGAGCCTTCTGTGCTGCTGTCCTGCTCACAGATGTCAAGAGCTGCTAGCATGTCGCACCCAGCCTGTCCGCCCCGTGGCTACATCGGTCCAGTCCGTGACAGACTTGTGAGAGGGGGGCGCGTCACATTCGGCCAAGCTGTGGGACGCCGTCCAGGAGCCGGACAGGGCGGCGAAGAGGGCGCGCGCCGCGCCCAAGGCCAAGCCCGGCCCGCCCAGGGCGGCTGCCAAGGCCAGGGCGGCGGCAAAGCAGAACAGCAGCCCGTCCGACGATGAGTGCGCGCCCCTTGCTGCAGCCCTGCTGATGCGTGTGAGTGCGCACAATACAGCTTGCCAAGGCCCACATAGGCCTGGGCGGCTGCGAACACGGAGCATGTGGAAGAGGCGGATGCCGCCAAAGACATGGTCAGGGGCCCACATCTATGCGCGGGGCTGTCCAGGGCGCCGCCGAAGCGCAGCCGCAGCAAGCGCGCCGCCGCGGCGCCTCCCGGCGCGGCGCCTGCGGCCGCGGCACCGGCTGCGAGCCCTCGGGCTCCTGTTGCTTGCGCGGCAGAGGCGGCGGCTCGGGCGGCGGACATAGCACAGCTGGAGGTGAGACGGCACCCGTTGTGACTTGGCGATAAGCAAATCACAGACTTTGAAGCGTTGTATGCGAGCCGTTGGTATGCGAGCTGGGAGGTTGTATTCACATCGGGTTGTCCTCACGTCAAGCGCCTCAGCGAAAGCTTACATGGGGCGCCAGGCGCCTGGCAACAGCTGGAGGGTGCTTTGACGCATGTTCGCTCGCGCTTAAGCCCAGGTGTGAGTACGACACGATGTAAAACAGAGCGGCACGGCATGCAGGCCATGGGCTTCCCCGCGTCCAAAGCGCGCGAGGCGCTCGCGGAGACCGGCGACGACCTCGCGGCCGCCACCGAGTGGCTCTGCTCCGCCTGCCTGTGAGCGGGGGGGCGCCCGGCGCCAGGCTGCCACCAGGCTGCCCGTGCCAGAGGGAACAGGGGCCGTGGGCTCGAGCCCATGAGCTCGCCGATTCCGGCGGGACCGGTTTGTCGCCGACTGTCACCGCCCGCTCGCCTGTGGGCATGAGCTGTCTCGACCTGGAAGCGTATGTGGAGTGCGGACTGCGGACTGTCCTAGCTGGTTGCCCTTAGGAGTGGCTTTGCCATTCACGGCCAAGTACTTTGTACAGAGCATTTGCACATGTGTGCGGCGTGAGCAACTGAGAGTAACTGCGTGAGCGAGCCTTAGCGTCTGTGGTACTCATCTCGAGCTGTGCAGGTTGCAACGCATGTTTTTCAGGAATGGTCAAACTCGCTTGAACCCCGGATTGCTAGGTGTGACATTGTGAAGTAAGGAACCGCCACCGCTTCATGGACTGCAGATGTTCATATACATGGCGTGCTCATGCAGCTTCAGCAATCGCCTCTATCTCTACCAAAGCATTGGCTGGCAGCGTCTTCACTGCGTAGCACGCGCGCGCCGGCGGGGCCTCTGGAAAGTAGCGGCCTGCGCAGGGTACAGCACATTCATCACGTCAACGGATACTGATTTCTCGCAGTGGACTCACAGCAGGGGCAACCGCCGCTGCTGCCTGAAGGCGTTTTGCTACAGCAGACTGACCTCATCCCCACGGAACCTGTTATATGCACATGAGGATAGAAACTTGCGCAAGAAAATGGTGCAAATGCAACAGAGTTGTAGGATGTATCCTCGCAAGCACAACTGGAAGACAGCGCAGCGCACTATATACAGCGTTGACCTTGGCGAAGTCGTCCATGCTCGCCAGGAGCACGGTCGTCTTGGCGACCTGCGTGAACGCCCGCCTTCGGCGACGCGGCTCTGGCCGAGATCGCGTTCGGACAGCGAGCGGGGCTGCGCGCGTGCACGCGCCTTGCTCAAGGAGGAGCCCGCGGCCTCCAGAACTGCGCCCAGGTTGAGCATAACCTGCTCCGCCTGGCCCTCCACGTCCTCCGCCGCAAAGTCCTTTGTCTGCGCACACACCGGCTCCAAGTTGTTGCGCCTGCCAACTGTGTTTACTGGAGAGACAGCTCCAAGGGGGGCAGTGCTGTGGGCGACTAGCCCGCAGCGCAAGGAGGTGCACAGCAGTGGGCTGGTGGCTGAAGGGGGCAGTTTGTAAGGCCCCAATCTTGCGGGCCGGCTTTCAGAGCGTGCTGCACAGGTATAGAGAAGCAAAGGCTTTCCGCACCCCAGGTACGAAGCCGAGCTGGCCTGACACAAAGACCAGACCGCCGACCTTGATGGCCTGCGAGTAGGGCCCCACGGCGCCTGGCGCCTTGTCTGTGCTCACCACCTGCCTCCCTACGCAACACAAATGATGCGCCCTCAGCCACGGTGCTCAAGCGAGGGCAGCATTGCGAGGGCAGAATTGGGGTCAATGGCATGACTCACATGATGCACAGCATTCAAACCATGTTCATTGCTCCCACACTCACCTTGCGCAGACACAGACATCTGGCGACGTGGCCGGGGCGGGATGCGTCCGTGGAGACCAGCCACAAACGGCTGCACAGTAACTAGCACAGGGAGCGGCCTGACGCTCACGACCCGCTGTAATAGCCCCTGCATATTGTTTGTGAAGCCAATTTCTCTCATCAGCTGCGGCAACGGCGGTCCAGGGCTTGACCAGCCCTGACAGGGGCTGCCTTCCTTTCTGCGGCGGCTTGCGCAAAGGAGGCGACTGGGAGGGCACAGGTGCGAGCCTCGCAGCTTCTTTCAGTACCTTGTCTGGTTGCACAAAGGCTAGCAACAGCACTTAACGTTGGGCTGTGTCGCAGAGCGGCTGGGGCCAGGATGGTGCAGCCGCTGAGCAAGCCGAAGATCATCAAGAAGTTTGGGCACAAGAAGTTCAAGCGCCACCAGCATGACAGGAAGATTGCCGTCAAGGTGCGCGCGCACGCGCACCGGCGCGGGGAGGCCGCAACAGTTTTGCGAGCTTGTTGCTTGTCAGGCAGCTAGTTGGTTATGAGCGCAAGTGTCTGCGGTAAGCGAGGACGCTTGTCTGCCTTCTTTCAGGGAATCTTCTGCAGCCTGCGAGAGGGCGCGCGAGAGTGTCCACTGCACCTAGGGCGGTGCAGCACTGGAAGGTGCTGGCAACGGTGCTGGCAACTGTGCGGGCAAAGGTGCAAACTCGCAGCGGTGGCGCGTGAGGAGGCGAGGCCGCCGGACGGGCAGCGGTGGTGGACGGTGCTGCGAGACACAGCGCGGGGTCAAACCGGCGGTGTGCTGGCCACAGGAGTCCTGGCGGCGCCAGAGGGGTATCGACTCGCGCGTGCGGCGTAAGTTCAAGGGCTGCGGCGTGATCATGCCCAACATCGGCTACGGGTCGAACAAGAAGACGCGGCACCTGCTGCCCAGCGGTGCGCCCTTGCTGTCCCCTACTTTCTGAGCGGCACGCGCCCAGGCTGCTCCTGGTGACAGGAAGGCGCTGGACAGCCCAAGCGGCCAGCACTGCGCTGCTATGGCACTTCTGCCGGCAGGCAGCCCAAGAGTGCGGGCAGGCAAAGCTGGTGACCTGCTCACCAGCCACTGTGCGTGTTAGACCGATGCTGCCATAGACGTCCTTCTGTCCACCCGGCGTGCGGCGCCGGAGACGTCCATTGAGCCGCATACAGGACAGAGCGGAGGTCGCGCGCCTGCTCCGCGCGCAGGCTTCTACAAGTTTGTGGTGCACAACCTGAAGGAGCTGGAGGTGCTGATGATGCACAACCGCCGCTTCGCGGCCGAGATCGCGCACAACGTGTCCGCGCTGAAGCGCAAGGAGATTGTGCAGCGCGCCGCGGAGGTGCGTGCGGCCGCGCTCCGCGCAGCGCGCGTCCTGGGCTTGCGGCCCTGGGTTTTGCGCCCACTGTGAGCGTGTCCGTGGACACTCAGTTCGACATGTGGAGACCGTGGTAGTGGTCCGCAAGGGGTGGCAGGCTGGCAGCCATTGCTGTATTTGCTGAATAGCTATGCAAAGTAAATGATCACTTCGCCGTATTGGATCATGCCATGTTGCTGCCCCACTGTCCCTTCCCTGTTGCGTGCGTGGCAGAAACAGTGACCTTCAAAGTGAGTAGCATTTCCAACATATGTACCCACTGCTTGTTGTGTGCCCTTGCTGATGCTCTTCCATTACATATGGCTGATGGGATGTGCTGGGCTGGCGCAGCTCCACATCAACGTCCTCAACGGCGCAGCGAAGCTGCGGAGTGAGGAGGAGGAGTAGGGGTGCTGGCGTGTTGCCAGTCACCCGTCGCAGCCCTAGGGGGATGCCGTGTGCGGCAGTGGTTTGCTGTCTGTAACATAGTGGTGCAGTCCTGAAGCCCGCCACTGTTTCTTGAGCACTGTATGCGCACCTACAGTGTGGTGCGCATACCCCGTCTGGGGACTAGAGCGATGCATGCCCCCGAAAGAATGCACCTTACAAGTCCGCTACAGTGCGCATATGCGGTTCAACTTGCCCAGTATGGTTTGCGACAGCCAGCCAGGCACCAGCGGGACCACCTCGGCCAAGACATAAGTAATAAGTGTCTACATCTACAGAGCGTGTCATACCAGGGCGGACGTGGGCGTTGGCAACGCGCAACACGCCCATGCCAGTGAGCGTGTAAGCCCTACTAGAAATACATCATGAGCCAGTGACCACATAGCCAACAGCCACGACAAAACAAATGAAGCGGCGACTCCTGACCTACCGCACACAGTTACTCTGCATCGGCGTCCCGCCGATCGTCACGCCTCCGTCCTGCGCCGCTCGCCGCGCCGGACACAAGGCCGATCGCCGCCCTCACGCCCTGCTTCAGCGCCCATGCGCCCACCGGCGCAGCAGCCTGCGCTCGCGCACCAGAGAGGGCGTCGAGAATAGGATATACGAGCGTTGCTTATGTGGCTCCCACCCTGCATCATGCCCAAATTGCATCCCATATTCGCAAACGTCTGCAAAAGTGGGACACTGACGCAAGCATGTACGTTCCACGCTCTGCCATGCAAATTTACTTTCAGACGCCCTGAGCAAGTCAGAGTAAAAAAAAATCATGATAGCACAAGATAACATGTCATGCGCCAGGGTCACCGCCGCTGGCGCTGGCACCACGAGCGCGGTTTGCACCCATAAGCTGCTTGCAACCTGTCAGAGGTCGGAGCTCAGCACAGCGGCGCGCCTTCAGCGCAGTGCCGCCGGCGCGCACGGTGACTGCCGCGGCGGCCGTGACGCCGCGCGCAGTTGCGGCGCCGACCGGCCCGCGCGCGACGGCCCACAGCGCGCGCGCAGCCGCCGGCGGCGCGTCCTCTGCCTCGTCCAGGCTCGCATCCACCCGCCGCACCGCCCACTCCACTGCGCCGCCGGCAAACGGCTCCGCATCGCGCGTGACGCCGCCGGCGGCAGGCTCAGTGCTATCGACCTACGCGGCCCAGGACAGCAAGCGCTTGCAACAGACCGCGCGCATGCTTGACCGCGACTTGCGGCCAAGTGCAACATACGGACAGGTGTTCTCTGCCTCGCCCAGGCTCGCCCACACGCGGCGCGCCGCCCACGCGACCTCGCTCCTCAAACACAGCCCCCATGCCTGTATGGCCAGGCCGGCTGCCTCAATGCTGTCAACCTTTGCGCTTCAGGTCTGGGAGCACTACAGTAAGTACCAGCCCCGACGGCGCGGCTGCGAAGTTGACAGTCTTGTTTGCACACTTATGCCAACTGCACCCAACCAGCCCATGTGAGCAAGAAAGATATATGGTAGGCAGCAGTGCGCTTTTCCAGAGCGGAAGATTCAAAGCGGAGGACAAACCATTGACAGGCAAATGGCGCCTCGAGGCAACTTGGACAAGCAAGCAACAACGAGACTACATACAGGAAAGAAAAGGATCAGTACACATGGTGTGGGGCACGCCAGCAGCTCCCGGTGCCGCATGACGTATGTCGGCGAGTGCTGGACAGGCACAGGCTCGGGCGGTGGGGCTGCCGGCCGCGGCGGGCGCAGCGACTTCACCACGGGTGCCTGGTGCGCGCCTGACAGAACACAACGCGCCTCAGTTGCCCAGTAAAGCACGCACACGCACGAGCCTACCTACGGCAGGACGCAGCAGTGGCACCACTGCGCCCTGTAGCGTAGCTGTTGCAACAGCTACGCTACACAAACATCCTGCGTCTGCTGCAAGCACGCCAACAGCGCGAACAAGGTGTGCTAGGTCTGGCAGGCAGGAGCGTGCCCTGCGCGCATGCCCGAGCACTCCTCCTTAGTGCACTGCCGCCGGCCCGTCGCCCAGACCGCCTGTTATGCGGCGCTGAGCAGTGCCTGCCCGCAACTGGCTCGCTGCATGCTACTTGGGCAAAACACGCCGCCATTCTGGCAGGGCAGGCAGGGAGTGGTGTCGGCTTTATTGCCCAGCAGGCAGTACGTACTGGCTTTCCTATAGGTAGTCCCGATGAGCTAGCTAGCTCATCGGGACCATCCCACCCTAGGCCTACCCTTCAGCAGGAGCTGATGTTCCAACAGAGGTGGGGGGAGAGTAGGTGGCGTGCTTGTGCAAAGGCTGCCACGGATGGCGGGCTTTGGTACTGGCTTTAGCTTTGGCGGCGGTGCGCGGCTTTTGTTCTCAAATCAAAGAAGCTGATGTCCGTTGCATGTATTGGTTGTGATAGCATTGATGCAAGCGTAGTGTGTGACGAGGTATGAAACAGTCCGAAGAGGAGGCTGACGCATGCTGTTCGCACAGCGGCGTCATCCGCGGCTGCCTTCGGTGCAGCAACAACACCTGCCTTTGGGGCAGCAGCCTCAGCACCCGCGTTTGGCGCAGCCAGCACCCCTGCCTTTGGCGGCGGCGGCGGCTTTGGTGAGTTGATCCCCCATGCCATGGCTTACCTGATTGCGCCCGTTTGGCTGTCACGGCTGCCCTTCCTTGTAATTGAAGCGTTTTACAGCGCCCTTGGACAAGCGCTGCGTGAGCGGCAGCTTCTGCGCCGCAGGCGCATTCGGCGGCGGGGCCTCTGCGCTGGCGTTTGGCCAGAGTCAGCCGGCGGCGTCAGGCGCATTCAGCTTTGGGAGCACGCCCGCGTTCGGCCAGGTGCAGGTGCCCGAGCCGCTCCAAGCTGCCTGCTCTGCACGCTGCATCCCTGGCGTCGCCCTGCAGCTGGCTGGCGGTTGTGTTGAGGCTCGTGCTGTGCAGTGCGTGCTTGCTAGTCAGGTGCTCACGGGCCTGGAGGCGTGACCATGACCGGGCACTGTCACCCACGGCTCACTGCAGCCTTGCAATGCAGGCCTCTGCGCCCTTTGCGGCGGCATCCACACCGGCGCTTGGCCAGCCGGCGGCCGCCCCGGGCGGCTTTGGCGGCTTTGGCAGCGGCGCGCCCGCGTTCGGCGCGCCTGCGAGCACGCCCGCCCTCGGCGTGGCCACCAGCGCCGCCTTTGGCGCGCCTTCCGCGCCAGCCTTCGGCGCCGCGCCCACCACAGGCTTTGGCGTCACGTCCACGCCCGCGTTTGGCGCTGCATCCGCGCCCGCGTTCGGCGCCGCGTCCGCGCCCGCGTTCGGCGCCGCGTCAGCGCCCGCGTTCGGCACCGCCTCCGCGCCCGCGTTTGGCGCTGCATCAGCGCCCGCGTTCGGCGCCGCGTCTGCGCCAGCCTTTGGCGCTGCATCAGCGCCCGCGTTCGGCGCCGCATCGGCGCCAGCCTTTGGCGCCGCGCCCGCCTTTGGCGCCGCGCCTGCCTTTGGCGCCACGCCCGCGCCGGCATTCGGAGCTGCACCCAGTCCTGCATTTGGCGCGGCGGCCACGCCCGCCTTCGGCGCAGCGAGCTCGCCCGCCTTTGGCGCGGCGTCCACCCCGGCCTTTGGCGCGGCGTCCGCACCCGCCTTTGGCGCGCCCGCGGCGTCCGCGCCCGCATTTGGCGCCGTCGGCGGCTTTGGCGCTGGCTCGGCGCCGGCATTCGGCGCGTCGGCCGCGCCCGCATTCGGCGCCGCCGCGCCAGCTGCGTCAGCCGCGCCCGCGTTTGGCGCGCCGCAACAGGCCGCGTCCTCGTCCGGCAGCCTGTTTGGCGCGTCCACGCCTTCGCTGTTTGGCGCGTCGGCGTCGGGTGCGCATGCCCACGCTTGCATAGCCCAGACGATTGACTGCAGCCTGTCATCAACGCCTACATTCCTCCGCACCTGTCGCCACGTCATTACTTTGCGCATTGCCTGGGGCGCTTGGGCCGGCACGTTGCGCCGCGGACCCACGCTGCGGTGCAGCGTGCTGTTCTGACACACCCATGTGCCGGCTTGAAGAAGCTTGGGCAGACAGCTCCAACTTGTGCAGGCGGCAACCTTTTCACTGACAGCGTGCTTGCCGGTCGTGCACATGATAGCCATGGCGAGCCCACGATGTACACAAGCCGGATCGGACCGCTCGCAGGCGCATCGACGCCCGCGCCAGCGTTTGGCGCCGCGTCGCCGGCGGCGAGCGGCGCGTTCGGCGCGCCCGCGCCCGCCGCCGCGCCGGCCTTCGGGTTTGCGTCCGCCGCGGCGCCCACCGCCTCGAGTGCGCCCGCGCGCCCGACCGCCCGCCCTGCTGCCAGCCTGACCGCGCATGTGGCCCGGCATTTGGTCCAACCTGGCAGTGCCGCGATATTTCTGAGAGAATAGTGATGTTGAGAGCAGTACCCCCGGCGCTGTGGGGCGCCTGCGTTGCACTGGCGGGCAGAGGCGCCCGCTGCTTCTTTGCTGCTGCGGTGACGCCCGGTTGCGCCGAGGCGAGCGCCTGAGCCGCAGCATGCGTCTCGAGCGCAGGCGCCCCCGCATTTGGCCTGTCGGCCGCGCCGTCCGCGCCCGCCGCCAGCGGCACCGGCGGCTTCGGCTTCCCGGCCGCGTCGGCGCCGGCCGCAGCGCCGGCGGGCGCCGCGCCAGCGGCGCCCGCGTTCGGCTTTGGCGCGGCCGGCGCCGCCGCTGCGTCCGCGCCCGCGGCTGCGTCCGCGCCTGGCTTTGGTGCGCGCCGCGGCGTGCGAGCGGCGGCCGCTGACCGGCGCCGCCAATCACAGAGGGAGCTGTTGCGGAGGCCGCCTGTGGTGTTGGATTATTGCAGACTGCCTTGAAGCAGCCTGTCTTGCTGGGGGAGTGCACGTCCCCAGATGGCCATACGTGCAGGGCCGGGGCGGGTTTGCTTTGCGTTGGGTGCTCGCGCCGAAGGTGCCCCCGCCGGAAGGTCTAGCGACTCGTGTCTCAGCACGCGACGCAGGGGTCAGCCACGGGCATGATGCACACGAGTTCGCGTGCAGCCACTGAGCCCGCGTGTCACCCGCACAGGCCTGGCCGCAAGCAGCGCGCCGGCGTTCGGCGCGCCGGCGCCCGGCTTCGGCGCCGCGGCGCCGGCAGCCAGCGGCCCGGCGACGTCGCTGCCGGCGAGCTTCAGCTTCGCCAGCGCGCCCGCCGCCGGCGCGGCGGCCGCCCCGGCCTCCGCGCCGGCGTTCAACTTCGCCCCGGCGCCCGCCGCGAGCGCGGCGCCCGCCGCGTCGGCCGCGGTGGCGCAGACCTCGGGCGATGGGGCCGCGGGCGCGCCCGCCGCCTCCGCCCCGGCAGCCGCGCCCCTCTTCGGCTTTGGCGCGGCTCCGGCCGCCACGTCCGCGCCCGCATCAGCAACCGGGCCGGCCGCCGCCGGCGCCACCGCGCCAGCGTTTGGCTCCGCCGCTCCGCCCGCAGCGTCCGCGCCGGCGCCCGCGTTCGGCTTCGGCGCGCCGCCGGCGCCCGGCGCGCCCGGCCTGGCGCTGACGGTCGCGACGGCGGCCGCGGCGGCCAGCTCGCCGGCGCCGCCCGCGCCCGCGCCGGCCGCGCCCGCGCCGCCGTCCGAGATCCGCGGCAAGTCGGTGGAGGACATCGTCAACGAGTGGGACCGCGAGTTGGACCTGCGTGCGCAGGCGTTCGTGCGGCACGCGCAGGCGCTGGCCGACTGGGACCGCCGCATCCTCACCAACCGCCACAGCCTGCTCGCGCTGGAGGAGCAGCTGGCCAAGGCGCGGCGCGGCGCGGCGTCCCCATTAGGGTCAGGTCGTACATGTTAGGGTAAGGTCGTGCACATGACACTTCATTACATGCCGGACTAGGCGCTGGTCAGGCGCTCCGGCCGGCGGGAGCGCATGCTGGGAGGGGCAGCTGCAGGCTGTGCGCGCCCGGGGAGCGGCCTGTTGGGGCGGGGATGCCGACGGGGGGCGCGGCTCCCCCCGCAGACGCCGGCGGCTGCAGCACCCTCGCCGGCGCGGGGGAAGTACACAGGTCTCCTGGTCGCATGCGCTAAACCATGGCCAGGCGCACAGCGCCGCGTCGCCGCCTCGTCCCGCCCTGTCCGGCCTTGCCTCATCGGGTGTGCGCGGACAGGCGCCCCTGTGGCGGGCGCGCCGGGCTGCATTATGGTGCCCCGGTGGCCTTTGCGATTGGATAAGGGTTAGGGTTCCGATGCCGCGGCCGCGCGCGCAGGCGGCCGCGGGCCAGGACGCGCTGGAGACAAAGGTGCGCATGCTGGAGGCGCACCAGGCGGAGATCCATGCATCGCTGGCGTCCATGGAGGGCGAGGCCGCGCGGCTCTACCAGGTGCGCGCCTGCGTAGGCCCTAAACCTAACCTTGACCCCGTCGTTGCTGCGCACGCTGCGCAGCCTTGAGGTTTCGGGTGTGCTAAGGACTCACACCAGTGCCGGTGTCAGCGTCGCCTCACTGGCGCTCATGCTTGGGCAGCGCTCGGCTCGTATGCCCGGATGGTGACAAATGGCAAGGTCGGTGCCTCCCACAAGGCCCGCGCGCGCGGCGGCCTGCACGAGCCCACCCGGCCTGTCTTGCTCACCGTTCTGCTGCTGGATTTCTTGTAGTATATATAATATGCACGCGGGAGCGCGCGCGCGGCAGGAGGAGCGCGGGCTGGCGGACGAGGAGGCGCGCGAGCGCGACCGCCTGTATGAGCGCGCCGACGCGCTCGCGGCCGCGCTGTCCGCGCTCGGCGACGACCTGCGCGCCGCGGTCGCCGACGTCAACGCGGCTGCCGCCGGCGCGCCCGGCGCCGGCGCCGGCGCCGCCGGCGCCGCCACGCCGCTCGCCAAGGCGACGCGCATCCTGAACAACCAGCTGCAGGCGCTGACCGTGGTGGACGAGCGCACCGATGCGCTCGCGGCCAAGCTGGACGCGCTGGCGGCGGCCGACGGCGCGTGAGGGGCACCGGGCTCTGGCCCGGGCGCCTGAGCTCAAGAGCGGCTCGCTGCGGCGCGCATGCTGCCGGTTGAGGCCGCCGGCGCTCTGGAGGGCCCGCCTGCGGGCGCCCGTGGCGGTGGGACGCGCACGGCGGCGCACCTGCGGCACGGCGGGGCGCCTGGCGGCGGCTGGCGGCGCATGGGGTTGCAGCAGGGCTTTGGCTATGTTGCTGGCCAGCCCTGGCTGGTGGCAGAGGGGCAGGGATTGGTGCAGGGGGCGGCTGGTGGCCCTGAGCGCTGAGGGGCTGCCGTGCGGGCGTGTGCTGCCCAAGCACGTTGTCCCTAGGTGCAGCACACACTGGCGCGTGCGGCATCGCTGGCTGCCGCCGTCCTGAAGTCAGCACGCTGCGCCTCAGGGGCCAGGCAGCCTGCTCGCATTAAGTTGCTGCTTTGGTCCCGGGGAGGAGCTTACGGGTGATAGCTAGCGGCGGCCATGCCCATGCCTGAGTGCGTGGCAAGCCATGGCATGGCCCATGTCAGCTGCCCGGCGCTCTGTACAGCTGGAAAACTGCAGGTAATCGGTCTTGCGCAGCATTGAGCATTGAGATGAGCAGCAGAATAGTCTTGCAAAGCTTGCCCATTTACGCCCAACATAAGAACCCATCAATAGAGCCGAGTGCAGGCGATGGGCATTTACGTTGAGTAAAGGAACACAAGAACCCATCGATAGAGCTAACTGCATTGAAGAGAAAGGTCGACAGGACGCCATACACAAGCCAGTCAACCTCAGTCTGCTTGCTGGCGACCAGAAGTCTTGAAGCTGCTCCAGAGAAAGCACGTGCAGTCTAGGTGCCAGGCAGTGGCCAAGCCCCATCCGCGCCTGCCGCGGGAGCCATGAGGCCCCGCGGCGCGCCTGCCTGGGCGCTGCCGACGTCGCCTTGCCCAGCAAGCGCTCCGCGCGCGCCGACGCGCGCGCCACGCGCGTGCTGCGCGGCAGCCTGCGCCGAGCGCCCGCGCGCAGCAGGCACTCTTCCCGGCGTGCGGCTCTGCCGCGCGCCCGCCTGGGCCCCGCTGCCAGCGCAGGCGTGCCTGCTGCGCCGCCGCGGCGCCGCGCAGCCGCGCGAGCGCTGCCCGGCCATCTGCGCCGAGTTTCGGCGCCAGCCGGGCGCGTCGCCCAGCGGCCGCGGCGGCCCCGGCACAGACTATGCAGACGGCGTGCACCGGCGGCGCGGCCAGTACGACTACGCGCCGCCGCCGGGCGGGCAGCGCGGGGCCGGCGACGGTTTCCGGGACGCGCCGCCGCGCGGCCCGCCGCCGGGCGGCGGCGACGGCGGCGGCAGTGGCGGCGGCATGAGCAACTTCACCAAGGCGGTCATCGCTGGCGCGTTCATCATGGGCATGGGCACGGGCGTGTGGTTCACCTCGGAGGCCAGCTTCCACCCGAGCAACGTGGCGAGCACGGAGATCATCGACCGCCAGACGCCCAACTCGGAGGTCTGCATGGCCAACGGCTACAGCTCCATGGTGTTTGACCAGCGCATCTTCGTCTCATTCAACCCGTGCGCGCCCTGGCCTCCCTGCGCTTGCCTCCTCGCGCCCACGCCGCCCCGGCGCCGCGCCCGCTGTCGGCCCAGTGAGGTGCAGCACGCCCCGCGCCGCGAGCAGTGCAAGCCGGGGGCCTGCGCGGTGTGCGCCTGCTGGGAGCCGCGCCTCGTTCAGGCCGAGCGCTTTGCGCATGCTGCGGCTGCGCGCGCTGCGGCCGCGGCGCCCAGCGCAGGCGCGCCTTGGCGCTGACCCGGACGCCTCCTGGCGCGCGCAGGTTCAACGTGTACGTGGCGCAGCCGGAGGTGAAGCCCGGGTGCGTGTTCCGGCGCTCCAACATCAGCCTGCTGGAGAAGAAGCGGCTGGTTACCGACAAGGAGGCGCGCGCCCGCCGCCCCGCGCGCTGGGCGGTCGCTGCCGGCTGCGGTTGGAGGGGCTGCCGGCCGTGCTGGGTTTCCGGTGGTTTGGCGTGCAGGGCGCCCGCCGAGCGCGCCGGCGGCGGCGGAGGGCGCGCCCCGCGGCGCCGGCGCGCTCGCGGCGCCGCAACGCACCCTGCCGCGCCGCGGGCGCCGCGGCCGGGCCTCAGGGCGTGCGTGCGTGCAGCTTGTCTGTTTTGCTGGTTCCGCCGCGCGCGCACGTGAGCGGCAAACACAAGTCCTTGCTTTGGTTTGGTCGACCTGGCACGCTCGCCGGGTAACCCATGCGCGGACCCAAGCGCAGCGCTCCCAGGAGCTGGCGAATGTGTAGGTCACATGCAGTGCAGCTTGTACTGCTGCGCGCGCCGGGCGGCGCGCATCGCACGGGCGCGCCAGAGCCGCGGCCCGCGCAGACCCTGTCGGGCGAGCGGCGCGCGCGGCGCCGCGCGCAGGTCGGCGCGTGCACGCGCAACATGAACACGTTTGCATTCGTGGGCGACCTGGAGCGCTCGCCGGAGGTGTCGTGCGTGTACCACAGCGAGGACGCGGAGAACCAGTTCCTCCAAAACCCCAAGCGCGCCGCCATGGGCGACGGCTTCCAGCCGCGCGAGGACGCGGCTGGCGACGCGGCGCGCGCCGCCGGCGACGCGCGGTAGCGCCGCGCTGCCGCCGCTGGCGCTGCGCCCGCCGTAGTCTCTTGACCCGGCCGTCGGGGGCCGCGGGACGGCGAGGGGTGCCAGAGTGTTGCGTGTGGTGTGAGGCTGGGCGCGCCGGCTGGTACTTGATTCGCCTTTGTCTGCAGTGGACGCGCGCGCGTTGGACGCGGCGGCGTACCGCGCGCACACGGCGACGCCGGGGCTGTGCTGATAGCGAGGCTGTAGCCACGCTTGTGTGCCGCTGCAGTACCGCATGTGCCAGCTGCCTCTGCTGTGCGTCCCTGCCATGCGCAGTGCTTCCAGAGCTCGTTGCTTGTACAGTGCCCTATGCTGGCATGCGCAGCCTGAGGCAGTGGGGAGGACACAAGTGGAATTATGCACGTTGCAGGCTCATGGCATGGCACTGGATGCAGCATTGAAGAGGAGAATGGTTTGGACGGCGGGCACCTCTACATGTCATCCTTACACTCAGGGATCCTACGCTCTCCTCACTGGGACACAGCTCCACACACTCCCAGAGCTGGCTGCGCACGGCGCGACGCACAGGGGCACGCACGGGTGCACGCTGAAAGCACACGGGGTAAAGGTACAGCACGGGAAATTAAATGGTCTGCATCACTTCTCTTGAGGGCCCCGCGATCGTTTGTTCGGCCGCCGCCGGGCGCGCTGTCAGTCAAAATCCTGGGCTTCTGAAACCAGGCGGGGAACAGTCCTGGCGCCGCAGCAGCGCGCTGGACAGCTGGGCGTCTGCCCCGCAGGAGACCCGGCGGGAGGGGCCTGCCCGCACCCACTCCCCTCCCGACCCCCGGTCTCCTGCGCGCCAGACGCCTGGAACCCATGTGCCCGGCATGCCGCCAGCACATCTGGTTGAATAGACTCGCGCCCACCAAATGCTACCGCCGGGTAGGCCCGTCTGCAAAACAAGAAGACGCGGCCCCAGCAGCGGGGCAGGGCGTACTCCCACAGCAGAGGGGCGCCCACAACCGCGCACGCGCGCACTCCTTGGGTCCAGCGCGTTGCGGGCCACGCCCCAAAATGCACCCGCCAAAACCAGACGCGAGCTACCGACCTGCCGCCCCAGCGCACAGGCCCGCCTAGCGAGCGCTCGCCGGCGACGGCCACACTACCCGGGCGGCCCCTTGCGGGCGCCCAACCCTCCCACATGCACCTAGCGCTAGCCTCGACCCTCAGAGCACCGGGACGGACCATACTACTCGGGCTCTCGCTGCGGCCACAGGGGCGCGCGGGGCCCGCGCCGCCTGAATGAGGCACTCTTCCACGTGTTATTTCATCTTCCACAACCCTGGCGAGGGCGCAGCGGGGCTGGCGCAATGGGCGCCGCGGCGAGTCGGGGGCAGGCGATATACCAGCTCGAGCGTGGTAACATAAGCAGCAGCCCCTCCCGCCCTCCCCTCGCACCCCCCGCAGACTCGGCACGCCACGCGACGCGGCGCACATCACGAGCAGGCGCAGGGGCAGGCGACGAGCAGCAGCGCGCGCGCCCACTCGTCGCGGAACTCCTCGTAGCCGTGGCCCTCGTGGTGCGTGCGCCAGATCTGGCGCAGGTGGTCCGCGCCGACGCACTCCTGCACGGTGGCCAGGCGCGCGCGCGCGGGCGCGAGCTGCGCGCGCGTGTACGCGGCATAGTGCCGCAGCGCGGCCGGCCAGGCGTCCTTGCCGAACAGCTCCAGCGCGTTGGCGAGCGCGGCGGCCGCCGTCAGGCTCGCCGGCAGCGCCGAGCACTCCAGGTCCAGCAGCGACAGCTGCAGCAGGAAGCTGCGCGCGCGCATGCAGAACCGCGTCAGCGGCCGGCCATTGCGTGCGGCGCTGCGGGTGCAGCGCGCGCGCCGTGTCACCGACAGGCGACAGAGGCTGCGCTGGAATCAAGCGCAGCTGGCGCGATAGCCGTAGCAGCAGCACGGCTGCATGCGGGTGCAAGTGCACCAACATCAAATGCATCTCCTTGAAGCAAAGCTGCTTCATGCATCCGTGCAGCCACTCCTGTGATGATGGGTGCAAAGCAAACTGGGCAACAGAGCAGCGCGTGACTTCGAGTGTGGCGTGCTAACCCCTCACCCCTTGGAAACCATCCATAAAAAGGCACATGCTGCCGCTGCAATACATTGCTCTGCGACGTGGCAGCACAAGGCTGCTTGAAACCTGAGCAAACGAGCGGGGGAAAACAGAAAGCCTGCTAGGGGCAGCGGCTTGCACCACGCAACGCATGCCATACAATTCAGCCTGTGTGCAGGAGGGCAGGAACGCCCTGCTGTGTGCACGCAGGCGCCGCTTAATTAACAGGGCCAGTGACTGACCGCCGGTACTGAGGCCTGGCAGGCCCCTTTGACACACTTGCGTGCGCAGCCACACGCTCCCACGCAAGCGGTGCTGCGCTAGCCGAGCCCGCACACGCAGGGCAACGCAAAGGAGGCGGGCAGATGCAGCCAGGAGCGCGCCTGGCCACGGTGTAGATGTGCATCTCCTCGGGCGTCAGCAGCCCGGCCACCACGGAGCGGTACCAGAAGGAGCGCAGGAACATCTTGGCGTTGGGCGCGGAGCGCATGCACGCCGGCGTGCCCGCCTGCACGACCGCGGTGACCTCCTCCACCTCGGCCGCGCTGTATGTGCGGTCTGAGATGTAAGCGAAGCGCGCCGGGTCCAGGTCCTTGTCGGCCTCCTCCCTAGCCTGGGACTCCTTGGCGCGGGTGTCCGCCATTGCCGCGCGCAGGCATGCAATGCCCACCAGCTGGAACCTGCGCCGCATCCGCGCCGCTCAGCAGGTATATGCCGGCAACATCGGCACATCAAGGCGCTTGGGGTCGGCAGGCAGGCGCCGGCACGCCCGTCGTAACTGACCGAGGGTTGTTTGGGCGGCAAAGCCTGGATCATGCTCACCTGGCCAGCACCTCCACGGGCTTGGTCGTCAGGTGGTGGTCCAGGTAGTTGACGGCCTTGAAGACGATCGTGCTGTCCAGGTTCCAGTCCCAGCTCACCTGCGGCACGAAACCCATCAGCTGCTGCATCGCCTCCCGGCCCGGCATGCCCAAACCCAGGCCGTCCGTGGGCCGCACCTCTGCCAGCCACTCTGTCAGCACGGCGCGATGCCGCTCGTTCACGACCGTCTGGACGCGCCGCAGCGCGGCGACCGCCGGCACTGCTAGCAGTTCGCGCTCGCGAAGCTCAAACAGCTCGTACTGGCGCCGCCAGGCGGCCTCCTTGCAGTCTGCGATGCAGGCCCAGGCTGGCCAGCGGCGCTGGCAGGCGGCGCGCCAGGCGTGCGGGCCAATTGCCGTGAATTGGCGCGTCGCGCACAGCGCCACCCCCAGCTCCCGGCCCTGCAGGTGCGACAGCACCAGCACCCACAGGTCCTCGGGGAAGGCATCCATGGCTGCAGCCAGGCGCGCCCGCGTCTGGGCCCGCGTTCCAGCCATCGCAATGGCGATGTGCACTTCGGAGGAAGCTCATGGCCATCGCCCGTTTTGGGGGGAACCCTGGCCAGGGAAGTTGGCCCCCCACGGGCGCTGGCCGCGGCTTGGCCTCAGGGTGGGCTGTTGGCGCGCAAATCCGACAGCTGAAGGCTCGGTCTCCTGGCAAAAGACAGGGCACCTGTTGTCTGGGCCATGCACACTCAAGGCGCGCGTTGACGACATTTCTGGGCGGCGAGTGCAGCAGCGCAGGCCACAGGCTCTTTTGCTTGACACGCGCCTACTCTAGGGCGCTTAAGGGTGGCACACCGTGCCAGAACTGTCTGCCCTGTTTCAAGTGCTTGTATCAAGCGCATGGGGGCATGCGTCTGGCAGCTACACGGCAACCGGGGTCACGTTCTGCAAGCGCTGTGCACGCGTATGCTGTGCGGCACGCGTGCACTCCATGGGCCCAGGTAATCGTTGATCGCAATATCATGGCTGCTTACACAGCATCTTGTTATATGCAGTTCTGCGCTGCACACCTCTTGCAGCACGGGCACCGCCTGGAGCCGTTAACGAGGCTATAGGGCGGACGCTGCAAAATCACAGGCTGCCCAAGTACGACTGGGCCTCCTCGCCAAACAGGGCCGCACGCCCCCCTTGGTGCGCAGAATTAAGCGCACCTGTGGGGGCGCGCCGTCCTGCTCAAGCCCCCGCACCCCACGGCACGCACCGGTGATGTCGGCAACACCTGCCGCACCTGCTGCTCCTCCCACCCGTGCGACCCTCTGCAGGCAGGTCGTGACATCCAAGCTACTCAAATTACAGGGCACTTTGCAGGCAAGGTCATGCACGCGTATCAGACAGCCCCGCACGGCGAGCCAAGCTTGTTGTCCTGCGCGGCACTGCCCGGCTGCAGGCACTTCCTTCAGGCAGCAGAGTGACTGCCGGCACACCTGCGCAGGCTGACTCGCAGTCAGCCGTCTGAAAGACAGGACCTCTGCCGAGCTGCAGCGCCGCAGCCGGCACCCCACGCCCCGCAGCGCAGCCTCTGCCTGACCTCAGCGACTGCACGCCTCGCAAATAAGCGCGCTGCTGCTGGCATCGGAGAGCGCGCAAGGTGCAGTCGCTGCAGCAACGAGGGAACAGTGGCCTGTTGCTCGCCAGAGGCCGCACTTTGAGACCAGCTTAACGACGTACTGCATGTGTAAGTTCTGGGCCGCTGACCAGGGAGGCACTGTTGACAAGTGACCAGAACCGTTTGCCAGTTGGACCAAGTCTTGCAGCAGTCTCGCCCCCTTTTTTCCAAGTGCAGCCTGTCACAACGTGTGCACGACCTGCTGGTTGACGCGCCTCGAAGGTTGAGCGTGCGCGCTCCTGCAGCAAGGCAGGCAGGGCTGTTGCTGCGTCTACAAACCCTCTGGCACCGTGCTGGCCCACAGCGCTTCTGGACTTGGCCCTCGCGCTCAGCAGGATAGGCCAGGGACTGACAGGAACAGGGTCTGTGTGCTGCGAAGGCATGCGCCGGCTTTGGCCCCTCACAGTCTCTGACAACGGCAGCGGAGTCACAGCGCACGCCTCTGTCTGCTTGTGGAAAGCAGTGCTGGATATGCACTGTATGGGCGAGCAGGTCGCAGGCGTTTGAGTATGGGCCGGGAGAGGTCTAGGGAATGCGCCTGTCCAGAAAGCTGCCGCCTTTCTTACCAGACCGACCGCACGCACATCGTGCCTTACCACAGCCCTGGAGTGGTGCGTCTCCTTAACTTTAAGCGAGGCAAGCCCGCCTGTGGCTCTCAAACGTTGGCGCGCTGAGTCATAATCAACTCCGAGGCGGTCCGCCCAGCACTGTCCGCACGCCCGGAGCCCCTGAGCCTGTTCTGTCATGGTATGCCGCGTGCTGCGTGCTGCCACAGTGGCAGTCAAGGCGCTGCAGCAGTCTGCGCGTGCAGCGCGATCACACGCGCACGCGCGCGCGGGGCGCGCAGGAGCGGGCCGGCCAAGTGCCAACCGCAGAGTGGCCAAGCCCGCCCGTGCGCGCGGCCGCGCCAAGCCGGGTGCGGGCCGCACGCACGGAGTCTGCAGCGCAGGCTGCAGCTGGGCGTCGTATTCCTTGACTTGGGATGGTGTAAGCGGTGCCTTGTTGGCGGAGGCTGCATATTCGTGTCTTCCCCCGCACCCTCCTGCGCGCAGAGGAATGCAGCCTGTCTGATTGATGAGGTCCCCATTTCAGCATGTGGTCGCCTGGGTGACCATCAGTACATATGCTGCATGCCACTGCGGGCAGAAGGCCTGACTGCATGCAAGGCCAGCAGCTGCCTGCCGCGCACCAGTCCAGTGGTGGCCGCTGCATGCCAGCCAGAGTGCCTGTGGCCGCCACACCTTTCCGCGCTGCGTGCCACAGGCTGTCCGCTCGCACACAGCCATGGCCGTGACCCACGGTACGCACACACGCTGAGCGCGCCAGACAGCCTGAGCGGCGCGTGTACTGTGCGCGGCAGGTGCAGGGGCGCGTCCACAATGGCGAAAGGCAGTGCGCGTGCGCGCGTCGCCACGCTGGTGAAGCGCCTGGCGCCCGGCGGCACTGCCGCTGAGCAAGCAGAGGCTGCGCTTGCGCTGGAGCGCCTGTGCTATGACAAGAGCCAGTACAGGGAGTATGTAAGAGGCTGCGGGGGCATCGCGGCGCTGGTGCGGCTGCTGGCGCCTGGCGGCGCCGCAGGCGTGCAGACGCAAGCCGCTGCAGCGCTGTGCAACCTGTGCATTGACAACAGACAGAACCAGGACAGCGTGCGGGAGTGCGGGGGCGTCACGGCGCTGGTCGGGCTGCTGGCGCCCGGCGGCTCGGCCGCTGTGCGCACAGCGGCTGCCGGGGCGCTGGCATACCTGTGCGTTGAGAACAGCGACAGCCAGGACAGCGTGCGGGTGTGCGGGGGCGTGGCAGCGCTGGTCGGGCTGCTTGCGCCAAGCGGCCCTGCCGCTGTGCAGCAGGAGGCGGCTGGGACGCTGGCAAACCTGTGCAATGACGACGCCCAGATCAGGGACTTGGTGAGGGAGTGCGGGGGCATCACGGCGCTGGCCGGGCTGCTGGCGCCCGGCCACTCGCCCGCTGTGCAGGAGCGGGCTGCTGCGGCAATGACAGGCCTGTGCCGTAGAAGCACTCGGAATCAGGACAGCGTGCGGGAGTGCGGCGCCGCTGCGGCGCTGGTTGCGCTGCTGGCGCCTGGCTGCTCCGCTGGCGTGCAGAAGCGGGCTGCACTCGCGCTGGGACACCTGTGCCATGCAAACAAAAAAAACCAGGACAGTGTGTGGGTGTGCGGCGGCGTCGCGGCGCTGGTGGGGCTACTGGCGCCCAGCATGGCGCCTGCTCTGCGTGGGCGGGCCGCGTTGGCCCTGGCGAACCTGTGCACCGGGAACGCCCGATGCCAGGACAGTGTGCGGGCGTGCGGGGGCGTCGCGGCGCTGGTCGCGCTGCTGGCGCCTGGCGCCTCTGCTGCCATGCATGAGCAGGGTGCCAAGGCAATGGCAAACTTCTTGTGCATTGGAAACACTCAGAACCAGAATAGCGTGTGGGAGTGCGGGGGCGTCGCAGCGCTGGTGGGGCTCCTGGCGCCTGGCCGCTCCGCTGGCGTGCAGGGCAAGGCTGCAACCGCGCTGGGAAACCTGTGCGCCAGAAACACCCGGATCGAGGACAGCGTGAGGGAGTGCGGGGGCGTCGCGGCGCTCGTTGGGCTCCTGGCGCCTGGCGGCTGTGCGGCTGTGCAGGAGACTGCCGCTGGGGCGCTGTGCAATTTGTGCCGTGACAACGCGCGGAACAGGGCCAGCGTGAGGGAGTGCGGGGGCGTCGCGGCGCTGGCCGGGCTGCTGGCGCCCGGCGGGTCTGCTGCCACCCATGACCGGGCGGCTGGCGCGCTCGTGAGCTTGACCAGCGAGAGTGCGCGGGACTGTGAGGCGGTCAGGGCATGCGGGGGGGTTGCAGCCCTGGTGGAAGGCGTGCTCGCGCGCGCCAGCTCGGCAGCGGCGCTCGAGCGGGCGGCCGCGGCGCTGCGCGACCTGGGGCGTCTTTAGCAGGTTCTCGGCAGCTCATGCCAGCCAGGCTGAAGCAGACGCACGCTGCGGTCGTGGCGCGGCGGCGGTGCTGGTGGCAGTCATGTGACGGTAGGTGTCGTCGTGCGCGGCCTGACGCTTGATGCCTGTGTGGCTTTCAGGCAATGCAGAAGGGGTCATCGTCAGAGGCAGATTGTCAGGTCCAGACGGTCAGGGGCATGCATAATTTGAGCGTGCGATGTGGACGGGCGCGCAAGTTGCGTTGCAAGCCTGCACCAGGCGCTGGATATGCGCAAGTACTGCCAGTGGCTTCAGGGTTGAAACCAGGCTGAACAATTTATGGTTCAGCACAGCGCCCCGGCACACCCTGCCTCAGTAAACGGGGCTCGCTCAGGAGGCCGCCAGCCTCCAAACACGCTTGCAGCTACCATGCCCACTCCAAAGAGCAGCAGCCACGGTGGCCTCCGGCAGCTTGCCGCAGGCGTTCTGGCTGACGCCCTCTCCCGCCCTCCCCTCCACGGCCAGGAGAAGGCAGCGGCACGAGCGGCCGGCTTGGCGGGACTGGGGCAGTCAGCACACAGGCGCCGCATTCCCCTGCCGCGGCCTTCACACCGCGCGCGCCGCTGCCCAAGTCCCCCGGCGCAGTGATCACAGGGGGCTCCTCGGCGCGCGGCAGCCCCAGGCCGAACACACTGTGGCCCGCAGCTTGCAGCAGTCCCTCTGGCTGGCGCCTCTCTCCCGCCCTCCCCACAACGGCCAGGAGCAGGCCCCATCGCGGCGTTCGCGCCGCGCGCGCCGCCTCACGCCAGGTCGTCCGGAGACATGGGCCTGTTGCTTGCCAGAGCGCAGCACTCTCGACGCTAGCTTTGGCGAACGGGCACCCAAGACCGGCAGTACTTTAACAGCAGCTGACCACCAGACTGGAGTTTTTGGGCAGCTGATCCAGTCGGGCACTGTTGACAAACGGCCAGAAGCGTTTGCCAAGTGCATCAAGTCTTGCAGCAGTCCTCGCCCCCTTCTAGAAACTATGGTAGTCCTGCGAAGGCACAGCAGGCCAGCCTGACAGGGAGGAGCGCTGTGACAGCGCTGCTTGAAGGGCTGCCAGGTCCCGGCACTTAAACTGCGACGCAATAGTCGAGGTTGTTGAGTAAAAGGTGCTGGGCACACAGTGCCGCCTGTCGTAATAGGCGCACGACCTGCTGGTTGATGTGCCTCGAAGGTTGCGCGTGCGGGCTCCCGCGGCAAGGCAGGCGGGGCTTTGCTGCGTCTACAAACTCTCTGGCACCGTGCTGGCGCACGGCGCTTCCGCACTTGGCCTTCACGCTCAGCAGGATAGGCCAGGGACCGACAGGAACAGGCTGTGTGTGCTGAGAAAGCATGCGCCAGCCGCGTCAGACACTGTGATGGCCCAAACCAGCTTTGGGCCAACACAGTGTCTGACAAGGCCGGCTGCGGACTCACAGCGCACGCCCGTGTGTGGAAAGCACTGTGTTGGGCAAGCGCAGGCGTTTCCCCGAGAAAGGGCCGGGATAGGTCTAGGGAATGCGCCTGTCCAAAAGCTGCCGCCTTTCTTACCAGACCGACCGCACGAACATCGTGCCTCACCAAAGCCCTGGAGTGGTGCGTCTTCTTGACGTTAAGCGAGGCAAGCCGCGCGCGGCTCTCAAACGTTGGCGCGCTGAGTCGTCACCAACTCCGAGGCGGGTCTGCCCAGCACCGTCCGCACACCCGCAGCCCCTGAGCCTGTTCTGTCATGGTATGCTGCGCGCTGCGTGCTGCCACAGTGGCATTCAAGGCGCTGCAGCAGTCTGCGCGTGCAGCGCGATCACACGCGCACGCGCGCGCGGGGCGCGCAGGAGCGGGCCGGCCAAGTGCCAACCGCAGAGTGGCCAAGCCCGCCCGTGCGCGCGGCCGCGCCAAGCCGGGTGCGGGCCGCACGCACGGAGTCTGCAGCGCAGGCTGCAGCTGGGCGTCGTATTTCTTGACTTGGGATGGCGTAATCGGTGCCTTGTTGGCGGAGGCTGCGTGTTCGTGTCTTCCCCTGCGCCCTCCTGCACGCAGAGGAATGCAGCCTGTCTCATTGATGATGTTCCTCATTTCAGCATGCGACCGCCTGGGTGAATATCAGTACATATGCTGCATGCCACTGCGGGCAGAAGACCTGACTGCATGCAAGGCGGCTGCCGGCTGCATTCCAGTCCGCTGGTGGAAAACCACCATGCAATGGCCACCATGGCCACTGCATGTGCCACAACTTTCCGCGCTGCTTGCCACAGGCTGTCCGCTCGCACACAACCATGCCCGTGTCCAACGGTGCGCACATGCGCTGAGCGCGCCAGACAGCCTGAACGGCGCGCGCCCTGTGCGCGGCAGGTGCAGGGGCGCACGCACGATGGCGAAAGGCAGTGCACGCGCGCGCGTCGCCGCACTGGTCAGGCGCCTGGCGCCCGGCGGCTCTGCCGCCGAGCAAGCGGAGGCTGCGCTTGCGCTGGAGCGCCTGTGCCATGACAAGAGCCAGTACAGGGAGTATGTGAGAGGCTGCGGGGGCGTCGCGGCGCTGGTGCAGCTGCTGGCGCCCGGCCGCTCTGGCGCCGTGCAGGAGCGGGCCGCTGCAGCGCTGTCGACCCTGTGCACAGACAACAGACAGAACCAGGATGGCGTCAGGGAGTGCGGGGGCGTCGCCGCGCTGGTCGGGCTGCTGGCGCCCGGTGGCTCGGCCGCTGTGCGCATAGCGGCTGCCGTGGCGCTGGCATACCTGTGCGTTGAGAACAGCGACAACCAGGACAGTGTGCGGGAGTGCGGGGGCGTCGCGGCGCTGGTCCGGCTGCTTGCGCCAGGCGGCCCTGCCGCCGTGCAACAGCAGGCGGCTGGGACGCTGGCAAACCTGTGCAATGACGACGAACGGGGAGCCCAGAACGGGGAGTGCGTGAGGGAGTGCGGGGGCATCGCGGCGCTGGCCGGGCTGCTGGCGCCCGGCGGCTCGCCTGCCGTGCAGGAGCGGGCTGCTGCGGCGCTGACAGGCCTGTGCCGTAAGAGCACCCGGAATCAGGACAGCGTGCGGGAGTGCGGCGGCGTTGCGGCGCTGGTTGCGCTGCTGGCGCCTGGCTGCTCCGCTGGCGTGCGGAAACGGGCTGCCCTCGCGCTGGGAAACATGTGCCATTCAAACGTTCAGAACCAGGACAGCGTGCGCGTGTGCGGCGGCGTCGCGGCGCTGGTGGGGCTGCTGGCGCCTGGCATGGCGCCTGCTGCACGTGCGCGGGCCGCGCTGGCCCTGGCGAACCTGTGCAGCGGGAACGCCCGGAACAGAGACAGCGTGAGGGAGTGCGGGGGCGTCGCGGCGCTGGTCGCGCTGCTGGCGCCTGGCGCCTCTGCTGCCCTGCATGAGCAGGCTGCAAAGGCGCTGAGCAACGTGTGCAGCGGGAACACTCAGAACCAGACCAGCGTGTGGGAGTGCGGGGGCGTTGCGGCGCTGGTAGGGCTCCTGGCGCCTGGCGGCTCCGCTTGCGTGCAGAAGGTGGCTGCAACCGCGCTGGGAAACTTGTGCGCTAGAAACACCCGGATCGAGGACAGCATGAGGGAGTGCGGGGGCGTCGCGGCGCTCGTGAGGCTCCTGGCGCCCGCCGGCTCTGCGGTTGTGCAGGAGAACGCTGCCGGGGCGCTGTGCAATCTGTGCGTTAACAACGCGCGGAACAGGGACAGCGTGAGGGAGTGCGGCGGCGTCGCGGCGCTGGTCAGGCTGCTGGCGCATGGCGGCTCTGCTGTTATGCATGAGCGGGCGGCTAACGCGCTCGTGAGCTTGACCAGCGAGAGGGCAGGGCCGTGAGGCGGTCAGGGCATGCGGGGGGGTTGCAGCCCTGCCAGGCGTGCTCGCGCGCGCCAGCTCGGCAGCGACGCGCGAGCGGGCGACCGCGGCGCTGTGCAACCTGGGGCGTGTTTTTTCCCAGGGTGTTGGGAAGTGAGACCAGCCAGGCTGAAGCTGACGTGCTCTGCGTTCGGGCGTGGCGGCAGTACTGGTGGCAGTGATGTGATAGTTGCGTTGTCGTGCGCGGCTTGACGCTTTTATGCTTGTGTTGCTATTAGGCAATGCACAAGGAGGCATCATCGTCAAGGGCAAGTCATCGTCAGGCCCTGACGGTCAAGGGCATGCATTGCCTGAGCGTGCAATGTGGACGGGCGCGCAAGATGTGTTGCAAGCCTGCACCAGGCTTTGGATGTGCGCAGGTGCGGCCAAGCGCTTCAGGCTTAAAACAAGGCTGAACAATTTATGGTTCAGCACAGCGCCCCGCCACACCCCGCCTCAGTAAACGGGCTTCGCTCAGGAGGCCGCCAGCCTCCAAACACGCTTGCAGCTACCATGCCCACCCCAACAGCAGCAGCCACGGTCGCCTCCGACAGCTTGCCGCAGGCCTCCCGCCCGATGCGCCTCTCCTGCCCTCCTCTCCATGGCCAGGCCAGGAGAAGGCAGCGGCGCGAGCGCGCCGCTTGACGGGACCAGGGCACTCGGTACACAGGCGCCATATTTCCCTGCCGCGGTCTTCACGCCGCGCGCGCCGCCGCCCAAGGCCCCCAGCGCAATGATCACAGGGGGCTCCTCGGCGCGCGGAAGCCCCATGCCGAACACACTGTGGCCCGCAGCTTGCAGCAGTCCCTCTGGCTGGCGCCTCTCTCCCGCCCTCCCCACAACGGCCAGGAGCAGGCCCCATCGCGGCGTTCGCGCCGCGCGCGCCGCCTCACGCCATGTCGTCCGGCGCGATGATGACGGTGGGCTCCTCCACGCGCGGGTACTCCACGCTGAACACGTTGTAGCCGGCGTACTCCTCCACCGCCGCGCGGATCTGCTCTGGCTGCGCGCCCGGCCGAGCGCCCACGTCAGCGTGCGAAACTAGTTGAGCACCCGCGTCAGCGCGCGCAGCGCGGCGCTACCAGTGGCGAGCGGCGCCGCTGCCACGGCGCGCGCGCTCTGCGACGGGTGCGCGACCGTAGGTGGCGCCTGGCTGCGGTGCACTCTATGGGCTGACCCGGCGGCCGGACGTGCAGGGGCGCGTGCACCACAGCGGCCGCGCTGTGCCAGGGGGGTGGTGGGCATGTAGAAAATAGAAGCCTCTTTATTGTTAAATCGAACCCTAGAACGGACACCCTTCGGGGCATGTGCGGGCGCAAGGTGCGTGCGCGTGCGGCCGCGGGCGCGGCGACAGCTTTGCTCGCTCGCAGCCAGCGCGCCGCGCTGCTCTGGGCCCCGCGAAATCCCGGCGGCCACCTCTTTGGCCGCCGGGGAACGATGGGGGCCGGCAGGCTATGCCCTTTTGTAGCCTCAAGCTCTGGCAGGCAGGGCATGCGCTCCCCAATCTTAATCATCACCAGCTCCTGCGGGCAGATCGGCGGCTGGGTGCGCCACCGGCAGCGCTGGTGGCGAGAGGGGCCGGCCGCTGGTCGGAGCGGCCGCGCCGCACCGCGAATGACGGCCCCAGCAGCGCGAGCAGGTCGGCCCACGTGTAGGTGCTGCGGCGCGTGCGCTGCGCGTCGTCGCGCAGGCGCGCGTACACCGCCGACACGGGGTCCTCGCCGGGGCCGCGCGCATCATCATCGAACAGCGACACCTTGCTCATGCGCATCAGCCGCAGCGCCTCGTCCACGTCCGGCTGCGCGCGGCGCGCGCGCGGCCGTCGGATAGGGTTAGGGTAGGGTCGTGACGGGTTCAAACGCGCTGGCCGACGAGCCAGGGCGCCAGCCGCGGCGCCGCGCGGTCGCGACGCGCCGACGCATGTCCACGTCGCCGACACACGCCTTTGTCATCATGCGGCGGTGGAGGCCAGTGCGCATGGCCATGCATGGCTCTCACGTGCCAGCGATCCACCAAGTAGCCGTACAGGCACAATACCCACCTCAGCGTCGGGAGGGGTGTTTGCAGCAGGCCAGCACAAGCACAGGTTTTAATGGGATTTGTGCCTGCGCAGCGCTGGCCGCAAAGCGCAGCCGCGTGCGCATGGCCCAGGCGCAGGCATGACAGGGCGATCACTTCGCAAACCAGGACGAAGGCTAAAGCGCGCCTGTGCGACGCTGGCCGCAAAGCGCAGCCGCGCGAGCGCCTGGCTCAGGCGCAGGATGGACAGCAGCGTGCGCGCGGTGGTGTAGCTGTGCGGCATCTGCGCCGCGGCCTCGTCCGCGCGCATCTCCGCGTACACCGCCGCCACGTACTCTGCGCGCCCCCGGGAGCGCCCGGCTGTCTGCCCGTGCTGGCGCACGGCAGTAAATGCGCTTGCTCATTCGGCTGGACCACCAGCAGGCGCACAGTAGAGCTGACTGCGGGCACCACCCGCCATGCCAAACCGCTGCAAGCCGGCGCCAGCAGGCGCAAGAGCGCCTGCTCGCAACCGAACGCATCCAAGGCAGCCTGCATCCAAGGCAGTTATGCATGCCAGCCAGGGACATGCAACAGCCCTGCGGCATGACGAGCGTCCACGCTCGCAGCGCAGGCTCGGGCCGCTGGACGGCCACCCTGGGGCGGGCCGCGCGCCCGTGAGCTCCTCCGGGAAGTAGGGGTCGTGCTGCTTGGCGCGCGCGATGTACGCGCGCAGCACGTCCGCGCCCAGCGGCTCGGGGCCGCCCTCCTGGAGCGGCGCCACGCCGTCGCGGTGCACCGCCATCACGTGCGCCGACAGCCGCCGGTCCTGCGCGCGGCGCATGCGCTCAACGCTCGGCTTTTCGCAAGCCCCTGCGTTGCTGGGACATGCAAGCTTGATGGCATGGTGCCTGGCTGCATTGGGCCGGCCGTGCAGCCCGCTGTGTCTGGCCTGCGCCCGCCCGCCTTGTGCCCCTCAGCCCCATGCACCAGTCCCTGTCGCCAGTCCTGCGGCCGCTAAGGGCCTGGAACCCAGGTCAGCGAGCCGGCTGGCGGTGCGGCATGCTGACGAGGACCGGCTCGCAGGCGCCAGCGGACATGTATGCGGGCACCAGCGGCGCGCCGTGCTTGCGCCGCAGTGTATACCCGCTGAAGCAGCCCTGCTGGAAGCAGCCCTGCCATATCCGCCGGCTTTCCCCCATCAGTCCACCGGTGAAGCAGCCCTGCCACAACCGCCGGCTTTCTCCCACCAGATCCACCGGTGAAGCAGCCCTGCCCGACATGCAAGCGCCGACTTTCCCCCGTCAGAGCCCCCGCTCGCTAGGCGGCGCGCGCGCGCGCTGCGCCGCACCTGCTCCGCGTCGGCCTTGTCCAGGATGAGCCACATGAGGTCGAAGCGCGACAGCAGCGCGGCCGGCAGCGCGATGTTCTCGGCCGGCGAGCGGCGCACGTCGTAGCGGCCCCACGCCGGGTTGGCCGCCGCCAGCAGCGTGGTGCGCGTGTTGAGCGTCGTCGTGATGCCCGCCTTGGCGATGCTCACAGTCTGCTGCTCCATCACCTGCGCCGCGCGGCGCCAGGGTTTAGGGTCTGCTGCTCCACAACCTGCGCTGCGCGGTGACAGACTTACGGTCTGCTGCTCCTGCGCCGCGCGGCCCCAGGTGTCAGCCTGGTTTGCTTGGGGACCGCGCCTGTGCCCTCACGTTAAGCATGCTGGCGGCCCGCGCGAGGTGCGCCTCACAGAGGAAAGGGTTCGGGCGAGAGGGCCGCGTGTTGCTCTCGGAAATGAAGGCATGCGGGAGCAGAGAGCGCTGGTCCATGAGAGGGGGTGCGGGGCGGCGGCGCACGCCTCGTGGATGGCCGTGCGGTCGCCCTCGTCCATCTTGTCGAACTCGTCGATGCAGCAGATGCCCTTGTCCGCCAGCACCAGCGCGCCGCCCTCCAGCACCTGCGCGCCCCGAGTGCTGCGTCACGGCCCCGTGCAACTGCTGTTAACCCTATCCTAAACCCCTCCAGCACGCCCCGAGTGCTGCATCACGGCCCCGTGCGAGCGCCGGCGCCCGCGCGCCCCCTCCAGCGCCTGCGGCCCGAGCCGCGCGGCGCGCAGTTACAGACTGTGGGCTGCATGCGCGGCAGCATCTCGCCAGTGCATCACCACAGGGCAGCGCGCTCGCTGCCACACCCAGCTCGGCATGCGCTGCAGAGCTGCAGGGGCTGCGGCGGCGCAGGCGCATGCTCGCGGGCATTGCCGAGCGCCGAAACCCGGCTTGCGTGCACCAGCACACAGCGCCTCCATGTCAACAGCCTCAGCGCCATCACCCTCTCTACACTTTCCAGTCCTTTATTCCGTGTGCACTGCCCCCAGCAGCAGCGAGAGATCGAGCTGGGGCCCGGGGCTCGGGGCGGCACCATCTCGCCGGTGATGGGGTCGCGCTGCACGGCGGCCGTGAGCCCCACGCCGGACGAGCCCTTGCCGGTCGTGTACACCGCGCGCGGCGAGATGTGCGCGATGTGCTTGATCAGCTGGCTCTTGGCCACGCCCGGGTCGCCTGCGCGCCGCGGCGTGCGCCGCCCCCTCAGGAGCAGCCTGCCGCCTGCGACAAGCGAGGCATCCAGCCGGCAGGCGACGGCGGGCGCTGTGGTGACGCTGGCTCGCGCCGAGACGCCGTGACGTGCCAGCCAGCGCAAGGCCCTGGTTCTTTGAGGTTCTGTGAGTCGGCGGAGTGTGATCGGCAGGAGGAGCAGTGAGAAGAGCCGCCGCTTCCGCACGCACAGCCTCGCGCGCGCGCCAAGACGCGGGGCGGCCGCACCCATGAGGCAGAGGTGGATGTCGCCGCGGATGCGCATGCCGTCGGGCAGCGTGCGCGACACGCCGCCGACCATGGCCAGCAGCAGCGCCTTCTTCACGTCCTCGTGGCCGAAGATCTCGGGCGCCAGGCTGCCCGCCAGGCGCTCGAACACGTCGCCGCCGGCGACCACCGCCTGCGCGCCCGCCGCGCGGGGCGGTCGGCGGCTGCCCGAGGTAACCGCATCAGTGGTGAGGGCCTCGAGGCGAGCGGGGGCGCCATCTCGCTCGCGGCGGGCGCCGAGGGGCTGCCTCACGGCCGCTGCCGACCCGTATCACCCAAATTTTTGCAGGTGGTGCACATCAGCGCGGCAGCCAGAGCAGAAGGCGGTCACAGGCGGGTTGCCGGCCCCGGCAGGCTCGAGACATAGCAGCTCTGCCACTGCGTGCACATATGCACCGCTGCGCCCGGTAGGCTCAGGCGTTGCGGTCTGGTCGCATCGGTCAGCGATGGTGCGCTGCAAGCGGCCCCTGCTGTGCATGGCGGGGCGGGCGCACGTCGATCTGCGCGTGCAGCTCATCGGCGCTTGCGACCGCCGCGTAGCTCCGCTTCTCCTGCGTCACGACGGTGGCCTGCGGCAGCAACGCCGCCGGTCAGCGGCACGCGGCTCCCTCGGGCCAGAGCGCGCTCGCTCCACCCCACTGCGCCTCACTTGCGAGCAGCCGGGGGCACTCTGGTGGAGGCCGCAGCAGCAATGCTGGCGAAAGGCCTGAGCGCAGGCACGCGCATAGCACGGCCGCGCGCACGTGCCGCGCGCCGGAGCGGGCGGGCGCCGGGCGCGCGCCTGCAGGAAGACGCTGGTGAGCAGCCCGGCGCGCATGGCGCGGAACCCTGTGAAGGGCTCCGGCAGGAAGACGCCGCTGACGGTGACCGCGTCGCCCGGCTTGGCGCCGCGCGTGAGCTCGCCGCGCAGGTGCACGGTCAGCGACCGCGGCGTCGCGCCCTGCGGCACCTGCGGCCCCGCGCGCGCGCGCGCGGCTGGGCGCGGCAGGCCGGCACCCGGGTGGCGCGGGCTCTGCGTCCCCGTCTTGAGCACATGATGCGCATGGCCCGCCCGCTGGCTGACACCCAGCCATCACCCGCACTGCACGACAGCTGCGCCGTCTTGCGTCACACGCGAGCATATTAGTACACGCTGGAGCATGGAATCGCATGTAAGTGCTGATCAAAGTGGGCTTGCAGCACACGTGCCTGCATGCGCTCCCGCCGGACCCCAGCAGCACGGTGTCTGTGTGCATGCCGGACAGCGCAAGGGGGGCCTCCGCGGCGGCGCGCGCGGGCGCGCGCCTCGATTGCGCGCTCCTGCAGCTTCGCCTCCTGGAAGCGCACGAACTTGCTGCCGCGCGTCTGCAGCTGCAGCTTGGCCGCGCCGCCGCTCGCGCGCGCGACCGGCGCCGGCGCGGCCTCCAGCGGCTGGAACTGCCGGCCGGTGACCTCCTGGTAGACCTCGTAGCCCGACGCGTCGTCCAGGTAGGTCGCCACCGTCAGCAGCGGCTTCACGTCGGTCACCTGCGTCACGATGCCCTGCACGCGCGCGCGCGCGGCTGTGAGCGCAGCCGACCACGGCGAGCGCCGGCGGCAGGAGCTGCGCGCCCGCGCAGCCTCCCGGGGCGCCCGCCGCGGCGCTGGCGGCACGGGCCCTGCGCCCACATGTAGGCCTGCAGGCCGGCCACCGCGGGCGCCAGGGGCGGCGAGGCGGGGCGCGCCTGCACGCGCACGAGCTTGCCAATGTGCGCGGCGCTGACCTCGCGCAGCTTGACCGTGCGGTGCTTGGCGCGCGGCCGCACGACGACCTCGTATCGCCGCATCAGCTCCGCGGGCAGCTGGTTGGCGTCGTCCTCCGCCGCCTGCCGCGCCCCCGCGCGCGCTGGAGCGCCGCCAGCCCAATTTTAAACCCTAGCGCTTGCCTGAGCACCTGGCGGAGCCGGGCGCTGCGGCGCGCGCCGCTCTCGGCAAGCTCCGCTGCCTCTTGCCAGCTTGCGCGGAGTGTGCTTTGCATGCAGGGCTCCCTCAGAGCCCCTCTCAGATCAGCTCCGCTGCAGGCGGCCGGGCGTGCAAGGCGCGTGCGCAGCAGGGCGCACCGGGGTGCCGGCCGCCCGCGCGTCCTGTCGGCGCTGCTGCTTCTGCGCCGCGCGCCGCACACCGCTCGCTCAGCTGCTGGGCAGACCTGCACGCATAGTCCGCCCAGCGGCGCGCGCTGCCCATGCACAGCCTCGAGCACCCGCGGCTGTGCCCGCAGCCCCGTGCGCGCGGCGCGGTGCGCGAGCCTGCCCGCAAGCGCGTGCACTCGCAGGCTGATGAAGCGCGGCACTGCAGCCTGGCGGGCGCGTCGAGCCAGACAGGCGCTCACACCCTCATCAGTGCGTGACTTACAGGGCTGTTTCGGGTGGGCCTGCTTAGGCAGTGAGGGCGCGCCTCCTGGTACAGCACGTCTAGCACGTCCAGCTGCGTGAGCTCCACGGTGGGCTCCGGCATCACGGAGTCCGCCGCGTCCGCGAGCAGCCTGGCGTAGCGCCGCGTGTTGCCCTCCAGGCCCTCCACGAGCGCGTCGCTGTCGTGCTGGTACTGCGCGCGCCAGGCGAGCAGCTGCCCTCAGGCGCCTGTGCCACGCACGGTGCTGGTGTCTCTGGGACCAGTGCCATCCCAACGCGGTCTGCTGCGCTGTCAGCCGCGTGCGTGCGTGCCGCGGCCTCGCCAGCGCCGCGTGCCTGGGCCCAACACCGGCACATTGCTCCCGCAGTAATATTGCGCGTGTCAGGCTGATGCCTTGCCGCTACCAGCCCCGCCGCGGGACGCTGAAACGTGAAGGCTGTTGGGCTGGAGCTCAAAGGCAGTCGCAGCGCTGGCACGCCCTGTTGGCAGCATCTTGTGTCTATCACAGTCTATGCAGGTCTGTACTGTCTTCCGCTGCTGGCCTTGCTGTCTGCCCTGCAGATGTGAGCGCCCAGCAGCAGGGGCCGCACCGCCTCCACATCATCAATCTCCACCTCCAACACCTTGCGCTCCCGGTTGGCTATGCCTTGCTGCCAAAGGCGGCACAAGCATCAGTCCTGTTGTGAAGCACGCGCCACGCGACAAACACTAGAGAGCTGGTGCAGGCATCTCTGGCAGATGGTGCGCACCAGCTGCTCAACGTACTTGAGCTCCCCGGTGTCTGGGTCTGTATACTCTTTCAGGAAGTCAATAAATTTCGCTGCAATTGCGCACACATCTTTGTCAGCGTGATTGGCGGTGCAGAAAGGCTACGCACAGCATCAAACATCCCTGCTAACGTACCTTTATCCAATGCGTAGTCTGGCATGTTTATGCTAGGCCACCTGATCAGGCCCTCACAGCAGCTATGAGCGTAGGAGGTGGATGCCACCCACCAGCTCAAGCAAGTTCAAACGGTCTCCAGGGTGTCAAGGGCCTGTGCCAGGGTACCGAGATGAGCGGGGGATGTGATGCCTTGGCGATGCAATTCGCGTGCTTGGAGTAGCCTTTCGTAGTTGCGCACTAGCAGTCAGTCGCAGTCAATCCTCGCTGCTTTCTGCACAGAGCTGCAGGCGCCTGTCCTTCCTCACTCGCGCGATGGGTGGCGCAGAGGCGCTCAAGGAGGTCAAGAGCACAAAGGCGCGGTGACACGTGCAGTGCCGCAACGTTCTCAAGCAATGCAAGTGTCCTTTTGGGACTTGCGGCACTATGCTTTCTTGTTCCCTCTGTCTAGGCGCTGAGTGCTGTGACTTGGTAAAACTATCTTGTTTTGTCGCAGTGCTTTGGCGGCAAGAACGTGCGATATGAGCTGAAGAGCAAGGAGCTGCAGTGCACTACCAAGGTCACGGTGTACTTCCCACCCGCGGCAGAGAAGGGCAAGGTCCCGGTGCGGCTCACGCTGGCACCCGGGCCCCAATGCTGAGGCTTGTGTGATTCAAGGCCATCATTATGGAGATCGCTTCCGTGCACTGTGGCCAACCTGCATGAAAGTCGTTTGTGTCGTGCAGGTGGTCTACTTCCTCGCCGGCCTCACCTGCGATGACGAGAACTTCATCAACAAGGCGGGGGCGCAGGTGTGCTGCACCGTGCCCCATGTTTCAGAGCACAGGCACTTGACTCGGAGGCCCAGCAGGCCGCTGTGGTTGCTCCTGCCCGCACTCCCTCAGTCTGGGCCGCTTCTGCTAGTCTAGTCATACAAGCGCCAGGCCAAAGCGGGGTGCCGCGCGCGCAGAGGACGGCAGCCGAGCTGGGCATTGCGCTGGTCTGCCCAGACACATCGCCGCGTGGCCTCGACGTGCCGGGCGAGGCGGACTCGTGGGACTTTGGCGTCGGCGCCGGCTTCTATCTCAACGCGACGCAGGAGCGCTGGCGCGCCTGGCGCATGTACGCCTACGTCACCGAAGAGCTGCCGGCCGCGCTGCAGGGCCTGCCGTCGCTGGACGTGCGCACGGTGCGCAGCCCCGCGGCCAGAGCCCTGGCGCCGGACGCGGGCGCTTCGCGCTGCGGCGCGCGGCCTGCCGCAGCACATCCTCGCTGCAGGCCCATGTTCGGGCTGTCCGCTGTAGGATGGCATAGCCAGAGAGGAGCTGCCCGCTGTGGGGCGTTGCCTGCTACCGCCAAGAAATGGGCGCACTGCGACCTTGCCGCCGGTCACTGCCTTTGAAGCTGGTCAGGCGGCTGCGTGCTGCAAGAGCAGACCGCGGACGGCCGACGTCGGGCACCTTGCGCGCCTGTGCCGCGGATCGCCCTGCATGCAGAGCTGGAGCTGCCTGACTCCTGGCGTGTGCTGGTCTGGTGCACATGTCTGCCGTCGCACGCGTGCTCCCCCATGTATGCAGACATGCTCGACAGCTTGCCGGACGCATCATTAGGAAGGGCTTGGGCGCGGCGGTTCATAACACCCCATGGCGCGGGCGCAGGCGGCGGTCATGGGCCACTCGATGGGCGGGCACGGCGCGCTGGTGCTGGGCCTGCGCAACCCGGGCGCGTACCGCTCCATCAGCGCGTTCTCGCCCATCGCGCACCCCTCCGCGGTGCCCTGGGGCCACAAGGCGCTCGGCGGCTACCTGGGCGACGACCGGGGCGCGTGGAAGCAGTACGACGCGACCGAGCTGGTGCGCGGCCGGGGGGGGCCCGCGCGCCCCCAGAACGCTGTGTTGGGTCCCCGGCAAGGCCGTCCTGCTGTGGCAGGGCAGGAGGCCGATCAAAAGCTGGGGCTGCCCTGCGCATGCTTCGTGCAGACCTGGTGCACCAGTGCGCCAGGACGCCTCCCGACCGTGCCGGCTCCGCGCGATTGCCCCCTGCCCTGCTGGTACGGCCAGCACCGTGGAGGCCTGGCTGCTGCAGACAGGCGCGCCGCCGCGCGGCAGGCCGGCGCGTACGACGGCCCGAAGCGGGATGTGCTGATAGACGTCGGCACCGCTGACCCCTACCTGGCGGAGCAGCTGCGTCCGGACGACTTTGCGCAGGCGGCCGCCGGCAACAAGGCGCTGGCGGTGCAGCTGCGCAAGCAGGCGCGGCAGCCCCGCGTGGGCTGCAGCCAGCCCTGCCCTGCACGCAGGAGCCGCGACCCGCTGTGAGCGCCATCGTGGGGGTCGCAGCACGGCGCGCTCTCGGCTGCCCCGGCCGCACTGCTTGTGTGAGGGCTGCTGCACCGGTGGGCGCGCGGAGCTGACAGCGTGGCGGGCCCGCGCGCAGGAGGGCTACGACCACTCGTACGCCTTCATCAGCACTTTTGTCGCAGACCACCTGCAGATGCATGCGCGGGCCCTGCGCGCCTAGGCGGACGGGGTGCGCGGCGTGGGGCCCGTGCATAACAGGCTGTAAGAGCTGCTGCGCTTTGCCAGCGTGCTGCCCCCCAATGCGCGCCCGTATCAGGAGCATGCCATTGGCATCGGGTGACCGGGCATCGCCACCGAGCCGGAGCCGAGTCCAAGCTGTACGCTCATTGGTACTGCAGGGAGCAGGCGTGACCCCCGTGTGGGCACAAGATCGCAGCCGCGCTGCAAGACACGGGTGCACAGGTGCACCAGGTGCACATGCGCACCGCACTCTGCCGTGTTACACCCTCTTGCATGCAGAGCTGGGCATGCGCGCCATGGGCGGCATGCGTGCACGGCGTCGCCCCGGTCCTTGCATCCCCTCTGTCGGACGCGCCTGCTTTCAAACAAGACAGACAGAGCCCGGCCAACACGAGACGCAGCACATGTGACCAGAGGCCGACAAGCGGGACGGGGCTGCCCGGCGCCCGCAGGCAGCGCCGGCGCCCCGCTCGCCGCGCCGCACCCGCCTGCAACGCTTCACAGAATACACTGGAGTGCCAGAGCAGGCTTTGCGTGCCTGCGTGCCTGCTCACGGTGAACAGGCGCAGGCGACCATCTCCTCAAAACTCCCCTGGCCGGACCCGCCCAGCCTCACGGAGCCTCTGGGCCCGGCCCCCGCTGCGGCGCGCCGCCGACCGCAGGCGCTCGACAGCGGCCGGCGCGCAGTCCGCTGGTGCGCGTTGCGCGCAGAGCGCGCGTCCTATTTCCTCTACCATTTGGGCAACCGTTCCAGCGCGCCGCGCGTGCGGATGTTTGCGCGGATGGACAGGCCATGCCCCTGCTACTTCGGGCGCCCCGGCGCAGCACCCATGCCCGCATGCATGCAGGCCCCACGCGCAGGAGGAACGCAGCGCCGCCCATAACCCCCAGCCTGCGCCCAGGGCGTAAGGCGCGCGGCTGCTCTGCTGCCCAGCAACCCCTCTCGCCACAGGGACGGTCCAACAGCTGCGGCTCCTACAGCCGCACCTTTGCCCACCTGACACCCTCGCCCCCCCGACCACGCCCTCAGCCTACCTAGCGCCCCAGAACCCTCCCCCTCCCAACCGTGTCTGCTACAAACAGCTAGGCGGCGTGCCGCAGCTCCTGGGCTCCGAACATAGCGGCAGCCAGGCGAGCAACCGCCCCATCACCGCCCCAGCGCCATGATGGTGCTCGTTGCCCAGCTGGCCTGCTCGATGAGCGCAGAGTCGCCCGACGCACGCGCCTGCGCCGCGCGCGCACGCACGCTCAGCGTCAGGGCTTGCGCGCAGCCGGGCAGCAGCTTGCAGGAGACCCAGGAGACTCTGCGGCGCAAGGAGCCTCTGCAGTGCGGCCCGCCGTTCACAGCGCACATGCATACTGAGCACCTTTGGTGCACGTTGACGTGACATGTGTGCTCGTCCCCGGCGCTGCGCGGGGATGTGCGGAGACGCTGCCCCAGCCCATGCAGGTTGCGGCCCAGGCCTGCAGCCTTGGCGCGCCTCCTTACAGCCCACAGGGCATGCTCAGGGCCTGCGCGGGGGGGCCTGGGCAGGCGCGCCTGGCCGAGCAGCTCCTGCACCCAGGCCTTGCCCTGGAAGAGCGGGCCGGTGCTGGGCAGGTTGGCGGCCAGGTCGCCCAGCAGCGCGATCGCCGCGCGCGTGACCGTGTCGTCCTGGTTCTCCTTGTCGCCGGCGACGTACTCCTCGTACTCCAGGATGGACTGCGCGCGCGCGCGCGTCAGCGCCCTGCCATACCCTGTCCTACCCTAAAACACATCATCCTAGTTCTCCTTGTCGCCGGCGACGTAGGCCTCATAGTCCAGGATGGACTGCGCGCGTGCGCGCGTCAGCACCCTGCCATACCCTACCCTACCGTAAAACACATCATCCTGGTCCTCTTTGTCGCTGACAACATATGCCTCATACTCCATGTTGAACCGCGCGCGCGCACGGGTCAGCGCGCCGCAGCAGCGGCCCTCTGCAGCGCTGTCTTTCAACCATGCGTTGCGCGGCACCCGAGAGACCCAGTAGCGGCCCTTTCCTTGCTGCTTTGAATGCATAGCCGCATGACGCGCCACTGAGTGCAAGCCCAAGGCACATCACAGCGCCGCCCTAGTAAAGCGTGGCGCTCTTCCTTTCGAGAAAGGCAGCTACAGGATGCAGGGCAGGATATGGCACTGCAAGGCCAGGCACATCCAGGCCAGACGTGTGTGCAGATTAGGGGGCGCCGGCGCGCACCGGCGCGACCTGCGTGAGGTGCTGCGCGCTCTTTGGCTTGGACATGCCGTTGAGGATACCGGAGTAGGCCTCGAAGATGCCGTGGCGCAGCAGCGAGTTGTACTCGTACGAGTCCTCGTCGCCCGCCTGCTGCTGCGCCACCGACAGCGCCTGCGCGCGGCCGGAAACCCTTGTTCACCCTAAGAAGGGCAGCAGCGAGCTGAACACGTACGAGTCCTCGTCGCCCGCCCGCTGCTGCGCCACCGACAGCGCCTGCGCGGCGCCGCAACCCTACTCGACCCCAAAGAGCGCAGCAGCGAGCTGTACTCATACGACTCCTGTGCACACAGGCTGCCGCGGCGCCGACAGGGTGACATGGGGTAGCGCCTGTGCATGGCTCAGCATCCCTGATGAGGCCCGTGGGCCGCCTCCTCCACACACACAGACACCGCGCCCGGCTGGCGCCCGCGCCTGCGCATTCCGAGACGCTCTGCAGCGCAGGCGCTGCGCAGGCAGGACAGGAGCGGGTCCTGGGCACAGCGGCATGCTGCAGCAGAGCAGGCTGTCCATGCTGTGCGGCGCGGCAGCCCAGAGCAGCGAAGCGGGGACCTGGCGGGCGGCTGCTCCTCTGCTGAGCACGGCGTGCGGGCAGGGGCGCCGGCCGCGCCTGCGCGCTCTGCAGCATCTGCAGCACGTGCGGCAGGTAGGCCTCGAACGCGTCGCCGACGGCGATCGCGATGTCGCCGAATGCGGACAGGATCTGCGGCTTGATGTTGCGCTGCACGTCGTTGGACTGCAGGTTGGTCAGCAGCACGCGCATGATCGCGTCGCAGTGCGGCGCAATGCGCGCCTCGACCGCGCGGCACACGTCGCCCAGCACGCCCACCGACACCTGGCACACCTGCCACTCCTGCGCGGCGCGCAGGCGGCGGGGTAGGGTCAGAAGTGTGGCCCGGGCCCGTCCACAACGTGCGCAAGCCACGAAATGAGCCCAGCCAGGGCCGGGGCGAGCTGGAAGCGGCGGGCACGTGGGCGCGCATGCGTCGTTCCACCTGCAGGCCTTGCCCGCGCCGCGCCGCTCGCCACGCCTGCCCCGCCTGCTAGGCAGACTGGGCCGCCAACAGGCTGTGCGTTACCCGGGCGCGGGCCGCGCGCCGCCCCGCCTCACAGTGGTCGCCCGGACGCACACGCTGCATGCCTTGGGCGACCGTGACAGGCCCTCCACCTGACCCTATGCTGCACCTAACCCTATGCCGTGCACGCGCGGCGGCCGGCGCGGCGCGTTGGGGGGCGCGCCTTGTGGTTGGCGAGCCCCATCTCGAGCACCGGGAAGAAGCGCTCCAGGTACTTGACGAACTGCGGCCCGCACGCGTACGTGAGCGCGCCCGCCGCCAGCAGCGCCTCCTCGTGCACGCTCGCGCTGCGGCAGGCAAACACGCCCAGCAGCGCCTCCATCGCCGGGTCCGCGAACTGCAGCACGCCCGCCTTGGACGCCTCCTGCTCGCTCAGCCGCTGCACGATGACCTGCAGCACGCCGCACAGCAGGCCCTGCGCGCGCCAGGCCACGCGCGGGGGTGCGTCAGCAGCGTCCCGGCGTCGTGCGGTTGCCAGTGCCGCAGCAGGCGCAGCGTCGCGCAGCCAGGCGGCACTGACAACTCTGGGCTCCAAGCGGGACACTGCATGGGGCGGGGGCGGGGGCGGCGCGCCTGCATCTCGCTCTGCCGCTCGCGCGCGTCCGGCGCGGCGGCCGCCATGGCCAGCGTGCCGTTGAGCTTTTGCAGCGTCAGCGGGATGAGCTGCGCGACGAGCGGCAGCGTGTCGCCGGCCGCGCTGCGCACGGCCTCGTTGATCGCCTCGAACGCCTGCGAGGCCAGCCGCGTGCCCTCCGGGCCCTCCACCGGCCGCTCCGCCTGCGCGCGCGCCGCGCGCCGGCCGTCAGGTGAGCGGGCGGGGCCCTGCAAGCCGCCGGGCCGCCCTCCAGGCCCGTCCCGGCCAGCCCCGCTCTCGCTTGCAACGCCTAGGCGCAACCAGGGGCGGCGTCAGGAGCCAGGGGCGGCGTCAGGAGCACGGCTGCTCCCCGCCGAGCTTGCGGCCCGTCCGCGGGGGGCGCCAACTTGAGCCAGGCAATGGCTGCGCATCACTGCACACAGTTGCATAAGCTGCTTGAGCCAAGGTCGGGTGTGACGGAGGTGGGCGCAGCGAGCTGTGCTTCGCCATGGTGAAAGTGAACACGAGGGGATAACTCCTGCTGGCAGGGGCGACAAGCCCAGCAGGTCCAGGAGCGGGGCCGGGGCGAGGGCGGCGCACCGTCTCCAGCAGCGCCTGCACGATGTCTTTGAAGTAGGGCGACAGCAGCGAGGTCGGCGCGTTGACCTTGAAGCCCGCCGCCAGCTGGCACAGCGCAAAGCACACCTGACCCGCCCCGCACAACATTCCATAAGTGAACATGCGGTGACTGCGTCACGGTTTGAGACGCTCGGCGTGTTGCACCTTATGCTGGTGTCATTTGCCGCCAGGCACGCCAGCACATGCGCACGCTCGCCGGGGCAGCAGGCCGTCGCGCTGACCCGTACCATTGGCTGTCATACCGCCTTGCAAAGCAGATCGGGACATGCAAATCGGGCGCATGCAGTGTACATACTCCGCTCGACCCGTGGGACGACGGCTCACTGCGGCCCCCGCTGCTCGGGCGCGCCTTCTCCGCGATGTGCGGCTCGTCGCGGATGGCCGCCAGCAGCGCGCTCACGACCGCGGGCAGCGCCTGCGCGTTCACGACCGCGGGCCCGTGCACGAACTCGAAGATGCGCCCTGCGCGCGGCGCGCCAGCCGCGCGCTCGAGCACGCCCAGCTCCTCTGTGCCTGCGGCCGCCCGCGGCCTGCGCTCCCCCAAGGCACGCTTGCCCTGGGCTCTGACCCTAGCCCTAAATCCCACCTGCACACCCCCACATGCAGTGACGCCGGCGGCTGGTGCCAGCGCACGGATGCACACCAACTTGAGCAAGACGCACACCTCTCCGGGCCGTCACGCATGAGGGAAGGCCAGCGCGGGGCAGAGCACACACTGCACAGCGGCGGGGGTAGGGTAGGTCCCACGGGCTCCAGGCGCGCCGCGCTCGCACCGATGGTCCACGCCGTGGTGTGCCGCACAGCGGTGTGCGGGTGCTTGAGCGCGTTGAGCAGGAGGGGCAGGGGTGGGGTAGGGGTCCAAGGGTTCAGGGTATGCGGCGCCCGCACCAATGGTCCACGCCGTGGTGTGCCGCACGGCGGTGTGCGGGTCCTTGAGCGCGTTGAGCAGGAATGGCAGGCCCATCGCGACCAGGCCCGCCAGCTTGTCCGGCGGCGGGCCCTCCAGGATGGAGCCGAACGCGAACGTGGCCGCCTCGCGCAGCCGCCAGTCCTCCGGCGCGTCGGCCTTGCCGATGTTCACCTGTTGCGGTGGCGCGCGCGCGCGTGAGGCGGCGCACGCGCTGCGGCGCCGCCCGCCCGCCCGCCCGCCCGCCCGCCCGCCAGCGGCCGAGCGCTGCCAGCGCGCTGCCGCGCGCATACGGAACGGGAGAGGACGCTGTGTACCAGCGTGCGGCTGTCCGCAACGCGCTCTGCTTGCCAGCACCCCCTACGCCAGCTTGCCACCCGCTGCTGAAGCGCTGCGACCCCCCAACCAAAGTGCTTTCACCTGGCAGGCTCGCACCCAGCTCGCCAGGCAGCACTGGCGCAGAGAGCGCCTGCGCTCGCCAGCCACGGCGCGGGGCCGGGCCAGGGCGGCAGCGCCGGGCGCGGCGGGCGGCGGAGCGCGCGCGGCGCGCCTGCACGAAGGGCATGACGAGCGCGATGACGTCCTGGCCCACCACGCTGGCCACGAGCGTGAGGCAGGTGCCGCCCGCCATCGCCAGGTTCCACGCGCCGTCGTCGCGGTCCTGCGCGCGCGGCGCGCCGCGCAGCAACGCCTCAGCCCAGCGACCGGCGGCGCCGGCCCGGCCACCCGTGGGCCAGTCGCTCGCGGCCGCCTCCCGAATGCAGGCGCGGGTGTCGCTCACATTCGCCCAGGCCTGCGATGTGCGAATGACCATCCCCTTCACGCCTGACCAGCTAGAAGTGCACAGGGGCCGCCCGCACGGCGCTCCTCTCGCACACGAAATGCATCGCCTGCACGTTCAGGGCGGCTGAGAGCTGCCTCCCAAAGCAAGCGACGGCCATGCGTCCAGAGAGGCACAGCATGTTCATGGCGTTGGGCCTGTCTGCTCACGGTCCCCGCTGACTGCCCGCGGCCGCGCCTGCCGACCACCAGAGCCCCCATGCGCTGAGCTGAGGCCTGCGGCACACCCTGGAGCGGCCTCGCAGCTCGAGTGACCGTCTGCAAGCGGCGCATGCTCGCACACACACGGCAGACAGGTCAACAAAGCAGGCCGTAGACCACCCAGCAGCCCACGCGGCGTACAGGTCATGAGAGCAGGCTGAGACCGCCTCCTGTGTCCCTCCACGCCGCACCCGAGCCTCCGTCTGCGCCTGCCGATCCGGCAGGGCGGCGACCCGCCGCTGTGGGCTCTGAGGGTGCCCTACAAAACCCCGTCCAAACCCCGCCCGCCGCGCACCTGCCCCTCCTCCTGCTTCACCAGCTGCTCCAGCAGCATGGCCACCAGCGGCTGCAGCGCCTGCTTCACGAAGTGGTGGCTCGCCGCGCCCGCCGAGTCGCCCTCCTCGCTCTCCTGCGCGCCGCGCTGCCCCGCGCTCACCACGCCGCGCGCCCCTCCGCCCGCGCGCCGCGCCGCCCGCGCCCTCGCCGGACCCAGGAATGGCGCTCGCTGCAGCGCTCGTGGCGCGCCTGCCGAGTCTCTGTGTACCGAGTTTCGGTCCCTCGCGGGCAGCGTCAGCGCTCCGACAGAGCCGGCTGCGGTCGGAGGCAGGCGCCGCGGCGCTTCCGCTTTCTAACACAGAGCCCGCGGCAGGCGTCGGCAGGCGCCCGGGGCGCGGCCCCCATCCACTGGGGCGGCGCGGGCGGGCGGGCGGGCGCGCGCGCCTCCTGCAGGTCCAGCTCCTCCTCGCAGATGGTGCACCAGAACTCAATGGCCTGCTTGCCCACGTCCTCCTCGTCCTCCTTGGCGGCGCGGTGCGTGAGCGTGAAGATGTCTTGCATGTACGCCGGCAGCTTCTCGTAGTAGTTGGCCGCGATCTTGACCAGGCACTCGAAGCTGGTCTCGCGCACTTTGGCGTCCGGCGCCATCGTGCCCTCGCAGATGACCTGCATCAGGTAGTTGCGCTCCTCCGCGTTGTCAAAGTTGGTCTGCGCGAACTCGAGCGCGTTGAGCAGCGCGACCGTGGCGGCCAGCCGCACGCCGGCGTCGCGCTCGTCCTTGCGCATGCCCTGGACCACGGCGGTCAGGATGCTGTTGATCTGCTCCTGCTCCAGCACGTCCTGCTCGATCCGGCCCATCTCCTCGCATACGTAGCCCAGCGCCTCCAGCGTCGCCTGCCGCAGGCCGCTGTTGGGCGGCTGCTGGCCCATGTTGCCGAGCAGCGTCGCCACCAGCTCGGTCCACTGCTGGTTGGGCAGCTCGATGGCTGCCACCTTTGCTATCACTAAAGCCGCTGTGTGCCGAGCAACCTGGACCTGCACCGGCCCCGGGCACGCTCCGCCAGTCAGGAACAACAGGCATCGAGGCGCTGCTGCGGCCTCAGCAGAGCTGGGCAGGCCGCGGCCATGCGCAGAGGCAATGCACGCCCACCTCCGCGGGCAGCGTGGCCAGGAGCAGCTGCCTGATCTGCGCCTTCGCGCCCTCGTCCAGCGCCAGCCATTTCGCAGCAAGCTCGGCCTGCGCGGGCGGGCGGCTGATTCAGCGCCGATCAGCGCGGCCGCCTGAGAATGCGGGGCCCCGGCCCGGCGCGCACGTTCTTCGCCTCGGCGGTGCTCTGCACGGAGTTCTTCAGCACGACGCCGGCGAGCTGCCGAGTCTCAGGCTGCTGCGCCGCGCTGGCGAGCACGCCGGCGAGCGCGACCAGGTAGCCGGCGTAGTTCTGCGCGGCAAACTGCTGCAGCTGCGCCTCCGCCTGCGTGCGCAGCCCGCTGTCGGCGCTCTGCGCGTGCTGCAGCACGGTGACCAGCCCATCCATCTGGCGCTACAGCATCGCCGCACGCATGCGCCCCGCCTGCCGGTGTGGGGTGCCTGGCGCGCCCTGGCCCCTGCTGCACCACGCCCGTCTGTACGCACTGCACACGATCGTCACAGGTGGGTCGGGCTGGACACACAGCAGGGATCCTGGTCATGGGCAAGGCCATCTCGGAGGCGAGTGCCGCGTGGGATGGGTGGGCCACCGGGGCATCTGACTGTGAACTCGACTGGAAACACCTCTGATGCAAAGTTCGGCCACACTACGAACAGCAACTGCACACAGGCAGTCCTGTGGCAGGCAAGCCGATGGTGGCCTTCCAGCCGTACCAGCTGCGGAGCGAGCTGCACGGCCATGACGAGGATGTGCGCGCTGCCACTGCAGGCCACCGCTCTGTTCCCTCTTCCACACCTGTTGTCGTGTCGCATCTGCAACTGCTTGATCCAAGGCAGCTAGAGCCACAGATCACTGCGCTGCGGTGATCTGCTTGCTGTGCAGACCGCTGGCTGAGCAGCACCTGCCTGGCTCACGCCCTGCGCTGCTCGCGGGCACTGAGCGCTCGGGGAGCTGGCCGCAGGTGCGCGCGCTGTGCGCGTGCGAGCTCGGGCTGTTCACGGCGTCGCGGGACCGCTCGGTCAAGCTGTGGGCGGAGGGCGCGGACGGGCGGCTGAGCGTGGCCACCACCTTCCTCGGGCACACCAGCTACGTGACGGCGGTCGCCTACATCCCGCCGGGCGCCCACGCGCAGTGGCCCAAGGGCGCTCTGGTGACTGGTGCGGCCGCTGCGGCCGCACGGTATACCTGGTGCAGTGTCACGGGAGGCCCGGAGCCGTGCCTGAACACCAGCTGCACGCTGCTGCGCATAGCCTACTCAGCTGCGGGCGCGCTCGCGGAACGCCCAGGACTGCGGTGTGCCACCAGCTGCGTATGTCCTGGCGTGCTCGCTCGGCAAGTGCTCTCCCGCTGTTGAGCAGGAGGCGCCTCTCTGGCCGGCAGCGCTTTAAGCAAGCGGGCGGGGTTGCAGCGCGTGCGATCACGCAGCAACACTCCGCGGCTGAGGAGGCTGGGGACGCTGGGGGCAGGCTCCTGGGACACCCTAATCCTATTGATGCTAGGGTGAGGGAAGCCCTGTCCCTAGTCAAGCTGGGACGCCGGGGGCAGGCTCCCGGGACGCGCGCGTGCTGGTCTGGGACGTGGAGACTGCGGCAGTCGTCCAGGCGCTGGAGGGCCACAAGTACCAGGCGCGCCCGGGGCCTGGTTACGGTGCCCATGCCCTGGCGGGCCTCCCTGTCGACGTGCCTGCCCCCTCCGCAGCGGCTGCAGCAACGCGCCTGCGCTGCCCCTGCATGCGCGTCTGATGTGGCTGGTCGCTGAGGGTGCTGCTGCACGACGCACACAGCTGTCCCAGCATCCCGCGCAACGTTCGGCCTCATGCGCTGGGCCGGGCTGCGCGCGCCGGGCCTGGCCGCGGCAGCCGCAGCGCGCGCTCCGGCCGCGGCGACGCGCCGGCCGCGGCGCATCGCAGTCGGGCCCGGAGCTGCCTGGCTTGCGCACGGGTCCGGCTGACGCATGCGGGACCGGCTGACGCGGCGGCGCGGCCTGCAGGTGACGGACCTGGCCATCACTGAGGGCGGTGATATTGTCTCCACGTCGCTCGACAGGCACGCCCCCTCACCTCAGCGCCGCAGGCCGTTCCGACAGGGTTGCAGTGCGCAACGCCTGTGGCTCGGCCCATGCATCATCGTGTGGAGAGCCGTCGGAGACGCATCGCCCTCTGTGCACGGCGGCTCTGCGCAGCGCCCTCACAGACCAGGCATGCAAGCCCAGTGCGCCCGCCTAGATTGCACTCCGCGCATGCGGCGTCGGCGGCGCAGGCCCGCACGTCGCTGGGACGGCCGCCTGCGGGGGCGCTGCACCTGCGTGGCGCGCCGCCCTGACCCGCCAGCTGACCCCCACTCGCGCGCGCGCGCGCAGCACGGCGCGCGTGTGGCGCGCCGGCGCCTGCGCGCACGTGCTGGAGGGCCACGCCGGCGCGGTGCAGTGCGCGCTGGCGCTGCCGGGCGGCGACCTGCTCACCGGCTCCAACGACACCACTGTGCGCCTGTGGCGCGGCGGCGCCTGCGTGCACACGCTCACCGGCCACACCGACACCGTGCGGTGCGTCGGCCTGCGCCGTAGTGTGCGCCCGCCTGCGCAGCCCGCGCTAGCCTGCGCCCGCTGCAGGAGGTCCATGGCGTGCAAACCCCACAATGTGTTTGCGATTGTTCCATGATGGTGACTGCACTCCTGCGCTCACAGGCCAGTGCTGCGCCGCCGGCCATTTGGTGTGGATGTTGTCTGTGCAACGAGACGGCGAGATTGGAAGTGCGCTGCGCCGAGCGCAGGGGCCTCGCGCTGCTGCCCGGCATCGGCTTTGTGTCGGCGTCGCACGACCACACGCTGCGCGTGTGGGACGCCGGCGGCGCGCTGCTCGCCGAGCTGGTCGGGCACACCGCGCTGGTGTACCGCGCGGCGGCCGCCGCCGGCGGCCTGGTCGCGTCCGCCAGCGAGGACTGCACTGTGCGGCTGTGGGCCGCCGACGGCGCCTGCCTGCAGACGCTGGCGCACCCCGGTGCACGCCCGTTTGCGCGGGGCGCCGGACGCCGGAGGGGCCGGCTGCCGATGAGCGCTGCTTTTAAAGTGGGGTCCAGAGTGCAGCTCACCTGTCACCAGTGACAGGAGTGTGGAATAGGAGTGTAAAGGTGTGTGGGCAGAGCGCTGGGACATGCGCCGGCGGCGAGCGGCTGCAAGTGCCGGGGCGCGCGGGCGTGATGTTGATGGGGGGGAGCCCTGGCCAACCTGGCCACTGCGAGCGATCCGTGGGCGGCGCCGCGCAGCGTGCGTCTGGGACGTCGCGTTCACGGCCGCGGGCGACCTGGCCAGCGCCTGCGCCGACTACGCCGCGCGCCTCTGGACGCCCGACGCGGCGCGCGCGGCGCCGGCCGCCGCACAGCAGGCCCGCCCCTGCTTGCCCCTGCGCCACAAGCGCTGGGCAGTGCTGTGCGGGCGTCCAGTGCGACCTCCTCATGCTCAAAGGCACTTGGTCATGCGTCCTATCGTGCTGGCCACACTGTCCCTGGACCGCAGGGTTGTTTTGCGTCGAGCAGGGGGTGCAATGCCGAAGTCTATGCGGCGCGCTCTGGGCCTGCCCGGCGCGACCTTGCGTGTTTGCCAGCCCCGCCGACAAGCCCCGGCGCCGCCCCGCGGCGCAGGAGTACGCGCAGCGGCTGGACGCGCGCAAGGCGGCCGCCGGCGCCGGCACGGCGGACGGCGGCGCGGCCGCCGGCGCGCTGCCGGCGGGCCTGAAGCTGGAGGATTCGGGCGTGCTGGCGGAGCCCGGCCGGCGCGATGGGCAGATCGCGGTCGTGCGCGGGCGCGGCGCGGCGGTCGCGTACAGCTGGGACGCGGGCCGAGGGCAGTGGGAGAAGGTGCGCGCAGGGTTTAGGGTGAGAATTCACAGTAGGTTAAGGCGGGGGGCGGCGAGCTTGGGTCGCGCCCGCGGCTGCCGGGGACAGGCGTGCCAGCGGGGCCGCAGGGAGGCAGCAGCGGTGCGTGAGCAGACAGCGGTGGCAGGCAGCCGCGCGCCCCGCGCAGCGGCGCGCATCAAGGGGGCGGGGGAGGGGCAGTGACGCCAGCACGTGCAGGAAGAGATGATGCCCGCACGCGGCCTACTCCTCCCCAGTGCGGCCGTGGCCCCAGCAGGTGCAGCCGAGGCGCTGGCCGCGTCGCTCCGTGCCTGCGGCGACCATCCTGGAGTGTTCTGGGCGGCCTGTTTTTGTAGCTTGGATGTAGCAGCATGGCTAATCGTCACCTAGTGACAGGTGATACGACCAACACATTGAGACTGGAGGTGTGTTTCTATCTAGCCCCACCCAGATCCTCTCCTGCGTCGCGCCAGGTGGGCGACGTGGTGGGCGGGCCCGGCGAGAACGGCGGCGGCGGCGGCGGCGGCGACAACGTGGCCGTCGGCGCCAGGTGGCACGGCGGCCAGCAGTGGGACTTTGTGTTCGACGTGGACTTTGCCGACGGCGCGCCGCTGAAGAAGCTGGCGTGCAACCGCGGCGAGAACCCGTACGAGGTCGCCGACAGGCGCGCTGCGCCAGCGCCTGCTCGTGCTGCCCAAACCCTGAACCCTATCTGCGGCCCGACATCTAGACCCATTGAGCAATAAGATCTTACTAGGTCATATGGCCCACTCAACCAAGGTCCCGGGCGCCAGGCTCCTGCAGGCGGAGGCGCTGTTGCTGAGCTACCACCGAGCCAGGAAAGGGTTAGGGTAGGGCATTACATGTTGCAACCCACATACCAACCCAGGCCCCGGGCGCCAGGTTCCTGCTGGCGGAGGAGCTGCCGCTGAGCTACCGCGAGCAGGTCGTGGACTTCATCCTGCGCAACACGCAGGACGCCGCCGCGCCCGCGCCCGCCAACCTCGACCCGTTCACCGCGTCGGGCGCGTATGTGCCGGGCGGCGCCGCGCCGGCCGGCGGCGGCGGCTGGGGCGCGAGCACGAGCGGCAGCGCGGACCCCTTCACTGGCGCGCGCGCATCCCGGAACTTGTTCTGACGCTGAGGTGTTCCGGCGCAGGGCCAAGCCAAAAATGCGATTGGATAGCAGAGCATCGGACGGGCCACCTGACTTTTGTTGAGCAACCCTCGAGCTCCACCTTGACTGCTCAAGGAAATCGAGTGCAACTCTTCTCCTGGTCTGCATTCGCACACAAATCATATAACTGGCAGGGTCATTTCAACGCAAAGGGGCATATCGAAGGCTGCCCATGCGCGGCGGCGGCCCTGCCTGAGCAGGGCTCGTGCGGGGCAGGCGTCGGCGCGTACGTGCCGGGCGGGCCACAGCCGGGCGGGCCCGCGCAGCCCCCGCAGGCGCCCGGCAGCGTCACAGGCGGCGGCGCAGACCCGTTCACGGGCGCCGACGCGCGGCCGCCTGATCAGGCGGGGCGCGCGGCCGCGCCTGCGCACGTGCCTGCCGCGCACTACCTCATCTTCGACGCCGTGCCCAAGCAGGCCGCGATCGGCGCCAAGATCCGCGCGCTCAGCAAGGGCCTGGCGGCCGGCGACGGCGGCGCGCCGGGCGCGGCCGGCGGCGTGCCGGCCGCCCCCGCGGCGCTGGACGAGGCTGAGGCCGCGGCCGACGGGCCGCTGGATGGTCTGCTCGCCAGGCGCGCGACCGAGCCTGCGCGCACGGGCGCCAAACATGTCTGCCACGTAGTGATGCCATGACGACCCACAAGTGATGGACGACGCAACGTGAGGTGGAGCATTGGGCGACGCCATGGACGGGCGACGCCATGGACGGGCGACGCCATGGATGCATGTGGTGGGCGTGGATCGGGTAGCGGGAGGGGGGGGGGGGGGGGGGGGGGAACCGGGG